>Ga0209066_10000030_pt1 | contig 195584 bp, 161 predicted proteins | sample All_14_2_FD_187198 | JGI IMG/M metagenome (GOLD analysis project Ga0209066, IMG submission 187198) | Freshwater microbial communities in response to fracking from Pennsylvania, USA - Allegheny Zone_MetaG_DW_15 (SPAdes) (version 2) ...
GGTGAGGGAGGGGGCGGCGGAGGCGGAGGAATTGCCCTTCCTGCCTGCCTGCGCCGGGCGGTGGTCCGCTCGTACCGCTCCATATCCTGTTCGTAAGAACCGCGCTGCGTGTTTGGGCAGAAAGGTTCCAGCACGGCGAATTGCGTGGCGGTGGCACCAGATGTCTTCGCGGCCTGCAACGCCGCGTTGAAACCCGCCAGCGCCGGATCGGGCACGGATCGGTTCCAGCTATAGCGTCCGCGCGATTGCAGCAGGGGAACATCGACGCTGCCCGCGCCATTGGTGGCCAGCGCCTTTTGCACGCGGAGCTTTTCTGCGGCGCGGACCATCGGGTCTGTCCATTCATCCGACTGTATCCAATCGACGGACATGCCGCTGGCGGCGCAGCGCGGGAGGTAGATTACCGAGACATTTCCGTTACCGGGAAAGCCATAGGGCAATTGTGCGGCATACCACGCGGTGCGGGCGGCCTTTTCCCATTTGGTATCATCAGCAAGATAGGGCTTCTGAAAGATCGATGCCGGTTCAACCTTGACGGCGAGCGTCGCGCTTTCCTTGGCCACTGCAGGCCCCAGCAGTTCGAGCAGTGCGTCATCCTCGGCCATTGCTTCGGCAGTTTGCGGGGCCTGCGCCTGTGCCTGCCCGCAGATGGCCAAAAACGCCAGTGCACTTGTCATGCGCCATATCATGCGGCTTCACCCCAAACAGCCACGTCCGGGGCGAAGTTACCAGAGACGCAGCGCCTTTGCGAGGAATGCAGGATTCCCCGTTTGCGTGATGCTAGTCACGCTTGTGGCGCAATGCCGATTAGCGCGCGTCGGCCAGAATCAACTCCGCCGCACGCTCTGCCACTGCCATTGCGGGGCCATTGGTGTTGCCTGAAACCGGAGTTGGCATGATCGAGCAATCGACCACGCGAAGGCCGCCTATGCCGTGAACGCGGGTGCGGGCGTCGGTGACGGAAGCGGCCTCGCTGCTGCCCATAGAGCAGGTGCCGGTGCCGTGGAGGCCGCCTTCGACCATCTTGGCGAGTTCAGCTGCGATGGTCTCTTCGTCCTGCACGGCGGGGCCGGGCATACGTTCGGTACCGATGAAGGGCTTCAGCGGATCGGACGCGGCAATGGCGCGGAACAGGCGGAACAGTTCGAGCGATTTGGCGCGGTCATAGGGATCGGCCCAGATCGCCGCATCGATGATCGGCGCATCGCGGAAGTTGGGCGAGGTGAGCGTCACGCTGCCCCGGCTGCGCGGGCGCAAGTGATAGCCCGAGAACGTGAGGCCGGGATTGGGCGTGAGCGGGCTGCCGGGGCGGGCGGCCATCTCGTTCACCGTGCGCATGGCAAAGGGCGCGGCGGCGACTTGCAAGTCCGGCCAGTCCGAGTCCACGCCTTCGCTGGCGATCAGGCCGGTCAGCGGCATGCCGACGCGGGCGAGGTGGCCGGTGCCGGTGAGGAAATACTGCATCGCATTGCGATAGAGCCGCCATCCGAAGAATTCGCGGTTGGTGCCGGGGTGGTTGGTCAGGTCGAACGACACGCCGAACTTGGTGTGATCGGCCAGTTGCTGGCCCACCATCGGCAGGTCTTTCACCACCGGGACGCCCAGAGCCTGCAGCGCCGCGCCGGGGCCGACGCCCGATAGCTGGAGCAATTGCGGCGAGCCATAGACGCCCGCCGAAACAATCACTTCGCCCGCAGCGGTGTGTATGCGTTCCTGCCCGTGGGCTTCGGTAACGACGCCGGTGGCGCGGCCATTTTCGATCAGTACGCGGCTGACCGCAGTGTGGGTGGCGATGGTCAGGTTGGGGCGCGACAGGACCGGCATGATGAAGGCCTTGTAGGCGCTTTCGCGCACGCCCTTGCGGTCCACGGTGTACTGGCTGCGGCCCACGCCGTGAGTTGATGGCGTGGTGATATCGTCCAGCCAAGGCATGCCCTGCGTGCCGAAACCTGCAGCCAGCGCATCGAACACCGGCGATTGGTAGGTGGAGGCGGTAACCTGCAATTCGCCATCGCGCCCGCGCCCTGCATGGGCGCCGGGTTCACGATAGCTTTCGATCTTGCCATAACAGCGGGCGATTTCATCCCAGCCCCAACCGGCGAGGCCCGCTTGCGCCCAGCCATCGAAATCCTTGGGCGCGCCGGTGAGATACCACGTGCCGTTGATGGCCGATGATCCGCCCAGCCCGCGCCCATAAGTATGGATGCCGCCGCGCATGCCTTCGCGCGGCTTGAGCGGATAGACGCGGAAGTAATCGGGGTTGCCCATGATCTTCACGAAGCCGCCCGCCATCTTGATGAAGGGGTGCTGGTTATCGCCCCCATCCTCGATCAGCAGCACGCGGTTGCGCGGATCGGCGCTGAGCCGATTTGCCAGCACGCATCCGGCCGAACCTGCGCCGATGATGATGTAATCGAATTCCGCCATTTTGATCGCGCACCCGCCCGTGAATTAGAATAGAACTTTGGTTCGGTTTTTGTCTGCACAGCCCTTGACCACGTGTCAAGCCATGATTAGAAGTCAAATTCTAATTAAAGAGGGAGAGTGCGATGCTGCCAGTCGAACGGGTTATCGGGGAAGAAGGGCTTTGCCTTTGCGATGGCGGGCTGAAGCTGGCGATGCGCCTGCCGTGGTATCGCTCGCTGCCGTTTTCGGTGGTGGAAGTGGGGCCGTTGTCGATCAACGGCGATGCGGTGGACCTGTCTGACGCGCTGATCGAATACGATGGGCAGCGCTGGCCGCTGAGCGAGAACGGCGAGAAGGTGGACACCTTCTGGTTCATCCGCGATTCTGCGTTCCTGATCCTGCCTTCGGTACACTCCGATGCGGGCAGCGATTGCGAAGTTGCGCTGAACCTGTTCGTCAGCCCGCCCTACATCCCCGGCATGAAGCGCACCAATCCGCAGACCGAAACCCTGCGCGTAGCGGCCTGAGAGAGGACAAGAAACATGACAGCTTCAACAGGCCCGCAGACCGGCGTCACGCTCTATTCCTTCACCAACGAATGGCTGACCCGCCAGTTCGAGGTTGATACCCTGCTGGCCGAAGTCGCCAAGCGCGGGCTTGGCCCGAACATCGAGATCATCGGCTTTCAGCAGTTCAAGGAATTCCCCGACGTTTCGGATGCCTATGCCGAAAAGTTCAAGGAAATGATTGCCGCCACGGGCCTTAACCCCGTGTCCTGCGCGATCAATTCGGACCGCTTCCTGAAGCCCGGCCAGCAGCCCATCGAAGATGCCGCGCTGGTGGAATACCACAAGCGCCAGCTGCGTTCGGCCAAGAAGATGGGCTTTTCGCTGGTGCGCTATCAGTTCGCGCTGCCCGTTCACCTGCTTCCCGAAATCGCGCCTTATGCCGAGGAACTGGACATCCGCATGGGTGTGGAAGTCCACGCGCCGATGTGGGCGGGGCACCCTGCCGTACAGGCCTATGGCGAAATGTACGACAAGCTGGACACGCCCTATCTCGGCTGGATTCCCGATTTTGGGGGCACGGCAAGCCGTATCCCGGAATCGATGCTTGATGCCGCGCGCGCCAAGGGGGCTTCGGAAGACCTGCTGGACAAGCTGAAGGAAGTCTGGCTCGAAGAGGGGATGAGCCACGAAAAGGCCGGGCGTCTGCGTGAATGGGGCATGGCCCACGGCCACGCGCCGCTGCACATTCAGGCCGCCTGCCTTGCGTTCTTCATCCTGTCGAACCACGATCCCAAAAGCTGGGCCGCGCTGGTGGACCGCACCATCCACATCCACGGCAAGTTCTATGGCGTGAGCGAGGATCTGGTCGAAGAAGCGATCGATTACGACACGATCCTGCCGCTGTTCAAGGACGGCGGCTTTACCGGCACGATGGTGAGCGAGTGGGAAGGCCATGCCTATGACACGCGCGATGCCTTTGAACAGGTGCGCCGCCATCAGGCGATGGCTCGCCGCATCTGGGGGAGCTGAGCGCCGTGGCTTTCGACCTTTCCGTCAATCTCGAATATGGCTTCACCGAGGCGGGCGACCGGCTTGAGGATCGCATTGCGGCAGCAGCTGCGGCGGGGTTCCGCAAGGTGGAGATCTTCAGCATGGAGGGCCGCGATGTGGCCTCGGTGCGCGCCGCGCTTAATGCGCATGGGGTGCAACTGTGGTCGATGGTCAACGATCCGCGCACGCGCATCATCGATCCGCAGACGCACGATGAATTCCGCGCCAATGTGCGGCAGAGCGCGGAAAACGCCGTGGCACTGGGATGCAAGCGGGTGGTCATCGCGTCTGGTCCGGCGGTGCCGTTCCTGAAACGCGCGGTGCAATTGCAGACGGTGGCCGATGCCGTGGCCAGCGTGGTGCCGATTGCCGAGGAGCATGACCTCACGCTGATCCTCGAAGCGGTGAACACCCGCGTCGATCATCCCGGCGTGCTGTTTGCGATGACCGAGGATTGTGTGAAGGTTGCCGAACTGGTGGGCAGCCCGCGGGTGCGGCTGCTTTACGACATGTACCATTCCATCGTTGAAGGCGAAGACCCTGAAGTGGTCCTGCCGCAAGTCATGTATCTGGTGGACCACGTGCAGATCGCCGATGCGCCGGGGCGGGGTGAGCCGGGTTCGGGCGCGATCGACTGGCCCGCGCGGCTGGCGATGCTTGAGCGGCTGGGCTATTCGGGGACGATCGGGGTGGAATGCTATCCTACGCGCCAGCCCACGGGTGAGGCGCTCGCCTATATCCAAGAGCTGTGCGCGGCGTAAACGCGCCCATTTTGTGACGCCGCGCCCCCGCGAAGGCGGGGGCCTCGGTGTTGTGACGCACCGCTAGTTTAACACGCCTGAGGCCCCCGCCTTCGCGGGGGAGCAGGGGGTGTTTGTATCCCCTGTTCGATCTGGCACCGCTTTGCGCATTGCCCTCGCTCGGCGCAGGCCTCATACGCCTGCCATGCCCGAACCCCATGTCATCGCCGCCATCCTTTGGGCCGTCATCCTTGGCGGAGCAGGAGGACTGCTGACCGACATCGGTCCGTGGTATCGCAACCTGAAAAAGCCATCGTGGCAGCCGCCCGATTGGCTGTTCGGCCCGGCGTGGACGGTGATCCTTGGCCTTGGGGGCTGGGCTGCCGTCCTGGCGTGGAACGGCGCGGTGGATGAAGCCGGACGCATGACGGTGATCGCGCTGTTCGCGCTGAACTTCGTGTTCCACTTCCTGTGGTCACCGCTGTTCTTTGCGCGGCAGCGGCCCGATTGGTCGCTGGTGGAAGTGCCGTTCCTGTGGGGGTCGGTGCTGGCGCTGGCCGTGGGCTTGCGTGAGTTTTCGGTGCTGGCGAGCTGGCTGGTCGTGCCCTATTTCGTCTGGGTCAGCTTTGCCGCCTGCCTGAACTTCACCATTGTGCGGCTGAACAAGCCGTTTGGGCCAAAAGCATAATTGGGTAAACGCGTCCCCGCGCAGGCGGGGACCTCAGGCCGTTTAGGGTGATGGGTCGTAACACGCCTGAGGTCCCCGCCTTCGCGGGGACGCACGGTGTTTGTTGTTCAAGCGCTGCGGATTACGCCGCCAGTGCGAGATCCTTGGTGTCCTTTGTGGTCGGCACGAAGGGCAGGTAGGATACGCGGTTGCGCACGGCGAAGGTGACCGTGTGGTTGCCAGCGGAAAGCCCGCCGTTCAGCACAATGATCTGTGCCTTTTCGCCAAAGTTCCAGCGGTTGTCGTAACAGGTTTCCATCTCGCCGAGCGTGTAGGTTTTGCCTCGCACGGCAAAGCGCACCGATTCACGCGGTTGCACATCGCCGTCCACGGTGACCTGAATGTCCTCGATCATGGAAAGACCAAGGCCACGGTAATAGGGCAGGCGCCCCAGGAACGAAAAGCCGCCATCCACCGACTGGAGGCTGCCTTCGACGATCATCTTGTTGTCCATCATGGCAATGCGCTCCTTATTCTGCAGCCACAGCGAAAGCTGGGGTCTTGATCGTGGGGACTTCGGTTTCGCCAAGCAGCTTGGCCAGCATCACCTGCTGGCGGCGGACCTGTTCGACGGAATCCGGCTCCTGCGCGTCTTCGATCCAGCGGTTGCCTTCGTATTCCGAACAGATGTAGCCTTCATAGCCGCCCTGCTTGAGCACCTCGACGATCTTGTCGTAGGGGATCGAAGGTTCGACATAATCCTCGGTCACTTCATAAAACTTGCCGTGGATGTTGTGGATGCGCGGCATGTAATCAAGCATGCGCTTGGGTTCGAACGCGGCGTTGTGGCGCAGCGTTTCGGCCATCGCGATGGCGGGGCCGGTGCCGCCCATCTGCTGGACATTCAGGATCACGTATTCCGAAAGGACGCGGTCCTCGTATGCCTTCTCGACATAGTCGGCGATGGCTGGCGGTACGCCGATGCGCAGGAACTTTTCTTTCCACACCGGAGGGAAAGCGAACAGGAACATGCCCATGTCGGGCAGGAAGCCGAGCGCGTCGGAGCCGGACTTTTCAAAGGCTTCGGCGTGGCGGATGATCCACGGGTGATCGAAGTGCAGCGGGGCGTGAACCTCAATCAGGATCTTGATATTGTGCTCTTCGGCGTGGTGCGCAGCGGCCACCAGCACTTCGGGCGCGATCGAGACGAGTGCGCGGATATACTTCATGCCAAGGCGGGCACCGAATTCGATGTCCTTCTTTACGCTGGCAACCTGTTCTTCAAAGGGCATCTCGCGGCCCTTGTAGCGCTTGTAATCGAGCATGAAATCGTGGCTGACGGGCGTGCAGTCGTACTGCTTGATCAGGCGATGCCACTGGTCGACGTCTTCTGATGCCACGCCATATTCGGGCCAGCCCCAGAAGGTCTGCTCGCCGATGATCTCGATGCCCTTGGCACCAAGCTCCGCGCTCACGCGGATGCAGTCTTCAAGGGTCATTTTGCCCTGAAAGGTCTCATTCTGATAGGAATAGAGGCTGACGCCCCGTTTGATTTTGCTGGACACAATTCACCTCTTGGCGGGGTTGTTTCGATAGCCGGGCACAGGCTGTGGATCGGATCAGTGCCGAGTTTGCTTGGCGGAGTTCGCGCGAAGGGGGCGGCGGATGGCCGCTGCACCTTTCATGCTCTCCTGGGGTCTGTAGCCCTTTATTGGAATCAATATTCTTATAAAGTGCACCGAGAGTCAAGTGGCGCTTGATCCATTTTTAGAATCTCCATACTATTTCAAAAAATGAACAAAATGAGGATCACCATGAAAGCGACTGCCCCCTGCGCTGCCCTTGTTCTATCTCTTTGCGCTGGAAGCGCCCATGCCCAGACCGTTGCCACCAACGCAGGAGAATTGCGCGGGTCTGCACAGCAGGGCGCAGAGGCATTCCTTGGCATTCCCTATGCAGCCCCGCCGGTGGGGCAGAACCGCTGGCGCGCGCCGCAGCCCGTTTCGCCTTGGCAGGGCGTGCGCGATGCGACCGCCTTTGGGCCGGTGTGCGAGCAGGCGTTTGCTAAGCCGTGGGGGCCTTATACCGAAGAATTTGTCGCACCACCCCCTGCAAGCGAGGACTGCCTGACGCTCAATGTGTGGAAGCCTGCCTCGGCGGCAAAGGCATTGCCGGTGTTGGTATACATCCACGGCGGCGCGTTCGCTGGAGGGGCGGGGAGCGTACCGGTCAATCATGGTGGCGCCTTGGCAGCGCGGGGTGCCGTGGTCATCACGATCAACTATCGCGTCGGCGCATTTGGGTTTCTTGCACATCCCGAACTGACGGCAGAATCGTCGCTCGGGTCATCAGGCAACTACGGCCTGCTTGATCAGATCGCCGCGCTTACTTGGGTCAAGGCCAATGTCGCACGGTTCGGCGGAGATCCCGCCAATGTTACTGTATCGGGCGAAAGTGCGGGCGCGGCTTCGGTGAATGACCTGATCGTCTCGCCGCTGGCCAAAGGCTTGTTCGAACGTGCCATATCGTTCAGCGGAGCGAGTATGGGAGTCGAAGTGCTGCCGCTGGCACGCAGTGAACAACTGGGCCTTGCGCTGGCGAAAAAGCTTGATGCGCCCAGCCTTGCCGCTCTGCGCGCCGTGCCTGCACAAGCTTTGGTGGACGCCACACGCCATGTCCCGGGCGATACCAGCGGCGCAGCGCCATTGCGCTATTCGCCGAATGCTGATGGCAAGGTGCTACCGTTCGATCCCTCCCGCGCCAGCGGCCCTGTGGCAAACGCCGTGCCGCTGATGACCGGTTTCAACGCAGCAGAAATGATCGATCCTTCGGTCCGCACCCCGGCGCAGTTCATAGCAGCGGTGCGCGCGCGCTATGGCGCAACGGCGGACCGTCTGATTGCGCTTTATCCCCATGCTACGGATACCGAGGCTGTCGTATCGAACACCCTGCTGGCGCGAGATCGCTACATGGCAGGCGTGCTGATGTGGTCGCAGGAACGCACGCACAGCGCGCGGCAGCCGGTCTTCGCCTATTTGCACGACCATGATTACCCTCCGGCAAAGGGCGGGCAGGGGTGGGGCGCGTTCCATTCATCGCACTTGCCTTATGTGTTCGGCACCATCGGCCTTGGTGATCGCACGTTCGGTGCGGCGGACCGGCGTATCGTAAAGCAATGGCAGGACCGCCTGCTCGCCTTCATGCGCACCGGCACGCCGGGCAAGGCGTGGCCACAAGTGACACGCACCACCACGCAAGTCATGGGCCTGGGTGACCGCGAGGGCATGCGCCCCGCCGTATCCACGCCTGAACGGTTTGAGGCGTTCAAGGCTTATGCCGCCAGTGGTGGCAAGCTGGGGCTTATGTAATCTTCAGGCCGCAAGGCGCAGGCGGGCAAGGAAGTCCGCCCACACGAGCCGCGCGTCGATTGTCTCGAACACGCGGATCGTGCGGCCCGGGATCTCGTCGCCATAGGTGCAGTCGGCTTTGATCTGCCGTGCCGGTCGGTCAACCCAACGGCTACTTTCGGTCGTCAGTGCGGTTAGCAGGACAAGCGGGCTGTCACCCATTGGCCATGTTCCGCCAAGGTCCACAAATGCGGGCGGATTGGTGAACCGGTCATACAGCCAGCGGCCCAGCGGTGAAATGCTGCGCATGTCTGCGGCCAGTTCGGCAACGGACATCTGCATCTGCCGATAGGCGTTTTGCGGAACCTGCATGATCGGCATGGCTGTCTGTTCGATCACATGGCGCGCAGCTTCGATGTCGGTCGCCAGATTGTATTCCCAGCCGCCATCCGGCCAGGCGCCGCCCCCGATCCACACCACCGAAAGCCGCGAGGCGATGCGGGGTTCAAGCGCCAGGGCATCGGCAAGGTTGGTCAGCGGTCCACCGCACGTGAAGATCAATGGCAGGGGATCATCGCGCATGGCTTCGGCGACAATCGCCTTTGCTGCTTCTGATGGTATGGTGCTGGCAACCCCATCACGCCCTGCCCGCACCGGCGTTCCACGCGCGGAAGGGATGCGCGCGAGCAGATCGGCGGCAAGCTTGGCACCTTCGCGCGTTGCCGTGCCGGGGGGATAAGTCGAAAGCTTCGGATCAAGCAGCGACACGGTGACCAGAACGGTCCGCGTCTTTTCGGCAAGGAGCTGGTGTGCCAGCGCCACAAGACCGTCTGGATCACCCGCGAAATCGTTGTCCACGATGACGCGGGCCGATGGGCGCTGGGGAATTCGTGGCTGGGCCTGACCGGTCAAGGGCAGGGCAAGTGTGCCAAGCCCGCCAAGAAGGCCCGTGGTGAAGGTGCGACGGCTTGTTGCATTGAACATGTTGCGTTTAATCTCGCGATTCTAATTAATGGTGGTTTGTCACACACACCCAGCGTCCACAACATGGCCGGCTCTGCTCTATTCACCTTCTACGGCGAGTCTCCGGGTGGCCACATCGTTGCGGATCGTTTCGCGCAGGCCGTCCATCGGCCACAGCAGCATGACCACGGTCTGCAAGGCCAGCAGCACCACGGCGCTGCCGTAGTAGGCCCAGCGGATCGCATCGCGCGCACCTTCCGTCACGGCATCGGGGGCATAGCCCGCCGCGCCAAGGATGAAGGCAAAACCTGCCGTGCCCACCGCCATGCCGACTTTGGTGGACAGGCTGATGCCCGCCGAAAGCAGGCCTTCGCGGCGGGTGCCGAACTTCCATTCATGGTAGTCCACCGTTTCGGCAATCATCGCAAAGGCGGCGGTGATGGTGATGGAGGTGGCAAGGCAGGCGGCGATGTAGAGCGTGAGGAACAGCGCCACGTTGCCTTCGGTGAAAGGCAGCAGCGCAAACAGCACCGCCGAAAGCGCCAGCACGAACACGCAGCCGCGCTTGATCCCGGTGCGGGCAAGGATCGGCGGGGCGACGAACGACGACAGCAGCAACATGCCCGAAACCGCAGGCAGCATGACCGAAATCATCCAAGGCTTGCCCATTACGTCGATGGCGAAGTAGGCGGTCGCGCTCATCATCAGGCCGAAGCGCGTGAAATAGAGCAGGCATGATGCGAAGACGACCAGCCACGCCTTGTTGCGCACCATTTCACGCACGGCGGGCAGGATGGCGAAATCGGGCGAGGAGCCATCCTCGAACCGCTCCGTGCAGTTGCGATAGAGCGCCAGCGTGCAGACAAGGCCGATGGCGGCAAACAGCATGGCAACCGACTGGAAGCCCTTGGCCTGATCGCCCTTGCCGAACAGGCCGACCAATGGCAGCACCGCCGCCGTGCCCATCACCACAGAGATCGACGTGCCAACCCCGCGCATGCCTGAAAGCTTCAGCCGCTGCGCTGAATCGCGCGTCATCATCGGCATCAGCGCGGTATAGGGGATCGCCTGCAAGGACATGAGGATGCCCAGCGCCTTGAACGTGACAAAGGCATAGGCCAACTGCGCGCCCTGGCTCCAGTCCGGCATGTGGAACAGCGCCACGGTGACCAGTGCATAGGGCAGGGCGGTGAACAGGAAGTACCCGCGCGTGCGGCCCCAGCGGCTGCGGGTCTTGTCCACCGCGATGCCCACCATCACATCGATCACCGCGTCCATCAGCCGCGCGATCAGGAACACCGTGCCAACACCCGCAGCAGGCAGGCCGAACACGTTGGTATAGTAGAACAGCAGGAAACCGCTTGCCATATTGTAGGCAAGGCTGGTGCCCATGTCGCCAAGGCCATAGCTCAGGCGTTCGGTGAATTTCAGTCTGTTTTCGGCCACTTGTCCTCTCCCGGATAGCAGCGTTGAAATCCGTCAGAGGCCCAGCGTTTTGCGGGTCAGCTCCAGCGATTGGTCCATCGGCAGCGTGGGGAAATATTCCATCCCGATAGCCCCGGTATAGCCAAGCTCGTCCAGCGTGCGCATGACATGGGGCCAATCGACCGTGCCTGTGCCCGGCTCGTTGCGGTCGTCCATATCGGCCACCTGAATGTGCGCGACCAGATCGATGCGGCCCTTCAGCACTTCGGCAATATCCTCGCCCATCACGGCGCTATGCCACACATCGTAAAGCAGGCGCAGGTTGGGGCTGCCGACGGCTTCGACCAGATCGAGGCCGAGCGTGGTGCTGACCAGATACATCGCGGAAAACAGCCGGGTGTTCAGCGGTTCGAGCAGCAGCATGACGCCGGCTTCTTCCGCCAGAGCAGCCGCTTCCTTCAGCGCGGCCACGGCATTGGCGAAGTGGTCCGCCTCGCTCATCCCCTCAACGCGAAAACCCGACGCGACGATCAGCGGTGGCTTGCCGAGGCATGCGGTGGCGGCAATCGTCTCGCGCACCGCGTTCACCATTTCCGCGCGCTCTGCCGGATCAACGATGGACCGGCGCGGATCGACGCACAGGCCGGTCAGCGCGATGCCGGTTTCGGCCAGAGCCTTCGCCATCGCGGCAACCGGCTTGTCGCGCCACAGGTGGAACTCCACCGCAGCAAAGCCTTGCGCCTTGGCCGCGTGAATGCGCGCGGCAAGATCACCGGCTTCGGCAAATTGCCATTCGATGCAGGCAGATAAAGTAGAGGCAGGCAGCACGTCGATCTCCCAATCGGCGGCCCCACGACGGCGCAGATGCTGCGCCCGTTTGCCTGGCGGCATCGCGCCGCTACTTTATTAGAACCTATGTTCTCATTTCCTGCGGCTCAGGTCAAGAGGCAGTGGATCAACAACGCAGCATGGTCAGAATTCCGACCAATCGTTGTCGAGCGCAAGATTTCCGCTGCCCTGAGGGATCGGAGCGTATGCCGCCCGGCGCATCGGCGCAGCATGCGTAGCCGGTCGGGGTGCGGCCGCCGGCGCGCTGCGAGCCGGTGCGTTGAACGATGTGCCGGGGCGCTCATCGCCGATCTTGAAGCTGGCAAATGCACTCGAGAGCTGCCCTGCTTCCTGCGTCAGGTTCTTGGTGGCGGCGTTGGTTTCTTCCACCATTGCGGCGTTCTGCTGGGTCATCTGATCCATTGCGCCGATGGCCTGATTGATCTTGCGCAGCGCTACGCTCTGCTCGCCCGCAGTCTCGGCGATGGTTGAGATCGACGCGGTCACCGTGCCGACGCGGCTGATGATTGTCTCCAGCGCAGACCCGGTTTCATTGACCAGCGACACGCCGGAACGGACATGATTGGTCACCGCTTCCACGCGCTGCTTGATCGCGTTGGCGGCCTCTGTGGCGCGCTGGGCCAATGCCCGCACTTCGGATGCGACGACGGCAAAGCCCTTGCCGGCCTCGCCCGCACGGGCTGCTTCGACGCCTGCGTTGAGAGCCAGAAGGTTGGTCTGGAAGGCGATGCCATCGATCATCGTGGTGATGTCGGAAATCTCGGCGCTGGCCCGCGCAACGTTGTCCATCGCCTCGATTGCCTTGCTGACGACCTTGCCCCCGCTTTCAGCCTCGCCGCGCGCCTGAACCATCGATCCGCTCACTTCGGCGGCGATCTTGGCATAGTCCTCGATCTGGGTGGTCAGGTTATCCATCGCCGAGGATGAGGACTGCAGGCTGGCGGCCTGCTGTTCGCTGCGGGTGGCAAGATCGGTGGTGGCCTGCTGGATTTCGCCCGATGTCAGGTTGATGGCCATGATGCTGTCCTGCACCAGACCCATCGCCTGGCACAGCCGCTCCATCGCTTCGTTGAAATCGTGGGCCACGCTCTGGAATGCAGGCGGTACGTCGGTCAACCGCACCGAAAGATCGGCGTTGGCCACGGCGTGCAGGTTCGCGCCAATCTTGGCCATAGCCTCTTCGCGCTCCTTGACCGCGCGGGCACGCTCCAGCGCGGCATCGCGGAACACCATCATTGCCTGCGCCATCGCGCCCAGCTCATCGGCGCGGCCGGTGCCGGGAATGGCAAGATCGTGCTGACCTTTGGCCATCGCGGACATGGTGTGCGTAAGATCGGCAATCGGGGTGGCGATGGAGTGTGAAAGCTTGCGCGAAAGCACCAGAGCAAGGCCGATCAGCAGCGCGCCGCCAATGCCGAGCGCTACCCACCCGAACATGATGGCGCTGTCCTGCCATTCAGTCTCAGCCGTAATTGCTTCGTGCTGGGCATCGCGAACGGTGCGAAGCGGCAGCACGGCCTCGCTGACCAGCGCGGCCTTGCCACCATCGCGGATCGCCTGTTGTGCGGCATCGCGCTGGCCGGATTGGACCACCTCGACGTACTTGTCGCCCCAGTTTTCGCGCCATTTCAACGTTTCGGCGCGCGATGTTCTGACAAGTTCCTGCAAAGCGGGATCTTCAAGCCGGGTCTCCAGCGCAGCCGAGGCCTTGTCGTAATCGTCGCGGCCTTCGTAGTAGGATTTGAGATAGCTCTGGTCCGCCGTGACAAGAAACCCGCGCAACTGGCTGTTCTGCCGCAGCAGCGCCGTTTCCAGCGTCAGCGTATCGGCAAGGATCGCCTGGCTCTCGGTGTTGCGGGCGGTGACGTTTGATATCATGGCCAGGCTTACGCCGAACACGATCATCATGACCGCCGCCGTAACATTGAGCGCCACGAACGAAAGGCCGAGCCTGCGAGGGATGTTCATGCGGTCAAACACGGTTTGGGTTTCCTTGAACTTGGGGTGCGGCCCGCTTTCCACAGGGGGAAGGAAGCGGGCCGCAAAGGCATCAGAAGGTGTAGCGAAGCGATGCTGTGACGGTGCGACCGTTCATCGTCTGGATGTTCACCACGCCGGAGGCCGGGATCGTGGCGGATGCCGCTGTATAGATCGCGCGCTTGTCAAAGACGTTGAAGGCGTTGATGCCAAGGGTCACCTTGGGTGCCGGGCGGAAGTGCAGGAACGGGCTGACCAGAACGTAGCCGGGCAACGTCAGTTGGTTCACATCCTGCGCAAAGCTGCTGGTCGTGCCATTGATGACCGCGCCGAACGTTGCGGCGTCCAGATCGACTGTCGGGCGTGCCATGAACGAGAACTCGGGAATGTAACGCGGCCGATTGCCTTCAAGCTGGGGATTGACGGCATCTCCGTTGATTTGGGCCTTGGTCCATGTGCCGCCCAGCGTCAGGCCAAATGGCCCACGCTTGTAATCGGCTTCAAGTTCTACGCCCTTGGCGGAATAGCTGCGCACCACGTTGATAACGACGACCTGCCCGTTGGCGTTGGCCCCGATTTGCGAATTGCGCTCTTCGGTTGATGCCCAGAACCCGGTAACATAGAGTGCCAGATCATCCTTGCGGAACTTCAGCCCGGCTTCAGCCTGCTTGACCGTGCCAAATGCCAGATCTGGATTTGCGAGTTTGCCGGTTGTGGGGTTGATCATGCCCTCGGTCAGGACCCGATCCGCGCTTGCCCGTCCGCCACGGCTGTAACGCGCAAAAGCGGAAATCGGCTCTGCGATCCTGTAATTGATGCCGGTTGAATACGATACATACTTGTAGTCGTAATCGACGTTGATCGGGGTCGTCAGTGGCAGCAAGGCAACGCTTGTTTCCGGCACTGCCAGAACGCCGTCGCCGTTCAGGTCTTTGGGGCCTACAAATGGGGTGTTTAAGACATTGCCCGAAACATTGCCGCGATCATAGCGGACGCTGGCACCGACCGATATCTTGCCACTGGCAAAGTTGACCGACGCATAAGGTGCGGTGATCTTGTACCGCACATCGAACCCGTAGTTGCCATATGCGCGGGGGAGGGCAAATCCGAAGCCGTAGCTGTAAACGCCGTTTTGCGTCAGCAATGTGCCATCGGCCGCACGCAAATCCAGCGGTGCCATTTGGCCGTTGCCAACCACATCGGAAATGGCATTGGTGAAGTTCCAGTCTACGTTGACTTCCTGCATGGAGTTGTAGAGACCGAAGCTGGTGGTGAGTTTGCCGCCCTGCAGATCAAACACGCGCGATGCGCGCAGATCGTTCGTCACATTGTCGAGCGAATTCTGATCGATGTTGAGCAGCACATTGATGCTGGCCAGCCCATTGCCATTGATCGAATTGCCAGGTGCAAGCACCGTGCCCGCGTTTGGACCCGACGCATACGTCAAAGACGAACCCGGCCCGCCAAGAATAGTGGAAACGACCGGCGAGGGGGCGGCCAGCATGGAGTCGATCTGGTTGAGCTCGCCACTGATGCTGGCATAACGGAAACGATCGCTGACAGACCATCCGGCAACTTCGAACTGGGTCTCGAGTCCGACCGCTTTTACCACGGCATGCAATCCGTCGGTGAGGTCACGGCTGACGGGATTGTTGTTCCCGTCTACCCCTAGATACTGCGCAACGCGTGGCGACGCAAAGCTGTCGTTAAACACGTCTGTTCCGGGAATGCTTGTGTAAACTGGCGAGCTGTCTGTGCCGGTTACGCGTGACGGATGAGTGCCATAATTCGGCTGCCGATCATCCAGATACTTGCCGTAGAACCGGATGTAGCCACCAGCGAACTTGCGCGTCACGTTCATCTTGATCTGGCCGCCCCTGAACGCGGTGTAGCCAAGATCGCGTGGACCTTCGCCTTCGCGATAGAACCCGCCCACGTGGAAACGCCAGTCATCGCCCAGCGGGCTGCCATAATCAAAGTCGATGCGCTTCAGTTCATGGCCAACCCCGGTCGAAACCTGGAGGTTCCCGCCTTCAACTTCGCCCGTCTTGGAAATCAGATTTACCACGCCGCCCGGTGAATTGGACGCAAAAGTCGATGCTGAACCGCCGCGGATCGACTGGATCTGCGAAAGTGTGAAGTCAGCCCGGACATAGCGGTCCACCGAACTGAAATTGATATCGCCGAACTCCAGCACAGGCAGACCATCTTCCTGTAACTGCAGAAATTTAGAACCATCGGCAGCCAGTGGCAAACCGCGCACGGTAATCGACGAATAGCCATCGACATCGGCGGTAAGTGAACGGATGCCGGGGATGTTCTGCATGATGCCTGAGACCGAGCTGACCGAAAGCTTGGCCAGATCCGCCTCATCAATCACGCTGGCGGAAATCGCGGTGTCCAGCAGGTCGCGGCCCTTGGCAACGCCGGTGCTGAACGCCTTCTTGGCCGGAGCAGCAGATGATGCCTCCTCAGCAGCACCGGCGGCAGGCGCGGCAGATTCGTCAGCTGCCCACGCAGTGTGGTGCATGGTCGTGGCAAGCAGGGTGGCGACGAGAAGCGGGAATTTGCGCATTGGTTATCCTCATGTCCTTGAACGGATCTGAAACTGTCGAGGATCACCAATAGATCGCGCCCCTTAATCCGGGTCGTGTCAGAAGGTATGTATAATTACCGAATATAGCTGCCAATTTCATGGTGTTGCAGTTGCCGTAGGGGATTTCCCTTATGATGCATTGGCTGGCTATTGTGCATGACTGCTTACGATTGACGGGCAGGCTCCTATCGGTCTGCGCCTGTTTTCGTCAGCGCTCGCGTACAAGAGAGTCTTCCATTGCCAATGTCTGCAACTGCCGAAGCTTTGCCCCTGCAAATTCTGCCGAATGCCAGCGGTTTGGCAGACGGTAGGGCCGAGGCACAGCTATTGATCGAAGCGGCCAAGGCGCGGGCCTTTGGCAAGACCATCGTTGCTGCCGTGCTGGAAAGCCTCGCACGGGTGCTCCCCTGCGCGCCGCGTATGCGCGTTTGCATCGAGGGCTGGCCGGGGGATCTGGCGGGCGCAGGCGTGATATTTCGCATCAACGCCGGGCTGCACGCGTTGGCGCGTTCTGGCCGGCACGCTGCGCTGCAGCAGCTCTATCGCACGGCAGAGCGCGGAGCTTTGCCCGGACCTGACAGGTTTGATGCCGTTTTGATCGATGTGCTGGCGCGCCATACGCCCGATCTTTTGCAATGGATGTCCGGCCCTACCCAGACCAACGAGGTAGCGCGCGTTGCCGGGTTCGTTGCTGCCCTGCTCGAACTCAATGCGCGCGCGCCGCTCCCATGCGAACTGCTCGAACTTGGCACCAGCGCGGGCCTGAATCTCAACCTGGCGCGCTATGGCTGCCAACTCGGCGACACGCACAGCGGCGATGGGCAAAGCGCAGTGCGGATCGCGCCGCGCTGGAAAGGGCGCACGCCGCCTGCGGTACCGTTGCTGGTGGAGCGCGCGTTGGGCGTTGATCTCAGCCCGCTCGACATCCGTGACGACGATGATTGTGAGCGTCTCCACGCCTATATCTGGGCGGGTGAGCGTGTGCGGACAGAGCGGCTGCGCGCTGCCATCGCTGTGGCAAGAGCGCATCTCCCGCAGGTTGATACCGGCCTTGCCAGCCGTTGGCTCGCCCGGCAGCTGGCCCAGCCGCAGCGGATGGGCACACGCCGCGTGGTGGTGCATTCAATGGTCGTGCAATACATGCCCGAAGTTGAGCGCGCCGCTGTCGATGCCGCGCTGACGCTTGCCGCTGCGGCTGCCACGCCAGATCGCCCGCTGGCGCGGATCGGCATGGAATGGAGCGCGGACCGCAGCACCGTGGAACTGCGCGTCACCTCTTGGGATGGCGGCGAAAACGCTGGGCAAACCATGATTGCCGCCCATTGCCACCCTTATGCCGAATGGTTCGATTGGCACGGCCTTCTGACCGGATGAAACCAGCTGCCGCTATGCACAGCATGAGCGTTGTGCAAATGGTCTGCCATCATCAAACGGGATTTGGGCATGACCGCTGCAGGCAGCACTCCGGCCGCACACAACCGCATCGATCCGCGCGCCTTGGCAACGTTCTGGCGTGTGTGCGAAACGGGTTCAATAACCGCCGCCGCGCGCGCGCTGAATCTTTCGCAGCCGTCGGTATCAAGCACCATTGCCCTTTTGGAACAGCGCCTTGGCGTGATTCTGTTCACGCGCTCGCGCAGCGGTATCGTGCTCACGCGCGAAGGTGAGGCGCTGCGCCAGCGTGCCGAAACGATGGTGCGCCTGCTCGAAGCTGCCAGCGTTGAGGTAAGCCATGCCGCGCGCGGGATTGCCGGGCCGTTGCGCATCGGAGGAACGCCCGGCGCACTGGTCAGCCTTCTGCCCGCCGCCGTTGCACAACTGGAAGAAGAGGTCGGCCCATTCGCGTTGAGCGTGATCGAACGGCCGGATTCGCAGCTTGCCGATCACCTTCGGTCTGGTGCCATCGACCTTGCCTTCGTCACCACTGAAATCGAAGCCTGTCCGCCCGATCTGGTGGAGATCACAGCCGCGCGTGATCCCTTTGCACTGATTGTGGGCCGCCGCCATGATGATCTGGACGATCTGGTTTCTCTGCGCGACGTGGCAGACCTGCCGTGGGTTCTGCCCGATGCCCAGGGCGCGTTCCGGCGGCAGGTTGACGCGCTGTTCCTGAATGCAGGCGTGCCGGTGCCGCAGAACGTGATCCGCTGCGATTCGCTGCTCACCACCAAGGCGATCGTGCGTCACAGCGATCGGGTCACAGTCCTGCCGCGCACCGTTGCCGGGGCCGAACTCACGGTTGGCGTGTTGCGCGCCGTAACCGTGCGCGAGGCAACGTTCGAGCGCAGCATCGGCATCCGCTACCTTGCACAACAGGAACTGCCCCCGCTCGGTCGCGCTTTGCTGGATATGCTGACACGCGGGTAATCACGGTGAATTCATGCCGCCGCGCACATGGATGCGGCAAGAGGGCCATGTTGCCCCCGTCATTGTGAACGGGCACGGATCCAGCGCCAGTGTGAGGAGCCTCGTGCCAATGTTCGGTTTTAAACTGCCTCGTCCGGTCGTGCTGCTGGGACTGGCCGGTTGGGCGCCGCAGGCAATCTGCGTCTGGCTGGTGGTCGGTGGGGGGCCGCCAGCATGGAGCGCTTTGGCAGCGGGGTGTTTCTATGCAGCGCTGATCCTGTCGTTCCTTGGCGGGTTGTGGTGGATGGCCGGGCTGTTGGGCGGCGTGCGCAGCGGCGGGTTCTATGTGATTGCAGTAATGCCCAGCCTTGCCGCATGGGCAGCCTTGCTACCCTGGACGGTGGGGGCCAATTGGCCCGGCCCGTCGCTGGTGGCGCTTGGCCTGCTCCTGTTTGCCAGTCCGCTGGTGGATCGCAAACTGGCGCTGGCGGTTGTGCTGCCGCCGGATTGGCTGCGCCTGCGCGTCTGGATGGCGACCGGCCTTGGCCTGCTGACGCTCGCTCTGGCGGCGGTTGCGTGAAATCAGCCCGAAAACAGTGGCACAAATACCGCCCACGCCACCAGCGGGCCTACCCCCACGATGATCGCAGCATAGCCCAGCAGTTTGCGCAGCATGGCGGGACGCTCCGCCTCGGGCGAATTGCCAACGATCAGCGCCCCGTTGGTTGAAAAGGGTGATGTGTCGACGATGGTATTGGCGATGCACAACGCCGAAATCACCGCCATGACCGAAAGCTGCGATCCTGCCAGCAGCGGCACCGCCAGCGGGATCATCACGCCCAATAGCGCGGTCGACGAGGCGAAGGCCGAGACGGTGCCGGCAAGATAGCACAGCAGCAGCACCGCCAGCGCGGGCGATCCAACCCGGCCGATCAGGTCGCTCACAGCTGCCAATGTCCCCAGCTTTTCCATCAGGCCGACGTAAATGACGATGCCTGAAATCAGCAGGATCGTGGACCAGTCCACCTGCTTCAGCGCGCCTTCCTGCGTGCGCGGCACGGCTATGGCAAGTGCGATGATCACCAGCAGGGCCATGAACCCAACGTCGATCTTGAACAACAGCGCGCCCGTGGCCAGCGCGGCAAGGCCCCCCAGCGTCCACGCGCCTTCGCGGCCAAGCGCAGGCGGGGCTTCGGCGGGGGCGTCATGCGTTATACCGGCGGCAGCCTCGCGGCGGGCATAAAAGGCCCAGATCAGCAGCGCGATGGCCGCGTTGAAGGCCGCGCTGGCAAGAAACAGGAAGATCGGATCAGGCGCAATTCCGTTCGAAGCCAGCACCTTGTTGGTGATGCCGCCATAGATCGAGATGGGTGAAAACGATCCGGCCTGCGCGCCGTGGACCACCAGCAGGCCCATCATCAGCGCGGAAAAGCCGTGGGCGCGGGCAAGCCGCAGAGCAATCGGGGCCACCACCGCTACCGCTGCCGGGCCAACTGCTCCCAGCGCAGTCAACACGCCAGCAACCAGAAACACCAGCGCGGGCAGCAGGCCGGTATGCCTGCCCAAAAGCGCCGCAGCGCGCGCCACCAGCCAGTCAATCGCGCCGTTGCTGCTGGCGATGCCGAACAGGTACGTGATGCCCAGCAGGGTGAGGAACAGGTCGGTGGGAAAGCCCGCCAGCACTTCCTTGACCGACAATCCGCCAACAAACACGCCAAGCCCCAGCGCCGCGGCAAGGCCGATCAGCCCCATATTGACCGGCAGCCACACAGCAGCGATGAAAATTGCAATCAGGATCGCCACCGAAAGCACGATCATTATGTCGTTCCCCTCCCAACCCGAACGGATTGTTATGTCTTTGCGAAGAGCGCGCCATAAGTCTCGCGCAGCAAGGCTTTCTGCACTTTGCCCATCGCGTTGCGCGGCAGTTCGTCGACCGTCACCACGGCGCGCGGCTGTTTGAACCGGGCGATCCGGTCGGTCAGTGCGGCCAGTACGGCGGTCTGGTCCAGCCCGGCGTCGGTCACTTTCACTACCGCTACCACGGCTTCGCCCATGTCAGGATGCGCCACGCCAATCACCGCGCTTTCAGCAATGCCGGGGATTTCGTCGAGCGCGGCTTCAACTTCGGCAGGGTAGATATTGAAGCCGCCAGCGATGATCAGATCCTTGGCACGGCCCACGATGTGGACGTAGCCAGCTTCATCAACGAAGCCGAGATCGCCGGTGATGAAAAACCCGTCGGCGCGAAATTCCTCGCGGGTTTTCTCGGGCATCTGCCAATAGCCGCCGAAGACGTTGGCACCTTTCACCTCGATCACGCCGATTTCGCCCTGCGGCAGCGCAGCGGCACTGTCCGGATCGGCGATGCGCAGCGCAACGCCGGGCAGGGGAAAGCCGACGCTGCCAGGTTTCCTCTGGCCGTCATAGGGATTTGACGTGTTCATGTTCGTCTCGGTCATGCCGTAACGCTCAAGGATGGCCTGCCCGGTCAGCACATTGAAATCCTTGTGCGTTTCAGCCGATAGCGGGGCCGATCCAGAAACGAACAGGCGGACACCCTCTGCCAGTTCGCGCGTGAAGCCGGGGTGGCCAAGCAGGCGGGTGTAGAACGTGGGCACGCCCATCAGCACCGAGGCCTGCGGCATCAGGCGCACCAGCGCATCGGCGTCGAACTTGGGCAGGAGGATCATTGCTGAACCTGCCGCGATGGTTGTGTTGGTCGCTACGAACAACCCGTGGGTGTGAAAGATCGGCAGGGCGTGGAGCAAGCGGTCATCGGCGGTAAAGCGCCAGTATTCGCGCAAGGTCAGCGCGTTGGAGGCAAGGTTGGCGTGGCTCAGCATCGCACCCTTGCTGCGCCCGGTAGTGCCCGAGGTATAGAGAATCGCGGCAAGGCCATCGGGCTGGACGCGCGCATGGTCGAACGCTGTCGGCTGTCCGGCGGCGGCCTCGATCAGTGATCCGCCCGTGCCATCGGCATCAAGCGTCAGCAGCGCGGGCACGCCAAGTTCGGCACACAGCGCGGCCATCGCCGGTTCGTCCGCCGGGCGGCACAGCACCAGCGCCGGGCTGGCATCTCCCAGAAAATAGCGAACCTCACCAATGGTATAGGCAGTGTTCAACGGCAGATAGACCGCGCCTGCCTGCAATGCTGCCAGCCAGGTCAGCAGCGCGGTTTGCGATTTTTCCACCTGAATGGCGATGCGGTCTCCGGGCTGCACACCTGCGTTGCGAAACGCGTGGGCAAGCTGTGCCGAACGTGCGCGGGCAGCGGCATAAGTCAGCACCGCGCCGTCCTCCCCGATCAGGAACGGCGCGTCTGGCGCAGCGTCGCAGGTGGCACGGAACAGTGAAAACATGTCTGGGGTGGCGGTAGTGGCCAATTTGCAACCCTTGCTGCTGGAAACAGATGAATGGCGCATGCGCGGTGGGATGCATGCAACAACGGCGTTTTCAGGGCAAGGTCTGCAAGGCAGAACCAAGCTTGCTGGTTTCGCCGGATTTACTGCAGCGATTCGCAAAATTACTTGTGAACGATCACATCCAGCACCCCACGCCTCCAGAACCTGTGCTTAGTAATAGGTATCGTCACGAATGTTGGCCTAGATTGTCTGATGGAGCAATTTCTGACTTGCGCTGTCAATTAAGCTATGCAAAATCGACGTGATAAAGATCGCGAGCGCAGCGTTGCCGCGAGTGGGAGGTGGAGCCTGAACGGATTGCATGCAAATGCGGTCTACCCCCTCGTCACTGTCAGCGCTGTCTAGCGATCAACAGGGTGTTGTTTTTGAGGGAGTGAAAACATGAGGAATCTGAAATTTGCGTGTCTTGTGTCGGCTTTTGCGCTGGCATCGACACCGGCTTTTGCGCAAGATGCGCAGGAAGCTGAAACGGGTGCAGTCGCCGATGGCGATATTGTCGTAACCGCCAACCGTACATCGTCGCTGCTGTCAAAGACGCCGATCGCGATGTCTGCCGTAGGCGGTGAAGATCTGATCGCTGCGGGCATCACGAACCCGACCCAGCTTGAAGAAACGATCCCTAACCTTTCGATCGTGCGCGGCAACGGGCTGCAGATCACGATTCGCGGTGTGACCAGCACCGACGGCACCGAAAAGGGCGATCCTTCGGCCGCGTTCATGGTCAACGGCATCTATCTTGCCCGCCCGCAGGCGCAGGAAGTGTCGTTCTTCGATATCGAGCGCATCGAAGTGCTGCGCGGTCCGCAGGGCACGCTCTATGGCCGCAACTCCACTGCAGGCGTGGTCAACATCCTGACCGCCCAGCCCAAGTTTGAATTCGGCGCGCGCGCCGATGTCGTCTATGGCAATTTCAACGCGCTGAACGGCACCGTGGTGCTGAACGTGCCTGCAAGTAACACGCTGGCATTCCGCGTTGCTGCGAATATCGACCAGCGTGACAACTACATCATCGATGGCGCACCGAACGACAACGCCACGCTCGACAAGTTCAAGAACAACAAGTCGGTCCGCCTGTCCGCCCTGTGGAAGCCGACCCCCGATCTCAGCCTGCTGGTGATGGGTGATTACAGCTCGGTCAAGGGTAACCCGACCAACGGCGTGTCACCTGCGAACTTCTACAGCAACATTGCCAGCGGTGTGCGGCCCACATTCAACGCACCCATCTACCGCAGCCTCGATCCGGATGTTGCCCGCGTCCTCAGCATTCCGCAGGCCCAGCAGGGCTTCCGCGACAACGAGGAAAAGGGCGTGATGGCCGAGCTCAACTATACGATGGGCAACGTCACCCTGACCTATCTCGGGTCGTACCGCGAATCCGAACGTCGCGAATTCGCGAACTCTGCCAACGGCCTGTTCTCGAACGATTTCATCGGCAGCTACTGGCAGACCTCGCAGGAAGTCCGCCTTGCATACGGCGGTGATGGCCCGCTGCAGGCGCAGATCGGCGGTTACTACTTCAAGGAAAAGTCGGGCATCGCCTTCTTCCTCAACAACCTGCTTGGCGCCAACACCCGCTTCGGCTTCCCGCAGGATCCGACCATTGCCGAAAACAAGTCGGCCTTCGGTCAGGTCACTTATGAGGTTGCAGAAAACCTGCGCGTCACCGGCGGCATCCGCTATTCGCATGACCTCAAATCGCGCATCGGCCAGACCGTCGTCGATTTCTATGACCGTATCGGCAATTCCTACAGCGTCGGCAACTTCATCCGCCGTCAGGTGAACCAGGTCAACAATGCCGAACGCACGTTCAGCGAGCTGACATGGCGCGCAGGTGTCGATTACGACAGCCCGCTGGGTCTCGTCTTCGCCTCGGTTTCGACCGGTTACAAGGCGGGCGGCTTCAACGATGGCTGCGAAATCGGCACGGCAACGAACTGCAACCTGCCCGCAGGCGCGCTGTACTATGATCCGGAAACGCTGACCGCCTATGAAGCGGGCTTCAAGTTCCGCTTCGGCCCGGCCTTCCGCCTGAACGGTACTGTGTTCCACTATGACTATCAGGGTCTGCAGCTTTCGCAGCTGTCCGACATCTGCGGTGGTCCTTGCCAGGTCACGACCAACGCCGCCAAGGCCAAGATCGATGGCGTTGAGCTTGATGCCACGCTCCAGCCGGTTGATCGCTTTGCCATTCGGCTTGCACTTAACTGGCTCGATGCGCGGTATGACCAGTTCCTGCCTAACCCGGCGATCAACTTCGCAGGTCGTCCGCTGAACCGCAGCCCCAAGTGGAGCTGGATTGCTGGCATGAACTACACCCTGCCGATTGGCGAAGGCCGCATGGTGTTTGATGCTCAGACGTCGTCGCGCAGCCGCTTTGAAGTGACCGATCTGGCCAACTTCGCCTACTTCTACCAGCCAGCGGCCACCAAGACCGACATGTCGGTGACCTACAACGCACCGGACGATCGTTTCTACATCGCCGGGTTCGTTGAAAACCTGGAAAACAATCTGGTCGTCACTGGTGCCACTACCGGCCTGTTCGGTTCGGTGACTTTCGCTGATCCGCGCACTTACGGTGTGCGCGCCGGCTTCAAGTTCTGATCAAAACTCCCTCGCCAACCTTGCGCAGATGATCTTCGCAGGGTTGGCAAACGGGCGGGCGGAACCATCACGGTCCCGCCCGCCTTTTTTGTGGGCGGTGCCGATTGCGCATGCCCCTTGGCAAAGTGTTAATTGTTCGGTTAAACCCCTTGCAAAGCTACCTGGCTGACTGCGAGAGGAACCACATTGTTCGATGGCCTGACGCTTGCCGCCCTGCCTGACGCGGCAGAGGCTGTGCGCCCGAAAATTCGTGCGTTCCTTGCCGACCACATGGCGGGCATCGCAGCTGATACGCGCGCAAGATCATGGCAAGGCTTCGACGCCGCCTTCAGCCGCAAACTGGGCGCGGAGGGATTCCTCGGCCTCACCCTGCCGGTGGAATATGGCGGACAGGGCCTCGGCCCATTCGCGCGCTTCGTGGTGGTGGAAGAACTGCTGAGTGCAGGAGCGCCCGTGGCAGCACACTGGATTGCCGACCGGCAAAGCGCGCCCTTGCTGCTGCACTATGGCACCGAAGGGCAGAGACAGCGGCACATTCCCGCGATCTGCCGGGGTGAACAGGTGTTCTGCATCGGCATGAGCGAGCCGGGTTCCGGGTCAGACCTTGCCAGCGTGCGCACCCGGGCTGATCGCAATGCCGATGGCTGGCTGCTCAATGGCCAGAAAATCTGGACCACCAATGCGCACCACGCTGACTACATGATCGCACTGGTCCGCACATCGGGCACCAGCACAGACCGACAGGCAGGCCTTTCACAACTGATCGTCGATCTGCACGCACCCGGCGTCACCATTCGCCCGATCACCGATCTTACCGGAGACGCCCACTTTGCCGAAGTGTTCTTCGACAACGTGCAACTGGCCGACGATGCGCTGGTTGGGCAGGAGGGCGATGGCTGGGCGCAATGCACCGCCGAACTGGCGTTCGAACGGTCCGGGCCGGAACGCATCTATTCCAGCGTGGTGCTGCTCGATGCATGGATCGCGCACTTGCAGGCGGTGGGGCGGCGTGATGCCGATGCGCTGGTCGGACGGCTCACGGCAGAGCTTGCCACGTTGCGCGCCATGTCCTTGGCCTGCACGGCGCTGTTGGCGGCGGGGGAAAGCCCGGTGGTCGAAGCTTCCATCGTCAAGGATCGCGGCACCGGCTTTGAACAGGAATTGCCCGTGGTGATCGGCGATGATCTGGCCGCCCACCCGGACGAACCGGTGAGCGCGGAACTGTGGCGGACGCTGGCTTACGTCACCCACATCGCGCCCAGCTTTTCATTGCGCGGCGGCACGCGGGAGATCCTGCGGGGCATTATTGCACGCGGGATGGGGCTGCGCTGATGACCACTGAACTGCTGGAACCCTTCGTGCGCATGCTTGATGAAATTGCTTCGCCCGCCGCCGTGCGCGCAGTGGAGGCAGGCGGCGAATGGCAGGCGATGTGGCGTGCAATCGCGGCCTCAGGATTCCTCGATGCGCTGGTTGGCGAAGACCAAGGCGGTTCAGGGCTGACGCTCGCCCAAGTAGAACCGCTGTTGCAAGCGTTGGGCGCAAGCGCCGTTCCGCTGCCGGTGGGTGAAACGATGATCGCCCGCGCGCTTCTTGCCCATGCAGGCATCGCCGCGCCCGCAGGACCGGTCGTGCTGGCCGCCACGCAAGGCCAGCCGGTTCCCTGCGCTCTGGTGGCGAACCATGCTCTGGTCGATACCGGCGCGGCGCTAGCGGTCACCCCGCTTTCCGAAATGGAAGTGACCGCAACCGGGGTTCACGGCTCGCTGGCGGCGGTGCTGTCAGGCCCGGCGCAAAGCCTTGCTCTCCCGCGCCCCGCCAATGGCCTGCGCTCCATTGCCGCCGTCCTGCGCGCGTGCCTGATCGCAGGCGCAGCGGCGCGTGTGTGCGATATGGCGGCGGCCCACGCGGCGCAGCGCGTGCAGTTCGGCAAACCCATCGGCAAACAGCAGGCCCTGCAGCAGATGCTCAGCGTGATGGCCGAGGATATGGTCGCCTGCCGCATCGCGGCGCAACTGGGCTGTGCCGGTGGCCTTGATCCCGCTTTGACCCACGCCGCAACGGCCAAAATCACCACATCTGCCGCCGCGCCGCGTCTCGCGGCAAGCGCTCACGCCGTGCACGGTGCCATCGGCATTGCCGAAGAGTTTGACCTTCAACTCCTCACCCGCCGCCTGCACGAATGGCGTCTGGCCGATGGTTCGGAAAGTTACTGGTCAGGGCAGCTTGGTGCAGAACGGCTTGGCGCGCCAATGTCGTCGATGGACTTTGCGCGAACGCCCTAAACGATCTGCACAACCTTGATCGGCGTACTTTCCGAAGCGTTTTCCAGCGGTGTCTCCAGACAATCGCGGAACGTTTCCAGCCACCACATCACGTCGCGTTGGCGCACGTCTTCGATCATCGCTTTCCAGCGCGCCTTGCGTTCGGACAGCGGCATGATCAGCGCGCGTTGCAGCGCGTCGGAAAGTTCCTCGGCGCTATAAGGGTTGACCAGCAGCGCATCGGGCATCTGTTCGGCCGCGCCTGCAAAGCGGGACAGGATCAGCACGCCGGGGTCTTCCGGGTCTTGCGCCGCAACATATTCCTTGGCCACAAGGTTCATCCCATCGCGCAAGGGGGTGACAAGGCCGATCTTTGCCGCGCGGTAGACGCCTGCCAATTCGTCACGCGCATAGCCTTGGTTGACATAGCGTATCGGTACCCAATCGAGCGCTGCGTGCGCGCCATTGATGCGGCCAGCGAGGCCTTCGAGGGTCGAGCGAATGCGCTGGTAGCTTTCCACCGCGCCGCGTGATGGCGGCGCAATCTGCAGCAGGACCACGCCGTTGCGCTCTTCGGGATTCTCCGCAAGAAAGCGTTCATAGCCAAGGAAGCGCTCTTCCAGCCCTTTGGAATAGTCGAGCCGGTCCACGCCCACGATCAGCGAACGACCGACCAGACTCGCCCGGACCTTCTCATATGTGCGCCGCGCAGTGTTGCTCCGGGCCATCTCCTCAAAGGCGCGCGTATCGATCCCGATGGGGCAGGCGACCAGCCGCGCGGTGCGCCCGTTGCAATGCGCAACGCCATCTGCGTCCACCGTTGCGCCCATTTCCGCCTTCACGAAATCGACAAAGGAATCGAGCCATTCCTGCGTGTGGAACCCGATCACGTCATAGGCGAACATGGTCTCCACCAGCGCGGCGGCTTCGGGCAGGGTGGCCAGCAGGCGGCGCGGGGGCCAGGGGATGTGCAGGAAAAAGCCTATGCGGTTTGCAATGCCCCGATTGCGCAATTCGCGGCCCAGCGGGATCATGTGATAATCCTGCACCCACACCACGTCGTCCCGCTCGATCAGCGGCAGCACGGTTTCGGCAAAGCGCGCATTGGCACGCTCATACCCCCCGGCAAAGCTGCGTTCGTATTCGGCCAGATCGATGCGATAGTGGAACAGCGGCCACAACGTGCGGTTGGCGTAGCCGTTGTAGTATTCCTCAACGTCCTGCTCTTCCAGATCGACCGTGGCGGTGGCCACGCCATCGGTGCGCTGGAAATTGATGTGGCCGGTGAACTGTTCGGTCACTTCGCCAGACCAGCCGAACCAGATGCCGCCATTGGCGCGAAGCGCCGCGGATAGGGCCACCGCCAGCCCGCCCTGCGCGCCGCCGCCCGCGCTGACGCGGTTCGATATGACGATCAGGCGGCTCATCTTACCGATGTCCACGGACGGCTGAGCAGGCCAGCGCAATTGATGATGCCCACCAGCGAGTAGGTCTGCGGGAAGTTGCCCCATAGCTCGCCGGTTACGGGGTCGATGTCTTCGGAAAGGAGACCGGATTTCGTGCGTCGCATCAGCATTTCCTCAAACAGTGCGCGTGCTTCGTCAGACCGTCCGGTCAGGTGAAGCGCTTCGATCAACCAGAAGGTGCAGACATTGAAGGCCGTCTGCGGGAGCCCAAAATCGTCCTCGGTGGCATAGCGCAACATGTGCGAGCCACGCCGCAAGCCTTCCTCGATGGCCGAGAGGGTGGAAAGAAAGCGCGGATCGTCGGGCGCCAGAAAGCGCAAGTCGAGCAGTTGCAGCACGCTGGCGTCCAGATCGTTGCCCGAGAATGTGGCCGAAAGCCGCTGCGTCTCCTCGCGCCACGCCGAAGTTTCGATCAGCGTGCGGATTTCGGCAGCACGTCCGTTCCACAGGTCTGCGCGGTCGGTCAGCCCCAGCGTGCCCGCGATATTGCCGAGCCGGTCACAAGCAGCCCAGCACATGGCCGCCGAATATGTGTGGACCGATTGCCGCGTGCGCAGTTCCCACAGGCCAGCGTCGGCCTGATCACGGCTCGCCCACGCTCGCTCGCCCACCTTTTCCAGCGCCTCGAAATCCTCGTGCCCGGCCAGCCGGAACAGCCGCTGATCAAAGAACGCCTGCGCGCTTGACAGCACGATCTGCCCATAGGCGTCGTGCTGAACCTGCTCATAGGCCTGATTGCCCACGCGCACCGGCCCCATGCCGCGATATCCGGTAAGGTCAGGCGCAAAGCCCTCTTCCAGCCGCGCCTCGCCCAGCACGCCATAGAGCGGCTGGATGTGCCCGCCCTTGGCCCCGTCCACGATGTTGCGCAGATACGAAAGGTAGCCTTCGAGCACATCCAGCGCGCCCAGCCGGTTCAGCGCTTGCACCGTGTAGTAGGCATCGCGGATCCAGCAGTAACGGTAGTCCCAGTTGCGTTCAGACCCGGCATGCTCGGGGATCGATGTGGTCAGCGCCGCCACGATCGCGCCGGTCTCGGCATGCTGGCACAGGCGCAGCGTGATGGCAGAGCGGATCACCGCGTCCTGCCATTCGAGCGGGATGGCAAGGCCACGCACCCAGCCACGCCATTCCACGCAGGTGCGCTCCAGCATGTCGTCCACGGTGCGCCCGATGTTGCCGGAAAAGCTCTCGTCCGGGCCGAGATAGAAGTGCAGCGGGCGCTCCAGCCGGAACGTGCGTTCTTCGGCGACCATGCCCACCGGCGCGGTGGTGGTCAGCCGCATGGTCATGGCCGGGCCGGGGTAGCGGATGTGGCTGGTGCCGCCCACCACGCCGGGGGAGGGAGCACCCCAATCGCGCGTGGCCCGCAATCGCACCGTGATGCGCGGCGATCCGCTGACCGGGCGGACGATGCGGGCGAACGACACCGGGCGGAACGTGCGCCCGGAATGGCCATAGAACGGGCAGAAGTCGGTCACTTCAATGGCGTTGCCGTGGTCATCCTCGTGCCGCGTCACAAGGATCGGCGTATTGCGCAGATAGCGCTGCTGCGTGCGCACCACGCCATCGAGCGCAATGTCCCAGAAGCCCGCCTCGGGCATTTCTCCGCCCACCAGCGCGCTGAACAGCGGGTCACCGTCCACACGCGGCACACAGGCCCAGACAAACCGCCCGGCCTCGTCCACCAACGCCGAAACGTGGCAATTGCCGATGGGCCACAGCTCCATGCCCGCGCTCATGCGTCGAGCACTCCGTCCAGCCACGCCAGCACATGCTGTACGCCCTCCAGCCGGTAGCGCGCGGAGGTCTGGCGTAGCGGCCCCACCAGCACGCCCCACCCGCCATGCGCGGCAGCGGCGGCAAAGCCCGGCTCGTCGGTCAGATCATCGCCCAGCATGACGGGGACTGTGCCCGCAAAGGGCGGCGTATCAAGGAACCGCGCCACGGCGCTGCCCTTGTCGCCGCCGGGTGCGCGCAGTTCCACCATCATCTTGCCGGGCTGCAAATGCAGGCCATGCGCAGTGGCCAGTTCCTCGGCCAGCGCAAGACTCCACCCTTCAAGATGCGGCGCCATGCGATAGTGCAGCGCCACGCCCAGCGGCTTGCGTTCCACCAGCACGCCTTCATGCGCCGCGGCATATTGGGTCAAGGCATCGCCTGCTTCACCAAGCGCTGCTGGCGCTTCGGGAATTTCGGTCGTGCCATCGGGAAAGTGGATTTCCTGACCGTGGCTTCCGGCAATGCCCAGATAGGACATCCCGAGCTTTTCGCGCACGAAGCCCGCATCGCGCCCGGTGACGATGGCCAGCCTGCCTTCCAGTTTTGCACACAACGCGGCCACCAGCGCGCGCACCCGGTCCGTCACCTGCACCGCATCGGGCCGGTCGATCAGATCGACCAGCGTTCCGTCAAAGTCGAGGAACAGGCTGGCCCGTGCGGGCAGGCGGGAAGGCGGCAGATCAAGAGCACGTTCGATGACGGCATGGGGGCCTTGCGGGTCCAATGCGGATTCCAATGATAGCTGGCTGATGCTCTCCCAACGTCAGCCAGCCCCGCAGGTTCCCCCTTTTGTGCCGCAGCGCAGCATAAAGCGCCCCAAAATCACACCCAACTCCCCTCCCGTTCGTGTCGAGCGACGTCGAGACACCGCGCGCCCTGTCTCGACGTCGCTCGACACGAACGGGGGAGGGTGAGCGCCTTAGAAGTCTATCGAAGCACTCGCCCGGAAGGTGCGCGGTTGCCCCTGCAACAGCGCTGCCGAGAACACGTCAAACGCCGATGCCCAGTACCGCTTGTTCGCCACATTATCCACGCCCGCGCGCAGCGTAAGCGGCTTTCCGCCAGTGATAAGCACATAGCGCGCACCCAGATCGAACCGCGTCCAGTCGGGGATTTCCAGCGTATTGGCCACATTTACCGCCTGCTTGCCGGTGTGGACCACGCGGCCCGTCAGCGTGAAGCCGGTGGACGGAATATCCCATTCCACACCCGCATTGCCGGTCCATTCAGGCACGCCCACCGCGCGGTTGCCCTGGTTGGCCCCGCCCAGCGTGCGGCGCAGCTTGGCATCGATCACCGATGCACCGCCGATGAAGCGCAATCCGTCCACCGGCTCGCCATTCAGCGTGAATTCCACGCCTTCATTGCGCTGCAATCCGTTGAGGCCAAACCGCACGCGCCCATCGCCCGTCCCGGCATCGACCGAATAGGCCACCGGCAGATCGATGCGGAATACCGAAAGCCCCGCCTCAAACCGGCCAAGCCGCAGCTTGCCGCCCACTTCATACTGCTTGGACCGGATCGGCCCGAACACTTCGCCCGCATTGACTACCAGCGCGTCAACCGGCGCGCTTGGCCCCTGCTGCAAGGCTTCCACGCGGTTGGCGAACAACGACAGGCCGGGCACCGGCTTCACCACAAGGCCGATCACTGGCGTCACCGCGGATTCGCGATAAGTTCCGTCCAGAAGGCCGCCGTTGTAGGCGTTGTAGCTTTTGACCTCGATGTCCTGCAACCGCAGCCCGCCGGTCAGCAGCACACGATCCCCGAACAGGCCCACCGTGTCAGACGCAAAGGCGGAAAGCAGACGCGTGCGGCTGATCGGGAACGGATTGTCCAGATCGCCACCAACGAACGCCGATGCCGGGATCGCCGCTTCGGGCGCGTCATAGATGTTCGTCGCAAACCCGGCAAAACCCGGTCCATACAGGAAATCGAACGCATTGCGGTTCACCTGCCACACCGCGCTGCCGCCGAAATTGATCTCCTGCGTGATCGCATTGCCCAGCTTGACGGTGAAGCCCGCTTCGACCGCTTCGTTGTTGTCGGTGCGCGGCACATAAAGCCCGTTGCCATTGGCCGCGCCGGTCGCCGCATCCAGCACGGTGACCCCGCCATAAATGCCCTGTTCGCTGCCATCGCGCGCGCCGCCGCTGATGTGGAACATGGCGTTGTCGCCAAAGTCCTGTTCAAACCGCAGCACGCCAAACACGTCGCGCAGATCGGTATAGCTCCACGGCTGGGAATAGTTGGCCGAAGCCCCCGGCACGGCGGGGATCGTGGTCGTGCCAATCGTCACCTTGGGGCGAAGGCCGTCCACCTCGACGCGCTGGTATCCAAGATCAAGGAACAGGCGCGTGTTATCATCGCGCCAGTCAAACGCCGCGCCCACCACGGCAGTGCGGCGGAACTCGCCATCGGTCGCCACATCGCCGCTGCGGAACGCCGCGTTCAGCCGCACACCCACCGCGCCATCATCGCCAAAGCGGCGCGAAACATCAAAGCTGCCGCCGAAGTTCGCGTCCGAGATATAGCCCACGGTCACGCGGTTCAGCGCATCATCGCCCGCGCGCTTCAACTGCAGATTCACTGCGCCGCCGATGGACGTCCCGCCCGGTGCAGCGCCGTTCAGAAATGCCGAAGCCCCGTTCAGCACTTCGACTGACTGGAACAGTTCCGGCGCGATCAACTGGCGCGGGGCGATCCCATAAAGGCCGTTCAGCCCCACATCATCGCCATAAAGCGCAAAGCCACGGATCACGAACTGCTCCGCCGCATTGCCAAAGCCATAGCTGGTGCGGACGGTCGGGTCGTTCTCCAGCACCTGCCCCAGCGTCTGCGGCTGCTGGTTGAGGATCAGCGCTTCGTTATAGGCGCGGATGGTGAAGGGCACGTCCTCGGCCTTCTTGCGCCCCAGCGCGCCCAGGTCGCCTTCGCCCATGACTTGCGTGGCGTTCAGCGCCTTGGCCACCACCACGATGTCGTCCATGTCCTCGGCCGAGACATCTTGCGCAAAGGCTGGCGTGGTCAGAACGGGGATGAAGGCAGCAGCCGCGAGCAGAGTAAAGCGATTCATCGTCTTCAGGCTTTCAGTCAGGATGCGCGCCGGGTGCGGCAACGCCAATGGTTCAGGAAAAGGAGGCACGGCAGCGCCAGCAGCACCACCGAAACAACATCGCGCCAGCCATCGCCGGTCAGGCCCAGCACCAGCCCGGCCAGCGCGAGTGCCGCCAGCAACAGCGGCAGGGCAAGGATCGTGCGGGTGGGTTGCGGGCGCAGGCGGCTCATCGGCGTTTCCCAAGCCACAGTACCAGCCCGGTCCACAGCACCCACAGCGTCGCCAATGTCAGCGCCGCCCACACCAGCTTCAGCGCCAGTCCGCCGTAATCGCCAAAGTGCAGCGGTTTGGACAGCATCAGCGCCTGCATCGTGGCGGGCATCGGGCGCACGTCGATCAACGCACCACTCTCCGCATCTACCAGTGCGGGCGTCAGCAGGTGGCTGGTCAGTGGCGTGTCGCCTTGAAAAAAGATCGCATAGTGCCGCGCCGAGGACCACGCGCCGCCCGGAAAGCCGATGAACTGCGGCATCTGCCCCGGCAGAGCGGCCTGCGCGCGCGCCATTGCGGTGTCGATGGAGCCATAGTCCGCAGGGGCCAGCGCGGTCTGGCCATCCTGCCCCGCCACCATGCTCTGCAATTCCCCGGTCCGCCACGCGGCGGTCAGCGGATCGGCAAAGGCGTTGATCGCGCCGGTCAGCCCGATCACCAGCGTCCAGCCCAGCGCCAGCACGCCCAGCAGGTTGTGCTGATCCAGATTGCGCACCCGCGCAGACCGGTCATGCCGCAACGTGCCGAATGCGAGGCGGCGCATGAACGGCACATACAGCACCACGCCGCTTATCAGCGCCACCACGAACAGCACCGCCATCGCCCCCAGAAACAGCATTCCCGGCAGACCCAGCAGCAGATCGGTGTGAAGCTGCAACAGGAAGTCCATCACCCCGCCCTGCGCCACTTCGCCCACCGCAGTGCCGGTGGCGCGGTCATAGGAGAACAGCCGCATTTCGGCCTCTGGCGCATCAGGGCGCGGGCCAACGGTCACGGTAATCAGTGGATTGTCGGGCGAAAAGCCGATGAACAGCGGCACACCCGGATTGCCTGCTGCTTTGGCGTAATCGGTCAAAGCCGCGCCAACGATGCGGTCCAGCGGCTGCCCGGTCCGTGCAGAAGCCGCGCCTTGCAACGCTGTGTCGCCTGAAAGACCTTCGATCTCGTCGTGAAAAATCAGCGGTAATCCGGTCAGGCACAGCATGAACAGAGCCAGTGTGCAGACAAGGCTGCTCCACTTGTGGACCCATGCTACCGCCGTGATCGCTCGATTGCGCATCGCCGCGCCTTAGGAATGCGAACCCGAATCGTCAATGCGAATAACTTGCATTAGCGTTTTACCGTCCGGTCAGCGCAGCTGTTTTCAGCCATTGTCATCGCTGTCGTGCGCATAAGCGCATCAGATGTGTGAAACACCGCACATTGCAATCGGCCCAATCCGGATATTCAACCCTTGCGACCCGAAGGGCTTTGCAACCGCAAAGTTCTTTCAACTTCAGGGGGCGGCGTTCATTCGCCGTCCCCCTTTTTTATTGACCAAACGTGTCGGCACCATTGCGGCAACGTTATTTGGCCTTTCCCCGGCCCATTGTTTTGGTCAGGTGCGGATTGCGCGGTTTAGGCCGAAGTCGCCTGAACGAAATCAAATGAAGGGACCGAGGATCGTGACGATCAGCAGCGAAGCACTGGAAGTTGCCGCACGGGTTGAGGCATTCGTGCGCGGCACGGTCTTCGCCTATGAGCAGGATCCCCGCCGCGATCACCACGGCGCGCCGACCGACGAACTCGTCATGGAACTGCGTGAACTGGCGCGCGCAGCGGGCGTGCTCACCCCGCACATCCGCAACGATGGCGGGCACTTCAACCAGCGCGAAACCGCCGTCATCCTCATCAAATCGGGCCTTACCCCGCTGGGCATGCTGGCCTGCAACACGCAGGCCCCGGATGAGGGCAACATGTACCTGATCGGCAAGGTCGGCAGTGCGGACCTGAAAGCCCGCTTCCTCGAACCCCTCGTCTCGGGCCGCGCACGCTCGGCCTTTTTCATGACCGAACCGGCGGAATTGCAGGGCGCGGGCGCGGACCCCTCCATGATGATCACCACCTGCCGCAAGGACGGCAATCACTGGGTGGTGAACGGCAAAAAGTGCTTCATCACTGGTGCCGAAGGCGCAAAAGTGGGCATCATCATGGCCAAATCGGAAGACGCAGACAGCAAGGGCGGGGCCTGCATGTTCCTGGTCGATCTGCCCGATCCTGCCATCCGCATCACGCGCGTTCCCAACACCATCGACAGTTCGATGCCCGGCAGCCACGCCGAAATCGACATCGTGGACCTTCGCATCCCCGCCGACCAGATGCTGGGCGATGCGGGGGAGGGCTTCAAATATGCGCAGATCCGCCTTTCTCCCGCACGCCTGTCGCACTGCATGCGCTGGCTGGGCGGCTGCATCCGCGCGCAGGAGATTGCGGTAGATTACGCCAACCGCCGCATGGCCTTCGGCAAGACGCTGATCGATCACGAAGGCGTCGGCTTCATGCTGGCCGAAAACATGATCGATCTGCAGCAGTGCGAACTGATGATCGATTGGTGTGCAGGCGTGCTCGATACCGGATCGCTCGGCACGGTGGAAAGCTCGATGACCAAGGTTGCCGTGTCCGAAGCGCTGATGCGTGTGGCCGACAAATGCGTGCAGGTGCTGGGCGGCACGGGCGTGACCGACAAGACTATCGTGGAAACAATGTTCCGTGAAATCAGGGCCTTCCGCATCTATGACGGTCCCACCGAAGTCCACAAATGGAGCCTCGCCAAGAAGCTGCGCCGCGATTGGAAAGCCGCGCAATGACCGGACTGGCCGACGCGAACACCGGCGCGGGAAAGGTGCGCGTCGCGTTTGACGAAGCGGCGCTAGAGCGTTGGCTGGTGGCCAATGTCGAAGGTTTTGCCGGTCCTCTCACAGTCGAGCAATTCAACGGCGGCCAGTCCAACCCCACCTACCGTCTGACCACCCCCACCGCCCGCTACGTCCTGCGCCGCAAACCGCCCGGCCCCTTGCTCAAAGGCGCGCACGACGTGCTGCGCGAAGCGCGGGTGCAGACCGCGCTCTATGGCACCGACGTCCCCATCGCCCGCATTTACGGGACGTGTGAGGACGAAGGCGTGATCGGCAGCGCGTTCTATGTGATGGACATGGTCGAAGGCCGCGTGATCTGGGACGCCTCGTTCAGCGAAGTGCCCAAGGACGAGCGCGCCGCCTATTTTGACGAGATGAACCGCGTGATCGCGGCGCTGCATTCGGTCGACCACGTGGCCGTCGGCCTTGGCGAATTTGGCCGCCCCGGCAATTACTTCGCCCGGCAGATCGGCCGCTGGTCAAAGCAATATCTGGAAGATGACCTTGCCGGCCGCTTGCCGGATATGGACGCACTGGTGGAATGGTTGCCTACCGCCATTCCCGAAGGCGATGAAACCACCGTCGTCCACGGCGATTTTCGCTGCGATAACATGATCTTCCATCCGACCGAGCCGCGCGTGCTGGCAGTGCTCGATTGGGAACTCTCCACCCTCGGCCACCCGCTGGCAGACTTTGCCTATCACGCAATGATGTACCGCATGCCGGGGGATATCGTGGCGGGCCTTGGCGGGGCGGACCCCGCGCCGCTCGGCCTGCCCACGGAAGCGGAATATATTGCCGCATATTGCGCGCGGACAGGGCGGACGGAGATTGCCAACTGGGACTTCTACCTCGCCTTCAACTTCTTCCGCCTCGCCGCGATCTTTCACGGGATCAAGGGACGGGTGCTGCGCGGCACCGCTTCCAACGCGCAGGCCAAGGAACGCGCCGAGGCGCTGCCAAGGCTTGCCGCATTGGCGTGTCAGGCCATGGAAAGCTGCCGTTTGGGGTGAGTTAAGGACGCTTAGGTGCAGTTAGGTGCATCTAGGTGCTGTTCAGAAACGCCCTTGCAGTTGCGCCCCTGCCCAGTTGCTATAAGGCGCGTGCATGGCCCGCAAGCACCCCAAACACGGTCGTTTTGACGACACTCCCGAGATCGATGACGAGGCTCCGGTCCCGGTTGTCCCCTGCTGGCTCTGCGGGCGGCCCACCGGTTCGACCATCGTGTGGCACCACCCCGTGCCGAAAAGCCGGGGCGGGCGCGATGTGGTTCCGATGCACGGCATCTGCCAGCAGACCCTGACGGTGAACTTCACCAACGCCGAACTGCAGCGCTATGGCATGGACGTGGAAGGGCTGCTGGCCAACCCCGCCGTGCGCAAGTTCGTGGATTGGGTGGCCAACAAAGACCCCGATTTTACCGCCACCATCGCCAAGAAGCAGCGCTGAACCTTACAGCCTCAACTGATCGCGGTCTGCCAGCGCGGCCACCAGTTCGGCTTGCGCGGCGGCATGGCGATAGTTCGCGTCAATTTCACGGACGGTGGCGTCGGCCAGCGATTCCTCGCGCAGGTTGACGAGCAGGAAGTCGCTTGCTCCCAACGTGAAGCGCCGACGTTCCGCCTCGGCCATGCGGCGGGCAAGGGCAGCTTCGGCGGTGGCAAGGCCTGCCAGCTTTTCCGCGCCGGAAACTTGCGTGCGCAAATTGGCGATTTCCACGCCGATCTGCTCTTCAAGAAAGCGCAGCCGCACGGTTAGCGCATCCTGCTCCGCCGCCACTTCGGCAATGCGCCCTTTGGCGGCGCGCTGTTCCAACGGGACTGAAAAGCGCACACCCACTGCACCTTCCAAAGGGCGGCGTACCGGCGATCCGGGGCCGAAATCCTTGGACGCTTCGGCCCGCACATCAAGCCGGGGCTTCAATTCGTTCTCGGCCAGGCGGGCACGGATTCCGGCCTGTTCGATGCGGGTGACCAGCGCCTGCAAATCGGGTCGTGCGGAAATCGCGCTGTTCTGATCCATCAGTCGCGGCGATACCCCATCCACCAGTCGCACCGGCAGGCGCTCTGCCGATGGGACGATGGGTTGGCCCAGACCATCGCGCAAAAACAGGGACAGCGCATTGGCCTGCAACTGGAGGTTCTGTTCCCACTGCACCATCAACGATTTGCGGCGCATGATGTTCTGTTGATTTTCAACGCTGAGGATGGCCGGGCGCGCGCCCAGGGTAATCTGCTTCTCGATCGAATCCTGCCGTGCTTCGGCCAGTTCGAACAGTTCGCGGTAGATCCGCAAGCGCAGGCCTGCCGCTACCCAAAGCTGATAGGCCTCAATCGCGCGGCGCTGCACACCGATGGCAACAAGATCGCGGTCAAGATCGGCCAGTTCGATATCGGCCTGCGCGATTTCCCGCCGCCCGCGACGCTCATCAATCAGGCGGTCCCGCAACAGCGAGAACACTGCACCGGCCTTGAGTTCACCCAGTTGGTTGGTGATCTGTTTGCCGTCATAGCTGGCGAAGCTGCCAGTCGAGATGCGATAGCCGCCATAGACCTGCCCACCATTGTTCTGGAACGGGCGATAGGCCGAAACCTCGGCGGTGGAGCCGTCGTAGTACCCCAGCGGGCGGGCGTTGGCTTCGGCGTTGAACACAAGGTCGAACTGGCCTTCGACCGTCAGCGCGCGGGCATCGGCCTGTCGCTGGCGCGCCATCGCCTCAAGGATCTGCGGTGCATGAGCGGCCGAGGATTCGAGGACATCGGCCAGCGTCAATTCACGCGCGGCGGGCGCGGTTGCAGCCGGCCTTTCTTGCGCCGCCAGATGCGCGGGCGCACCTGCCAGCACGAGGGTCAGCGCCAGTATCGCCCCTTGGGGCAAAGAGCGGATCATTTCTCGTCCTCGCTCCCGCCGTATTCGCTGTCATAACCGCCCGATTTGCCGCCCTTGGATTTGCCTGCCGCTTTGTCGGACAGGGCTTTGGCGGCTGTGCCCTTGCGCGGGCCGGGATCGATTGGGGTCGGGAATTCGAGCGGGAAATCATTGAGCTGGCGCCACAGTTCATAACCGATGGTGACGGTTTCCATCTGGACCCAGCCGCGCACTTTGGAGCCGAGGCGGATGTAGTTCTGATCCGGCCAGCCGGGCTTTCCGGGCATCGGTTCCACCAGCACGCGAAACAGGCCGCTGGTCTGCGCCGAAGGATCGATGGTCAGTACGCGGCCATCGAACATGCCCTGTGCCACCGACGGCCAGCCGCTGAACTGGATGGCAGGCCAGCCTTCGAAATGCAGCCGCACCGGCTGCCCTTTGCGCACCAGTGCCACATCGCGGCCATCGAGCAACAGTTCAACCACGCGCTGCGCGTTATCGGGCGCAAGCGTGGCCAGCACGTCTCCGGCGCTGACCAGAGTGGCCCCGGCGGCAGTGTTGAGCGACTGGATGCGGCCATCGTGCGGCGCGCGGACCAGCTGCGCCGACTGGCGGCCCAGCGCGATGTCCACCTTGCTGAGCTTGGCGCGGGTTTCGGCCAGCTTGGCGTTGAGTTCGGCGACCTTGATCTGCGCGCCTTCATAATCGCGCCGTGCGGCAAGGCCTTCGGCAAAGAGTTGCGAGTACCGGTTCACATCCAGACGCGCGGTGGCCATCGCCTGATCGGCGGCGGCAATCTGCGCCAGCACCTGTTCCCGCTCTGCGCCAAGGCGGACCAGCAAATCGGGGTCATTGTCGATGATTCGGGCGATAGGATCGCCTTTCTTCACCTGCTGGCCATCGACCACGAACCACTTCTCCACGCGGCCCGGCACCAGCGCGGTCACCTGCTGCACGCGGTCTTCAGGGTTGAGCGCAATAACCTCCCCCCGGCCCGGCGCGGTCTGCACCCAGTTGACGAAGAACAGCAGCACCAGCAGCAGTGGGATGCTGACCGCGATCATCCGCCCCAGCGCGCGCGTGGTGCGCGGCACTTTCAGCGTGGTAAAGGTGTGAAATTCGCCAAGATCGTGGTGTCCGGCGCGGTTGGCGAGCGTCTTGTTACCCGAGGCCATTGCTCAACGCTCCCCCTTGGTATGCGGCAGGATTTCGGTGAGTTCGGTGGAGGCGTGCTGCGCTTCCTTGCCGATCCACAACCAGGAATCGCGATGCAAGCCATCGGGACGTTCGGTAAATTGCAGCACCGTGGTGCCGTGTTCGCGCAGCGCGCCCAGCACGCGATCAAGCCGGGCGGGCGGGATCATGTCATAAAGCGGGGACAGCATCAGCACGCGCGGACGGGCGAGGACCGCGCCTGCCAGCTTCAACGCCATCGTTTCACCCACAGAAAGCGGCCAGCCCGAACCGGACAGAATGGCATCAAGCCCGCCATCCAGCGAACCGATGCGCCGGTCCAGCCCGACCAGTTCCAGCGCTTCGATCATTGCTTCGGGGCGGCCCGGCGCGCTGAGGCCGAGGTATTCGCGCACGGACATTTCCACGATGGTGGGCCGGTCCAGCACGATCACGTCTGAGCGCAGGCGGTACATATCGAATGTGCCAAGGTCTGCCCCGCCGACCGAAACGAAGCCGTTTTGCGGCACGTCCAGCCGTTTCAGCAGCGTGGCAAGGCAGCGTTCGACGCCGGGCGCGGCCAATACCCCCACTTGCGCGCCTGCGGGCACGGCAAAATCGAAGCGGTGCCCGGCGTGGTGCACATCGCGCAGGCGGATTGCGCCATCGGGCGGGCAGGGGTTGTCCGTCTCTACCGGCGCTTCCTGCGGGATTTCCCAGAACAGGTGCAGCTCTTCAAGGCTGGCCGACAGATCGTAGAATACTTCGAGATAGTGCCCGAGTTGGGCAATGCCGTAGAACACGCTGGAAAGGATCAGTTCTGCAGCGACGAGTTGTCCGATGGACAGTTCGCCCTGCAGGATCAGCCAGCCACCCATCGCCAAAAGACCCGCGCTGGCAAAGGCATAGAGCAGCAGCAGCGCGATGGTCTGCCCGAAGGTCGCGCGGAAGTGACGGCGATGCGCGGCAACATAGCGGGCGGTCACGCCTTCGGACCGTTCGATCGCATAGGTCATGTGGCGGCTGGATTTGTAGATACCGTTGGAATTGCCGACCGTGCCCAGCCAATGGGCCGTTGCGTGCTTGGCGTGGCTTTTGACCACGGCGGTGGCGATGGAGGCATTGGCCCAGACCCGCCAGATCAGCAGCACGGTGAGCACCAGCACCAGATTGAAGGCGAGGAAGAACGGGTGGTAAAAGCTGGTCACGACAAGGCCGACGATGCTTTGCAGCACGATGGTGAAGCCGCCGATCAGCAGGCTGGTGAGCGATTTCTGGACCAGGCCCATGTCAAAGAAGCGGTTGAACAGATCACCGCGCCGCGAATCGACGAAGAACGGGTTCTGCGCATGGACCGCACGCAGCGTGATCTCGCCCACCAGCCGGGCAAAGAAGCGGCGTTCGAACATGGCGAGCAGGTGGACGCGGAAGGCCATCAACACGCCGGACAGCAGCAGCAGCGACAGCAGGATTGCGGCCAGAGTCAGCAGCGGGGCGGGCAGTGCCGTATTGGCAACCGAATTGATGAGCAACTGCACCGAAATCGGCGTGGCCAACGACAACAGCGATATGGCCACACCATAGAGCAACGCCAGCCGCACGAAGCCCGCATCCGGCCCAAGCACCTGCTTTGCCCAGCGCAGAAAATCGCGAAATCGCGGGGCGTTATGGCCCTGTGGTCCATTAGAAGCGGCATTGGGAGAAGCCATCGTTTATCGTAATTCCGTTTTTCGCAGTTGCAGCATAAATGGGGGGCGTTCAGTGTCTTTGTGGCAACCGTTTGTGAACTTTTTTTGCTGAAGCGCAAAGGGTGGGCCGTCCAGTATAGTTGCAAAAGCATGCGTTTTGGATGCTATCGGGAGCATCACGAGGGATTGCGCGTTCTATTCGGGTGGCGTCTGCGTTCAACTTTTGGCAAGTGCGAACAGGCGTGGGCGCAGCCGAAGCGCAACAGGTTGATTGGAACTATCTGAAATGCATGATGATCTTCAGCAGGCCGGACTTCAGCAGATAGGCGTAACGGTGTCCGAATTGATGGCCACCAGCGGCGTGCCTTTTGGCACCAGCGGCGTGCGCGGCCTTGCCAGCGCGATGACGGACAAGTTGTGCCACGCCTATGCGACGGCGTTTTTGCAGTATCTGCGGCAGATCGGCGAATTTGCCGATGGCGGGCGCGTGGCGATTGCCGGAGATTTGCGCGAAAGCACCCCGCGCATAATCGCCGCCTGCGCCACGGCGGTGCGCGATTGCGGGGGTGAGGTGGTCTATTGCGGCATGGTGCCGACGCCTGCGTTGGCGCTTTACGCGATGTCTGGAAAAGGGGGAGGCACGGCAATGCCCTCGATCATGGTTACGGGCAGCCACATTCCGGCCGACCGCAACGGCATCAAGTTCTATCGCCCGCATGGCGAAGTGCTGAAGAGCGACGAGGCGGGGATCGTTTCGCAGCGGGTGGCGATTGATCCGGCGCAGTTCGGCAATGATGACAGTCTGCTGGTGCCGGTGGCGTTGCCTGATGTTGTGGACGTGGTGCCCGCCTATATCGAACGCTATGTGCGGCACTTTGGCGCAGACGCGCTGTCCGGGCTGACCATCGGGGTTTATCAGCACACGGCGGTGGGCCGTGATGTGCTGGTGCAGGCGGTGGAAGCGCTGGGCGCAAAGGCGGTGCCTTTCGGGCGTGAAACGGTGTTCGTGCCGGTGGATACCGAGGCGATCCGGGCTGAGGACATCGCGCTGGCGGCGGAATGGGCAGCGGCGAACAAAGTCGATGCGATCATTTCCACCGATGGCGATTCTGACCGGCCCCTGGTTTCTGACGCGCAAGGGGTGTGGCTGCGCGGCGATGTGGTGGGTCTGCTGTGTGCGCGGTCGGTTGGCGCGGATGTGGCGGTAACGCCGGTCAGTTCAAACACCGTGCTGGAATTGAGCGGGGCGGTGCCCAAGGTGGTGCGCACGCGCATCGGATCGCCCTATGTGATTGCGGCGATGATGGATGCGGCCAAGGCTGATCCGGCGGCCTGCGTGTGCGGGTATGAGGCGAACGGCGGGTTCCTGCTGGGCACGGACGTGGGCGATCTGGCGGCCTTGCCGACGCGCGATGCTTTCTTGCCGATCGTGGCGGTGGTGCAGGCTGCGCGGGAGCGTCCGATTGCCGATGTGGTGGCGGAACTGCCGCCGCGCTTTACCTTCAGCGACCGCGTGGCCGATTTTCCGCAGGCGCACAGCGCGGCATTGATTGCGCTGCTTTCAAGCGGGGCGCAGGACGAGCAACTGGCGCGGATTGCGCGGCTGTTTGGCGAAATCGCAGGTCTGCCGACCGGGATCGACACGACCGACGGGTATCGCATGAGCTTCGCCGATGGGGCGGTGATCCACTTCCGCCCTTCTGGCAATGCGCCCGAACTGCGCTGCTATACCGAGGCTGAAAGCGAGGCCAAAGCACGCGACCTCAATGCGCGGGCGCTTTCGCACGTGGTGGCCGATGTGGTGCCCGAAGCGGTCAGGGCCTAAAAGGCTGGTTGCCAAATTTGTATGCAACACATACAATATCCTCAACTGAGAGGGTGAGGTAAGGCAATGGCCCAGATTATCGATGGCAAGGCGCTGGCCGCGCAAGTGCTGGCGCGCACCGCTGCGGATGTGGCGGAAATGGTGGCGGCGGGCGCGGCTGCGCCGGGGCTGGCGGTGATTCTCGTCGGCAACGATCCGGCGAGCGAGGTCTATGTGGGCCGCAAGATTGCGCAGTGCCGCAAGGCTGGGATCAGTTCCATCGAACATCGCCTGCCCGCCGATACGCCGCAGGGCGATGTGCTGGCGCTGATCGACACGCTCAATGCCGATGCGGGCGTCCACGGCATTCTGGTGCAGTTGCCGCTGCCAAAGCATATTGATGCCGCGCTGGTGCTGGACCGGATCGATCCGGGCAAGGACGTGGATGGCTTCCACCCGGTCAATGTCGGACGGCTTTCCACCGGCACGGGCGGGCTGGTGCCCTGCACGCCGCTGGGGGTGATGCTGTTGCTGGACAGCGTGATTGAGGATTATCGCGGGCTGAACGTGGTGGTGATCGGCAAATCGAACATCGTGGGCAAGCCGGTGTCCATGCTGCTGCTGGAACGCGAGGCGACGGTGACCGTCACGCACATTGAAACGCGCGATCTGCCCGATGTGGCGCGCAAGGCCGATGTGATCGTGGCAGCGGCGGGCGCGCCGCATCTGGTGCGCGGATATTGGGTTAAGCCGGGCGCGGTGGTGATCGACGTGGGCATCAGCCGCGTGACTGACTTTGACGGCAAGACCCGCATCGTGGGCGATTGCGCCACGCACGAGCTTGACCATGCCAAGGCGGTGACGCCGGTGCCGGGCGGGGTGGGTCCGATGACCATTGCCTGCCTGCTGAGCAATACCGTGCTGGCGGCAAAGCGATCAGCAGTTGCGTGAAATGCAATTGCGATAGCGTGGATCGCACTTGCGGAAACCGGTGTCACAATGGATAAAGACCCTGCCTTTCAGGCATCCTCTCCCAAACTTTCCAAGGGGGCCAGCGCAAGCCGGTCCCCCTTTTTTTGTTCGGAATTCGTGAAGTTCAGATCAGCCAGAGGTCGGTTGCCGCCAGCGCGGGCAATCCGGTGAGCGTGGCGATCTGGATTTGCGCTGCGCCGCCCTTGCCATCAGCATCATAAAGCAGCGCGCCGTTGGCCGGGTTGTAGATCAGGTGATGATCGGCATTGGCCGCTGCCGTGCCGATGTGGAAGGCTGATGCAGAAATCTGGCCCGCAGGATCAACCGCAAAGGCCGCGAACGCGGCGCGGGTGAGTTCTATCCGGTCCATGCCGCTGGCGAAATCGGTGATGGTATCGCGATCGGTCGTGGTGCCCAGCGTATCGAACACGAACGCATCAGCGCCGGTTCCGCCGGTCAGCTTGTCTGCTTCCGCCCCGCCCAACAGGCGATCATTGCCTCCGCCGCCGATCAGCACATCCTTGCCACCAAGACCGGAAAGCACATTTGCGCCGTTGTTCCCCGTCAGCGCATTGGCAAGCGCATTGCCGGTGCCAAAGAGGTCTGCAGTGCCAGCAAGGATCAGGTTTTCGACATTGTCCGCCAGCGCGCCAAGGCTGATGCTGGTGCGAATGGTGTCGGTGCCCTGACCTTCCAGTTCGATCACCACATCGCCCAGGCTGTCTATCACGAACAGGTCATTGCCCGCACCGCCATCCAGCGCATCATCGCCAATCCCGCCATCAAGCGTATCGTTACCCGAAAGCCCGAACAACCGGTCATTCTCGCCAAGCCCGGACAGCAGGTTCGATCCGTCATTGCCGTACATGGTGTTGGCAAGCGTGTTGCCGGTGCCTGCAAGTCCGCTCGTGCCCAGCAGGGTAAGCGTTTCGACGTTGGCTGAAAGGACCGTGCTGACACTGGCCAGAACAAGGTCGTCGCCTTCATCGGCCTGCTCGGTCACGGTATCGGACACATTGTCGACCCAGTACCAGTCATCGCCAGTGCCGCCCGTCATCGCATCGATGCCCGTGCCGCCATCGAGCAAGTCGTTGCCCGCGCCACCCGAAAGCGTGTCGTTGTTCGCATGGCCGACCAACTGGTCGTTGCCGTCGCCGCCGATAAGGGTATCGTTGCCAGCATCGCCGCCCAGAAAATCATGGCCTGCGCCGCCATCGACCACGTCGTTTCCAGCGCCCGAATAGATCTGGTCGTTGCCGTCCATGCCGAACATGGTGTTGGCCCCGCGATTGCCGGTGATCAGGTTATCCTGCGCATTCCCGCTGACCACCAGCCCAGCCGATCCGCCAAGTGTGAGCCGTTCAACATTGGCGGCGAGCGTATAACTCACCGTAGTGATGACTTCATCGGCCGTCCCGGCAGCCGGTTCTTCGATCACCATATCGCCCGCATTTTCGACATAGTAGCGGTCATTGCCACTACCGCCGATCATCGTATCCGCGCCGGTGCCGCCATCGATAACATCATCGCCGCCCAGCGCCGTGATGTGATCGTTTCCGCCCAGTCCGGTGAAGCTGTCGGCAAAGTCTGATCCGCTGATCGTGTCTGCGCCCGACGTTCCCGTCCACACGATGGCCTCAAAGATATCGGCCACGTTCACCGTCACGCTTTGCACATCGGTGGCATAGCCATCGGACACTGCGATCTGCACCGCGTAAGTGTTGGCATGGAAGGCGGTGCCTTCAAAATCCGGGGCGCTGCGGAACGCCAGCGCGCCGGTTTGGGCGTTGATCGTGAAGAATGCCGCATCCGCGCCGCCGCTGATCGACCAGACCAGCTTTGCATTAACATCGCCGTCGCTCGCCGTGGCCGTAGTGACGGCGGCGGTGTTTTCGAACACGGTGTAAGTGGCCGTGGCGCCATTACCCGATGTAATTTCCGGCGCGTGGTTCGGACCGAAGATTCGCGCTCTGATGCCGGTAACGTCGGTATCTTGCGCATTGAAGCGCGGGTCATACCACCCGGCGAAGAACCCGCCGCCTGCCAGCGCCTCAATATCGACGCCGAAGTATTGCCGGCCCCCTGTGCGATCAAGCCATGACTGGCTGCCCACTTTCGCGCCGCTTGCGTCAAAGGTCTGGACGGTAACGCCATCGCCTTCGCTGATGATGAAGCCCTGACCGTTCACGTAGAAGGATGGCCGATGCCAGGCGACCGTGAATGATCCGTCGGCAAAGACCGCCAGATCGGGCAGTTCGTTGTAGGTATTGTCCGGATCGTTGACCAGAACCTGTCCGTCCACTTGCGCGCCGTTGCTGGCGAAGCGCTGGAGATAGATGTCCTGCCGCCCATTCAGCGCCACCACGCCCACGGCCACCATGCCCCCGTCGGGCAGGGCTTCGAAGGTCCAGCCGGAATAGTCGCCACCAAGGCTGATATGCCCGCCCAGCGCTGCGCCCGCGCTGCTGCAATTGCGCAAGTAGGTCAGGCCGTCGGTATGGTTCGTAATGATGCCGAAGCTGCCATCGGCGCGGGTCACGATCTCTGCCTGCGCGTTGAGCGGCAGACCGGACGCTACGACGAAAGTGGCACCAACCGCCGCGCCATCGGTATCGAACACTTGCGCGCGCATCTTCTTGGCGGCGGTATCGAGCCACGAGACAACCAGCTTGCCATCGGCCAGGAAGGCAATGTCGCGGTTGAATTCGGTGAAGACTGTGGTGGTGGTATAAGCCAGTTCGCCGCCGACCTTGTTGCCCGCACCATCGAACGCTTGCCCGCGCACGAACACGTCGGTGCTTTGCCCCGTCTGGTCGCTGCTGGTCCATGCGGCAATGAACCCACCGCCCGACAGCGCGCTGATCAGCGGAACATTCTCGACCCCGGCTTCGGTGGTGTTGAGCTGAATTTCCCCGCCAACCTTTATCCCGCCCGCCGTGAAGATCTGCGCGGAAACGGAATTGAGATCATCGTCAGCGGCAGAGACGCTGGGGAACACCATCACGATGTTGCCACCGGCAAGCTGGGTTACGCTTGGCGATCCGCGCGTTGTGGTGGGTGCGGTTTCCACGGTGAACTTTTCACCCAACACCAGATTCGCCGTCATGGAATTCCCCACCCCTGTATTGCGCGAACTTTAGCGGCAAAGCGCCGTCTTGCCACCCCGTTCTGAGGCCAGACGACATGACGCCCGCATTGACGGCGGCCCCTTGCGCAAAATACCTGAGAGCCGTGCAACGGTGATTGGAAATTGCGGGATGTTCGAACACGAACTGGAGGCGGCGCGGGCCTATCGCGCGGCGGCGCAAGGTGCGCTGAAGGCGCGGCTGGAAGGGCAGCGGATGGACGCGCACCAGCGTGCCGCGCACGGCTTTGCCTGGGTGGCGACAAGCGTGGCGGCGCTGGAGGCTGTGGCCGATTGGCAGGCACGGGCGGACGCTGCAATCAATGCCGATGTGGCGCGGCTGGCCTTTGCGGAAACGCTGGCGCAACTGGTGGGCGGGTTGCCGATGGCGCAGAACGAGCTGTTCCGCCCGGCTGACCTTGGCCTAGGGGCAGAGGCGCGGGCGCTGGCTGCGGCTTGTGCAGAACTGCTGGACGCCGACCATGCCGACACCCGGGCGCGGGTGGCCGGGGCGCTGGCGGCGGGGCAGTGGCCGTCTGATGGGCTGGGCGATGCGGAACTCGACACGATCCGCGATCAGTTCCGGCGCTTTACCGATGCGGAAATCCTGCCCCATGCGCACAAGTGGCATCTGGCGAATGACCTGATTCCGGATGCCACGGTGAAGGCGATGGCGGACCTTGGCACTTTCGGCGTGTGCATCCCCGAGGACTTTGGCGGGCTGGGCCTTGGCAAACTGGTGATGTGCGTGGTGACCGAGGAGCTTTCGCGCGGGTGGATCGGTGCGGGGTCATTGGGCACCCGGTCAGAGATTGCGGGCGAGCTGATCGTGCTGGGCGGGACGCAGGCGCAAAAGGCGCAGTGGTTGCCGCGCATCGCCAGCGGTGAAGTGCTGCCAACGGCGGTGTTTACCGAGCCTGATACCGGGTCCGACCTTGGATCACTGCAGACCCGCGCGCGGCGACATGACGATGGCTGGGCGATTGATGGCGCGAAAACGTGGATCACCCACGCTGCGCGGTCGGACATGATGACGCTGCTGGCGCGCACGCTGCCCGATGCAAAGGGCTATGCCGGGCTTTCCATGCTGCTGGTTCCCAAGCCGCGCGGGACAGAGGCTGATCCGTTCCCCGCGCAAGGTATGACCGGCAGCGAGATCGAAGTGCTGGGCTATCGCGGGATGCGCGAATATGCGCTGCAGTTCGATGGCATGCGCGCACCCGCCGATGCGCTGCTGGGTGGTGAGGAAGGGCAGGGCTTCAAGCAGCTGATGCGCACGTTTGAAGGCGCGCGCATCCAGACCGCCGCGCGCGCTGTGGGCGTGGCGCGCCGGGCGCTGGAACTGGGGCTGGATTACGCCTTGAATCGCAAGCAGTTCGGGCAGGCCATCGTCCACTTCCCGCGTGTGGCCGACAAACTGGCGATGAGCGTGGTGGACATGGTGCTGTCTCGCGAACTGACCTATGCCGCAGCCCGCGTCAAGGATCTGGGCAAGCGTTGCGACATAGAGGCGGGCATGGCCAAGCTGCTGGCGGCGCGCTGCGCGTGGGCCAACGCCGATTGCGCGCTGCAGATTCACGGCGGAAACGGCTATGCACTGGAATACGAGATCAGCCGCGTGCTGTGCGATGCGCGCATCCTCAACATATTTGAGGGCGCGGCGGAAATTCAGGCGCAAGTGATCGCGCGCGGGCTGCTGGAAGGACGCAATTGATGGGTGATTGGGACCAGTGGATCGGGCGGAGCGAGCGGCGCGCGGATCGGGTGGACGCCGGGCTGGTATCGCGCTGGCTGGCCACGCTGGACCGTGATGCTTCGGAGCGGGAGGCGGTGCCGCAAGGGTTGCACTGGTGCCTGTGCCTGCCCGATGCGCCCACCGCGCGGCTTGGCGCGGATGGCCACCCGCTGCGCGATGACCGCCCGGACAGCTTCCTGCCGCCGGTGCCTTTGCCTCGCCGCATGTGGGCATCAAGCAAGGTCGCCTTTCTGGAACCGTTGCGCATTGGCGCGGCGGTGGAGCGCACTTCGACCATTTCCGCCGTTACCGAAAAGCGCGGCGGCAGCGGGTTGCTGGTGTTCGTGGACATCGCCCACGAGACGCTGTGCGATGGCGTGGTGGCCCTGCGGGAAGTGCAGACGGTGGTTTACCGCGATGCCGCGCCTGCCGGTTCTGCCCCCGTGCCGCCGATGGCAGGCGATGACAGGTTCGATCCCGCGCCGTGGACATCCCATCGCATGATCGTGCCCGCCGAACCGCTGCTGTTCCGCTTTTCCGCGCTGACCTTCAACAGCCACCGCATTCACTACGATCTGCCCTATGCGCAAGGCGTGGAGGGCTATCGGGGGCTGGTTGTCCACGGGCCGCTGACAGCGACGCTGCTGCTCGATCTGGCGCGCCGGGCGTTGGGAGATAACGCGCTGCAGACCTTTGCTTTTCGCGGGCTGTCTCCGGCGATTTGCGGCGATGCGCTGCAACTTGTCATGCGGGGGCAGGGCGCAGAAATCGGTCTCGCCGCTTTCGCCGCAGATGGGCGTCAGGTCATGGCCGCCAGCGCGACGGCTTGACCTGCGCTTCGCCTCAGTTCGCCGGAATCGCCAGCTCGCCCACGATGTTCAGGCCATAGCCTTCAAGCGCGACGAGGTTGTGGTGCGAATTGGTGAGCAGCACCATGTCATGAATGCCAAGGTCGGCAAGGATCTGCGCGCCGATGCCATAACTGCGCAGTTCCATGTCATGCCCGGCGGTGCCGCCCACTTCGCGGATCAACTGATCGGTCTCGGTGGGCATCAGCAGCACGATCACGCCCGCGCCCGCCTCGCCAATGGCAGACATCGCGCGTTGCAAAATGCGCTTGCGCGGGCCGGGCTGGCCCAGCACGTCCGACAGGACAGAGATTGAATGCATGCGCACCAGCGTGGGCTGATCGGCCAGAACAGGCCCCTTCTGCAGCACCAGATGGACCGAGCTGTCCACCTTGTTGCGATAGGTCTTGATCGTCCATTCGCCGCCGTAATCGGTGTGGAACGGGGCCTGGTTCACGCATTCGACAAGGTGATCGTTGCGGCGGCGATAGGCGATAAGGTCGCGGATCGTGCCGATTTTCAGCCCGTGCTTGCGGGCAAATGGGATCAGATCGTTGAGGCGCGCCATCGTGCCATCGTCGTTCATGATCTCGCAGATCACGCCCGATGGGTTGAGGCCCGCAAGGCGCGGCAGATCGACTGCGGCTTCGGTATGGCCCGCCCGCACCAGCACCCCGCCGTCGCGCGCGATCAGCGGGAAGACGTGGCCGGGGGTGACGATATCGTCCTTGGTCTTGTTGGCATCGACGGCCACGGCCACGGTGCGCGCGCGGTCAGCCGCGGAAATGCCGGTGTCCACGCCATCGCGCGCTTCGATCGATACGGTGAAGGCCGTGCCGTGGCGCGTGCCGTTGTTGCGGCTCATCAGTTCAAGGCCAAGCTGGCCTGCACGGTCGCTGGTCAGGCACAGGCAGATCAGCCCGCGTCCGTGCGTGGCCATGAAGTTGATCGATTCCGGCGTGGCCATCTGCGCGGGGATCACCAGATCGCCTTCGTTCTCGCGGTCCTCGTCGTCCACCAGAATGACCATGCGGCCATTGCGCACTTCGGCGATGATTTCCTCGACCGAGGCGAGCGCGAAATCATCATCGTCGCTATCGTCCATCGCGCGGGCAAGCTTGTTCAGCGTGTCCACCGTGGGGTTCCATTCGGGCAGCAGCGCATCACGCAGCGTGTTGGGATGAAGCCCGGCAGCGCGGGCAAGGGCTGCCCGTGAAATGATGCGGTCTTCGATGAGTTTGCGCGCGCGCGCTACAATGTCCTGTGCCATGCCGAATCCTGTCGCACATCGTGATGGTGCGCGTCAACGTGAATCACATCATGATGTTGGCACAAGCGCTGGCAGTGACTCTCCGATGGCGTCTGCTACCATTTCGCGCAAGGGCAGCTGGGCCTTCATGCGGATTGCCAGCAGGGCGGTGCCGCTGACTTTGCGCTGCACGAACAGCGTATCCACCGGGGGAATGTGCCAGCTGGCGCGGTCTGCCGCGATCACCTCGGCCTCGGCGCGCACGCGTTCCACAAATGAACGGTCGGCAAAATCGAACAGGCCGGGGCGTCCGATGTGGCCGATCAGCACATCAATGGCGCGATCCATCGCCGGGCCGTGGCGGTCAAGCTGGGCGGGCGATACAAAGCCGACATCCAGCAGCGCCGCGCGCAACGCATCACGATCTTCAGCCAATCCCGCGCGCATCAGCCCGCGATAGGCCTGCGCCGTGCCTGCCGGAACCGGCCGCGCAGCGCCGAAATCGAGCAGAACGATGCGCTGTTCTTCCGGTTGCCAGCGGAAATTGGCAAAGTTCGGGTCGGTCTGCATGAAGCCGAAGCCGAACAGTTCGCGCAGGGCAAGACCCAGCAGCGCCCCCATCGCGCGGTCGCGCACGTCCTGCGTGGCGCTGGCGAGCAGTTCGATCGGGCGGGCATCGATAAAGTCCATCGCCAGCACATTGCGCCCGCACAGCGGATCGTGCGGTTGGGGCACAAGGAACGTGGGATCATCGGCCAGCAGTGCGTGATAGCGGCGCATCATCTCGGCCTCGCGCACATAGTCGGCCTCTTCGTGCAACTGGCGCTTGGCCTCTGCCAGCAGCGGCGTGATGTCGAGCGTGGCGGGCATCAGGCCGGTCATCCGCAGCAGGCTGGCCACGTTGTCCACGTCTGCATCGATGCTCTTGGCGATGCCCGGATACTGCACCTTGATCGCCAGCACGCGCCCATCGGGCAGGACCGCGCGATGGACCTGCCCGATGGAGGCAGCGGCGATGGGCTGTGCCTGAAAGGACCGGAACTGCTTGCGCCAGCCCATGCCCCATTCGGCGGCCAGCACGCGCTCAAGCTGCGCGGGCGGCATGAAGTGCGCGTTGTCGCGCAGACGTGAAAGGATCTCGGTCAATTCGCGCGGCAGCACGTCTCCGGCATCAAGCGAGATCATCTGCCCCAGCTTCATCGCCGCGCCGCGCAGGCGCGATAGCTGATCGGCCACGCGCGTGGCATTGCCCGGTGTCAGCAGCAGGTCCGATAGCTTGGGCGCTTCACCCCGCGCCAATCGCCGCGCGCCTTCGGCCAGCACGCCGCCTGCCACGCCGCCCGCCAGCTGGCCGAATGCGGCAAGCCGGGAAAGGCGCGCCGAAGGCACCTTGCGATAGCGGGAATCGCTCATTTCAGCAGCCTTTGCAAACGCGGGCGGACAATCAAAAACACGCGGTACATCCCTTCGAGCAGCAAGGCGAACGGCTGCCATCGAGCCATCCGGCCAAGCCAGCGCAAACGCGGAATGGCGCGCCACATCGCGGCAAAGGCCGCCGCCCCTGTGAACAGGCGGTCCCCTTCGCGCACATGGAACCGTGCCAGTGCCTGTGCGCGATCAACCGGGCAAGCGGTGGCGGGATTGCTGGCGTCATGAAAATCAATGCGTCCCTCGCCCCCGATCCGCCGCATCAACGCAATTTCGCGCTGGCACAGCGGGCAGGCGCCATCATACCACACGGTCACAGGCAACGGGGCAGGGTCGGGCGCGCTCATGGCCAGCATATGGGGACGATCTGTGCAAAGCGTGACCTGACATTTCGGGAATGGCGCTTCTACGCAAGAGGCGCGGGGCCGCACAGGATAAGTCGCACCAGATCGGCTTGGCCGGTGGTGCCGGTCTTGCTGTAGATGCGCTTAGAATAATTGCGCGCGGTTTCGGCGGTAAGGCCCAGAGCAAGCCCTGCTTCGACCAGTGGTTCCCCGCGCGAAAGGGCCTGCGCCAATGCCGCCTCCTGCGCGGAAAGGCCGTGCAGTGCCTGCAATGTTGCGGCTCCGGCGGCACTGTCTTCGCGCCGGTCAAGCCGCAGCAGGCCTACCACCGCGGGCCGCGCCGCCGGATCATCAAGCTGCAAATCAGCGCGGCGCAGCACAAGGTCGATGGCGCGGCGCGGATCGACTTGCAGCACGCAGACGGATGGCCCCGCGCCCGATGCCAGCGCGGCGCAGGCGCTTTCAAGCTGGCGCTCCACTTCGGGCAGCAGTTGCAGCCTTCGGCCTGCGCGTTGGCTGGGTTCGGGCAGGAACGTCAGCATGCTTTCGGCCAAAGCATCCGCCGCCATCACCCGCCCTTCGGCATCCAGCGCGATCTGGCCGATGCCCAGCCGTTCCAGCGCGGATTGCGCCAGCCCGGTTTGCAAGCGCTGCCCGATCAGCGCCACCAGCGTGCGCAGCGCCGATGCAAGATGCGGCGCGATGTCGGACAGCAGCGAGACGGCGCTGGCCGAAAAATCCTCACGCAATCGCACCAGCACCAGCCAGGCATCGGCGGCTCCGCCCGCGCTGACACGCAGCCAGCGGGCGTGGCGAATGCCCATGTCTTCCAGCGCATCGCGCTGCCGCGCCAATTGCGCCGGATCATCATAATCCAGCATTTCGTCGAGAGCATAGACCCGCCCGGGCCGCAGCGCGCGATGCTGATGCAGGCCCAACGTGGCAAGTCTGCGGAAATCGAGGTGCGGTTCTTGCGCAGCGCGGGGTGCGCTGACCGGGATGACCACCGGCTCCTGCCCCGGCGCGGCATTGGCCAACGTCATGATCAGGAACGCGCGCCGTGCGCCTGTTCGCGCCACAAGATTGCGCATGAACAGGCCGAACGGCGGCGTTTCATGAATGCCCTCGATCAGGGGCAGATACAGCTCGCGCTGGTCAGCGGGCGTAAAGGCCATGACGCTTGCTCCCATGTGGGAGGGCAGGCGTCAAGTGTGCGTCAACCTGTTGGATGTTTCCCCGGGGAAACCTGAGCGTGAGGTTTATCTCGTTCTCAGAGGCCTCTACCAAGATCGTCACCCCGGCGAAGGCCGGGGTCCATTTCTCGTCACAAACCGCCGTTTCACAGGCGAAATGGATCCTGAAACAAGTTCAGGATGACGATGACTTCTGATCGCTGCAAGCCCACTCAATCCAGCCTTACGCCTTGGGCTTAACCTTGCGGATTTCTTCCAGCACCATTTCGGCATGTTCGGTGCGGCAGATCAGCAGATCGGGCATATAGGTATCGGCCTGATTATAGACCAGCGGGCGGCCATCGATGCGCGAACAGTGCAATCCGTGGGCCAGCGCCACGGCGACCGGCGCGCAGGAATCCCATTCAAACTGCCCGCCCGAATGCAGATAGATGTCGGCATCGCCAAGGATCACCGCCATCGCCTTGGCCCCGGCGCTGCCCATCGGCACCAGTTCGGCACCAATCGCTTCGGCCACGGCCACTGCCTCATGCGCGGGGCGCGTGCGGCTGACGACCATGCGCAGCGTTGCGGGGGCTGAGGGCACTTGGCGCGGTTGATCGGTGCGCAAAATGATGCCTGCACCGGGAAGCGCCACTGCGCCAGTCGTCGCCACGCCATCGATGGCAAGGCCCACATGCACGGCCCAATCTGCGCGCGATTCGCCATATTCGCGCGTGCCGTCCACCGGGTCGACAATCCACGTGCGCGAAATGGCCAGCCGATCAAGGTTGTCCTTTTCCTCTTCGGACAGCAGGCCATCATCGGGGCGCTGTTCCAGCAGAGCGTGGACAAGAAACTGGTTGGCGGTGGCATCGCCTGCCTTGCCCAGCTTCTTCAGGCTAAGCATCCCGCTGTCACGCACGGTCAGCAGAAGCTTTCCGGCCACCTCGGCAAGGTGCGCGGCCAGCGCAGCGTCGGTCATGCCAGATTGGATCATGGTGGTTGTGTCGGTCATGGTCTGTACTCTCAACCGGCCAGCATGGCATTGACGATCCGTTCGGCGGCGTCTTCGGGGCTTTCGGTGGTGGTATTTACGCGGAAATCAGGGTCTTCCGGCGCTTCATAGGGGCTGTCGATACCGGTGAAGTTCTTGAGCTGGCCCGACCGCGCCTTCTTGTAGAGGCCCTTTACGTCGCGGCTTTCGGCCACTTCCAGCGGCGTATCGACGAACACTTCGACGAATTCGCCGTCCGCCATCAGGCTGCGCACCATGTCGCGTTCCGCACGGAACGGGCTGATGAAGGCGGTGAGGACGATCAGGCCGGCATCGGTCATCAACCGCGCCACTTCGCCCACGCGCCGGATGTTTTCGATGCGGTCCGCCTCGGTAAAGCCCAGATCCTTGTTCAACCCGTGGCGCACATTGTCGCCGTCCAGCAGGAACGTGTGCTTGCCCAGCGCGTGCAGCTTCTTTTCAACCAGGTTGGCGATGGTCGATTTGCCCGAACCGGACAGGCCGGTGAACCACAGCACGCGCGGGCGCTGGTTCTTCGACGCGGCGTGCGCCTCGCGGCTGATGTCGAGCGCCTGCCAATGCACGTTCTGCGCGCGGCGGAGCGAGAAGTTGAGCATGCCCGCAGCCACGGTTGCGTTGGTGATCTTGTCCACCAGCACGAAGCCGCCCAGCGTGCGGCCATCGGTATAGGCTTCGAACACCACGGACTTGTCGGTGGCAAGTTCGGCCACGCCGATGGCGTTGAGTTCGAGCGTCTTGGCGGCCAGATGCTCCATCGTGTTCACGTTGACGACGTACTTGGGGCTTTGCACGGTGGCCGAAACGGTCTGCGTCGCCAGCTTCAGCCAATAGGCGCGGCCCGGCACCATCGCTTCGTCATTCAGCCACACAACGGTGGCTTCGAACTGGTCGGCGGCCTGCGGCGGATTGTCGGCAAGGCTGATCACATCGCCGCGCGAACAATCGACTTCATCGGCCAGACACAGCGTGACCGACTGGCCTGCGACCGCCTGATCAAGGTCGCCGTCCAGTGTGACAACGCGCGTGACCTTGCTGGTCTTGCCCGAAGGCAGCACGCGGATGTCATCGCCCGGCTTGACGCTGCCGGTGGCGATCAGGCCCGAAAAGCCCCGGAAATCAAGGTTGGGGCGGTTGACCCACTGCACCGGCATGCGGAACGGCTTTTCAGCGTCAAGCGCGGACAGCACTTCGACCGTTTCGAGGTGGTCGATCAGCGTCGGGCCGGAATACCACGGCGTGTTGGCCGACCGCGTGGTGATGTTGTCGCCCTTGAAGCCCGAGATCGGCAGCGCGGTGAAAGTGTTGATCCCGATGCTGCGCGCGAAATCGGTGTAATCCTTGACGATCGAGTCGAACACCGACTGATCGTAGTCGACAAGGTCCATCTTGTTCACGGCCAGCACGATGTTGCGGATGCCGATGAGGTGGCACAAGTACGAATGGCGGCGCGTCTGCACCAGCACGCCCTTGCGCGCATCAATCAGGATCACCGCAAGGTCGGCGGTCGAAGCGCCGGTCACCATGTTGCGCGTGTACTGTTCATGCCCCGGGCAATCGGCCACGATGAACTTGCGCTTTTCGGTGTTGAAGAACCGGTAGGCGACATCGATGGTGATGCCCTGTTCGCGCTCTGCCGCCAGACCGTCGACCAGCAGCGCAAAGTCAATCTCCTGCCCCTGCGTGCCCACCTTCTTGCTGTCGCTTTCCAGCGCGGCCAGCTGGTCTTCGAAGATCATCTTCGAATCATAAAGCAGGCGGCCGATCAGCGTGGACTTGCCATCGTCCACCGACCCGCAGGTGATGAAGCGCAGCATGGTCTTGTGCTGATGCTGGTCAAGGTATGCGTCAATGTCCTCGGCGATCAGCGCTTCGGTGACGTAAATGGGATCGGTGGTTGTGTCGGTCATCGTCTGGTTCCTCCCTGCTCCCCCGCGAAGGCGGGGGCCTCAGGCCGGTAAGAATGGCGTTTTCGGCACGAGGTCCCCGCCTTCGCGGGGACGCACATCATGCTGGTGAGGTTAGAAGTATCCCTGCTGCTTCTTCACTTCCATGCCCGCGCCGCCTGCGTCCTTGTCAATCGCGCGGCCCTGGCGTTCGCTGGTGGTGGTGAGCAGGGTTTCCTGAATGACTTCCGGCAGCGTCTTGGCGGTGCTTTCCACCGCGCCGGTGAGCGGGTAGCAACCCAGCGTGCGGAAGCGGATCGAGCGCATCACCGGCTCTTCGCCCGGCTGCAGCGGGAAGCGTTCATCGTCGACCATCAGCATCATGCCATCGCGCATCACTGTGGGGCGCACGTCCGCAAAGTACAGCGGCACGATCGGCACGTTGTTCAGGTGGATATACTGCCAGATGTCCAGCTCGGTCCAGTTGCTGATCGGGAACACGCGGATGGACTCGCCCTTGTTCTTGCGGGCGTTGTACAGGTTCCACAGTTCCGGGCGCTGGTTTTTGGGATCCCAGCCGTGGCTGGCGGTGCGGAAGCTGAAGATGCGTTCCTTGGCGCGGCTCTTTTCCTCATCGCGCCGCGCGCCGCCGAAGGCCGCGTCAAAGCCATACTTGTCGAGCGCCTGCTTCAGACCTTCGGTCTTCCACATATCGGTGTGCAGCGCGCCGTGATCGAACGGGTTGATTCCGCGTTCAGCCGCTTCGGGGTTCTGATAGACTAGCAGGTCCATGCCGCTATCGACCGCCATCTTGTCGCGCAGCTTGTACATTTCCTTGAACTTCCACGTGGTATCGACGTGGAGCAGCGGGAACGGCGGCGGCGAGGGGTAAAACGCCTTGCGCGCAAGGTGCAGCATAACTGCGCTGTCCTTGCCCACCGAATACATCATCACCGGGTTCGTGGCCTCGGCCACAACCTCGCGCATGATGTGGATGGCTTCGGATTCGAGGCGCTCAAGATGGGTAAGCGTCTTGCGATCAGGGTAGGTGGTCATGGCAAGGATACTGCGCTGTTGCGGTCAATGATCCTGCGATGCCGCATCGCAATATGCAGCGAAGTTCCCATTTGGGAGCAAGGCGCGACTCTTTTTTCTTTAGCGCACCTTGCCCCAGATCACATCACCGGGGTGATGCGCATGCCCCCCGGTCTGTTGCTGCCCAGCCGATGGCGTTTTCCAGCAGGCGCAGGTGGTTGGGTTCACTGTAGGTTTCGGGCCGGTGGCCTATGGCGGAATAGAACACGCGGCCCTGGCCGATGCAGTTGGTCCACGCCAGCGGGTGGTCTGCGCCCATCACCAGACCCGGCATCTGCGGATCGTTGGGTTCATACGTGCTTTCATCCAGCGTCAGCACCGGGGTGGCCCCGGCAAGGCGCGGGTTGGATTTGAACGAATACCATTCGTCGGTCATCCGCCATTCTGAGGGCAGGCCTTTGGCGAGCGGGTGTGCAGCGACCGTGGCGATGCGCGCTTCCTGAAACTGCTTGCCGCGCGGGTGCCCGGCAAAGCGCGCGCCGATCAGCGTATCGGGATACCAGTCCCAGAAATAGACCGGATCGCCCGCCGAACCATGCACGCCCACAAAGGCGCCACCAGCTTCGAGCCAGCCCTTGAATGCCGCGCGTTGCGATACGCTCAGCACATCGCCCGAGATGTTGTTCCACAATACAACGTCGAACTGGCCCAGCGTCTGCGGGTTGAATGCGCCGCCCTTGTCGGTGAACGAAAGCGCCCAGCCCTTGCGGTCGGCCATTGCGATCAGCGCGGCGTGGGCCGCATCGACCGAGGGGGTGTCCTTGAAGCCGTTGATCTTTTCAAACACCAGAATGTTCGGCTTGCCCGCAACGCGGGTGAAGGCGGGGACTTCATTGTCAAAGCGGGCGCAGCGGGCCACGCGGTCGGCATCGGTTACCGGCACGGCGCGCAAGCCTGCATCGATTTCCGCGATCTTGGCAGCGTCTGTGCCAAGGAAGCGCGCGGCCGATTTCACATCGAGAATGGCCGCGAACGTGGGCGGCGTGGTGCCAGAGAACAGCGGCGGCATGGTGGCGATCTTGCCGGGGATGACCTTTTCGACCACCGCTTTGGCCTGTTCGCTCAGCAGCACGTCCACCAGTGGCGATGCTGCGGAAAACGGCGTGTCGCGATTGCCGCAATCTGTCGCCGGTGCGGCGGCAGAAGCACTGCCTGCCGCCACCAGAAACGCCGCGCCGATGGCCGAAGCCATTAGCCTTCGCAGCATCACAGCTTGCCTTCCTTCATCCATTCCGCCGCATGGTGCGCGGCGCGGGCCGACATCGCCATATAGGTGAGTGATGGGTTCTGGCAGCCGGACGAGGTCATCACCGCGCCATCGGTGCAGAACAGGTTGGGCGCTTCATGTGCCTGATTGAAGCCGTTGAACACTGACGTCATCGGATCGCGGCCCATGCGCGCGGTGCCCATTTCGTGAATGCCAAGGCCCGGAGGTCCGGGCTGGGTCGATTGCGAAACGACCGTGCCGCCCGCGCCTTCGATCATCGCGCGGCCATCGGCAAGGATCTGCTTGGCCATCTTGCGCTCATTCTCGCTGAAACCGACGCTGATGTTGAGCAGCGGGATGCCCCACTTGTCCTTGCGCACTTCGTCCTGCGTCATGCGGTTTTCGGGGTTGGGCAGCATTTCGCCAAAGCCCGAGATGAACGCCGTCCACGGGCCGAATTCACGCCCGCGATTCTTGATGTCCTGCCCAAGGCCGGGCGTGCCAGCATCGGGCATGCCGCCGCGCCGCACAACTGCGCCCTGATAGCCATAGCCGCGCACGTAATCGCCGCCGTCCTCGGTGACATTGCGATAGCGCGGGATGTAGATGCCGGTGGGGCGACGACCGCGATAATAGCTGTCCTTCGGGTAATCGGGCATGATCCCCACGGTGCTGAGCGCATACATGTGGTCCATGATGTTGCGCCCGACCTGATCGGATTTGTTGCACAACCCGCGCGGATTGGCTTCGCTTTTTGAATTGAGCAGGATCTGCGCGGTGCCGATGGTCGATGCGTTGAGGAAGAAGACCTTGGCTTCATAGGTCTTGCCTTCCATCGTCTTGGCATCGATCACGCGCACCGATGTGATGCGCCCGGTCTTGGGGTCTTGCACCAGCGAATGGACGATGGCGTCGGTCACGGTGGTCAGGTTGCCGGTGCGCTCTGCCGCTGGGAGCGATGACGAAAGGCTGGAATGGTTTGCGCCAAAGCTGCAGCCGCGCTCGCAGATGGAGCGGTTCTGGCAGCTGGTGCGGCCCAGTTCTTCATGGTGAGGCTGCGCCTGCGACAAGTTGGCATTGCGGCCGATGATGACCTTGCGGCCCGGGAAATTCTGTTCGACCGAAGCCTTGAACAGCTTCTCGGCGTCGTTCAGTTCCCACCCGGGCAGGAACTCGCCATCGGGCAACTGCGGCAGATTTTCCTTGGTGCCAGCCACGCCGATGAACTTTTCGATGTGGCTGTACCACGGGGCCAGATCGTCATAGCGGATCGGCCAGTCAACGCCGTGCCCGTCCTTGGCATTCGCTTCGAAATCCATAGGCGACAGGCGATAGGACTGGCGGCCCCACATGATCGACCGCCCGCCAAGGTGATAGCCGCGAATCCATGTGAAGGGGCGCTCTTCGGGCGTGATATAGGGGTGTTCGCTGTCCTTGACCCAGAACTGCTTGGTGGCAGCGTTCATCGCATAGCACTGACCCTGCACGGGGTAATCGCGCGCCAGCTCCTCTTCGGGAACGGCGTTGTTGTTGGGCAGATCCCACGGCGATTGCGTGTCGTTATAGTCGGTGACGTGCTCCACCTTTTTGCCGCGTTCGATCAGCAGCACTTTCAACCCGCGCTCACACAGTTCCTTGGCGGAAATACCGCCGCTCATCCCCGAACCGATCACGATTGCATCAAACATTGTCATCACTCGCTTCAGAAGGGGCCAACGCCAAGGTATGGGCGCGATTTGGGGGTAAGCTTGATCGAAGGCTCGAACTTGCCGGGCACATGTTCATAGACCAGCTCGGTCGCCGTCGCTTCGGGGCTGTAGTAGTAGAGATCGACGATCAAGGTCTTGAGCCGCAAGTAGCCGGGATCGGCCACCGGGATGTATGACCCGAACGGGAACTTGCCCGAAGTTGTCGGCTTGCCGGTTTTTGCCAGCGCGGCGGCGTCGTGCGGGCGCAGCACGGCTTCGCGCTGCTTTGCGTTCAGCTTGGCAAAGCTCTTGCCGGTCTTGGCTTTGGCCGCGTCTTCAATCCGCACCAGCGCGCCGCCGATGGCATCGCGTGTGGCAGGTGCAGCCCATGCGCCCAGCATCACATCAAGCCGCGCCGGAACCTTGGCAGCAAGCGCGCCGGGGGTATCGGTGGCGGGCATCACCGTGTCGGCCACGGCGGAAAGCAGCGCGAATTGCCCTGCTGCCAGAAAGGGTTCGTTGCCACGCAGCGACTTTGCAAACGCTTCGGCCGGAAGCGCGGTTGCGCCCAGCAAAAGCGCAATGCGGGCCATCGCGTCGCGCCGGTCAATGGCATCTGTGTGGAACATCGGTTGTGCTTCCCTGAGGGTGGATGGGTGAATGCTGGTGTTGAAAGTCATGGCTGCGCGGGCGCTGGCGCGGTGCCGCAGGCTTCGCCCTGCTGGCGCATTGCCCACGAAATGGCGTTGGTCAGCACGGCCTTGTATTCCGGCTCTGCATAGGATGCGGCGGTGTGGCCCAGCGCGGAATAGAACACGCGGCCCTTTCCGGCGCAGCGCCACCACATGATCGGGTGATCGCTGCCCATCTTCAGATCTTCGCCAAGCAGGCCTTCCTGGTTGTATGTCTTCTCGTCCAGCGTGGCCAAAACGCTCACGCCGGGCACGCCGCGGGGCGATTTGTCGAAGGAATACCATTCGTCGGTGCGTTGCCATACCTTGCCCAGATCGCGCGTGGCGGGATGGGTGTTATCCTCTATGCGGATAGTGGCGCGCTGGAACTGCGGCTTCATCGGGTGGCCGGTGAACGTCGTGCCGATCACGCTTTGCATATACCACGGCCAGCCTGCGTGGCTGTTATCGCCCGCAGCATGGATGCCGACATAGCCGCCGCCATTTTCAAGATAGGCCTTGAACGCGGCCTGCTGCGCCGGATTGAACACGTCGCCGCTGGTGTTTGAAAACACTACCGCATCGAACCGGGCGAGTATGTCGGGCGAAAATACCGCGCCGTTCTCCGTCTTGAAAATGCCCCAGCCATTTTGTGCTGCAATCTGGTCAAGCAGAGTGTTGGCCGCTGGAATCGCCTCTTCGTGGCGGAAGCCGTTGGTTTTGGAAAACACCAGTATGGCTGGGCGGTTCAGGTTTGCGGGAAGGGCCGGGGGCACGGTTTCATGCGTATGGACACCACCCAGGAACACGCGCTGGATCGTGTCCCACTGCTGCCATGCCAGCACGGCAAGCAGCAGTAGCAGCGCAAGCAAAACCCAGCCGATGATCCTAAACGCCTTGCGCACCACGGTGCCGTCTCTCCCCAGTCCAGCCGCGATCCGCCTCCTTGCTATGGGCCGATTCGCGATTTTCCGCAGCGCGTTTCACCGCCCGGAATGCATGGTTTTAGACAATTGGCAGCGCTGGTCAAGTTAACGGTAACAAGAACTTTGCACGGTCGGGCGTGCCCTTGTGAACCCGCACTTGCGCGGGTTCACAATCGCATCATCCCTCGTAAGGGAGTGACCGCACGCGCTTGCCCATCAGGCTGCTGACGGCGTTGGCCACAGCTGCCACGGCCGGCGGCAATGCCGGTTCGCCAAGCCCGGTGGGAGGATTGTCGCTGCGCACCATCGAAATTGCGATGGGCGGCACCACGTCGATCCGGGGCAGGGGATAGGCGTCAAAGTTTGCCACTTGCACCTGTCCGTTTGCAAACGGCACTTTCAGCCCGCTGATGACATGGCCGATGCCTTCGATCATCGCGCCCCTGATCTGCTGTTCGGCGTTCATCGGGTTGATGATGGTGCTGCCGATGTCGCCTGCAACGTACATCTTCGTCACCCGAACCGCGCCATCCACCTGCGCGCAATCGGCCACCACTGCAAAGTAGCCAAGGTGGCTGAAATAGAAGCCGAACCCGCGTCCCTTGACCGGTTCATCTTTCCAGCCAGACATCTTCATCGCCTCGAGCGTCACCGCTGCTGCACGGCCTGTATGGAACGCGGGCGGTTGCCAGATATCGGGCACGCCGGGGATCTTGGGCGGCGAAACAAGGCGCGGCGCGCCCAGCACGCCCAGCATGAAAATGGGCAGGGTTTTGCCCGCTGCGCCTGCCACTTCATCCAGAAACGCCTGCGTGGCAAAGGCCAGCGCGTTCGATCCCGGCGCGCGCAGCCAGCCGAGCGGCACGTTGCTGTCCAGCACGGTCATGCCAAGGTCCATATCGGGCACAAGGTTGGCCGGGACCAGATCGTTCGGCAGTTCCCCGCCGCGCCCCGGCTGCCCCTTGGCGCCAAACGTGACGAAATGGGTGCTGAAGGCCACCAGCTTGCCACTGGCATCCAGCCCTGCGTCCAGCTTGTGGAAGCCTGCGGGCCGGAAAAAGTCGAGCTTGAAGTCCTCTTCGCGGTCAAGGATCAGCTTCACCGGAACGCCCGGAACCTCGCGCGCGATCGCGGCGGCGAAGATCATGAAATCGCTTTGCAGCCGCCGCCCGAACCCGCCCCCGATGCGTGTCACGCTGACGCTGACGGTTTCGGGTGCAAGGCCCAGTGCCTTGGCGACGAGATCCTTGCCCTCATTGGGAATCTGGCTTGGCACCCACAGTTCCAGCTTGCCGTCCTTGAACTGCGCTGTGCAGTTCTGCGGCTCCAGCGTGGCATGGGCCAGGAAGGGGTAGCTGTATTGCGCTGACACCACCTTGGCGGCTTTGGCCAGCGCTGCATCAACATCGCCTTCCTTGCGCACCGAGGTGGCAGGCTTGCCCGCAAAGGCTGCCTTGGCTGCGCCTGCAAACGCCGCGTCTGAATGCTTGTCACGCCCGCCGTTATCCCATTGCGCAACCAGCAGTTTGCAGGCTTCGCTGGCGGTCCACCAGCTGTCGGCCACCACGGCCAGCGCATCGACCGGCGCATCGTCATGGCCAAGCTGGCGCAGCGCCACCACTTTGCGCACGCCGGGCAGGGCGAGCGCCTTGGCCGCATCGTGGCTTTTCAGCGTGGCCCCGCGCACCGGCGCGGTCAGCAGGGCGGCATGGACCATGCCCGGCAGCACGGCATCGACGCCAAACAGCGGCTTTCCCGCCACGATCGCAGGCGTATCCGGCCCGCGCACCGGCTTGCCGATGATCGCAAACGTGGCCGGGTCTTTCAGGTTCAGCGAGGCCACATCGGGCACAGCTTCCTTTGCCGCCGCCGCTGCCAGCGCGGCATAGGGCGCGCGGCGCTTGGTGGCCGCATGGATCACTTCGCCCGCGCTGGTGGAAAGTTCCGCTGCGGGTACGCCCCACTGCTTTGCCGCCGCCGCCACGATCATCGCGCGCGCCGTGGCACCGGCCTGCCGCATCGGCATCCAGTTCATCGGCGTGGTCATCGATCCGCCCGCAAACTGTTCGCCAAAGCGCGATTGGTCAGCCACGGCCTGTTCCACTTTCACCGAGGCCCACGCAACGTCCAGTTCTTCGGCAATCAGCATCGGCAGCATGGCTTTCACGCCTTGGCCGATTTCGGGGTTCTTCGATGTGATCGAAACCGTGTTGTCCGCCGCAATGGCCACATAGGCGCTGATCCGCGCCGAAGCCGCGCCATTGGGCTTTGCGCCTTGCGCAGCGGCGATCTGGATGTCGAACGCCAGCGTGCCGCCAGCGGCCAGCATGGCTTTCAAAACAACGCGGCGGTCCGTGGACAGGGCGGTCATATCAGCGCGCATTGGTGCCTCCTGCGGCCTGCTTGATAGCATCGCGGATGCGGTGATACGTGCTGCAACGGCACAGGTTGCCCGCCATTGCAGAGTCAATATCGGCATCGCTGGGTGATGGGTTGGCCTCAAGCAAGGCCACCGCGCTCATGATCTGTCCGGCCTGACAGTATCCGCACTGCGGCACGTCAAGATCAACCCACGCCTCGCTCACCTTCTTGCCCACCACGCTGGCGGCCACGCCTTCGATGGTGGTGATGGCCGCATCGCCCACCGCATTGATCGGTGTGATGCATGAACGGATTGCCTGCCCATCAAGATGCACGGTGCAAGCCCCGCACAGCCCCGCGCCGCAGCCGAACTTCGGCCCGAGATAGCCCAGATCCTCACGCAGAACCCACAGCAGCGGCTTTTCACCGGGAACGTTCACCTCGCGCGGGGTTCCGTTCACTTTCAGCATTGTCGGCATTGTGGGCACTCCGGAGGCAGCATTTATGCGCCATGCACTATGCCGATGGCGTGCCGGTTACAAATGCCTTTTCGTGGGGGTGTGCGCTAACCGATATAATGCGCCGAAGTCCTCGCCCGCACGTCCTCAGCCGAAACGCCCGGTGCGCATTCGATCAGGCAGAACGGCGATGCATGATCCGCGCGGCTGAACACCGCAAGGTCGGTCACGATCATGTCCACCACGCCGCGCCCGGTCAGCGGCAGCGTGCAGGCGGGGATGAATTTCGGGCTGCCGTCCTTGGCGCAATGTTCCATCACCACGATGATCTTTTTGACACCGGCTACAAGGTCCATCGCCCCGCCCATGCCCTTGATCATCTTGCCCGGAATCATCCAGTTGGCGATGTCGCCGTTTTCGGCCACTTCCATCGCGCCCAGCACGGTCAGATCGATCTTGCCGCCACGGATCATCGCAAAGCTTTGCGCGCTGTCGAAATAGGCTGAATGCGGCAACTCGCTGATCGTCTGCTTGCCCGCGTTGATCAGGTCTGCATCTTCATCGCCCGCAAAGGGAAATGGCCCGATGCCCAGCATGCCGTTTTCCGACTGCAGCGTCACCGTCATGCCCTCAGGCACGTGGTTGGCCACCAGCGTGGGGATGCCGATGCCAAGGTTGACGTAATACCCGTCCTGCAGTTCCTTTGCCGCGCGCGCGGCCATCTCGTCGCGGGTCCAAGGCATTATACGCTCTCCCTTTCGCGCACGGTGCGGAATTCGATCTGCTTGTCGTAGGGCGCGCCCACGAACAGGCGCTGGACATAGACGCCCGGCAGGTGGATCGCATCGGGATCGAGCGTGCCGGGTTCGACAATTTCTTCCACTTCCACCACGCACACCTTGCCGCACGTGGCGGCAGGCACGTTGAAATTGCGCGCGGTCTTGCGGAACACCACGTTGCCGGTGGTATCGGCCTTCCACGCCTTCACGATGGCCAGATCGGCAAAGATGCCCTGTTCAAGCACGTATTCGGTCGGTCCGTTCGGGCCGTCAAAGACCTTGCTCTCCTTGCCCTCGGCCACCAGCGTGCCAACGCCGGTCTTGGTGTAAAAGCCGGGAATGCCCGCGCCGCCCGCGCGCATCCGTTCGGCCAATGTGCCTTGGGGGCTGAACTCCACCTCCAGCTCACCGGCAAGGTACTGGCGCTCGAACTCCTTGTTTTCGCCCACATAGGACGAGATCATCTTGGCAATCTGGCGCGTGCGCAGCAGCTTGCCCAGCCCCTGATTGTCGATCCCGGCATTGTTGCTGGCCACGGTCAGCCCCTTGACGCCGCTTTCCACAATGGCATCGATCAACCGTTCGGGAATGCCGCAAAGGCCAAACCCGCCGCTGGCAATCAGCATCCCGTCTTTCAGCAAACCGTCCAGCGCCGTGCGGGCGTCGGGATAAAGCTTTCCAGTCATGATCTCTCCATCGTTGCTTCACTGATAGGGCTTGCGAGCAGTGCGATCCAATGATTAGTTCGATACTAAACCAATAAGAGATTCTTATGCATAAGCTGGCGATCTACCATCTTGAAACGCTGCTGTGGATTGCCCGGCTCGGCACGTTTCGCGCTGCTGCGGAACGGTTGCACACCACGCAGCCTGCCATTTCGGCGCGTGTGCGTGAAATTGAGGGCCAGCTTGGCCTTGCGATCTTCCGCCGTGAAGGGCGCGGCGTGGTGCTCACCGCGCGCGGACGCCAGCTGGTCCAGGATTGCGAACCGCTGCTGGCCGGATTGGAAAGCGCGTTGCTTGAGGCGGGAAATCACGCAGGCGCGGCGGGTGTGGTGCGGATTGCCGCCGGTGAGATTGCCACCGCAACCTGCCTTCCGCAGTTCGCCGGCTCAGTGCGCAAGGATCTGCCCGGCGTCACACTGCACATAGACCTCGATCTGACCGCGCGGATGCTGCAAAACCTGCTGTCAGGCACGCGCGACATTGCGTTTCTGGCAGGCCCGGTCGCCAGCCCGGGTTTGCGGACAGAGCCGATTGGCGAAGTGAAACTGGTGTGGCTGGCCAGCCCGGCGATTGCATCGGACCGGGGTTTGCACACGGGCATACCGATCTGGTCGGTCGGTGAACATTCGCCGATCCACCGCGTAACGTGCGAAAGCCTGCAGGCAGCGGGGTTGCCGGTGCGCGCCATCAACACCTGCAACAATGTCCAGACCATGCTTGGCATCGTTGCCAATGGCGCAGGCGCGGCGGTCTTTCCTGAAACGATGGCGCGGCGGCTTATGGACAGCGGCGATCTCGTCGAATGTCACACGCGGCCAAAGTCTCGGATACGCTTCGAAGTGGCTGTGCGGTCTAACGAAAGCGACCCCGTCGTCCTCGAACTGTTCCGCCGGGCTTCTGCACTTTCTGTTACCTAGGCAGCACCGCGATCCGGTTGGACTGAAATGACCCAAGCCACAGTTCACCGCCCATGATGGCGGCGGCAGACAGGCCGTTGAAAGCTGGCTGGGGCCGTCCATAGGCAAACGTGGATATGCGCCGCGCGGCAGGGTCAAGATCGCCCACCACCCAGCCGCGATGGCACAGCATCGGGTCGGCCACGCCGTTCACCACTTTGCGCAAGCCCCCGCAGGCCGGTTCGTCCAGCCGCATTCCGGCAAGCAGCAGGTGGCCCCCTGTCCAGTGGATATTGTCGGGCATGAAATCGGGTGCGTCGATCCGGGCCAATGGCTGGGCGGTATCTTCGCGGTCAAACAGCAGAACCGCATGCCATCCGAACGCCACGACATAGAACCGGCGCTGGTCAGGATCGACTTCAATGCCGTTGTTGCCGGGCAGTTCAGTGCCGGGAAGCAGGCTGAACCCGCGATCATTCGGGCCGCGTTGCCACACGCCGCCGGTCACGCGGCCCAGCATGAAATCGCCGATCGTGGTGCCGGGGCGGGTCAGCACCGTTGCCAGCACGGTCCCGTCGGCAAACTGCGCCACGCTGTTGGCAATCTGTCCGGCAGGCATCGGCATGCAGCCCCGCCAAAGCAGTGTTGGCGGCTTGCCGCGCCCGGTCGAAACGTCAAACGCCTCGATGGATTCGCGGCCCCCGTGGTTCACCACCAGCAGGCGATGCACGCCGGGCCGCAGGGGCCGAAGCGAAAGCCCGCGCGCGTTGAACAGCGCAGCATCGAGCGGGCCGGGGCAATCGGGAAAGGCCTTGGCATCGAACGCCACTTGCTCCGCGCTGCCGGTGTACCAGCGCTCAAACTTGCGCGTCTGCGTGTCGATCAGTTTCAGCCCTGCGCCCGGCGCAAAACCACTGGCAATCAGCCAGTTGGTTTCGGGCAGGGCAAGCAGATCTTCAGGCTTTTCTGCGCCGCAGACATAGGCCAGCTCGCTGTCTGCCGCGCAACTGGGGCTTTCTGCAGCAAGCGCGCCGGGAACCGCCACCACCGCGGCAAGGCAGGCGAGAAAGCGCCGCATCAGTCGCGCGGGCGGGCCGGGCCAGTGCGCGGTTGCGGGGCGCTTGCTTCCAGCAGCGCCATGTCGGCAATGTGCGGCCACGCGGTGACCGCAGGCTGCTCGCCCAGCCAGACAAGGCGCGGTTTTGCCGGATCGAACGCGGGCCATGCGCCCAACTTCGCGCTTTGCGGCGTGCCTGTGCGGACAAAGGCCAGCAAAGCGCCTGCCATCTCGCCTTCCAGCATATCGTCCACCGGCTCCCACACGCGGGTTTGGCGGAACAGGTTCAGCGCGGGCCGCGTTCGCAGCCAATAGGGCACGTCGCCGGTGTGATAGGCACCGACCGTCGCCGGATCATGGTCGCTGAACGTGATCCCCGGCGCATAGGGCTGACGGCGGGCGAACAGATAGGCGTAGGCGGGCTGAGTTCCGAACTTGCGCTGCGCTTGTGCCCACAGCGCCATCTGGCGACCGACGGTGGCATCGCGAGCGATATCTGCGGCGGCGCGGGCGGGTGCGTCCTTGCCATAGGCCGTCAGGATCGCGTCGGCATTTTCAGAAAAGCGTTCGCGGACAGCGGCTTCGAGCGCGGCCTTGTCCTGCACTGGCGGCAGGGGTCGGAAGCTTTCATCGCGGGTATAGCCGATCAGCACCGGCACATCGGACTGGGCGCGGTTGGCAAAAACCTCGTCCATCGTGCCGTTCAGCACATGGCCATCGCGCACCATCGCATCGCGGCGCGTCGTGGCAGCCGCAATGCGGTCCCCCGGCAGGCTGCGCATTTCGGCGATGGAAGCCGCGCCCAGTTCCTTCTGCAAGGCGCTGCCCTGCGCCTCGGACTGCGCCAGCGGCACCGGGCCGAGCATCCCGCCAAAGCCGCTCCCGCTCATCGCCACGGCCTTGTGGAACAAACCCTTGGCCAGCGGGCTGGCCTGCAACATGGCGACAGACATCGCCCCGGCAGACTGGCCCACAATCGTCACGTTCGCCGGATCACCGCCGAACTGCGCGATGTTCCGCTGCACCCATTTGAGCGCCGCGATCTGGTCCATCAGGCCATAGTTGCCCGAACCCTGATAGCCCGATTCCGCGCTCAATTCCGGGTGCGCCAGAAAGCCCAGCGCGCCGACGCGATAGGCGATGTTGACCCTGACCACCCCGTCGCGCGCCAGCGGCTCGCCCGAATAGTTGGCCATAGAGGCGGAGCCGATGTTGAACCCGCCGCCGAAAATCCACACCACCACCGGCGCCTTCGCAGCATTTTTCGGTGCCCAGACATTGAGATAGAGGCAATCCTCGCTCGACGCCTCGTTGCCGAAATAGTGGTTCTGCATCGACCCGCGCAGGGGCTGCAAACATTCGGGCGCAAAACGATCTGCGTTATAGGTGCCCTGCCACGGCGCAACCGGCTGCGGCGGTTTCCAGCGCAGATCGCGCAAGGGCGGCGCGGCGAACGGAACGCCAAGCCAAGCGGAAACGCCATTGGGAAGGTCGATCCCCTCGATCGCGCCGCCATCGACGGTCAGTGGTGCAGCGAGCGCCGGACTTGCCAGTGCCAGCGCGATTGCAGCTAGAAACCGCCGCATCACTTCTTCGCAACTCCCAGTTTTTCATGGAAGAAATCGAAAGTTGCGTTGATGGCTTTCAGCGACGCGGCACGGGTATCGCTTGGCGTCTTGCCGATGAAGCTATGATCGACGGCGGGAATGAAGATCGACTGCACCGGCACGCCTGCCGCTTTCAGCGCTGCCTCGCCCAAGTGCGATTGCGCGGCGGGGACGACCTTGTCCTCATCACCGTGTATCAGCAGGAAAGGCGGGTCTTTGGCGTCGATGTAAGCCACTGGACTCACGAGACGATTTTGGCCAGCGGTGCACGGTCCGGTGCAGCCGAGCAGCTTGGCTCCGGCGGAATTTCCATCGGGCGTCGCGTTCATTCCGGCGAAGTCGAACACACCATACCACGAGACAGCGGCCTGCACGCAGCCATCGGTGGCGGCGGCGGGATCAAGCTTGGTGTCCTTGCAGGTCAGCGCGGTCAGCGCCGTCAGGTGCCCCCCGGCCGAGCCGCCCCATACGCCAACACGCGCAGAATCAATGGCATAGCGGGTAGCATTGGCGCGCAGGAAGCGGATGGCGGCGTTGGAATCCTGCAGCTGCGCGGGAAATTGCGCTTCGGATGACAGGCGATATTCGAGGCTGGCGACGGTGAAGCCTTCCGCCGCTAAACTCGCCAAAACTTTGGGAAAATCGGCGAAGGCGCCCGAATGGCGGGTGTGCCCGCCGCGCCAGCCGCCGCCGTGGATATAGAGCACCAGCGGGTGCGGACCTTTGCCTGATGGCACATAGATATCAATAACTTGCGGGCGATATCCGTCCACGGTTTGATAGACCACATCGCGCCACGCCTTGACCCCGCCGGGAAAGCTGACCGGCACTTGGGGGAAGCGGTCTTCGAGGACCGGCTTTTCGGCGGTGGGAAATGTGCGCTCCTTCGCGTTTGCCGGTTGGACGAACGCGGTGGCGAGAAGGGCAGCGAGCAATGCTGCGCCGGGGAGCTTTTGGGTCATCATTCTCTCCGTTCGGGTGTCTTCAAGTGCAGTTATGTGCATCTAGGTGCGTCTAGGTGTCGTTCAGGAATAGCTGATCGGATCGGGCTTGTGGTGGGCCTGCGCGGCAAGGCGGATGGGGGCGTTGGTTGCGCCATAGCCACCATATCCGCGCCGTTCGACCACTTCGAAGAACACGCGCCGGGCAAAAGCGCGGCTGTAGAATTGCAGATACTCGGCCTCGCCGTCTCGGTCATACAAAAGGTCCGCCGCGGCCATCCGGTCAACCAGATCCGGCTCAAGCCCCCAGCGGGCTTCAAGGTCATCGTGATAGTTGCGCGGGATGGAAAGGCGGGGAAGGCCCTTGGCGGCGGCATCTTCCGCCACGGCGAAGGCATCATCCGTGCTGAAAGCCAGATGCTGCACGCCTGCGCCGAAATAGTTCTGCACGAAGCGCGAGGTGAGCGATTGCGCGGCGAGTGATCCGTTGAGCGTGAAGCGCACCGATTTGTCCGCGCTTTCAACCGCCTGGCTTTGGACGAGACCCATCGGATCGGCGATTTCAAGCTGCGGCGTTTTTGAAAGGTCGAACATGGCGACATAGAACAGCAGCCAGCTGAGGAACTCCTCATACTGCATGGTCTGCGCGATGTGATCGACGGCGGTGAGGAGCGCTGCTTCCGGTGCGGGTTCCAACGCATGGGGAAATTCATGCGCCCACATCGCATCGCGTGTGGCGGCATCGACGAAATAGAGCAGGCTGCCACCCACCCCGCGCACGCTGGGAACCGGCCATTCATCGGGCGCGACCGCCTGTTCGAAGCGGGGTACGCGCAGGAAATCGGCGCGGGCAAGGGCGGCGGGAACATCGGCGACAGCCAGCCCGATGGCACAGACCGACGCGCCGTGGACGACATCGAACGAATGGGCGAGGCCATCGGGTTCGCAATTGATGACGACGTTGATTGTGCCCTGCCGCCAGCGGGTTACGTCTTTCGAGCGGTGGCGCGCGGTGGGGCGGAAGCCGAGCGGGCGGAGCATGTCACTCAGCGCGTCCGCTTCTTCATGGCTGGCGGCAAATTCGATGAATTCCACACCGAGCGGGGTGACTTTGGCGGGGAGGGTGGCGGCTTCGGCGCTGGGCTTGGCGATGCCGCCCTGCATCAGGCGCAGCGAGCGGTAGCCGTCCAATGCCACACCGTGCGCGGAGCCGGCGCGGAAGCGGTCGTTGAAGATTTCGAGGCTCCAGTAGCCGTCATAGCCGATGCGGCGAATGGCATCGGCCCAATCGTCGAGCGGGAAATCGCCTTGTCCCGGCATCGAGCGGAAATGGCGGCTCCATTGCAGCAGGTCCATATCGAGCACCGGCGCGTCGGCCACTTGCACGATGAACAGCTTTTCCGCGCGGATGTCGCCGATACTGGAGGACGGGATCTTGCGCGAAAGCGAGTGGAAACTGTCGAGCACCAGGCCGATGGCGGGATGATCGACGTCACGCACGATGCCCCATGCATCGCGGTGATCGTTGACATGGCGGCCCCATGCGAGTGCCTCATACCCGATGCGCAGGCCCCGCTTTGCTGCACGTTCGCCCGCTTCGTGAAGGTCCGCGATGGTGCGGTTGCGGTCTGCATCGGCGAGCGGGGAGCAGGAGGAGCAGGCCAGCAGCAGATCGGTGCCGAGTTCCTGCATCACGTCGAACTTGCGCTCCAACCGATCAAACATGCGGGCGCGCTGGGGATCGGGCAGGCCTTCGATGTCGCGGAAGGGCTGGAAAATGGTGCAGGCAAGGCCAAGGTCGGCCATCATCGCGGCAATTTCACGCGCGGACAGATGCGTGGAGAGCAGGTCGTTCTCGAAAATCTCTGCGCCGTCATAGCCTGCGGCGGCAATGGCCTGCAGTTTGGCATCGAGCGTGCCGCTGATCGAGACGGTGGCAATAGAGGTTTTCATGGGGATCAGGCTCTCCGTAACCCTGACTTTTGGATGGCCGACTCTCGGGCCGGTGTTGACAATGTAAATTGTTAGGGACTAGTTCGTTACATAAATGAAGCGGTGACGCAAGGGGAGGCTGGTGGCAAGTACGGTTGCAGAAGCGGTGGCAAAGGACCGGGGAAAACCCGAGTTCGGTGCTGTCGCGGGCAGACCGGGCCGCGAAATGGCGCTAAGCTGTGCGAAAGAGGCGCGCGTCATGCGCGAACCGTCCACCCTTTCGGAGGTCGCCGAGTTGCCAGAATCCGATACTGATGCAAAGCCGCCGCGCCGCAGCCGTGCCGAAAGCCGCGAACAGGCGATCAACCAGATCATCGACATTGCCACCAACGAGTTCGTGGAAAAAGGGCTGGCCGGCGCACGGATTGACGAGATTGCGGGCAAGGCGACCAAGCGCAAGATCTACTACTACTTCGAAGGCAAGGACGAGCTTTACCGCGCCGTTCTGGCGCGGGCTTATGCGCAAGTGCGTGAGAGCGAGGCGGAAGTTGACATTGAAAGCGGCAATGCGGCCGAGGCGCTGCGCCGCCTGATCGAGCATGATGTGCATTACCACGCGCGCCATCCCGAACTGGTGCGATTGGTGATGAACGAGAACATCCACCGCGCCGAACACTTGAAGCAGATTCCCACGCTGCCGCAGGGCAACCGCCGTGTGATCGAGATATTGCAGGCGATACTGTCGCGGGGAGAGGCCGAAGGGCTGTTCCGCGCCGGGATTGATCCGGTGGACCTGCACCTGAACCTGACCGCATTGAGTTTCTACAACGTATCCAACCAGTTCACCTTTGCGCACAACTTCGGCGTCGACATGACGAGCGACGAGGCGATTGCGCGGCGGGCACAGCAGGTTGGTGACATCATACTGGCCTGGGTGACGAAGAAGGACTGACCGCGCGGGGGCGTGATGCCTCTGTTTTCGCGCGGATCGGCCATGCGTCCCCCGAAGGCTTCTGAGGAGAGGACGAATGGCAATTCCCCCCGCCACTGGCGGCGACACACCTGTAGGCCCGTCGGCATGGACGCCCAAGGGGCTGGCCATCGTGGCGCTGTGCTTTGCCATCAACATGGCCGATGGCGTGGACGTGACGATCCTGTCGTTCATCGCGCCACGCCTGCAAAGCGATTGGGGCATCGGGTCTGACGTGATGGGCAACCTGTTCAGCGCCGGGCTGATCGGCATGGCGATTGGCGGGATGTTCATTGCGCCGATGGCCGACCGATTGGGGCGGCGGGCGGTGATTCTGGCGGCGCTGGTGCTGATGTCTGTCGGTATGTTTGCCAGCAGTTTTGCGCCAAGCGTGGGCGTGCTGTTTGCGATGCGCGTGCTGGTGGGATCGGGCATTGGCACGGTGCTGGCGGCGATGGCCGCGCTGGCGGCGGAGAGCGCGCCTGCGGACCGGCGCAATCTGGCGGTGGGGCTGGTGCAGGCGGGATATCCGTTTGCGGCGGTGTTTACCGGGCTGATCGTGGCGCAACTGCTGCCGGTCTATGGGTGGCAGGCGATGCTGTTCGGTGCAGCGGTGCTGACGGTGGTGCTGTTTCCGGTGGCGATGATGGTGCTGCCCAAGGACCGCCCCGTGAGCGGTGGCGAGGCGGTGAAAGCCGGGAGCGTGGGCGAACTGTTCCGGCCCGAACTGCGCGCGCGCACGATTGCGTTGTGGAGCGCGGTGTTTTTCGGGCTGATGGTGCTCTATTTCATCGTCAGCTGGATTCCCAAGCTGTCTATCGCGGCGGGGCTTTCGGAAACGAACGGTATCTATGCGGGCGCGCTGTATAATCTGGGCGCCTTCATCGGCACGATGTCGATGAGTTTCCTTGCGTTGCGCGTACCGCTGGGGCGGTTGGTGCCAACCATGCTGGTGCTGGCGGGCGTGGCGATGGTGGTGTTCGGATCGGTGACGATGCCGGTGTGGCTGACGCTGGGCGTGGCCTTTGCCATCGGCGTGCTGTTGCAGGGCGGATACAACGGCGTGTGGCCGATTGCGGCGGGCGCCTATCCAGCACAATTGCGCGCCACCGGCATCGGCTGGGCCATTGGCGTGGGCCGTGGCGGCGCGGTGATCGGGCCGATGCTGGGTGGTTACATGATGGCGGCGCAGGCACCGCTGGCCTTTCTGTTTCTTGCGTACTGCGTGCCTCTGGTCATCTGCGCGGTGGCGGCTTTCCTCGTTGAACGAAACAAAGTGTTACCAACCAGTAACAACTAAATTGACAGGAACTGGTTCGTAACATAAATGATCGATCCGTGAGGCAGCGACGTCAGCTGCCCGTGGAGGAGGATGACCATGACTTTGAGGGGCAATCGCCTGTCTGTTTCCGCGTCGCTGCTGTCGGTGACCATCGCGCTGGCCGCGCCTGCTTTTGCGCAAGGATCGCCGCAGGATAGCGCGCAGGAAGAATCCACCAGCGCACCAGTAGACGATAGCGAAATCATCGTGACGGGATCGTTGATCGCGCGTCCGAACAACACCGCCGTCAGCCCCATCGTCAGCCTTGGCGAATCGGCGCTGAAGGAAACGGGGCAGGCCAACCTGCAGGATGCGCTGAACCAGTTCCCCAGCTTTACCACGGCGGGCAATTCCAGCACCGGCGGGCAGGGCACCGGCGGCCGCGCTTCGGTGAACATGCATGGCCTTGGCACCAACCGCAATCTGGTGCTGCTGGACGGCAAGCGCCTGCCGCTGTCGGACATCAACGGCAACGTCGATATCAACATCCTGCCTGAATCGATCATGGGCGGCGTGGACATCATCACCGGCGGCGCATCGGCGATCTATGGATCGGACGCGATTTCGGGCGTGGTGAACTTCCGCACGCTGCGCAAGCTGGAAGGCGTGCGCATGGATGTGCAGAACGGCATCAGCAGCCGCGGCGATGCGCACCGCTTCAACGGTTCGTTGGCATTCGGCAGCAGCTTTGGCGAAGGGCGCGGCAATGTGCTGGCGGCGTTCAGCTATTCCCAGCAGGATGCGGTCAACGGTTCGAGCCGTGACTTCTTCTATGACAAGACCCCATCGGGCTTCATCGGCAGCAGCGTGTTTGTGCCGAGCGCGCTGAACGCGCCAAATGCCGCCGTGGTGGCCGGGGTGTTTGCGCGTTATGGCAACACCACGCTGCCGGGCAACGTGCAGTTGCAGAACCTTGGCTTCAACAACGATGGCACGCTGTTCACCCAGACGGGCGCGGTAAACTATCGCGGGCCGCGTGACAGCAACGGCTATCTGATCGTTGGCAACAACGTGCGCATGCCGGTGGGCCAGCAGATCGACTTTTCGAACGGTCTGAAGCGCAAGAGCGCCTTTGTGAAGGCCGACTATGAAGTAACGCCGGGCATCACCGCCTATGGCCAGTTCCTTTACGTCGATCTTTCGGTGAAGACCGCATCGGGCGGCAGCCTGACGCAGTTCGGGTCGCTCACCACGATCCCGGTGACCAATCCGTTCATCCCGCAGGATCTGCGCACCATTCTGGCATCGCGGCCCAACCCCAACGCGCCGTTCACGTGGAGCGGACGCTATGTGGGCGTGCCGTACAAGAATTGGGACGAGAAATACTCGGTCCAGCAGTACATGGCGGGCCTGAAGGGTGACATCACTTCGGGCTGGTCGTTCGATCTGTACGCTTCGTATGATCAATCGGTCCACGATCAGCAGCTGAACGATGCGGTGGTGAAAAGCCGCGTGCAGACGCTGCTCAACGCGGCTGATGGCGGACGTTCGTTGTGCGCCGGCGGGTTCAACATGTTTGGCGATGCCAATGCGCGGGGGCTTTCGCAGGCTTGCGTGGAATACATCACCAAGACCGCGTTCTCGCAGGAGCGTCTGGCGCAGACGCAGGCGCAGTTGCAGGTCAACGGCAAGCTGTTCGATCTGGGTGCAGGCCCGGCGCAGATTGCGCTTGTGGCGGGGTATCGCAAGAACACCTACGGCTTCATTCCTGACAGCGACCTGCGTGCGCAGAACATTGAATCGGTGATTGCATCGCAGCCCGCTTCGGGCCGGATCTCGGTGAAGGAATTTGCAGCGCAGATCGACATTCCGCTGATTTCCGACAAGCCGTTCATCCGCGAATTCGGCATTGGTGGCGCGATCCGTTATTCCGATTATTCGGTGACGGGCGGGGTCACCAGCTATGAAGCCGATGTGCGGTGGAAGCCGGCGGATGCACTGCTGTTCCGTGGCAGTTATCAGCGCGCGGTGCGTGCGCCCAACATCGGGGAGCTGTTCTCTCCGCAGCAGGGCACGCAGCTGGTGATCGGCACGCCTCCGGGCGCGCTGGGCGATCCGTGCGACGTGCGTTCGACCGCGCGGACTGGGGCGAATGGCGCGCAGGTGGCGGCGCTCTGTGTGCGGCAGGGCATCCCGCAGGCGGCGATTTCAAGCTATACCTTCCCGACCACGGCCACCGGCCAGCTCGTTTCGGGCAACACCGGATTGACGCCCGAGCGAGCCGATACGTTCAACGTCGGCTTCGTACTCAACTCGCCGTTCCAGAGCGGGTTGCTGTCGGACTTCACGCTTTCGGTCGATTACTACAACATCTCGGTCAAGAACGTGATTTCGAACGTGCCGGGGCTGACGGTGCTGTCGAAGTGCTTCAACCTTGATGGGTCCAACCCGACTTATGACGCTGCCAACCAGTTCTGCGGACTGATGCAGCGTGACAATGCGGGGCAGCTGGTGACGGTGGCCACGCCGTTCCTCAACCTCGGCTCGGTCAAGACCGATGGCGTGGAAGCGCAGGCCAACTGGTCGGTGCCTTCGCCGATCATGCGCGGGGACAGCGGGCGGTTGTTCGTCAATGCCGCCGTCGGCTGGCTCAACAAGTATAGCCTGCAATTGCTGCCGGGTGCGCCGGTGCTGGATTATACCGGCATCAGCAACGGCGGTGCTGGCGTAAGCAGCCTTCCACCCCGCGCCACGCCCAAGTGGAAGTCGGTCACCAGCTTCGGCTACCGGTCTGACAATACGTCGCTGGGCATGCGCTGGCGTTACCAGAGCGGGATGAAGGACACGACTTCGGTCCTGACCCCTGCCACGGCCCAAGTGGGCGTGGGTGCTTATGCGCTGTGGGATATGTTTGGCACGGTGAAGGTCAACCAGACCATCGAATTCCGTGCGGGCGTGAACAACCTGTTTGATCGCGGGCTGCCGTTCATCGCCAGTTCGCAGAACGGGACCGATGTCGCGCTGTACGATCCCATCGGGCGTTCGTTCTATGTTGGCGCGCGCGTGAACTTCTGATCCACCCTAAGTCCCGGCACCTCACCGGTGCCGGGACGCTTTTTTTGTGCAAAGGCAATAATGATCCGCTCAGGCCTCCTTGGACGCTCCATCCTCGCATCGCGGTCACCCGAGTTGCATGAGAAGGAAGCGGCGGCGCAGGGTCTGGACCTGAGCTATGAACTGTTCGATTTCACAGACCGGGGCTGGCCGGACGAAGATCTGGCGGCGGTGATGGACAAACTGGTGGCCGAAGGGTTCAGCGGGTTCAACGTGACATATCCGTTCAAGCAGGCGGTAGTGCCGCTGCTGGACGAACTGGATGAAAGCGCGCTGGCAGTGGGCGCGGTCAATACCGTGGCCGTGCGTGCGGGGAGGCTGATCGGATACAACACCGACATGGCCGGATTTCGCGGGTCGTTCGGCGATGGGCTGCCCGGTGCCGCAACCGGGCGCGTGGTGCAGCTTGGCGCGGGCGGGGCAGGTGCTGCCGTTGCCAGCGCGCTGCTATCATTGGGTGTGGGCAGGCTGGACCTGATCGACGTGGACGCGGGCCGCGCATCGGGCCTTGCCGCAGACCTTGCGGGCCGCTTTCCGGGATGCGACATACGCAGCGGAACACTGGCCGATGTTGATACGGCAAACGCCGACGGCATCGTGAATGCTACGCCCATCGGCATGAACGGGAAACCCGGCATGCCTTTGGATGAGGCGCGCGTGCTGCCCCGTCACTGGGTGGCGGACGTCATCTATTTCCCGCCGGAAACCGAGCTTCTCCGGATCGCACGGGAGAAAGGCTGCGCCACGATGAATGGCGTGGGCATGGTCGTGGGACAAGCCGCAAGGGCGTTCGAGATCATCACCGGCTGCAAGGCCGACAGTGAGCGGATGGCGGCGACGCTGCTGTAGTCTTCCGTCAGCTGTAGCGGGGCAGCTTGTCGAGATATTTGTCGAGCGTAAGCGGGTATTCGCGCACGCGGATGCCGGTGGCGTTGTAGACCGCGTTGGCTACCGCCGCACCCGGACCGCAGATGCCCAGTTCGCCCACGCCCTTGGCCTTGAGCGGAGAGACGATGGCGTCGGTCGTATCGAGGAAGATCACATCCTGATGCGGAATGTCGGCGTGGACCGGCACTTCATATCCGGCGAGATCGTGGTTCACGAAGAAGCCAAAGCGCTTGTCCACCGCCAGATCCTCCATCAGTGCAGCGCCGACCGACATGACCATCGCACCGATCACCTGGCTGCGCGCCGACAGCGGATTGAGGATGCGCCCGGCATCGCAAACCGCAAGCATGCGCCGCACGCGGGTTTCGCCAGTATAGACGTTGACCGCAACTTCGCAGAAGTGCCCGGCATAAGTGCCGACTTCGTAATCGCTTTTGAACTTGCCGAAGGTCATTTCTCCTTCGGCTGACAAGGTGCCAGCGTCGGCCAGCGCAAAGGACTTTGCACCGGTGCGGATGCGGCCATTTTCGAAGGTCGCGTCCTCTCCATTGAAGCCGAGCTTCTGGCCGATGGCGCGCCGCAGGTTGAGGCAGGCGGCATAGACGCCCGCTGTTGAACTTGCCGCGCCCCATTGCCCGCCGGAACCTGCAGAAGCGGGGAAAGCGGAATCGCCCAGCGTGACGCGCACCTTTTCCAGGGGCAGGCCCATCGTTTCGGCGGCGGTCTGCGCGATGATGGTATACGTGCCGGTGCCGATGTCGGTCATGTCGGTTTCAACCACCATGCCGCCATCGCCGGTCAACCGCACCCGCGCGCCCGATGTGGCGGTCGGTCCGCCGCGATAGCCTGCGGCCACACCCATGCCGATCAGCCAGTTGCCTTCGCGCATCTTGCCGGGTTCTGCGCTGCGCCGCGACCAGCCAAATTTGTCTGCCCCTTCACGCAGGCAGCGGACCAGATTGCGGCTGGAGAACCGCATTTCCGGCGTAGCAGGCACGGTTTCCGGCTCGTTGCGGATGCGCAGTTCAATGGGGTCCATGCCCAGCGCCTCGGCCAGTTCGTCCATCGCCACTTCCAGCGCCAGGTGGCCCGAAGCTTCGCCCGGCGCGCGCATGGCGTTGCCTTCGGGCAGATCCAGCGTGGCGATATAGTTGGCGGTCAGGCGATTGGCCCCGGCATAGAGCTTTGGCGTTTGCAGCGTGCCATTTTCGCCATCCTCACCGCCCAGATTGCCGGACCAGTTTTCGTGCGCGATAGCGGTGATGCGCCCGTCCTGCTCTGCTCCGATCCGGACCCGCTGGATGGTGGCGTGGCGGTGCGTTGCATTATTGATCATCAACGGGCGCTGCATGGCGATCTTGACCGGCCTGCCCACGGCCTTGGCCGCCAGCGCGGCAACCACGGCATCGGCGCGGATGAACAGCTTTCCGCCAAACCCGCCGCCGACATAGGGCGAATCCACGCGGACGTTCTCGGCTGCGATGCCAAGGATCGTGCCCAACGATTTCTTGGCCCAGGCGATCATCTGGTTCGATGTCCAGACCGTCAGCTTTTCACCCTCCCACGCGGCGATGGTGGCGAATGGCTCCATCATCGCGTGGCTTTCGTCCGGCGTATGGTAGCGCGCGTCGATCTTGACCGGCGCGGCGGCAAACGCCTTGTCGAAATCACCCAACGTGGCCCGGTCGGGCTTGCCGCCATCGCCCTTGGCAAGGGGGGCATCGGGCGCGGCGCGGGCAAGATCGAACGCGCCGGGTGCCCGGTCATAACGCGTGAGGATCAGCGCTGCGGCAGAGCGGGCCTGTTCGAATGTTTCAGCAATCACGCAGGCAATGGCTTGATGGTAATGCGCAACTTGTGCCCCGCCAAACAGGGGCGCGTTGTTCTGCATGCCGGGCGGGAGCGGTTTGGCATGATCGAGCGTGGAAATCACGCCAACCACGCCGGGAGCCTTGCGCGCGGCGGCTGTGTCCATCGACACGATGCGGCCTTTGGCAATGGCTGCGCCGACGATGTAGCCATAGACCTGTCCTGCGACGACATCGTGCCGTTCATAGGCATAAGGAGCCTTGCCGGTGGTTTTGAGCGGACCATCGATGCGCGGCGTGGATTTGCCGACGATCTTGGCTTTGTCGAACAGGTTTTCACCTGCCGGTGCGTTGAATTCCATAGTCTTACCCCTTGGCCTGATCGATGACGGCGGCGAGTGTCCGCTCTGCCAGCATGATCTTGAAGGCATTGTCCGGTGTGGGCTTGGCATCGGCAAAGGCCCGGTCGGCCACTGCCTTTGCGCCTTGTGGCAACGCCGCTTCGGCGGCTTCGACACGCCACGGTTTGGCCGCTACGCCGCCGAACGCCACGCGGCCCGTGCCATCGGGGCGCAAGACGGCGGCGACGGATACCAGCGCGAAGGCATACGATGCGCGGTCACGGACCTTGTAGTAGATATGTGTGCCGCCGATGGGGGCGGGCAGGGTGACTGCGGTGATCAGTTCGCCCTGTTCCAGCGCATTGTCCCGTTCAGGCGTGGTGCCCGGCAGGCGGTGGAAATCGGCCAAGGGGATGGTCCTGACTTTGCCATCGGGCAGCACGGTTTCAACCGTGGCATCAAGCACGCGCAGGGCAACAGCCATGTCTCCGGGATAGGTGGCGATGCATTTGTCCGATGTGCCGACCACCGCAAGCTGACGGGAAAACCCATCGATGGCCGCGCAGCCGGACCCCGGCTTGCGTTTGTTGCACGGTTGGTTGGTGTCATAGAAATAGGGGCAGCGGGTGCGTTGCAGCAGGTTGCCGGCGGTCGTCGCCTTGTTGCGCAACTGGCCGCTGGCGCCGGCCACGATGGCGCGGGTCAGCACGCCGTAATCACGCCGCACCGTTTCGTCAGACGCCAGCGCCGTGTTGCTGACCAGCGCGCCGATGCGCAGCCCGCCCTGATCGGTCTTTTCGATCCGGTCCAGCTTCAGATCCTGCACATCGACCAGATGGCTTGGCGTTTCGATCTCAAGCTTCATCAGATCGAGCAGATTGGTGCCGCCTGCCAGAAATCTCGCTCCGGGCTTGCTGGCGACAATCGATGCCGCTTGGGCGGGCGATGTTGCCCGTTCATAGCTGAAGGCCTTCACGCGCTTGCCTCCTGCACTTCTGTCATGGCGTCGACGATGTTCGAGTACGCTCCGCATCGGCAGATATTGCCGCTCATCCGTTCGCGCACTTCGGCAGCGCTGAAGGCGGCGCGCGCGGTGATGTCTGCCTGCGCGTGGCTGGGAACGCCACGGCGGATTTCTTCCAGCACGGCAACAGCCGAACAGACCTGCCCGGGCGTGCAATATCCGCACTGGTAGCCATCATGCTTGATGAAGGCGGCCTGCATCGGGTGGAGTTTTTCGGGCGTACCGATACCTTCGATGGTGGTGATGCTGTCCCCCTGATGCTGGACCGCAAGACTGAGGCAGCTGTTGATCCGCTGCCCATTGACGATCACCGTGCAGGCCCCGCACTGGCCATGATCGCAGCCCTTCTTGGTGCCGGTAAGCTTCAGGTGTTCCCGCAGCGCGTCGAGCAGGGTGGTGCGGGTATCGAGCGCGAGTTCGGCGGGCTTGCCGTTGACCGAGAATGCCACGTTCATCATCGGTGGGGATGCTGCCGCTGTTGGTGCAGGCGCCGGGAATTGGGCGTTTGCGTCTGCCGACATGGCGGTAAGCGCAACAGACGCCGCGCCCGAGGCCAGAACGCTTCGTCTGGAAATGTGCAGTTCAGGCATCACGCCTGCTGATGGATTATTCATAGACCGACTTCCCTTTGCCATCCGTATGGCACTGCACCTGACAACTGGATGAGAAGCTGGGCGGGTGAAGCCATTCGGGCGTTTCGGCGCGCAATTCGCTGTTCCGGCCAGCGCATCTCAACGCTTCAAGCACCACAACGCGCGAACTTCGACCTCGTTTCATGCAGGATGTGGGATAGGGTGATGTTTGCGCTGCATGAGTGACAATCGCGATCGGCATGCCGATGATTAATGACTTGCATGCATAACCACATGCCACTTTGCTGATCTAATCGAGCGAGCCATTCGCGCGTATCACGGTGCTCACATCCCAATTTGCAGGAAAATGGCATGAAGCAGCGTACCCTTGGCACTAGCGGCCTGATCGTATCGGAGATTGGCTTTGGCTGCATGGGCCTGAATTTCGGCTATGCCAAAAAGCTTGATCGGCCCAATGCGCTGGCGATGATCCGCGCCGCTTTTGATCGCGGTGTTACCTTGTTTGACACAGCTGAGGTCTATGGTCCGTTCACCAACGAGGAGCTGGTGGGCGAAGCGCTGCGCCCGGTGCGCGATCAGGTGGTGATTGCCACCAAATTCGGCTTTCGCATCGATCCCGCCACTGGCGGGATGGGTGGGCTGGACAGCCGGCCTGAGAACATCAAAGCCGTTGCCGAAGCATCGCTCAAGCGGCTTGGCGTTGACGTGATTGACCTGTTCTACCAGCACCGCGTTGATCCGGCGGTGCCGATTGAGGATGTGGCAGGCGCAGTGCGCGATCTGATTTCCGAAGGCAAAGTGCGGCATTTCGGCTTGTCGGAACCGGGGGCAGAGACAGTCCGCAAGGCCCATGCGGTGCAGCCGGTGTCGGCGCTTCAGAACGAATATTCGCTGTGGACGCGCGGCCCGGAAAGCAACGGAATTCTGGACGCTTGTGAAGAGCTGGGCATCGGATTTGTGCCATACAGCCCGCTCGGCAAGGGGTTTCTGACCGGGGCGCTGTCTTCGTCAACCCACCTTGCCGACAGCGATTTCCGCAAGCACCTTCCGCGCTTTACGCCCGACGCGATGGCGAATAATCAGGCGTTGGTCGAGCTGCTGCGCGCCATTGGTGACGAGCGTGGCGCAACGCCTGCACAAGTGGCGCTGGCGTGGCTGCTGGCGCAACGCCCGTGGATTGTGCCAATTCCCGGCACCACGCGCATTGACCGGTTGGAAGAGAACCTTGGCGGTGCCAATGTGGCGCTTTCGGCGGCAGACCTTGCGCGGATTACCGCTGCGGCCGATGCCATCGTGATCGAAGGCGAACGTTACCCGCCTGCGCTGCTGGCCGCCACCGGCCGCTGAAGTGGTGGATTGATGACAAGAAGACGTGAATGGGAAGTGGTCACACCGCTTCTGCCCGGTTGAGGAGACTGCAATGCCCCGGATCACTGTGAACGATGTGGAGCGTGAGGTTTCAGCCTCGCCCGATACGCCGCTGCTGTATGTTTTGCGCAACGAGCTGGACGTGATGACGCCCAAGTTCGGGTGCGGGCTGGCGCAGTGCGGGGCCTGTTCGGTGCTGCTGGATGGCGAGGAAGTGCGCGCGTGCATCACCCCGATCGAGGCGGTGGCGGGCAAGGCGGTTACCACCGTGGACGGGCTTCCGGCGCGTTGGGCAAAGCAGCGCGGGCTTAGTCCCCAACAGGCGGCGGGCAAGCTGCATCCGGTGCAGCAGGCATGGATCGAAGAACAGGTGCCGCAGTGCGGGATCTGCCAGTTTGGCATGATGATCAAGATTACCGAACTGCTGGAGCAGAATGCCAAGCCGAGCGATGCCGACATCAAGGCGGCGCTGACCACATCCGGCCCATCGCCACATCTGTGCCGTTGCGGCAGCTACGCGGCGATCCTTGAAGGGGCGCAGCGGGCGGCCAAGCTGATGGCGCAGGGAGCCGAAGCATGAACGCGGGCGAGATCCTTTCGGTCCACGAAGCGCGCGTCAGCCGCCGTGGGTTCCTTGGCAGCGGGGGCGCGCTGGCGGTGGTGATCGGGCTGCATCCATCGCTGGCCGGACAAGCGCTGGCCGCCGAAGCGGTGCAGGTCGATGCTACACGCCTGCCATCGTGGATCGAGATTGCGGCGGACAATGCGGTGACGATCCGCACCGGCAAGTGCGATTTCGGCCAAAGTTCCATCTACACCGCCTATCGCCAGATCGTGGCCGAAGAGCTGGGCGTTTCCATCGACGCGATGAAGACGGTCATTTCCGGCGATACCGACACGACGCCCGAAGGCGGCGGCACGTTTGGCCTGCTGCGCAGCGCGCAGAACCTGCGCAAGGTGGCGGCAATCACGCGCGAGGCAGCGCTTGAGCTGGCATCGCAAACGCTGGGCGTGGCGCGCAGTGCATTGTCGGTAAAGGACGGGGTGATTTCGGGCGGCGGCAAGTCTGTGACTTACGGCCAGCTTGTGGCGGGGCAGGATCTGCAACTGGCCATCAAGGTTTCGGGCGATCTGAACGCGCCGTTTGGCCTGCGGGTTGAAGGGAACCCGCCATTCAAGCCGCGCTCTGAATACACCATCATCGGCAAGCCGGTGACCAATCCTTCGCTGGAACCCAAGATGTCGGGCAAGGCGAAGTGGATCGGCGATGTGAAGCTGCCGGGCATGCTGCACGCGCGGGTGATCCACCCGGCGACGCTGGGATCGACGCTGGTTTCCGCAGGCAAGCTGGACAGCGCGCAGTTTCCGGGTGCGCGGGTGGTGACCGTAGGCAATCTCCTTGCGGTTGTCTCGCCCAACGAATGGGAAGCAGTGCAGGCCGCGCAGCAGGTTGGTGGTGAAACGCAGTGGAGCGAATGGGCGGGCCTGCCCGAAAGCGGCCAGTTGTTTGACCACATGCGCAACGCCATCGACTGGGCCGAATATCCCGCGCGTCCGGGCCGGGCGAACAAGGGCGATGCCAAGGGTGTGAAGGGGGCGCGGACGCTGATCGCAGCTTATGGCATGCCGTTCCAGAAGCATGCCCCGATCAGCCCGATGGTTTCGGTCGGCGATGTGCGGCCCGATGGGTCGGTCACGCTCCACACCATCAGCCAGAACCCGCAGCACTTGCGCCGCATGATCGCGCGGATGCTTGTCACTGGTGAGGACAAGGTGGTGGTCAAGACCTATCCGGGGTCAGGCCACTATGGCCGGTCGAACGGGGGCAGTGCGGGGAGCGAGGACGAGGCGGTGATCCTTTCACGCGAATTGAAACGCCCGGTGCGGGTGCAGTGGATGCGCGCCGATGATATGCAGTGGTCCACGCAATCGTCCGCGTCGGTTGCCGATATTCGTATCGAACTGGGCGATGATGGCCGCATTGCCGCCTATGAAGCCGCCCATCGCGGGCCGCCGATGCAGGACGACCGGCTGGTGGGCGCGATGCTGGCGGGCCTGCCAGTGATTGATGCGCCCTCTGCCGAGACGACTTATGGCTTTCAGAGCGGGTTGGTAAATATTGCTGACACGTGGGTTTACGCCAAGGTCGACAACGTGTTCGAGCAAGGCCACGGCGCTGGGCAGATCGGGCAAAAGGCATCGCCCATCGGGGTTGGTCTGCGTGACCATTCGATGCGCACGCCGATCCAGTTCCAGCAGAATTGCCCGCGTGAACTGGCGATCAGCGAAGCGGCGGCGCTCGCCGGGAAGGATGCTTTGCAGTTCCGGCTCGACCATGTGACCGATCCGCGCTTTACCGCCGTGCTGGAGCGGCTGCGCAAGGAATCGGGCTGGGATACGCGCCCATCGCCAGCGCCTGCTGCACGTTCAACCGGCAAGGCGGTGGTGCGGGGCCGGGGCGTGTCGATCATGCTGCGCGACAACGGCTATTGGGCCTGCGCAGCGCACATTGCGGTCACGCCCGATGGCGGTGAGGTGAAGGTTGAGCGGGTGACGATTGTCGCCGACGTGGGCGTGGTCATCAATCCGCTGCAACTCCGCCGCCAGATTCAGGCGGGCTGCCTGATGGGCGTGAGCCAGGCGCTGTTTGAAGAAGTGACGTTCGACAAGGGCGCGATCACGTCGACCGACTGGGCGGGCTATCCGATCCTGACCATGCAGGACATGCCCGAACTGCGCGTGGTGATTGCCAGCGATCCGACGACGGACGAATATGGGCAGGGATCAGAAAGCGCTAATGCGCTGGCCGCCCCGGCAATTGCGGCGGCGTTCCACGATGCAACCGGTAAGCCGATCCGTCGGTTGCCGCTGCGGCCAGAGCATGTGGCGGCGGCGCTATCTGTCTGACGCGAGTGATACCGGGTGGCTGCATTGTGGTAGCCACCCGGCAATGTTCAATAAATGGGCAAGTGCGCGGCGAGATGCAGCCCGGCGATTTAGCCGAAGGTCATCCCCGGCCCGAAGATGCGGCCCGCGTTCACCCTATTTCACCGTTTTGCCCGTGTCCGTTTCGAAAAGACATGGCTGAGTGAAGCCCGGCTTGGTCGCAACGGCACAAAGACGCCGGTGTCACACCAATTTCACAATAATCGTTCGTCTGCGCCTGCCCTTTCGACGCATGATTCGTCTGCAGAAGCATAAGCTCGTGGAATAATAATAAACCGCAGGACGGCTCAACCGCCGGTTTCGCTTGCTTACCATGTAACATTGTTACATGCGGCGGGTGGGATCGAAGAACCGCATCAAGAACGAGGGGTGAAGTTGCGATGATGAAGATGTCCGCAGTAAAGACCGCGCTGGCAATCGGCGTGGCGATGGGAGCGATGCCGATGGCAGCCTGGGCGCAAAGCGTTCCGGCGGAAGGCGAGGAAGCGCAAGCCGTTGACGAGATGGTGGTGGTCGGCCAGCGCCAGCAATATCGTGGTGACGTGCCGCTTTCGGCACTGCCGCAGAGCGTGCAGGTGATTGATGCCAGCACGCTCCAGAACCTCAACATCACGCGCTTTGATACAGCGCTCGACCTATCAAGCGGCGTTTCGCGCCAGAACAACTTTGGCGGTCTGTTCGATGGTTTCGCCATTCGCGGGTTCGTGGGTGATGAAAACTTTGCCGGTGGCGTTCTGGTCAACGGTTTCAACGGCGGCCGTGGTTATGGCGGTCCGCGCGATGCATCGAGCATCGAGAAGATCGAAATTCTCAAAGGCCCCAACGGCGCAGTATTTGGCCGTGGTGAGCCGGGCGGCACTATCAGCATCATCACCAAGAAGGCGAAGGTCGGCCAGAGCTTCGGCACGTTTGCGGTGCAGGGCGGCAGCTTCAACACTTTCCGCGTCGAAGCTGATTACAACCTTTCGATCAGCGATACCGTGGCGATCCGCCTGAATGGCGCGGCGCAGGATGGCGACAGCTTCCGCGATACGATCCACCAGACGCTGTATGTGGCCAACCCTTCCATCGTGTTCACGCCGAGCAAGAACACCAGTCTGTCCTATGAAATGGAGTTCATGGACAACCGCATCCCGTTTGATCGCGGCACGATTGCGGTAAACGGGCAACTGGGCGTGGTTGACCGGTCTACCTTCTTTGGTGAGCCGGGCGATGGGCAGATGCAGGTGAAAGTGCTGGGCCATCAGGTGCAGTTCCAGCAGAAGCTGGGCGGCGACTGGTATTTCCTCGCAGGCTTGGGCTATCGCGAAACTGAATTCAGCGGTCTGTCGAGCGAGGCCGAGCTTGACCCGATTGGCACCAACCGCCGCCAGACGCTGGGCAAGCCGGGCAACTTCCTCGCCCGCCAGCGCCGTTCGCGTGATTACAGCACGGACAACATCGTGGTGCGCGGCGAACTGTCGGGCAAGTTCTATACCGGCGGCATAACGCATCACGTGCTGGTGGGTGCAGACTGGGACCGCTTCCGCATCGACCTGCTGCAACTGCGCGGGCGTCCGGTGAACTATACAACCGGTGCGCCAATCACGGCGGCAAACTATGCCGTGGACATTTTCAACCCCGTCTATGGGCAAACGCTGGCGCTGGGCGCGGTGCCGCTGACCAATACTTATGAAACGCAGAAGGCGTGGGGCGTCTATTTCCAAGACCAGATCGATCTTACCGACCGGTTGAAGCTGCGTCTGGGCGGACGCTATGACGATTACAAGCAGACGGTGCTGAACCGCAGCAACGGCCGGAGCGTTCTGGTGGAGCAGACGCAGTTCAATCCTACCGGCGGCGTGCTTTATGAAGTCAACGACGATGTCTCGGTTTTTGCCGGATATGGCGAAGGCTTCCGCCCCAATAGCGGCGTGGATGCGGCCAGCAATCCGTTCCCTTCGGAACTGAGCAAGTCCTACGAAGTGGGCGTGCGTCTGGGTGAGCCGGGCGGCCCGTTGAGCGGTTCTATCGCGGCCTTCACGATGACCAAGAACAACATCCTGACGGCCGATCCCAACCCTGCCAATGCCGGGCTTTCGATTGCCGGGGGTGCTGCACGGTCACGCGGGATCGAACTCGACTTCAACGCCAACCTGCCGGGCGATATCACGATCATCGCCACGTATGCCTATCTTGATGCGGAATGGACGACGGCGGCGGGCGACAAGGACTTTGGCCTGACGATCAATCCCGGTGACCGCCTGATCAACATTCCCGAACATGCCGCCAACCTGATCGTCAGCAAGGGCTTCATGATCGGCAGCCATCGCGCCACACTGGGCGGCGGCGTGAACTATGTGGGCAAGCGGTTGGGCGAGACCGGATCGACGTTCGACCTGCCGGGCTATGTCGTGGCGCGCGCGATGGCGAGCTATGAACCGTCGGACGGCGTGAAGCTTACTGCAGACGTCACCAACCTGTTCGACAAGGAGTTCTACACCGCGTCCTATTCGCGGCTGTGGATCGCACCGGGGGCGCCGCGCGCGTTCAACGTGCGGGCAAGCTTCTCGTTCTGATGCACTGCGCGTAATATCGGGGCAGGCAGGGCAAGTCCCGCGCCTGCCCCCATTTTTTTGCGGTTGCCACTTTGAGGAACGCTGACCAGATGACATTTCTCTATCACGGACTGGAAGCGCGCGGCGCGGTCTGGGCCGAGATATTCGCGGCGCGCGTGCCGCAATTGCCGTTTGCGCGCTGGGGCCATGATCCGGTCGATCCGGCGCAGGTGCGCTGGCTGGCGGCGTGGAATGCGCCTGCGGAATTCATCGCGCAGTTCCCCAATCTTGAAGTGCTGTTCAGCGTGGGTGCGGGGATTGATCAGTTGCCGCTGGATGCGCTGCCGCCGCAAGTGCGGGTGGTGCGCATGGTGGAGCAGGGGATCATCACCGGCATGGCCGAATATGTGGCGATGGCATGTCTTGCGCTGCACCGCGATCTGCCGTTCTTCATCACCGAACAGCGCGCAGGGCGCTGGACCTATCGCCATACGCGCTTGGCCGCAGAAACGCGCGTTGGGGTGATGGGGCTGGGTGAACTGGGCAAGGCGGCGCTTGATATGCTGAAGCCGCTGGGATTTCCGCTGTCAGGCTGGAGCCGCAGCGCGCACCGGATCGCGGGCGTCGCGTGCTTTGCCGGAGCCGACGGCCTTGATGCGTTTCTGGCGCAAGTGGACATCGCGGTGTGCCTGCTGCCGCTGACGCCGGAAACACGCGGCATTCTGTGCCGTGATACCTTTGCCAAGATGCTGCGCGGCAGTGCCGTGGTGAATGCCGGGCGCGGCGGGCATCTGGTGGCGGACGATCTGATTGCGGCGCTCGATTCAGGGCAACTGCGCGCGGCGATGCTGGACGTGACCGTGCCTGAGCCGCTGCCCGAGGGGCACCCATTCTACAGCCACCCCGCGATTTTCCTCACCCCGCATGTTGCGGCTGAGACGCGCCACGGCAGCGCGGGCGAAGTGCTGGCCGACAACGTGCTGCGTCTACTGGCGGGCGAACCGCTGCTGGGCGAAGTGGACCGGACGCGCGGCTATTAAGGCGCGGCATGACATGCCGTTCCTTGCAGCCAAAAAAGTGCATTGGGCATTCTTGCGCCAAGACGAACAGGTGCAAGTTCCGCCCCAACAATGGTGATCTTGCATCACCGCCAGCCGCTACCGGGCTATGCCCGAAGCCACAGGAACACAGGATCGGACTCCCGTTATGAGCACCGCCGTTTTCACGCCCCAGTTCATCAGCTTCGATTGCTATGGCACGCTGACCCGCTTTCGCATGACCGAAATGGCCACCGCGTTCTATGCCGACCGCCTGCCCGCCGAGGCGCTGCCTGCGTTTTGCAAGGACTGGTCTGCCTATCGTTTCGACGAAGTGCTGGGCGCGTGGAAGCCCTATCGCGATGTCATCGCCAATTCGCTGGAGCGCTGCGCTAAGAAATGGGGCGTTGAATTCCGCGAGGAAGAGGCCAATGCCGTTTATGAAGCCGTGCCGACCTGGGGGCCGCATGACGATGTGGCGGGCGGCCTTTCGAAGATTTGCGACAAGATCCCGCTGGTGATCCTGTCAAACGCGATGAACAGCCAGATCATGGCGAACGTGGGGATGCTCGGCGCGACCTTCCACCGGGTTTACACCGCCGAAAGCGCGCAGGCCTACAAGCCGCGTATGCAGGCGTTTGAATATATGTTCGATCAGCTGGGCATGGGGCCGGAAGTGGGCATGCACGTGTCATCCAGCTTCCGTTATGACCAGAATACGGCGACCGACCTCGGCTTTGGCTGCCGGGTGTTCATCGGGCGCGGGCATGAGCCTTCGAATGGCAATTATCGCGATGTTGAAATCCCGCACATTGGCGCGCTTCCGGCGGTGGTCGGCCTCTGATGCTGTCACGGCGCGGCCTTCTTGGTGGCATGGCTGCGGGGGCCATGCTGGCCCCGGCAGACCAGCTGATCGGAAAGCCGCGCACTGGCGGGCGCATTCGCGTTGCGGGCATCGTGGCATCAACAGCGGACACGCTTGATCCTGCAAAGGGCGGCAATTCCAGCGATTATATGCGGATTTTCCTGCTCTATAGCGGGCTGACGCAGTGCGACGGCGCTTTGCGCGCAACGCCCGGATTGGCTGAGACGATTGAGACGGACGACAACATTGTCTGGACCATCCGTTTGCGGCGCGGCGTGCAGTTCCACAATGGCAAGTCGCTGACCGCCGACGATGTCGTCTATTCGCTTTTGCGGCACAAAGACGCGCGCGTAGGGTCGAAGGTCAAGGCGGTTGCCGAACAGTTTGCAGGCGCGCGCCGGGTGGGGCCGCTGGAAGTTGAGCTGCGGCTGACGGGGCCAAATCCTGACATTCCCATCATTCTGGCCCAACCGCAGTTTGCCATCGTGGAAAATGGTCGGCGCGATTTCAGCGTGGCCAATGGCACAGGTCCGTTCATCCTGAAATCGTTCGCGCCGGGCATCCGCACCATCGTGCGGCGCAACCCGAATTACTGGAAGCCAGGCAAGCCCTATCTTGATGAGATAGAATTGATTGCCATTCCCGATGAGCTTTCGCGGGTAAATGCGCTGCTATCGGGCGATGTGCAGATGGTCATTGCGGTCAGTCCGGGGTCGGTCAAACGGGTGAAGGCCTCGTCATCGCACCTGATCATGGAAACCAAATCGGGCCTCTATACCGATCTGGTGATGCGGCAGGACCATCCGGTGACGGGCAACCCCGATTTCGTGCTGGGGATGAAGCATCTGCTGGACCGTGATCTGATCAAGCGTGCGCTGTTCCGGGGCTATGCGACCATCGCCAACGACCAGCCGATTTCGCCGCTTGATCCCTATTTCAATCCCGGCATACCGCAGCGTGCCTTCGATCCTGAAAAGGCCAAGTTCTATCTCAAACGCTCAGGTTTGCTGGGCACGCGGCTGCCGGTTTACGTCTCGCCAGCGGCTACGATGTCTGTCGATATGGGTTCCATCCTGCAGGAACACGCTGCGCAGATCGGGCTGAAGCTGGCGATCAACCGCGTGCCAAGCGATGGCTATTGGTCAACGCACTGGATGCGGCATCCGCTGACGTTTGGAAACATCAACCAACGGCCCACCACCGACCTGATGTTCAGCCTGTTCTTCCAGTCGAAAGCGACCGAGAACGAAGCAGGCTGGAAAAGCGCGAAGTTTGACAAAATGCTGATCGAAGCGCGCCAGACGCGCGATCAGGCGCTACGCAAGGCGATCTATGGCGAGATGCAGTGGATGATCCATCGCACCGGCGGGATCGGCATTCCGGTCTTCATTAGCCTGCTGGATGGCTATGACCGCCGCATCCGCGGGCTTCAACCGGTCCCTCTGGGCGGTCTGATGGGCTACACCTTTGGCGAACACGTGTGGTTGGACGCATGAGCGGCGCGTCGCCTGTTTCCCGCTGGCGCGGGCCAGCGCGGCTTGTGGCCAAACGCACGGGGCTGGCGTTGGTAACACTGGTGCTGGTTTCTGCCGTGATCTTCACGATCAGCGGCCTGCTCCCCGGCGATGCCGCGCAGGAAGTCTTGGGCCAGGGCGCAACGCCTGAACAGATCGCGGCGTTGCGCCACGAAATGGGCCTCGATCGGCCAGCGGTGGTGCGTTACTTTGAATGGCTGCGCGGCATTGCCATCGGTGATCCCGGCCAGTCGCTGGTGGCGAACAAGCCGGTGGCCGACATCATCTCGGAGCGGCTGCCCAACACGCTGATCCTTGCCGGGCTGACGACGCTGTTTTCGGTGCCCATCGCGTTTCTGGTCGGCATAGCCTCAGCCGTGACGCGGGGGCAGGCAACGGACCGCGCGCTCAACATCATGACGCTGGCGATGGTGGCTCTGCCCGAATTTCTGGTTGCGACGATTGCGGTGCTGGTGTTTTCGGTAAAGCTGCTGTGGCTGCCATCCATCACCATTGTGCCGCAAGACCCGACGCTGGGCGAATTTCTGCGCGCCTATGCCATGCCGGTGATGGTGCTGGGCGTGGGCGTGATTGCGCAACTGGGCCGGATGATCCGCGCCGCCATCATTGCCGAACTGGACCGCCCTTATGTGGAAATGGCGCGGCTGAAAGGCGTTTCCCCGCGCCGCCTGATCTTCCGCCATGTGCTGCCCAATGCGGTTGGCCCTATTGTGAACTCTATGGCGCTCAGCCTGTCCTACCTGTTCGGAGGCGCGATCATCGTGGAAACAATCTTCAGCTATCCGGGATTGGCGAGCCTGATGGTCAACGCCGTCACCTCGCGCGATATGCCGCTGTTGCAGGCCTGCGCGATGCTCTTTTGCGCAACCTATCTGCTGCTGGTGCTGATTGCCGATACCGTGGCGATCCTTGCCAATCCCCGGCTGCGTCAGGGATGAACGTGGCCAGCATCATACGCGGGGCACGGCGTTTGCCGCTGTCGGGCAAGATCGGCCTTGCGCTGGTGATCTTCTGGATCATCGTCGCGGTGATCGGGCCGTTCATTGCGCCCTACCCGCCGGGTTCGTTTGCCAACGAGGAAGTGTTTGCCGGATCGAGCCGCCAGTTCTGGCTCGGTAGCGATTTTCTGGGGCGTGATGTGCTCAGCCGCCTGCTTTCAGGGGCGCGCTTTACCGTGGGCCTGTCTGTCGTTGCCGTTGCCATCGCGGCGAGCATCGGCACTGGGTTTGCGCTCACGGCAGCAGTCGGCCCTCGCTGGGTTGATGAACTGCTGTCCCGTGCGATGGACACGCTGATCTCCATTCCGTCCAAGATTTTCGCGCTGGTGCTGGTGGCCGCGTTCGGTTCGTCGCTGGTGCTGCTCACGCTGATCATTGCGATCACTTATGTGCCCGGTAACTTCCGCATTGCGCGTTCGCTGGCGGTAGGGTTGGCGCGGCTCGACTATGTCGAAGTGGCGCGCGCGCGGGGGGAAGGGCGGCTGCATCTGGCCTTGGTGGAAGTGCTGCCCAACATGATCAAACCGCTGTTTGCGGACATTGGCCTGCGCTTCGTGTTCATCGTGCTGCTGCTGTCGGGCCTCAGCTTCCTTGGCCTTGGCCTTCAGCCGCCTGACGCCGATCTCGGCTCGCTGGTGCGTGAAAATACGTCCGGGTTGGCCGAAGGCGCGCTGGCGATCATCGCCCCCGCTGCGGCGATTGCGAGCCTGACGGTTGGGGTGAACCTGCTGATCGATGCGGCCACGCAAGGGAAGGCGCACTGATGGAGGCTCAGCATGTCGACGTTCGCAATCTTTGCGTGACCGTGCGCAGGCCTGATGGGTCGCCGTTGCGCATCGTTGACGACGTTTCGTTTTCCATCGCACGGGGTGAGGTGCTGGCGCTGATCGGGGAGTCCGGTTCGGGCAAGACCACGATTGCGCTATCGCTGATGGGCTATGCCCGCATCGGCGCAAGCATCAGCGGTGATATCACGGTTGGCGACGCCACGCTGGATGGCACTGGCAAGGCCACTTTGGCGGCCCAGCGCGGGCACCGCATCACCTATGTTGCGCAAAGCGCCGCCGCAGCGTTCAACCCATCACGCCGCGTGATCGAACAGGTGATCGAGCCTGCGCTGATCCACCGCACCGCCACCGCTGCCGAAGCGCGCGCGCATGCAGTTACGTTGTTCGAAGCGCTCGCCCTCCCAAACCCGGCAACCATCGGCAGCCGCTATCCGCACGAACTGTCGGGGGGACAGCTCCAGCGGTTGATGGCGGCTATGGCGCTGATCACGCGGCCCGATCTGGTGATCTTTGACGAGCCGACCACCGCGCTCGATGTGACCACGCAGGTCGAAGTGCTGCAAGCCTTCCGCAAGGTGGTGCGCGAGCAGGGCGCGACCGGCGTCTATGTTTCGCACGATCTGGCGGTGGTGGCACAGATGGCGGACCAGATCCTCGTGCTCAATCGCGGGACGGTGCGTGAGCAGAACGCTGTGCGCGCCGTGCTTGAAACTCCGGCAGACGATTACACCAAGACCCTGTTGGCTGCAGCGCGGCCTGTGATCAAGGCAGCAGCGCCGATTGCGGCGGTGGGCAAGCCGCTGCTGTCGATCGAGGGTATCAACGCCGGATACGGCTCCGTTGACCGCAATGGCCGCGCGGCGCATCCGGTGCTGACGGACGTGAGCCTGCAGATCGGGCGCGGCGCAGCGGTGGGCGTGATCGGGGAATCCGGTTCCGGCAAATCCACGGTCGCGCGCGTGGTGGCAGGCTTGCTTGTGCCTACGGCGGGCACGGTTTCGCTGGACGGTCAGCCGCTTGCTGCTTCGCTGAAGGGCCGCACGCGCGAAGAATTGCGGCGCATCCAGATCGTGTTTCAGAACGCGGATGTGGCGCTAAACCCGGCGCATAGCGTGGGGGAAATCCTTGGCCGCGTGCTGCGTTTCTACCACTGCACGAGCGGCGCTGCACTGACCAGCCGCGTGGCCGAACTGCTCGACCTGATCAAGCTGCCCGCCGCGATTGCGGACCGGCGCTGCGATGAACTTTCCGGCGGGCAGAAGCAGCGCGTGAACCTTGCCCGCGCGCTGGCGGCCCAGCCCGATGTGATCCTGTGCGACGAAGTCACGTCGGCGCTCGATACCGTGGTGCGCGAGGCGATTCTGGAACTGCTGGCCGAATTGCGGCGCGATCTTGGCGTGGCCTATCTGTTCATCAGCCACGATATCGCGACGGTGAAGGCGCTCTGCGACGAGATCGTGGTGCTCTACAAAGGCACACGTGTGGAAAGCGGGTTGCGCGATACTTATGCCGCGCCGCCGTTCCATCCTTACACCGATCTGCTGATTTCGTCGGTGCCGGAACTGCGCACCGACTGGCTGTCCGGCGTCGGCTCGCAGGGCAAGGTGCCGTTCGCGCATCTGCCGGAAAGTGCCGATCTGTGCCGCTTCCTGCCGCGCTGCCCGGTGGCCATCGCGGGCCGTTGCGATGTGTCGCTACCGCCGCTGCGCACGATGGCGGCAGGCAATGCCGTGCTGTGCCACCGCACAGAAGCCGAACTGGCCGGAGAATTTGCGTGAAGTTTATCTCGGAAGAACAATCGGCAGCGCTCGTCTCGCACGAAATGGCGTTCGATGCGGCGCGTGAGGCGCTTTGCGCCGTGGTTGAGGATGCGGTGCTGTTCCCCGCCGTGCTGGCCCACGGGTCATCACCGGCCAACCGGTTCTCGATCAAGTCTGCCTCCACCAGCACATACGCCGGGCTGAAAGTCGGCTCGTTCTGGCCGGGCAATCCCGACATCGGCCTGCCGCGCCACAACTCGGTGATCCTGCTGTTCGATCAGGGCGTTGGCCGGGTTGAGTGGGTGATCGAGGCGGGCGAGGTCAACGCCTATCGGACGGCTGCGGCCGATGCCGTCGCCGTCGATACTTTGGCCCGCAAGGATGCTGCCGTGCTGGCGATCTTTGGTGCGGGCAATCAGGCGCTGTTCGAATGTCTCGCGATTTCCCGCATCCGCCCGATCACAAAGATGCTGGTCGTTGCGCGGGACCAGGCGAAGGCCGACGCATTCGTTACGAAACTGCGCAACGCGGGCCTCAATGCCATACAGGCTGCCGCGCAGGAAGCATGCGAACAGGCTGACATCGTGGTGACGGCCACTCCGGCGCGCGAACCGCTGTTTTCTGCCGACTGGATACGCCCCGGCACCCACGTGGCCAGCATGGGGTCTGACGCTGCGGGAAAGCAGGAACTGCCGCCCGAACTGTTCGCGTCCGCTGCCCTGTTCTGCGATCATCCGGCGCAGGCAGTGGTGATGGGCGATCTGCAACACTTCACCGGTGACCGCGCACAGATCGTGGCGCTGGGCGATGTGCTGCTCGGCCGGGCCGAGGGCCGCACATCGCCTGACCAGATAACCGTATTCGACAGCTCCGGCATCGCGCTTCAGGATCTGACGATTGCGCGAAAGCTGATTTCTGCTTTTGAAGGGACGACCAAGCCATGAGCACTCTATTGCAACAGACGGTCGGGGCAGTGGTGGACATTCGCGCCTATGCCGCGGGAACGGCATCATCTGCCGATTGGTTGGCGGGCCGCGCCGCACCGGCATTCGCAGATGACAAGGCGGTGATTTCCTCGTTCGCGCTGCGTGGGGAAGGCGAAGTCACCGCGCTGCCCACCGATGAATTTGTGCTGGTGCTGGCCGGAAAGCTTGAGATCGAAAGCGATCAAGGCGCGCTGGCGCTTGGCGCTGATGATTCCGCCGCAATACCCTTTGGCACAAGCTTCCGCTGGCGCGCGTCTGACGATATGCTGGCCGTGGTCTATGCCGCGCCAACGGATCGCGCAGGCAATGCCACCGCGCCGGTGATGATTGACACGAATGCCCCACTCAACCCGTCCAATCCGCCTGCGCTGGAAAACCTGCTGGGCGAAGTGCCGACCTGCCGGGGCTTTTCCGATTACGTGTCGGCCAATGCGGAATTCTGTGCGGGCACGTGGGATTCCACCCCCTATCACCGCCGCCAGATTCCCTATCGGCAGGTGGAACTGATGCTGCTGATGGCGGGCAAGGTTACGTTCAGTGACCAGAACGGCAGCGTGACGTTCGCCACCGGCGATGTGTGCATGTTCGTGCGCGGCGATGGCTGTGCCTGGCTGAGCGAGGAATACGTCAAGAAGGTCTTCGCCACGCAGCGCCCGCTGGGCTGAAGGCGCAGCAGAATATACCGCCGCGCCGCACAAGTCCCGCATGACTGCCACGCGCATCGCAGGCTTTCAGCCGAATTTGCGCCCTGAAGTCCGCTTAACTTTCAATCGCCACGTTTCAATTCTGGGAAGGAATCGCGCAATGTCCGGGCCGAAGATCGAAGCCTCGCTTGAAACGGTGGAGACGCCCGCTCTGGTGCTCGATCTTGCCAAAGTGGACCGCAACATCGCGCGGCTGCGCAGCCGGCTGTCCGCGCTGGGCGTAGGGTTCCGGCCCCATGTGAAGACGTCAAAGTCGCTCGACGTTGCCCGGCGTCTGTTTCCGGAAGGCACTGGCCCGATTACGGTATCGACCCTTGCCGAGGCGGAATACTTCGCAGGTGGCGGGTTTGTCGACATCACTTATGCCGTCGGGCTGGGCCTCGACAAGATCGAACGCGCGCGCCGGTTGGTGGGGCAGGGCGTGCGCCTGTCGGTGCTGATCGACACGCTGGAACAGGCTCGTGCGCTGGCAGATGCTGCCAAAGATGGCACGGCCATGCCTGCGGTGCTGATCGAGATTGACTGCGACGGCCACCGTGGCGGACTGCTGCCCGATGATCAGACGCTGGTAGTGATTGCCGATGTGCTGGCGCAGGGCGGCGTGGAACTGGCCGGTGTGCTGACCCATGCCGGGGAATCCTACAATGCCCGTGGCGGCGCGGGCCTGCCCGACGCGGCAGAGGGTGAACGGGCAGCGGCGGTTGCAGCGGCGCAACTGCTACGCGCGGCGGGCCATGCTGTACCGGTTGTGAGCGTAGGTTCCACGCCGACCGCGCATTTCGCAGCAAACCTGACCGGCGTGACAGAAGTGCGCGCGGGCGTTTTCACATTCTTCGATCTGGTGATGCACGGCATTGGCGTGTGCGAGGTGGACGATATTGCGGCGTCGGTTCTGGCCACGGTCATCGGCCACCGCCCGGAAAAGGGCTGGATACTCACCGATGGCGGGTGGATGGCGATGTCGCGTGACAGGGGCACGCAAAGCCATCCGGTCGATCAGGGCTATGGTCTGGTTTGCGATATTGATGGCAGGCCGTTCGGCGATGTGATCGTTGAGGATGCCAGCCAGGAACACGGCATTATCAAGCTTCGGCCCGGAAGCGATGGGGTTCTGCCCGATCTGCCGATTGGCGCGCGCGTGCGCATTCTGCCCAACCACGCTTGCGCCACGTGCGCGCAGCACGAAGTCTACAACGTGGTGGATGGGCAGGGGCGTGCGATCATGGCCCAATGGCCGCGTATGCGCGGATGGTGAGCCAGCATCGCGTTCCACAGCCCCACGTGCGGGCGGAGAATCTGACATGAAGATGATGTCCTACTGGCTCGATACTGCAAAGCCGTTTGCCACTGCCGCAACCGGCGGGCCGGAGGGCGCGGTGGACGTTGCGGTTGTCGGCGCAGGCTTTACAGGCCTTTGCGCTGCGCTTGCACTGGCAAAAAAGGGCGCAAAGGTTGTCGTGCTGGAGGCTGACCGCGTGGCCGGTGCCGCGTCCGGGCGCAATGGCGGCATGTGCAACAACGGGTTCGCGCAGGACTATGGCGGTATGGTCGAACGGTTTGGCATGGAACGCGCCAACCTGTTCTACAAAGCCTTCGATGCCGGGGTGGACAAGGTTGAGGCCATTGTGGCCGAAGAAGGCATCGATTGCCATTTCGCCCGCGTGGGCAAGCTCAAGCTAGCGGCCAAGCCTGAGCATTTTGACAAGATCATCCGCTCGCAGGAATTGCTGGCGCGCAACGTCGATCCAGAAACGCGATTGGTGCTGCCCAAGGATCTGCCGTCCGAGGTTGGTTCGGACAAGTTCTTTGGCGGGATGATTTATGGCAAGAGCGCGAACATGCACATGGGCATGTACGGGCAAGGCCTTGCCGAAGCCGTGGTGCGGCACGGCGGCACGATTTTCGAGCATAATCCGCTGACAGGCATGCGCCGCGTTGCCGGGGGTCACGAATTGACCACGCCGCACGGCACGGTGAAGGTCAACCAAGTGCTGCTTGCGACCGGGACTTCGGCTTTCGGCCCGTTGGGCTGGTTCCGTCGCCGGATCGTGCCGGTGGGTGCATACCTGATCGCCACCGAACCACTCCCGGTGGAACTGCTGGACAGGCTGACGCCGCGCCGCCGCAACACGGTGGATACGCGCAACTTCGTCAGCTATTTCCGCACAACGCCCGATAACCGCATCCTGTTTGGCGGACGCGCGCGCTTTTCAGGCCGGAGCGATCCGGCAGCAGACGCCAAGAGCGGGGCCATCCTGCAGCGTTCAATGGTCAACTTCTTCCCGGAACTGGCCGATGCGCGCATTGATTATTGCTGGGGCGGCATGGTTGACATGACCAGCGACCGCCTGCCGCGCGCGGGCGAGAATGACGGCGTGTTCTATTCGATGGGCTACAGCGGCCACGGCACGCACATGGCGACGTATATGGGCGGGGTCATGGCTGAAGTGCTGGATGGCAAGGCCGAACTGAACCCGTGGCGCGATTTTGATTGGCCCGCGATCCCGGGCTATTTCGGCAAGCCGTGGTTCCTGCCGTTCGTCGGCGCGTATTACAAATACAAGGATATGGTGGGATGACCGGCCTGATTGCACAGGCCATTGCACGCTCTGGCGATGCCTATATCGGCGGCGCTTGGGTGCCCGCTTCTGGCGCGGAACGGTTGCCAGTTATTAATCCCGCAAACGGGGCGTTGGTGGCCGAGATCGTGGCGGGGACGAGCGGCGACCTTGACCGTGCCGTGGCCGCTGCGCGAGCCGCATTTCCGGCGTTTGCCGCCTCTCCCGTGGCCGAGCGGCTTGCGCTGCTGGAGCGCATTCACGCGCTGATCCTCGAACGTGCAGAGCCGCTGGCGCAAGTGCTGACGCTGGAAATGGGCGCGGCAATCACGCACGCCCGTGCGGCACACGTGCCCTTTGCCGCAGCGCACGTGCAGGCTGCGATCGAAGTGCTGCGCGATTATGCATTCCTGACAATGCGCGGCACGACCGCCATTGTCCGTGAACCCATCGGCGTGGCTGGCCTGATCACGCCGTGGAACTGGCCGCTCTACCAGATCACCGCCAAGGTTGCGCCAGCGCTGGCAGCGGGCTGCACGGTCGTGCTCAAACCTAGCGAACTTTCACCGCTCAGCGCGCTGATGTTTGCGCAGATCGTGCATGATGCGGGCGCGCCTGCAGGCGTGTTCAATCTGGTCAACGGGACCGGCACTGAAGTTGGCGCGGGCATGGCGGCGCACCCTGATATCGACATGATTTCGATTACCGGGTCCAACCGCGCCGGTGTGCTGGTGGCGCAGGGCGCTGCGCCCACGGTGAAGCGGGTGACGCAGGAACTTGGCGGAAAATCGCCGAACGTGCTGCTGCCCGATGCCGATTTTGCGCGCGTCGTGCCGCTGGGCGTGATGGCGGCGTTCCGCAATGTGGGCCAATCGTGCAGCGCGCCCACGCGGATGATCGTGCCGCGTGCGCGCTTGGCGCAGGTTGAGGCTTTGGCGCGGGAAACGGTGGAATCCATCGTTGTTGGTGATCCGACCCAGGAATCCACAACGCTCGGCCCGATTGCCAACCGGGCGCAATTCCAGCGTGTTCAAACGATGATTGCGGTGGGGATTGAAGAGGGCGCAAAGCTGGTTTGCGGCGGTTTGGGGTGCCCTGAACAGCACACAGACGGCCTCTACGCGCACCCAACGGTGTTTTCCGACGTTTCGAGCGCCATGCGCATCGCGCAGGAGGAAATCTTCGGGCCGGTGCTGGTCATCATCCCCTACGATGACGTCGATGAAGCGGTGGCGATTGCCAATGACACCGTGTTCGGCCTTGGCGGGCATGTGCAGGGCACCGATCTTGCGCAGGCGCGCAGCGTGGCCCTGCGCATCCGCACCGGACAGGTGCACATCAACCACCCGGCATGGGATGCCCACGCACCGTTCGGTGGCTACCGGCGGTCCGGCAATGGGCGCGAGTATGGGGCATTTGGTTTTGAGGAATACCTTGAAATCAAAGCCGTGCTTGGTTTCGCATGACATTCGCGTTCTCTGGAGAAGTCTGAAATGCCCGCGCCACTCAAGTTCATCAATTCCACGCCCGATTTGCCGGCAGAGGCCGATGTCGTGGTGATTGGCGGCGGGATCATCGGCAGCTTCACGTCCTATTACCTGGCGCAGCGCGGGCTGAAGGTGGCGCTGCTGGAAAAAGGTGTGGTGGGCGGCGAACAATCGAGCCGCAACTGGGGCTGGTGCCGCCAGCAGAACCGCGATGAGCGCGAACTGCCGCTGGCGACCAAGGCGCTCGACCTGTGGGAGCAGTTCGGAATTGAAAGCGGAGAGGAAACGGGCTTTCGCCGCTGCGGGCTGTTCTACGTCAGCGATGACGAGGCCGAGATCGCGACCTGGGCAAAGTGGGGCGAATATGCGCGTTCCATCGGTGTGAAGACGCGGATGCTGAACAGCCAGCAAGCGACGGAGCAGGGCAAGTTCACTGGCAAGGTGTGGAAGGGCGGCGTCCATTCGCAGATGGATGGCATCGCCGATCCGGGGCTGGCTGTTCCTGCCGTGGCGCGCGCTGTGATGGCGCTTGGCGGCACGGTGCATCAGGCCTGCGCCGCACGCGGGATCGAGACGAGTGGCGGCGCGGTGAGCGGCGTGGTGACAGAGCGCGGCACCATCCGCACCAAGCTGGTGATCCACGCCGGCGGGGCATGGGCATCATCGTTCATGCGGCAGCTTGGCGTGCGCTTTCCGCAGGCCACGGTGCGCCAGTCGATCCTTGCGGTGGGCACCGGGCATATGAGCCTGCCCGATGCGTTTTACGGCGATTCCATGTCGATCACACGGCGCGGTGATGGCAGCCATGCGCTGGCCTATAGCGGGCGGGCCAAAGTTGATCCGACCATGCAGTTCCTGCGTTTTCAGAAGCAGTTTCTGCCGATGTTCAGGCAGCGCTGGAAAAAGGTGTCGCCCGGCGGATTGCAAGGCCTCCGCGCGGGGCATGAAACGCTGTCACGCTGGGCGCTTGACCGGCCAACGCCGATGGAGGCGCGCCGCATCCTTGATCCTGTGCCTGACGCGAAGACCATCAGCCTGACGGTGGAGCGCGTTTCGCGGCTGATCCCGGCGGTGGCAACCGCGCCAATCGTGGGCAGTTGGGCCGGGTTTGTCGACAGCACGCCCGATGGAGTGCCTGTGATCGGCGAAATACCGGCGGTGCCCGGCATGATCCTTGCCGCAGGTTTCAGCGGGCATGGGTTCGGCATCGGGCCGGGCGCGGCGCATCTGGTGGCCGATATTGCGACCGGACAGGAACCGATTGTCGATCCGCGCCCCTACCGCCTTTCGCGCTTTGATGGTGGTGCGGAAATTGACGTTTCTGAGTTTTAGCCAGCACCGCGCGATAATGTTCTGAATGGACTGCAAAACCGGCACCACATTCCGATTTCGGTCGGGTATTTCCTGAAAAATCGCGCAATTCCCAGTTATCTCATGCCCCGGAGTTTCCCATGACAGTTCACGAGGCCGCGCAGATCGTGCTGCGTGACATGACCAGCGATGATGTTCATGCCGCTGCAGAACTCTCGTTCGAACAGGTCTGGCCGCACCGCGAAGAGGACTGGGCGATGTTTCTGTCCATCGGCGAGGGCGTGGTTGCCGAACTTGACGGCAAAATTGTGGGTTCAATCATCGGTTGGAGGTTCGGGGTCCGATTTGCTTCGATCGGCCTGGTGATCGTCACCAATGCGGTTCAAGGCAAAGGCGTTGGCCGCCAGTTGATGGAGGCCATGCTCAAGCGCTTTGAGGGCCTCACCGTGATGCTCAACGCCACGGCAGAGGGCCTGCCGCTCTATCGCAAGCTGGGGTTTGTGGAATGCGGCACGATCTGCCAGCATCAGGCGATTTCGCCGGCTCAACCGCTGGTGCCGCTGCGCAATGGGGAGCGCGTGCGGCCAATGGGTGCGGCGGATGGCGATGCGCTTGAGCGGCTCTACACCAATGCTTCGGGCATGGATCGCAAGCTGATCCTTGATACCTTTCAGGCCGAAGGCAGCACCGTGGTGCTTTGTCGCGAACATGAACAGACCGGCTTTGCCATTCTGCGGCGGTTTGGCAAAGGCTGGGCGATTGCGCCGGTGGTCGCGCCGGATGTTGTGGGCGCAAAGGCGCTGCTGGCCCATTGGCTGGGGATGCAGACCGGCAGCTTCTGCCGCATCGATATTGCCGAAAACAGCGAACTGGGTGACTGGCTTGCCGAAATCGGGCTGCCCGAAGTGGGCCGCGTCACCTGCATGGCACGCGGCCCGGCACCGGTCCCCGGTGATGCCGCGACGGTCTTTGCCATTGCCGCTCAGGCGTTAGGTTGAAACATGCTCACTCTGAATGATCCCACGCTGCTGCGGCAGGCTGCTTTCATCGATGGCCAATGGATTGCCAGCGGCCTGCCAACGCTCGATGTGACCAATCCGGCCACTGGCGAAGTGATTGGCACAGTGCCCGAATGTGGCACGGCGGAGACCGAGGCGGCGATTGCAGCGGCGCAAGCTTCATGGCCCGATTGGCGCCGCCGCACCGCGGGCGAACGGGCGGCGCTGCTGGAAACGTGGCACGCGCTGGTTCTGGCCAACGTGGATGACCTTGCCCGGATCATGACCGCCGAACAGGGCAAGCCGCTGGCCGAGGCGCAGGGCGAAATCCGCTATGCCGCCACGTTCATCAAATGGTTCGCGGAAGAAGGCCGCCGCGTGGGCGGGCGCAATGTGCCTTCGCCAGAGCGGGACCGGCGGATCATCGTGATGACCGAGCCGGTGGGCGTCTCTGCCGCAATCACGCCGTGGAATTTCCCCGCTGCAATGATTACCCGCAAATGCGCGCCCGCGCTGGCGGCGGGATGCCCGGTGGTGATCAAGCCGTCTGACCTGACGCCGTTCACCGCGCTGGCGCTGATCGAACTGGCGGCGAGGGCTGGCTTTCCCAAGGGCACAATCAATCTGCTGACCGGGATGCCGCAAGCGATTGGCGCAGCGATCACGGCGAGTCCGGTGGTGCGCAAGCTTTCGTTCACCGGCTCCACCCGCGTGGGCGCGCTGCTGATGCGGCAGAGTGCGGACACGATCAAGCGGCTCAGCCTTGAACTGGGCGGCAATGCGCCGCTGATCGTGTTTGAGGATGCCGACCTTGATCTGGCGGTGAAGGCCACGATGGCCAGCAAATTCCGCAATGCCGGGCAGACGTGCGTCTGCGCCAACCGTATCCTTGTTCATGCACCGATCTATGACGAATTCGCCTCCCGTCTCGGTGCGGCTGTCTCGGCGCTGCATGTCGGCAACGGCATGGACGCCGAGGCAACCACTGGTCCGCTGATCAACCGCGCTGCGGTGGACAAGGTTGCGGCCCACGTGGCCGATGCATTGGACAAGGGCGGCAAAGTGCTGTTTTCGGGCAAAGGCGCGGAAGGTGGCAACTTTGCCCGGCCCCTGATTATCGGTGATGCCAATGCGGATATGCGCCTTGCCGCCGAAGAGACGTTTGGCCCTGTCGCCCCGCTGTTCCGGTTCGAGACCGAGGACGAGGCCATCGCGCTGGCCAACGATACCGAATATGGCCTTGCCAGCTATTTCTACACATCGGGCCTCGACCGCGCGTTCCGGGTGGCCGAAGCGCTTGAGGCGGGGATGGTCGCGCTCAATACCGGCAGCATTGCGATGGAAATGGCCCCTTTCGGCGGGATCAAGCAATCGGGCCTTGGGCGTGAAGGTGGCACACTGGGCATTGAGGAATACCTTGAAACCAAGGCTTTCCACATCGGCGGCCTGAAGATCTGACGTTGGGGGACATAATGCCAAGCAACACCCGCAAGCACACCATCGCGGTCATCCCCGGTGACGGTATCGGCAAGGAAGTCATGCCCGAAGGTATGCGCGTGCTGGAAAAGGCCGCGTCGCTCTATGGCTTCGAGATCGAGCAGAAGTGGCACGATTTTGCGTGCTGCGATTATTACAGGCGCCACGGCAAGATGATGCCCGATAACTGGAAAGAGGAAATTGGCCGCCCCGATGCGATCTTTTTCGGCGCGGTGGGCTGGCCTGATACCGTGCCAGATCATGTGTCACTGTGGGGATCGCTGCTGCAATTCCGCCGGGAATACGATCAGTATGTGAACCTGCGCCCGGTGCGCCTGATGCCGGGCGTGCCGTGCCCACTGGCGGGGCGCGAGCCGGGGGACATCGATTTCTGGGTCGTGCGCGAGAATACCGAGGGTGAGTATTCTTCTGTCGGCGGGATCATGTTCCCCGGCACGGATCGCGAGATCGTCATTCAGGAAACGGTGATGACCCGCGTCGGCGTTGACCGCATATTGCGCTTTGCCTTCGATCTGGCGCAATCGCGCCCGCGCAAGCATCTGACCAGTGCCACCAAATCGAACGGCATTGCCATTACCATGCCGTACTGGGACCAGCGTGTTGAAGCGATGGGCGCGCAATATCCCGATGTGCGGCATGACAAGTACCATATCGACATTCTGACCGCACAGTTCGTGCTGAACCCAGACCGGTTTGACGTGGTCGTCGGGTCGAATCTGTTCGGCGATATTCTCTCGGACCTTGGCCCTGCCTGCACCGGCACGATTGGCGTGGCCCCATCGGCGAACATCAACCCCGAAGGCCTGCACCCGTCATTGTTCGAACCGGTTCACGGTTCTGCGCCGGATATTGCCGGGCAGAACATTGCCAACCCGGTTGGACAGATCTGGTCTGCCGCGATGATGCTGGAACATCTGGGAGAAGTGGAGGCGGCGGCGGCGATCATGCGCGCGGTGGAACAGGTGCTTGCCACGCCATCTGCCCGCACGCGCGATCTGAAGGGCGCGGCGAGCACGCAAGCCTGCGGCAAGGCCATTGCCGAGGCGCTGGGCTGAATCCCGCGCCGCAAGCGGTTCTGCCGTCGGCTGATTGGTGTGCGGGGGATCATGTCGGCATGACCGCATATTCAAGCAAACATGCCGGTGATGAGTCATAGTCTTGTCATGCCGGAACAGCCCGGTCGATCAATCCAGAGGCCGCCACCATGCGCAGGATTTCCCCCTATATCTCAGCCGCCGTTGCGGCGTTGACCGTTGCCACTGCAATGGCATCCTCCACCGTACAGGCCCACGCGATCTGGTTTGCGCAACGCGGCAAGCAGCTGGCAATGGTCTATGGCGTGGGTGCGGACGATCTTGACGCGGTAAAGCGGATGCCGCTGATAACGTCCGTATCTGGTCTTGATGCCGATGGCCTGCCTGTCACCGCAGCGCTTCGCGCGGCAGGCCCGATCCCTGTGGTTGACAGTGATGAGCCGCTGGCCGTGGTTGCCGCCGTCATGGATTATGGCATTTGGTCACGGGACACCGAAGGAACGTGGCACAACAAGGGCCATGACGAAATCAAGGGCGCGACGGTCAGCGAGCATAACTACAAGTATGCGGTCCACATCAACCAGTTGCCTTCCAAGTCCATGCCTTTGATTCCGGGCCACAAGCTGCAATTGGTCCCCGCCGTCAACGCGATCCCGCCGGTCATGGGGCAGCCGATCAGGTTGCGGGCCATGTTCGATGGGAAGCCTGCTGCCGATGTCGCCATCATGCATGATTATGTGAACGACCCGGACCAGACGCCGATGAAGACCGATACTCAAGGCTATGTAACGCTGCCGGTCCGCAATCAGGGGCTGAATGTGGTTGTGGCGATCCTTGTCGGGCCGACCGACGATCCTGTCAGGTACAAGCAGATGGAGCACCGCGCGTCGCTCTCGTTCGTGCTGCCGCACCTGCCGGAATAAGCGGTCTTCAGGGGAGGGATGAAATGAAAGTTCAAAGCATCATCGCCGCAATGGCCGGCCTTTTGCTCATCGCCTTGCCGGTTGCCGTCAGTGCGCATGGCTCGATGAAGCCCAGCCACGGCGGCATCGTGGCAATATCGGGCGAGACAATGGTCGAACTCGTGCGTGCGCCCGGCGGCGTGGATATCTACATTACGGAAGAGGACGCGCCGCTGGCGGCATCCGGCTTCACCGGAAAGCTGACAATCACCGGCGATGGCGCAAAATCGGCTGCCGCGCTGGTGGGCCAAGCCGGCAACAGGATGACCGCCCCCGGACTGGTTATCCCGGCAGGCGCAAAAGTGGTGGTTGCGCTGACCGGTAACGGCAGCGGCGCAAAAACCTTCATCACGTTCATGGTAAAGTGAAAAGCGGATCGGGCGGACTCACCGGCCTCGTCCGGCACGCGGCAGATTATGCTGCGCGGGGCCTGCTCAAACTGTTCGAACATTTTTGCACGCCCGCAATTCGGACGAACCCTCTTTCACCGGGAGGCTAGGCTGGTATCAAAGATGCACTTATGGAAGAGCCTGTGATGAACGCTCCTGCTTCTGCCCAGAACGACCGGTCGGGGACCAACCGCTCGCTGATCGATATTGACCGCGATCACCTGATCCACTCGGTCACGTCCTTTCGCGGGCACGAACAGCACGGCGCAATCGTGCTGGAATCGGGCAAGGGCATGTGGCTGACCGATGCGGATGGCAACCGCGTGCTGGATGCCTTTGCCGGGCTGTGGTGCGTCAATGTCGGCTATGGGCAGGAGTCGATTGTCGAGGCAGCAGCGGAGCAGATGCGCAAGCTTCCCTACGCCACCGGCTACTTCCATTTTGCCAGCGAGCCGGTCATCCGTCTTGCCGGTGAATTGACCGCAGCCGCGCCCGATGGCCTTGACCACGTGTTCTTCACCCAAGGCGGATCCGATGCGGTGGACAGCGCCATCCGTTATATCGTGCATTACTGGAATGCGCGCGGATTGCCCGAAAAGAAGCACTTCATTGCGCTGGAATGGGGCTATCACGGATCAAGCAGCCTTGGCGCAGGGCTGACCGCGCTGGGCAACTTCCACCGCAATTTCGATCTGCCGCGCCCGTGGCAGCACCACATCGCCTCGCCCTATCCCTATCGCCACCCCGAAGGCCATGATGACGCGGCGGTGATTGCTTCAACCGTGGCCGCGCTGGAAGCCAAGGTGGCAGAACTGGGGGCAGACAATGTTGCCGCCTTCTGCTGTGAGCCGATCCAGGGTTCCGGCGGCGTGATCGTGCCGCCGCGTGGCTGGCTGAAAGCGCTGCGCGAGGCTTGCACCCGGCTGGGCATCCTGATGCTGGTGGACGAAGTCATCACCGGCTTTGGCCGCACCGGCCCGCTGTTCGCCTGCCTTGATGAAGACGTTTCGCCCGATTTCATGACGACGGCCAAGGGCCTGACCGCCGGGTACATCCCGATGGGCGCGATGTTCATGGCCGATCACGTGTACCAGACCATCGCCGATGCCGCGCCTGCTGCGCTGCCCATCGGCCACGGCCAGACGTACTCCGGCCACCCGGTTGCCGCTGCCGTTGGTCTCGAAGTCCTGCGCCTCTACCGTGAAGGTGGGCTGATGGAGAACGGCCGCAAGACCGGCGTGCGCTTTGCCGAACACATGGAGCGCATCCGCGCGCACCCGCTGGTGGGCGATGTGCGCTGGCGCGGGTTGCTGGGCGCGATTGAACTGACGACGGACAAGGCCACCAAAGCCCAGTTCGATCCGTCGCTCGACATCGGGGGCCGCCTCTCTAAGCTGACCTATGGCAATGGCGTGATCGTGCGCTGTTTTGCCAACGCCGTGCTGGGCTTTGCGCCTGCGCTGTGTTGCACGCTGGAAGAAATGGACATGATTTTTGAACGGGTTGAACGCTCGCTGGACCAGTTGCTCGAACAGCCCGACATCCGCGCCGCCGTTTCGGTCGGCACGGTCTGAACAGGGGAGGCCCAACCATGCTGCCCGGACCCAAGCTCGACAGGATTGATTTGAAGATCCTCGCCAAGCTCCAGCAGGAGGGGCGGATCACCAATGTGGAATTGGCCGATGCGGTCGGCCTTTCTCCCAGCCCCTGCCTCACGCGCGTGAAGCGACTGGAGAAGGCGGGCTATATCAGCGGTTATGGCGCCCATGTGAACTTCAACAAGCTGGGCGAATTCCTGACGGTGTTCACCGAAGTTACGCTGAGCGAACACCGGCAGGGCGATTTCAGCCGGTTCGAAAGCCGCATCGCCAAGCTGGACGAGATCGTCGAATGCCACCTTGTTTCGGGTGGCTATGACTACCTGCTCAAATTCGTGGCGCGCGGTGTCTCGCACTATCAGTCCATCGTCGAAGGGATGCTGGAAAGCGATTACGGGATCGAGAAGTACTTCAGTTACATCGTCATCAAATCACCCTTCATTAAACACAAGTTCCCGATCCAGAACCTGTTTGGCCAAACTCATGGTTGAGACCCAAGGGTAGAACATGACGAACATCGCCGATCTCTTGCCCGATCTTGTCGCGCTGCGACGCGATATTCACGCCCACCCCGAACTCGGCTTTTGCGAACACCGCACGGCTGCGCGCATCGCAGCGGAACTGCGCGACTGCGGCATCGAAGTCCACGAAGCTATCGGCACCACGGGCCTTGTCGGTGTGCTCAAGGGCAAGCGCGAAGGCGCGCGAACCCTCGGCCTGCGTGCCGACATGGACGCGCTGCCGATCCATGAGGCGACCAACCTGCCGTGGGCGAGCAAAACGCCTGGCACCTTCCACGGTTGCGGCCACGATGGCCATGTTGCCATGCTGCTCGGCGCAGCGCGCGTGCTGGCGGCAGACCCTGACTTTGCCGGAACGGTAAACTTCATCTTCCAGCCTGCCGAAGAAGGGCAGGGCGGCGCGCTGGTCATGATTGAGGAAGGGCTGTTTGACCGCTTTCCCTGTGACCGCGTTTATGCGCTGCACAACTGGCCGGGCCTGCCCGCAGGCACGATCAGCACTCGCCCCGGCGCGATCATGGGCGCGGCAGACAAGTTCAGGATCACGCTGACGGGCAAGGGCGGCCACGCCGCGATCCCGCAGGACAGCCCTGACGCGATCCTTGCCGCGGCATCGCTTGTGCAGCAGCTAAATACCATCGTGGCCCGCGCCGTGCCGCCATACGCGGCCGCTGTCCTTTCGGTTACGGAAATTCATGGCGGTCACGCGCACAATGTGATCCCGGCAGAGGTCACAGTCGGGGGCACGGTCCGCACGTTTGACCCTGTCGTGCAGGACCGGATTGAGGAGCGGATGCGCGCGATGCTGAAAGGCATCGAGGCCAGCTTCGAAGTGCAATGCTTGCTGGTCTATGATCGCTATTACCCCGCCACGATCAACGATCCGCAGGCTGCTGCCGATGCGCTGGAAGTTGCCGCGACTGTCGCCCGCGCCGAACTGGCACCGGAACCTGCGCCAACGTCGGAAGACTTTTCCTTCATGCTTCAGCAGCGCCCGGGTGCCTATATCTGGCTGGGGCAGGGGACGCAGGACCACGCGGCACCGCTGCACAACCCGCAGTATGATTTCAACGACACCGTGATGGAAACCGGCATCCGGCTCCATGTCGCGCTGGCAAAGCACTGGCTTGTTTAGTGGTCAGACACGTAGCTTGAGCGCGTAATCGAAAGCATATTCAAGGCTTGATGGGTCGGCGGTGCCAGTCCCGGCAATGTCGAATGCCGTCCCGTGATCGGGGCTGGTTCTGACGAAGGGCAGGCCCAGCGTGACATTCACACCGTTTTCAACGCCCATGTACTTCACCGGTATCAGGCCCTGATCATGGTACTGCGCTACCACCACATCGAACCGTCCCCGGCGCGCCTGCATGAACACCGTATCGCCGGGCCACGGACCGGAAGCGTCAATCCCCTCCGCACGCGCGGCTTCGATGGCGGGGCGGATGATGCGTATTTCTTCATCGCCGAACAGCCCGCCTTCTCCGGCATGGGGGTTCAACCCGGCGACGGCCACGCGCGGATTTTCGATGCCCAGCGCGCGCGCGCCGGTGTGGGCAAGCCGGATGGCGGCCATCTGCGCAGGAAAGTCTGCCCGGCGGATGGCGTCGGCCAGTGAACAGTGGATGGTGACAAGCACGGTCCGGATCTCATCGTTGGCAAGCATCATGGCGACGCGCCCGCCGCCGCCAAGGTCTGCAAGGATCTCGGTGTGACCGGGATAGGCGTGACCGGCTGCGCCAAGCGCCTCCTTGTGGATCGGTGCGGTGACGATGGCCTGCACCTTGCCCGCGCGCGCAAGCTTTATGGCTGTGACGATGGCATCGAAGGCGACCTGCCCGCTAACCGGCGATATTTCGCCCACAGGGGGCAGGGCGGCAAGGTTCGATGACGCCAGCACATCAAGGCTCGCGCCGTCGAAAGCCGCTTGATCGATTGAAGAAACTGGCCGCACTGCCACTTTGGCCCCAAGCCTGCCAAACGCGTGCTCCATGACCAATGGATCGCCCACGACCGCCCAGAAACGCTGATCGGGGCGGCGCAGGAACATCTTTGCGATGATTTCCGGACCGATGCCGGAAGGATCGCCCATCGTCACGGCAACAGGCAGGGCGTTCGTGGTCTTGATGCAGGTCATGGCAGAACAAGTAGCACAGCGGCGGCTGCAAGATTAGCGATATGAACCGGCGGGTGTCAGCCGTTGCCCAAAGGCCGACATCCCGCGGTGGTCAAACAGCCGACGCTGTTACTGCTTCATTCCCATCGCGTAGTCCCGCCAAACATCGGCGGAACTCCTATTGCGCGGTCATGCCTGCGTCGATCACGTGCTCAGCGCCGGTGATGTAGCTTGATTCATCGCAGGCAAGGAACAAGACAAGATTAGACACTTCCTCAGGCTCGGCAATGCGGCGCAACGGGATCTGCAACAGCGCGTCACCGCCGTCTTCGTCGGTTGCCTCGATCATCATGGGGGTCATGATGAAGCCGGGATGGACCGAATTCACGCGGATGTTATCCGGACCATACTCCACGGCCGCCGCCTTGGTCATGCCGCGCACGGCGAACTTGCTGGCGACATAGGCGAGGCTGGGGAAGCCATAGTTGGCCACGAGGTCGGCGATCGACGAGATGTTGACGATCGAGCCGCGCCCGCCCTTGAGCATGGACGGAATCACCGCATGCATGCCGAGGTAGACCGAGTGCTGGTTCACTTCGCAGACCTTGTGATAATCGGCCTCGGTAACGTCGGCTGTCTTGGCCATCACACCCAGAATGCCAGCGTTGTTCACCAAAACGTTGATCGGGCCGAAGAATTCTTCGGCAGCCGCAACCACGCGCGTCCAGTCTGCTGCGCTGGTCACGTCGTGTTCGATGAACTTTGCATTGGGACCAAGCTCGCGCGCCAGCGCATCGCCGGTGTCAGACCGTAGATCGGTGAGCACCACCTTTGCCCCTTCGGCGATGAAGCGCCGGGCGTGCGATGAACCCATCCCCCGTGAGGCGCCGGTGACAATCGCGGTGCGGCCGTTCAGTTTGCCCATGTCAGTCTCTCCGGTTTTACGACCCGTGAAGCCTGTCCGGCCATCGGTCCTTGCGTTACTGTCAACGTTAATGTTGAAAAAGCGGCTACCAGTCAACACTATCGTTTACAAAACGGCCGGCTCTGGGTTAGCGAGTTAGTGTGCGATGGTTTTGGAGAGGTTCGGGCAACATCTGGCCGGACATGCCCCTGTCAAGGAGGCAGGACCAGGGAGGCAGACCGATGACTCAATTGGTGCGCGAAGAGAACAAGGCAATTGTTGCACGGTTTTTCGAAGTGTTTTCCAGCGGAGATGTCTCGGCGCTGCTTGATGCGATGGCTGAAGGTGGCAGCTGGTGGGTTTCGGGCAGGCTTGAAGGGATGTCGGGCCGATATGACAAAGCGAGCTTCGGCCCGCTAGTCGAAGGTGCAAAGGCCATTTACAAATCCGGGAGTCTGACGATCACCCCGGCTTCCATGATCGCCGAAGGCGATAAGGTGGCGGTGGAGGCTACCGGGTTTGCCGAACTGACCGATGGCCGGACCTATATGCCGCAGTATCATTTCCTCGTGACTGTGCGTGATGGGAAAGTGTTCGAAGTGCGGGAATACATGGATACACAGCACGCCAAGGATACGTTTTTCCGAGCGTAGCCTTCAGGCTTCATGTTCTGGAATTCAGGCCTCTGGGGCGGGCGGTAGGGGCGCGGCCAGTGCCGCCACAATCTGGCCCAGCGTGTCCTTGACCGCATCTTCAAAGCACTCGCCTTCGTCAGCACTATCGCGCGTGTGGATGACAAGGATGTTGAGGAACATGAAACAGGCTGTGACCAGTCGCCGCTGCGCGACCATCTCGGGCATGGGGCCAAGGCACGCTCGCAACAGTACGAGCGTGCGGGCAAGATTTGGTGCCACGCGCTCACCAAACTGGCCAAACCGCCGCGCCTGATAACGCAGCAGATAAGCGGTCAGAAAACCGGCGTAAGAATGATCGCCAAATTTGTCGATCAGTTCGATCTGCGGCCGGAAAATGATTTCCGTGATCGCGCGCAGGTCTTCCAGCTTTCCGGTTGCTTCGACAGCAGCGAGCATGCTGCCACGCGCCACCTCCATCTGGTTCATCCGGTAATCGAAAATTGCCTGCACCAGCGAGTCGCGCGAACCGAAGTGGTATTGGACTGCGTGATGGTTACGCTGGCCGGCCTGGGCCGCGATTTCACGCAGAGATGCACCTTCGATACCGTCGCGCGCGAACAGCACTTCGGCTGCAAGAATGAGCGCAACTTTTGGCGCATCGGGCGATGGATTGGCATTCGGGGCAAGCGCCCTCGCAGTTTTCGACGTCATTCAGGGCAATTGGGATAGTGCGGCGCAAGCGTCAAGCCCGAGCGGGGGCAACGTTTTTGCAAATCTCGTCAACGATGGTGTTGATCTTCGTCAACAGGTGTGTTGAATGGGCTTGACGAAATTGCCCACCAGAGGCATCTAAGCCACATGGCTTAATTCAAAAGCCTTGGGAGAGTTGAAATGACGATGGAAACCGGCCTCATTTTTCACCCCTACATGCGTCCTGGCCGCACTGCGCGGCAGACGTTCCAGTGGGGCGTGGACAGCGCGATACAGTGCGACAAGATCGGCTTCACATCGATGATGATTTCGGAGCATGCTTCACAGATCTGGGAAAACATTCCCAATCCCGAACTGATCATCGCTGCCGCCGCACTGCACACTGACACGATCAAGTTTGCCCCGATGGCACACATCCTTCCGCACCAGCATCCGGCCAAGCTGGCCATGACGGTGGGCTGGCTTTCGCAGATCCTTGAAGGTCGCTACTTCATGGGCATCGGCGCAGGCGCTTATCCGCTGGCGTCGTACATCCACGGTATCAAGAACACCGACACCACCTTCCTCAATGAGATGGTGCGTGAATCGCTGATCATCATGGAAAAAATCTGGAAGCGCGAGCCTTTCTTCTATGAAGGCAAGTTCTGGAGCGCGGGCTTCCCGGAAGAAGAACCGGCGGTGACGGAAGAGGACGAGCAGCACTTGCTCGCAGACTATTCGCCCTATGGCGGCGCTTTTCCGGAATTTGCGGTTACCGGCTTCAGCGCCAATTCGCCGTCGATGAAACTGGCTGGCGAACGCAACTTCAAGCCTGTGTCGATCTATTCGGGCCTCGATGCACTGAAGCGACACTGGGAAATCTATTCGGAAGCCAATATCAAGGCCGGGTTTACACCCGTTCGCCAGCGCCATGCCGTGTCGCAGACCGTGTTCTGCGCGGATACTGACGCAGAGGCGAAGCGGCTCGTGATGGAAGGTCCGATCGGATACTGCTTCGATCGCTACCTCATCCCGATCTGGCGCCGGTTTGGCATGATGGATGGCTTTGCCAAGGACAACGGCGTCGATTCGCTTGATATCGACCTCGAATTCCTGGTCGACAAAGTGTTCGTTGTCGGATCGCCCGACACGGTTGTCGACAAGCTGAATCATCTGTTCGAACAGACTGGCGGCTGGGGAACGCTTCAGGTTGAAGCCCATGACTATTACGATGATCCTTCAGCATGGTTCAAGTCGCTTGAACTGATTTCGAAGGAAGTGGCGCCGCGCGTGAAAGTACCCGGTGCAAATCTGGTCGATGCCTAATTGCGGTTAATGACGTTGAATTGAAGATATTGTGTGTCTGCCGTGAAAATATGCGCGGCAGACATACAAGACGCCGAATAGTCTTAATAATAAAAAATGGGAGAAGGGATATGGTTCATTTTTCAGATGGTGCGCGCGCGTTTGGCGCACGGCCGAGCACCTTGTTGCGCGGCAGCACCAGTGCGGTGGCTTTGATTGTTGCTGCGCTTGCCACGCCGGTTCTGGCGCAGGCAGCGCAGGAACAGGCGCCTGAGGGCGTGGGCACGCAAGACATTGTCGTTACTGCACAACGTCGCGAGGAAAAGCTGTCCAAGGTGCCGGTATCGGTGGTTGCCTACGGAGCAGAAGCGCTCCAGACCCGCAACATCGCCAGCGAGCAGGACATCGGCACACTGGTTCCGGGGCTTCAGGTTAAGAACGGCCAGAATTCCAACCAGCTCAGCTATTCCATGCGCGGACAGTCGCTCGATCCCTTTTCGGGCACCAGTCCGGCAGTGCTGCCCTATCTGAACGAAGCGCCCTATAACCCCGGCAACACCGCAACCGCGTTTTTCGATCTGGGTTCGATCCAGGTGCTGAAAGGCCCGCAGGGTACACTGTTCGGACGCAATGCCACCGGCGGCGCGGTGCTTTATACAACGCCCATGCCCGGCGACGAATTTGGCGGCTACGCGATCCTGCGCGGTGCCTCGCGCGAATTTGGCCAGATGCAGGCGGCTGTCGATCTGCCGTTGATCAAGGACAAGCTGGCGATCCGCCTGGCGTTCGACGCTACGCGCGGCAACGGTTATATGACCAACATCAACACCGGCAACACCTTGGGCGACAAGAACAGCCGTTCTGGCCGTGCAACGATCCTGTTTACGCCGACCGAAACGGTCAGGAACGTTACCGTGTTCCAGCATGACCGGGTTCGGGGCAGCGAGGGCGTTGGCGGCATCTTCAATTACCACTCCGTGCCCACAACGCCGGGCGATTCCACAACCCAGTTCATCAGCGATGGCACCACCAAAACTCCGAACACCACCGGCATCCTTCTGGATAACACGCTTGCCGCGATCTACGGCAACAACGATGGACCGGCGGCACCCGGCTTCTTCCCCGGCGGTGTCGAGGGCTATACCAAGTTCTCGCGCGCCAACCCTTACAAGATCTTTTTGCAGTACGATTTGCCGCACCGTGCAGAAAACACGTTCGTTTCCAACACGACCGAAATCGAAGTTGGCAGCGACGCGACGATCAAGAACATCTTCAGCTACATGAAGGGCAATTCGCGCACGCCGGGCAATCTTGGTGGCGGCCCGTTCGGCTCGCTGTGGCTGTTCAAGCTGGCCGGAATCAACGCAACCGGCGCGCCGGGCGGACAAACCTTCAAGTCCGAAACCTTCAGCAACGAACTGCAGCTGCAGGGAACGGCGGCAGACGGCAAGCTGAACTACACCGCCGGCGTGTTCTATTCGAATCTCAAGCGGTTCGAGATCATCCCGATCAACATTGGTGCCGATGTCGTGCCTGGCGGCATCGCCGACATTTCCTACGCCTACCGCAACCGGCAGACGTCCAAGGCGGTGTTTGCACAAGCCAGCTATCAGGTAACAGACAAGCTCACTGCCACGCTCGGCGGCCGCTATACGTGGGAAAATGTGGGCATCCGCCAGGCTGCGGGCAATGTCTTTGGCGTGGATCCCAATTCACCGGCAGCAGACCAGAGCACGAAGCTGTCGGCACCGGCATGGACTGCCAGCGTCCAGTACCAGATCGACCCCAACAACATGGTCTATTTCAACCAGCGGGGAAGCTTCCGGTCGGGCAACTTGAACGGCACCGTTGCTCCGTTCATCGATCCTTTGACTGGCAAGCCAGCCAACCTGTTCAAGAACGAAAAGGTCCATGATTTCGAGTTCGGCTACAAGTTCAACGGGCGGATCGCGAATGCTCCGGTCCAGTTCAATGTTGCGGCCTACAAAATCGTCGTGAAGGATGCACAGCGCGCGCTTTATGCCGTGGTTGGCGGCGCTCCGGCGGGCTTCACCGTCAACGTGCCCGAGGCGGTTACGAAGGGCATCGAAGTTGATGCGTTCGTCGGGCTGACGTCATGGCTCGATCTCGGTTTCAATCTGGCATACACTGACGCCGAGTACACGAAGCGCAATGTTCCCATCCCGTTCGTAGGGAATATCGCTGTCGACTCCTATCCCGATGCGCCCAAGTGGGCCGGTTCGGGCTTTGCCGAACTGAAGTTTCCAATTCCTGAGGACATCGGCGGGGTCAGCCTTCGCGCTGACTACTACCGCCAATCGAGCTTCTTCTTCTCGAACACCAACGGTACATCGACGCCTGGGACCAAGCTTGATGGCTATTCCACTCTGGCTATGCGCCTGAACTGGAAAGAGATTATGCAAAGCCAGGTTTCAGCAGCGCTGTTCGTGCGCAACCTGACGAAGAACACCTACTACATTTCCGGCTATGCGCTGGGCGCTTCAAATGGCGTGAACACCGCTTATCCCGGTGAACCACGTACCTTCGGTGCGGAGCTTTCGGTCAAGTTCTGATCATTGAGGATGCCATCGGTGCCGGAATTGCCCTGCGGCAGTTTCGGCGCTGATGGCATTTTTTGCATTCCGATGCTGCGGCCTGTGCCGCAGCATTTTTTGTGTCCAGCTCAGCCGCGTAGTTCCAAGCCGTTGCCATCGGGGTCTGTGATGTAGAGCGATTGCCCCCAACCGGATGCTCCAAAGCGTTCGCCTGACGTGCCCACGTCAACGCCGTGACGCACAAGGTGATCGCGCACCAGTTCAAGATCGAAACCAGCCACCGTCAGGCACAGGTGATCCATGTTGCGGCCGGGACCGGTTGGCAAGGGTTGCCCTGCCAGCAGATCGACGAATGCGGGGCCGACTCGCAGATGCGCAAGCGACAGTTCATCGCGGCGCCACTCCAGCTTGCATCCCAGAATCTGGCAATAGAACTGAATGGAGCGGTCAAGGTCAGCCACCCTGACAACGACATGATCGATTCCCGAGATTTCCATACAGGTTGAACTGCGACGCCTGATGCGGCGAGGCAAGCCCAATTGCGCATTGTCAACGCCAAGGTTGATTAAGTTTCGAGGCTGCCCTGATCGCCATTGACAAGCGAAGCCATGACCACGTATCAACGTTAGTGTTGATAAGAATGATTGGGGATCGAGGCGATGAAATTTCACCTGATGCAGACCGGTGTCGTCGGGCGCCGTCATGAGATCGAGGCCGGCATGGCCGGGCAGCGCAATGACTTGTATCAGCGGTTTCTCGAAGAAGTGCGTGGCTATGTGAAGCTGGCCGACGACCTTGGGTTTTATGGCTATTGCCAGCCTGAACATCATCTCCAGATCGAAGGTTTCGAGGTGAACAATCACCCCGGCATGTTCAGCCTTTTCGTCGGCCAGAACAGCAAGCGGTTGAAGGCAGGGCTGATGGGCTACACCATGACCACGCACAATCCGGTGCGCGTGGCCGAGGAAATCGCAACGCTCGACCACATGCTGCAGGGGCGGATGTATTGCGGATTTACGCGCGGCTATCACGCCCGCTGGGTGGATAGCTACGCCGCCAAAGAAGGCGTCAGCGCCACGACGCCAGACAACGTGAAAGCGCGCGACGTGCAGGACGCGCGCAATCGCTCGATGTTTGAAGAAGGGGTTCGCGTCGTCAAGAAGGCGTGGACCAGCGACGTGTTCAGCCACAAGGGTGAAAATTGGGAGTTCCCGCCGAACGGCGGCTCTGCAGGGCATCCGGCTTATGCCAAGTATGGCAAAGGGCAAGATGCTGATGGCATCGTGCGCCAGATCGGCATTGCGCCCAAGTGTTTTCAGGATCCCCACCCGCCCATCTACGGCGGCTTTGCAGCGTCGGGCCGGACGATCGATTTCTGGGCCGAAGAGGGTGGCAAGCTGATTGTGCTGTCGGACAATCTGGATTTCTGTGAATCGCTGAACAATCGCTACATCGCATCTGCCGCCAAGGTGGAGCGCGAGGTGACCAACACCCAGGCCTCGGCCTGGGGTGGCTTCCTGATGCTGACCGATGACAAGGATCGCGCGGCCAAGCTGATGGAAGAGCATATGTGGTTCTGGGATGAATGGTTCATCCCGATGGGCCAGCGCCCGCCAAACGTGTTGATCGGATCGGCCGACGAGATTTCCGACCAGATCGCCCGGGCGCAAGACCGTCTTGGTTTTGACGAACTGTTCCTGATGTTCGGGCAAGGCCACCTTGAGCCTGAGGAAAACAAGGAAGAACTGGATCAATTCATCAGCAAGGTTGCACCACGCTTCTCGACCAAGAACGCAGAAGGTGTGTTCGTCTGATCCCGACGAAGTAACCTAAAAGACTTTAAAATTTGGGAGAAATGCAATGTCCATGCAGTGCGGAATTTTCATGACGCCCTACAACCCGCCAAGCCGTACACCACGTCAGGTGTTCGACTGGGCTGTCGACATCGCGCGCATTGCTGACGAAGCAGGGTTTGCCGATTACATGATCGGGGAACACTACACGCTCGGCTGGGAAAATATCCCCATGCCCGAAGCGATCATTGCGGCGTGCGCGCAGACCACCAAGACGATCCGCTTTGCGCCAATGGCGCACCTGTTGCCCTATCACGATCCGGCGACACTCGCGATCCGCATTGGCTGGCTCAGTCAGGTGATGGAGGGACGGTATTTTCTCGGCGTCGCTCCGGGTGGACACCATACCGACGCTATCCTGCACGGGTTCGAGAGCATTGGGCCGTTGCCACCGATGCAACTGGAAGCGCTCGCGCTTATGGAGCGGGTGTGGGAGCGCAAGCCGTTTGTCGAAAAGGGTAAGTATTTCCAAGCTGGGTTCCCCGGCCCTGACACGATGCCCGAATACAACGTCGAGATCGCAGATAACAGTCCATATGGCGGACGCGCGGCGCTTGAACTGGCAGTCACCGGCCTGTCGCAAAAATCGTCTTCGATGAAGTTTGCGGGCGAACGCGATTATTCGCCGATCTCGTTCTTCGGTGGCACGCCGCAGATGAAGGCGCACTGGGATACCTGGTCTGACGCGATGATCTCGAAAGGGCATACGCCCGACCGCAAGCGGTATCGCGTGTGCCGTGACATCTTCATCGCAGATACTGATGCCGAGGCCAAGCGACTGGTCCGCAAGACCGGGCTGATGCAGACGTGGCACAAGTACTTGAAAGAGATCTACGTCAAGTTCGGGCTGTTCGATGGCATTATCCATGACAGCGGCGTGGACATCACGCCGGACACCATCGACGAGGACTTTCTGGTCGACCACGTAATCCTGTGCGGATCGCCTGATACGGTGATCGAGAAGCTGGAAAAGCTGGCCGATGCGGTTGGTGGCTGGGGACAGATCGTGGCCAACCAACACGACAGCATTGACGATCCCAAGCCGTGGGAAGAATCGCTGCGCCGTCTGGCGACCGAAGTTTGCCCCAAGGTGCGAATGCCAACCTGAATCCCTGCCAGCGATGGCCACTGATGGTGCCGCAAAGAGCGCCAAAGGGGCCATCGCCGGACCGTGGAGAGGACTGAGATATGACCAAAGCAAGAGCGTGTGTGCTGGTTGAACCCAATCGGGTCGAGACGTGGGATGTTCCCGTGTTCGATCCTGAGCCGGGCGGCGCGCTGGTTCGCATCGTTGCGGGCGGGGTTTGCGGCAGCGATGTTCACATCATGTCGGGTGAAGCGGGCATCATGCCGTTTCCGATCATTCTGGGCCATGAAGGCGTGGGCCGGATCGAGAAACTGGGGCCGGGCGTTACCACCGATTATGCGGGCGTGGCGGTAAAGCCGGGTGACCTTGTCTATTGGGCACCGATAGCGCTGTGCCACCGCTGCCACAGCTGCACTGTGATTGATGAAACCCCGTGCGACAATTCGCAGTTCTTCGAACATGCCGAAAAGCCGAACTGGGGCAGCTACGCCGATTTTGCCTGCCTGCCCAATGGCCTTGCGTTCTTCCGCCTGCCGGATGGCGCGTCGGTCGATGCGGTGATCGCGCTGGGTTGCGCCTTGCCCACGGTGCTGCGCGGGTTTGATCGCTGCGGCCCGGTGCGCATGGGTGATACGGTGGTGGTGCAGGGGGCAGGGCCGGTCGGTCTTTCCGCAATCCTCGTGGCCAAACTGTCTGGTGCGCGCGAGATTATCGCGGTGGACATGCACGACAATCGCCTTGCCATTGCGCGGTCGCTGGGCGCTACGGCAACAGTATCGCTAAAGGACACTGCGGAGGAGCGACGCAGGCAGATCTATGATCGTGTCTCGGTCAACGGTCCGGATATTGTCGTCGAAGCAGCTGGCGTGCTGCCGGCCTTCCCCGAAGGCGTGGACATCGCGGGCAATCACGGACGCTACATCATCCTGGGCCTTTGGGGCGCGATCGGCACGCAGCCGATCTCCCCGCGTGACCTGACGCTCAAGAACCTGACGATTGCCGGCGCAACGTTTCCCAAGCCCAAGCACTACCATCAGGCGCTGCATCTGGCGGCGCGGCTGAACGGGCAGTATCCGTTGGCCGAAATCGTCAGCCATCGCTTTGGCGTAAGCCAGGCGCTCGAAGCGCTGGAAGCTACGGCGGCAGGTGCGGTGATCAAGGCGATCATCGACCCCGAAATCAACTGACAAACGAAAGGACGAATTATGGTTGAGGCAACCGTCGCGGATCATCGCGTTCGTGCCGACCGTCCGGCGCACGTTCCCGAAACATTGGTCAGGGACATCGACATGTATGCGCTCGACGGGATCGAGCAGGGTTATCACGAAGCATGGAAGGCGCTGCAGCAGCCGGATATGCCCGAACTGGTGTGGACGCCGTTGACGGGCGGTCACTGGATCGCCACGCGTGGCGAGCTGGTCAAGGACATCTACAGTGATCCGACCCGGTTTTCGAGCGAGGTCATCTTCCTGCCCAAGGAGGCGGGCGAGAAGTACGGCATGGTGCCGACGCGGATGGATCCGCCCGAACATACGCCCTATCGCAAGTTGATCGATACCGGGCTCAATCCTTCACAGATCCGCAAGGTCGAAGAGCAGGTCCGGCAGGCGGCAATCGATCTGATCGAGCCGCTTGTTGCCAAAGGGCAATGCGATTTTGCGGCTGAATACGCCAACGTGTTCCCGGTGAAGGTGTTCATGGCGATGGCGGGTCTGCCGATGTCGGACGTGCCCAAGCTTTCCGAATTTGCCAGGGACATGACCCGGCCTGCAGGCAACTCGCCTGAAGAAATGGCGGAATCGCTTGATGCAGCGAACAAAGGGTTCGACGCATATGTCGATCCGATCATCCGCTCGCGGCGGGGTGGCAGCGGCACTGACCTGATTTCCGTCATGGTGAACGGCACGATCAATGGCGAGCCGATGCCGCATGACAAGGCTGTGGGGCTGATCTCGCTGTTGTTGCTCGGCGGGCTCGATACGGTCGTCAACTTCCTCAGCTTCTCGATGATCTACCTTGCCCGGCACCCGGAGAAGGTCACGGAGATCCGCGAAGACGAGTTGAAGTTGCGCCGCGGCGTGGAAGAACTTTTTCGCCGTTTTCCAGTTGTCTCGGAAGCGCGGATGGTCGCCGTCGACCAAACCTATCGCGGCGTGGAGTTGAAGCGTGGCGACATGATTCTGCTGCCCACCGCTCTGCACGGACTTGATGAGGGAGCGAACGAGAACCCTTGGGATCTGGACTGGGAGCGCAAGGCACCGCAGCACAGCACCTTTGGCGGCGGGCCGCATCGCTGCGCCGGGCTGCATCTGGCAAGGCTGGAAGCGACCGTGACGCTGCAAGAGTGGATCCGGCGCATTCCGGAGTTCTCTCTCGCTCCCGGCGCGAACCCGGTTTATCATTCGGGCATCGTCGCAGCCGTCGAAAACGTGCCGCTAGTGTGGGCCAAATCCTGACATCTATAGAACGAGGACCATCACATGGCAGGACGGCTTGAGGGCAGGGTTTGCGTCGTTACCGGCGCAGGCCAAGGGATGGGGCGTGCCAGTGCCCGAGAGATGGCGCGTGAGGGCGGCAAGGTCGTCATCGCAGACATAAACGAACAAGCCGGGCAGGAAGCTGCTGACTTGATCGTGGCGGAAGGCGGTACGGCCACCTTCATCAAGGTTGACTTGCGGAGCAGCGTTTCCATCCGCAACCTGATGGATACAACCGCCGCGCTCTATGGCGGGATCGACGTGCTGCATGCGAATGCTGCAGTCCACGAAACTGACCTGACGCCGAACACCTCGATTGAGGAGCTGTCGGAAGACGTCTGGGATGTTGTCAACGACATCAATCTCAAGGCAGTGTGGCTTTGTACCAAACACGCGGTGCCTTATCTCAAGACGTCCGATGCAGCGTCGATCGTCAACGTGGCGTCGACCGGAGCGACGGTGGCTTACCCGATGGCGGCTGCCTATTGTGCGACCAAAGGCGGCGTCGAAATGCTGACGAAGGCGAGCGCCACGGACCTTGCCAAGTTCGGTATCCGGGTGAATTGCTATTGCCCGGCTGCGATCCGCACGCCCATGTTGGAGAAGTATCTCCAGGCTTCAGACGATCCCGCTGGGCTGGAGAAGGTCCTCCGCGGCGCGCACTTGCTGCCGCGCCTTGGCGAGCCTGAGGAAGTCGCCAAGCTGGCGGTGTTCCTGGCTTGCAGTGACAGTTCGTTCATCACCGGCGCGTCCTACCTGATCGATGGTGGCGCGCTGGCCTGGCGCGGCCTTAACGCGGGGTAATCAATCGGTGCCGCGGTGCTCCGGTGCCGCGGCGGCGATGTCCAGCGCCTGCAGGATTGCCTTGCGGCCGATGCCCAGGGCGATGGCGTTCTTCAGGTGGACGCGGAAGCCGGGGCGGAAGCGGTGGCTGGGCGCGGCATCGCAGGCAAGTGCAGCCAGTTCCTTGATCCGCGCGCGCACCGTGCCGCTGCGCCACGGAATGGCGCAATATTCGAAGAAGCCGGTGAAGATATCGGGCGAAAGCCGCAGCATTGCTTCGAGGAAGCCCGGCAGTTCGGCGGAAAACCCTGTCCAGAAGGGGTCATTGCCGACGCGGTCATCCCACAGCGCCTGACGGTCTGCATCGAACGGGGCGTCGGCATCGATCAATCCGCGCGCACTTGCTGCGTCAAGCACCGCAGACGCCGAAACCATAAGGGTGTGAACGCCGAGGCCGGAGGTAAGGGCTAGAATTTCCTGCACCTGCCCAACTGTCGCGCCTGCTTCGAAGCATTGCACAATTGCTGCGTCCAATCGTGCGCGGTCAAGTGCGGTAACCGAGGCGCTGACGGCCAAGGTTATCAGCGCTGCAGCCAGTTTATCAAGCGGTTCGCCATCTGCAATTCCGCTGGTCAGGTCTTCGGCTTCTGCGCGCAATGCTGCGATGGATATAGTGGTCATCCAACGACTTTGGCAATGGCGTGCGCACCTGTCAACTTATGTGTTGACTGGATCGTGGGCGTTGATCATATGGATTGTGAGAGAGGGAGTAGAAACATGTCGACGCTGGAAGAACGCATCGCAAAACTCGAAGACAGGGCCGCCATTCAGGATCTGGTTGCGGTGTATTTTCGTGCGTCCGACGATGATGACTACGCCGTCATGGCGCAATGCTTTTCCCGTAATGCCCGGTTCGAAGCTTCGGGATTTGAAGATGCTGCAGGGCGTGATGGCATTGTCGCACTTATCAAGGCGGCGCGAGCGGGCATGGGGCAGACCGTGCATACGCCCAACTATGTCCACATCAGCTTTACCGGCGCAGATACCGCTGACGGTGAGGTTTGTGCGCACCTTGAACTCGGATTGGGTGAAGCCACGTATTTCGGCGCAGTGCGTTACATCGATCAATACGTGCGCGAAGACGGCCAATGGCGGATTGCAGTGCGGGCGATGAAGGTCGTTCACATCGGGCCTTGGTCGGAAGTCGGCCGTTCGTTGACGACCGCGCTGAATGTGCAGTGGCCGGGTGCCGATCCGTTGACCTCGGATTTTCCGCGAATGCAGGCCGGGTGACATTTTTTTTGAGTGAATCGTCAACGTTTGCGTTGAAATAATAGGCGCCATTGAGCGTCAATATGGGGAGAAGTGAAATGAAGAAGACGATTGGTGTCCAGCCTGCATTGCTGTTTGCAGGAGCCTCGCTTGCTGCGATCCTGGCTTCGCAACCGGCGTTCGCTCAAACCAGCACTGGGAACGAAGAGCGGCAGGCGAACGAACAGCCTATGTCCGATGCGATCGTAGTGACCGCGCGACGCAAGGCCGAAAACCTGTCCGACGTTCCGGTATCGGTCGCCGCATTGGGCGCGACCGAACTGGCAGAACGTCGCATTCTTTCGGAATCCGATCTTCAGTCGGCAACGCCCGGTCTGACGGTTCGTCAAACCAATTCATCGAACCAGATCAGCTTCTCGCTGCGTGGGCAGTCGCTCGATGCGTTCTCGTTCGCATCGCCAGCCGTGCTGAACTATGTCAATGAATTCAACGCACAGTCGACGTCGGCCAGTGCGTTCTATGACTTGCAGTCGATCCAGGTGCTCAAGGGCCCACAGGGCACGCTGTTCGGTCGTAACGCAACCGGCGGCGCGGTGCTTTATGAAACGCGCAAGCCCGACGAAGACTTCGGTGGTTATGCCCGCTTGAGCTATGGCAATTACAACAATGTGATTGCCGAAGGCGCGATCAACGTTCCCGGCGAGACGATTTCGGGGCGCGTTGCGGCTCAATATCAGAAGCGCGATGGCTACCAGACCAATCTGTTGCTTGGAACCAAGAACGCGTCGATCGACAATTTCAGCGTGCGCCCGACCATCCAGATCAAATCCGGTGATTTCACCAACACCACGGTGTATCAATATGCGTTCACTGGCGGCGTTAGTGCGGGCCTGCGTGCGACCAACTACTACGGTATCAACGGAAGTTCAGGCGCAACCACCGATCCGAACAACAACTTCGTCAATGGCCAGCCCTTTGCCGGTCAGCTCGGCTTCGGCTTGCCTTCCGCAACGCTTTATCCAGACGGCATCGCACCGTTGCTGGAATACGGCGCAAAGTTTGCAGCCTTCGGCTTCAGCGGCCTGCCAAGCTTCATCAATGCGCAGAAGAATTACGGCTTCTACGATATCTTCAACAACCAGACCGGGGCTCATGAGGGTCGCCAGCATCTGGTGACCAACACCACGACGTACGAACTGTCTGACGACATCCAGATCAAGAACGTCTTCGGCTTCAACCGCTCTATCTCGCGCGACCGTACGGACGTTGACGGATCACCATTCGAACCCCTGAATATCGGGTTCAGCGGCGGGACGTCGGCTGCCAACTTCGGCAATCCGGCAATTGGCGGTCCGGGCGCAGAAGGGTACACCTACGTTCAGCGACAGTTGTCGGACGAACTGCAGATTTCCGGCAAGGCCGACCGTCTGACGTACATTGCGGGCGTATATTATTTCGAAGGCAGGGATGCCCAGCGCCTTCCGCTCGTGTTTGCGCCGGATTACGTTGCCGCCTTGGGCGATAATCTGGGTGCCTTCCTGCGTGAATACCAGGTCGAGACCAAGTCCAAGGCGGTCTATGCCCAAGCGTCGTACGAGATTGCCGATCGGCTGAATCTGACCGGTGGCGCACGCTATACCTGGGAGACGACCAACTATGCCCCAGCACGCCGCACAGCAGGCTTCGACCCATTCCTTGACGACTTCAACGTCGGGCAGGGCGTCGGACCTGAAGAACTGAAGGCAAGCAAGCCAAGCTGGACGGTTTCGCTCGACTACAAGGCAACCGACAGCCTGCTGCTTTACGCCACGCATCGAGGATCATGGCGTACTGGTGGTTTCAACGGTACCGCAACTTCGGTCAATGGTGCTGGCAAGGTTGTTGCGAACCGGTTCCTGCCTGAAACGACGTACGATTTTGAAATCGGCGCCAAGTTCAACGGTGAAATCGGGACGATGCCAGCGACCTTTAACATCGCGGCCTATGACCAGCATATCAGCAATGTCATTCGTGCAGTTTATCTGGGCGTTGCTGCCGTCAGCGGCAATGTCGAGAAGGCGCGGGTTTCAGGCTTCGAAGCAGACGCTTCACTTCGCGTTGCGCCGTGGTTCCAGCTGGGCGGGACACTGGCTTACACCAATGCGCGTTACCCCAAGAACACTGCGATTGTCGGCAACACGGTCGTCCAGTTCGGTCCTTACGGTGACGTGCCGGAGTGGACCGGCTCGGCATTTGCCAAGGTAGAGCATGAGCTTCCGTCGGGCGGCACGGTGTCGCTGCGCGGCGACATGTACAGCCAGTCGTCCTTCTACTACTCGAATGCGGCTGCGACGATCCTGCCCGGTACCCAGATCGAAGGGTACTCGCTGTTCGATCTTCGTGCCGAACTCGGTAACGCCTTCGGATCGGGCGCTACGATCGCAGCCTACGTCAAGAACGTGACCGACAAGGAATACAATGTCGGCGGCTTCGCGCTCGGTGCGGTCAATGCGATCAACTCCGTCCTGCCCGGTCTGCCGCGCATGTACGGCATCGAGCTGAAATACGACTTCTGATCAATCAATACTTCCCCAGACGCCTGCGCCTTCCAGCGCTGGAATCTGGGGAAGGCTACCATTTACAAAGGAGAATCATCGTGGACTCTTTGGACCGGATAGTCGAGGAACGCGCGATTGAGCGGATCGTGTTCGACTATGCTTACTACCTTGACATGAACATGCCCGAGAAGATGATCGAGCTATTCGTCGATGATTGCGAAGTCAGCTATGCGCCCAATTTCGGCGCAACCGGCATTGAGGATTACGCCAAGACGCTTGACGGCATCGGCACCTTTTTCCGCGCAACATCGCATCACGTGTCGAACATCGTGATTGACTGGGTCAGCGATAATGAAGCGACGCTGCGCGCCGCCGTGTTGGCCATCCATCGCTACACCAAAGAGCGCCCCGACGGCATTCTGTATGGCCAGTACCACGATGTTGTGGTCAAACAGGACGGCCAGTGGAAGTTCAAGAAGCGTATTCTCAAGACCGTTATGACCACCGATTATCACGTCCGGGCATCCAACCCCATTGGCCGCGTGGAGTAATCGCGATGGCGGGCGAATATGCCACGATCCGGATCGAGCATGAAGAGGCGCTCAGCTGGATCGTGCTTGATCGGCCAGAGGCGGCGAACGCGTTGTCGCCGCAACTGCTCGACGAGTTCGCTCACGCGCTTGAACGGTTGAAGCATGAAGGCGGCCCGGTCATCGCCATTCGTGGGCAAGGCAAGGGCTTTTGCGCAGGCATGGATCTGGGCAGCTACGGTGCGGGCGACAGCGGCCCTGCCGATCCGATGGGTGACCACGCCCGGCTGCGCGCCAATGTCGATCGGTGGCTGCTGATGTGGGATCATCCCAAGCCGGTGATCGCCGCAGTACATGGCTTCTGCCTTGCCGCTGCGGCGCAGATGTGCGTCTTCACCGATATTACCATCGTGGCCGACGATGTGCGCATCGGGGAGCCGACTATCCCCATCGGTGGCGGCTTCATCGCGCCGACCTGGGTCAGTCTGGTCGGCCCCAAGCGCGCCAAGGAATTTGCCTTCGTGCCGGGCAACTGGATCGACGGGCCGACAGCGGTGACCTGGGGTTGGGCCAACCACTGTGTGCCGGCCGCCGATCTGATCCCGGCGGTCCGCTCGCTGGCACAGCGCATCGCGATGACGCCCCCCGACGTGCTGCGGCTCAAGAAGCTGTCTATCAATCGTGCCACCGAGGCCGCAGGCTTCCGGCAGGCGCTGTCCGGCATCGCCGAAATCGACGCATTGTTGCACATGGCACCGGCGGTGCTCGAAGTGCGGCAACGCATGAAGGAACAGGGCCTCAAGGCCGTCATCCAGCAATTCAAGGTTGCGCCGACGAGTCCGCTCGTCGCGCCGAAGGAGTAATCATGGCAGACGTAGAATTCACCATCGATGGTCATGTTGCGCATGTCCGTCTGAACCGCCCACAGGGCTTAAACGCGATCACGCAGGAGATGGATGACCTGCTGCTGGATGCGTGGAACACGATCAATGCCGATCCCGAGATCTGGTGCGCGATCCTTTCGGCTGAGGGCGAAAAGGGCTTCTGCATCGGTGCGGATGTTTCGGGCGGAGCCGAGCGCAAGACGCGCATGGCGCTGGGCGGTGGCCTCACGGGTATTGGCGGCCCGCTGGTTACACTCAAGAAGCCGTTGATCGCGGCGGTGCAGGGGTTCTGCGTCGGCGGCGGTTTTGAACTGGCGATGTGTGCCGACATCATCGTCGCTGCTGAAACCGCACAGTTCGGGCTGCCCGAGACGAAAGTTGGGATCATTGGAGAATGCGGCGTTGTGCACCGGGCGATGCGCCAGTTGCCGCACCACATCGCGATGGCGATGATATTGACCGGTGAACGTATCAAGGCCGACGTCGCCGAACGCTTCGGACTGGTGAATGAAGTCGTGCCGTTCGCTGATCTGGCTACCACCGCGCAAAAATGGGCGGACAAGATCAATGCCGCATCGCCGCTTGCCAATCAGGCGGCCAAGGTGGCTGCTCTGGGGCGTCTGGGTCATCCACTTGAAGTCGCGCTGATGTCGCGCTTCGAGGAGATCGAGCAGTACGCAGAAAGCAACGACAAGCGCGAAGGCGAGCTGGCGGGAGCCGAACGCCGCAAGCCAGTGTGGACGGGCCGCTGAGATGAGCGGCGAGGGTGCGCCAACGCCGGGCGAAACCGACATCCGGGTCGAGATCGATCCGGGCCACTTCCGCTCGGTGCTGGGCACATATCCCACCGGCGTCTGTGTGATCACCGGTTGCAGTCAGGATGGCGTGGCTGCGGGGCTGGTTGTGGGCAGCTTCACTTCGGTGTCGCTGGACCCGCCGCTGGTGGCGTTTTTCCCTGACCGCAAATCCAGCAGCTGGCCGCAAGTTCGTGCGTGCGGACACTTCTGCGTCAACGTGCTGGCCGAAGATCAGGTTGAGCTGTGCCGCCAGTTCGCGTCGCGCGGGGGTGACAAGTTTGAGGGCGTGTCGCACCGTATGTCAGAACGGGGCATGCCGCTGCTCGATGGCGTTGTGGCACATATCGAATGCACCATCGAGGATGAGATCAACGCGGGCGATCACACCATCGTGCTTGGCCGGGTACAGTCGCTGGCGGTTGAGCGGGCGGTTGGCCCCTTGCTGTTTTTCAAGGGTGCTTACGGGCGCTTCGACGCTGCAGGCTGACAGGCGCATGTCTGCAAACCTTGGCCATTATCCGCCCAATCCGGCGTATGGGAGTGGCATCTTCAGACGGCGGATCAGTTTCTCATCGTGGGGCAACGGCATTCAGGTGTCAGTTCTCGATGATTTCCACGATATGAGCGTGGCGCTGGTGGTCGATGACGGTGTGATTGCCGACGTGATCGCGCGGATGGACCGGTTTCCCAAGACGAGCTGCCCGGGTGCGACGGCAGCACTGGGAATGCTGCGCGGAAGGCCTGCCGACGGCGCGCCGCCATCATTGACCAGCGATGAGCGGGGCGGGCAATGCACGCACCTTGTTGATCTTGCCCGGTTGGGCCTGTCGTGGATGGCCCGTGGTGACCGGGCGCAGAGGGTGGAAGTTTCGCTGACCGACCGCGATGTGGCGCGCCGTCAGCGGCTTGCGGTGGAAGTGGATGGCGCGCTGGTACTGGAATGGGTGCTGCACGACGAGGTCATCGTAGAGCCGCGCGAACACTGCGGACAGACCCTGTTCGGCGGTTTCACCCGCTGGGTTCAGCAAAACTTTCCGCCTGCGCAGGCCGACGTGTGGCGTATCGCCCAGATGGCGGTTTTCGTTGCGCGTGGCCGGGCGTATATCGTGGATGGACCGCAGCCGCGCCGCGTTTCGGAAGAGCCTGCGCGGCAGGGCGCGTGCTACAGTTTCAGTGGCGCGGCCTTCGCGACGGCGTATGACAATACCGGCTACGTTCGCGATATGAGCGGCGGCTTTCCGCCCGCTTACAAAGCCCCACAAGAAAACATAAAAAGAGGAGCTTGAGATGACCGCGATTGCTACCATCGATGAAATCATCGACGAGGCGCGCAATGGCCGCCCCTTCATTCTGGTCGATGCAGACGATCGCGAGAATGAAGGTGACATCATTGTGCCGGCCCAGTTTGCCACGCCTGACCGGATTAACCAGATGGCGATTCACGCGCGCGGGCTGATCTGCCTTGCGATTACAGCAGGGCGGGCACGTGAACTGGAACTGTCGCCGATGTCGAGCGACAACCGCTCCGGCCACGGCACTGCGTTCACCGTCTCGATCGAGGCGCGCGAGGGCGTGACCACCGGGATTTCAGCATTCGACCGTGCCCGGACAATCTCGGTGGCGGTCAACGCACAAAGTGGGCCGCGTGATCTTGTGTCACCCGGGCATGTCTTTCCGCTCGTCGCGCGCGATGGCGGCGTGCTGGTGCGTCCCGGGCATACTGAGGCTGCCGTCGACATTTCACGGCTTGCAGGGCTGATCCCCGCTGGCGTGATTTGCGAGGTGATGAACGCCGATGGGACGATGGCGCGTTTGCCGGATCTCGTGCCCTTCGCCGCAGAACACGGCATGAAGATCGGCACGATTGCAGACCTGATCGCGTGGCGGCGCAAGACCGAGACCTTGGTTGAATGCGTTGCCAGCGGACCGTTCGACAGCCACTATGGCGACAGTTTCACGATCCACGTCTATCGCGATCTGGTGGACAATTGCGAACATGTGGCCCTGGTACAAGGCAATATCCGGCCGGGCGTGGACACGCTGGTGCGGGTGCATCAGTTCGATCTCACCGCCGATCTGCTCGGCTATCGCAACGCTCATCCCGACTATGTCCCATCGGCCCTGCGGCAGATGGCCGGACACGATGGCCCGGCTGTCGCTGTGTTCGTGCAGGATCCCGACCGCGCTTCGATCTCGCGCCGGGTCATGGGCGGGCGCGGCGAATATGCACGATTGTCGAGCGACCGCGACTACGGTATCGGCGCGCAGATCCTGAAAGATCTTGGCGTCGAGCGTATGGCGCTTCTGACATCGAGCAGTCGCAAAATGGCTGCGCTCGAAGGATTTGGCCTCGAAATTGTGGATCGCCGGGCCATTGTCGAAAGCTGATGTCCTGGCCGAACCGGTCGGCGGGGCTGGGCCGGTTGCCGCTCAAAACCTCTGGTCATCGGAGCCTGAGATCGATACGCGTCAAGTTATGGTAACGACGAGCAACATTTCGAAGCGCCGGAAGTCCGCGCTCGAAGAAGGCAGCACCGACTATCTGGCAAAGCGCGCCGAACTGGTCGAGATTGCGGGGCGGCAGTTCAAGGCCCACGGTTTCAAGGCGACGACGCTGGCCGAAATAGGGCACAAGGCGGGGCTGGATCGTGCGACTGTCTATTACTACTTCGGTAGCAAGGAAGAACTGTTCCGCGAATGCCTGCGCGTTGGCGTTGAGGCCAATATCGCGGCGTGCGAAGCGATCTTTGCAGACGAAGCACTTGAATCAGCGGGGAAACTGCGCGGCGTCATCACCCAGTTGATGTCGGCTTACGATCAGTACTATCCGCATATGTACGTCTACATCCAGGAAGAGATGAGCCGGGTTACCGGCGAGAAAAGCGCGTGGGCACAGCGTATCGTGGCCAAGACGCGCACGTTTGAACGCATCGTGCTCAGCCTGATCAGCGAACTGATCGCCAAAGGCGAAATGCGGTCCGACATCGCCGTTTCGGTGGCCGCCAACGCCGTGTTCGGGATGCTGAACTGGACGCACCGCTGGTATCAGCCGGGCGGCGCGCATTCCGCACAGGAAATTTCGGATTCGTTTTGCGAAATATTCTTCAGCGGAATGCAGAAACGCTAACGCGACGTCACAGCCGCGTGCGCAAGGCTCGTTTGTCGACCTTGGTTGCCGACATTGGCCATTCGCCGTCGTTCATGAAGAACACTGCGCGGGGCACCTTGTAGCTGGCAATGCGACCCTGGCAGAAGTCGATCAGCTCCTGCTCCGTGGCGGTGTGGCCCGGGCGAAGTTCGACAAACGCAACCGGCACTTCATCCAGCCGTGGATCGGGCCGGCCGACCACTTCGGCGAGCTTCACCGCCGGATGGCTGCAGATATAGGCTTCGACCTCGATCGCGGCGACATTTTCGCCGCCCACTTTCAGCATGTCCTTGGCACGGCCGTGGAAGGTCAATTGGCCGTCCGCGCCGCGCGCATATAAATCGCCGGTGTGCAGCCAGCCTTCGCCGTCCAGCGCTTCTGCGGTCTTTTCGGGCGAGCGATGGTAGCCGTCCATCACGCAATAACCGCGTACCAGAATTTCGCCCACGGCATCAGGCGCCGCTTCCTCGCCGCTATCCAGTGCGATGATCTTCACCTCGATCCCGGGCACGGGTTTGCCCTGGCTGATGGTTCGCTGCTCCGGCGTTTCGTCGGGCGCGCACAGGGCAAAGATTCCGGCGGTCTCGGTCATCCCGCATGCTTGCATGAATTCGGCGTCGGGGAAGGTGCGCTGGGCGCGGTCCACCAGCGCGGGCGGGGCGATCAGCAAGACCTTGCGCAAGGTTGCCAAACGCTTCGCATCGAATGCAGGATGATCGAGCAGCGGCTGCAGGATGGCGGGAAACCACGGCCAGGCCACGGTTACCTGCTCACGCTCCATCAGGTCGAGCGCGCGGCCCGCATCGAAGAACACGTCGGTGACGTAGGTGCCGCCGGTCCCGATCGTGCCAATAAACGGCGCGAACGAGCCGATATGGAACAGTGGCCCGCCACCCCATGTCACGTCATGGTCAGACGCGCGGAAGCGGCTGCTGGCCCGCTCTACCGGCCCTCGGGTAACGGCTTCGTGGCTTAGCAGGCAGCCCTTGGGATTGGCAGTTGTGCCCGACGTGTAGATGATCAGTGCCGTGTCGCGCAGGCGGGTTGCACGGCGTGCCATATCGACGGCGCTGGCAGGCACGGATTGGGCGGCTTGCGCAAATTCTGTGCGTGAAAGGAACCCGGCAGGCGCGTCGCCTTCCAGCACCACGATGCCGCGCAGTTGCGGCGCTTCGGCCAGCGATAGCGGCTCGCCGTGCGGGCTTGCGCCCAGCGTTGGCAGGGCAGTGGAGAGCACCTCGCGGAAATCGACGAAGCGCGTATCGGCAGCCGTCGTCAGGATCAGTGCAAGGTCCGCGTTCTCGATGATGTAGCCGAGTTCGCGGCTCTTGTGCCGGGCATTGAGCGGGACTGCCACGCAGTTGGCCAGCGCCGCACCGAACAGCGCGGTCACCATTTCGCGGCTGTTATTGGCCAGAATGCCGACGTGGGAACGGGGGCGAAGGCCCATGCCGATGATGCCGCGCGCGATCTCGACCGAGGCATCGCGCAGTTCGGCATAGGTCAGGGCAAAGTTGGGCATGACCAGTGCGTTGCGGTCAGGATACCGCGTGGCGCTGCGCACCAGCAAGTCTGCCAGCGGGCAAACCTCGGACCACTCCGTGAACGTCAAGGCGATACTCCCCCGCACCAATGTTTTGTTGTTTTTAGAAATGATGCGATCTCGCACGTCTGTCAACGCATATGTTGATAGACGTGCGGCGCGTATGCCGGTTCAGGCCATTTCGAACCCTGCGTAGTCCATGTAAGCGACTTGTTCGCAGCGCTTGCGGTACTCCGGGCCGCCGCCAACATGGACCAGCGTCCTACGCACAATTGTGCCGTCCGGCTTCGTGGTGGTTTTGACCCACCATGCATTGGCTTCGGCCAGCAAGGTGCGGGCGAAGTCGCGGTAGACAGATTCTGTCCATTCGTCCTCTGCTGCCTGCGATGTTTCGGCAAAACTCAGGCCCTTGGCGGCCATGTAGACCAGCATCTGGGTCACCCACTCTGCCTGAAGCCCGCCGCAAACCCCGACATTGCAGAATGCCGAGCCATTGTGCGGTCCGACAAGCGTGTAGAAATTGGGGAAGCCGCGCGCCTGCAGGCCAAGGAATGTCGTCGGTCCGTCTGCCCACACTTCCTTCAGACGGGCGCCGCCTTTGCCGCGAATGTCGATCCGGTCAAGCGATCCGGTCACCGCATCAAAGCCCGTTGCGAAAATGATCACGTCGAGTTCGTAGAAGGCGTCAGCCGTGCGAATGCCGCTTTCGGTGATTTCGACAATTGGTGCCTCATGAATGTCGATGAGGTGCACGTTGTCCTTGTTGTAGGCCTCGTAATAGTTCGTTTCCATCGGGACGCGCTTGCCGCCGAAAGGGTGATCCTTGGGAATCAGCTTTTCGGCCAGACGGGGATCCTTCACGCGCGAGCGGATTTTGTCTGCGACGAAATCGGCAAGGAATTTGTTGGATTCCTTGTTGACCAGCAGGTCGCGGAACCCGCTGAGCCAGATGCCATAGCCGGGCTGGTTGTACAGGTTCTCGAAGAAGGCTTCGCGTTCCTCCGCAGGGACGTCGATCGCCTTGCGCTGATCGCGGTGATAGGGGAATGCGGTGTCGGTGATCTTCACATATTCCAGAATGTTCGGATAGCGTTTGCGGATGACCTCCATCTCGTCCTTGCTGATCGGCGTGTTGCCCAGAGGCGTGCACCAGTTTGGCGAACGCTGGAATACCTGCAACTGGCCCGCTCTTTCTGCGACGATAGGGATGATCTGGACGCCCGTGGCACCCGTTCCGATAATGCCGACGCGCTTGCCGGAGAAATCGATCTCGCGGGGGAGGCCGTTTTCATCAACCGGCCAGCGCGAGGAATGGAAGGCTTCGCCTTTGAACGTGGTGATCCCCTTGATGTCGGGCATTCGCGTGGCAGAAAGCGGGCCGGTGCACGAGATGAGGTAGCGACAAGTCAGGGTTTCGCCATTGCCCAGCGTAACTTTCCAGACATTGCCCGCTTCCTGATAGTGGGCGGCGGCAACCTTCGTGTTGAACCGGTATAGTTTGCGTACATCCATCGCATCGGCCGCGCTATTGGCATAGCGCAGCATTTCAGGTTGCGAGGCGAAGCGCTCGTTCCAGTCCCACTCAGGGATGATGCCCTTGAGTGCGAAATAGCCGTAAGCATAGCTTTCGGTATCGAGCCTGCAACCGGGATAGCGGTTCCAGAACCACGTGCCGCCGACATCAGCGCCCGCCTCGATCCCGCACACCGACATGCCGTTCTGTTCGAGCAAGTGCGTCTGGTAGATGCCGGTCACTCCGGCACCAATCACCACAGCATCGAAATCGGGCTTGTGTTCGCCAACAATCATAAAAGACACCTCTGGAGTCCGGCAGCCAGCTCATGCCGCCGCGTCGCATATATACTCACGAGAATATATATATCCTGTCAAGGTTTTAAATGGGTTTAGGAGAATATCTGTCCAGTCTGCGACGCGGGCACAACACCGCGGCGCAAATCCGAAATCTCGAAACGATGCAGGAAAATATAAAGAAATCAGGAGATTACGTGCGCCGACCCGGGCAGCAAACACCGGCTTTTATCTAGGTTCGTCGGCGAGGTAAGAGAGCGGATCGGGCACGCCGACCGTCCTGAGGGCCAGCGCGGCAAGCTCCGTCGCCACGGATTCGGCAACCCAGCGGCCTTCGGGCTGAAACCATGTGAACGCCCACGATGCCATGCCGCCCAGCGCCGATGCGGCCAGCGATGCGTCGGCAATATCAAACTTGCCGCTGGCCTTTCCTTCATTAAGCAGACCGCGCAACATGCGGTGAAAGCGCTGTTTTGAGGAATCGATCGCCAGACCGTCGTCGGCGGGAAGGCTTTTCGCTTCACGGAAATAGAGCGCCACCTCGCGGCGGTGCTCAATCTGGAGGCGCACGAAGTACCGGATGATCTGCGCCAAACGTTGCGCGGGATCTCCGCTCAGCGTGGCGCTGAATGCTACTGTCTGGTCCGCAGCCGCGGCCCCTGCATGGCAGATGGCAACCAGCAGTTCAGCTTTGCTGCGAAACCGCGAATAGATGAACTGCTTGGTGACCCCAAGGCCCTCCGCGATGGATTCCAGCGAGGTCGCCTCATAGCCCTTATCGAAGAACTGCCCGATGGCTTCTTCGAGAATCCGCCGACGTTTGATTTCGTCGACCTCGGCCTTGATCGAATTGATCTCAGGCTGGACAGTCGGATTTCTACTGAGCATCTGCCTCGTCGCCTGAGCTTTAGAAATTACAGCCGGTTGGCGGCCAAGTCTATGCCGAAGGCCGCATTTGCCCATCAGTGGCGAGGATAGCGGTTCACGTCAACTGACGGGGATCGGGCTTGCGGTGCCGGGACCGACGACCGGCGGGTCAAGGTCAACAGAACCGCAGCGTAAAGCGACTGCGACAAACGCCGCCGGTAGAATGTGCATATGAACGATAATAAGTCTTATGTTAAATATAATGCCATGCGTCTTTAAGCATACTTCATGGCGCTTCATCAGCGCAAAAAAAGGGCCAGCCTGCGCCGGCCCTTGGAAAGTTTGGGAGAGGATGCCTGAAAGGCCTGTCCGATATGGCTGCACGCCCACATTGCTGCAAGTGCGAAACGCGGGTTTACGATTGCAAGACGCGCAACCGTTAGCCAAAGATCAGCATTAACAACGCCGAGGCTGTGACCGTAAAGCCAGTCGCCCCCGCCATGAACGCGTCCCGATGTTCCTCCCACCAACGCGCGTTCATCGTGCCGCGCCTTGGCTGGTCGGCGACCAACCGCCGCCAAGCGCCCGGAACACCGCGATCTGGCGCTGCGAAACCAAGGCATCCTGATCGGCCAGCGCGCCTTGCGCCTCTGCATAGGTGCGCTCGGCGTCCAGCGTCTGCAGTGAATCCACTACGCCTTCGCGGTTTTGCGCACGCGTGATTGCCGCCGCCCGCTGCGCCGCAGCTTGTGCCGCTGTCAAAGCGCGGCGTTGTTCAAGCGCGCGGGCATAATCGGACAGTGCCGTTTCGGCTTCCTGCAGCGCGGACAGCACGGTGCCATCAAACGCGGCGAGCGCGCCCGAAGCGTCGGCGTTGGCAGCATCGATGCGGGCGAAGGTCGGCTCACGGTTGGGAAACGCCCAATCGATCAGCGGCCCAAGCAGGAAACTCAACGGGCCGCCCGAGAACAGGTTGCCCACACTGGATGCGGTGGAGCCAATCGAGCCGCCAAGCGTGATGCGCGGGTAAAGGTCTGCGCGCGCCATGCCAATCCGCGCGGTATTGGCCAGAAGCCGTTGTTCTGCCGCGCGAATATCGGGACGCCGCGCCAGCAGCGCTGCACCGTCTCCGACCGGAATTGGCATGGTGATCTCAAGCGGCACGGACCGTTCCCCCGCGATGGGCGGAAGCTGCGATGGTGCGCGGCCTGTCAACGTGGCGAGCGCAAACAGGGCGACGCTGCGCTGCGCCGCGATCGCCGGGATGGTGGCCGCACGCTGTTCACGCAGCGCTTCGATCCGCGCAAGGGCCAAGCCATCGGCAAGGCCCGCGTCGTGGCGCTTGCGGGTCAGCCGCAAGGTTTCATCCAGCAGGGCGACGATGGAGCGGGCCGTGTTGATGCGCGCGGCGGCATTTGCGGCTGTGGCATAGGCCTGCGTGGTATCGGCGATGACCATGATCCGCACTGCATCGGCATCGGCCTGGGCGGCGGCCAGATCACCGCGCGCCGCCGCAACGCCGCCGGATACGCGGCCAAACAGATCCAGTTCGTAGGAAACGTCCGCGCCGATGCTGAACAGGCCGCCCGTGCGGTTCGCTCCGGGCAAGGTTTGGGCCGCCGACGTTTGCCCGTATCCGCCCGAGGCGCTGAGGCCAGCCTGTGGCAGCCGGTCAGACCGTGCGCCGCGCAAGGCTGCGCGCGCCCGTTCGATCCGCGCCACGGCCTGCCGCACATCGGTGTTGGCGCTGGCTGCTTCATCGATCAGGCCATCAAGCACCGGATCGTCATAGAGCCGCCACCATTGATCGGGCAGCGCGGTGGGGCTGACCGCGCTTACGTCAGCCGAAAGGAACGCGCCGGAAGCGGCAACCGGCGCGGCCTTTGCCGTGAAGTCTGCCGGAGCCGCCGCGCAGGCCGACAGGGTTAGCGCGGAGACGGCGGCGAGAATGGTGGTACGAATTGACATGCCTTGCTCCATTATTCCGCCGGTTCGACCGCAGCGTGATCTGCGCCGCCAATGGCTTTGCGATTGCGCAACGCGGCAATCCGGTCCCCCAGCGCGCGGGTGACGACGTAGAACGTGGGCGTGAAGATCAGCCCGAAGCCGGTGACGCCCAGCATTCCGAAGCACACCGCTGTGCCCAGCGCCTGACGCAATTCCGATCCTGCACCCGTGGCGATGACCAGCGGCACCGATCCCAGAATGAAGGCAAAGCTGGTCATCAGGATGGGCCGAAGGCGGGTGCGTGCGGCCTCAATTGCGGCGGCAGCGGCGGAAAGACCGTGGAGCCGTTCACCCTGCCGTGCGAATTCCACGATCAGGATGGCGTTCTTTGCCGACAGGGCGATGAGCACGACCAGCCCGATCTGTGTCAGGACGTTGTTGTCCATCCCTCGCAGGTTCACGCCGACCATCGCGGCCAGCAGGCACATCGGCACGATCAGGATGATCGCCAGCGGCGCAATCAGGCTTTCATACTGCGCGGCCAGCACCAGAAACACCAGCAGCACGGCAAGCCCGAACACGAAGATCGCGGTGTTGCCGGTGCTGGCCTGCTGAAAGGCGATGCCGGTCCATTCGGTGGCATAGCCCTGAGGCAGGGTTTCTGCGGCGACTTTTTCCATCGTCATCAGCGATGCCCCGGTGGAACCGCCGGGGGCGGTATCGCCATCGATGGCGACGGCCGGAGCCAGATTGTAGCGCGAAACGCGATACGGGCCGGTGGTGTCGGTAAATGTGGCCACGGAACCCAGCGGCACCATCGCACCGCTTGCCGACCGGGCATGGAGGCCCGCAATATCGCTCACATCGGCGCGATAGGGCGCATCTGCCTGTGCGGTGACGCGATAGGTGCGGCCCAGCAGGTTGAAATCGTTGACGAAGGCACTGCCCAGATAGACCGACAGCGTATCAAAGATGTCTGACGGTGCAACGCCGAGCAGCTGCGCCTTTTCCCGGTCAATCTCGGTCTTCACGCGCGGTGTGCCTGTATCGAAGAAGGTGTAGACCCCGGCCAGGCCCGGCTGCCCGTTGGCCTTGGCGATGACCTGATTGGCCACGTCTTGCAGCGCGCGATAGCCCTTGCCCGAATTGTCCTGCAGCATCATGCGGAAGCCGCCTGCCGAACCGATGCCCTGAATTACCGGCGGCTTTACGATCATCAGCCGGGCTTCGTTGATATCGACAGTCGCCTTTTGCGCATTGGCAATCAGCGTATCGATATCAAGCCCTTTGGCCTGCCGCGCCTTGAAATCATCCAGCACCCAATAGGCCGCTGCCGAACTGGCTGACTGCGTTTGCGTGGTGCCATCAAAGCCGGAAAACATGACCGCGCCCTTGATCCCGTCAAGCTTCAGCACGCGGTCCGCCACCTGCTTCATCACCGCATCGGTGCGGGTGGTGGCGCTGCCCGGCGGCAGCTGGATCACGCTGAGGAAGTATCCCTGATCCTGCTGCGGGACAAAGCCGGTGGGCGTGGCCGAAAGAGTCAGCCCGGTCAGCCCGATGAGCACGGCATAGGCCATCATCATGCGGCACCGCATGGCGACCAGGCGCGCCGTCAGCCCGGCATAGCCGTCGCTGAACCGTTCAAACATCGCGTTGAATTTGGCACCGGCACGATCAACGACCTGCCGCCAGCGCGGTGCCTCAGCCGGAACAGGTTCATGCTTTTTCAGCAGCATCGCCGAAAGCGCGGGCGAAAGGGTGAGCGAAACGATCAGCGAGATGACCGTGGCGGCAGAGATTGTCACCGCGAACTGCTTGTAGAATTCGCCCGTAATTCCGCCCATGAACAGCGTGGGCACGAACACCGCGCACAGCACGAGCACAATCGCGATCAGCGCCTCGCCCACTTCGTCCATAGAGCGGCGCGCAGCCTCCAGCGGGGAGAAGCCCGCTTCAAGGTTGCGCTCGACATTTTCGACCACGACGATCGCGTCATCCACGACGATGCCGATGGCCAGCACCAGCCCGAACAGCGACAGGTTGTTGAGCGAATAGCCCGCCATTGCCAGCACGGCGAATGTGCCGACCAGCGAAATCGGGATGGCCAGCACCGGGATGATCGATGCGCGCACTTTCTGCAGGAAGACCACGATCACCAGCACCACCAGAATAATGGCCTCGATCAAGGTCTTGAGCACCGCGTCGATGCTTTCAGAGATGAATTCGGTTGGGTTGTAGACGACCTGGTATTCGAGACCCTGCGGGAAGGACTTCGACAGTTCGTCCATCGTCGCCTTCACGCCTTCAGCAGCGGCAAGCGCGTTGGAACCGGGCTTCTGGAACACCGGCAGGATCACCGAATCCATATCGCTGAGATAGGCGGACGTCGCATAATCTGCTGCGCCGATTTCCACACGCGCCACATCGTTCACCCGAATCTGTCGGCCTTGATCGTCAGTGCGGATAACGACTTGTCCGAATTGTGCCGGATCGGTGAAACGCCCCTGCGTTTCGACATTGAGCTGGAACGCGGCTTCGGGGCTGGGTTGCTGGCCAAGCGTGCCTGCTGCCACCTGCACGTTCTGGGCACGCAGCGCGCGCACCACATCGCTGCCGGTCAGCCCGAGCGCCGCCGCGCGGCCGGGATCGATCCACACCCGCATCGCCAGTTCGCGCTGGCCGAACATTTGGACATCGCCCACGCCATCAAGCCGGGCAAGCCGATCCTTGATCCGCGTCTGGGCATAATTGGACATATAGGCCCGGTCGCGCGAACCATCGGGGGATACGAGGTTCACCACCATCAGAAATTCCGGGGTGGTCTTGCGCGTGACGATGCCAAGGCGCTGCACTTCTTCGGGCAGGCGCGCTTCGGCGATGGCAACGCGGTTCTGCACCAGCACTTGCGCCTGATCGAGGTCGGTGCCCGGTTTGAACGTGACGGTAATGGTCATCCGCCCGTCACCGGTCGATTCACTCGACTGGTAAAGCATCCCGTCAACGCCGTTGATTTCCTGCTCGATCGGATTGGCGACCGTATCGGCAACCGTTTCTGCCGATGCGCCGGGATAAGTGGCGCTTACGGTGACGGTGGGCGGCACGATATCCGGGTACTGGCTGACCGGCAGAAAGAAATAGGCGATGGCCCCGGCCAGCGTAATCAGAACGGTGATTACGCCGGCAAAGATCGGGCGGTCGATGAAAAAGCGGGACATGCTCATCGGGCAGACTCCGGGCGTCGTTCAAAAACGCGCCGCAAAAAATGGGATCAGTTTACGATCGAGGCCGATGCTGAGCGCGGGGCAGTTCCGGCATCGCCACCGGCAGCCGATGGGCCGCTTGGGGCTGGAACGATTTGCCCAGCCTGCGCGCGGACCTTCTGGCCGGGAACGGCCATCTGCACCCCTTTGATGACAACATTATCGTTTGGCGCTAGGCCCTTCTCAATCACGCGCAGACCGCCCACTTGCGGGCCGATTTGCACCGTGCGCGCCGATACCAAGCCATCTGCGCCAACGACGAGAACCTGCTTGTTCGCCTGATCGGTGGTGATCGCGGCATCGGGCACCAGCAGCGCATCGCGCGTGCCACCCGTTGCCAGACGCATCCGGCCAAACAGACCGGGCGTGAGCAGGCCCGTGTTGTTGCTGATGACCGCACGAGCGCGGATCGTGCCGGATGATGGATCAAGGTTGTTGTCCGTGAAGTCCAGCTTGCCGTGCCAGCGGTAGTCCGCCTCGTCGGCAAGGCGAATATCCACTGCGCTGCCGTTTTCCAGCCCCTCGCGGCGCGCCTTGAGATAGAGCGCTTCTGATCCGGTAAATTCGAAATACACCGGATCGACAGCGTTGATCGTGGTCAGCAGCGTGGCAGCGGTGCCACCTCCCCCCGAAACAAGATTGCCCGCATCGATGCGCCGGTCCGAGATTCTGCCCGAGATCGGCGCTTTGATGACGGTGAAGCCCACATCAATCGCGCGTGCGTTCACAGCGGCGCGCGCTGCGGCGAGCGCGGCCTGATTGTTGCGCACTTCGGCGCGCAGCCGGTCAATTTCTGTTGCGGCGACAGCATCTTCGGCGACGAGGCGCTGCGCCCGCGCAAGATTGGCTTGCGACAGCGCCAGCATGCTGGAACTGCGCGCAACTTCTGCCTGCGCTTGTGCCAGCACCGCACGGTATGGGCGCGAATCTATCGTAAACAGTGGCGCACCGGCGTTTACAAACTGCCCGTCCTTGAAATGAATGGCGGTGATCTGACCGGAGACCTGCGGCCGTACTTCAACGCTTTTGCTTGCCCTGAAGCGGCCAACGAATTCGTCCCATTCGGTCACCTGTTTTTGCAGCGGTGCGGCGGCGGTTACAACCGGGATGGGAACGGCGGCGGGTGCCGGGCTACCGCCCTGCACAAACCACCACGAACCTGCGATTGCTGCTGCAAATGCGGCGGCGATCAACAAAGGACGGCGACGCGCAGTTCGCACTGCGGCCTTCTTAGCATGGGTAAACGGGATCGCGGCCTTAGCGGCGTCGCGCTGGATCGTTTCAACAGCCCCGTCATCTGCGGGGAAATGGTCGTAACGGTCGAAAGGAGTGTCGAGCATATCTATCCCCGGCCCTTTTGCAGGCAAGCGTCATCGGTCCCGAAAGCGTGCGCTTTCGGTGCTATTGGTCACGGTTTTGAAGGAAGGACGCCAAACGTCCGCCATGCACAAGCGACTTCCGCCGCTTCACCGCTATATGTACCGATAAGTACGTAATCTGACGTTCAGGTCAAGGACTATTTATATACCGAGCGATATTTTTTTCGCAACGCAGCAAAACGCCTATTTTGAAGGCCATGCGGAAAGGGCCGCTTCCGCCACATCAAGTAGCTCGGCCCGCGTCGCGCCCGACTGCGCCTGAACCGAAATTCCCTGCATCACAGCCATAAGGTAGCGCGTGATCGCATCGGCCTTGGTGGGCACGACAAATTCACCCGCGTTAATCGCTTGCTGCATCCGGTCCACGATGAGTTGCTTGGCAGATTCCGCCCGGCGGTTCACGTCATCGCGGATTGATGGCTCCACGCTCTGGCAGGCGACCGACGAGATCACCCCCATGCAGCCCCGGCTTTCGTTGCCAGTGGCCGTATCGACTGCGCCATGCAGAAGATATGCTGCCACCGCGCGGGCCGAAGGCTCTTTCATGGCTTCGCCAATATAGGCGAGCTTGTCATGCTCGTAACGGTCAAGCGTCTGGCGGAACAGCGTTTCCTTGTTGCCGAACGCGGCATAGAGACTCGGCCGCGTGATGCCCATGCTTTCGGTCAGGTCCGTCAGCGATGCACCTTCATAACCCTTGGCCCAGAACACCCGCAAGGCTGCGCCGAGTGCTTCATCCAGACAGAATTCCCGAGGGCGGCCACGAACGGCGGTCTTTTCCATACTGTCAGGTATAGAACGTCACGGCATGCAATGCAAGGTCAGCCGCGTCAGCGGTTGCGCGTCGTCGCCAGCTTTTCAAAGCTCCAGGCTGAGCCGACCATCTGTGCCAGATCGCGCTGCGCTTCCCAGCCCAGTTCTTCACGCGCAAGATCAGGGCTTGCATAGCACGCAGCGACATCGCCTGCGCGGCGCGGTGCAAAGCGATAGGGCACGGCAAGGCCGTTCACAGCCTCGAACGTGCGGACAAGGTCGAGCACAGAATGGCCATTTCCGGTGCCGAGGTTCCACACCGACAGGGCGCGGCTTTCGCGCCCGATCCGGTCAAGCGCGGCAAGATGGCCTGCTGCCAGATCGACCACGTGGATATAATCGCGCACACCGGTGCCATCGGGCGTATCGTAATCGTTGCCGAACACCGAAAGCTGATCGAGCCTGCCCGAAGCGACGCGGGTGACATAGGGCATCAGGTTGTTCGGAATGCCGTTGGGATCTTCGCCAATCAGCCCGCTGGCATGCGCGCCCACCGGATTGAAATAGCGCAGCACCGCAATGCGCCAATCGGGATCGGAGGCGGCCAGATCCTCAAGCATATGTTCAACGATCAGCTTGGTGCGGCCATAGGGATTGGTGGCCGAACGCGGGTGCGTTTCATCCAGCGGCAGATATTGCGGCGCACCATAAACCGTGGCGCTTGACGAGAATACCAGCTTGCGCACGCCCGCTGCCTTCATCGCCTGCAGCAGGCAGGCTGTGCCCCAGACGTTGTTCTCATAATACTCCAGCGGCAAAGCAACGGATTCACCCACCGCTTTCAGCCCGGCGAAGTGGATCACCGCGTCGATGGCATGATCGGCGAACACCTGATCCAGCGCAGCCCGGTTGCGGATGTCGCCTGTGACCATGATGGGCGCGTTTCCGGTGATCTGCTCCACCTGCACGGCCACATCAGGCTTGCTGTTGCAGTGGTTGTCAAAGCACACGACAGCGTGCCCTGCCTCAATCAGCGCGACCGCCGCGTGGCTGCCGATGTAGCCCGCGCCGCCTGTCAAAAGAATCGTCATTCGCTCATTCATCCGACTGCACTATCATCCGGGCCTTAACGGTTCTGGCACTCACGCACTTTCGCGCGCCACGAGCCTGAAGCCCACGTCGATCCAGCGTTCCTGCGGCAGTCCGGCGCCGCTGCGGTTGCGGATCGCGGCGATGGCTTCGCGCGCGATACGTGCGCCATCAACCTCAACCGAGGTGATGGTCGGGCGCATTTCGCCCGCGATGGAACTGTTGCCGAAACCGACTACGGCAATATCTTCGGGCACGCGCAACCCTGCCGCCAGCGCTTCGACAATCACGCCCTGCGCCAGATAGTCCGATCCACAGACCACCACATCGGGCATTTCGTCCAGACGGCGTATCTCTGCGAAAATACGGCGGGCGTGGCCAAAGCGTGATGGCACTTCGACACTCGCCTCGGTCGGCGCGGCATTCTCACCCGCCAGCCATTCCGCCACAAAGCCATCGCGGCGCATATTGGCGCGCGCGCCCTGCGCCGTGACCACATGCGGCCGCCGATAGCCGCGCGACATCAGAAAGCGGGCAATATCACGCCCGGCGGCGTGGTGCGAAAAGCCGACCGCGATGCCGATGGGGTGTTCCGGCAAATCCCATACCTGAATGAACAGCGCCGGGCTGCGCCGGACCATCTGCTCGACATTCGGCGTGACCGGACCGGTAAAGATAATCGCGTCCACCCGGCGGCTGATGGCGGCGCGGATCAGGTCTTCAGTGCGCGCTTCGGAAACACCCGTGAGGCCCAGCATCACGGTGGTTCCGGCGGCGGAAAGCTCCTCTGCCATCGTTTGCATCGTATCGTTGAAGATCGAATCGGTGAGGTACGGGATCAGCACCGCGACCATTTTCGATTTGCTGGACGCAAGGCCGCCCGCCAGCAGATTGGGGATATAGCCCGTTTCGGCAATCGCTGCGCGGATGCGTTCTGCGGTGGCTTTGGCCACGACTTGCGGGTTGTTGACAAAGCGGCTGACCGTGGCGGTGGAAACGCCCGCGCGGGCAGCAACATCGTCCAGCGTTGCCGCCTTGCCCACAAGGGTATCGAATGGATCAACCGTGGTGCCCGTCATGGTGCAGACGCTAGCGCCTTCACGCCATGATGTGCAATCGCTGTCTTGCGCCGATCAGGTGAACTTCAACGGAACAGACAATGCGCCAATCTCTGGCCAGCGGCTGACCGTGACCGTGCCGTCGAGTTCGAACTCAGTGGTGGCGGCCAGAATTTCCTCAATCGCCACGCGCAACTGCATTCGCCCCAGATGGACGCCGGGGCAATTGTGCGGCCCGCGCCCAAAAGCCAGGTGCTGGGCTATGTTAGGCCGATCAAGGATGAATTCGTCAGGATCGGGAAACACGTCCTCATCCCGGTTGGCCGAGGCATAGATCAGGGCAATCGCCTCGCCCGGATTGATCGTGCGGCCGCCCATCTCCACCGGGCACACCGCCGTCCGCGCAAAGCCGCGATAGGGGGTGTAGAGGCGCAGGAATTCCTCGAGCGCGGCCGGGATCAGCGAAGGATCGGCGCGCAGCTTTTGCTGCAACGCCTTGTCGCGCGAAAGGTGGACGCAGATGTTGCCGATCATCACCATCGGCGCAACGATGCCCACCACCAGCACCTGCCGCACCGTGCCGACCAGCAGTTCATCGGGCAGCGGCTGCCCTTCATGCCGCGCCTCGATCAGCGCTGTGGTGGGATCAAGCGCGGGATCCTGCGGGTGTTCATGGCGCAGCGCAATCAGCGCGCGGGCCATGTCATAAAGCTTGAGCGAGGTTTCCTTCATCACTTCGGGCACATTGGAATGCACCGCAAGGATGAAGGCGCGCCCGGCATCGTGCAGCGTATCGAGCCACTCCTCGGGCATCCGCATCCATTCGCCAAAGACGTGGACCGGCAGATAGCTGGACAGTTCGACGCAGATATCGCCGCCGCCCTTGGCAACCATCGGATTTAGCAACTGGCGCGTCAATTCCCGCGCCCGGCCTGCAAACATCTCGGCACGTTCAGCCGAAAGCAGCGGGTTGAGTGCCTTGCGATAGGGCGTATGTTCGGGCGGATCGAGATGCAGCGGCGGCCGCCGTCCGGTATAGGCAACCTTGGGCACCACGTTCTGCACCGACGTGATGAATGTCGATGAATCCGAAGCTGCGCGTTTCACATCTTCATAACGGGTCAGCGCCCAGAACCCGCCAAGCCCATCGGTGTGAGCAACCGGGCATTCGCGGCGCAAGCGCGCGTATTCGATATGCGGACTATCGAAGTCTTCGGGAACTTCCGGGTCGAAATCTTGGGCGAGTTCAGTCATGAACGGTTGCATAAGCAGCAGCGCTGCGCCATGCAAGCGCTATCATAACGATATGGACGAATGGGAGATGCCGGTGGCCGAGCAGGCATTGAGCGAAGAGGCACTTGAACGCAGCGTGGGCGGAAAAGTGATCCGGCGGCTGGTGATCCCGGCAGCGCTCTACATCCTGATCGGCGCGATTGATCGCACCAATGTGGGGTTTGCCGCCATCGACATGAACCGCGCGCTGGGCCTTTCGGCCACGCAATATGGCTTTGGCGCGGGCGTGCTGTTCGTGGGATATATGATCGCCAAGTATCCCAGCGTGCTGTTCTACGAAGCGGTGGGCCTGCGCCGCTGGCTGGCCACGATCACCGCCGCGTGGGGCATCTGTTCGTGCCTGATGGCGGCGGTGACCAACGAATGGCAGCTTTATGGCTTGCGCGTGGCCATCGGCTTTTCCGAAGGGGGCCTGTCGTCGGGCCTGATGCTCTATCTCAGCCAATGGGCGCCCGAACGCTACCGCGCGTCGATCCTTGCCATTCCCATCGTCTCGATCTCGGTCGCGCAAGTGATTGGCGCGCCGATTTCGGGTCTGCTGATCGATCTGGACCAGCCTTTTGGCATGGAAAGCTGGCGCTTCATGTTCTTGGTTGAGGCACTGCCCGCGCTGGCACTGGCAGTATTCGCATGGGTATGGTTCCCTGATACGCCCAAGGACGCGCGCTGGCTTGATCCGGCAGAGCGCGACTGGATCGGCCGTAACGTGCAAGGCGCGCGCAAGGCCGCCGCGACTGACCAGCCCGGTGAACGCTGGGCCGTGCTGCGCAGTCCGGTGGGCTGGTTGTGCGCCGCGATATGGTTCTGCATCCTTGCATCGAACTATGGCATCATGTTCTGGCTGCCGCAGGTGGTTAAAAGCATGTCGGGGCTTACATCGGCGCAGACCGGGCTGATCGTGGCGCTGCCCTGGGCGGCCAGCGGCATCGGCCTGATCCTCAACGCGCGCCATTCCGACCGCACGGGCGAGCGATACTTGCACGTGGCCATCCCCGCCTTGCTGGGTGGCGCTGGATTGCTGGCGGCAAACCTGTTCGGCGCTGGGCTGCCGGGCCTGATCGCGCTGGTGATCGGCGGGGCCTGCACCGGCTGCACCGTGGCCGCATTTTGGGCCATTCCCACGCGGTTGCTGCGCCCCGGCAGCATGGCGATGGGCATAGTGGTGATCAATATGACCGGCAGCCTTGCCGGTGCGACCGTGCCGCCGCTGATGGGTTACCTGCGGCAGACCACCGGATCATTCACCCCGCCCACCCTGCTGCTGGTGGGCATTGCGGTAATTTGCGCTGCGCTGACTCTGACCGCGCGGCAGGTGGCGGCGCGCGGCGACAGATGAACCGCACCAAGTCCCCCAAGGGCCATCGCACCACAATCCTGACGCTCGCGGCAATCGCGGCGATGGGATCGATGGCGATTCACATGCTGGTGCCCGCCCTGCCCCTGATCGCCGCCGACTTTGCGATTGGTGAGGCACGGGCGCAGCAAGTGGTCAGCGCCTATCTGGCAGGACTTGCCGGAGGGCAGCTTGTGGCGGGGCCACTGGTGGACCGTCTCGGTCGCAGGCCCGTGATGCTGGCGGGCCTTGCCCTCTACATCCTCGGCGCAGGGGCGTCTGCATTTGCGCCTCAGCCGGAATGGCTGTTGCTGGCGCGATTGGTGCAGGCAGCGGGCGGAGCCTGCGGCGTCGTCACCGCGCGGGTCATGGTGGGCGATGTCTTCGGCCCCGCCCGCGCTGCCGGGGTGCAAGCCACGTTGATGACGATCGTGCTGATTTCCCCTGCCATTGCGCCGGTAATCGGCGGCACCATCGCCGATCTGGCGGGCTGGCGCGCGGTGTTTGGCCTGCTCACGATTGCCGGAATGGTTGCGCTGATCGCCGCATGGCAGCGCTTGCCGGAGACTGGCGCGGGTAAACGTCGCGGCAAAGAGGCGCGCAGCCTGCTCGGCGATTACGCCCAACTGGCACGCAATCGCGCTTTCGTGCTCACCACCATCACGCTGTCGGCGGCAAGCAGCGGCCTTTATATGTTTCTGGGCGCAGCGCCGTTCCTGCTGGTCCATCGCTATGGCCTGTCTTCCGGCGAAGCGGGGCTGGCGCTGCTGGTGATTGCTGCCGCCAGCATTGCGGGCACGCGGTTGGTCGTTCCGGTGGAGCGCCGCTTTAGTGCTTTGATCCTCGGCACGGCAAGCTCGGCAACCGGCGGTTTAATCGCGCTTTTGCTGGCGCTTGCTGGCGTTGAAGGCGTCGTGCCGCTGATCGCGCCGATCACCCTGCTGGGATTTGGCGCAGGGTTGGCAGGGCCGGTGGCGTTCAACGCTGTCGCCTTTGCCGAACCGGGCCTTGCCGCCACGGCAACCAGCCTTGCAGGGGCGTTGCAGATGGTGGCAAGCGGCTCAGCCATGACGCTGCTGGGCCTGCTGGCCCCGCTCGATCCGCTGCGGGTTGCCTGTGCCCTGATGGCCTCGACCGGCATTGCTTTGGCCTGCGCTGTCGGAGCAATCGCGGCAAAGCGTTTGAATTAGGGCTTTGCAAGCCCTTACATTGACGTTATTGGCACTGTTATCAGTCAGAGCAAAAATAAGTGAGGGGATTTCCCATGCCTGCCATCAACACCCGCAAAGCAGTCATGCTTGGCGCGCTTCTCGCCAGCACCGCCACCATCGCACCTGCCATTGCGCAGGACGCAGCCCAAGCGGATCAAGGCGACAACGGCGGCCTTACCGCCATCATCGTGACCGCCGAACGCCGTGAACAAAGCCTGCAGGACGTGCCGATCTCCGCCTCGGTCTTTTCCGGCGCTGAGCTTGAGCGCAAGGGCGTCGTCAACCTGAACGACATTCAGCAGATCGCACCGTCCATTGCGATCAACACCTTCAACCGGTCAACCTTCATCAACATCCGCGGCGTAGGCATCGCGCAATCGGCGCCAACATCGAACCCCGGCGTTGCTTATTACATCGATGGCCAGCTGATCCCGCATGAACAGTTCATCGGCCATACGTTCTTCGATATCGGCACGATGGAAGTGCTGCGCGGCCCGCAGGGCACACTTACCGGCCAGAACTCCACGGGCGGCGCGCTTTACGTCCGCACGCCTGAACCGGAATTCGACAGCAACTTTGCGATCGGCGATGTGACCGTCGCCAATTATGACCGCTACCGCGTGGTTGCCGCCATGAATGTGGGCGGCGAAAACGTGGCCCTGCGCATCGCAGGCGTGCATGAAGAGCGTGACAGCTTCACGCGCAACATCGCGGCCAACGCGCAAAGCCAGCCCGGCAATCTGAACATGGATGCCATCCGCGCCAACTTGCGCCTGCGCGGCATGGACGGTCGGCTGAACGTCAACGTGCGCGGTGAGTATTTCGACGTCCGCAGCGATAACAACGCGGTCAAGCGCCGTGGCGACACGGTCAGCACCAACCCGTTCGAGATCCAGGAAGACGGGCTTTCGTTCCAGGACCAAGCCGGATACCGCCTGTCCGCCGAAGCGCGCTATGACGTTAGCGACAGCGTGCAGGCCCGCGCGCTGGTTTCGTGGCAGGATGGCTATACCCACGATCAGACCGACGGTGATCGCACCGCCACCGCGCTGGCCGTGCCCGCCAACCTGCCGACCAGCGGTGCCAACACAGCCCGCTTCCCCGGCCGCGTCAGCAATGGCGATACGCAGTTCAAGACGCTGATCGGCGAATTCAACCTGCTTTCCACCGGCAAAGGTCCGCTGCAATGGGTTCTCGGCGGGTTCGTGATGGACGAAAGCGTCCCTGTCACCCTGCTGCGTGACAACCGCAACACGCTGGATGTGGTGCAATCGAACAGCAGCATCATCACCGAGGCGAAGAACACCTCGCAGTCTATGTTCGGGCAGGTGAATTACTACGTCACCGATGCTCTCGAAGTGCTCGCCGGTGCCCGCTATTCCTGGGACAAGCAGGTTTACACCCGCTTTGCCGTGCCGGGGCCGCCGATCACCCTGCCTTTCACCAGCCAGGTCACATCACAGCAGCTGACCGGAAAGCTGGGCGTGAACTATCACTTCGGTGCCAACAACATGCTCTATGTGACCGCATCGAAGGGCTACAAGGCAGGCGGCGTCAACCTCACGCCGAACACGCCGGACTTCAAGCCGGAACGCAACTTCGTCTATGAAGCAGGTCTCAAGACCGAACTGTTCGACCGCCACCTGCGCGTGAATGGCGATGTGTTCTATTCGGATTACAAGGACATCCAGCTTTCCAGCCTCGTCGGCGGGCTGCCGGTCACGCAGAATGCGCTGGCGGGCAAATCGTGGGGCGCAGAACTGGAAGTGACCGCGCAGTTTGGCGGGTTCGCCGCCAATGCGGGCATGGGTTACCTCAATTCAAAGTTCGCCAATTCGGCCTGCATTTCCGACACCAATGCCGCAGGCACCGATCCCGGCTGCCCCACCAACTTGCGTTTTGTGCCCAAGGACCGCGTTCTGCCGTTCTCACCCGATTGGACCGTGAACGCAGGCGTGCAGTACGCCATCCCGCTTGGCTCGGTTGAAGTGACACCGCGCGTGCAGTGGTCCTACATTTCGGAGCAATACGCCACGCCGTTCCCCAGCGTGAACACGCGGGTGCCGGGCCGCAACGTGTTCGACGCGCGGCTGACGTTGGATATGGGCCGCAAATACAAGCTCGAAGCCTTCGTCAACAATCTGACCGACAAGACCTACATCGCATCGCAGATCCAGAACAGTTCCAGCGCGGATGGCGGCATCATCTATGGCGCGCCGCGCACATATGGCCTGCGTCTGCGCGTTGAAATCGGCAACTGAGCCAATGAGAAAGGGCAAGCGGCTGATGCACCTCCTCCCGCAAAAGTCGTTTGCCCTGCCGCTCGCTGTGCTCGTTCTGGCCCTCTCGGTCGGCGCGCGCGGCGGGGATGGGCCTGACCGCTGGTGGGCACCCGGTGAAGGCCGGGTGCTGCCAGCGGTTCTGGACTACGATAACGCCAACGGCACGCTGCGCATGCTGACCGTGGGAGGGCCGCTAAAAACGGCGGGCCACCCGTTTTTCGAACCGTTGGGCAAGGATGGGCGCGCCTGCGTGACATGCCACCAGCCATCCGATGCGATGAGCCTTTCGGTGGACAGCGTGCGCCGCCAGTGGGACCGCACCAACGGCAAAGACCCGCTGTTCGCCGCTTATGACGGATCGAACTGCCCCACCCTGCCGCAGGACAAGCGCGAGAGCCATTCGCTACTGCTGGATCGCGGACTGATCCGCATTGAACGCCCGTGGCCCGCCAAAACCTTCAACGGTAATCCTGTCAAACCCGACTTCACCATCGAAGTCGTGCGCGATCCCAATGGCTGCAATTCCGGGCCGACTTATGGCCCGGAGGCCGGCAAAATCTCCGTCTATCGCCGCCCGCGCCCCGTGGCGAACATGAAGTATCTGCTGGCGGTCGGCTTCCCCTTCGATCCCAAGCAGGGCTATGCCCTGCCGCTCGATCCCGAAGACGGCAAACCGCAATCGGGCAATCTGATGGCCGATAACCGCGCGGGCAGCCTGCGCATCCAGATGGAGGATGCGGCCACCACGCACCTGCAGATGCTCAAGGCGCTTTCTCCGGCAGAGCGCAAGCAATTGCAGGACTTCGAACTGCGCGTCTACACCGCGATGCAAGTGAGCAAGACCGGCGGCGCGGTGGACAGCGGCGGGGCCGTGGCTGGCCCGGCCCGCCTGCGCGATAGCGAACCCGGCGCGCTCGGCTCCATCGGTGAACCCGTCTGGAGCGAGTTCAAGGGCTGTGAGAGAATCCCTGCTGATGAGGCGGCCAAGCTTACGCCTGGACAACTGGCCATGCGCCAGTCCATTGCACGCGGGGCGCGCGTGTTCCGCGAAAAGATGTTCCTCATCACCGATTCCGCCGGAATCAACTCGCGCGTCGGATTTGGCAATCCGGTGCGCAATTCCTGCGTTTTCTGCCACAATATGAGCCAGATGGGCAACGATGTGGCCCCCGGCCAGGTCGATCTTGGGACCACCACCCTGCCCTTTGCCGATCCGTGGGATGATCTGCCGCTGTTCAGGGTGACCTGCACCGGCCGCCCGCATCCGCACTATGGCAAGGTCATCTACACCTATGATCCCGGCTTCGCGCTGACATCGGGCAAGTGCGCCGATGTGGGCAAGATTACGCTGCAATCGCTGCGCGGCCTTTCGGCCCGCGCGCCATACTTTTCGAACGGCTTGGCAAAGGATTTGCGCGGCGTGGTGGACTATTACGAACGGCGCTATTCCATCGGCTATACCGAGCAGGAGAAGCAGGATCTGGTCAACCTGATGGGTGTGCTGTGAAGCGCCTCGCCCTCCTTGTCGCACTCTGCACCGCAACCACCGCGCAGGCCGCGCAAGACACCGCCGGGCTTGTCCGCTACGTCGCCTGCCCGGTCTATCGCGATACGGACGCCGGCCGCAAATCGGGCTGCTGGCTGGCCGATGACCGCGAAACGGGCAAGCGCTGGGACGTGACCGAAAGCCCTTACAAGCCCGATTGGAACTTCGCTGTGCTGGTAGAAGGACGCCCCTCTGCCAACACTGCGCAACCGTGCGGCGCACCGGCGCTCGATCCGGTGCGCACATCGCGGCTCGACATCCCCTGCACCCGGCACATGATCCCGGCAGAGGGCTTCCCCGGCCGCCGTTACACCCTGCCCCGCCGCAACATCGCGCCGCTATCTGTGGCGCGCCCGGTGCCCCCCGGCCCTTATGCCGAACGCGTGTTCCCGGTCTATTTCGAGTTCGACAAGGACTTCCTTGTTTACCAGTATGACGACTGGCTGATCGACAATGCCGTCACGTGGATCAAGGCGGCCAAGCCCAAAAAGCTCGTCGTCACCGGCTTTGCGGCAACTGTGCCTGAGAAGGTCAGCGGCCTTGAACTGGCCGAACGCCCCGAAGCTGCGCAGGAACGCGCTGAAACTATTGCCGAGACCATGCGCAGGCTGGTGCCAGGCCTGAAGATCGAGACGAAGTGGGAAGTGGCGGCCAAGCCAACTGACGAACCCGACGCCGATGGCCTGCCGTGGCAAAGCCAGCGCCGCGCGGAAATGCGGGCAGTTTTCTAGAACAGCGCGCCCACAGCATCGCAGCTTTCGAGCGCCAAGATGCGCTCAGCCAACGCCTCAGCCCGCTCCCGCCCGACCGGCACCGCCGCGCGCGACAGGCAGTCGATGAACTTCGCCAACTGCGCGCCTTCGGTCAAAGGCCGGTCGGGGCACCCCAGCGCATTGGCCACAAATGCCTCATGCACTGCGCCATCGTTCAGCGTAACACGCATCGCGCCACCCACGCCGCGCTGCCATGTGGGCGATGCCACCACCGCGGGCAGCACCTTCGCCGCCATGCCAAGGACCAGCGGATCGCCAAGGCTTTCTGGCCCGAAGGAATCCAGCCTCACCCCGCCGCGCACCAGTGCCAGCGCGGTGGTGAACGGGATCGAAAACTTGGCGTCAATTGCCACGTCCGGCGCTTGCTTGCGCTCAAGCGGCTCCACCAGCATCGCCTGCACATCGTCCACCGAAACTTCGACCGACGCAATATCATCAGCGGCAAACCCGTGCTGCGCCATTAGATCCAGCGCCATTTCAATAAACGGATGCGTCCCCCGGCAACTGGGCCAAGGCTTGAACGTCAATTCCGCGCCCCAGTAGTGCTGGCCCAACCGGTCGGTCAGATCACTCTCGTCAAACTGCCCGCCCGCATAGAGCGCGTAAAACCCCGATTGGCCCTCAAGCGGCGTTTCAAACCCGGCCACGCCCTCACGCGCCAGCAGCGCCGCCGTTAACGCCGCCTGCGCCGGAAAAGCCTCACGCACGGCCCGCAATACAGTGCGGCGGCTGTGCTTGATCTCACCGGGCATTGTCACTTGGCATAGCGTCAGCGAAAGCGCGTCCTTGGTCTGCGCCGCCGTCAGCCCCAGCAGGTTCGCCGCGCCTGCCACCGCACCAAATGCGGCGACTATCGGCGGCGGATACCACCCGCCCTGCTCCATCGGCTGGCGAAGGGACAGCGCAATCCGACAAGCCAGATCGCCGCCCACCGCCAACGCCGTCAGGAACCGACGACCATCTACCACACCCTCAGATTGCGCCAAAGCCAGCAGCACCGGCACCAGCGATGCATTGGGATGCGCAGGCGCGCGGTCAAAGGCGTCCTCATAATCCACCGCATGGGCCAGCGCGCCATTGGCCAGCGCTGCGCCCAAAGGCTGCACCCGGTGCGCCGTACCGAGGATCGCACAAGGCCCAGCCCCATTGGCGCGGGCCAAAGCAATGAATGGCGCAGCTTCGGGCGCAAGCCCGCTGGCGGCATAAGTAACCCCCACCGCGTCCAGCAGCACCCGCCGCGCACCTTCCCGCGCCGCTTCGGGCAAACCAGCCCACCGCGTCGATGCGATGTGGGTGGAAAGAATGTCGCTGATCATTTCGTCAACTTGGCAGAAGGCCAGCGCAGCAGCGCGGCGTCATGTTCACAAATCCATTCACCACCCCGTAGCCGTGCCGACTTGGGGAACGCACAGATCGGGCGAGTAAAACTGCCCGTGTCAGCCACCTTGCTCGCCTCGATCCGCTCGGGCGCAATGCCCTGCTCCACCCAGCGGATCAGCGCCCAAAGCATGTCCTTCGAGGCGTCCTCGCTCACCGGCGCATGGCCCGATGCGCCAAAGCTGTCCACGCCCGGACCGCCCCGGCAATGATACATGCCCGGCACCATGAACAGGCGCACGTTTTGCGCCAAACGCCCAAGGCCACCGTTGTCACGCGCCAGCGCGCCATAGTATTCCAGCGTCGGCCCGGCGTTGGTCGACGGGTCTTGCCAGCCCTGGTAGAGGATCGCGCGGCGGCCATCGGCGATGAACGGCGCGATGGCCGTGGAATCCCCGCGCAATTGCGGCATCACCTTGTTGATCAGCGCCAGATCACCGGTGCGGCTGAAGGTCAGTTCATCCCATGCAGGATCGTCATGCGCGGCATCGGCCCACATCGCGCGCAACAGTGGCGACGGCGGACCGGGGCGCGTGCGGACGGCGGGAAACAGGCCCCGGTCCATCGCCCTGCCGCGCTCGTCCCGCAGCGGTGCGATAATACTGTTCAGCATCGCCAGCTTCGGCGCGGAGAGGCATCCATCTCCCTGCCCCGGCTTGCACAGCAGCGTGGCGGTGCGGAACTTGCACTGCAGCGGATCGGTGATGATCCCGTCCGCTTTACCATCCACGCCATCACACGCGGCGGTCACCCGGCTTTCGTAAAGCGACCAATCGGCATCGCTCAATGCCGCTTGAGGTTTCCGCTGCGCCTCCAGCGCGAACCACATCATCCGCACCGATTGCAGCGGCATGTTGGGTCCGGGCGCGCCTGCAATCACCCCGTCATAGTCCTGCGGATGGACCTGCATTTCCTTCAAGGCCTGCCGCCCGCCGCCGGAACATCCGGTGAAATAGCTGCGCTCCACGGGCCGCGCATAGAACCGAGCCGCAATCGCCTTCGCACTTTGCGCGGTGAGGTGAACGGCACGATGTTCGTAATCCGTGCGGGCTTTGGCGTTGCGCATCCAGTGCGCATCGCTGGCCTTGTGCCCGGCGTCGGTGGTGACCGTGGCAAAGCCTTGTCCCACGCGCAGGCTCATGTCGATGTAGTTGAAAACCCCTGCATCGCCGCCAACGCCAGCACCAAGGAGCCGTCCGTTCCACGCCAGCGGCAGCCACAATTCAAAGCCGATGGTCCCTTCAATCCGCCCTTCCACACGGCAGAACGCTGCCGATACCGGAACCGATTTATAGAACGTTCGGCTGTCGTCCGGCTTGAACGCCGCATTGGCGGGGACCGCAGTGGCTTTATCCACCACCACGTCCCCCACTGCACCGATAAGCGCGCTGCAATCGGCAGGACTGGCGGTGGCAACGCTTGCCGCAGCCAGCAGCGAAAGCAGCGCCGCCATCAGAACTTCACCCCGGCGGTCATCGCAAACATGCGCGGGATCGGATTGGCCGACTGCGCATCATAGCCGCGCGTGGTATCCACGAACGGAGGATCTTCGTTCAGCAGGTTGCGCACGTCAAAGCCGATGCGCAGCCGCTCGTTCACTTCCACATTCACGCCCAGATCAAAGGTGTCGTAGTTCGAAACCTTCTGGAACGGTGTGATCGTGGTGTTGGTGTAGGACGCCAGATGGTTCCACGTCAGACGGCCCGAGAAGATGCCCACTTGCGCGCCGATATCGGCCTGCGAGCGGAACTTCTGCGGGAAGTTGATCAGCCCCGCCACGTTGGTAACCGCCGCCCCCGGCAATGCCTGGAACAGATACTTGGTAAAGTAAGTCCCCTGCACGCCTGCATCAAACTTCACGCCGCCCAGCGTCCAATTGGCATAGGCTCCAAAGTCGATCCCACGCACTTGCGACCGGCCCAGGTTCTGGCGGCGTCCATCAACAATGAACTGCACCTGATTGGCATTGATCGCATTGTTGATCGGCAGGCCCGAATTGATCAGCGCGGTCACGTCTGCCGCGCTCGGGTTGAACCGCACGAAAGAGGCATAGATCGGGTTTGTCAGGATGCCCGGCGTGCCGCGCAGGGCCTGAATCTGGTCCTTGTAGTCGATGTCGAAGTAGGTCAGCGTCAGGCGCAGCGCGCTGATCGGCCTGAACTCACCGCCCACTGACCATGTCGTCGCCGTCTCGGGCTTCAACCCCGGATTGCCGCCGGCAATGCCGATGCCCACCAGATTGCCCGAAGCGCCCGGCAGCGTATCGTAATACAGCCCGGCCCCGCCCGCGATGGTCGAAACCTCGGTAAAGGTTGGCGCGCGGAACGATGTGCCATAGCTGCCGCGCAGGGTCAGCGTGTCCATCGGCTTCCACGTCAGCCCGATCTTGGGATTGGTGGTGCTGCCGAAATCGCTATACTTTTCATAGCGGCCCGCAATGGAAAGCGACAGTTGTTCGATAAACGGCATGGCATTGCCGCTGCCCACGATGGGCACGAACAATTCCCCAAACACCGCCTTCACATTGCGCGTGCCGGAATCGGCCACGCTGCGCGGGGTAAGGGCCTGCCCGGTGAGCAGGTCGGTATAAGTGTATTCCTCGCGGTATTCCCCGCCCAAAGCCACGCGCACCGCGCCGCCGGGCAGATCGAACAGCGATCCGTCCAGTTGCACGTTGGCCACGTCCAGCTTGGTGCGCCCGGTGATGACGAACAGGTTGTCGCGGATCTTGGCCAGCGTCGCCGGATTGTTCGGCCCGCCAAACACGTTCAGCGCGGTGGCGCGGTTGGTATCGGCCAGCGCGGCGTTGAGCGCGGCGGTGTTCACGCCAAGGCGGCGGTCTGCCACATCTTCAGACTCACCATGCGCGTAATAGGCGGTGGCCTTGAAATCACCAATCAGGTTGCCCTCGATCCCGGCCACCACGTTCCACGATTCCCCGTGATAGGGATTGAAGTCCGGTCCCAGTTCCGGGACCATAGACCACAGCACTGTCTGCTGCGTTGCACCTGCCACGGGTGAAACGAAGAAGGGATTGGTGTTCCGCACCGTGGCGCTGATGTTGTTGATCCCCGAAATGGTGCCATTGCGATAGGAATAGAACCCGTCCGCAAACACGCGCACGCTCTCGCCAATATCCTGCGAGATGGCGGCGGTCACGTTATAGCGCTTCTGTTCGGGGATCACCGTGTCCTGCGCGTTGTAGAAGCAGCGGTTGTTGGTGCCTGCCCGCAAAGCGCCGACATTGGCCGCCGTCACGCCACCTTGCGGAATGGCATATGTGTTGCCGCCGACGCTGATCGTGCCGGGGTTGCAGTTCTGCACGCGCAGATCGCGCCCGCCACGATAGCGATTATCGTCCTGATAAAAGTCGAGGTCATAGCCGCGCAGGTGCGAATTGGTGGTGTATTCGGCGGCGATCATCGCCGAACCGGTGTCCCACTTGCGGCCCAGCAGTGCGGAGATCTGCTTTTCGGTATAGCCGCCCTCTGCCATCCCGGCCCGCGCGCGCACTTCCACGCCATCAAAATTGCGGCGCAGGATGAAGTTCACCACGCCCGCAATCGCGTCCGAGCCGTAAACGGCCGAAGCGCCATCGGCCACAACCTCGACCCGCTCGAGCGCAATCGCAGGAAGCACCGATGGATCGGTGAACTGCCCTTGCGTGCCCTGCGGCGGGAAGCGGCGGCCATCGTACAGCAGCAGCGTGGCGTTGGTGGAAATGCCGCGCAAGTTGATGCCAGCCCCGCGCGTGGCGTTGGCCGCGCCATTCTGCGCCGAGCCACCATTGCGGTTTGCACCCAGCGAGACGACTTGCGGCACGCGGCGCAGCAGGTCAGCGGTCGAAGTGACCGGCTCTTGCGCAATGTCATCGGCGCTGATCGCGATGACGCTTGAGCCAACCGCTTCGATCCCGCGAATGCGGCTGCCGGTGACGATAATCGCCTGCTCTTCCGCCGCCGCATCTGCCTGCGCTTCCTGCGCCTGCACGCTGACTGGCAACAGCGCGGCGAGCGCTCCGGTGGCCAGCAGGCTGAACCTGATAGTGTTGACGTTCCCCATATCTACTCTCCCTCATTATCGAAAACCGGCCTTACCCCGACCGGGAACTCCTTGATCTTATGGTGTTTCGCTGATCGCCTGTGTGCGGCCAGCCAGCTCTCGCTTCGCTGCAAAACGCGGGGCGAGCGACAGCAGCACAATCGCCCCCACCAGCACGCCAGCGCCAATCAGCTCCGCATCGCGCGGCATCCGCAGGCCCCAGAACCACGCCAGCAGCACCGATCCGCCGATCCCGGCCACAAGGCTCGCCGCGCGTTCCAGCGGTACGCAGTATGCGTTCTCGCGCGGGTCGAGCAGGATGATGATGGCCAGCACCGAGATCACCGTCAGCGTCGCGCCGATCCAGAACAGGTCTGCCAGCACCGGATCGCCCCACACGCCGATGAAGCCCCAGGCCAATTCGCCCGATTGCCCACCAATCCCGCTGGCGGAAATCACGCCCAGGATCACCACCGACATCGGCAGCGCAATCATCTTTTCCTCAACGAAGTAACGCCGCACCGAAGCCGGATCGCCGCTCTTCGAAATCTTGGTCATCACGAACAGACGCAGGAAATAGCCGATGGTATAAAGCACCACTGTCAGGATCGCGATGGGCGGCAGCTTCAGCCCGCCCCGGTCCGACAGCGCGATAACCAGCGCAAACAGCACCATCGCCAGCGCCGTCCAGCTCCACCAGCGCACCCGTCGGCCGAACATCATATCCACCAGCGGCGCGATGATCAGAATGTCCCCGCGCATCAGCAACTGGATGAACGGAATGCTTACATCGGGAATGGTGAAGCTGAGTGGCACGGTGAACAGCACCATCGCCGTGCCAAGGCCCGACAGGAACGTATAGCGCGTGGGGAACGGCACCCGCACCGGTCCCAGCGCAACCTTGTTCGCGTCCTTGTGCCAGCCCGAAAGCCAGATAAAGCCCCAAGTCAGCACCATGTTGATGATCAGCGATGCAGGCAGTGTCTCCAGCCCGGTGAGCGGACGGCCCAGCCCGGCGTGCGGCATGGATGTCACCAGCTTGGTCACGATCACATTGGGCAGATAGGCCAGCAGATAGAGGAAAACGAACCCCTCAAGCGGAAAGGTGCGCCCAAGCACCCTCACGCCGCAGCCTCTAGAACAACCATATCGGCATCGTTGCGATAGCGCGCGTTCAGCCCCGCCTCTGCCGTAACCGCACTCAGATAATCGACCACCGCCGCATGATCGTCGCTGCCCGGCTGCGCCAGACGAGGCACCGCATCGCGCCCGATCACCAGCGGCAGCAATCCCACGCGCAGCACCTTTCCGCCCGCAATCTCCAGCCTGGCAATCATCGAAAGCCGCGCCGCCTTGGGGAAATTATACAGGCTGCCAAAGTCCGGCTCCCACTCTTCGGCCAGAACGCGGATTTCGTTGAAGCTTTTCGACGCGGCATGCGCCTCGTCCATCGCAAGATCGGTGGCGAAGTTGCACAGCGAATAGAACACCGGCTTGCCGTCGATCAGTTCGCACCCTTTCAGGATATGCGCATGCCCGCCAAAGATCGCGTCGGCCCCGGCGGCAATCGCGGCGCGCGCCACATCGCGCTGATAATCGGCAATCACCGCGCGCACGAAATGGATGCCCCAGTGGTGCGATACCAGCACCACATCAGCTTCAGCCTTGGCCGCACGAATATCGGCCTCCATCGCGGCAAGGTCTTCGCGGTGCGGGTATGTATGCACCCGCGCGGGCGTTCCCGGCTGGTCATGCTCAACCTGTTCGTAAACCGTGAATGCGCGCATCGGCACACAACCGGGTCGGCGTTCATCCGCCCAATAGGAATGCGGCAGGATGCTGGAATAGGCCAGAAACGCCACGCGCGTGCCATCGCCCAGCGTGCGGATCACCGGGCGGCGCGCCTCTGCAATGTTCGCCCCTGCGCCCACCACGTTCATCCCCGCCGCTTCAAGATGCGCGCGCGTTTCGAAAAACGCCTCGTGCCCCCAGTCCATCACGTGATTGCCCGCCATCGAGATCACATCGAACCCGGCCCGTCCCAGCGCGGCGGCACCTTCTGGCCGCGCCAAAACCGCATGGCGCGCCTGCGGCAGGCGCACGCCCTTTTCAGCAAAGCTGGTTTCAAGCTGCCCGAACACAATATCGGCGGCACCGAGCACATCGGCGGTCCCGGCAAAACTCGCGTCGTAATCGTCACGATCCAAGGCAAGATCGCCCGTAGCCAACACGGTGTGGCTCATGACACCCTCCCCAGATCAATTGTTGCAGTGTTTCGAAGGAGACTACCGGGCATTGCCGCATTTAGCAAGCGCTTGCATAATACAATTTTGAATGACTTCAGCCACGAAATTGCCGATAATCCTATGGTATTTGGCTGAACCACAGGGGGTAGTGTCCGCAAATTGCGCGCCCGAAACCGAGAATCACTCTGCAAGCCCTTGCGCAGATAAAAATCCGCAGCCAGTCTGGCCACACCGGAACAACCGGATTCACGATGGAGGATGCCTTGGTCCCGATTGCCAGTCACTTTGCCCGGCTCGCCATAACGGCTTTTCTGGCCAGCGCGGCCTTGCCGCTCGCCGCGCAACAGGGCGCTCCCGCCGCTACCGGACCTGATGCCGCCTACGTAGCCGCGCGCGCTGCCTATAACGCCATGCCGAACGGCCCGGGCACCGGTGCCTTTCCGGCAGTGATGACGACAGACATCACGCTTCCGGGCCACGTGATCTATCGCCCCGCCAACATTGCCGCCGGGCCACCGCTGGGCGTGCTTGTCTGGGGCAACGGCGGATGTATGGCCGATGGTGCCAGCGCCCGCCTGCATCTGCTTGAAATCGCGAGCCACGGCTATGTCGTAATCGCACCGGGCGCGGTGATGAGCGGTCCCGGCGCGCCCGCGCAACGCGCCGAACGCAGGCCCGATGCCGCAGGCCAGCTTCCCCCCGTGGCCACGACCAGCGCCGATGTGCTGGCCGGGGTGGACTGGGCGCTGGCCGAAAACCAGCGCGCCGGAAGCGCCCTTAAGGGCCGCATCGATCCCGCACTGGTGGCCGTGGCCGGGCACAGCTGCGGCGGATTGCAAGCGCTGCAGGTCGCCACTGATCCGCGTATCAAGGCAGTGATCGTCCACAACAGCGGCGTCTTTGCCGATGGCACCAACCCGATCCGGGGCATGACGGTGACCAAGGATTTGCTGCTCAAACTGCACACCCCGGTGCTTTACGTGTTGGGCGGGCCAAGCGACGTGGCCTTCCCCAACGGCACCGATGATTTCAAACGGATCGCTCACGTGCCTGCCGCACTCGTGCAGCTTCCGGTCGGCCACGGCGGCACGTTCTTCACCGCCAATGGCGGCGCGGTCGCCGCGCTTTCGGTCGATTGGCTGGAATGGCAATTGCGGGCAGACAAAGCCGCCGCCCGCACCTTCAAGGGCGCAAACTGCCGCCTGTGCGTCGTCCCCACCTGGACAATCGAAAGGAAGGGGATCGACTGACACGCTGGATCACTTGCACGCCGGGCCGGTTTTTCCGGTCCGGCGGATGCACGCGCGCACCATTGGCGGCGGCGTGTGATCGATGAACGCCGATGGCCGGGGTGCCCATGCCCCGCCATCAAGCCGCGCCTCAAGATGCCCCAGCGCCGCCAGAACCTGCTCTGCCGGAAGGCGGCAATGCCCCGCGCCGTTGTACCACAACCCGCTGGCCATCGCGGGCGGCGCGGCATCGGTATAGGCGCGCTGCAACGATGGCGATGTCATCCCATCACCCACCGCCTGCAACGACACCACCGGAACCGTAGGCTTCGCGGTGGGGGTGTAATTCTCCATCATGTATCGCACCGCCGCAGGCTTTGCCGCAATGCGCGGAGCTTTGGCCAGCGCCGCCAGATCGCGCGAAAGGCTCAATCCCGCCTTGCGATACATCGCTTCCACCAGCGGGCGGCGGCCCGTCTGATCCAGCAACTGTGCATAATTCACGCCGGTATTCCACGAAAACGCCCCGCCCGCGCGCCGCTCCTGATCGTTGCGCGGCATCAGCGTGCCCATGACCAGCGTCGCGGCCATCTCGCTGGCTTGTCCTTCGAAATCCCCCGCCGCCGGTTGCGCACGGTCGGCCCGCGTCCAGCCCGGAATACCGCCGAGCACGCCCGCCAGCGCAATCCGCGCGCGCCCTTCGCGGGTCTGCGCTGCTGCGGCCACCGCCGTCATCGCCTTGCGCCCATTGGCCATGTCATCCCCGACATTCACCAGCGAGAGGCCAGAATTGGGCGCGATCAGCGTGGCAATGGCAAAGGCCCCGTCCAGCCCCATGTTCATCATGCCCACCGCCCCGCCGATGGAAGGACACATCGCCAGCGCGCCGTCGATCACCGGCGCGTCCTGTTCGGCCAGAGCCGTGGAAATCAGACCGCCCATCGATGATCCCCACGCCATCACCCTGCGCGGACGGCCTTCCTTTGCGGCAAACGCCTCAACCGTCGCTCGCTGCGCCGGAACCGCCTGTTCCAATGACCAGCCCGCCGCGCCGAAGTCCGAAGCGATCAGCGCATACCCCTTGCGCAAAAGCAGCTGGCGATATTCCTTCGGAGCCGGTTCGGGCGCATCCTTGCGGGGCGAATAGCCGTGGCTGTAAAGCAGCAACGAACCGTTGAAGTTCTGAGGAACTATGGCCTGCCAACGCGCGCCACCAGGCAGTTCGCCTTCAACCGTGCGCGCGGGCGATGCATCCTGCGCCACACCCGGTGATGCCAGCAAAGCCGCACAAATCGCCAAAGCCCGCTTCATGCCGCCCACTCCCCTGCCAGCCATGTCAGAATCTCGTCGCGGTCCGCATCAAGACGCGGCGGCGCATCCAGCGTGACCGGCGCCTGCCCCTCCACGCGATAGCCCGCGCCCGGAATGCGCACGTTCTCCTCCGGCAGCCCCGGAATGGAAATGTCGATCAGCGCCGTAGTCCCCGCAAGGTCCGCTGCCTCGTCCACCCGGCGCACCATGCCGCACGGAATGCCTGCATCGCTCAGCCGCTTTTCCCAAGCTGCGGCGCTGTCCTTCACGAACTCGGCCGACAGCTCATCATGCATTGCGTGGAAATTGGCGCGGCGCGCATCGGGTGTGGCAAAGTGCGGATCGGTCAGCCAGTCCTCACGCCCCATCGCACGCGCCAATGCCGCAAACTGCGGCGGCTGCACCACGCCAAGCGACAGCTGCCGCCCATCGCGCGCGGTGAACAGCGATGCGGTGGGCAACCCGCTGTAACCGGTATTGCCCATGCGGTTCATCGGCTTGCCGGTGACCATGAACGGCGTCAGCGCCGATGTCATGAAGGCAAGGCTGGCATCGAACATCGATACGTCCAGCTTACTGCCGGTGCCATCGCGCTCACGCTGCATCAGCGCGCCCAGAATGGCCATCGCCGCTGTCTGCCCGGTGAGTGTATCCACGATGGGAAAGCCCACCCGTACCGGCGGATCGCCTTCCTCCCCGCTCAGCATCATCATGCCGCTGGTGGCCTGCACGATGTTGTCGATGGCGGGCCAATCGCGGTACGGCCCCTCCTGACCATAGCCCGATACCGAACAATAGATGATGTCGGCCCGCAACGCGCATACCGCCTCAAACCCCAGCCCAAGCCGTGCCATCACGCCGGGGCGGAAGTTCTCCAGCACCACGTCACTGCGCGCGATGATGTCCCGCGCGATCTGCAAGTCGCCCCCGTCCTTCAGGTCCAGCGCGATGGACTTCTTGCCCGCATTGGCCGCGATGAACGCTGGTGACATGCCATCATAGCGCCGATCCGCGCCATAATTGCGGAACCCGTCGCCGCCCTTCGGCTCGATCTTGATAACTTCCGCGCCCATCAGCCGCAGCAGGTGCGAGGCATATGGCCCCGCCATCACGTGGCTGAAATCGGCAATACGGATGCCAGAAAGTGGCTGATTCATGGGTTCTCCGGGAACTGCTTGCGGACAATCGTCCACGTCTTGTCATTGCACAGGCCGCAATCGGTCCCGGCAAACATCGCGCCTGCCGCCTTGCTGCCTTTCAATTGCCAATCGAGCCAGGCCGCGCCGATGCGCCCGTAATCCCCGCCATTGGCAAGGCCGAAGGTGCCACCGTGGCCTACCGGGGAATTGGCATAGAATACAGGCACATGCGCAATCCGCGCTACATCGTCAGACCCGTTGGGATAGGCAATGTCATCCGGCCCACCGAGGATATAGGCAACCGGCGTGTGCAGCTTCTTCAGATCGTCCTTGGCGATGCCCACGCCGCTCAGCCCCGATCCGGCGCGCACATAGACGCCGCTGTTGAACGCTACCACTGCATCGACGCGCGGATCGGCCCCGGCGGCCAGCGCCTGCAATCCGCCGCAGGAATGGCCCATCACCGCGATGCGCGAAGTGTCCACGCGGGGGCCAAGGTCGCTCCCCGCCACCCAGTCAATCGCGCCAAGCAATTGGCGGACTTGCGTTTCATCCGCCGTTACGCGCGGGGGCGGCGCGCCAGCAGGGCGCGGGCCGTTGGCGGGCGGCAGAACGGCTTGCACCGGGCGCTCCTCCTGCGGCGCGCCATTGGCGATCACCAGATAGCCGTGGCTGGCAATCTCGCGCAGAAAGTGGCTGGCGGACAGGCCATTGTTCCGGCAGCCGCCATTCCCCCAAAGCACCAGCGGCAGCCGCGCTTCGGGCCACTGTGCAGGGCGATAGACGGTGTATCCCGGCGCATCGGCGCGCGCCTCGGCCACGGCGGGAGATCCGCCGGTTCCGGCAGGTTCGCCAATCACTTGCGCACTGGCAGCCAGCGGCACGGCGCTCAGCGCCAACGACAGGACAAGCGCCGTCACGTGTTTCATGTTCCACTCCCACAGGAAATCCGGTCCCGACCGTGCACTGCCTCGCGGGCTGATCGGAACGCAGCTTCGCCATCAATGCCGAAAGCCTTCAGGCCCCGCGCATTGGCCTCTGAATCGCGCAGATAAATCGCGTTGAACCGCTGCTGGTCCGCCGCAGTGGCGGGGGTGAACGTGACCTTATAAGTCGCCGCCTCTTGCACGCCCTTGTCCACCGCCGCGCGCACTTGCCGCGCAAGCGCCGCTTCCCAAACGCCGATGCCTTCTTCCAGAACCGCGCGGTCTTCTGCCGCCAAAGTGTTCCACCGCTTCGCGCTCATCGCGCGTGCCGGGTACGCCCCGCGCGGCACGGTAATCTGATAGAAGTGCTTTGATATTTCGCCAAAATGCTGCGATTTGAAGGTGTCCTCCGGCGCAATCACGCCGTCAATCACGCCCTTGGCCATCGCGGAATAGACCTCGCCCATCGGCATGTTCACCGGGTCCGCACCCAGCGAATCCAGCACGCTCAACAGCTCGGTCGGCGCGCGGATGCGCAGGCCCTTGATGTCGGCAAGGCTCTTTACCGGGCGGTTGACGGTGATGAGGCCGGGCAAAGTTCCGCCCTGAACGGCAAGCACTTTCAACCCTGCCAGTTCACGCCCCACCTGTGGGTTTTCAGCGGCGATGCAGCGATAGAGCGCAACCTGCGATTCCACGCTGTCAGCGCCCTGATAGAAGCCCGCTTGGATGCGGATAAGGTGCGTGCCGCCGCGCACGTAGATGGGCGTAATCAGCCCGATATCGGCCACGCCGTGGCGCAGTTCCTCCATCGACATATCGGACGAAAGCAGCGCGCCGGACCATACCGGCCTGACTTTCAACCGCCCTTCAGACCGCTTTTCCACAAACGCTATCCACTCCTGATCCGCCTTCGAAAAGGGGTGGTTGGGACTGTAGGGCGAGGCGTAGACCAGCTCTGTCACGCCCTTTTCCACCGGGCGCGCGCAGCCGGAAACGACCAAAGTCTGAAGTGCACCTAGAAGCACATAGATGACACCTAGCCGCCTCAAGCCAGCCCCCGCTGCACCAGAAAGTCCGCTACAAGACCCACCATGCGGTCATGATCCCAGTTGCCCGCATCGACCATGTCGGCATCGATCATCAGCACCGGCACACCCGCTTTCTCCAACGCCTCGGCGGTGATCTTGGTGCCCGATTGCGACAGCCGGTTCTCCGGTGGCAGCAGCACGACGCAGGCATCGACCCCGCACCGCTCGGCCTCGCTCGTCATCCACCCGTTCATCCAAGGCGGCAGATGCAGCACCTCGTTCATCGAACAGACGCGGCTGGCAAGCGCTTCCATCGGACGGCCTTGCACTTCGCGGATATATTGCGGGCCGGCAAAGGGCATGTACATCGACCACACGAACACCGCGCCCATCCGCTCTTCAAGTGCTTGATAAAAGCCGGGATCGTGCCACACGCCAGCGCCAATCCACATCAGGCGGATCTTCTCCTGCGTGGCACAACCCGCGCCGGAAGCGACCCGTTCCATCACTTCATCGCGGAAACGTTTGGCGTGGTTCACCGCCCAGTCCGATCCACGGTGCCACTGCGGGATCATCGTGTTGGGCATCTGTTCTGCAATGGAAACCGGGCAAGGCCGAGCCGTTCCAATGGCTTGCGCCGCTTCCCAGATATAGCCTTCCTGTTCGTTGATCCGCTCCATCAGGTAATGGAGCTTGGCCTCATCGAACTTCCGCCCCGTCCGGTTTTCCAGAAGCGCAATCAGATCGCGCATTTCCGACACCGCCAGCGCGATGCGGTCTGCGTCGTAGACCTGTTCCCACTGGTCCTTGGAGTGCGCAAACCAGCGCGGATCCTTATGTTCCCATGCAGGCGCTTCCATCGGGAAGAATTCACTGCCCAGCGCATCCGCCCACTGGCCGAACACGTGCTGGATGCAATCGCAGGTCATGCGCGCCACCAGCACGGTCGGCTTGGGCAAGCCGCCCCACGGCGCGGTTTTCGGGTCATTGGCCAGCGTGCAGGCAAGACCCAGCGAACAGTATTTGCAGCTGTTCTTGGGGTATCCGGCCTGCGCCATCACCTCGAAGTAGTGGTTCGAAAGCTGCTTGGCCGAGATATAGGCCGACCACCACTGGTTGGTGATGATGGGAATACCCATCACGTGGAAAATTTCGTGCGGGGTGTCGGCCTGCACGATGGCAAAGGGCTCACCCTCGTCCACTACGCGGCGCTTCAGGTCCGCGCCGAACTGCTTTTGATAGGCGTTGGCGGCGGCGGTGCAGGCAAGATCCTTGCGGCTGCGCTGCCCGGAGGGTGCGGTTGCGGCGTCGCTCACTGGAAAACTCCTGCTTGGTCTAGTTCGGCAATCCGGGCCTCGGTCAGGCCGCACAGATCGCGTGCGATTTCAGATACATGCTCACCCATACCCGGCGCGCGGAAGGGCGCGAAGGCATCGCGCGAGAACTGGATCGGCGTGGCGATGTGGCCGAAGGGGCCGAGCAGCGGATGATCCAGCATGGCCAGCGCGCCGCGCCCGATCAGTTGGGCATCACGCTCGATCATGTCTTCGCAGTCCTGCACTACGCCGCAGGCGATACCGTGGGACTGGAGCTGCGCGGCGATGGCCTGATCCTCTCGCGCCGAAGTCCACGCCGCAACGTCGAGGCCAGTCAGCGCAAGCAGCTTTGCGTGGTCTGCCTCGGTAGGGCACGAAATAGCCACCCAGCGGTCTTCGCCAGCGGCGGGCACAACGTCCTGCCAGAACACCCGCGCATCGGCATTGCCCATGCGCTGCGGGCGTGCGCCACGCTTGGCTTGCGCCAAGTAGTCGCGCATCTGCTGCACGCAGATTTCGTACATCGACGCATCGATATGACACCCGCGCCCGGTTTCGCGGCGATGTTGCAAGGCCCCGGCGACGCCTGCTGCCATGACATAGGGCACGATCACATCACCGAACGGCACTGCGCCGGGGATCACCGGGTCACGGTCTGCCCATCCGGTCAGGAACGTGCGGCCCGAAAGCGCGCCGCCGGTGCCATCGACGCCCCATTCCTGCGCCATCGGCCCGGTCTGGCCGAACACGCTGCCCGAAACCATGACGATGCCGGGATTGCGCGCGGCAAGGCTGTCGTAGTCCAGCCCCAGCTTGGCCATCGTGCCGGGGGAGAAATTCTCCACCACCACATCGGCCCAATCGATCAGCGGATCGATCAGTTCGCGCGCTTCGGGCTTCTTCATGTTGAGTGACAGGCTGCGTTTCGAGGTGTTGAGGTGCGCAAACCAGGGTTTGTCGTCCCAGTTGCCGGGCTTCGAGGCCGAAACCTGCACGTCGAGCCGGGCAAGGTCTGGCCGGGTGCGGGTTTCGATCTTGACGATCTCAGCGCCCAGATCGCCCAGCGTCTTGGTGGTGATGGACCCCACCAGCGCCCATGCGACATCGAGCACTTTGACGCCCGAAAGCGGGCCGGGGCGGGTGCCGGTGTGGATGGCAGGCGCGGCAACTTGTGCTGTTCCTTCACGGAGGCTGGCGAAGCGTTCGGGCAACCCATCGGGCGTATCGAAGAACCCGCGCGCGGCCAGATGCGGGTCGGCCAGCACGTCTGCCGGTTCGTTCGCCACGCAGGCGTTGATACCGCGCCGCAGGCCTTCGGTGGCGATTTCGTGCTTGGTGCGGGACAGGAAGAACGCCGCAATGGCCGCTTCCCACACCGCGCGCGTTTCCGCCGGAAGGGTGGAGCGGTTGTAGGAAAGCCAGTCCGTGCCTGCCAGCGGGTTGGGCACACCGGCCTCGTCCATCCAGTCAGACAGCGCCTGATTGGCAGGCGCGCCGAGGCGTCCGGTCATCAGTGAATGGAAGCACCAGCCATCGGAGAGCCGCCAGATGGCGCGTACCGTGGCCTTGCCGTAAGCGAGCGCCCCGCCGACGCGCACCAGCTTGCGCTGATCGAACTGCCACACCAGCACACCGTTGAAATTGCGGCTGAAAGCGACCTGCTGGGTCGACACGTCGACATGCTGCCCCTTGCCGTGGCTGCCCCTTGCATAGTGCGCCGCCAGCGCGCCCGATGCGGCGACCATATCGGCGTGGAAGGTGCAGGCATCGCCCGCTTCCTTGACCGGCGGGAGGCCGGGTTCGCCGGTCACACGCAAAGCGCCGCCCATTGCAGAAGCGACCAGTTCACCGCCCTGCCATGCCGAACGCGGCCCGCCTGATCCGAAGGCCGTGACCGAAACGTGGACCGCGCTTTCGGGGATCGTCACGCCCTCCAGCGCTTCAAGGCCGAGATCGTCGATCACGAACGACGCGCCCTCCACCGGCCCGCCAAGTTCCGCGCCCAATGACGCGAGGAAGCGGGCGAGCGCGCGGTCTGCCATGTTGCCCAGCACGGCAACGCGATGGCCGGAAAGCGGCTTCATGCGGAAGCTCCCTGCAGAAATGCCGCAATTTCAAGGTCGATCCCATCGCGGCAGGACCAATCACGGCGGGTGGCGACCAGCACCGGCAGGCCCATGTCCTCCAGCGCGGCGCGCAGGGCGGGTAAGTGCCAGACGGTGGTATCGTCCTCCTCGATCAGCCAAAGCAGCGCGGCCTTTGCGCCTACGTCGTGCGCCTGCTGTGCCACGGCTTCGGCGCGGTTGGTGAATCCACGCGTGTCGAGATGGCGGGTGTTAAGCTGGCAGGCGAGTGCGGCGAAGGGTTCACCCGCCTCGTCAACATCCGGCCCACGATCCGCCCATTCGTCTGCCAACGTGCGGCCAATGGCGCTCCATCCTGCTTCCTCGGCCACGCGGTGCAGGCGTGCATCGGGCAAAGGGCTGCCTGCGATCAGGACGACTGGTGTTGTGCTGGCTTCGGCAGAAGGCGTTGCGCGCCGCGTCGCATTCCCCTGCGCAATTGCCGCCGAAAGCGCCGCTGCATCGACGTCCAGCCTTTCGCCCAGCTGGCGCAAGGCTGCTTCGGTGCGGGCCACGCTGCTGGCGCGGGCGATCTTGGCGATGTCGAGCATCAGCGGTTCGGGGCCTTTGATAGACCCGGAACGGCGCAGCTCGCAAAGGTAGTAGTAAAGCCGCTGCGCGCTGTCGTCTGCGCGGGAGAACACCACCGCCTCCAGATGATCGAGCGCGCCATCGGCCCAGTCCTGCACCACCGAGCGGGTCCAGGGCGCAAACTTGCTTTCCAGCCAGCGGTCAGCCGCAGGCATGGGGCGGTCAATGTTCCACGCAAGCGGCCCGGCGTTGCGGCCCGTGGCATCGAACAGATCGTGCGGCAGGTTGGGTCCGGCGTATGACAGCATCTTCAATTTCCAAGCAATTCGGGCAGTCCCAGCGCCAGCGCGGGGAACAGGATGATGATGAGCAGGTGGAACAGATCGCTGGCAAGGAACGGCATCACGCCCTTGAAGATGCGGTTGATGCTGACATCCTTGGCCACGCCCTGAATGACATAGAGGTTCATGCCGAGCGGCGGGTGGACAAAGCCGATCTCCATTGCGCGGCACAGGAAAATGCCGAACCAGATGGCCGACATGCCTACGCCCTCCACCACCGGCAGCAGGATCGGCGTGGTCAGCAGCATCAGCGCCAGCCCATCGAGCACCGAGCCGAGCAGGAGCAGGATCAGCGCCACCAGCAGCAACGTGGGCACGGTGCCGAGCGCAAGGCCAGTGACCCAAGCGCCCACTGCATCGGTGACGCCGGTGATGGAGATGAACACCGAGAACACCAGCGCACCGATGATGACCATGAGGATCAAGCCGCTGGTGCGCAGCGTTTCTTCAAACGCCTTCATCAGCATTTCGCGGTTCAGGCGGCGTCGCCATGCGGCAATCGCCAGCGCGCCCGCCGCGCCGATCGAGGCTGCTTCCGAAGGGCTGAACCACCCCAGTGCAATGCCGCCGATGACCAGCGCGATCAGCAGTACCATGTCCGCAATCCGGCCCAGCGCAGCGCGCCGCTCTGCCCAGGTGGCGCGTTCGCTGGCCGGCGCGGCGTGGGGGCGCAGGCGCACTACCAGCCAGATCACCGCGCAATAGAGCAGCGCCTGCGTGATGCCGGGGACGATGGCGGCGGTGAACAGCTTGCCGATGGACTGTTCGGCAATGATCCCGAACACGATCAGCGCGCCCGAGGGGGGGATCATCTGCCCCAGCGTGCCGCCTGCCGCCACGGTGCCGGTGGCCAGGGCATCGGAATAGCCGCGCTTGCGCATTTCGGGCAGGGCGACAAGGCCGATGGTGGCGGCAGTCGCAAGGCTTGACCCGTTGATCGCGCCGAACCCTGCACAGCCGCCGACCGACGCGTAGGCCAAGCCCCCGCGCCGGTGGCCGACCATTTTGGCTGCCGCATCGAACAGATCGCGGCTGGCGTTGGACGAGAAGAACAGGTGTGCCATGAACATGAACAGTGGCAGCGTGCCCAGTTCGTAGCGGGTGAGCGTGTCGACCAGCACCACCCCGCCCTTGATCAGCCCCGGTTCTATCCCCAGCACGAGGAACAGGCCGCCAAGGCCGACAAGGCCCAGCGCAACGCCGATGGGCAGGCCCGCCAGCAGCAGCGCGAACAGAATCAGCACACCGATCAGGCCTGTTTCGGGCGTCGCCAGCATCATGGCTTCCGCCCCCGGAAAGCTTGTCCCAGCAGCGCAAGGACGATGGCCGCGAGCACCACGTTGGCGAAAAGGCGCATGGCGCGCCACGATACGCCGACGACTTCGCTCTGCTCATGCCCGTCCCACAGATCGGCCATCAGCCAGACCGAGCCTGCCAACAGCGCGGCAAAGAACACCGCGCCCAGCAGGGCGGACACACGATCCAGCGTGGCGCGGGCAGTCTCGCTCATGCGGTCTACCAGCAGATGAACTTTGGCGTGGGACCGGTCCACCGTGGCCACCAGCAGGGCCAGCGTTCCGGCGACCAGCACGGCTACTTGCACCAGTTCTATCGACCCGCGAAATGGCAGGCCCACATTCCTCCCGATGACCGAGATCGCATCGATGCCGGTTGCCGCCAGCAGCGCGATTCCACCGGTAAGCGTTACCGCCGTGCGCAGGGCGCTCATGCCATCACCATCCCGTCTGCGGCGATGGTGATGGGGGGAAACCCGGCGGCCACAGTGATCTGTTCGATATAGCGGGCCACGGCCTCTTTTCTCTCTCCTTCGGCCAGCACGGGCCGACCCGGTGCCAGCACATCGACCGGCACGATGCTCACATCGACGCTGCCGTCTGGGTGCAGCGTCAACCGGCCCAACATGGCATTGACCGCCTCTGGGTGGAACGGGGCCAGCGTGTAGGCCGGGTCAGGTTCGAACCCGAACAGGGTCTTGCGCCGCTCTGCCCATTCGCGGCGGGCGGGATGATCCTGCGCGGGGCTGAGCGCGCCGGTGACAACGCAGCCGTTGCCAAGGCCGTGGAAGATCGGCTTGCCGCGATGAAATTCGATCCCGCGCACGATGTGAGCGTGGTGGCCAATCACCACATCTGCGCCCGCATCGATGGCGGCGTGGCTGATTGCGCGCTCATAGGGGGCGAGCAGCGCGGGGGTGTGGACGATGCCTTTGTGCAGCGCGACCATCACGAAATCGGCCTTGGCTTTCAGCGCGGCGATGTCGCCTTTCACGGTAGCGAGCGCTTCGTCGGTCAGACACTCAAGATTGGCGGCGGGGGCGATGGGCGAACCATCCGCCGTTTCGATCCGCAAGTAAGCGCAACCGGCACTGGTTTCAGTCGCCCACGAAATCTCCGGCCCCACGCAGTTGTAGCTGAGCAGGCCGATGTTCAGGCCAGCGCGTTCCACCACAACGGGCGTGCGCGCCTGCGCCAAAGTCAGCCCTGCGCCTGTGCCTTCGAGGCCCGACGCCGCCATAAGCGCCAGCGTGTCGGCGATGCCATCGGCCCCGCAATCGGCAATGTGGTTCCCGGCAAGGCTGAGCAGGTGAAACCCCGCAGCCGCAATCGCCGCCACGTTTTCAGGTGGCGCGCCGGGCGCGGGGACATCGCCTTTCAGCTCAACCCCGCTCGCCGAATGCGGCACTTCAAGATGGCCCACCGCAAGGTCTGCCACCTGCAATGCCGGAGCGATCCCGGCCAGCCAGTAGGGCGCATCCGGCTCATCGAGCACGAGATCGCCTGCCAGCACAATCGAGATCGCTCCTTCACGCATTACGATTGCCTTCGATCAGAACGACTTGCGGACGCTGACAGCGAAGAAGCGCCCGATGGGGTCGCTCGCGCTGGCGTCATAACCACCGCTGCCGTTGCCGCTGGGCGCAAGGTTCACGTAGGGCGGATCGACGTCGAACACATTGCGCACTTCGAGGCCGAGCGTCATGCCCTTGTCAAAGAAGCCCGTCGCGTTGCGGTCCCCGATGCGGTAGGTAATGCCCAGTTCGACCGGGGTATAGCTGCCGACGTTCTGACCGTCCTTGGTCAGGTTGTTGAAATAGCTGCCGACATGGGTTGCCATCACGCGCGCGCTCATCGGGCCATGATCCCATGTCACGCTGGCGCGCGCACGGAATTTCAGCGGGTTGAAGATGAAGTTGCGGCGGTCAATCAGCGGGGCGCTGGGGGTGAGCGCCACGTCATACTTGGTCAGGTACGTGCCCGACAGGTTGAACGACAGCGCATCTTCTGCACCCAGATCGGTCCGCCAGCTGCCCACGAAATCGATGCCGCGCGTGATCGAAACGCCAAGGTTCTGGCTGCGTCCATCGACAAACAGCGTGACATTGGCCGCACTGCCACCGGGGAACGAGCCGCCTGCCAGCGTCACGCCCTGCGCCAGCAATTCCTGCACGCGGGTGGCTGCAGCCGCGCCGCGCAACACGATGCCGGTGCCGGCATACTGCGCCTCGGTGCCAAGGATCGACAGGTTCGAAAGGTTTGCCAGCACCTGATTCTTGTAGTTCACGTCCCAGTAGGTCAGGCCAAAGTGCACGCTTGGCGTGGGGTCGATATCGATGCCGACCGACCATGACGTGGCCGTTTCGGGCTTGAGATCGAGGTTCGGGCCCGACAGCGCATAGCCCTGCAGCGGCGCGCCGCCCGCCGGGTTCTGATAGGACTGGCCAAAGATGTTGTTCGAATTGCCATAGATTTCGGGGATCGTTGGCGCGCGGAACGATGTGCCATAGCTGCCGCGCAGCTTTACGCCATCGACCGGGGTCCAGTTCACGCCGAACTTGGGATTGGTGGTGCCGCCCACGTCGCTGTACTTGTCGTGGCGGACGGCGGCGTTGAATTCCAGACGCTGGAAACCGCCCATTGCGTTTTCCGGCCCGAACACCGGTACGAACACTTCGGCGTAGAACGAGTCCACTTTGCGCCCGAAATTGCGGAACACGATCGGGTTGGTCGGCGCGCCGCGTGCAGAGCCGAGCGCGACCTTGAAATCCTGCCGTTCATAGCCTGCGGCCAGTTTCACTTCACCGCCGGGCAGCGCCAGCAGCGTGCCGTTGATACGGCCTTCATACGTGCGCAACCGGCCATTGGTGGGGGCAAGGAAGATCTGGTTGGCAATCGTACCGAGCACGGCCTGGCTGGTGCGGCCAAGGTTGTAGGGATCGAACGCGGTGGCGGGGTTGCTGCTGGCGAGTGCCGCATTCAGCGCCGCGTTGTTCACGCCGAAGTATGATCCCGAAAAGTCGTTGGTCTTGCCATAACCGAACAGCGCCTCGGCTTCCCAATTGGCGGGGAGCTTGACCTTGATGCCCGGCGTGACTTGCCACGAACGGGCGAAACCTTCGGAATCGTTGGTCGGCAGATCGTTCTCGAAATTGTAGTCGAGCGTATAGCTGGTGCCGGTGAACCCTGCCGGACGCACGAAGAACGCGTTGGTCTGCGGCACGGTCAGCCGTGCGTTGGAGAAGGCGGACGTGCGGTAGAACGAGCGCTTTGAATAGAAGCCATCGTAGAACACATCCAGCCAGTCGGTCAGTGCGAAGCGGCCTGTGCTGTTTACCGAATCATACTTCTGGCGCGGGATCAGATCCTGATTGGTCAGCTCGTCACAGGTGTTCAGCGTGCCCGCATTGAGTTGCAACGCGGTTGCCTGCGTCACGCCCCGGGTGGGTATCGCATATGTCGTGCCATTGGCGTTGATATTGCCGGGGCTGCAACGGGCGATGCGATAGTCTGCGCCGCCGAAAGCGCGCTGATCGCTGGTGAAGAAATCGCGGTCGTCGCCGGAAAGGTTTGACCGTTCGACGTGTTCGTAGGCAACCATGATCTGGCCGCGGTCGAACACTTTGCCCAACGCTGCACCCAGCGTGGTTTCGTGGAAATCGCCCCGGCTGCTGATACCGGCACGCGCAAACACTTCGCCCCCATCAAGCGAGCGGCGCGGGATGATGTTGACCACGCCTGCCACCGCGTCAGACCCATAGATGGCTGATGCGCCATCGGCGATGATCTCGATGCGCTCCACGCCCAGCGAAGGGATGGTCGACGGATCAATGGAGCGGCTGTTGTTCGTCACGCGGTGGCCATCGACCAGAATCAGCGTGGCATAAGGCCCGATGCCGCGCAGGTTGACCGAGTTGCCATAAGTAATGTTGCCGCTGCCGCCCGACTGACCGCGCGAGTTTTCCGACACGCCAAGATCAAACACCTGCGGCACTTCGCGGATCATGCGGTCCACCGTCACGGCGGTGGAGGTTTCAATTTCCTTGCGGCCCAGCGCCGTGACGGTCGCTCCAACCGGAGCGGTGCCACGCACGCGGCTGCCGGTGACGATGATAGCGGAATCGGCGGGTGCCTCTTCGGCGGCCTCCTGCGGCACGTCCTGCGCCTGCACGGCGATTGGCAGGGCCAATGCCAGCACGCTGCATCCCATGTTCAGAATGGCCCGGGCGGACCGATCAAGATTGCCCTTCATGTTGCATTCTCCTTCCCTGAGCCGTCAAACGCGGCTTCTATTTCCCCAACAACACACTTTATTCAGCGACTGGCAGATCGAGCCGCGAGGCATCAGCGCCGCCGCGATGCACCGTGATGACCGGTGCCGGATTCTGCCGAATATCCTTCAGATTGCGCTGGCGCGGATCGGCCCCGGCCACGGTCAACCGCAGCCGCGCCCCTGCCGGAACTATCCGCGCAATCGGCGTCATATCGATGTTCAGGCGCACCACCTGCCCCGGCGTCACCGGCATGACATCGCCCTTGCGCCCCGGATGGAACGGAAGCCCCATCGCGGCATAGGGCGCGCGGCCTTCAACCCGGTGCGACAGCGCAAGCCGCCCGAAAGCAACGACTTCCGCCTTGCCAGCTGCATCCACCTGATCGAGATAGACGAACACTTGCGCATCGGGCTTGTCTGCCGAAACCGCCAGATGGGCCACGGGGAAACCCACGATCTTGGCAGGTTTGGTCAGCGGGGCCGTGGTATAGCTCAGCCCCTTGTCGTCCATCGGCTTGGCCCAGAACGCGAAGTATTCAGGGTCTGGCAGATCATATTGCACGGTAAAGCTGTCCGCCCCCGCAGCGCCTGCCCGCAGCGCCAGCGCGCCATCGTTCGCCGAACGTGCGGTGCCGGTCTTGCCTGCGCCCAGATACCAGCCCTGCGCAGTGCTGTCCTCACCCGGCAATTTGTCGGACGTGACATAGCCGCCCTTCCCGTTCAGCCCTTCAACCCAATATGTCGCGCGCGGCGTTTTGCCGGGTGCCGCACCTTTCAGATGCTGGTTGAAATAGCGGGTGATCTCGCCGGTGAAATCGAACCCCGGCGGCGGCACGCAATGGCTGCCCGGCCCGGCAAGGAACCGCGCGTTCGGAAAGTTCGCCGCGCTCAGCAGCGATTGCGCGGTCGGCTCGTCCTGCCAGTTGCTCCAGAAATAAGTGGCAATCCCGGCGCGGCGGATCGCATCGAGATAGTTGTAGGTGCCGACCTCTTCCCAGAACTGGTTGCCGGTAAATTCGGAAACGCTGTCACGATAAGGCATGCCATACCACAGCGCGGCCATTGGCGTGTTGGCAGCGTGCTCAGCCACGGCAGCCTTCAACATATTGCCATCAGCGTCTGCATCCACCGGCACGCTGGCCAGATCAACCTCTGGCGGCTCATCGGGCCGCGTATTGAACTGCGCCGAAATCCCGCCCCGGCGCACGAAGGCATATTTATCAAGGTCCGATGCGCCAACGAACACCGCCTTCAACGATGGCGGTGCGGTGGTGGCGGTTTGAAAGGTGGTGCCGCCAAGGTAGGAGCAGCCGAGCATGCCGACCTTCCCAGTGGCAAACGGCTGTTTGGCCAGCCACTCGACCAGATCATGGCCGTCCTGCGCCTCGGTCCGGTCCTGAAAGCCCCGGCGGTGGCCGAACGATGCGCCCTTGCCGCGAATGTCGGCGGTGGCCACCACATACCCCGCGCGGATCAGACTGCGCAGGGCGAGCCTGTCGCTTAGCGCCATGTCCTCAACCTTGCCGTCCTTGTCCTTGAACCGTGCACGGTAGGGCGTGAACGAAAAGATCACCGGCAGCGGTGCGGTTTCAGCCACGCCATCACGCGCGGGGCGATAGACGTTGACCGCAAGCCGCGTGCCATCGCGGACCGGCACATAGGATGATGTGCGCACGACATCGGGATAGGCCGGCGCGAGGCTGGGCTCGGCCTGCAGCGCAACCGGCATGGCTGTGACGCACGCCACCACTGCACCAGTAAGGATGGGGTATCCGTTCACATCGACTCTCCCGCGCGGATCCCTGATTTGACTCGGGGTCCGCCGTGTTGCTGATGCTCTGATCCCTGATGTCGCAAGCGCTTACAACCGAAAAATGGCTGACGACATTGTTGACAATGTTGTTGATGTGATCTGATAAGGTGCGCCATGCCGCAATCGACCGAACCGCCCCCACGCCCACCGACCGGGCTAGAAATTGCCGACTGGGTACGCCAGCGTATCCGCACCGGGCGTTTCGTGCCGGGCCAGCGTCTGGTCGAGGTTGACATCATCCGCCAGACCGGGGCGAGCCGGTCCAAGGTGCGCGAGGCTTTGCAGCGGCTCGAAGGCGAAGGGCTGGTAGAGATCGAGGAGTTTCGGGGTGCCTCCGTGCGCTCATCCACACTGGATGAAGTGCGCCAGATCTACCGCGCGCGCATGGCGCTGGAAGGCATGGCCATGCACGATTTCACCGCCAAGGCTGACCCCGCGATGATCGCCCGCCTGCAAGACCTTCAGGACCAGCTGGACGCCTGTGTAAAGGACCGCGCGCCCGATCGCTTTGGCCGCCTCAACAATGAATGGCACCGGCTGATCGTCGAAGGATCGGGTAACAAAGTCATCGCCGAGCACCTGCAGCGCCTTAACGTGCCCATCCATCGCCTGCTGTTCGAAAGCTTTTACGACGATGACCGCCTGAACACTGCCAACGCGGATCACCGCGCCATGCTCGCACTGATCGTGGCGGGCGATGCCGATGGCGCAGAGCGTGCGATGCGCCGCCACATCGGTGATGGCTTTGAAACGCTCGCCCGGATCGAGGATGAGTTCTACAGTTAGGGCGCGTTTTGAACGGCGCCGATGTGCGCCACGCCCCGCGCCCGCGCCAGCTTCTCCTGCCGATCACGCTCGCGTGCAGAGGCGCGCTGTTCATCGGTGCGTTCGTGATAGCAGGCGGCGCAAGATACGCCGTCTTCGTACAGATCCGAAGTGCGCCCTTCCTCGCTCACCGGGCGGCGGCAGGCGCGGCACAGCACGTGGCTGCCGGGCGAAAGGCCGTGCCCCACTGCCACGCGCTCATCAAACACGAAGCATTCGCCGTGCCACAGGCTGTCGGCTGGCGGCACTTCTTCCAGATATTTCAGGATGCCGCCCTTGAGGTGATAGACCTCGTCCACCCCTTCCGCCTTCAGGAACGCAGTGGACTTTTCGCAGCGGATGCCACCGGTGCAGAACATGGCGACCTTCGGTGCTTTGCCCTCGCCCAGCAGTCGCTCGCGCTCTCGCCTGAACCATTCGGGGAAATCGCGGAACGTCCGCGTGCGCGGATCGATGGCGCGTTCGAACGTGCCGACATCCACCTCATAATCGTTGCGCGTGTCGATCACGATAGTCGCAGGATCGGCAATCAGGGCGTTCCAGTCCTGCGGCGCAACGTAGGTGCCAACGCTGGCGCGCGGATCGATGTCCGGCTCACCCATCGTCACGATCTCTTGCTTCACGCGCACTTTCATCCGGTAGAACGGCATTTCCGCCGCCCCGGAATACTTGACGTCCACCGTGGCGCAATCAGGCTGCGCACGGATGAAATCGACCACGCGGGCGATGCCATCGGCGGTGCCGGCAATCGTCCCGTTGATCCCCTCACGCGCCACCAGCAGCGTGCCCTTGATTCCCTGCGCCCGGCAGGTTGCATCGAGCGCATCGCGCAAGGCCGCCGGATCGGCAATCACGGCAAAGCGATAGAGCGCGGCAACGGTGATCGGCTGATTGGTCTGCATGGCGCTCCTTTAGCGCCCATCGCGAAAATCGCCAGATGGATTGCTTCCGGCCCCGCCCCCCGGCTAGGCTAGGCGGTGATGACAGCACCCCGCCTCCACCCGATCTACGCCGATATGCCGGTGACGATCTTCGAAGAAATGTCCGGCCTTGCCCGCCAGACCGGCGCGATCAATCTGGGCCAGGGCTTTCCCGACGGTCCCCCTCCGCCTGCATTGCTGGAAGCCTTGGCCCGCGCATCGGCGGAACAATCGCACCAATATCCGCCGATGGCAGGCCTGCCCGAACTGCGCCGCGCCGTTGCCGCATTCTATGCCCGCACACAAGGGCTGGACCTGCCTCCCGAAAGCGTGATCGTCACCTCCGGCGCGACCGAGGCAGTGGCCTCTGCCATCCTCGCCGTGGTGCAGCCCGGCGATGAAGTGCTGCTGTTTTCGCCCGCCTACGATGCCTATGCCCCGTTGGTCCGCCGCGCGGGCGGGGTGCCGGTGTTCATCGCGCTGCAACCGCCAGCGTGGCGCTATGACCGCGCCGCGATCGAAGCCGCCATCACCCCGCGCACCCGCGCGCTGGTGCTCAACGATCCGCTGAACCCCACCGGCACCGCCGCTTCGCCTTCAGATTTGGCAATGCTGGCAGAACTGTGCGTGAGCCACGACCTCTTCGCCATCTGTGACGAGGTGTGGGAAAACGTCCGCTTTGATGGCCAGCGCCACGACTCGCTACTCGCCCAGCCCGGCATGGAACGCCGTGCGCTGAAGATTGGCTCGGCGGGCAAGATTTTTGGCGCAACCGGCTGGAAAGTCGGCTGGATCGTCGCTGCGCCAGATATTGCCGCCGTGGTCGGCCGCGCGCACCAGTTCCTCACTTTCACCACGCCGCCGATGCTGCAATGGGCCGTGGCCGAAGGTCTGGACCGGCCGGACATCGCGCGAAGCTGCACTGCCCGCTGGGCCGAAACCCGCGCAGCTCTGATCGAAGCGCTGACCCGCGAAGGTTTTGCCACCCTGCCCAACGCCGCCACATGGTTCAGTTGCATAGACCTCCCCGCCTCGGGCATCACGCTGGACGACCGCACCTTTGCCCTGCGCGCGGTCCATCAGGCAGGCGTCGCCTCGATCCCGCTCTCGGCGCTGTGGGAAGGCGCTGGCGCTCCCACCAACATCGTCCGCCTGTGCCACTGCAAGCCCGAGACGATGCTGATGGACGCGGTGGAAAGGCTGGCGCGGTGGCGGGATGGCCTGGGAGCGAGCTGAAGTTGAGAGGGGCATTAGCGCACGCCCGATCTCTCAATCCTCTCCCCTGAAGGGGCGGCGGCCTACATAGCAAGCGAGACAGCTTCCGCCGCGGCAACCTTCGCTTCCCACTCCGCCCACTCAATCGCGCGACCGGGAAAGGCCACTTTGGCAAAGGGCCATTCTTTGGCCACCCACGCCTGCACCCAAGCATACAGCGCGGCATCAAAGCCTGCGTCGTATTCCGCCTTGGTCACCCACAGCCGCACCACCGCATCGTATCCCGGCACCGGACTGGGCGAAACATAGACGCTGCCGCGTTCGCGCGTGCCATCGGGTGTCAGCACGCCATAGGCGAAAGACTTGCGCGCCTGAAAGCGGGCCGCTTCGCCCTCCATGTCCTTCATCGCATCGTCAGCGTTCAGCCCGGCGTGCGGCCAATCGGTGCTGCGGGTGAAGGTCTTCTGCAGATGCTCGATCGAGGCCATGTAGGCATCAAAATCGATCTTCACCAAATCAGGGCCGAGCGGCACAAGCTTGAACCCCGGCCCTTCTGCCAGCGTGGGCACAGCGAAGTCCGCTGGCACCAGCAAGGGGGCTGATTTTGCCGCTGCAGTTTCCGCCGACTGCCCAAATGCTGGTCCCGCTTGCAGCGCCAGCGCCGCCAAAGCCAGCCCAGCGCCTGTGATCTTCAAACCCATGAAATGCGCTCCATCGCAACCGATGGTCAGCTAAGGATGTCAGCAGGTGCAGGGCAATACGCCATTCGCCACCGGGCCAAGCCGCTATCCCTCGTCCGGCCACTGCCGCCTTGCGTGGAGCAAACGCAGGATGCGCACTGCTTCATCGGTTACGTCGTATAGCAGGCGGTAGTTGTTGTGGACGACCAATTCACGGGTGCCATCAAGGCGACCGGACCGCCCCATGAAGGGATGCCGGGCAAGCGGCAGGCACTTTTCTTCAAACGTCGCATCGAGTTTTTCTGCAGCATGTGGCGCTTCACGCTCTATCCGGTCGAAAATGCCGTCACGGTCTTTCATCGCCTCCGTGGTCCAGAGGATACGCCTCACTCTCCGGCGGCCAGTCGCTCGCGGAGTTCAGCTCGCCTTGCTGCGAAATGGGCCTCAACCTCTTCCCCCGGAATCAGCATTCCCGCATTGGCCTGATCGATCCCGATCTGCGCCTCACGCCGGAACCATGCGTCGTATTCCGCCGCCTCGCGCTGTTCCTGCACATATTCGCGCATGAAATCGCGCAGCAGTTGCGCGCCGGTGCGGTCATGCGCTTTGGCGGCTTGGGCAAAGGCGGCTTTCAGATCGCCGTCGATCCTGAACGTGAAAGTTGCATCGCCCATCGCGCGGCTCCTGTGCTACATACGAAGTGCTGTGTAACACATTTCAGCGCCGCCTTAAAGCGGCCACGCCCACAGGATCAACGGTGTGCCGATCACCACCACCAGCACCGATAACGGCGCGCCCAGCCTTGCATAATCGCCAAAGCGATAGCCGCCCGGACCCAGGACCAGCGTGTTGCACTGGTGGCCGATGGGGGTGAGGAAATCGCAGCCAGCGCCGATGGCGGTGGCGATCAGGAATGCTTCGGGGCGGTAGTGCAACTGTTCGGCAAAGACTGCTGCGATGGGGGCCATGACCAGCACCGTGGCCGCATTGTTCAGGAACGGCGTGACGGCCATCGCCGCCACAAGAATCAGCGCCACCGCTCCCCATGCCGGAAGCTGCACGGCAAAATCTGCAAGCACCACGGCGATCAGGTCTGACGCGCCGGTGGTTTGCAGGGATTCGCTGACCGGGATCAGCGCCGCCAGCATGATCAGGATGGGCCATTCAATGGCCTTGTATGCCTCATCAGGCGGCAGCGCACCGGTGATTACGGTAAGGCTGGCAGCGGCAAAGAACGCCAGCGCGGCAGGTACGAAACCACTGCCTGCAGCCACCATTGCGGCAGCAAGGATCAGCAGAGGCAACCAGCGCGACTTGCGTGAACCAAGCCCGATCTTGCGCTGCGCCAGCGGCAACGCGCCCATTTCAGAAAGGCGTGCCGGCATCGTTTCCAGCGGGCCTTGCAGCACGATCACATCGCCTGCCTGCAGCACGGTATTCCCCGGCTTGCTGGCAATCGTAGCCCCCTCGCGCGAAATGGCGATGAGGTTGATGCCCAGACGGTCGCGCATCTTCAACCGCCGCGCGGTGCGGCCGATCAGCGCGGAATCAGAATGGATCACCGCTTCGATCACGCCAAAACCGTCAGCCTTGCCGCTGTCATCACTGTCGCCGCCTGCCAGCACAAGACGATCCGCGCCGACGACGCGTTCAAGTGTATTCGGCTCACCGCTGACGATCAGCACGTCGCCTTCTTCGATGTGGAGTGCAGGATCAACCGCGCCGCGCATGTCACCGCGCACCAAACCGGTTACCTCGATCTCGCTGTCATGGCGCTCACGAAATTCCGCCACCGTCAGCCCGGCGATGGGTGAACCTGCACTCACTTTGGCTTCGATCACATAAGACGAAATGTTGATCGCCTCTTCCATGCCTTGCGCGGCATTGCGATCGGTGGGCAGCAACCGCCAGCCCACGCTTAGAAACACGAGACCCACCGCCAGCAGCGCAATGCCGGTAGGGAGGTAGTCAAACATGCGGAACGGCTCGCCCGTCATTTCCTCACGCACGCGCGATACGATGATGTTGGGCGATGTGCCGATCAGTGTTGTCAGGCCGCCAAGCAGCGAGGCAAAGGCCATTGGCATCAGATAAAGCGACGGCGATGCCTTGTTCTTGCGCGCCATCTGCACCGCACCCGGCATCAGCATGGCCAGCGCGCCAACGTTCTTGATAAAGCCCGACGCAAGGCCGACCGCTGCTGACATGACCAGCATCTGCGTTTGCGGACGCTTTATCCGCTGCGCCAGCGACTGGAGCAGGCCTTCGATCACGCCAGAACGCTGGACCGCTGCCGACAGCACCAGCGCGGAACCGACAATGACCACAATGTCATCGGAAAAGCCTGAAAAAGCGGCCTTTGGTGACACCACGCCCAGTGCAATCGCCGCCAGCAGGGCGATTACTGCCGTCACATCATACCGAAAGCGTCCCCATAGAAACAGGACCATCATCCCGCCAAGCGTGGCCAGCGAGAGCCATTGCGGTGTTGTCATTGAAATACGTTTTTCATTGCCGGAACAATGATTAACCGGCGTTCAGGTTCCGCTCAACCAAAAAGCAGTTCGCCCTGTCGGGGCTGTTTGCGCGGCGGGGGCGGCGTGGCTATCCGGTGTGACAGCAGGCAGCGTGCCATGCCCTGAAGCACGTAAACCGCGTGGCGCTGCCCGCCCCGGTTTTCATGATCCACCGCAAAGCCCTTGTAATAGCGTTTCAAAAGCCCTGCCCCGACCAGTTCGGATACCGCGCGGCTAAGATTGGTCTTGCCCGAAGCGCGCACCCGATCCCGCACTTCTTCCTCTACCAACGCGGCGGCGGCGGCAGGATCGGTCGGCATGCGATCTTCAAGAATAAGGTCAGACTTCACCCGCTTTGCCAGCGCCGCGCGCCTGGGATCGCGCCCACCCATAGGAGCAAGGCTGTCGCACAGGAAATCGCGCAGAGTAGCCTCTCGCCCGGCGCGGCGGACAAACGGCCCTGCCTCGCCGCGCTCATCGGCCACTTCGGCGATGAGGCTTAGCACCATGAAGGCATAGCGCGGGCGGGTGCTTACATGCGCAAGGCAATCCAGCAACGACGACACCGGGCTGGGTGAAATCCCGATGAGGGAGGATGAACCTGAGAGGATCGTCTGTTGGAACATTTCGTGATTCAACAAAGCACATATCGGGATTCCTGTGAATCCCTTGCGTGCCCCTGATCACCTGAAATCCAACATTTGTCCTCTGTGACACTTTGCCCGAGGGTAAAGTGTCACGAATGGCCCTTTACCGTGTACAGGATGCTGGTCGGTGCCTGGACCATTATGCGCTAAAGCAAAGTGCGATAGAGGACGAACAAAAGCGCGGCCCCTACGGCCACAATCCAAATGTTGAACAGTATCTTCAACGACATCGCTGCGCGGCGGATGTCCATGTACTCCCAACCCACAACCCAGCCTTTAAGCAGTCCGATGCCAATTACGATCGCTCCGGCCGCGTTCGACCCAGCCAGCGATGACTCGAACGACAGCACGCTGATCCCGACGAGCAGGAGCCAGAAAAGCGAAAGCCGTTTGGAAAACCAGGTCACGTCGATGCTCCGTGCCGCAGGAGATACAGCAGTGCGAACAGCATCACCCACAGGAGATCCACTAGGTGCCAGAACACGGCACTGCCTTCCAGAACCGCAAACGAGCCAGTCCAAGCTCCGCTACGGTCGCATTGACTGGCAAGCCACGTCAGCACGCCAAGGCCGATCAGAACGTGAAGCAGGTGAATGCCGGTGTACATGAAATAGAAGGTGAAAAAGCTGCTGCTGTTCAGCGTGTCGCCGTGGCTGATGTGCCCTCCCCATTCGACAATCTTGACGCCAACGAAAGCCACGCCAAGCGCGATTGCACCAAGGATCAGTTGCCGGGCCTTTGTCGACCCGTGCCTGGCAGCGTTCACGGCATGCGCGATGGCCCACGAACTGGTCAGCAGAAGGATCGTATTGGCCAGCCCCAATCCCCGTCCCAGCTTTTCCTGCGACAAACGCATCGCATCGGCTTCGGCGACAAAGCTGTGGGCATACGTCACAAACAGAACGCCGAAGACAAGGAGATCGCCGAAAATCAGCACCCACAGCCCCGGCTCTCCGGGAATGTGCCCATGATGCGGCGTGGCAGCTTGTTCTGCTTCGTTCATTACTGCTGGTCCGCCAGCGCATTGCGCTTGATCGCGCCAAGCAGGACGATCTGTGTTGCCGTTATCCAGACACCAAAGACAGCTGCGGGAATCCAGAACGCGGCGATCCCGTTCCAGGCGAAAGGCCCGATCTTGAACAGGCCAACCACAGCGCCCGGCGCGCTGAGGATGCCGACCCAGATGTTGAGGTAGCCGTACCAGCGGGGCAGGATCGGGCGGGCGCGGCGGTCCTGCAGCACGACAACACCGGTGGCGAGATATTGTGTGGTGCCCGGGATTGCCGGAATGACCAGCAGGAACATCCCGAGGTCGCTCCACGCGCGGACCATTTCGACCGATGCGTCAGGCCGGAAAGCTGCCATCGTGAACGCGAGGCCGCACAGGAAGACGGTGACCTGTCCATAGGTGAAGACAAGTGCCGTGACCGTTGTCCACATCGGCACTTCGCCCTCGATCTTCTTGAGGAACAGCAGGATGACGGTGATGAACGGCCAGACAATGGCCGATGCCGTCATCAGCAGAATGCCGCCGACAAGAAAACCGGTTTGGTTGGCGCGGACATGTTCGGCAACCGCATCAGCACCAAGCGTTGGGCTGTATGGCGGGAAAATATGCATAAGCGGCCACAGCGCGATGAAGAACAACGTGCCCATGAGCGGCCCGGTAAACACGCCGATTCTTAATGCACCCTGCTTCATCATCCATTCCCCGTTACGAATATTGGGAGGAACCTGCCCAAATGGCGTTCAGCGCGAACATATCTGAAGACAGGGTTTTTGAATGATCGGCGGCAATCGGGTTTATAGCAGGAGCCTGCGGGTTGGTATTACATGGCGGCCCCGGCCAGATAGGCTTCGTAATCGCGGGTGAACATGCGCAGCAGCGGTTCGTTTTGCCCGAATTGCTGGTGGGTCTTTCCTCCTGATTCCATGCCGATCTGCTGAAGCCGCGACATGGCCATGTCTTCGACCACCACATCGCGGGTGGCCGCCAGTGTGCTGGCCATAGCATATTCTTCACGAAGGGTGCGAGGAGCGTGGCGGCTGTAGATCCGCACCTCTGTACGCATTCTGCGCTCGGAAATCGGCCAGAACTGATAGAACAGGTATCCATTCGCCAGAGGCTGGATCGAGATATTCGGAAAAACCGTTATCGTCTCTGTCCCGAAGTTTTCGATCTTGAGCCGGTTGATACCCGGGTGATCGTGAAACCCAGCGCGACCCTGCTTGATCGCATCGAGATCCGGCGCAGAGGTTGGCAGCATCTGGGCGTAGACCCAGGTCAATGCCGGCGCATCCGGATTATAGTCAAAATTTCGCTGCACCGTGCCCGTGCTGTGCGGGCCGAACTGTTTGACATCAAGGTAGTGGAGGTGGGGGTTGTCCTTGGGAACCACCGCCGGGCGCAGGGTCTTGTTGTGAAGAACCGCCACATGATACCCCTCGTTGAAGGCGTTGACGAGGTTCTTCCAGTTGCAGTCGATTTCATCGGTCACGCGGATGCAGAACGGAAATTGTTCGAAAGGTGCACCGTCCAACATCACGTCCAGTCCGGCAAGGAACTGCGACAGCGAAACTTCGGGTTCCGGCGCAAAGTTCAGGAAAATGAAGCCGCCCCAGGTGTCGAGATGTATTCCGGCCAATCCGTTCGCCGCCTTGTCGACGTGCGGAAAGTCCTGCTCTCCCGGGATGGCACTGAGCGACCCGTCGATACGGTATAGCCAGGCATGGTAGGGGCAGCGAAACGTCATGGTGTTGCCGCGTGGCTGGCACACAAGCGCGACGCCACGGTGAGAACAGGCATTGTGGAAGGCACGCACCTGTCCATCCTTGCCCCGCGCGATCACCACGTTCGCCTTCAGGGTCGGCACCTCGCGGACAATATAGTCGCCCGGTTCAGGCACTTCATCCATGCGTCCGACCATCAGCCACGCCCGACGGAAGATCATGTCCTGTTCGCGGCGGAAATAGTCTGGCGAAGTGTAGTATTCAACAGGAACGAAGGCATTGCCAAGGCTCATGTCGCAGGCCTTGGTCATGTGTTTGCTGATGTCAGCCATGTCATGTCCGGCCCCGTTGTTGGCAAGGTCCGGCTCCCATTTGCGGACGGGTTCAGTGTGGCTGATAGCCGACCCATTCCATGTTGACGGTATGCGGATATGGCGCGTGCGGGATGCGCGGCTGCCCCAGAATTTCAACCGCCTGGCTGGCCTCGGTCAACCCCAGCACCACCCTGAAAAGCAAGGCTTCGGCCGCGGGCAGGGCTGCGGGATCGAAAGTGTCCAGATAAGTGAACACCTCTTCCAGTCGCGGTGCCAGCGCGGCATGGAACGCTTCGAGTTTGGCCTGCGAAAGATCCTGTCGCTTGCGATAGCGTTCGTCCTGCGTCGCCAGACTCCCCCAATCGTCCACAAACGGCTCAAGAAACGCAAATTGCGGAGGAAGCTGAACGTGGTTCATCGCATAGATGTCCTGCCTTGTGCATTGGGTCTTGTCAGCAGTGTTCAGACCACTGGATCGCCATTTTGTGAGGGAACGGTGCGTAAGGCACGCAAGGTTGGCCGAATACCTCCACTGCCATCGCCGCTTCCGTCAGTCCCAGCGCCGTCCGATAGAGCAAAGCCTCGGCATCGGGCAAAGCATCCATCGGAAACTGTTCGAGGTGGCAGAAGATTTCATCGAGACGCGGTGCAGTCGCGTCATAGAAGTCCCTGATCTGGGTCATCGTGCTTTGCTGACGCTGAAGATAGCGTTCTTCCTGCGTGTGCAACTGGCCCCATACGGCTGCAAACGGCGCAAGGCCTTCAAAACCTTCGGGCAATGACTGCGGGTCGGCCATCCTTCATGCTCCCATTAGTAGACCGGCTGCACCGGTTCGTTGGACAGCCCCGCGTTGTCATTGCGGTCGTGCGGTTTGGCTGCACTGATTGCGCGCTGCTATTCCGCCGCTTCGGCCTCGACGGGTTCCGGGAACCGCGCCATGTCCCATGATTGAACCACCGGCAGCACCTTTTTGCCGAACAGGTCAAGCGAGGCACGCTGTTGATCGGGTGACCCCACGACAAAGGGCAGATCGCAGACGCCAACACCAATATCACGCAGCACCGCAAACTTTTCAATCAGGGTTTGCGGGCTGCCGACGAAATAAGGCTTTGCCACCAGATCCAGCACCGGCGGACCGCCCAGTGTGGCCGATTGCAACTTGCTTGATTCCTCAGCCTGCTGGCCGAAATAGGCGAACATATCGCTTGTCGCCTGCTCATCGGTGGGGGCGCAATAGGCGATGCCCCGGTAGATCACATGGGCTGGCGTCGGCTCCCAGCCTTCCTTTGCACATTCGGCGCGATAGAGTTCGATCCACCCCTTGACCGTTTCGGGTGCGGCAAACGAAAATGCGATGCCGATTCTGCGCTTGGCGGCAAACACCACCGAATCCGCGCTATTGCCCGATCCGAACACCGGCGGGTGCGGCAATTGCGTGATGTGCGGCCAGATCGAAATAGTGTTGAACTGATACTGTTCGCCTTCCCACGCAAACGGCTTTTCGCTGGTCCAGGCCTTGAGGATCAGGTCGATGCCTTCCTGCGTCATCTGCTTGGTCTGGTCGGCCTGGGTGTCATAGGTCTTGTGCTCGTTCGGTGTGCCGCGAAGAAACAGCACTTCCAGCCTGCCGCCACTCAGCGCGTCCAGCATGGCCACTTCTTCCGCCAGCCGGACCGGATTGTTGAGCGGCACCAGCGGCCCGAGAAGCGCCACCCGCACCTTGCTGGTACGCTGGATGATGGCCGATGCCATGATCATCGGGTTCGGCGTCATTTGATAGGGTGCATAGTGATGTTCCGAAACGCTCACCCAGTCAAAGCCCAGCGCTTCGGCGGTTTCAGCCATTTCAAGGTATCTGGCATAGGATCCTGTCGCCACCGCAGGCTTGCAGAATTCGGGCGATGCCGGCCAGATCTCGATGCCCGGAGCAGGGCCGTCGTAACCCGTCATGCAAAGGTAGGACACTTTCATGCTTCCGCTCCTCGATCATGCTTTTCCGGCAGAGTCACTGACCTGCACCAATCCTGAGTATCATGCACGATCACATTATCATGCACAATATGGTCTGAATCAGTGATAGTTGGACGATGCGTCCATCATCGTGCGGCTACCGCAAGGGAGCGGTTCACCCAAAAGCGCCGAAATTGCGGTTCCGCAGCGGGATTGCCTGACGCACCGTCAAGTGTAGTTGAATTCCATGCATGATCCGAGTAGCTTGTACTTCAGGCAGACGAAGCGGGCACAGGCGGGACGCGATATCACCCGTCATACAAGGACGCAGGATGAAGGCACGGTTCCCCAAGTTCGATTTTTCGAACCTGCGCGCGCATTGGGCACCCAATCTGGAATTCGCCCAGCGCGCCAACGCGGCCTCGCTGATCCCGGCCTATATCGAACCCTACCTGCTCAAAGTGATGATGCAGGCCAAAAAGCAGATCGACCCTGCGAAGACCGAACTGCATCGCGATCTCGACATTTTCATCAAGCAGGAAATGCAGCATTGCCGCCAGCACATCGCATTCAACCGGCGAATGCACGATCTGGGCTATGAACTGCTCAAACCTATCGAGCAGGAGTTCGAGGCGACATTTGCCCGGTTCCTCGCAAAGAAATCACTGCGCTTCAACCTTGCCTACAGCGAAGGGTTCGAATCGCTGAGTGCCACGGCCTGCGTGCTTTATTTCGAAGACTACAACGAACTGCTCGAACAGGCTGACCCGGAGCCGACCAACATGTGGCGCTGGCATCTCGCCGAAGAATTCGAGCATCGCACGGTCTGCTCTGACGTCTATCACGAGCTGAGCGGTCTAAATCCGGTTTTCGCCTATTTCTATCGGCTTTATGGCTATTTCTACGCAATTGCCCATTTGGGGCGTTTCCAGTTGATGGTTTCGCGCAAACTGCTCGAACATGATCGCGCTGCAATGACGGCAGCAGGGCGTCACCTCAAGGTTTGTGCGCCAGACAACGATTTGGCGGACATAATGAGAACATCGGCTATGCCACGAGTTTGAGGCGGGCCATCGGATCGTTGAGGGTGCGGAACTCGCCAGGGGAGAGCCGA
>Ga0209066_10000031_pt1 | contig 191614 bp, 156 predicted proteins | sample All_14_2_FD_187198 | JGI IMG/M metagenome (GOLD analysis project Ga0209066, IMG submission 187198) | Freshwater microbial communities in response to fracking from Pennsylvania, USA - Allegheny Zone_MetaG_DW_15 (SPAdes) (version 2) ...
TACGTGTCCGCCCTTCCCAACGTATCCGCCCTTCCCAACGTATCCGCCCTTCCCAACGTATCCGCCCTTCCCAACGTGTCCGCCCTTCCCAACGTGTCCGCCCTGCCCAACGTATCCGCCCTGCCCAACGTGTCCGCCCTTCCCAACGTATCCGCCCTTCCCAACGTGTCCGCCCTGCCACGCATCGCCCGTCCCAGCCTCCTGATCCCCTCCTCGATGACATCCTCGCTGTTCGAGGCGAAATTCAGCCGCATGCAGCCTTCGCCCTCGGCCGGGTCGAGGTGGAAATTCCCGCCCGGCGCGAAAATCATGCCCTCCTCGCAGGCCCTTGGCAGCACCTCCGAGGCCTTCATGCCCTCCGGCAGCCTGGCCCAGACGAAGAGGCCGCCCTTGGGGCGCACCCAGGACGAACCCGCGGGCATGTAGCGTTCCAGCGCTGCCAGCATGGCGTCCCGGCGGCGCCGGTAGACCGTGCAGGAGCGCTGCAGGTGGGCGGCGTAGCGGCCCACGGACACGTACTCGCGCAGGGCGCGCTGGATGAGGTTGCAGGTGGCCAGGTCGTGGCAGCGCTTGGAGCGCAGCAGGTGGTCGTAGACCGGGCCGTCGGCCACCACGAAGCCCACGCGCAGGCCGGGGATGAGCATCTTGGAGAAGGTGCCGACGTAGATGACGCGGCCGTCGGGGTCCAGGGACTTGAGGGTGGGCTGGGCGCGGCCCTCGTAGCGGATGTCGCCGACGTAGTCGTCCTCCAGGATGGGCACGTCGTAACGCCCGGCCAGGCTGATGAGCCGCCTGCGCCGCTGCCCGTCGAGACAGGCGCCCGTGGGGTTGTGGAAATTGGGGATGGTGTAGATCAGGCCCGGACGGTGGCGTTCGAGGACATGCTCCAGTTCGTCCACGTCCATGCCGTCCTCGTCCACGCCCACGGTGTGGATGGCCAGGCCGCGGGCGCGGAAGACGTCCAGGGCCCCCGCATAGGTCGGCCGCTCCGCCACCACGCACTGGCCGGGCGACAGAAGCAGCGCGGCCACCAGGGACAGGGCCTGCTGTGAGCCGGCGGTGATGAGGATGCTGTCCGCGCTCGTCTGCACGCCCTGGCTGGCCAGGACCTGGGCCAGGGTGGCGCGCAGGGGGCGGTAGCCGCCGATCTCCCCGTACTCCACGGCCGCGGCCCCGTCCCGGCGCATGACCTGGGCGAGCAGCCTGCGGAACTCGTCCATGGGGAAGAGTCTGGGGTCGCAGGCCCCGCCGTCCAGGGCGATCCAGTCCGTCTGGCGGCTGGCCTCGGGCAGGTAGGCGCTCATGGCCTCGTAGCCGCCGTACCGCAGACGCCCCTGCCAGGCGGGCCAGTCCCCGGAACGGGACGCCACGGCCGGTTCACCCGGCGCATGCGCCAGCACGTAGAAGCCGCTGCCCTGACGGGAGGCGACGAGCCCTTCGGCCACGAGCTCGGCATAGGCGCTCTCCACCGTGGCCCGGTTCACGCCGAGGCTCGCGGCCAGGGTGCGCACGGCCGGCAGGCGCACGCCCGGACGCAGGTTGTCGGACAGGATGGCGTCGCGGAAGTGCCGGCCGATCTGAACATAGAGGGGGTGTCCGGATTCGAAGTCGAGGGCGAGGCGCACTGTTTTCTCCGGGGAAAAATTGGACTGGTCATTTTTCTGAAAAATTGCCCCTTCTTGCAGGGCCAATTTCCCTCTAGACCACCTTCCAGCCCAGCACAAGAAGGAGATCCCCCATGGCCATGTCCCGCTCCGCCCAAGGATACACCGCGGCCCTCGTCAGCGCCGTCTTCCTGTCCACGACCTCCATCTTCATCCGCTACCTGGTCACGAACTTCGACATGCCGCCCCTGGTCCTGGCCTTCTGGCGCAACGTCTTCGTGGTCGCGACCCTGCTCCCGGTCATGCTCGTGGCCAGCCCACGCCTCCTGCGCGTGGACCGGGCGCACCTGCCCTTCCTGGCCCTGTTCGGGCTCATGCTGGCCGGGTTCAACGGTCTGTGGGCCATTTCCGTGGCCAACAACGGCGCGGCCGTGGCCACGGTCATGGTCTACTGTTCCGTGGCCTACACCGCCGTCCTGGGCTGGAAATTCCTGGGCGAGAGCATGGGCTGGATGAAAATCGCGGCCATCGCCCTGTGCATGGGCGGCTGCGCCCTCATTTCCGGCGCGCTGCAGGCCGCGACCTGGCAGGTCAACCTCCTGGGCGTGGTGGCCGGACTGCTGACGGGCCTGTGCTACACGGCCTACAGCCTCATGGGCCGCGTGACCTCCGAACGCGGCATCTCGCCGTGGACCACGCTCCTCTACATCTTCGCCTTTGCCGGCTCGTTCCTCTTCCTGATCAACATGACGGGCGGGAGCGTCCCCGGATCGGCCGAGCGCTTCGCGGACCTGTTCTGGCTGGGCGACAGCGTGCGCGGCTGGACCGTGATGATCCTGCTGGGCGCCATCCCCACGGTGGGCGGCTACGGGTTCTACAACGTCAGCCTGACCCTTCTCGACGCGAGCATCGCCAACATCATCGTCTCCCTGGAGCCGGCCTTCACGGCCGTGTTCGCCTTCCTCGTCCTGGGCGAGATCCTGACACCGGTGCAGGTCCTGGGCAGCGCCCTGCTCCTCTCGGGCGTGGCTGCCATCAAGCTGGCCGACCTGCGCCGGGCGCCGGTTTCAGCGCTGCAGGAAGCGTAGCTCACCGCCTCCAGGCCGCGATCGGCCCCGTCAGGGCCGGCCGGATGCGGGCCAGCCAGGGCTCGCAGACCGTCACGCCCACGCCGCCCAGCAGCAGGGCCGAGGCCAGGGCCAGCAGCGGACTGAACTCCTCCCCCGTCCAGGCCACGGACATGGCCAGGGCCACCACGGGCACCAGCAGCGAAAACGGCGCCACCTGCGGCGCGCTGTATCGTCGCAGGAGCCAGGCCCAGGCACCCCAGCCGAACAGCGTCGAGGCGAAGGCCGTGTAGGCCAGGGCGAAGAGGCCGCTTCCGCTCAAGGCGGTCAGGTGCGCCCACTGCCCCTCTTCCAGCCAGGCCGAGAGGAGGAAGTTGGGCAGGGGCGGCACCAGCGACATCCACAGCACCAGCCTGAACCCGTCCACCTTCAGGCCCCGCCCCAGCCGCTTGATGACCACGTTGCCCAGGCCCCAGAAGAGGGCGGCCATGACGACCAGGACGAGCCCGGCCGGATTCAGGGCGCCCATGCGCTCGAAGCCCGCCAGCGCCAGGCCGCACAGGGCGATGCCGATCCCCGCCGACTGCCGGGACGAGGGGGTCTCCCGCAGCAGGACCGCGGAGAAAAGGACCGTGAACACGACCTGCCCCTGGGAGACCAGGGCCGCGAAACCCGGCGGCATGCCGAGCTTCATGCCGACGAAGAGCAGGGAGAAATACCCCACCCCGACGCACGTCCCCGCGCCCAGGATGAGACGCCACGGCATGCCCTGCCTGCCGAAGATGAGCACGGCGGGAAAGGCGGTCACGCTGAAGCGCAAGGCAGCGAAGAACAGGGGCGGCAGATCCTTGAGCCCGATGCGGATGACCAGGAAATTGAGTGCCCAGACCAGGACGACGGACAGCGCCAGAAGAATGTGGCGTCCGGACATGTGCTGTTGCGCGGACATGAGTGCTCCGTGCGGGGAAAATCAATCTTTCCCTGCGGCTGAGGTTGCGACATGTCTGGACATTGCCTGCGAATCTGTCATGATGACAGATACAGAATTCATAAATCTTATGATGACAGAAGAGGCAGGCGTGCAGACGGTCGGGGAGCTTTCTGAAGGTTTGCGGTACAAGGCGGTCGCGCAGCGGATCGCGTCCATGGTCGAATCCGGAGAGCTGCCGCCGGGCTCCCGAGCCCCGTCCCTGCGCCAGACGGCGCGGTCCACGGGCATGTCCCTGACCACCGTCGGCCAGGCCTATGCCGAACTGGAGAGGCGCGGCGTCCTGGAATCCAGGCCCAGGTCCGGCTATTTCGTGCGCAGGCGGCCGGCCCTCCTGCCGCGGGCCGGGATGCCCCCCGGCGAGCCGCCCGTGGCGCGCGCCGTGCAGCGCGGGGAACTGGTCCGCCGGGCCATGGACGCCATGGGCCGCAGCGACATCCTGCCCCTGGGCCTGGCCCACGTGGACGGACGCCTGCTCCCGGCCGCGGACCTGGCCCGCATCCTCGGCTCATGCGCCCGCAGGCAGGCCGTGCGCAGCGCCGACTACGGCCCGGTGCCCGGCTGCCCGGAGCTTCGCCGCCAGATCGCCCGCCGCCTCGCCCTCGCCGGCGTCAGCGCCTCCCCGGAGGAGATCGTCCTGACCTGCGGCGCCACCGAGGGCCTGGCCCTGGCCCTGCGCGCCCTGACCCGCCCCGGCGACACGGTGCTCATCGCCGTGCCCGCCTACCACTTCTTCCTGCAGATGATCGAGGTCCTCGGCCTGCGCGTGGTGGAGATCCCGTCTCACCCGGAGCGCGGCGTCGACCTCGGGGACCTGGAGCAGGCCCTGGACCGCTTCCGCATCTCGGCCTGCATCCTCTCCCCGACCTGGAGCAACCCCGACGGCAGCCTCGTGCCCGAGGACGGCAAGCGCGCCCTGGTCGAACTCCTGGCCCGCCGGGACGTGCCGCTGGTCGAGGACGACGTCTACGGCGACATTACCTTCGACGGACCGCGCCCTCCGGCCTGCAAGGCCTTCGACCGGACCGGGGGCGTGACCCTGGTCTCGTCCTTCTCCAAGTCCATGGCCCCGGGGTACCGGACGGGGTACGTCCTGCCGGCCCGCGGCCAGGGGGCCGTCATCCACGAACTCAAGGCCATGACGACCCTGGCCGGTGTGTCGGCCACGGAACTGGCCGTGGCCGAGTATCTGGACAAGGGGCTCTACGAGCGGCACCTGGCACGCCTGACCCGCGCCCTGCGGGACCAGGTCGAGGCCATGCGCGACGCCGTGGCCAGGCATTTCCCCGCCGGCACCAGGGCCACGCGCCCCGGCGGCGGGTTCATGCTCTGGGTGGAACTGCCCGAGGACGCCGTCACGGGCCTGACCCTCTTCCAGCGCGCCGCCGCCGAGGGGATCGGCATCTCGCCCGGCATGCTCTTCGGCATGACGGACAGGTTCGAGCGCTTCATCCGCCTCAATTGCGGGCTGATCATGGACGCTCCGGTGCAGCGCGCCATGCGGAGGCTGGGCACCCTGGCACGGCCCTGAAACCGGGGCAAAAGGAAAGCCCCGCTGGGCGGGGCTTTCCGGTGTCACACTGATTGCGGGAAATCCGGGCTAACGCGCCTCGGCCTCCTTGCGCACGATGCGGATGAGCTCCGCCATGTTCGTCACGTCCGTGACCTTCCAGTACCCTTCGGCCTGGCGCTTGAGGCCCAGTTTCACCGGATAGCCGCGCTTGCTGCCGTGGTCGAACATGGTCGCCGAAGCCGCGGCCAGGTCCCCCTTGGGCGGCTGCACCTGCACGCCGCGCAGTTCCTTGCGGGCCGTGGACACGTCGGCGAAGAGCACGGAAAAGATGCCTCCCTCGGGCAGGTCCTGCCGCTGGGACGGCCGTCCGGAAAAATCGCCCGAGGCCACGCCGCGGATGACGAACTTGCGCGTCTCCTCGATGAGCATGAGCTTCATGGACTGGTCGGCGGCCGTGCCGGACTGGGCGGCCAGGCCGCCGGACAGCATGTCGAGCATGGGGTCGCCCCCTTCTCCCGGGGGATGCGCCGCGTAGTCCTTGACGAACACGTCCACGCCGCGGGCGATTATCCCCCGCACGTCGACGTACTTTTCGAGCAGCACCTGGTCGTTGCCGTCGATGGCCCGCTGGACGTTGGCCAGGGACGCGGCCGGCGTCTCGGCGGCTCCCGCCCCCGACGCGCACAGTACGGCCGCGATCATGATGAAATATGCGTACCACTTCATGTGGGCACCTCCTGTTTTCATGGCGCTCTACGCCATGGCCGGGAAGCCCGCAAGCGCCCCTTCGGGACGCGAAACGGGCCGGGAGGTTACACTCTCCCAGCCCGTTTCGCGTCAGTCTGACGGGGAATCAGCGCCCGCCGAGGAGCGTGCCCAGGGGGCCGAGAACCGAGCCCTCGTCCTTGGACCCGCCCATGCCGGGGGCGGACTGCAGCATCCGCCCGGCCAGCCTGGAGAAGGGCAGGGACTGCAGCCAGACCCGGCCCGGACCCTGCACGCGGGCGAAGAAGAGCCCTTCGCCGCCGAAGAGGGCGGTCTTGATGTTGCCGGCCTGCCTGATGTCGAACTCCACGGTCTGTTCCATGGCCACGAGGCAGCCCGTGTCCACGTCCAGGACCTCGCCGGGCTTCAGGGCCCGCTCCACCACCGTGCCGCCGGCGTGCATGAAGACCTGCCCGTCGCCTTCCAGCCGCTGCATGATGAAGCCCTCGCCGCCGAACAGCCCGGTCAGGATCTTGCGCTGGAAATGAATTCCGATGGACACGCCCTTGGCCGCGCAGAGGAAGCAGTCCTTCTGGCAGATGAGGGTCCCGTTCACCGTGCCCAGGGACAGGGGGATGATGTTGCCGGGGTACGGCGCGCCGAAGGCCACGCGGGCCTTGCCCTGGCCCGTGTGGGTGAAGATCGTCATGAACAGGCTCTCGCCGGTGATGATGCGTTTGCCCGCGCCCAGCAGCTTGTCCATGAACGAATTGCCGGCCGCCCCCGAGCCGTCGCCGAACACGGCCTCCATGTGCACGGCCTCGTCCTTGTACATCATGGCCCCGGCCTCGGCCACGGCGCTCTCGCCCGGGTCGAGTTCCACCTCCACGAACTGCATCTCGTGGCCCACGATCTTGAAATCGATCTCGTCCGTGCCGCGCCCGACGGGCGGCGGGGGCGCCATGACCCCGGGGCGCTCCGGGGACAGCTCCGCGAGCTGGGAGATGGGCACCCACTGGGCGAAGCCCTCCCGCCAGGCGAATCCCTGCGGGTTCATGCGCGCCCGGGCCTGGGCCTGGGCCAGGTCGAAGGGCCCTTCCTGGCGTCCGTCGAAACTCAGATACCACTGTGACATGCGTCCTCTCCTGCAACAAAGCGTTTGCGGCCGGCGCCCTATGCGCAGCCGCGGCCAAGGCGCCGAGCGATGGACCGGGCCTGTTCGTCCGTAAGATTCAGGGCCAGCCTCAGGGCCTCAAGATACTCCCGTTCCTCGGGAGTGTCCGCGTCCACGGCCATGAGCGAGACCGTGAAGACCTGAGCCGCCGCGACCTGCCCATCCACGGCGGCGGCAATCTCCTCCAGGGACCTGGGGGCGCCGAACTCCGCGAACAGAAAGTCCTTTTCCTCGTCGCTCAAACCCGTGCCTTCGAGCTGGGCCAGGATGCGCATGCGCTCCGTGTCGTCGAGGACGCCGTCGGCATTGGCCGCGGCGATCATGGCCCGGATCAGCAGCACCGGGTCTGCCGGAGCCGCGACCGGGGGCGTCGGAGGCGAAAGAGACGCGCTCCCTGGAAGCGGAGGCGGCGCCTGCCCGCCAAAAGCCCCCGGCGGCGGGGGCGGGACCGTGGCGCCGCCCGAAGGAGCCGGAGCCTGCGCCGCTCCGCCCTTCTGCTCCGCAAAATGTTCGAAGGCGGCCATGGCCACGCCCAGAAGCCCCAGGCCCACAGCGGCCTTGCCGGGCAGCGAGCCCCGGCCGAGGCCGCCCGTCACCTTTCCGAGGCCGCCCAGGGCCCCCTTGCTGCCCAGGAGTCCCTTGAGCACTTTTTCCGCATCGATCATGTTTCCTCCTCGGTCGGGACGCCCCGCCTCAAGGCAGTCTCTACCCCAGCCCGCCCCCGGAGTGAAGGGGGCCGGAAAAGCCGGTTCCCCGCAACGGCCACGCCGCCACGGGGAACCGGCATGCATCCCCTGTCGTCTCCGATGAGGGAGTCGAACTCCCCGGCCGCGGCGCCCGTCAGGCCTTCTTGACCTCCATGGCGTCCTCGAAAAAGGCGGTCAGCACGAAATTCTTGCCGCCGATGTTGACCGTCTCCTCCTGACCCGGGAACAGTTCCATGGTCGCGTCAAAACTGCTGCCGACGAACACCGCCTTGGCCTCGCCGTTGCTTTCCCAGCGCAGTTCGTTGCCGTCGTCCAGGACGAGCATTTCCCCGTCGTGCAGCCGGACGGGCAGATCCTTTTCCACATATTGCATGGCACACCTCCATAACCGGTTGAATGGAAGGAAAGTATTTTGGTTCAGCATAACAGAGCCGGAAGCGGGGTCAAGGGAATGGCGAAAATTTTCACAATTTGAATGGATTCGGCCTTCCTTGACTGTTCCCGATATCGCGCCTACTGCCTCCTTGGCCCTGCACCGGGCCAGATTGCATCGGGAGAGACTCATGAGCGCACTTGCAAGAGAAATTCGACAGAACGTGGAAAAACGCCGGACCTTCGGCATCATCAGCCACCCGGACGCGGGCAAGACGACCCTGACGGAGAAGCTCCTGCTCTTCGGCGGCGCCATCAACATGGCCGGCACGGTCAAGTCGCGCAAGGCGTCCCGCCACGCCACCTCGGACTGGATGAAGATGGAGCAGGAGCGCGGCATCTCCGTGACCACCTCGGTCATGAAGTTCGAGTACAACGGCTACGACGTGAACCTCCTGGACACGCCGGGCCACGAGGACTTCTCCGAGGACACCTACCGCGTCCTGACGGCCGTGGACTCCGCCCTGCTGGTCATCGACAGCGCCAAGGGCGTCGAGGCCCAGACCCGCAAGCTCATGGACGTCTGCCGCATGCGCAACACGCCCATCATGACCTTCATCAACAAGCTCGACCGCGACGGCCTGGACCCCCTGGACGTGCTGGCCGACATCGAGGAACACCTGGGCATCGAGTGCGCCCCCCTGAGCTGGCCCATCGGCATGGGCAAGGGCTTCAAGGGCACCTACTCCATCTACAAGAAGCAGATCCACCTCTTCTCGGCCACCCACGGCGGCCGCATCCAGCAGGGCGTGGTCATCGACGACGTGAACGACCCCAAGCTCGACGAGCTGCTGGGCCTGCAGGCCCAGGACCTGCGCCGCGACCTGGAGCTGCTGGAAGGCGCCGGCAACCCCTTTTCCGTGGAGCGCTACCTGGCCGGGACCCAGACCCCGGTCTTCTTCGGCAGCGCCATCAACAACTTCGGCGTGCAGGAGATGCTCGACACCTTCGTCGAACTGGCTCCCCACCCCCGCCCCCGTCCGGCCGTGACGCGCGAGGTCTCGCCCTTCGAGGAGGAGTTCTCGGGCGTGGTCTTCAAGATCCAGGCGAACATGGACAAGGCCCACCGCGACCGCATCGCCTTCATGCGCATCTGCTCGGGCAAGTACGTCAAGGGCATGAAGATCCGCCACCACCGCATCGGCAAGGACGTGCAGATATCGAACGCCACCATCTTCATGGCCCAGGACCGCACGGGCGTGGAGGAAGCCTTCGCGGGCGACATCATCGGCCTGCACAACCACGGCACCATCCGCATCGGCGACACCTTCTCGACCAAGGAGGAGCTCAAGTTCACGGGCATCCCCAACTTCGCGCCCGAGCATTTCCGCAAGGTCATCCTGAAGAGCCCGCTGAAGGCCAAGCAGCTGCAGAAGGGCCTGGAGCAGCTGGCCGAGGAAGGCGCCGTGCAAGTCTTCCGGCCCATGGTCGGCAACGACTACATCCTGGGCGCCGTGGGCGTGCTGCAGTTTGACGTCATCGTTTCGCGTCTTAAAGATGAATATTCGGTGGACGCCATCTACGCCCCGGTCAACCTCTCGGCCGCGCGCTGGGTCCACTGCGACGACAAATCCCTGCTCGGCCGCTTCCAGAAGGACCTGCTCCACTCCCTGTCCACGGACTCCGAGGGCAACCTCGCCCTGCTGGTGGACAGCGCCTGGCGCCTGGAATACATCATGGAACAATGGCCGGACATCACCTTCCACGCCACGCGGGAAAAGAACTGACCCGGGGGAACATGGCCCTTCTCTTCGCTTTTCTGCTTCTCCTTCTCCTTCCCCAGGACGCCCTGGCCTGGGGGCCCGGGGTGCACATGGCCATCGGCAACAACGTCCTGGCCCATCTGCACCTCTTCGCCCCGGCCCTGGCTTCGGTCCTGGCGTCGCACCCCGAACAGTACCTCTACGGCTGCCTGTCGGCCGACATCTTCATCGGCAAGGGCTGCACCTACACGCCGACCCACTCCCACAACTGGGACATGGGGCGGGCCCTGCTGCGCCAGGCCGATAGCGCCGAAACTCAGGCCTACGCCTACGGCTACCTGTCCCACCTGGCGGCAGACGTCATCGCCCACAACTACTTCGTGCCCAACATGCTCGGTTTCTCGGCCGGACGGGGCAAATTCGCCCACACCTATGTGGAGATGCTCGCCGACCTGCAGGTCGAATGCCCACGCAAGCAGGCTTCGCGGATATTCCGCGTGCCGCACCCCGACGCCGACGACACGCTGGTGGCGACCATGGGACAGAAAAAGGTCCCGTTCTTCATCAAGAAGCGCATCTTCCGCCAGAGCCTGCGGCTGGTGGAGAAGCGCACCTACAAGAATTCCCTGCGCGTCTTCCGCGACCTGCTGCCGTTTTCGAGCAAGAAGGTCTTCATCTCCGAGGCCATCTCCTATGCCCAAGACCTGGTCTTCGATCTTCTGCAGAACCCCATGCGTTCGCCGGTACTGGAATGCGACCCCATCGGCAGCTCGAACCTGAGCCAGATCCGCCGCTTCCAGCGCAGGCAACGCTCCTTTTACACGGCCCACGGGGACGGACTGATCTTCCCCCTGGACACGCGGCTTGAAGCCTGCCTGAAAGAACACGGAGGTCTCCATGAGGAATTTACTCGATTTTCTGCGTGAACGGATTCGGCTGGTCCGGGAGGCGGAGGAAACCGCCCTGGAGTTCCTGCACAACAAGGGCGACGAGGCCGGATACCGCGACGGCATGCGCCGCAAGGCGGAGCTCCTGGCGAGCATGGCCGAGGACGCCGCCCCACTGCTGGAGGCCGTGAGCCCCGAAAGGCGGCCCATGGTCGAACACCGGCTGGACATGTTTTCCCAGAGCGCCCGGCGCAGCCTGGACATCGGCAGCGTCTTCTACATGTCGGCCCTGCTCTACCCCGACGACCATCAGGCCGGTCAGCCCAACACCCTGGAGGTCTGGCTCAGGGACCTCGAACGCGCCGGATAATTTTCCCAACACTCTTACCGAAGAAGGACGCATCATGGCACTTGCAGCAGGAACCAGGGTCCTGGTTCACTACACCGGCACCCTGGACGACGGCACCCAGTTCGACTCCTCCCGGGGCCGCGAACCCCTCGAAGTCATCCTCGGCCAGGACATGGTCATTCCCGGCTTCGAAAAGGCCATCACCGGGCTGGAGCCCGGCCAGAGCGTGACCGTGACCATCCCCGAAGAGGAAGCCTACGGCGCCCATAACGAGGAGATGGTCATCCGCATCCCGCGCACGTCCTTCCCGGCGGAAATCAAGCCGGCCCTGGGCGAACAGCTCGTCCTGCGCTCCCCCGACGGCAACGAGATCCCGGCCCTGATCGTGGAACTGGACGACGCCGACGTCACCCTCGACGCCAACCACCCCCTGGCGGGCTTCGCCCTGACCTTCGAGATCGAACTGGTCAGCGTGGGCTGACCGCACCCCAGCGGCAAATCCGGGCGGCAGGGCACCCACTCCGCGCCCTGCCCGCCTGCCGCGTCGCATGCCCCGGCAACACGGGGCAAGCCGAACCCATCAGCACCGCCCTAGCGTTCCGGTTCGGCCCGCAAGGGCCGCCGACTGTCTGACTGAGCCAGGGCATCGTTTGTTGAATCGTTGCCTGGCACCCCGCCCAAATTTCCCTCCCTGCACGCAACGATTCAACTCTACGAAGCCGGCGAAGGAGTTTCGGCGGCCCTTGCGGGCCGAACCGGGACGCGGCCGCACCGCCCACGCCCTTCCCCTGTTCCCAACAGCGCGCAAAAAAGGGATTCCAGCCGCATGCCGAAACCCCTTTCCTGTTCCTGGCGCCGTGAGCGCCCCTGACGTGGGGCCTTACCCCGCCGAGGATCGCGTCACCTCGTGGACGGACTCGAGATTGCGCAGTTTCTCGATGATCCCGTAGAGTTGGGTCGTGGTCTTGACCTCGATGACGAAATCGAGCTCCGACATGCCGTCCACGCCCGACGTGAACTGGCCCGAGTCGATGTTGATCCCCTCCTTGGCCAGGAGCCCGCTGACCATGCCGAGCACGCCGCGCTGGTTCTTGCAGATGACCTTGATCCTGGCCGGCAGGACCTTGGACTCCTCCTCGCCGCCCCAGCTGACGTCGATGAGGCGCTCGACCTCCATGTTGGCCACGTTGGGGCAGTCCTGGGTGTGGATGGTCACGCCCAGGCCGCGGCTGATGTAGCCGATGATGGGGTCCCCGGGCAGGGGATTGCAACACTGGGCGTAGCGGATGAGCACCCCGTCCACGCCCTTGATGCTGATGGCGTCGGAGGAGTCCTTGGGCTTGGCCGGGGCCGCCTTGTCGGCCTGCTTGCGCTCCTCGGGCTTCTGCTCCTCCTTGGGCAGGAGCTTGCGGAGGACCTGCCGGGCCGTGATGCGGCCGTGCCCAACGGCCGAGAAGAGGTCGTCGAGCTGGCGGAAGGAGAATTCCTTGACGACGGGGTCGAACTCACCGTTCTTGATGGCCTTGGCCACGTTGATGCCCATGCGCCGGCCCTCCTTCTCCAGGAGTTCCTTGGCCAGGGCCAGGCTGCGGGCCCGCTCCTCGGTGCCGATCCAGTGCTTGATGCGCGAGCGCGCCTTGCCGGACTTGACGAAGTGCAGCCAGTCGCGGCTGGGGTTGCGCGAGGAGTCGGTGATGATCTCGATGGTGTCGCCGTTCTTGAGCGGCGTGTTGAGGGGCACGATACGGCCGTTGACCTTGGCCCCGGCGCAGTGGTTCCCGACCTCCGTGTGGATGGTGTAGGCGAAGTCCACGGGCGTGGCCCCTTCGGGCAGCTCCTTGACCTGCCCCTTGGGCGTGAAGACGTAGACCTCGTCCTGAAAGAGGTCGAGGCTCAGGGTGGACATGAAGTCGCGGGAGTCCTTGAGGTCGCCCTGCCAGTCCAGGATCTGGCGCAGCCAGCTGAAGCGCTCGGCGTCCTGGGCCTTCTTGCTGCCGCGCTCCTTGTAGGACCAGTGGGCGGCCACGCCGTTCTCGGCCAGCTGGTGCATCTCCTCGGTGCGGATCTGGATCTCGATGCGCTCGCCGTCGGGCCCGATGACCGTGGAGTGCAGGCTCTGGTACATGTTGGCCTTGGGCATGGAGATGTAGTCCTTGAACTTGCCCGGCACCGGCTTCCACAGGGAGTGCACCAGCCCCAGCACCGTGTAGCACTCGCGCAGGTTGTTCACCACGACGCGGAAGGCGATCATGTCGAAGATCTGGTCCAGGGTCAGGCCGCGCTGCTTCATCTTGTGGTAGATGGAGTAGACGTGCTTGACGCGGCCCTTGACGCGGCCCTTGATGTCGTTCTGCTCCAGGATGTCCTGGATCATGGCGCAGACCTTGTCGATGTAGGCCTGCCCCTGGTCCTGGTAGCGGTTGATGCCCTCGGAGATCTGGGCGTAGACGTCGGGCTTCAGATACCGCAGGCCGTAGTTCTCGAGCTGGACCTTGATGCGGTAGAGGCCCAGACGGTTGGCCAGGGGCGCGTAGATGCCCAGCGTCTCCTGGGCTATGGCGCGCTGCTTGTACTCCTTCTGGAACTCCAGGGTGGAGATGTTGTGCAGGCGGTCGGCGAGCTTGACGAGGATGACCCGGATGTCGTCGGCCATGGCCAGGATCATCTTGCGGATGTTCTCGGCCTGGGCCTGCTCCTTGGACTCGAAATTCATCTTGCTGATCTTGGTCACGCCCTCGACGATGGCGCCGACCTCGGGCCCGAACTGCTCCACGATCTGCGGCACCGAGGCGTCCGTGTCCTCCACCGTGTCGTGCAGCAGGCCGGCGACGATGGTGGCCGCGTCCAGGCGCAGGTCCACGAGGATGTTGCTGACCTCCAGGGGGTGGGACAGATAGGGCTCGCCCGAAAGGCGGATCTGCCCCGCGTGGGCCGCGGCGGAGAAAACATAGGCTTTCTGGATGAGCGCCACATCCGTCGGGGAGAGGTACGTGGACGCCTGGTCCAGAATGTCGGTAATGCGGATCATGTTTTGTCCTTTGGCCCCAAGGGGATGGAGTCGGTTCCAGCCTGAAATTGGCCTTCGGCCTGCAAAAAGTCAACTTCTCTTTCGCTTTCTTCCCCCGCGGGCTTAGGCCAAATTGTCATACGGCTCCCCTGATCCGGGGGGGTGCCCCCACCAATTCGGGGCGCCTGCGCAACAGATCATGTATTTTCCCGACAAGCCGGAAAAAGATGCGCCCAAAGTTCCCCCGGCTCTTGATAAAGAATTCTGATTTGATTAGATGGACCGATGTACCGTGCGAACTCCGGCAGCTCTTGATTTCCGCCGCCCCGCGCGGACATGGTCCACATCGCCGCATATGCGGTTTTAGGAGATAACCCTCAAAATGCCTACTTCCGTCGAATCACGCGTTCAGCACATCCTGAACTCATTTTTGTCAGACAACATCCCCGAGCATATCCGCGACGGGGCCCAATACCTCATTGCCGACGGCGGCATCCAGAAGATCGACGTCCGTCGCGACGAGGAGACCTGGGACGTCGAGGGACAGATCCAGGGAGACGAGTTCCAGACCTACACGTCCGAACTTGGCATCAACCTGGACCACGGCAGCGTCCATTCCTACTGCAACTGCGAAGATTCCTTTTCCGGCATCTGCCGCCACGTGGCGGCCACGGCCCTGGGCCTGCTCTCGAAAATGGACGTCAAGCGCGAGGCCGAAACCCAGCCCATCAAGTCCGAATGGAAGCAGAGCTTCCGCTACTTCTTCTCCACGGCCCTGGAGCCGGAACCGGGCCACCACTACTTCATCTACCGCTTCTTCGCCGAACCCGGCCGCCTGCAGGTCGAGTTCTTCCGTGCGCGCCAGAACAAGTCCGGCCTGTCCACGGTCCAGAACCCCGTGACCCTGGAGCAGATCGTCCGCAACCCCGACTGGTGCGAAATCTCGCCCGAACTGCCAAGGGTCTGCGAGCAGATCGGCCAGTACCTCGACTACTACGGCCACCGGGTGGAGATCCCCTTCGGCCTCATGACCTGGTTCTTCTGGGCCATCAAGAACGAGTACTACCAACTCTGGGAGGAAACCGAACAGCCCGTGCGCATCGAGAGCACGCCCATGCGGCTGCAGCTGCGCCCCAAGTTCACGGACGACGGCCTGACCTTCGACATCATGCTCGGCCGCGAAGGCAAGGTGCCCTTCTCCATCCTGAACCAGAACGTGTCCTTCTACGGCCACCTGCCCCTGTGGGTCTGCCTCAAGCACAGCTTCTACCCCGTGCAGACGGGCCTGCGCCCGAGCCTGATCCAGGACCTGGTCACATCGCCGCCGGTCATCCCCCACGCCGACATCTCGGAGTTCCTGGACCGCGTCTGGACCCAGATCCCGGCCTCGGACCTGCACGGCCAGGACGAGTTCCTGGAGCGCATGCAGCCCATCTTCGTGCCGGCCACCTACAACCCCAAGCTCTACCTCAACGAAGAGGGGAGCCTGCTGACGCTCGAGATCCAGAACATCTACGAGACCGAGCACGGCGACATCAGCCTGCCCGGCCCCAACCAGGACCTGCAGACCGGCAGCTACCAGTTCGAGGGCAAGTCCTTCCTCATCCGCCGCGACCAGGAGGAGGAAGAGGCCCTGCTGACGACCCTGGTGGACATGAATTTCCAGCCCAGAAGCAGCTCCATGTGGTTCCTGGAGCCCGAGGAGGCCATCACCTTCCTCCTCGACGCCTACCCCAAGCTGGTCGAGGCCTACCGCGTCTACGGCGAGAAGGAGCTGACCCGCTACAAGGTCCGCCTGACGCCCCCCAACGTCGTGGCCACGGTGGAGACCCAGGAAGAGGACAAGTGGTTCAACCTGGAGATAAACGTCGAGTACGACGACATCTCCGTGCCCATCGACAAGATCTGGAAGGCCTGGACCCAGGGCAAGCGTTACGTGCAGCTGAAGGACGGCTCCTACACGAGCCTGCCCGAGTCGTGGCTGGAAAAGCTCGGCCACAAGCTCATCGCCCTGGGCCTGGACCCCGAGAAGCCGCCCAAGAAGCGCTTCGAGAATTTCGAAGCCCCGGTCCTGGACAAGATCCTCGAGGACATCCCCGAGACCACGTCCGACGGGTTCTGGAACACGCTGCGTGACAAGATCAACGACTTCCAGGAGATCAAGCAGATCACCCAGCCCAAGGGCCTGACCGCCACCCTGCGCCCCTACCAGATGCAGGGCGTCAGCTACCTGAACTTCCTGCGCGAGTACCACTTCGGCGGCATCCTGGCCGACGAGATGGGCCTGGGCAAGACCATCCAGACCCTGACCTTCCTGCAGTACATGAAGGAACAGGGGCACAAGGGCCCCAACCTCATCATCGTGCCGACCTCGGTCCTGCCCAACTGGGAACGCGAGGCCCAGAAGTTCGTGCCGGACATGAAGCGCCTGGTCATCTACGGCGCCCGGCGCGAGAACCTCTTCAAGAAGATCGAGTCCTCGGAGCTCATCATCACGACCTACGCCCTGCTGCGCCGGGACCTGGACGAGCTGATGAAGTTCGAGTTCAACGCCATCATCCTGGACGAGGCCCAGAACATCAAGAACCCGAACACCATCACGGCCCGAAGCGTGCGCAAGATGCAGGCCCGCTTCCGCCTGTGCCTGTCGGGCACACCCATCGAGAACACGCTCCTTGAGCTGTGGTCCCTGTTCGAGTTCCTCATGCCCGGTTTCCTGGGCTCGCAGGCCTCCTTCCAGAAGGGCTTCGTCAAGCCCATCAAGGACGGCGACGACGACAGCCTGGGCTACCTCAAGGCCCGCGTCAAACCCTTCATCCTGCGCCGCACGAAAAACGAGGTGGCCAAGGACCTGCCGCCCAAGGTCGAGAACATCTACTACTCGGCCCTGCTCGACGACCAGCGCGACCTCTACGCCGCCCTGGCCAAGAAGCTGAAAGAACAGGTCCTGCAGGACGTGGACGAGAAGGGCATCGGTCAGAGCCAGATCTCCATTCTGGACGCGCTGCTCAAGCTGCGCCAGATCTGCTGCCACCCGCGGCTCTTAAAGCTCGACATGCCCGGCTTCAACGCCAACCTGTCCTCGGGCAAGTTCGAGGCCTTCAAGGACCTCGTGACCTCCATCATCGACGACGGCCACAAGGTGCTCGTCTTCTCGCAGTTCGTGCAGATGCTGCATATCATCCGCAACTGGCTGCACATGGTCGAGATCCCATTCTGCTACCTCGACGGCACGTCGAAGGACCGCTTCGAGCAGGTCGACAAGTTCAACAACACGCCCGAGATCCCCATCTTCCTGATCTCGCTCAAGGCCGGCGGCACGGGCCTCAACCTGACCTCGGCCGACTACGTCATCCACTACGACCCGTGGTGGAACCCGGCCGTGGAGGACCAGGCCACGGACCGCACGCACCGCATCGGCCAGACCCGCCAGGTCTTCGCCTACAAGATGATCTGCGAGAACACCGTCGAGGAGAAGATCCTCAAGCTCCAGGAGTCCAAGAAAGGCATCGCCGACTCCATCATACCCGGCCAGACGGCCTGGAAGAGCCTCACCAGGTCGGACCTGGAAATGCTCTTCGAAGTCTAGAACCGAACACGCGGGGAAGGAGGCGACTCCTTCCCCGCTTCACGTTGCGGGGGCCATCATGCTCCATCTCCTGGCCGCAAACGCCGTCCTCGTCCTGCATCTGCTCTTCATCTGCCTGGTGGTTTTCGGCTCCCTGGCCGTGCCGCGCTGGCCGCGCTTCGCCATCATCCATCTTCCCGCCGCCGTCTGGGGCTTTCTGGTCGAGGCCATGGGCTGGTACTGCCCCCTGACGGACCTGGAGAACGAACTGCTGCGCCGGGCCGGCCAGGCCGGATACGACGGGAGTTTCCTGGAGCACTACCTGCTGGCGGTCATCTACCCCGAAGGGCTGACGCGCGGGGTTCAGCTGGCCCTGGCCGCGGCGGTGCTGCTGATCAATGGGGGGATGTACGGATGGATGCTGGCCAGGCGGCTCAGGAGCCGGCCCAGGCCGCGGTGAGGGAGGGCGGCAGCACGCGCTGCACCCGCTTGAGGCGCGGCCACCAGTAGGCGTCGAACTCCGAGACCGTCACGCCGACGGTCGAGGATGCGTGCAGGAACCTGCCCCGCTCGACCACCACGCCGATGTGGTCGCCACGCTTGTCGATGAAATAGACGAGATCGCCGGGCCGCATGTCGCCCGGCGGCACGTTCTGCCCAAGTCGGCTCTGCTCGCGCGAGGTGCGGGGCAGCTCCAGGGCGAAGGCCTCCCGGAAGACGACCTGCATGAGCCCGGAACAGTCGACGCCGCGGCGGTCCGTGCCGCCGATGCGATGCGGGACGCCCTTCCAGGCCTCGTAGCTGGCCAGGAGGGTTTCCTTCACGGCAGGCTGCCTGACGGGCTGCTGTACGGGCGGAGCGGACGGGATGGATTGGATGACGGTCTTGGACGCGCAGCCGGCGGACAGGAAAAGGGCGCAGGCGGCGAGAACGAGGAACGGGCGGGTCAGGGGAATCGGAGACGTGAGACAGCGCATACCCATTTACCCATGTACCGCCGCCAGGGCGGGATCGGGGCGAGGCTCGGGCCTCAGCCGCCCTTGCGCATCAGCGCGTCCTGGTCCCTTTCGTCGAGAATCCGGCGGACGCGGATGAGACGCTTGGACCAGTAGCCGTCGAACTTGGAGATGATCACGCCCTTGCGGCGGGATGCGTGGAGGAACTGCCGGTCGTCGATGGCCACGCCGACATGCTTGCGGCCGCGGTCGATGAAGTACAGCAGATCGCCCGGACGGATGTCGCCCTTGGCCACGGACTCACCGAGCTTGGCCTGGTCGCTGGAGCTGCGGGGCAGATCCACTTCGAAGGCGTCGCGGAAAATGGCCTGGACCAGGCCGGAGCAATCGACGCCGCGGTAGTCGGTCCCGCCGGCGCGGTATCTGACACCCTGCCAATCCTCGTACTGGGCCAGCACGACATCGCTGATGGAGGGGACTTCCTCGACCGACTCGAGGACATCGTTCGACTCCGCCTCGTCTTCGTATTCGTTGTCGAAGTCCGCATTCAGGGACATATCGCCGAAAAAGTGTTCCTGGTCATCGAAAATGGCCGCGAAGTCGGCCTCGCGGGGCGGGGCGGGAACGGGAGCGTTTTCCTGGGTCGTCACAGGCGCAAAGGCGGTCTGCTGATCTGGTGTCTGAATGGTGGCCGCGGAATCCGGTCCAGCGACCTTGCGGGCGCAACCCCCGCCGGCGAGGGCCAGGACGAAAAGGAGCCCGCACAGCACATGCAGCCAGTCAACAGGGCCTTGCCCACTGTGTCGAAAAACCATAGCTTCCCCTCCTGTTCCGGAATATTTCGAGAGTTCCTACACGAGGAAATCCTTCGCGTCAAAACCTGAAGCCCGATTTTCTTCCGCACGGATTTTGCTAAACCCGGGAGCCTCCCCATGCACCCTTCCACACGACTGATCCACGTTCCCCCAACGCATTGTCCGAATGCCCGCACCATTAACCCTCCGGTGCAGCGCGGCTCCACCGTCCTCTTCGACAGCCACGCCGATTTCCTGCGGGCCGGACGGGGCGAGTACCCCGGCATCACCTACGGCACAGACCGCCTGCCCCAGCAACGGGCGCTTGAGGAGGCACTGCAGGATCTGGAAAAGGCCGCCCTGACCCGGGTCTTCCCCTCGGGCATCAGCGCCATCTCCGAGACGCTCATGGCCTTTGTGCGGGCCGGAGACCACGTGCTGGTCTGCGACAACGCCTACGGCCCCACGACCCGCTTCTGCCATGAGGTGCTCGGCAAATTCGGCGTGCGCTGCGACGCCGTACCGCCGGACGTCGGCGCGGACATCGTCCGATACCTGCTTCCCGAGACGCGCCTCGTCTTCCTGGAATCCCCCGGCTCCATCACCTTCGAGATCCAGGACATCCCGGCCGTGACCGCCGAGGCGCGCCGGCGCGGGATCGTCACGGTCCTCGACAACACCTGGGCCACGCCCCTGTTTCTGGACCCCTTCGAACTGGGCGTGGACGTGATCATCCAGTCCGTGACCAAATACATCTGCGGCCACTCGGACCTGCTCATGGGCTCGGTGTCGGTCAACTCGGACCATGCGCAGACCCTGGCGGGGTTCTATGCCTGCCGCGAGATCTACGCATCGCCCGAAGACTGCGCCCTGGCCCTGCGGGGGCTCAAGACCCTGGACGTGCGCATGCGCGCGCACCAGGCCTCGGCCCTGACCGTGGCCTCGGGCCTGGCCGGGCACCCGCTGGTGGACGCGGTCCTGCACCCGGCCCTGCCGTCCCACCCCCAGCACGGGCGCTGGAAGCGCGATTTCCGCGGCTCGTCGGGACTTTTCGCCGTCACGCTGAAAAAGGAATACCCCGACGACGTCCTCGGCCGCTTCCTCGACAGCCTGCAGTTCTTCGGCATCGGCTACAGTTGGGGCGGCTACATGAGCCTGGCGACCACGGGCAAGCCGGCGCGACGCTTCGGCGGCCCGCTGCAGGGCAGGACGCTCGTCCGCCTGAACATCGGGCTTGAGGACCCGCAGGACCTGCTGGGCGACCTGCTCCAGGGACTGGACCGGCTCGCTGAATGAAAACGCGCCGCCCCCGGATGCGCGGGAACGGCGCGATGCGTTTCAAGCCGGCGGAATGGGCGTCTACTCGACGTACTCGCGCGGGTTCTGACCCAGGAGGCAGAAGACCTCGTAGGTGATGGTCCCCCACCAGGCGGCCAGCTCCTCGGCCCTGACGGCGTGCTCGCCCGGCCCGCCGAGGATGAAGACTTCGTCCCCCACGGCGGCCTCGGGCACCGGCCCCAGGTCCACCGCCGTGAGCTGCATGCAGACCCGGCCGAGGACGTCGACCCTGCGGCCGCGCAGGAGCATCTGCGCCTTTCCTGAAAGCCCCCGCGAATAGTTGTCCGCGTAGCCCACGGCGACGATGCCGATGCGCATCTCGCGCGGCGCGGTGAAGGTCCGTCCGTAGCTCACGGTCCGGCCGGCCGGGATGGTCCGGACCTGCACCAGGCGGCTGACCACGTCCATGCCTTGCCTGAGACCCTGGCCCAGATGCGCAAGGCCCGTGCCGTGGAAGGGGTTGCCGCCGTAGAGCGCGATGCCCGGACGCTGCAGGTCGTGATGCGTGCGCGGATGGCCGAAGATGGCCCCGGAGTTGGCCAGGCTGCCCCGCACGTCGAGCCCCCGCGCGTGCAGGGTGTGCAGGATTCCCTCGAAGCGGCCGGCCTGCTCCTGCACATACCCGTCCTGGTCGGGGTCGTCGGCCGTGGCCAGGTGCGAGGCGGCCATGACGGCCCGGACGTTCCCTAGCCCTTCCAGAAGATCCGCCACCCCGCCGGCCTCGTCGGCCCCGAACCCGAGCCGGGACATGCCCGTGTCGAACTTGAGGGCGACCCGGACCGGCATGCCCGCCCTGGACGCGGCCTCCTCCAGCAGGAGCAGCTGCTCGGAACTGCCGACAAAAGGGATGATGTCGTGTTCGCAGACCAGCCCGTAATCCGCCGCGTCGATGGGCCCGAGCAGGGAGATGACCTCCGCCCCGGGCGTCGTCTCCTTGAGGACGGCGGCCTCGCCCACGGTGCCCGCGGCCATGGTCCGCGCGCCGGCGGCGAACAGCGCCCGGGCCGCCTCGCGCAGGCCGTGCCCGTAGGCGTCGGACTTGATGACCGGCGCGGGGTTGGCCGCGCGGCCTCGAATCAGGGTGAAATTATCCACGATCGCGCCCATGCGGATGCGCGTGCGCACATGATTGTACCAGATGCTCATCGGTGTGTCCTTAGGTTGTCGGGTCAGACCCGCAGGCGCACGTGATAGCCCCGGCCGTCGCGGGCGACGAGAAGCATCACGGTGTTGGCCATGCGGTAGCGCTTGAAGGCTCGTGCGAAATCCGTGACCGAGGCCTGCGCCTCGCCGGCGATCTTGACCAGGATATCCCCGGGCTTGAGGCCGAGCTGCTGGGCCGGGCTTCCGGGACGCACGCCGGCCACGGCCAGGGCGCGGCCCCGGACCTGCACGGTCAGCCCCCAGCGTTTGGCGGCCATCTCCAGAGCCTTCTCGTCCGTGAAGGGCTGCATGCGGGCCGTGACCGTGCGCCGGCCGCCCTGGCCGGCCACGTCGAGCACAGCGTCCTGCCCGAGGGTGTAGTTTCTGAGAATGCGCAGATAATGGCCGCGATCCTCGACATCGACCCGACCCACGGCCACGATCACGTCGCCGGGCCTGATCCCGGCACTCTCGACGGCAGGCTCGTGGACCTGGGTCACGACCATGCCGCGGGCCTCCCCGAGGCCGAGGTAGCCGGCGATGCGTTCGTCCACGTCCTGGCCCTCCAGCCCGAGCCACACGGCCTGGACCCGGCCCAGGCTGACGAGTTCGTCGACCACCCTCCTGGCCTTGTTGATGGGGATGGCGAAGCCGATGCCCTGGGCCTCGGCGTAGATGGCCGTGTTGATGCCGACCAGCTCGCCGGCCAGATTCATGAGGGGGCCGCCGCTGTTGCCGGGGTTGATGGCCGCGTCGGTCTGGATGAAGTCCGTGAAGGTGCCCTGCTTGGTCTCGACGGTCCGGCCCATGGCCGAGACCACGCCCGTGGTCACGGTGTTGCCGAAGCCGAAGGGGTTGCCGATGGCGATGACCGTCTCGCCGATCATCATGTCCGACGAATCCCCCATGGCCACCTGGGGCAGGTCCCGGGCGTCCTTGAGGTGCAGCACGGCCAGGTCGAAGTCCGGGTCCGAGCCCACCAGTTCACCGTCGTACTGCCGCCCGTCGAGCAGGCGGACGCGGATGGTCGAGGCGCCCTCGATGACGTGGGCGTTGGTCAGGACCAGATTCTTGCGGCCGTCGATGATCACGCCCGAGCCCAGGCTGCGCTGCTCGAAGCGCCGCGTCAGGTCCTGGTCGCCGAAGAAGTGCCGGAAGAGCTGGTCGTCGAAGAGCGTGCCGAAGGGGTTGACCTCCTGCTCGACGATGCGCGCGGTGTGGATGTTGACCACGGCGGGCGCCACGTCCTGCACCGTGCGCACGACCGGGGTCATGCGTACGCCGGGGGTGGCCGCCGCAGAAAAATGGGCGCTCGTGAGCGCCCAGAAAACGAGTACTGCCAGAAGTCGCGATATCCTCAAAACATCCTCTCCTTGATGTGTGTCCTCAGCGCCGGGACGCGGACAAACCCGGAAGCCTCACTCTTCCTCGAAGGTGATGGCGATGTTCCTGTTCTCCGGCTTGGCGGGACGCTTGGGGACGAGAACGTGCAGCAGGCCGGCCCGCATCCGGGCCTCGACGGATGCCGGGTCGATCTCCATGGGCAGGGCGAAACGGCGCGAAAAACAGCCGTAGGAGCGCTCCATGCTCTGAAACGCGGCCCCGACGAGATCCGCGGGCGGCTTGCGCTCGCCGAAAACCGCCAGTTCGCTGCCATGCACCTCCAGGGACACGTCCTCGCGTTCGAGGCCCGGCAGCTCCACCAGAATGAGAAAGCTTTCGGCCGTCTCCACCACGTCGGCCTGGGGACGGAACTGCCCCAGCCGCTTGAGGCCCGCGGCAAAAGGCGATGGACAGACCGAGTCCTCCACCAGCCGCTTCATGTCTTCCTTCAGGCACTCCATCTCAAGCCACGGATCCCAGGGAAAAAGCTTCGCCATACCTCACCATCGTCCACACGGTTGCATCGCGCCTGCGGGTTCCCCCGGAAGGGGACGGGTCGCAGGAATCACAGAAAAAAGTATGCGCAGGCGGCCGCCAGAATCAGCACACCGACCACGATCAGCCACACCCAGCTCTTCTCGTTGCCCACGAACATGGCGCTGCCCACCTGCGTGCTGCGGATGTTCTCATCCTGGGCCTGGGCCAGGCGGCGCAGTTCATCGGCCTCGGCTTCGTCCTGCAGTTCCTGCCCCCGATCCCGCCGTCGCAGCTCCTCCATGGCCAGGGCGTACACCACCCCGCATTTTGGGCACTCGAAGGGGGAGGAGAAATCGTCATCCCCCTCTCTGCGCTCGTAGGTGCACTTGGGGCACCTCTCAAGCCGCAGCTTGAGGTTCGGAGGAATGACCACCGGCTCTTCGGCGGCAGTCGTTACGGTCTTTTCGGCTGGTTCTTCCATGCGTTACTCCGCCAGGGTAACTTTCTGCAGTTGGAGAATGTCGATGTCCCCCTTGAATATCTTGGCGATACCGTCCTGATACAAGGTCCGCATGCCTTGTTCAATGGCCATTTCGGCAATCTCGTCGGCCGTCATCCGCCGGGAGATGGCTTTGCGGATCTCGGGCGTGGCCACGAGCAGCTCGTGAATGCCCGTCCGGCCGCGGTATCCCGTCATGGAGCAGCGCCCGCACCCCTTGGCCCTGTACGTCCTGGCCGTGGCACGGTCCAGGCCGAGTTCCGGGAAATATTTCTCGCCGTACTGCTGGACCAGGAACATCCACTCCTCGTCCGTGGGCGCATGCTCCTCCCTGCATTGCGGACAGAGGGTCTTGACCAGACGCTGGGCCAGGATGCCGTGCAGGGCTTCGGAGAAGTTGAGGGATTCGATGCCCATCTCCAGAAGGCGCGTCACGGTCTCGGCCGCGGAGTTGGTGTGCAGTGTGGAAAAGACCATGTGGCCCGTCAGGGAGGCTTCCACGCCGATCTGGGCGGTCTGCAGGTCGCGCATTTCACCGACCAGGATCACGTCCGGGTCGGCGCGCAGGAAGGAGCGCATGATGCGGGGGAAGTCGAGGCCGATGGCCGGCTCCACCTGCACCTGCTGCAGTCCGGGCTGGGTGATTTCGACCGGGTCCTCGACGGTCCAGATCTTCCTGTCCGGCGTGTTGATGCGCGCCAGGATGGAGTGCAGGGTCGTGGTCTTGCCCGATCCCGTAGGGCCGACCACCAGGAAGATGCCGTGGGGCTTGACCACGAGGCGCTCGATGTGCGCCCGGTTGGCGTCGCTCAGGTTGAGCTTGTCGAAGGGCATGGCCCGGCCCGAGGAGAGCATGCGCAGGACCGCGCTCTCGCCGTAGACCGTGGGCAGGGTGGCGATGCGCAGCTCCAGTTCGCGGCCCTTGAAGCGAACCTTGGCCTTGCCGTCCTGGGGCAGGCGGCGCTCGGAGATGTTCAGGTTGGAAATGATCTTGATGCGCGAGATGACGGGCTTGATGATGCTCTCGGGAATGGACAGGACGCGTTCGCAGGAACCGTCGATGCGCATGCGCACCATCCCGGGGCGGCCGGGCTTGGACGGTTCGATGTGGATGTCCGAGGCGCCGGCCTTGTGGCCGTGCATGATGACCTTGTTCACGAAGCGCACGGCCAGCTGGCGGCTCTCCTGGGAGATGTCCTCCTCCTCGACCTGCGAGACTTCGAGGCCTTCCTCGGCGATCTCCTCCAGATCGGCGAAGGTGTCGGCCAGATCCTCGCCGAAGTCCTCGTCCGCAAGCAGATCGCCCTCGTCATCGTCCAGATCCTCGGGAAGCTTCGACTCGAACTTGGCCTTGGCGGTCCCGCCGTTCTTCGGGAGCTGGCTGCGGTCGCCCAGGAAGGCAAGGATCTCCTCGGGCAGTCCGACCTTGAACTCGTATTCCTGGACGTTCATGATCCGGCGGATCTCTTCGAGCATCTCGGAATCGTGGGGATTGTGGACCAGGACCACGGCCCTGTCCCCCCTGATCTGCAGCGGCACCCAGAGGTTGTTGAGCAGATACTGCCGGTTGATGCCCTTGAGATTCTGCTCCGGCACGGGGTTGTCATGGAAGCGGACAAAGGGGGTCTGGTAGTAGAGTTCGAGGGATGCCCCGATGTCCTCGGCCTTGATCCCGAAATCGTACTGCAGCAGGCGCGACGCCGAGACACCGCGCTTGGACGACCTCGACAGCACGTCGTCGAGCTGCTGCCGGGTCACCAACCCGCGCATGACGAGATTCTCGTAGGGGCCCTTGGGGAGCTTGCGCTCATCGAACATCTTCTGGCCCATGATGCTGACGATGAGCCGGCAGAAGGCCTCGTCCTCCCGCGAAAACGCCCCGCCCTTCTTGTTGAGGAGCTGCAGGACGCCCAGCAGGGAGTCTTCGTGCTGGATGGGCATGCTGATGAGATTCGTCGTGTCGAACCCGACCAGCTTGTCGTATTCCCGGTCGAAGCGCAGGCTGGGGTGCACGGCCGCGAGGTCGCCGGACTCGATGCCCTTGAGGATGAGGGGCAGCAGGGACATGGCCGTGTACCCGGCCACGCTGGATGCGGAAATCTGCAGCCGGACCTCCGCCGGCCTGCCTTCCTTCAGGACCACGGCGAAGAGTTCGGAGTTCTTCTCGTCGCACCGGTAGAGCCGGATCTGATCGACCTGGAAAAGGGCCTTGAGGTCGGGCAGACACTTGTTCCAGGCCATCTCGAAGGCCTGCGCTTCCTGGAAGATGTTCTTGATGGCTATGAGCTGAGTCTTGGGCATCCTGAATCCTCGCGTCCGACAGGTCGAAATACCTGGAAAACAAGAAACGGGACCGGGAGATGACGTTCCGGCCCCGTGCGACACACCTCCCCGCGCATGGTCAGACCAGGTACGTCGGGGCCGAACCGGCGCTGCTGTGCTCGCGCATGGCCCTGACCTTCATGATCAGCTCGTCGCGCTGCTGCTTGTAGATGTAGCGTTCGGAGTGGCAGCGGATGCGGGCGATGAGCTCCGGCTTGTCGGGGAGCTTGATCATGTAGTCGTTGGCCCCCAGGGCCAGGGCCTTCTTCTTCAGCTCGGGCTCCTCGCGGGCCGAGAGCACGATGAGCGGGACATCGTTGAAGTCCTCGCTGCTCTTGAAGAACTTGACCATGGTCAGCCCGTTCACGCCGGGCATGACGAGGTCGAGCATGATGACCGTCGGCTGGGCCGAGATGGCCGTCTCCAGGGCCTTGTCGGGCTCCTTGCAGTAATGGAAGGTTATGTCCGTCTCGCCGGACAGCTTGATGCGCATTGCCTCGCCGATGAGGAACTCGTCATCGATGAGCAGAACCGAAATAGGTATCGGCGTCACGTATTGTGACGCGATGGCGTCAATGTCCTGATTGTACATACTCATGCCTTGCGCTCCACGATCTGCACTTTTTCCATGTATCCGGCCATTTCATCGAGCAGAAGCTCGATCTCCTCCGGGTTCTTCTGCATCCCCGCCGTCTCTATCCTGTACCCCAGATGGCTGAGATAATCAAAGCCGTAGGTGCTCCCGAGACCCTTCTGGCTGTGGCCGTGCCGGCAGATGAGGTCGAAGTTGCCCTTGGCCACCGCTTCCCGCATTTCCGCGATGTTCGTTCGCATGGTGTCCATGAACAAGGGGACCAGTTCGTACAGTTCCTCGTCGACCGCCACCGTGTAATCCCGCTCCTCCACGACCGGCTCGACCAGAGGCTCGACCTGCACGACGCCGGACGCCGGCTCCGTCACCTCCATCTCGACCAGTTCGTCCTTGATGTCGTAGAGGATGTCGACGCGCTCCAGATAGTTGCCCAGGGCGGACAGCAGGGCCGACAGCTCTTCGGCGTCACGGGCGTCGGAAGCCGTCTGGATGCGCTGGCCGATGATGCTGATGTAGTCGAACCCGTAGGTGCTGCCGAATCCCTTGTGGCTGTGCCCGAAGCGGCGCAGGGTGGGGAAATCCTTCTGGGCCAGGGCCTTGTTCATGAGTTCGAGGTCCTTCTGCATGGCGTCCATGAGGAAGGGAATGAGCTCGGACATCTCCGGCGCCACATGGACCTGGTAACGGCCCGAGACGGGTTCCGGCAGGACCTCCGTCGAGGCCATCTCATCGGGCTCCCCGGCGGTCTGGATCTTCGGTGACTCGCCCGTGTTCATGAACACGGCCAGGTGGTTGACGGCCTCGATGACGACCTCCAGCTGCCGGCTCTTGGCCGCGATCTCGACGATCTTGCCCGCCTGGCTGATCTCATCCACGGCGTAGGTGCTGCCCAGCCCCTTGAGGCTGTGGCCGCTGCGCTGCATGGTCACGAAGTCCTTGGTGGTGATGGCGTCGGCCAGCTGGGACTGGAAGTCGCGCACCGTGCGCAGGAACAGCGGCCGCAGGTCCTCCAGCTCCGGGTCGATCTGAACCGGGGAATCCTTTTCCTCGTAGACCTGGCTCACCAGGGGCTTGACCGGTTCCGGGGTCTCGGGGGCCAGGGACTCCAGCTGCCCGGCGAAACGGTCCACTATTTCGAGCAGGGCCTGCTTCTTGATGGGCTTGGCCAGGAATTCGGTGCACCCGGCAGCCATGGTCTTCTGGCGGTGCTCCTGGAAGGCGTGGGCGGTCAGGGCGATGATGGGGGTCTTGTACTCCCGCTTCTCGGCCTCCCACATGCGGATGCGCCTGGTGGCCTCCAGGCCGTCCATGACCGGCATCTCCATATCCATGAGCACGAGGTCGAAGGGCTCCTCCATGAACTTCTCGACGGCGATGCGGCCGTTTTCGGCCTGCACCAGCGTCACGCTCAGGGATTTCAGGAACAGCTCCACCACGCGCCTGTTGGCTTCGACGTCGTCGACCAGCAGGATCTTCCAGCTCCTGTCCTGGAGCCCGGTCAGACGTTTGCGCTGGGCCTCGGAAATGGCCTCGAAGAGCCTGTCGTGCAGGGACGCCGGGCAGTCCTTGCGCAGGATGGTGGACAGGCCGGGCATGTCCGACGTGCCGGGGAGCTTGGCCAGTTCCGCCTCGGAATCGGCGACCAGGATCACGCTGGCGAGCTGCATGCCCTGCCCCATGAGGAGCTGGACGATGTCGACGCCCGGTTCGCGGTCCACCACGGAATCGACGAGGATGGCCTGGAAGGCCCGGTCTCCCTTGTTGGCGCTCAAGGCGTCGACGGCCAGGGCGGCGGACTTGCGGGACGTGGGCACGATGCCCCAGCTGCGCACCAGGCTCGAAATGCTCTCGTGCCCCTCGGGCATGTCCTCGATGACCAGCAGGCGGGTGTCGACCGGGATCTTCAGCTTGAACTCGGCCGGCTGCATCTGGAAATCGGGCTTCAGGGGCAGCTTGAAGAAGAAGGACGTCCCCCTGTTCACTTCGCTCTCGACCCAGATCCTGCCGCCCATGAGCTCCACGAGCTTCTTGGAGATGGCCAGCCCCAGGCCCGTGCCGCCGAACTCGCGGGTCGTGGAGGAGTCGGCCTGGGCGAAGCTCTCGAAGATGGCGTCCACCTTGGAGGCGGGGATGCCGATGCCGGTGTCCCGGATCTCGAAGAGGCAGCACGGCGCCCCGTCGTCCATGACGGACTCGCCGACGGCCAGGGTCACGCCGCCCCTGCTCGTGAACTTGATGGCGTTGCCGAGCAGGTTGATGATGATCTGGCGGATGCGGGTCGGGTCGCCCATGTAGCGGTTGGCCAGGCCCGGCGATACCTTGCGGGTCAGGGTCAGGGACTTCTCCTCGGCCCGGTAGGCGAAAAGCTTGCCCACATCCTCGACCAGCTCAGGCAGGTTGAAGGAGATCGTCTCGAGCTTGATCTGGCCGACCTCGATCTTGGAGAAGTCGAGGATGTCGTTGATGATCCCGAGCAGCAACTCGCCCGCCGAACTGAACGTCTTCACGTACTCGCGCTGCTCGTCGTTGAGGCTCGTCTCCTGCAGCATCTCGGCCATGCCCAGGATGGCGTTCATGGGCGTGCGGATCTCGTGGCTCATCCTGGCCAGGAACTCGCTCTTGGAGCGGGTGGCGTTGTCGGCCTCCTCCTTGGCCTGGCGCAGGTCCTCGGCGTGCTGGCGCAGCAGCTCGCTGGCCTTCTTGCGGTCGGAGATGTCCTCGATGACCAGGATCACCCCGCGGGACAGGTCCTTGGGGTCGATGGCCTTGGCCGATACCTGGCTCCAGAACACGGCGCCGTTCTTGCGGCGGAACTGGTACTCCATCTGGGCGATCTCTCGCTCCGCAAGGCGCCCGTAGAACCGGTTCACGAAATCTTCGTAGTTCCGGGACGAGATGTGGAACCTCTCCGGGCTGACCAGCGGCATGTCCTCGATGGAGTAGCCGAAGATGGCGGCGAAGCGGCTGTTGGCCCGGATGACCTTGTGGTCGGAGGAGAAGACGGCGATGCCCACCAGGGAGTTGTCGAAGATGGCCTGCAGCTCGTGGTAGGCGTTGTTCAGGTCCTGGGTCCGTTCGTCGACCTTCTTCTCCAGGTCCTCGTAGACCTCCTTGAGGTTGCGGCTCATGATGTTGAAGCCCTCGGCCAGGACGCCGATCTCGTCCTGGCGCTGGTCCAGGTCCGTGGTCACGAACTGGCCCCGGGAGAGGCTCTTGGTCAGGGAGGAGAGGTTGACGACGGGGCTGATGAGGACCCGGTTCAGGAAAACGTAGATGAAGATGGCGATGACGCTCAACACCGCGGCGAAGGCGGCCACGAGCTGCAGGGCGGTGCGCCGGACCTCCTTGCGGGCCTTGTCGATGAACATGCCCAGCTTGACCTGGCCGATGCGCTTGCCGTCCGAGAGGACGTCGCGCGTGACCATGATGACGTCCGAGGGCGTGTAGGCGCTGATGAGGTCGTCGCGGGTCAGCCCTGTCCTGACCTGCCCCGTCAGGAACGATTTACCCACCACGTCGACGATCTGGCAGTAGGCGACCCGCGGCGAATACTCCGCCTTGGCGGCCAGTTCCTCCAGCAGGAAGACGCTCTGCCGCTGGATGGCCGTCACGCTCGAAGAAGCGACCATTTCGGCCTGCTCCTCGCCTTGCCTGCGGATGTCGCTGACCAGAAAGTCCAGCTGGGTGACGTAGATGAAATAGCCCAGACCGAAGAAGCATGCCGCCAGAATGAACTGCACGCCGAGGTGGATCTTGAACTGGAGCAGATTGAAGAGAGACGTCTTTTTTTCCATATGCGACTCGCGCGGTCTGCCGCATGCGGCAGGGGCAAAGGTTCATGTGGTCGTATGGGGCGCGCCCGTCACGGCGCGGCCAGCACGGAGGTGACGGCTCCGAGGAGCTCCTCCCGCCTGATGGGTTTGCTCAGGCACTGCTTGGCGCCCATGAGCCTGGCCCACTTCAGGTAGTCCGTCGCACCCCCGCGCCCTCCGGCGGACATGGCGATGATGCGTATGGCGCTGTCTTCCTTGCGCAGCTCCCGGATGATCTGGATGCCTTCCTTGTCCGGCATGATGAGGTCCGTGATGACCAGATCGAATTTTCCGCTGCGGTACTTCTGCAGCCCTTCCTCGCCGTTGTAGGCCTGGACCACCTCGTACCCGGCGGAAACGAGGATTCTGGCCAGGGCCATACACATGAGCTTGTCGTCGTCGATGACAAGGATACTCTGCATGACGGCCTTCTGTGCGGCATCGCCGGACTCGGGGGGGGTGTTCGCTATTTCAGCCATATCTCGACACGGCGGTTTCTTTCCCGGCCGACACGGGATTCGTTGGGTTCCACGGCTTCCTCCTCCCCTGCGGCCAGCACGGTGATGTTGCGCAGGCCCCTGGCCCGGAGCTTTTCGGCGACAACCTCGGCGCGCTTGACCGCCACGGCCAGATTGGAGGCGTAATCGCCGACGGAATCGGAAAAGCCGACAAGGATGACAGCCTTGGCCGCATTGGCCGGCTCCTTCATCAGGGCCGCGACGCGGCCGACGTCCTGCATGGCCTGGGCGTCGGGCTCCAGGCTCGACGACTGGAAACGGAACACGATGGGAAGCCGCTCGGCGCCGTACACCCCGTCCAGGTAGTCCTGCAGGACGGCCTTGCGTGTCTCGTCGGGCACGACCTCCCCGTCGAGCTGCACCAGCCTCGGAAGGGGTCCGGTGATGGCCGGGGCCTTGAGGACCGATGGCGCTCCGGGCCGGAAAATAGACGGGAGACTCGAAGCTGCCTGCTGCGCACCCGAAACATGGGTCTCGGCCGCGTCGGCGCCCGCAAGCTCTCCGAGCGTCACGAAGCCGAATTTCCCGACGATCCGCTGTCCGGCGTCGGACAGGCACAGCCTGATGAACTCCCGGGCGTGGGCATTGCTCGAATCACCCCGGACATAGAGGTACATGCTCCTGCTGGCCGGGTAGGTCAGGGAGCGGATGCTGTCCGCACCGGGGAGAACCGCCTCGGAATCGGCTCCGGCCTTGAGGGGCATCTCGCGGCAGGGACCGGCCAGGGTGATGCTGCAGAAGCCGATGCCCCATAGGTCGCGGGCCACGAACTCGGGCAGCTGGGACTGGACGTCTACCTCGCGCGCGTCGGGGGAAATCGGCCGCGAGCCGAGAAAGACGCTCTCGAAAAAGCCGCGCGTGGCGAAGGTGTCCTTGAGGGCGAAGACATTGATCTTCGCGGACGGTCCGCCGACCTGATCCCAGTTGGTGATCTCGCCGGCGAAAATTTTCCCGACCTGATCCAGGGTCAGGGCCTTGACCGGGTTGTCCCGGTGCACGACCACGGACACCGCATCCATGCCGAGCCTGTGCTCGCTCTCGCCGGTGATGGCGTTCCCGCCCATGGATCTGGCGTCGACGGACGAGAGCCTGTGCGCGGCCAGGGCCACGTCGCACTGCCCGTCCTTGAGGGCCATGAAGCCGAACTGCGTGCCGCGGCCCTGGATTTCGATCTTGCGGATCTCCTTGGCGGCGAAGAAAACGCCCTGCACCGAAAATTCGTCCGCCCCCGCGCCCGGGACGACCCTCACCTCGTCGGCGCCCGACTGCCTGAGATAGAGCTGCGCGAGTTCGGGCGCGAGCCTCCCCGCCAGCGTGCTCGCACCGGCGCAGGTCAGGATGGTCTGCTCCGAAAAGGGGGTCGGTATGTACACGCCCTCGACGCGCCCGCCGGCGTCGCCTTTCCTCAGCATGACGGGCGCCGGGGCTTCCCAGCCGGGAATGTCCTTGAACTCCACGAGATAGATGTTCCCGGCGTCCTGCATTTCGCCCGCCGCCTGCCACTGGCTGACCACCCGCCACTGGCCGCCGGCCTGGGCCGCCTCCTGCGGAGCGATGGACACCTGCCCGACGATGCGCCCCGATCCCAGTGAGGCCAGGTCGGGCCAGACGGCCAGGGCCGCGGCGAAACCGACGGCGATCAGCGCCACCAGGACAAGCACCACACACCAAGTTTTGCCCGCGGAACGCGCGCCGTCCACTTCAGTCATCGATACAGCTCCTTTCTCGCATCTCCACGTCCGTCCAATCCCATCAGGGAAGAATGTATCTGCCCAGAACCGTGTCGAAACCGCTCGTGTCCCGGAAAACCGCACCCACCTTGAAACCGCGGACGGAGGTGATCTCGATTTCCTTTTCCAGGGGGGACTGGTCCTCGTCATCCAACAGAAAGCGGAGGACCACCACATCGCCCACGCCGAGCGAACATCTCTCGGACTCGAAGCCGATCCCGGTCAGCGACAGATCGGTGACGTGCACATCCCCCAACGGCTCAAGCGTCTCGAAGGACGCGTACAGGAGCCCGTGCAGGGAAGTTTCCTTGCGATAGAATTTGCGAAAATTGAAAGACACTTTGAACTTGTGCGCACAACGCCGGCACGTTGCGTTCACTTTCCAATGGGAGACATCCTTGATCTTCTCGACGTTGATCGATTTTTCCAGATTGCAGAGCGGACAGCGGAATGAAACGACGATCTTCCTGTGCACGAAAACTTCGACATCCGATGATTTGCTTTCATTCATTCTATTCAGTCTCGTGTTGAAGTGTGCAGGCAGGATACATGCCGCAACCGACCGCCACCACGGCGCTGCCGCCCGGCCCATCTCGTCGGATATTGCCGTTGATGTCACGCACTGCCGCATGTTTCAAGGGAAAATGGGACTCCCGCCGATGCGGGAGCACCGCGGCCCGACAGCCGTCATGCACGATCCCGACCCGCCCGACGCGTCCGCTCCGCAGCGCTGTCGAAGACGTCGTCACCACCAGTGCCCCGCGTCTGCGGCCATCCATCCCCCCGTTGTCGTCGGATATGCGAGATATCATTATCAATCTTTATCAATAAAGCAATCCATATCATGAATTCTCTTCAACACGTTGGTAAAGTGCATGCATATCTCTTGACTGCTGATGTGTTGCCATATGCGTGGAAGAACGCATCGCGGGCATCCGGTTGACACCTCCGGACAACTGGACAAGTATTGATGATGCCAAGCGCCCGCCCACTGCAGACACACATCCCGGATCATGACTGCGCAGCCGGGTTGTGGTCGTCCCGTAACCTGCTGCCCGTACGCCGTCGGCAGACCGGCGCCGACGGCACCCGCAAGCTGCTCCTTGGGCTTGATGACGGGCAGTCCGTGGAAACCGTCATCATGACCATGCCCAGGTCGCACACCCTCTGCCTCTCCACGCAGGTCGGCTGTCCCGTGGGCTGCACCTTCTGCCGCACGGGCGGCTCGGGCTTCGTCCGCAACCTGACCGCAGACGAACTCCTGGCCCAGATCGCGACCGCCGGCGAGGAACTCCGCGCCGCCACGGGCCGGTTGCCCGAGCGGGCCGTGTTCATGGGCATGGGCGAACCGCTGCTCAATTTCGCAGCCCTGCGCGGCTGCCTGGAAACCCTCACGCGGGCCAGCGGGCCGCATTTGTCCTGGAGGAAGATTCTGGTATCGACAGTCGGCATTCCCGACCGTCTCGACGAACTCGGACGCCTGCGGCTGGCCCTGCCCGCCGTCTCCCTGCACGCCCCGACCCAGGACCTGCGGGACAGGCTCATGCCCGGCGCGCGGGCCTGGCCCCTGCGGGAGCTCATCCCCTCCCTGCTGCGCTACCCCCTGCCCGGACGCGAGCGCGTGACCGTCGAGTACATCCTCATCCGCGACGCCAACGACGCAGACCAGCACGCGCGCCGGCTCCACGAACTTCTCGGGGACATGCGCGCCAAGATCAACCTCATCCCGTGCAACCCCGTGCAGGGTTCCCCCCACCGGGCACCGGACCGGGAACGAACCGAAGGCTTCGCGGCCGCCCTCAAGGCCCTGGGCCGCACCGCCTTCGTGCGGCGCAGCCACGGCCCGGACATCATGGCCGCCTGCGGCCAGCTGCGCGCCGGTCAGGAGACGCGACCATGAACCAACGACGCGTGCACGTCCTGAAATCTGCCCCGGAAGGCCGAGGGCCGGTGCTGTACTGGATGCACCGGGACTTCCGGGCGGCCGACAACTGGGGCCTGACCCGCGCCAGGCTCGAAGCCCTGCGCCTGGGGCGCCCCGTGGCCGTCGTCTTCTGCCTGGCGCCGTCCTTCGGAGCGGCCACGGCGGCGCACTTCGACTTTCTCCTGCGAGGCCTGGAGGAGACCGGCGCGACCCTGCGCCGGGACGGCATCCCCCTCTTCGCCCTGCGCGGGGAGCCCGGCAGGGAGGTCGCCGCCTTCGCCCGCGCCCACGACGCGGCTCTTGTCGTCACGGACTTCGACCCCCTGCGGGCCAAGAGAGGATGGATCGGCGACCTGCTGGACGAAAGCGCCCAGCCGGTCCTGGAGGTTGACTCCCGCAACATCGTCCCGGCCCGCGCGGCCACGGACCGTCGCGAGTACATGGCCAAGACCATCCGGCCCAGAATCCGGCGACAGCTGCACGAGTTCCTGGACGACTTCCCCGCGCTGCCGCCCCATCCGCACCCGTGGCCCGAAGGGTCGAGCCCGGCGGACATCGCGGGCCTGCGCGCCGGGCTGAACTTCTCATCCACGCGCCAGGAGTTCCTCGTGCAGCCGGGCGAGGCCGCGGGGCGGGCCCTGCTCGATGAATTCCTGGAGCACCGCCTGCGCGGCTACCTGGATCGCAACGACCCGAACCGGGACGTCTGCTCCAACCTTTCGGCGCACCTGCACTTCGGCATGATCTCGGCCCAGCGCGCGGCGCTCGAAGTCATGGCCCGCAAGCTGTCCGGCGAGCACGTGGACTCCTTTCTGGAGGAACTCATCGTCCGCCGCGAGCTTTCGGACAACTTCTGCCTCCACACCCCGGACTACGACCGGGAGTCCGGCTTCCCGGCCTGGGCCCGGGAAACCCTGCACCGGCACCGCAAGGACCCGCGTCCGGCCATCTATTCCCCGGAGGAGCTCGAAGGGGCCCGCACCCACGATCCTCTGTGGAACGCGGCCCAGACCCAGATGGTCCGCTGCGGCAAGATGCACGGATACCTGCGCATGTACTGGGCCAAGAAGATCCTGGAGTGGTCGCCGTCGGCCGAGGACGCCATGCGCGCGGCCATCCTCCTCAACGACCGCTACAGCCTCGACGGCCGCGACAGCAACGGGTACACGGGCATCGCCTGGTCCATCGGCGGCGTGCACGACCGCGGCTGGACCGAGCGGCCGGTTTTCGGCAAGATCAGGTATATGAATCTGGCCGGCGCGCGCCGGAAATTCGACGTCGACCGTTTCGTCCGTTCCTGGCTCCCCGGCCCGGACGCACCGCCAACCCGCCCCTAGGAAGCCCGAATGCCAGCATCGCAGGTCCGGTTTCTCCTCGCGCTCTGCCTGACCCTGGCGGTCTGCCTCGGCCCGCTGCCGGGGTTCGCGGCACCCGTGGAGTACACGGTGGACATCCCGCCGCTGCCCGATGACCTCACCCCGCTTCTGGCCTCGGTTTCGGACTGCGTGGGGCTGCGGGAAAACCCGCCGGACTCCCCCGGCCTGCTGCGCAAGCGCGTGCGCGGCGATGTCGAGTCCTTCGCCCGCGCCCTGGACTCCAGGGGATATTTCCAGGCATCCATCGAAGGCGAGCTCGACATGGACGCACGCCCGGCAACGGTGCGCTTCCGCATCGACCCTGGCTCACGCTTCGTCTTCGCCAGGCCCGAACTGATCCTGCGGCCCGCAGACCCCGTCGCAGGCAGCCTCATGAGTGACACGCTCCGAGGCATCGAGGCCGGGTCGGGCTACTCATCCGGCACGGTTCTCGATGTGGAGACCGCCCTCCTCGAACGGCTCAAGGAATACGGTTATCCCTCGCCGGCCCCGGTTTCGCGCGATGTGGCGGCCGATCACGCCACCCGGGAAGTGCACGTCACGTACATCATCGCCCCCGGACGGGCAGCCGTGTTCGGGGAAACCGAAATTTCCGGGCTGGAGAGCCTCTCCCAAGATTTCGTCTCCCCGGAACTGGAATGGAGCGCAGGCGCCCCCTATGACCGGCGGCTGGTGGACAAGACCAGGGAAAACCTCATCCGCACCGGGCTCTTCCGCTCGGTCCGCATCGACCCGGAGCATCCGCCGGGCGCGGGCAGCGTGACCATGCGCGTGACCCTGCTCGAAGCCCCGCCGCGCACCGTCCGCGCGGGCCTGTGGCACTATTCCGACCTGGGCCTCGGGGCCGGGCTGGGGTGGACGCACCGCAACATTTTCGGTGCGGGCCAGGAGCTGCGGCTGGACACGTCGGTCTCGGAAAACCTGCAGCAGGCCGGTTCGGAGTTGATCCTGCCCAATATGGGCCGTCCCCGCCAGAGTCTGGGCCTTGCGGCCAGGTACAAGAACGAGCTCACCGACGTCTACGACGCCACCAACCTCATCCTCTCCGCCATGGTCCGGCGCCCCCTGTCGGAGTTCGAGGTCGGCTACGGTCTCGGCTACCGCCTTGCCCGCGTGGACGACGACGAGCTGCGTACCTTCAACCTCGTCTCCACGCCGCTCATCGCGGAGTTCTCGAACGCCGACAACCCGCTGGAACCCACCACGGGGCTGACCCTGGCCGCGCGCGCCGAGCCCTTCCTCGGCATTGACCGCAGCGACTCGTCCTTCGTGTTCTGGGACGTCTCGGGCCGCCACTACCTGCCCCTGACCAGGGACAGGTCCCTCGTCCTGGCCACCCGCGGCCGCTACAGCCTCCTGGCCGGCGCCAGCCGGGAGAGCATCCCCGAGGACATGCTCCTCTACGCCGGCGGCGGCGGGTCCATCCGCGGGTACGCCTACCAGTACGCAGGCCAGCTCGACGAGGACGACGAGCCCCTGGGCGGCGTGAGCGCAGTGGACTTCTCCGCGGAACTGCGCTGGCGCATCAACAGGGAGTACGGGTTCGTCATCTTCGGCGACGGCGGCGGCGCGTTCTCGGGGCGCAGCCCGGCCGAAAAGGAGGAATATTTCTGGGGCACGGGCGCGGGGCTGCGCTACTACACCCCCATCGGCCCCATCCGCCTGGACGTGGCGGTGCCCCTGGACCGCCGGGACGGCATCGACGACCCGTTCCAGCTCTACATCAGCCTGGGGCAGGCCTTCTGATGACCGCGCTTCCGCAACCCATGCGCAGGAGGATCCTCCTCGCCCTGGCCGCCGTCCTCGCCGCGACGGCCCTGCTCGCTGCCGTCGCCCTGGGCACCGGCCGCGGCAGGCAGGCGCTCCTGGACGCCATCGACGGCCTTACGGCCGGGCCGCAGTTCCGTCTCGAAATGCGGGGCCTGCGCTTGGGAGGGGAGTGGAATCTTGAAGAGCTGACCGTCAGCGACGCCGCGGGACCATGGCTGCGCGCGAAAGAGATCAGCGTCCGACCCGTGCTGGGGGATTTGCTCCTCGGCCGCATCACCCTGGACCATCTGGGCGTGGGGACCCTCGCCGTGGACCGTCTCCCGGCCGCCGGGGAATCCGGGGGCGGTTCGGGCGGACCAGGGCTTCGCATCCGCAGCATCGACGCCGGAGAAATCCGAATCGGACAGGCTGTGGCCGGGCACGAGGCGCTCCTCTCCCTCCACGGCGCCGCCGAGCTTGACGCGCGGGAAGCACGGGCCCGGCTGCAGCTGGCGCGGCTCGACCGCGACGGCGACGCCCTGGGGCTTGACGGGGGGGTTCATTTCGCCCGCCGCGAGATGGACGTGCGCCTGGATCTGCATGAAGCTCCGGGTGGCCTGCTGCACACACTCGCCAACGTGAACGGCACCGAGGGAATATCCCTGAACGTTTCGGGCGGCGGGCCTTTCCGCGCCTGTCCGCTGACCCTGGAGGGCAGCCTGTCCGATGTCCTGTCGCTCTCCGGCAACGCCACCCTGAATCTCGATGGCGGACCGCAGATGACGCTGCAGGCCGGCTTCACTCCCGGGCCTGGCTGGACCGATTGGTCGGGACTGCCGCCCGAAAGTGTCGACATCACGGCCAGCGGCTCGTGGCGGGAACCGGCCCTGCTCGTGGACCGGCTCGACGTACGCAGCCGCATCGCGGACATCGGGGGCAACGCCACCTGGGACAGCGACTCGGGCGAACTCGACGCCCGGCTTGAAGGCCGGGCAAAAGACCTCAACACCTTCATGACGCCCGCCGTCAGCCCCGGAGCGGCATCCGCCCAGGCCGCCCTGCGGCTGGACGGCGACGGTCTGCATGCACGCATGCAGACCAGCCTTGCGGACTGGCGATTTTCCGGCAAGGCCTTGTCCACCGCGGAGGCGGACCTCGCCCTGGAAATGCCTTCGGAACTGAACCGCTGGCAGGCCCGGGGGGAAATGCGCGCCACGACCCCCGACCTGCCCGAAGGCATGCGCGCCTGGAACGCCAACGCCACGCTGGACGGCGATTTCGAGTTCTTTTCCGTCGGCGGGCTTCTCCTGGCCTCGGAAAAGATATCCTTAAATCTCAGCGGCCGGCTCGGCCAGGAGACCGACGTCGAGGCCAGGCTCGACGCGCGGCATATCCCCCTGGGAACAGCCGTGCCCGCCCTTTCCGGGTCCTTCGTTTCGACCCTGAAGGGTGCGATGGGGCCCGATGCACGCAGCCTGTCCGGGGAAGTGGCCGTGAACGCGACCGGCATCGAGGGTCTCCCCCGGGAGATCGAAGAGTTGCTGGGCCGCGACGGCCGCCTCCAGGCCGCCTTCGAGGCCGGCCCCGAACGGGTCCTGATCCGTGAAGCCGTGCTGCGCGCACGCACCCTGGTCACCATGAACGGCGAGTTCGACCCGGTTTCTTCGCGCTTCCGGACCGGATTCGACGCCACCCTGCCCGCCCTGCGCCGGGAGGGCCTGAACCTGCAGCATGGCGCATCCGTCCGTGGAACGGCAGAAGGCGCGCCGTCCTCTTTCGACCTGAAATTGACCGCGCAAAGCGTCGCCGTCGCGACAGCCGGACTTGAACTGAAGGACCTGAAAACCGACGCCGAACTGCAGGGCCTTCCGAAACTTCCGACCATTAGCCTCGCAGCCGAAGCGCAATCGGCAGGCCAACCCGCAAGCCTGCGCATCGAGGCAGCACCGGCAGGCCGGGACGTGCGCGTGTCCCGCTGCCTCCTCGAAGCCCCCGGCACGAAGATCCAGGCTGCAGGCGACCTCGACCCGGCCACGCTGCTTTTCGCCGGAACCGTGGACGTTTCGAGCGAGGACCTCGGCGTACCGGGACGGATTCTGGGCCGGGACCTGCAGGGGAGCGTTACCGCCCGGGCCGAGATGACCAGGGGCAAGGGCGCCCAGCACGTCCGCGTCGAGGCCGGCGGCAAGGGCATCGGCGTCATGGGCCTGGACATCGGCCGGGCATCGGTCACAGGCCAAACGGTCTGGCCCGATCCGCTGCGCGGGACGGACATCCGGGCCGACCTCGACTCCGTGGCCCTTGGCGCCCTCAGGGCGGACCGGATCACGGGATCGCTTCGGGGCGCCGGCCAGGGGCTGGCCTTCGACCTGGGTCTGAGCCACGCCTCGGCCCACACCGACATGGAGGCCAGGGGTATCTATTCGTCATCCCCGGCCCGGCTGCGCGTCGACGCCCTGCAGGGCACCGTCCTGCGGGAACGGGTCCATCTCGAATCCCCGCTCGATGCGACCTGGGACGCCGGGCGGACCGAGTGGCGGGAGGCCGTCCTGAGCCTCGGCCGCGCCAGGCTGGCCAGCCGGGGAACCGTCGCACCGGACAGGACCGATATTTCGGCCGAACTGCGGGATCTGGACCCGGCCATGCTCCGCGCTGTCTTTCCGGGCATGCCCGGGGCACGCGTCAACGGGCGGCTGCATGTCCAGGGTTCTCCGACGAATCCCGATGCGACGCTGGAACTGGAGGCCCGGGACATCCGCGTCAGAGGGGGCGGAATCGGCAACCTGCAGGACCTCGGCGCGACGGCCCTGGCACGCCTGGGGCGCGACCGGCTGGAAGCGCGGGCCTCCGTCGCCTCGGCCAGCGGAGTCGCCCTCGACGCGGAACTGGCCTGCCCCGTCCGGGCCGAGCTGACATCCGTCGACGTGGGCCCCGACGCCCCCCTGACCGGCCGGATCGGCGGATATGCCGAACTCGCCACCCTGCCCACCCTCCTGCGCCTGGACGACCAGGCCGTGGCGGGCAAATGCGAACTCGATCTGCGGGTCGGCGGAACTTGGTCGAATCCCGCTCTGGCCGGCTCGGCCAAGGTCCGGGGCGGCCGCTACGAGAACTACCGCAGCGGCACGGCCGTGGAAGGCGCGGACGTGGACGCCCTGGCCAAGGGGTCGGTCATCGAACTGAACGCCACGGCCACCGACGGCGATGCGGGCAGGGCCTCCGGGCGCGGAACGGTGGATCTTGACGCCCTGACCTACGTCTTCGACGTTGATCTCGCGGCCTTCCGCCTGCTGCGGTTGGACCTGATCCAGGGATCGGCCGCCGGCCCCTTCCGCTTTGGCGGCGACATGGACGCGGCCGCCCTGTCGGGCGACCTGACCCTGGACCCCGCCGCCATCGTCCTGCCCAGGTCCACGGCCAAGGAAGCGCCGCACATCGACGTCCGCGAGATCAACGCTGGTACCGCGGGAAACCACAAACCCGTGGCCGAGCCGCGTTTCCTCATCGGCATGGACCTGAACGTGGACATCCCCGCCCGGCTCACGGTCAAGGGGCGCGGCCTCGATTCGGAATGGGGCGGCCGTCTTCACATCGGCGGGAGCCATGTCCGCCCCGCCGTGAGCGGCGAGATGAACCTCCTGCGCGGCACCTTCGACTTCCTCGACCGCATATTCGACCTGACCAAGGGATCCCTTCTCCTGGCCGGGGAAACCCCGCCCAACCCCTTCCTGGACATGCTCGGCGAAACCCGGGTCCTTGACACCCTCGTGCAGGTCCACCTGAACGGTCCGGCCAGGAATTTCCGCCTGAGCCTGACCTCGATCCCGGCCCTGCCCCAGGACGAACTCCTGGCCATGATCCTCTTCGGCCGCTCCATGCGCGAGATCTCGCCCCTGCAGGCCGTGGCCCTGGCCCAGGCCGCCGCTGAGATGACGGGCGTCGGGGCCGGCCTGGACGTGCTCGGGGCCGTCAAGTCACGGCTGGGCCTGCAGGAGGTCGATATCCGCAAGGACGAGGAGGACGAGACGTCCGTGGGGGTAGGCGGGTACGTCGGCGGGAAGTACTACATCCGGACGCAGCGAAGCGTGTCCGGACAGGACCGGACCAAGGTCGAGGTGCAGCTGACGCCGAAGATCAGCGTCGAGACGGAGGTCGGGACGGACTCCCGGCAGGGCGCCGGAGTCAACTGGAAGCACGATTACTGAGCAAGGCCGGGTTCGAGGAGGGCTACAGGTCGTCCTCGGTCTCGGAGGACGCGGGCACCGCCCTGGCGGCCGCGGCTAAGATCTCCTGCAGCGCCCTGCCCCTGTCCTGGGCCAGCTGCTTCCATTTCTTCTTTTCCTTCTTCACGGCTTCGATGGTCAGGAGCAGGTCCTGGATGGTGTGGGCCGGGTACCCGTATTTGCCGTGCTTGCCCTTGCGCAGCTCTTCGTCGTTGCGCTCCTTGAGGGCCCGGAGCTGGCTGGAGGAAAGAATCATGGCTACCCGCTCACGGCCCGGACCTGGTCCATGTCCGTGTGCCCGTCCAGGACCTTGAGCATGCCGTCCTGCTTGAGGCTCAGCATCCCCTCGGTCACGGCCTGGGCGCGGATTTCCTCGGTGGGCTTGCGGTGCTTGATCTGCTGCTTGATGCCCGAGGAGTTGACCATGAGCTCGTGGATGCCGAGCCGGCCCCTGTAACCGCCCACGCACTGGGCGCAGCCGACCTTCTGGTAGAGGGTCCGCTGGCCGTCCAGAAACTCCCTGGCGTGAGTCTCCCAGCCGGGGCCGAACTCCAGGGCCATCTCGTCGAGTTCCTGCTGCTGCGGCGTGTAGGGCTTCTTGCAGTTGGGGCACAGGGTCTTGACCAGGCGCTGGGCCAGAACGCACAGCAGCGAATCGGCGAAGTTGAACGGGTCGAGATCCATGTCCAGAAGGCGCGTCACGGTTTCGGGGGCGGAGTTGGTGTGCAGGGTCGAAAACACGAGGTGGCCCGTGAGGGACGACTCGACGCCGATGTGCGCCGTCTCCTTGTCGCGCATCTCGCCGATCATGATCACGTCGGGATCGGCGCGCAGGAAGGAGCGCAGGGCCGAGGCGAAGGTCAGGCCGATCTTGGGGTTGACCTGCACCTGCCGCAGGCCCTCCTGGGTGATTTCCACCGGGTCCTCGGCCGTCCAGATCTTGCGCTCGGGCGTGTTGATGTAGCTCACGGCCGAGTGCAGGGTCGTGGTCTTGCCGGAGCCCGTGGGGCCGACCACGAGGATCAGCCCGTAGGGCTTGTAGATGAGCTTCTCGAAGGCGGACTTGTTCCGGGGCAGCAGGCCCAGCTTGTCCAGGGGCAGGGGCTTGCCCGAGGCCAGGACGCGCAGGACCACGTCCTCCATGCCCTCCAGGGTGGGGATGGTGGCCATGCGGTATTCGACGACCTTGTTGCGGTCCGGGAGCTTGATCTTGATCTTGCCGTCCTGGGGCAGGCGGCGCTCGGCGATGTCCAGGCTGGCCATGATCTTCAGGCGCGAGACGATGGGACGGGCCAGGGGCAGGCGTACCTTGCGGAACTCGTAGCACGTGCCGTCCAGACGGAAGCGGAACATGCAGAATTTCGAGTGCGGGTTGGGCTCGATGTGGATGTCCGAGACGTTCTTGCGCCAGGCCTCCACCAGCAGGGCGTTGACCATGCGCACGACCTCGCTGTCCGTGTCGCTGAGCTCCGCCTCGCCTTCATCGGCGGCCGAGACCACGTCGCCGGCCTCGACGTCCTCGTCGAAGGCGGCGGCCAGATCCTCTCCGGCCCCGAACTGCTTGTAGAAATGCTCGATGTACTGCTCGATGTCCGCGGCCAGGGTGACCTTGGCCTGCACGTTCGACGTGCCGTAGATGAAGCGGATCTCGTCCAGGCGCCCCAGGTCGAAGGGGTTGGTCATGAGCACCGTGATGGTGTTGCCTTCCTGGGAAAACGGAATCCAGCCGTAGCGCTTGAGAAAATCGGGGTCCAGGCGGCGCTTCTCGAAAAGCTCGAAGGGCGGCTCCTTGGACGCGGAAAAGGGCACGAACTCCGTGCCGTAGAAGCGGGCCAGGCTCTCGCCCAGATCCTTCTTGGCGACCTTGTATTCCTTGATAAGGACGCCGTCGGGGTCCTTGCCGTCAGCGGCAAGAACCTTGGAGAGCTGCTCGGCGCTGATGACGCCCTTGTCGAGAAGAAAGGAGTAGCGGCTGCTGCTCGACGCCACGGGGCGGGGTGTGAGGGCCTTGATGCGCTGCTCGATGCCCGGGAAGTCGGGGTCGAGGATTCGGACCTTCTCGAAAATGCGGCGCGCCTCGGCGATATCTTCCTGATGCTGGTAGATGAGGCCGGCGCGGAAGTAGAGCTTGGCCGCGACCTTGGGGGGGTACTGGTTCTCCCCCAGCACCTTGAGGGTGACCTCGGCCTGCTCCTGGACCTTGCCGAGCTTGTTCAGGCTGTCGAGCATGAGCCGGACCAGGTCGTAGGTGCGCAGCCCCTGTGCATAGCCGCTACGGCAGATGTTCAGCACGCCTGCGTAGTCGTCCTTGGCAAAGAGGCCCCAGGCCTTGGACAGGAGTTGTTCCTCTGTCAAAGGGGTTGACATGCGTCTCGCTCACCCATGGATCGATTGCCGGGCGACCCTCTGTCGGGCCGCCCGGCAACTGTGTTATTTCTTCAGCCAGGCCATCATGCCGCGCAGGCTGTCGCCGACCTGCTCCACCTGATGCTCGTGGCTCTGACGCCGGCGGGCCAGGAAGAACGGCAGGTTGGCCTTGTTCTCCAGGATCCAGTTGCGGGCGAAAGTGCCGTCCTGGATCTCTTCGAGAACCTTCTGCATGGCCTTGCGGGACTCGTCGTTGATGACCCGCGGGCCGGTCACGTAGTCGCCGTACTCGGCGGTGTCGCTGATGGAGTGGTGCATCTTCTTGAAGCCGCCCTCGTAGAGCAGGTCCACGATGAGCTTGAGCTCGTGCATGCACTCGAAGAAGGCGATCTCGGGCTGGTACCCGGCCTTGACCAGGGTCTCGAAACCGGCGCGGATGAGCTCGCTCACGCCGCCGCACAGCACGGCCTGCTCGCCGAAGAGGTCCGTCTCGGTCTCTTCGCGGAAGGTGGTCTCAAGGACGCCGGAACGGGTCCCGCCGACGCCGGCAGCGTAGGCCAGCGCCTTGGCCAGGGCCTGGCCCGTGGCGTCCTGGTGAACGGCCACCAGGCAGGGCACGCCGCCGCCCTTCTCGAACTCGCGGCGCACGAGGTGGCCGGGGCCCTTGGGCGCGATCATGACCACGTCCACGTCCTTGGGCGGGATGATCTGGTTGTAGTGGATGTTGAAGCCGTGGCCGAAGACCAGGGTCTTGCCCGCGGTCAGGTTGGGCAGGATCTCTTCCTGGTAGACCTTGGGCTGGTACTGGTCCTGGACCAGGATCTGGATCAGGTCGGCCTTCTTGGCCGCCTCGGCCGCGCTGACGGGCTCGAAGCCGTGCTCGCGGGCCAGGTGCCAGTTGGCGCCGCCGGGACGCTGACCGATGATGACCTGGACGCCCGAGTCGCGCAGGTTCTGGGCGTGGGCGTGGCCCTGGCTGCCGTAGCCGATGATGGCCACGACCTTGTCCTTGAGTATATTCAGATCGGCGTCCTTGTCGTAGTAAACTTTCATGGTTTCTCCTTCTCTCGTGGTTCGTGATGCCCGCTGCCGGGCCCCATTGCCAAATGGATCAGTCGGCGAGCTGCATGCTGCGCCGCATGGCCACGGTGCCGGCGCGGATGAACTCCTTCACGCCGAACCGCTGCAGCAGAGCCACGACGGCCTTGATCTTGCCCTGATCCCCGGTGATTTCGAGCGTCAGCTCGTCCGGGCTGACGTCGACGACCTTGCATCTGAAAATATCCGCGATCCTGAGCACCTCTGCCCGCTTGGAGTCCTCGGCACCGACCTTCATGAGCACGATCTCGCGCTCCACGGCCTGCAGGTGGGTCAGGTCCACGACCTTGATGACCGTGATGAGCTTGTGCAGCTGCTTCATGATCTGTTCGATGATCTGCTCTTCGCCGCTGGTGCAGATGGTGATGTGCGAAACCCCGTTTTCCAGGGTCGGGCCGACGTTCAGGGACTCGATGTTGAATCCGCGGCCGCTGAACAGGCCGACCACGCGGGACAGGACTCCGGGTTCGTTCTCGACGAGTATGGAAAGGACATGTCTCATGGCGGCCTCCTAAACCAGCAGCATTTCGGACAGGGCCGCACCGGCCGGGACCATGGGCGCGACGTTCTCCTCGGGCTCCACGCGCACGTCGACGATGACCGGGCCCGGATAGGCGAAGGCCGCTTCCAGCGTCGACTCGAGATCCTCGGCCTTGTCGACCAGATACCCCGCCGCCCCGTAGGCCTTGGCCAGGGCCACGAAGTCGGGGTTGGTGTGCAGGCAGGTGGCGCAGTAATTCTTCTTGTAGAAGAGCTCCTGCCACTGTCGGACCATGCCCAGGTAGCCGTTGTTGAGGATGACGATCTTGACGGGCACGTTGTAGCTCACGGCCGTGGCCAGCTCCTGGATGTTCATCTGGATGGATCCGTCGCCGGCGATATCGATGACCAGCCTGTCCGGAAAGGCGAACTGCGCGCCGATGGCCGCCGGGAAGCCGTAACCCATGGTGCCCAGGCCTCCGGAGGTCAGGAGGGTCCGGGGCTTCTTGTAGGTGTAGAACTGCGCGGCCCACATCTGGTTCTGCCCCACTTCCGTGGAGATGATGGCCTCGCCCTTGGACAGCTCGTAAATCTTCTCGACCACCCACTGCGGTTTGATGGCCCCGCCGTTCTTGGCGTAATTCAGGGGGTACGTGGCCTTCATCTGGGCCAGGGAAGCATTCCAGTCTGAGTGCTTGTCCTTCCAGTCCACGCCCTTGATCCGGGCCACCTCCTCGATGAGTCCTTCGAGCCCCTGCTTGCAGTCGGCCACGATGGGCACGTCCACGACCACGTTCTTGCTGATGGAGGTGGGGTCGATGTCGATGTGGATGATCTTGGCCCGCGAGGCAAAGGCGTTGACGCGGCCCGTGACCCGGTCGTCGAAGCGCGCGCCCACGGAGATGAGCACGTCGCAGCTGTTGATGGCCATGTTGGCCGTGTAGGTGCCGTGCATGCCGAGCATGCCGAGCCAGTTCGGGTGGTCGCCCGGGAAGGCCCCCAGACCCATGAGGGTCGTGGTCACGGGCAGGTGGAACTCCTCCGCCAGCCTGGTCAGCGCCGCGGCGCTGTCCGAGGAGACCACGCCGCCGCCGGCGTAGATGACGGGCTGGCGGCTCAGGGCGATGAGTTCGGCGGCCTTGCGCAACTGCTTGCGGTTGGGGTTCACGTTGGGGTTGTAGCTGCGGATGCTGATGCTCTCGGGATAGGAAAACTCAGTGACGGCGTTGACCACGTTCTTGGGCAGATCGATGAGGACAGGCCCCGGCCTGCCTGTCCGCGCGATATAAAACGCCTGTTTTATGGTCGTCGCCAGGTCGGCGACGTTTTTGACCAGATAGTTGTGCTTGGTGCAGGGCCGGGTGATGCCCACGATGTCGGCTTCCTGAAAGGCGTCGTTGCCGATCAGCTGCGTGGGCACCTGCCCCGTGATGACGACGAGGGGAATGGAATCCATGTAGGCCGTGGCGATCCCGGTCACGGTGTTGGTCGCACCGGGGCCGGACGTGACCAGGCATACGCCCACCTTGCCCGACGCCCGGGCGTAGCCGTCCGCGGCGTGGACCGCGGCCTGCTCGTGCCGGACGAGAATGTGCCTGATGGGATGCTTGGGCAGTTCATCGTAGATGTCGATGACCGCGCCGCCGGGGAAACCGAAAATCAGGTCGACCCCTTCCCGCTTCAGGCATTCCATGAGAATCTGGGCACCGGTGAGCACCATGGCTCCTATCCCTCCTGTTTCTTGTATTTTTCAAGCAGAGCCTGGATCCGGGTCTTCCCGGCCAGCTTCTTCTTCTTGTACTCCTTCACTTCGAGGTCTTCAGCGGGAGAAAGCGCCGCTTTTCCCGAATACCGCTCCAGGATCTTCTCGAAGCCCACATGTTCCTCCCACAGAGCCTTGAGTTCCTCGTCGTGACCCATGTGGGCCGCAATCAGTTCGAGGTCTTGCTGTTCCATAGGATGTCTCCTTAGCGTTATGGTTATCCTCATGCCCGGCCGGACAGGACGTCCCAGTCGGGCTCTTCCTCGGTCATCAGGAGCAGGTTCTTGTGCCGGGACCCGTGCCCGGACTCGATGACCACCTGCGGGGTCTTCATTCCGAAGAGTTCGGCCACAAATACTGTCAACGCGTTGTTGGCCTTGTTGTCAACCGCCGGGGCGCGCAGGCGGATCTTGAGATGGTCGCCGTGCATGCCCGCCAGTTCCGTCTTCTTCGCCCCGGGCTGCACCCAGAGGCTGATCCGCCACCCGCCGTCCTTGGCCGGGCCGGCCCAGACCGGACGGTCCTTCGCCATCATCGCCCCCTAGAACATCATCTGCGACAGGAGCCGCGTCATGAAGACCTGGATGAACTTGATGGCCAGGACGACCACGAAGGGCGAAAAGTCGATGCCGCTGAAATAGGTGAACGGCATCCACTTGCGGATCCGGTAGAAGACGGGCTCGGTCAGGGTCCGGATGCCGCGCACGATGGGATTGTAGGGGTCTGGGTTGACCCAGGACATGACCACCGCGGCGATGACCACCCAGAAATACAGGGACAGGACGCTGTCCACCACATAGTACACGGCCGTGATCAGACTCGAAAAAACCGGCATGAAGCCTCCGTAAGGATATATTCTTCCTGCGCGGCGCTGGGGCGGGATACTCCGTGCGCCCGGACCGCGCAAGCGTTAATCGATTATCTCGAAAAATCCCCTTTCAAACCATTGCCGCAGTTCATGGAAACTGTCCACATGGAGTTGGGCGGCCAGTTCCCGGTTGCGGTAGGCCCAGAACGGCACCCCCGCCCGCACCGTCGTCTCCTGGTCCACGGACGAATCCCCGAGGTAGGCCATGGCCCCCTCGCCCACTCCCCAGGCCTCGACGATACGCCGCAGCCCCTCGGGATCAGGCTTGGGACGGGCCACCTTGGCCGCGGTCATGACCGGGTCGAAGTAGCCGGTCAGGCCGAAGCGCTCCAGGACCAGTTCCATGGAATTCTTGCGGTTGGTGTTGACGGCCATGAGCACCCCGCGCCGGGCCAGGTCCTCCACCAGCTCGAAGAGCCCCGGCTCGGGGATCATGCGGTCGATGAAGTCGTTGTAGGTCATGTGCCCCTGCACTTCGGCGGCCCTGGCCCTGAGATTCGGGGGGATGATCCGGGCCATGGCCGCGTCCACGGTGTGCATGAACGCGTACTCCTCGTCCTCGGGGCTCATGGGCTCAAGGCCCAGGGTCAGGAGGATGTGGTTGTAGTAGTGGCGGTTGACGTCGCGGGAGTCGAAGAGGACCCCGTCGCAGTCGAAGACCACGCCGCGGACGAGCCGCAGGTCGATGCGGCGGGGCCGGCCCGCACGAGATGGCATGGCTACTCCATGGCCTCCGGGAAATACTGCCCGGCGAGTTCGCGCAGCTTGAACTTCTGGATCTTGCCGCTGGCGGTCATGGGGTATTCGTCGAGGAAGGCCACGTACTTGGGTATCTTGTAGCGGGAGATCTGCCCGCGGCAGAAGTCGCGGATGTCCTCGGTCCCGTAGTCGAAACCCTCCTTGAGGATGACGAAGGCGCCGACCTCCTCGCCGTACTTGCGGCTGGGCACGCCGACCACCTGCACGTCCTTGATGCCCTCCATGCGGTACAGGAACTCCTCGATCTCGCGCGGGTAGACGTTCTCGCCGCCGCGGATGATCATGTCCTTGAGGCGCCCGGTGATGCTCAGGTAGCCTTCCTCGTCCATGACGCCCAGATCGCCCGAGTGCATCCAGCCATCGGGGTCAATGGCCTGGGCCGTGGCGTCGGGGTTGTTGTAGTAGCCCTTCATGACGTTGTAGCCGCGGCAGCAGACCTCGCCCTGAACGCCGGGGGCCACGGGCTCGCCCGTCTCGGGGTCGACCACGCGCACCTCGATCTCCGGCATGGCGCGACCCACGGTGCGCGTGCGCTGCTCCATCGAATCGTTGACCCGCGTCTGGGTCATGACCGGGGAGGTCTCGGTCAGGCCGTAGCAGATGGTGATCTCCTTCATGTTCATGACGTCCATGACCTTCTCCATGACCGGCACCGGGCAGGGGGAGCCGGCCATGATGCCCGTGCGCAGGGACGACAGGTCGAACCTGGGGAAGGAGCGGTGTTCGAGCACGGCGATGAACATGGTCGGCACGCCGTAGAGGGCCGTGCACTTCTCCTCCTCCACGGCCGTCAGGACCAGCAGGGGGCTGAAGCCTTCGAGGATGACCAGCGTTGCGGCGTGGCTGACAGCCGCCAGGACGCCCAGCACGCAGCCGAAGCAGTGGAACAGGGGCACGGGCAGGCAGACCCGGTCCTTGTGGGTGAACTTCTGGTTCTCGCCGATCCAGAAGCCGTTGTTGCCGATGTTGTAGTGGGTCAGCATGACGCCCTTGGGGAACCCGGTGGTGCCCGAGGTGTACTGCATGTTGACCACGTCGTGCGCGTCGAGGGACGCCTGGCGGGCCCGGTAGTCCTCCTCGGCGGTCACGCGGCTCAGGGCCAGCAGCTCGGGCATGGAGTACATGCCGCGGTGCTTCTCCTGCCCGAGGAAGAAGACGCGCTTGAGGTCCGGGAACTTCTCGCTGCGCAGGTAGCCCCGCTCCTGGGTCTTGAGCTCGGGAACCAGTTCGTAGACCGTCTGCACGTAGTCGGTGTCCCGGAAGGAATCGATGAGCAGCAGGTTCTCGCACTCGGACTGCTTGAGCAGGTATTCGAGCTCGGCCTTCTTGTAGAAGGTGTTGACCGTCAGCAGGATGGCCCCGATCTTGGCCGTGGCGAACTGAAAGGCCACCCAGTAGGGCACGTTGGTGGCCCAGATGGCGACCTTCTCGCCCTTCTGCACGCCCATGGCCATGAGCCCCTTGGCAAGGTTGTCCACCAGTTCGCCGAACTCCCGGTAGGTCATGCGGAAATTGCGGTCCACGTAGACCACGGCTTCGTTGTCCGGGTGCTGCATGATGGCTTCGTCGAGCATCTGCCCCAGGGTAATTTCTCGCAACGCTGGCTTGTCCATGACTCCCCCTTGGAATGATCCCGGACTATTCCGGAAAGTAGAGCACCGCATAGATGGAGGCCGGGGAGTCCCCGCTGCAGGCCACATGATGCGGAACGATGGAATTGAGATAGATGGAGTCGCCCTTGGTCAGGGTCAGCACCTCGCGGCCGTAGGTGACCTCGATGGCGCCGTCGTGCACGACGATGAACTCCTCGCCCTCGTGGCTCGACAGTTTGCGCTCGGCGCAGGCCGACGGCATGATCTCGACGAAGAAGGGCTCCATGTGCCGGTCGGTCTTGCCTCGGCCCAGGGAGTAGAACTTCATGTCCACGGGGCAGTCCTTGCCGCCGAGCATGTTCAGGCCCGCTTCCCGCTGGCCCAGGCGCACGATGAGGGGGTCGTGGCCGAGCTCGTCGTCCAGGAAGGTGCCCATGCGCACGCCGAGGCCGCGGGCGACCTTGAGCAGGGGCCCCAGGGACGGGTAGACCGAATCCTCTTCGAGGGATTTGAGGAAGGAAAGCTGCAGGCCGGTGCGCGCAGCCAGATCTTCGAGGCTGATTTCGTTCATTTCCCGGTAACGCTTGATGCGTCTGCCGAGTTGCTCTTTGCTCATACTCAGGTCTCGCTGGTTAGGGTTGCTGGGACGGGACCACGATGGTCAGGGGTTCGGACAGCTCGACCCGGACGCCGCAGACCCGTTCCAGGGCGTCTTCGTCCAGCCGGCAGCACAGCAGAGCGCCGTCCTCTCCGCAAGGGGAAAATTCCAGGTCCAGCGCCGAAAGCTCCCGCAGCACGTCGGCGTCGGTCACGTACAGCCGCGCGCCACGGGGCAGGAAGCACAGCAGGGACGGCAGCAGGGATTTCCAGGGCAGTTCCGCGCAGGCCCGCGGGAAGATGGCCTCGTCGGGCACGCCGAGCTCCGCGAAGCTCTCTTCATCGTCGAGCCCCAGCACCGCGGCGAACCCGTTCCGGGCAGCCTCGAACCTTCCTTCCTGCTCGCGCATGGCCACGAACTGCTCCTCGCGGAAGAGGGCCATGGCCAGCAGGATCTGGGCCTGCCGGCAAGGGTCGCCCGCCTCGGGTTCCGCACCGCCCAGAAGCTGCGACCGGAATTCCAGGCTCGTGCCCGTGAAGAAATTGTCCAGTCCCGCGGCCTGATAGGCCTTCATGTCCGAGGCGCGCGGAAACCGCTCCCCGAACTCCATGTAGCTGCGCAGCAGCGCGCGCACCTCGGCCGGCGAACACGGCAGGCTCTCGGGCCGCCAGCGCGGCCGGTCCGAGTCCATGTTCACGCCGGGGTCGAAAAAGACGAGCCCCTCGGGCAGGGGCCCCTGGCCCAGCCTCGGGTGCATCCAGGGAAAATGCACGAGCATTGCGGTCATATCATCTCCTTAACCGTATCCGCATCAGAATCCCGCCACGAACCTGCGGCACCGCCCGGGGCAGACGGGCATCCGCAGCAGGCACACGCCGTCCAGGAAGTGCGCGCAGGGCACATCCCCGGCCTCGTCCGGCAGGGGGATGAAATTTGCACAGTCGAGGCCAATGTTCAAGGCCGCATCCACACGCCGCTCCCAGATGCGTCCGGCCTCCTCCGAAGACAGGCCCAGGCTCTCGCCGCGGACCACGAAGGCGTCGAAGCTGTCCGCGAGGGCCTGCAGCGCGGTGCAGGCGAACCGGGCATGCAGGCCCGGGTTGAGACGCTCCTCGTAGATGCAGCGGCCCGCCGCCCAGAACCGGCATCCCCGGCCCGGCAGCGAAAGCGGCGGCAGCGGCCGGCTCACGACGCCCCCCGTCCGCGGGTGTCCGGACGCCGCGGACATGACCTCAGGCTATTTAGGGAATACATTCCATCCATCCGGAAACCAAGATTTTTCTTCGTCACCCAAATGTTGACCTGCCCGAAGGGCTATGTGTATATGAGGCCCATTCATTTCCGAGGAGGCATACATGTTCGGCATTGGCATCCCAGAGCTTCTCATCATTCTGGTCATAGTCCTGGTTATTTTCGGGGCCAACAAGTTGCCTGAAATCGGTTCAGGTATGGGCCGGGCCATCAAGAACTTCAAGAAGGCCACCAGCGAGCCTGAAGAAATCGACGTGACGCCCAAGTCCGACTCGAAGGACACGACGGATAAGAAAGACTGAATTTTCAAGGGTTGAAATCGAAAGAATCCCGGCCAAGGCCGGGATTCTTTTTTTCAAGAGCCCCTACCTGATCCGCACCGTCAGCCCCTGGGCCTTGGCCGCGTCCTCCAGGCGCCTGGACAGGGCTTCCCTGGACCCGGTCGTGATCCGCCACACGCCGGCCATGCCCTGCCCTTCCATCTCCACGCCGATCAGGGCCTTGCGCTCGATCTCCGCGTTCCAGCCGTCCATGAGACGGTCGAACTCCATGGGCCCCATGCTCGAAAGCCAGCCGGAGATGCGGACCTCGACCCCGGCCCCGCCCCCACCGGCTTGCGCCGGGCGGGAAAAATAGTCCTTCCAGACCGCCAGCCAGACCTCGTCGAGGGTCTTGGCCGAGCGGGTCGAATTCCATTCCCCGAGGCTCAGCACGCCGCTCCAGTCCCGGCCCTGCGACAGGGTCAGGACCGGCACGTCCGCGCCGGCGGCGGCCACCGGGGCAAGCCCCGAGAGCTCCTGCAGGGCCGAAAGCCGCCTGGTGCGCGACGGCTCCACGCCCGACAGGCGGAGCACGTACGGCAGCGGGCCCGTCAAGGTGGAGAGCACGCCCAGGTCCCGCAGACGGGCCTTGAGGCCCGCGCCGTGAACCCGCACGTCGAGCGTCAGCGCTTCGCCCGTGGCGTTGCCCCCGGCCGTGGCGTTGCCGGCGTCACCGACCGTTTCCTTGTAGCCCAGGACCAGGGAATCACGCTCCTTGGCCAGGACGCCCATGACGGCCTTGAGCCGCGCCGGCGTCAGCGCCGGGCCTGCGATGGCCCTGGTTTCCAGGGCCAGGGCCTCGTCGAAGCCCCGCCCCACTGCCGCGGCCCTGTCCTCGCCCTGGACCAGCGGCACCGTCACGCGCTGGTCCGCCAGAACCAGGGTGGACCAGAGCATCAGGGCCGCAACCACACCGAAAACGCGTCCTTGCATGGAAAAACTCCTTCGTGAAAATCTGTAGCGCGAGGGCCGCGCTGCCGCAACCCGACCCCTTACGCCGGTGATGCCAGGAACGCCCTGGCCCTGGCCGCCATCCCCTCGAAATCCTCCGGGTCGTGCCAGGCGATGTCCCGGTCCTTGTTGAACCAGGTCAGCTGGCGCTTGGCATAGGCCCGTGTGCTGCGCAGCCAGTCGACCCGCGCCTGGGCCATGTCCAGGCCGTCCAGGAGCACGGCCAGCAGTTCGGGGCAGCCGATGCCCGAAAACCCCGGTGCGTCCCTGTGCGGGCAGCCTTCGTAGGCCAGGCGGACCTCGTCCAGGGCCCCGGCTTCGAGCATGAGTTCGATGCGGCGCTCCAGGCGCGGCGTCAGGGTCGCCAGGTCCGTGCGCAGGCCGATCTTGAGGGCGCGCAGCCCCTCGGGGCGGCGGGTCTGGCCGTGCCACCAGGTCAGGGTCCGGCCCGTGGCGGCGAAGACCTCCAGGGCGCGGCAGATGCGTTGCGGGTCGTTGGGGTGGATTTTGGCCGCGTAGTCCGGGTCCACGCCCCGCAGGCGGGCGTGCAGGGCCGGGGACCCGACGGACGCGCACTCCCGCGCCAGTTCCTCGCGGATGCGTGGGTCGATGTCGGGGATGGGCGCCAGGCCGTCGACGAGGCTCTTCAGGTAGAGGCCCGTGCCGCCGACGAGGATGGGCACGAGGCCCTGGCTGCGGTAGGCTTCGGCCCGGGCCAGGATCTCGGCCGCGAAGGAGCCCGCCCGGACGGGCTGGTCCACGGGCAGGTAGCCGTAGAGGGCGTGGGGACAGACGGCCCGCTCCTGCGCGGTGGGCTGGGCCGTGACGATGCCGAGGCCGGCGTAGACCTGGCGGGAGTCGAAGTTGACCACCCCGCCGCCCAGGGCCCCGGCCAGGGCCAGGGCCGCGGCGGTCTTGCCCGTGCCGGTGGCCCCGACCAGGCAGACGAGACTCGTGACGCTCATGCCTTGGCGGGCCCCCCGGCGGGCAGCGCGGCCGTGCCGGAGAGGGGCTCGGCCAGCCGCGCCTCGATGCGGGCCTGGATGGACTCGGGCACCAGCCCCTCGATGACCCCGCCGAGCTTGGCCACGTCCTTGATGATGGAGGAGCTGATGTAGAGCCAGCGGTAGTCCGTCATCATGAAGACGGTATGGATGCTGGGCTTCAATTTGCGGTTCATGAGGGCCATCTGGAACTCGTACTCGAAGTCCGAGACGGCGCGCAGGCCGCGCAGGATGGTGTTGGCGTGCGCGCCCGGCACATAGTCCACCAGCAGGCCCGAAAAGGCCTCGACCTCGACGCGCAGCTGTCCGCGAAAGATCTCGCGGATCATGTCGACACGCTCGTCGAGGGAAAAAAGCGGGTTCTTGCCCGAGTCCCTGGCCACGGCCACGATGATGCGGTCGAAGACCTCGAGACCCCGGCGCACGAGGCTCAGGTGTCCGTTGTGGAAGGGGTCGAAGGTGCCGGGGTAGACGGCGATGCGCTCTGGTTTCTGCGCCATATGCATATCCTTGTCTGTCCGTAGAGTTTGTCGCGAAGGAGCGCCAGGTCCGGGTGCGGGGGGGCGTCGAAGGCCAGCCCCGCCTCCACCTCGGCGCACAGCAGCCCTTCGCGCGCCAGGACGTTTCGGTCAAGCAGCAGCCGCAGGGCCGGCAGGAAGAGATCCTTGCCGTAGGGCGGGTCGATGAAGACGAGCCCGAAGGAGCCCGTGCCGCCCCCGCCCAGCCAGCGCGCGGCGTCGCCCTTGACGATCCGGAAGCGCTGCCGCGCGACGCCCAGCTCTTCGAGGTTGGAGCGGATGAGGGCCGCGGCGTGGGCGGCCTTCTCGACGAAGACCGCTTCCGCGGCGCCGCGGCTCAGGGCCTCGATCCCCAGGGAACCGCTTCCGGCGAAGATGTCCGCCACCCTCGTCCCGCCCCAATCCACGCCCTGGGATTCGAGCATGGAGAAGAGGGACTCGCGCACCTTGCCCGTCGCGGGGCGGTAGCCAGGCCCCTCGGTGGTGCGGATGCGCCTGCCGCGGTACTCCCCGGAGATGATGCGCACGGGCTAGGCCTTGTCGCCTTTGCGTTTCTGCTCGAACATCAGCTCCGAAATGATGGAGGTGAAGCGGGCGTTGATGTCCAGCAGGTTGCCGCGGATCTCCACCTGGTTGGACAGGCCCATGCGCTGGATGAACTCCACCCGCTCCCGGACCTGATCCAGCTTGTCGGTCGTCTCCTCCAGCAGGTATTCCCAGTCGATGCGCGGGGCGGCCAGGGATGGACGCGCCGTCAGCTCGAAGCGGCCGCCCTTCTCCAGCAGGCACTCGTCCAGATAATCCGGGATGTGCACGGTGAACTTGAACTTCTCGCGGATGAGCTCGGCCAGGACCTTCTGCCCGGAATGCTCGCCGTGAACCAGGTAGACCTGCACGTCGGGATTGCGGAAGTGGGACAGCCAGTCGAGGATCTGCGACTGTCCGGCGTGGCCCGAGAAGCCGCCGATGGTGAAGACCTTGGCCTTGACCGAGAGCTCCTCGCCCAGGATACGGATGGTCTGGGCGCCGTCGACGATGCGCCGGCCGGGCGTGCCCTCGGCCTGGAAGCCGACGAAGACGATGGACGCGCCGGGCTTCCAGATGTTGTGGCGCAGGTGGTGCTTGATGCGGCCCGCATTGGCCATGCCGCTGCCGGCGATGACGATGGCCGGTCCCTGAGAGCTGTTGATGGCCCGGGATTCCTCGACCGAAAGGGAGTAACGGAGGTTGGGCATTTCCAGGGGGTTCTCGCCGCTCTTGACCCGCTGCTTGGTCTCGTGGTCGTAGTAGTCCCAATGCCGGCGGAAGATCTCCGTGGCCTTGATGGCCAGGGGGCTGTCCACGTAGACGGGCAGATCCTCGGGCAGTTTCCCCTCCTTGCGCAGCAGATAGAAGGAGTACAGCAGCTCCTGGGTGCGCTCCACGGCGAAGGCCGGAATGATGACCTTCTCGCCGCGCTCGTAGCTGTAGGCAATGGCCTCGGCCAGCTCCTGCCGGCTCTGGGTCTCGTTCTTGTGGTTGCGGCTGCCGTAGGTCGACTCCAGAAAGAGGAAGTCGGCGTGCTCGACGGTCTCCGGGTTGCGGACCAGGAGCTGGTTGGGACGGCCCAGGTCGCCGGAAAAGACCAGCTTGGTCTCCTCCTCCCCTTCCGTGACCCACAGCTCGATGAAGGCCGAGCCCAGGATGTGGCCGGCGTCGTTGAAGACCACGCGGATGCCGGGGGCCGGCTCGAAGGCCGCGTTGTACTCCTCGATTTTCAGCTGCTTCAGGGCCTTCTGGGCCTGCTCCACGGTGTAGAGGGGCTCCACGGGCGGGTCGCCGGCGCGCAGCTTCTTGGTGCTGCGCCACTGGGCGTCGGTCTCCTGGATGCGCGCGCTGTCCTCGAGCATGATGGTCAGCAGGTCGCGGGTCGGCGCGGTGGTGTGCACGCGGCCCTTGAAGCCCTTGGCCGCCAGGCGCGGGAGCAGCCCGGAGTGGTCGATGTGGGCGTGGGTCAGGAGAATGAAATCGAGGGCTTCGGGCCGGTACATGCCGTTCTCGTCCCAGTTGCGCGCCTCGATGACCCTGTTGCCCTGATGCATGCCGCAATCGATGGCGAAACGGGCGTGTTCGCACTCGAGCACGTAGCACGAGCCCGTTACGGTCCGAGCCGCGCCAAGAAACGTTATCTTCATTCCTTTCTCCCTATATTTCAAATGGATGAAAACAATGCCCCGCAACCCATTGCCCTTGAAGGGCCGGGTATGCTAGCCCCGTGGACACGCAGCATCCGACGACGGGGCGACAACCTTTTTGCCAAGACGAACCAACCCATGATCAATCTGGAAAAACTCAGCGACCGGGATCTGCCCCCTCTCAAACCGATGGTCATCAGGCTGTGGCAGCTCCTCAATGCCCCCAACACACGCCTGCAGGACATCGTCGAGGCCATGAGCGCAGAACCCGTCCTGTGCGCCCGGATCATGGCCATCTCCAACTCGCCCATGTACCGCGGCCTCGACGAGATCACCTCGCCGCAGAAGGCGCTTGTGCGGCTGGGCCTGAACGAGGTCAAAGGCATCGTCTACTACCTGACCCTGGCCGACTCGGTCACGAAGAACGCATTCCCTGCCTCGTTCTCCATCCGCCGCTTCTGGACCCACAGCCTGAGCACCGCCCTCTTGTCCAAGAAACTCATGCAGTACTACCCGAGCCTCTTTCCCATGTCACCGGAAGAACAGGACGGGGCATACCTGGCCGGCCTGCTGCACGATATCGGGTACGTGGTCATGGCCACCCTGATGCCCGGGGAATTCACCGTGATGGGAAAGATCTGGGAAGAGGGCGGCCGGGACCCTCTGGAGACCGAAGAGAAACTCTTCGGGGTCAGCCACCCGCTCCTGAGCGCCAAGGCCCTCAAGCTCTGGAAATTCCCGAAAAACGTCCAGCTCGCGGTCTACGCCCATCACCGCGAGGTGGTCCGGGACTCGCCCCCCGCCATCATGCTCATCAAGCTGGCGGACTACCTCGCCACCAAGGCCGGGTACCACTTCAACCCCATGTTCACGGCGGACATGAAGGCACTCGGCGTCCCGCTCTTCCTGCTCGAAAACGACTACCAGCCCGTGGTCGAGGAAGTGGCCCTGAAGGTGGAGACGCTCGTCAACCAGGCCTTCGCCTGAGGCTCAGAGGGTCCGGGCGCAGCGCAGTTCGAGATCGACTGCGCCCGTATGCCCCATGACCCCTTCGGGCACGGGTTCGTTCATCCTCTCGCAGACCCAGTTCCACAGCACGTCGCTCGTCCGTTCGAACTGCCCGTAGTCGCCGAGCACGCGCACGCACAGATACCGTGCGGCGAGAGCCATGGGCGTGGCCGGGACGTCGTCCTGAAACTGGTATTCGCCGATGGCCGCGCCGAGCCGGGCCAGCATGGAGCGCGTACCCTCCTCGTCGAGGTCCGGCGAGACGAGGCACAGGAACCCGTTGTCCATGGACGCCAGCCGGTCGTAGTTGCGCAGCTGCCGGCGCAGGGAGGCCCAGACGCCGTTCTTGAACCACTCCATCCAGCCGTCCCCGTAGCTCAAGCGCAGGTCCGCCAGGCCCGGCACCGAAAGGACGCTCATGGATACCCAGCCCTCCCGGCGGCCGACGCGGTTCACCTCCTCGCCAAGATAGATGCGCAGGCCTTCGGGCGTCAGCAGGCCCGTTTCCCGGTCGAGCAGGCGCGACGCGCCGTACTTCCTGCACAGGGACATGGCCCGCAGGGCCCTGCGCATTCTCCATTCCAGTTCCAGATCGAGGCAGGGGGCGGCGATGAAGTCGTCGAGTTCGTTTTGGCTCGAAAAGATCGGAACCATGTCGGACTGGGGACCCGTAAGGATGATGTGGGCAGGAGTCAGGGAACGCCTGGACTCCCGGGCCCGGACCATGGCGCAGAGTTCCAGGCCCGAGATGTCCACCCCCTGGGAGGAGACGAGCAGGCAGTCATATGCGACGTCCTCGGTCAGGGCCACGGCCTTGAGATGGCCGCGCACGTGATCGACCTTCAGGTCGAGCCGCTTCAGCACGGCGATCATTTCCCGCGCGACGTCGTCGTCCGGCTCCACGAGCAGGAACGTGAACCTGTCCTTGTCTTCCATGGTCTGGGTCATGCGCTGCGCCTTTGCGTTACGGGGGGTTGGATGCACGGATGCCTGGAACCGCCATCGCCTCCGGGTAGCAGACCCGGGGGCGCCTTGTCCACAGACCCGGCGCGGGACCGGGCCCTTGGGTTTTGCCCTCGGACGCGTTATGGTGTATGGCCCCTGTCCACAGTGGACACCGCAAATGCATAATCCTTTCAAATCGCTGGAAAAAGATCCGGGCCTCAAGGCCAGGATGAAAAAAAGACGCAAACCCGCGGCCACGGCGCCCGCTCCGGCCGAAGGGCCCCGGGAAAAATCCGAGGACGAGCTCTTCCTGCACGCCTTCTCCGACGTGGTTCCCCTGAACAAGGGCGGCCGCGACGTGGCTCCGGCGGCGGTTCCGCCCCAGGCGGTCCCCGCCCCCCCGCCGACCTTCGCCCGGCTGCTGGAGGAGAACATCGAGTTCGAGATGGACTACTCCCACGAGTTCATCACCGGACAGATCCGGGGGCTGGACCCCAAGATCTTCCGCAAGCTCAAGGGCGGGGAGTTCAGCGTGCAGGCCCACCTGGACCTGCATGGCATGAATGCCGACCAGGCCAAGCTCGCGGTCCTTGACTTTCTGCGGCGCTGCTACATGGAAGGCAAGCGCTGCGTGCTGCTCATCCCGGGGCGCGGCCGCAACTCCCCCCTGGGCCAGGGAGTGCTGCGCCAGGAACTGACCGCCTGGCTGACCCAGGCACCCCTGAAGCGCGTCGTGCTGGCCTTCACCACCGCCCTGCCCAAGCACGGCGGCAGCGGAGCCGTCTACCTCCTGCTGCGCCAGGTGCGCAAGGACAGGGGCAAGATCGCCTGGGAAGAGGTCTTCGTCGATCTGGACGGCTGAATTTCATTCATCTGCATCACCAAAGGACCTGAACATGGGCTTTTTCTCCCGCATCAAGAAACTCTGGGGCTCCGACGCCGAAACGCAGTCCCAGGCCCCCCTGGCGCCGGAACATCCCGAAGCCGCAACCCCGCATGAGGAGGTCCGGACACCGCCCGAGCCCCCCCGCCGCGAAACGCCCCCCCTGGAGCCCATCGAGGCTGTGCCGGCCGTGGAGGCGCAAACCCCGGAGCCCGTCATAACCGTTCCGGCCGTCGAAGCGGTTCAGGAAGCCGAGCCCGCGCGCAAGGAAGGCGGCTGGCGCAGGCTGTTCGGTTTCGGCGGCGAAGGGCCCAAGGAAACGGCGCCCCTGGCGCCCGCCCCGGCCGAGCCGGCCGAACCGGCCATGCTGTTCCAGGAAAAGCCCACGGCCAAGGCCGCCCTGGAGCCCTGGCAGCAGGCCCTGGTGCAGGCCCTGGGCGAGGCCGAACCCAAGCTCTCGACCTGGATGACGCACATCCTGGACGGCGTGACCAGGCGCGGCGACGCCCTGTGGGACCGCCTGCGCTTCCTCTTCGGGCAACTGGACGTGCCGTCGGCCGAGGCCGAGGACTTCATCGCCCGCTTCGACGCGTGGCTTTCGGACATGGACTACGACCACGTGGACGAGTTCCGTTCGGAGCTGCAGTACCGCATGGCCCTGGCCCTGGAGCTGGAGGACGAGGAGGACGAGCGAAACCGCCTCTTCCTGAAGCTCTCGGCGGGCCTGGGCAAGACGCGCGAACAGCTGACCATGCGCATCGACAGGCTCCTGTCCATGGCCGGCGGCTACGACGACGCCTTCTGGGAGGAGCTGGAGGAGATCCTGCTCATGGCCGACGTGGGCGTCAGCGCCACCCAGGAACTGCTGAAACGCCTGCGGCCCAAGGTCCGCCAGGCGGGAGGACGCGACGCCGCGGACTTCAAGGCCCTGCTCAAGGAGGAGCTGGCCGCGGTCTTCCTGGAGCCCAAGGCCCCCAAGGTGCCCCAGCCGCCCGAGGTGGTGCTGATGATCGGCGTCAACGGCGCGGGCAAGACCACGACCATCGCCAAGCTGGCCCACCGCGCCCAGATGCAGGGCCGCAAGGTCCTGGTGGCGGCCGGCGACACCTTCCGCGCCGCGGCCATCGAGCAGTTGCAGGTCTGGTCCAAGCGGGTCGGCGCCGGCTTCTACGCCAAGACCCACGGCAGCGACCCGGCGGCCGTGGCCTTCGAGGCCGTGGATTACGCCATGAAGGAGGGCTACGACCTGGTCTTCGTGGATACGGCCGGACGCCTGCAGACCAAGCACAACCTCATGGAGGAGCTGAAGAAGATCAACCGGGTACTGGGCAAGAAGCTCGAAGGCGCGCCCCACCGCACCGTCCTGGTGCTGGACGCCACCACGGGCCAGAACGCCCTGTCCCAGGTCAAGCTCTTCTCCCAGGCCTCGCCCGTGGACGAGGTCGTCCTGACCAAGCTCGACGGCACGGCCAAGGGCGGCATCATCGTGGCCATCGCCCTGGAGTTCAAGATCCCCATCAGCTTCGTGGGCCTGGGTGAAAAGATGGAAGACCTGCGCCCCTTCTCGGGCCAGGAGTTCGCCAGCGCCCTCTTCGACTGAAAAAAGTGCGGGCGGGATCATGGTCCCGCCCGCTTCGTCCTACTTCCCCGCCGCTTCCCCCAGCGCCCGCCGTATGCTCTCCACCCGCCGACGGTTGACGCCCATGTCCCACCAGCCCGCGCGCGAAGCCGAGCGGATCTGAACCACGTCGCCGTCCCGGCGGCATTCCAGATCGTCCACGAAGCCGAAGAGGCGGGAACGGAAGGTGGCGTGCAGGTACCCGCCCTCCTCGCGCTCGATGCGGCCGTCCAGAGCCTTCACGACCTCGCGCAGCCGCGCCCAGCCGTCTTCGCCGATCACGGGCAAGGGCGGGGCGCTCCCTTCTTCGGAGTTCACACAGTTGGGCGAACCGGGACAGGCGCGCAGCCTGCCGCCGTCCGGGCCCGACGGGCCGGCCGCGGCGCAGGACGCCAGGCCCAGACAGACCGCAAGGGCAAGACACGGGGCAATCCGGGACATGCTTCCTCCAGGGTTACGATACAGGAAAGGACAGACGGACAGCCTCGACGGCGCGGACATCGACGAATTCCCACTCCGGCGGCAGTTCCGCCGTGAAACCCGGCAGGTCCAGACGCCAGTGGTGCAGGAAAAGGCCGCCGGGCTCGCCCTTGCCGTAGACCGGGTCGCCGACGAGGGGGTGCCCGGCATGGGCCAGATGAGCGCGGATCTGGTGCCGCCGCCCTTTGAGGATGTGAACCAGGACCAGGGTGTTGCCCGCCACGGCGCGCACCGGGCGGACCAGCGTATGGCGCAGGGCTTCGTCATCCTGCCCGGTGACGCGCACCACGCGGCGCTTGTCGTCCAGGATCAGCCCCGCCAGCTCCATTTCCCCCACGACGCCGCGGGCCAGGGCCAGGTACCACTTGCGGACCTGCCCTGCCTCCTGCCACCCCTTGTACAGGGCGGCCTCGCGCTCCCCGGCGGCGGCCAGGACCAGCCCGCCGGTCAGCAGGTCGAGGCGGTTGAGGAGCCGCCACCCGGCCAGGCCCAGCCCCGGCAGGCACCCTTCGAGGCTGTTCCCGCCAAGCCCGGCCACGGTGTGCATCCCGCCGGGCTTGGAGATGGCCGCGAAGCCCATGGCGCTGAAAACGATCTCGACGCCGGCGGCGCAGGGGACGTCGCGACCCGCGTCCGCCGGCTCCGCAACGCTGACGAGCTGCCCGGGCCGCACCAGCCCGCCCTTGGCCAGCGGCCGGCCGTCGACCAGGACCAGACCTGCCTCGATCAGAGCCCTGCAGCGCCTGATCCCCAAGCCGAGATTGCCGGCCAGGACCCTGTCCAGTCGTTCGGGGGGAAGATGTTCGGGGTGCGTGAACGAGTTCATGTACGCGCGGAGCGGCTTTCTGCAGCCGGGACGTGCGGCGTCGGGGTCATTGCTGCGGGTAGCCGGGCTTCTCCCGCTCCACGATGGACATCCAGGCCACGGTCAGCTCCCGGTCCCACTGCGTGCCGGCACCGCGTTCCAGGGCGTACATGACCTTGTCCATGGGCAGGGACTGCCGGTAGGCGCGATTGGAGGTCATGGCCTCGTAGCTGTCGGCCAGGCAAATGATGCGGGCCAGGAAGGGAATCTCGTCGCCGGACAGGCCGTCGGGGTAGCCCTGGCCGTCCAGGCGCTCGTGGTGGTGGTAGATGAGGTCCGTGATGTCCTTCATGGCCTCCACCTGCCCGAGGATTTCGCGGCCCATGACGCTGTGGCGCTTCATGATCTCGTACTCGTCCTCGGTCAGGGCGCCCGGCTTGTTCAGGATGTGGTCGGGGATGCCGATCTTGCCGATGTCGTGCAGCATGCCGGCCATGTTCAGGAGCTCGATCTCCTTGGTGCCGAGGCCCAGCGCCCGCGCCAGCCGACAGGCGTACTCGGCCACTCGCTCGGAGTGCCCGCGGGTGTAGTAGTCCTTGACCTCCACGGCCTGGGCGAAGGAGCGGATCACGTCCTGGTTCATGGTCCGCAAACGCGAATAGAGGTGCGAGTTCTGCAGCGCCGAGGCCGTATGGGAGGCGAAGACGCCCAGGAGCTGCAGATCCTGCTCGCGGTACAGGGCGTTTTTCTCGTCTCGCACCAGGGCGATGACGCCGACCCGCTTGTGCGGCAGGTCCAGGGGCACGGCCATGACGGAATACGGGAAGCCCTGCGGGAAGAAGGCGGTGTTGAAGGAGGATTGCCGCAGGGTGAACTGATCCAGCAGGTAGGACCTGCCGTGGCGCATGATCTTGTCGCACAGCTTCGTCACGAAGACGCGCAGCAACTCGCTCGTCTCCAGGAGCCGCCCCTGGATGCGACAGGGCCGTTGCTCCATCATCTCCGGCATGAGCAGGCAGATGGCGTCGGGCGAAAAATTCTCGCGCAAATGGCTCAGAAACTCCTCGACCACGGCCAGATGGTTGAGCTGGCTGCCCAGGCGCTTGCTCAGGCCAAGCATGCGCACCACGGCCGAGAGCTTCTCCTGCTCCTTGCGCAGCCGGCGCTGCTCCATGACCGAGCGCACGCGCAGCAGCAGGTGCTTGATGTCGAAGGGCTTGGCGATGTAGTCGGCAGCCCCGTTCTTCATGAGGTCCACGGCCGTCTCGGTGGTGCCGTAGCCGGTGATGACCAGGAAGTCCGAGTCGATGTTGCGCTGCCTGATCTGGGTGAGGAGATCCTGGCCGTTCATGGAAGGCATGCGCAGGTCGCTGATGACCAGATCGAAACAGCGCTCGCAGGCCCTTGCCAGGGCCTCCTGCCCGTTGGCGGCCAGGGTGACGCGATACCCCGCCCCTCCGAGGGCCTCCTCGCAGATTTCCCTCAGGGCCGGCTCGTCGTCCACCACCAGCACGTGAAACGAAGAAGTCATCTTCCCACCTCTTCGACACGACCGCCCCCGGAGAGGCGGATGCGCCAAAGCCATTGACGTTGGATTACCCTGTTTTCGTATTTGAAAATCAACTAGCTGACAACACGGCGGAAGATCGAAAATAATCCTTGCCAAGGAAAACCATCTTGGGTAGATGCCATTTCCTCATTCGGGATGTGGCTCAGTCTGGTAGAGCGCTGCGTTCGGGACGCAGAGACCGGAGGTTCAAATCCTCTCATCCCGACCATAAGAAAACAAGGGGTTAGATGTAAAAATCTAGCCCCTCTTTCTTTTCCTAAAAGTCTTTCCCCACACCATTCCCCGCACGGGGCCGGGATTTGCCCGACCTTCACGGCGAAAAGATCTTATTATTACCGCCCACCGGACTGAAAAATCCTGCGCCTTTCGTTGCCAACTCCCTTCCCTCGCCACCAAGGTTTTGCTATGGGCGGGCCGAAAGGGATACCATGAAAAAACTACTGGTCGGGGGTGCCGTTCTCGTCTTCCTAGTCACGGGTTGCACTTGGCAGGACGCAGCCAAGGTCACGGCCAACTCGTTGGTCTATACTGCCCTGCTTGCCACGGGCAACGGGGGTGACTGGAACATGAACGCGGATCTTGCCGGGCAAGCTGCCGGGGACTTCGCGGGCCTAGCTTTCAACTGCACGGAATAGCGCCTGGCCAGGGCACCTTTTCCACGCACCGGGCATCCCGTATTCATAATACACCGCGTAAATATTATGGGGCGCACAATGATAAGGCCATACATAATCGCGTTCACTATCGTTTCTTCTCTCATTTTGTCGGGATGCCTAAAAGATGAATGGGAAGGCTTCGTATACCCTAACAAGAATAACCTCTCCGAACACATCAACATCGGGTCTTACGACTCACTTGAAGAGTGTCGCACATCGGCAATAAATGCGCTAAATAGAATCAGCTCGGTGCATGATGGCGATTACGAGTGTGGACTAAATTGCAAATCAAAGAACGGATTGGAAGGCATCAAGATCTGCGAGGAAACATCCCGATGATGGAAAGAAAATTAACTTTCTTATGTCATCCGGAGGACCGGTTTATGAGGGGACTTGCGATACCCCCCGGCCAGAGGCACGCTTTCCACTCCGGAAATAGTCACCGTTTCGGTCGAAAAACCGCGCCGGGCTTGGGTTCTGCCCTTTGAGTTTTCGGAGTACGGTGCATGATAATTTTCCGACCGTAGGCACCCGCCCAACTCGGTAAGAAAACCCCCGCCTTTTCTGTCCAGAAATTCCCGCCCACTTGGTTCTTACTCGTTGAATTTCTGAACAATCCAGCCGTGAATTTTTAGACTATGCCCGCCCCGAATTTCCTGACCGCGCCACCCTGCAATCTTGGTGCGGAAATTCCCTGCATAATCGGCGGGAAGCCTTACCCCTGGCCAACTCCCGCGCTTGAGTTTTTGCACACTCTCGCGCGCGTGCGCGCATGCGCGCGTACTGGTGAGTTTTGTCCCCCGCCCGAACTTTTAGGCGTCACGACATTCACACGCCCCGTTCACCTGTCAAAACTGTTTCTCTCGCGCGTGCGCGCGTACTGCGCGAAACGGGGGATCTCGCGCGCGTGCGCGTACTTGTCACGCGACCCGGACAATGCCGCCGCCCTTTAAGGTGTCACCTCGTTGTCACCCATGGCCCACAATGCACCTTTTTCGCATCAACGGGCCATGTAGCGCAGGGGTTCCAGACGGAAGCCCCCTATTTCGTGTCACGCTATCTTGAGAAAAGAAGCGTCGATAACTTGCAAGATTCCTTCGCGCGCGTGCGCGTACTGGTTGGGCCGCATCAACCTCTCGCAAAATCGACAGGCAACGCAGATTATAATTTCAATTGTCCCGATGACTCCAAGTTTTCACCCAACTTTCCGAAATCAAAATTTGTTGGACATCAGCGTATGACAATATTTTTTGCTGACAAAAAACTAATGATACGGTAATGGTATCAACTGGAGGCCTTTGTGATTAAAATACTTCCATTATTTGTAGCGATTGTATTACTCACATCGACATCATGGGCCTGGAGTGCCCGGGTTGGGCGTCTCAGGTGGTGACACAGTAACCATTCTCCGAAGCGGAACCGACCTATATAATTAGACTCTTCTGTATCGCTGCCCCAGAAAGCAGCCAGCCGCACGGAAAAGCATCAAACACAAATCTTAGCACTTTAGTCTTTAAGAAAACAGTAGATGTTGACCTGGCAGATACGGATAAATATGGGCGCATCGTGGCAAAAATTTCCGTGAATGAAATGTGTGCCAATACCGAGCAAATCAGGCATGGTTACTTGTAGCTCTATCGCCAGTACTGTGACGCCCAATGTGCGCAGAACGGGCAGGACTTGAAGCCCTGGCCCGCAATGGCAAGGTCAGACGTTGGCTAGACAAGTCTCCTATTGCGACGATGGACTGGACCGGAACCCTTCCGTGGCAACACAAAAAGCGGTATTTTCCATCGCTTAAGATTACAACATCATAACTACAAAAATTTTTTTGCCTTTTTTATACCAGAGACAAATCCGTTGCAAATAACTACAGGCCATACAAGATATATAGATCACAATTTACATCAACAATAATGGAGAACGTGTATGAAAAAACTATTCAACAAGTATTCAATAAAATTACTATTGCTATCCATATTTTTATTCTCTTCACTCCCATACTTAGCAGAAGCTGGCGGAAAGTCAGTGCGAGTCAATGGATACTTCAAATCAAATGGAACATATGTTCAACCTCACTACAGATCATCTCCAGACAAAAGCGTCAACAACAATTGGAGCACAAAAGGGAACTTCAACCCCTACACTGGAAAGCAAGGAACAAAGCCAACTCAAAATAATTTCTATAAAAGCAATTCTTCAAAGATTAAATTCAAGTAAAACAAGAACTTAACCAGCACAATTTTCAATATTAAGCCCTTACAAGTGGGCGAGCAATTTGCGCCAGGCCAGGAGCTGCCACTAGATATAAACATAGCTGTTGCATTTATTTTGGACTTTTGGTCGCCACGAATGTCATACTCGCGCACGCAGTGGTGCGATTCCGAGGCGTCGCGTTTGGCACTTCCACTATTGGCGGGGGCATGACGGCTCTGGAGCTCGCGCCCTCTCGGCAACCTAAAGCTTGCCTCAAATAGCCACACCATTTCACGCCATACCCCAATATCTTACAGAGATTAATTTTCACCTTTGCTAAACGCACCGCACTCAACTAAGACAAAATGACAAGATCTTTGCCATGCTTCGATTTTAACAAAAGTCAACGAACCAAGTCACTGCAATTTAACGCAAATACTAAACTCGAATTATTATCAAACTTTATACCCCAAATTTACACCTTATTCTTTAATGGAGCCCTCCATGAAAAACAATTTTAAAATTCTATTATTATCAATACTATTCATTTCATTTTCATCTCAAGCTCTTGCAAAGACGCCAATATACGTCAATTACACATCAAATGACAGCATAGGAGGAAGACTTGCATACGCAATCAAAGAAGGGATAAGGCGCAGTGCAGGGATGGAGTTATCTGACAGAATAGATGACGCCGTAATTACAATCCATATTGTAACGCTCGATCCAGACAGCAACACACAGGGCAGAAATACTCAAACAGTATACTCTGCTGTTTGGACAGCAAAAACATTACATGAAAGCCCCGTCGAAATGTATCTAACCAGCATAGTCGGGACGTGCGGCTCAAATAGAATAAACGAATGCTCAGAGGGACTTGTTGCCGATACTGACGAAAATGCTAATTTTATCAAAGAAGTCATAAAAAACATAATAAGCAACTCGAAACAAGAATAAAGTGTTTACGCTACACCCAGGCGACACAGCTTTGCCCTCTCCGTTCACTTGAAAATGTTCATTATTTGCTGGCTTAGAGAAATGATAAAGCCCGGTTGCCCGGGCTGTTGATTGTTACCTAACGACCGAATCCGGCGTTTCCTGCCGTATCGCTGTTTCCGTCATTGGAGCCGAAGCCCCCCGAGTCCCTGCCACCAGATCCGCCACCGCGTCCGCCGTAACTGGACGGGTTGCCGATACCCAGCCCGCCCCAGCCGCCCATGCTCCGACCATAGGCCGAATCAACGGCGCGGGCACCGTCCACGGGGCCACCTGCTGAACCCCACCCGCCATAGGACGAACCGGAAGGGTTGCGCCCGGCCATGGCCTTGGAAGCATCGCGGTTGCTCATACCCCTGGCCAGGTCCGAAGGGCCATAGCCGTAATCCGCCGCCATTTTCCCAAGAGTGCCGAAGCCGCCCACCGCTGCCATGGCGTCAAAGTCCCGCGCCGCTGCCCTTCCTCCAAAGGTGCCGTGCGCGTTTTCAAGGGCGTCCCTGTGCTTTTCATCCCTGCGGGAATTGGTAGCGTCCCCGAGGGCGTCCGCAACAATCGGGGACAATGCGGAATAGGCAAGCCCCGCCACCGGGGACATAAGCCCGAGTCCCATAGTCACGGCGGGGTTGAAAGCCTGGGCAACTCGTCCCATTACTCCGGTCGGCCCGGTGAAGCCCGCCGCCTTCGCAGCTACACTCCCGGCCAGGCCAGCCATTGCACCAGGGGAAGCCATGGTCCCAGCCAGGTGGCCCACTACGTCACCAACGGACGGGGAGAACCCCGCCGCCAATGCCGCGCCTACGTCCAGCCCTGTCTTGCCAAGGGCCTTTGCACCGTACCCGCCAAACATGGACGCCAATTCCCGCGCCTGGACCTTGCCCGTTGCGGTTGTGGGTGCGCTCGGCGTGTTGGCCGGGGATGAATACGGACCTTCCCCGAGGGCGTAGCCACCACCGCCCAACCATGACGGCGCTTGCGGCCCTGTCGGTGCCGCCGGGGGCAATGTACCCGCCGGGGGGCTTGCGCCCCATGCGTTTGTCCATGAACCGTTCCAAGGTGTGTTCATGCTGTTGTTTCCTTGCCTTTCGGCGTGTTGAATGATTCCCATGCGCCATAGCCATGGATATGACCCGCACACCGCGCGGGCGCTTCCAAGATTCGAGAAGAAAAGGGGGAGCTTGCCGGGTTATCCCCGGCCTGCCCTAATGGTCGGTCGTGCTGGTAGGTCTTTTGCCTAATCTGTAGTCCCAAAGCGGGCACGCGGTCAGCTCACACTCGCGGACTTCGCCGCGCGAACCGCACGAACAATCCAGGCACTTTTTGCGGATTGCCTGCACGGGCGTAAGCCTGCGTTTTTCGCTGGAACTGGGCACGTTGCTAGGGAGTTTTTCGGAATGGTCGGCTTTAACGGCCTGCGCTTCGTTCATCGTCACCGCCTCGCGCTTTCTGCGCTATCAATAGGGTTGTGGGGTGCCTGCACCTGCAACCGCTCTTGCAGATCCTTGACCCCGGCTTGCAACTTCTCAACTTCACGCCACAAGGTCCGCGTCCGTGCGTCGATCATGGATTCAAGCCCGGCCAGTTCGTCTTCAAGCGTCTGGACGCGCTCTTGAAGGTCGGGCCTGTTCACTCATCACCCCCTTGGTATGGCTCTTCCCACCACGCCCGGTTGACCTTCCAACAAAAGTCCCCGCCTGTTTCCCTGTGGTACCAGGGGCACCCCGCAAGACACCCCTTCCACCACCCTGGACAGTCCCGGGGATGGAGTAACTCTTCAAGGTCGGCCAGGGCCAAATTTTCAGTTTCAGGCTTACCCCTAAAACTCTTAATATCCCTAAAACCCTCCCCCTCGGCATCATCCAAGGGGGTTTTGAGGATATTAGGGGTTTTAAGTATAGGGTCCGAATCTGAAAATTCAGTCAGCCACTTGTCAGCAAGCGCCATGATCGCCCCCGAAAATGGCCGGGTTCACGTCGTAGGTATCCGATGGCCTACCCGCGCGGCGCTCCTTCTCCCGGGGTACCAGCGCGCCACGATCAACCAGCACGGCAATACCCGGGCGGACCTGCTCCATTTTCGGAAAGCGCCCCCGTATGGCCTGGTAAATCTCGCTGGCCGTCACCACGACCTTGCGTTCGCGGCGTAGCCATTCAAGCGCCCGCCTCCCTGCTTCCTGGCCGTCATCCATCCCGAAGGAACTAAAGGCGTATTTCGCGTGAATGGCGGCCCATGACGTGAACCCGATGGCCCGTTTCATCGTTTCGGGGCGTATGGGTTCCTTCACCATTGCCGGACCGTCGGCCAGGTGAAACAGCCCTGCGATACGGACAACAAGCCCGGTTGCCTTGCTTGCCCACGCACGGATGAATTCAAGCTCTCCCCCGGGCCGCTGCGCGTGTTCAACGTCCCGTGAGAAGGCCAACCAAAGGTCATAAGCGCCACTGGTCAGGGTTATTTCGTGGGGGGTCGGCGGGGCTGGGATAGCCAGAAGGGAATCAACATAGGCGTGCCACTCTCGGGTCAGGGCTTCGGACATCGTCTTGTCATTATCGCGGAAGCCCACAAGCGGACGGGGCAGGACCAACAAACACCGCCCGATAAACCCGCGTCCCATGAATACTTGGTTACTCCCCGCCGCGCGCAAAACGGACGGCTGGGGGGTCAAGATCATTGTGATCCGGGGATTGCGTAACCGGATAGGCGGCCTACCCTTCCTGTCCACCGCCACGGGTTCGCCGCTGTAGCCCTTCAGCACAAGGTCAAGGTTTGGCACGCCCTGGGAATAGCGCCCGGCCAGGGTATCAAGCGCCCCGCCTTCGGCCTCCAACATGCCAATGCTTTCACCGTTCCCGGCCATGACTTCGGCCATTGCTTCGGGGGTGCAGTCATCCACAAGCAAGCGGGGCAAGGACGGGACTTCGGGCAGTTCCTTTTCCATGCTGTATATCTCATCCTTCGCCTGTTTGCGGGCGGCTGCATCCCTGGCGGTTGCGGCCTTGGCCCGTGCCTTCTCAATAGCCTTTTCAAGCGTCTTTCTGTGAGAAACGGCCTCTTGTATTTTCTCCAAGACGGTCCGTTCCTGCTGCGTTTCCCACTCCACAAGGGGCGCTTTGCACGCGGACACGATGGCGCTTTTCCGTTCGCCCGGTTCGCTGGCTACCAGGGCGTACAGGTTCACCCCTTCGGCGTAGTCATACTTCACGCGCACTATCAGCTTGTGTTGAACGGCAAGCGCCACCACGCCCAACACGTTGACGGCGGAAAGCTCCCGGGGCGTCTGCGTAGCTTCTGCCAAGCCCTCGGCAAAACGGCCAAGGATACCCGGAAGGATGCCCGTGGGCAGGTCTATCGGGGATTCCTCGAACGGCACGAATACAGGCCACTGACTAGGCGGCCCACTGGCCACGGAATTGCTTGAATCCTCGGGGGCGCTGCGGGGTTCGCTTTTCCCCCTGGCCAGGGCGTCTTCAATCGTGTCCAGGGTCTTACCTTCGGATTCCGCCCCCGTGCCCCATGATTCCACGGCGGCCATGATTGCGGCCCGGGCTTCCTGTTCCTCGATCTCGCCACCCCCTACCCCGTTACCGATGGCGGCCACGCTCTTGAAGGTCTGGTCATGCCGCTGGCCTTCGGGCGCGTCGGCAATAGCCCGACACTCTTCTTTCAGGATCTTGCGCCCCCAATCCGTTGTTTTCGTCGCCTTGATTGGCGGGCGGGGCTTGGCTACGGGCTGGGGTCTGGGCTTCTCAATCACAAGTTCAAGCAACCACTCCGGGGCTTCGGCGGTCGGAATGTCGTGTACCCACGAATAGGAACCAGATTCCACCACGGAATCCGGCATGATAACATAGCCGTTTTTGTCCCCGCGAATGTCCACCCCGTCCGCAATCTGGCCGGAATCAGTTTTGACAACTCTCCCCTGGCCAGGATGCTTGAAGTAATAGTGCCACCCTCCGGACGCGGTTCTTGCCGTCCGGGTCTTGGGCGCTGCCCCGTGGGCCTCTTGAAGGGCGGCCCATGATTCTGCACCCCTGGCACCATGCTTCACGTCAACGTCAACCACGAACAGACCAGAATCAACGCCAGTCCTTACCCCAATGGCCGCGTCTGGCCACCTACGCCACCACTCAACAATCTGGGATAGGTCCGTTGTCGCGTCGTGGCACCCGTTCGCCGTGTAGGGGCTCTTTTCCTTGTGCTCCTTGGGCTTCCCGGCCCTGTCCAAGCCTGGCCCGTAGGTTGTGCGTTCACGGCAAGGGAAGACAAGTAATCCACGGCGGGCATATATCACCGCCGCCTTGCCATACTTGGAAAGTCCATCAAATACGTCCGGGGCTAGTCCCTGCGGGTTAGTCATGCGTCACCGTCCTGGCTTCCGTGTCCAGGGCCATGAGCATGAAGCCCGCTTGACTATTAGCCCTACTTGTGAAACATTCCCCGCAACACGCACACAGTTTCACGCGCCCCGCTTCATGGCTTTGCCCGGCCTTGGCGGGGTTCTCTTTTTGCTTCATGCTACCCCCTAGCCACCGGGTTGACTGTCGAAGATTCCTTGAACTGGTCCAAGTACTCCACCGGGTAGCGCACGGCTCGGCCCACCTTGAGGTACTTGGGGCCCTTGCAGTAGAACCGCCACGCCTGCAACGTCTTCACGGACAAGCCAAGATATGCCGCCGCTTCCTTCTCCCTCAACGCCTTGTGCTGGTATGGGATGAACTCTACCTTTCGTTCCGGTCCGTAAATTCTGTCCATGTTTTCCCCTTATGGAATAAAAAAAGGTCGTGAACCGCAAAATGCAGCGCACGACCGGGGAAATAGGAAAGAATTGGACGGGAAAAAATTAGCGAAACGTTACTGTGAGTTCACACAATCACGTTTTGAGATGTTTCCAGGGGTTTCTAAAAATCTTCGGCATCCCCCGTCTTGGGACGCCCCCCGATATTTCTAAACTCTGTCGGGATGCTAGCCCATATCTGGTTGAATACGGTGTTGGGCAGGTCATTCCTCTGGATGCCGGATTTCTCAAGTATCTTCCAAAGTTCTTCTTTGATGAAGCGGTTCCCGGGAGTCAGTGACCGCCCGACCACTATGGCGGCCCGGATACTTGTATCCCATTTCTCTTTTTCGAGCCGAAGGCGTCCTAATTCTTTTCGCTCTCTCGGGGTCAAGGCACTTTCATTAACTTCCCCAATTTCGCTTGCAGGCTCTTGGGGCTTTTCAGATGCGGGCCCTAGGCCGTGGGCTTGCTCGTAGGCTTCAACTTCGCAAAAATAAAATTCTGCCAGCATCGCCGTTGCAATCTTTTCATCAGCTCGCATTGTTTCCGTTAAATATGGGCGGACGTCGTCACACGTCACCGAAACAATTTCGCCGCTGAAGGCGTTGGGGTCATAAACGCTCTTTACGTCAGGATTACGCGTTTTATGCTGATAACAGACCTGCCCCCATTCAACTGGCTTTGTGCAAAAAAAACATTTCGCCCCACGGCCCCACTCCGACGGAGCGAACAAATCCGGACTAAAACGAACACCTGTCTTGGGGTTAACCGCCACCAACTCGCCCGCAATCATTGCATTCACAAGTTCAAACGGGAACGCCTGCCAACGATCTAAAATTTCTTTACCCGTAATTCGGCGCTTTTCCGCCATTGCACTGCCCCTTTGCCCCGTTGTGAAGATCCAGGGCCAGGCGCAACCGGGGCAGGTAGTGCGCTCTTCGGGCTGGGTAGCAAGTCCAGCCCTAGGCCCTGAAAAGAATTGTCTATCTCGTTGCCATTGCCACTTCAGCCATGTTTACCAGTTCGCCAATGGGGTCCACTAGGGCGTCGAGTTCCGCCGTTATGGCACCAATGATTTCGGCTGCGGGGTGATCGTCGTTTGTCTTCATCGCGTCGGCCACCCAGGCAAGTTTTATGGCTATACTGCCCAGCGCAACGTCAAACCTTGTTCCTGTAGGGGTTGTGGTTACTGCTTCGCTCATGGTTACGCCACCCCTTCCAGCCGCGCTTCAAGGGCTTCCGTTGTTTCAAAAATGGCGTCGGCTTCCCGAGAAAGCATGATTGACAGGGTGCCGCGATCCACCTTGTCCAGATCTTCCACTTCCCAAAGCACACGGGCCAACATTTTGAGCCGCTGCACGCTCTCGGTCAACTGGCCGCACGCTTCAAGGTTCAACGCTTCCGAGTTCTCGCGCTTGCCTTCCACTTCACTGATCTTTACCACCGCTTCAGCCATGATGAACCCCCTTCGGTTCGTTGTGGTTAGGGCCTTGTGGGAAGCTGGTCCCTCCCCACTTGGCCCGTTTTATTTCACCTGGCCCGGTGCCAGGATCATTTACCGTTGATACTGACCACCTTGTTTTGCTCTTCGGCCAGCCCGTTGAAAATATCGTCCACCACCTGCCCCGCCCTGGCCAGGCTCTCGTCCCGCAGATGGGCGTAACGCTGGGTCATGTCGGCGCTCTTGTGGGTCATCAACTTTTGAAGCGTGTACATATCCACCTTGCCGGAACTGGCCAACATGGACGCGTAAACGTGCCGCAAGCCATGAAGGGCGCGGAAGTCTTTCGGCAAGCCCGCCGCCTTCTTGATCCGGTTCACTTGGTCCGCAATTCTTGTCCGTGGCGCATAGTTCCCGTTCTTGTCGGGCCTCCCTGCGAAAACAAACTGACAAACCTGGGGCATGGATTCAAACAACTTCCGTGCCTGCGTGTTCATCGGTATGGACTGATCCTTCCCGCCCTTGGGGTCACGCAACCGGATGAAGCCGCGTTCAAAGTCCAGATCCGACCATTCCAGCTTGAACATTTCGCCGCGCCTCATGCCCGTGTACAGGGCGCAAAGCATCATCGGTCCGGCTACGGGGTGTGCGTCCTTCTCGATGGCATCCAGTAGGGCTTGAAGCTGGTCCGGCGTCAAATCCTCGGTCTTGTGGTTGTTCAGTTTGGGGAGTTCCAACTTGAAAGGCAGGGCCGGACAAAGATTCCGGTTCACGCCGTAGTTTATGATCCGGCGCAAGAGTTCGATGGTATTGTGGACCGTGGCAGGCTTGCGCTTCTTGCTCATCTTCACCCGCAAGCGGTCGATGGAAAGGGGATCTATCTCGTCGGTTGTCTTTTTTCCGAAGGGGCCTTCAAGGTATTGCTTGAAGCGGTAATCGTCCGTGACGGCAATGCGTGTTTTGTCCAGATTGGCCGCCCTGTATTCCTTCCATAGCTTGCCAATGGTCCACCGCCCGGCTTCGGCATCCTTCGCGGCCTGCTTCTTGGCCCGCTCCACCGTATTGGGATCGACTTTGCCCGCAATCTTCAAGGCGCGTAGCTGCGAGGCCCTGGCCTCGGTCATGCCCTCACTTGACTTTTTCACGGGCTCTTCGACTTCCTTTGAGCCGCGCCCCCCAAGTCGATAGCGGATATAATAGGTTCGTTCCCCGGTCTCGGAATCCGTCCGCCAGTACACGCCCGGATACTTCTTTGATTTCTCGCGTCCACCTTCCGCCATGCTGCCCCCTCGGTGCGGAATCGGGGTTTTCTTCCCCGCACCATTCCCCGCACGCAATTTCAGATTAGATAAAAAACGCGGGGAGTCAAGCGGGATTTTTTCTCACAATATACCGGAAATAATAGAACTAATAAAACAGGCTCAAAAACCATAAAAAAGTATCTGTCTGCGTTCGGGACGCAGAGACCGGAGGTTCAAATCCTCTCATCCCGACCATAGAAATCGAGGGCTTAGGTATTCGCCTAAGCCCTTTTTTCGTTCATTTTTGTTTTTTAATACCGGGCTTTGAATACCACCCCCGCCGCCAAACACGCCTTTTTATTCTTTTTTATATCTCACTCGATTGGAAAAAATCTCAGTTCCCACGAACACACTTCTGCAGACGTGATGATTTGAACAGGTCTACGCTGCCAGACATGACTACTCGCTAGTCTACAGTGTCATGAACTGGATAACCCTTGTGTGTGACGATGACAAATAAGCTCAAACACAAGGGCTCAAGACGTGGCCAGATGATGACATCGAAGTCATCAATCCAATGGACTTATCTTTCATCAATAACATTTTGATGTTTGAAAAAATCGTATTCATAAAAAAATACACATAATTACAACAATACTAACAAAACAAACAGCGTACTGCAATATAAGTCACTAGAATAATAAATTTAAAATGATAAAAACATCAAAATACATAAAATATAAATATGACCATCTCCATAAGTTTAGTTTTTAAAATGAGTGATCATTTCACGCAGCATTTGATCCATTTGCCATATATCGATCTATTATGGACTATCCCGGCCAGAATCATACTTGACAAATCATCCTGACGGAATAAATTATTAAATTTGAAGGGGAGTAGCTCCCAAAGGCAAGGTCAACAATACTGGCGCGAAAGCGCTTGGCCTTGCCGTCGGAACTAACCGATGAGCCAGACCTTCAGCATGATAACCCATGCTGGAGGTCTTTTTTTTGGAAGACCTCCAGCCAACTCAAGGAGGCTCCATGAAGAATGTTCCCTTCTCTCGATCCTGCGCTGCCGTCGCAGGTACAAATTCAGCCGATCTCTTTTTCCCTCTTATCGCACTGACCCTGCTCCTTTTTGCGTGGCCGGATCTGGCCGACGCAAAACGCATGGGCGGTGGCGGATCTTTCGGCAGCAAACCGTCCTACAGCAGCGGCTACAACAAGCCTGCGGCTCCTACCAAGGACTCCCCGACCATGGCGCAGCAAGCCGCCCCGAGCAACCCGTCCCGCTTTGGCGGCCTGGGCGGCATGATGGGCGGCATGCTCATGGGCGGACTGATCGGCTCCATGCTCTTTGGCGGCGGTGGATTCGCGGGCCCAGGCATGCTCGACATTCTTCTCCTGGCAATGGGCGGCTTCCTGCTTTTCAAGTTCATGAAATCCCGCCGGACGGCAACGGCCAATTCAGCGCCCTATGCCTACGCCGGGAACGCAGAGGTGCGCGAACCGGCCTCTCACGGCGGATGGGGGCAACAGCGTTTTGAGTCGCGATCACCTCAAGCCCCCGTCTTCCCCGCCGGTCTGGATGAACAGGAATTCCTGGCCGGAGCGAAAGCCCTCTACACACGCCTGCAAGCTTCCTGGGACAGGCGAGACATCGATGACATCCGTCAGTTCACGAGCCCGGAAGTCCACGAGGAGATCGCACGCCAGGCGGCTCTCGATCCTGCACACGGACGCACGGAAATCCTCATGGTTGAGGCGAGGGCCCTGGAAGTTCGCAGTTCAGGGACCGAGACCGTCATCAGCGTGCTCTTTGACGCCATGCTGCGCGAGGACAACGCGGACGCCCCAGCGGAGCAGATCAGAGAGGTCTGGCATATCCGGCGCGACGAAAGCGCACCATCCCCCCAATGGACCCTGGAAGGCATCCAGCAATTGGCGATGTAACGATTAATCCAATAACCACACGGCATGTTGCCAACGTTGATGTGCCGTGCGATATTGGTAGTTACGTGTCTACAAGGCGCAAATGCCAACCCTTTGCATTTCTGGATTATTTAAAAGGAGTGATCTTTGAGCACCGCGTTGCTGTGGATAGGTTTTCATGTTTTCGTACTCGCATTGCTGATCCTCGATCTTGGAGTCCTGCAACGCAAGGACAAGGAAATGAGCGTCCGGACTGCTCTTTGGGTGAGCCTGGGCTACATATGTCTGGCCCTGCTTTTTGGCGCCGGAGTCTTCTTCTTCAAGGGAACGGAAGCCGGATATGCCTTCCTGACGGGATATTTCATCGAAAAGAGCCTAAGCGTTGACAATATTTTTGTCTTCCTGCTCATATTCCTCCATTTCGAGGTCCCGAAATCAAGCCAACGGCGAATCCTTTTCTGGGGCATACTTGGGGCGCTCGTCATGCGTGCCGTGCTCATCTTCGCCGGAGCCAAAGCCATAGAACAGTTCCATTGGCTTCTATATGTTTTCGGTTTCGTGCTCATCGCTTCCGGCATCAAAATGCTGGCGACCATCAACCAGGAACCGGATTTGTCGGAAAACCGCATTGCCACGTTCATGCGACGTCATTTCCGAATCACGGACGATTACGAGGGCGAGAAGTTCTGGGTCAAACGTGACGGTTTGCTGTTCTTGACCCCGATGTTCATGGTTCTGGTCATCGTCGAGGTTTCCGACCTTATCTTCGCCATCGACTCAATTCCGGCCATTCTGGCTATCAGCACGGACACGTTCATCGTCTATTCCTCGAATGTATTCGCAATCCTCGGGTTGAGGGCGCTTTACTTCGCCTTGGCCGGGGTGATCCACCGCTTCCATTATCTGAAATACGGCCTGTCCTTCGTCCTCGTGCTTGTCGGGTGCAAAATGACCATCAATACGTGGTTCGCCCAAAAGATCATCTCCACGGAACTCGCTCTTGCGGCAACGGCCCTCTTGATCGGCGGCTCGATGCTCTACTCCATGTACAAGACCGCAACGGCCGAACATGAAGAGACTCGCATGACACTGCGCTGGTGGATTCCTGGAACACCCGCACGGAAGCCTGACCCTGAAAAAATTCCAGAATAATGATTTTCAATTAACAACTTGCACAATAATACATTATAACAATTTCATATGCTAAAATTCACATTACTCAACCTTGTCGCATTCGCACTGCTTACTTCTTCAGCAGCCATTGCTCAGATCGATGAATGCAAAAAATTCAGGATATCATTCAATTCTGCACTGGAAACCCATCCTCGTGGCGTATTCTATGGTGGAAACAAAATTGGAACAATAGACAATTTTGACAGCACAAAAAGCAATATTGTGGACATTTGCATATTCAAGGAGCATTCCAGCGAAATTGAAAAAAATACCATATGCTACATATCTGAAGATTCAATAATCGTGTACAATGTTTGGGCATCAGGGCAAGACATCCCGGAAAACAGTACGATCCCAGGATTTTCAAGCAAACTTTCACTTTTTTGGTATGAAATTCAACTGATATTCAGATCCATCATCGACTGATGTAATAAAATCAGCAGATTCATTCCCCAGCGATGATCTTGCTTAAATAATTGACTAGGTGTCCAGAGCGCTGACGATGCATTGAAATGACTGCACCATGATTTCAGGAGAAAACACGTGGACATTGCCCTGCTAACCTTCCTCATCATCCTCAACGGTGTTTTTGCCATGTCCGAGATAGCCCTCGTAACCGCGCGGAAAAACCGTCTTCAGCGACTGGCCGAAGACGGAGACAAGTCCGCCTCCGTGGCCATGCGCCTTGGGGAAGATCCCACGCAATTTCTCTCCACGGTGCAGATCGGGATAACCGCCATCGGCATCATGAACGGCATCGTCGGCGAGGCGGCCCTGGCCGGCCCCCTTGCGGAAGTGCTCCGCCAGTTCGGCCTCGACGACAAAACAAGTTCGTTAACGGCCACCACGCTCGTGGTTGTAGTCATTACATACTTCTCCATCGTTGTAGGAGAATTGGTGCCAAAGAGAATCGGACAGTTCCATGCCGAGGGCATCGCAACGTTCATGGCCAAACCCATTTCAGCCCTGGCCACGATATCGCGCCCGTTTGTCTTCCTGCTGTCCATTTCCACAGACGGCCTGTTGCGACTCATGGGAAAAAAGGAACTGAACAGCGCCAACATCACGGAAGAGGATATCCACTCCATGCTGGCCGAAGGATCTCAGGCCGGCCTGATTGAAAAACAGGAACATGAAATAATGCGCAATGTCTTCCGACTGGACGACCGCCAGATTGCCTCTCTCATGACACCGCGCAGTGAAATCATCTTTCTCGACATCGACAAACCCTTCGAAAGCAGCCTCGAACACCTGATAAACTCCGACCATTCCAGATACCCTGTTTGTAGAGGAGGAATGCACAATATCATCGGGATCATCACCGCAAAAAGGCTGCTCAAGCAGCGCATCAAGGGTGAGTCGAGCAGCATCGAGGACTTCCTCAAACCCGCGATCTTTGTGCCAGAAACACTTACCGGAATGAAATTGCTTGAACAATTTCGGGAGTCCGGCGTTCAGATGGTCTTTGTCATAGACGAATATGGCGAAATACTGGGCCTCATCACGCTGCAAGACGTGCTTGAAGCCCTTGCCGGCGAGTTCAAGCCGCGCGACCCGGAAGATGTATGGGGCGTTCAACGGGAAGACGGATCGTGGCTTCTCGACGGACTCATTCCCATCCTTGAACTCAAGGATCGACTCAATCTGAAATCCGTGCCCGAAGAACACAAAGGGCGATACAACACGTTGAGTGGAATGATGATGTGGCTTATCGGCAGCGTACCACGCACCTGCGACGTTGTAGAGTGGGAAGGATGGAGGCTTGAGGTCATCGACCTTGATGGCAACCGGCTTGACAAAGTTCTGGCGAGCAGAGCTAATGAATCACGAGACGAAAGGATTATGCCAAACTCTACGATCAATATATGCGACAAATCTCAAGACACATAAGAAAATAATCGACACACGATACATGAATCATGAACGAAAAGCACTCAATACGCGAACACAAAACATCCAACGTAAAATAATTATAAAACTGTGGTTAGCGGATAATTGGCAACAACAACTATATTCAGGAGAATGAGATGAAACGGGTGTTCCTATTCTTGTTGACTAACATTGCGGTAATGCTGGTGCTGTCTGTCAGCGCCCGCATTCTGGGAATTGACCGCTTTTTGACCAGTCACGGGATGGACATGGGCATGCTTCTGGCGTTTGCAGCCCTGATCGGCTTCGGAGGGTCATTCATTTCGCTGATGATGTCCAAAACCATGGCCAAATGGAGCACGGGTGCGCAGGTTATCGAAAATCCGCGCAATCAGGAAGAGGCGTGGCTCATGGACACCGTGGGCCGGTTGGCCGCCAAGGCCGGATTGCCGATGCCCGAAGTCGCCATTTACGAGGGTGCACCCAACGCCTTCGCCACGGGCCCAAGCAAGTCCAGTTCCCTGGTGGCGGTATCGACAGGACTGCTGCAAAGCATGAACAAAAAACAGATTGAAGCAGTGCTGGCCCACGAAGTCGCCCACATCGAAAACGGAGACATGGTGACCCTGACGCTCATTCAGGGGGTGGTCAACACCTTCGTCATCTTCCTTTCGCGCATCGCCGCCTATGCGGTGGACAGTTTCCTTCGCAAGGACGAAGAATCGAGCGGCCCTGGCATCGGCTATTGGGTCAGCAGCATAGTTTTTGAAATTCTTTTCGGCGTCCTGGCCAGCATCGTGGTCATGTACTTTTCGCGTCAGCGCGAATACCGGGCTGACGCAGGCGCTGCCGCACTGATGGGAGACCGGCGTCCGATGATTGACGCCCTGCACGCACTGGGCACCCTTCAAGCCGGACAATTGCCGAAGGAAATGGCCGCCAGCGGGATTGCGGGTGGAGGCATGATGGCGCTGTTCAGCAGTCACCCGCCCATTGAATCACGGATTGCGGCCCTGCAATCGGCGAACTGAAATCTTGTGACTATGATCAGCATTGACTTTCTCAGTTAGTCAGGAAGCATGCTCGTGTGTTGAAATAGTTGCAAAATTGATTCTAGATACACATTTTCTCATGCCGAATCAGTGAATACTGCCTACGATGAGGATTAACCCAGAAATAGCATGCGTTATGCTTTTTATTTTAAACTATAACACTTCTATCAACAAGGAAAAAAAATGGAAGATTATCTGAAACAAGCAATAGAAATCGTCAAAGCACAGGCGTCAGTGCGCAACATGAACGAGGAAGAAATCACGTCCATGATCAAATCATTGGCCGGAAGCATTCGAGGAGTAGCCGAAGGTGTTGCACCTGTCGTCGTGAATGAATTCATCATCGACCCAAAGAACGCCATCCGCGAAAAAAGCGTCATCTGTTGCGAGTGTGGCAAGTCATTCAAAGTCTTGACGAAGCGCCACCTGGATACACACGGTCTCACCCCGGAACAGTACAAAGTAAAATATGGCTACAAGAAAGGCACTTCCCTTGTGGCAAAGTCTTTGGCCCGTGACCGCCGGAAGACCATGCAGGGCATGAAGCTCTGGGAAAAACGCAAGAAGTCTCCCAAGGCCGAGTAGTCATCGTAATAGAAAGCTGAAAATGCGAGGCCGGGCTCCCCTTCTCTTATGGAACCGGCCTCTTCCATGCTCGATGACGGCCGGGACGTAGTCAAACGTTTCGGCGACCTTTTCGCCGACGCGCTTCAGGCAGGCATTGAATGATCTCTATGCACGGCGGATGATCCGGCTGACGCTGAGTTTGAAGAACTCCTGGTCCCGGTAATCGTACGCCTGCCTCTTGAGCGTCTTTATCTTATTGTTGGTTCCTTCCATGGGCCCGGAGGATATGGGGGGTCGTACCAGGCCAGGATGCCAGTTCGGTACATGGCCATGGTCTTGCCCATCTTCACCAGCGGGCCAACATCTGAAGCCAGTGCGCTGCGTATCCACTGTTCGAGATACACGCCCGTAGCGGCCTTGTTCGGCTGTTTTCAGATCTGGCGCAGTTCCTCTTTGAGGTAGTAGGCTTTGGCCAACGACTCATTGGCATCCAGCGCCTCTTGCAGTCGCTTGTGCTCATGCCGCTGTGGCTTGAGGCTTTCCGAATTCTTCCGCAGAATCCAGCATCTGCCTTTGAGCACGTTCTTACCCATCGAGTCCTGCAACTCCCGGTGGAGCTTGCGCCGCACCTCCGTGAACTTGTCGTTCATCAGCTTCACCACATGGAAATGGTCGAGCACCACGGCGACACCCGGCAGATGCTCGAGCACGGACCCGATAAAGGCGGCACTCATATCCGTCGCCACCGCCCGTATCCGCGCCCGTGAGCGTTTCAGGCGTTCCCAGAACGGTTTCAGGGAGTCAGCGCCTCGGCCGCCGCCCACGAAGACAACCTTGCCGCTGTGCAGGTCCATAACCAGGACCAGGTACTTGTGGCCTTTGCGGACGCTGATCTCGTCGATGGCGATGTACTCAAGGCCAGCCAGGCTCGGCTTGCCGAAACGCCTGTGCAGATGCCGTTTGAGGATATCCTTGACCACATCCCAGCCGACGCCCAGCAACCTGGCAACGTCCAGCATCGTCATCGCCTTGGTCAGCGCCAGGACAAAACGTGCGAACGCCTTGGTGTGCCGCCGCCGCGGTTCGGCAATACGCAACTCGATCCGGTGGACCAGTCCACATGATGCACACCCAATCCGTGGCACCTCGACGACCAGCCAGACGGGCTTGAATCCAACGGGCAGTGCGTAGCCATCGCTTCGATACGCCACGATGGAGGACATCGCGGCTTCGGCAGCATGAGCAGCGGACCAGCTTGCCCTTGGGCGCACATGCAGGAGGACGTTTCCCCCTACGAATTCCTGCCGGACGTAGTCATAGCCAGGCAGTCCGAACGCATGGCACAAGAAACTCATGGACATGGGGTTCATCGAGTTTTCACGCCAATGAAAACCAAGATGATGAACCGCCATGTCCTTTCATTTTGTCAAAAGTACGCTTCAGCCGGACGAGCCTTTTTCTTTGCCGGTATTTTTTTCCAGCGCATTCCCAGCACCCAGCATAAATTTTGCCCGACCTTCACGGCGAAAAGATCTTCCCCCCCGCACTACCCAGCCGTTTTCAATGGAATCCCGAAGCGTAATGATGGGACCTTATAATTAATATTTGCTTTGATAAGACAGGGCATTAAGTTGGCGACCAAGCATTGCATCATCAAGATAAGTTACTCTATCTCGAACAAAACTTGATGCCATATGAGCCGAGTTCATATAAATTGGCTTTCCGTCAACATCAACACTATTGCAAAAGCCATCTGTACATAGGTAGCTTGATGGATCAATGAAAACAGCTCCGTATGTTTTCGCAAGACTTTGAACGAAATCGTATGCAAACTCATATTTTTTGATAAATTTACCACAATCAATATTTTTTGTTTGTATAGAATAATTTGGAGGGATCACCGACCTTTGTATCATATTATGAGAATATAAATCAGGATCTATTGGCGTTGTGTATACTAAGTAGACCATCTTATCTTGAATCATGCGCATTACACGGTTCCAAGACTCTACGGCTTTCTTCCTCCCCTCTGGAGTTAAGACAGAAATGCCGTCCACGTTAATAATAAAGCTTTCATCTGTGTAACCACCAAAACATTTGTACCAAATACCAGTAATTATTATTGTATCAATACTTTTGTTTTGCAGGAGCCTTTCAAATTTATCATATACGCCATTGTATTTACCATCGGATCGTGTTGAACCTGGGAAGGCAGGGTAGCCCCCTCCATCTAAAATCAATACCCCACGTTTACTATCAGTTTGTTCTCTGACCAGCTTGATCGCTCGGGGCAGGTACTGTATTGCAAGGCTATCGCCATATATTAGAGTATTTACATCTCCCTTAATACCCTTAAGTGTAATGCCATCAAGCTCAGTAATTGGAACCTCAGGAAGCCAGTCGCTTGTAGCTGCGAGAATTTTATCGAGTCCGAAATGCGTGCTATAGGGAAGAATAATCTTTTTAAAAGAAAGAAACCCAAATAAACACATAAGCATTGCTGCTGAACAAAGAAATGCAATTTTTGTTTTTGTTGGGCGGTAACGAAAACTTTTCTCTATAAAAAAATAAGTAATGATGGAAAGCATGAAGCTTGCGATCAGAATTAATACACGCGTCACTACTGATGGCTCGCCGGAACTTATTACCCGAGAAAACGACAATAGAGGCCAGTGCCAGAGATAGAGAGGAAAACTAATTAGACCTATGCCTACAAGGAGGGGATGACTTAGAAGGTATCTGTTTAGCCAAGTGTCTTTGCCTGCTGCAATCAGGAACGTTGCGCTGCAAACGGGGAGCGCAGCCCATATTCCAGGGAATTTACGATGTTTGTCTATAAAGTATAAAGACGCAAAGAATAGAGCTAATCCCAAAATGGAGGCGACTGTTCTCCACTTTTCTTTTTGCTCACTTGATAATGCAAACACTATAGGAATTCTAGAGGCAGTAATATTGCTGTGTTGATATTTGTCATGGTTTAATAAGGCGGCAAGAAATCCTCCAATTGCAATTTCCCACATCCTGGTGTGAGGCAGGAAAAATGCTGTAGTCATGTCATTTTCTACAATAATAATATTGATGGTAAATGATATTATAACTATTGAAAACATTAATAGTGACATATTGATGCGAAGATACCATCCAATGGTGATTAGTAATGGAATAACAAAATAGAATTGCTCTTCTACGCCTAATGACCAAAGATGCAAAAGCGGCTTCAGGTCCGATGCGGTATTGAAGTATCCTTTCTCTTTAGAATAGAGTATGTTGTCAATAAAACCAGCACCGCCCGCGACATGCTTACCTAAATCAGAAAACTCGCCAGGCAGTAGGAGAAAGTATCCAGCAAAGAGGAAAACAAAAAGCACGCATATAAGAGCGGGAAAAATCCTTTTTATCCGGTTTCTATAAAAGTGGAGATATCTAAAACTACCCCGTGAATGGTCTTGAAGAATAATGTTTGTTATTAAGTAGCCAGAAATTACAAAGAAAAAGTCCACACCGACAAAGCCCGCCGGGAGTACCGTTGGAAAAGCATGATAGATGATAACGCAAAGAATTGCGATGGCGCGTAAGCCATCGATATCGGACCTATAATTATCTGGTCTATGTATAGTTGTTTGCTGCATTGAAACAAGCCAGTGCAAAAAGTTATTTATATTACTGTGATTGGCAAGCCAGTGGCCAATGAATGCTACAGAAAAGATCCTAGGAAAATCCACAGCAAGGCTAGCGGACTTCATTTTTTCTTCTTTTGCAGCTTTTGTGGTCGATTAAACCTTGAGGTAGTCAAATATCAAAATAAACCATACGACCCTGCATAAGATGAACCCGTCCTGGTCGACTGTTGGCGTATGCTCGGGTGATCAAGCTTGACGGAGTGGAACACGTACTTCCAGGCGCTTAAGTCTTGGAGGAATCAAATACGTAGTGCAAGGCGTGATGTAACTGAGAGGTAAGCATATGTCCACGAGTGATGTCGATGCCAACTAGGGACGCCATGGCCTGCAGGCAACTTACCTGCAGGCCCTTTTTCGTTCCCCTGCGATGTCCCGCGCGCCCCGGCTGTTTTGCAATTTTGTCAGCCTTTACCCGCCCCATCTGCCATTAATGCCATCGCCGCCGCTTTATTCGGCATAAAAATAACAGCATTTCAGTATGTTGAAATGAAGTGACCGTTGGCACCACACATGCTTTCCGGAGAGATCCCTGTGGGAGCACATGTGTTGCGTCCCATGAAATGTTACACCCGAGGTGCGCGACAATGATGAATCTTACCCCCGGCAGTGCGAACCTGCGGCCCTCGTCCTCCTCGACGACGCCGCACGGCGGGAGGTCGTCGTGACCGGCTCCGCAGACGCCATCCTGATCTTCGACGCGGACACGCTGCGCATCATCTCCGCCAATGCCGGGGCGGCCGGGGTGTTCGGCTATCCCGACTCCGCCCTGCGCGGGATGTCGGTCCCCGAGCTGCTGGGGGCCGGCGGCGGGATATCCGAAACTGAACTGCGCGCCCTGCTGGCCGAGGCCAGCGCCGAAATCCCGGGCCGCCGCGCCGACGGCGGGGAGTTCACCCTCGAGGCCGTGTTCGCCCGGTCTCCGGGGGTCGAGGACAGCTTCTACGTCGGCACGTTCCGCGACGTGTCGGAGCGCATCCGCTACGAGAACGAACTGCGCGAAGCCGAGGAGAATTTCCGCAGCATCTTCGAAAACGCCGTGGAAGGCATATTCCGCACCACTCCCCGGGGCTGCTACCTGCAGGCCAACCCGGCCCTTGCGCGCATCTACGGCTTCGACGGCCCCGACGAGCTCATCCGCCACTTCACGGACATCAGCGCCGAACTCTACGTCCAGCCCGGACGCAGGGACGAGTTCGTGCGCATCCTGCAGGAGCGGGACGAGGTCTACGATTTCGAGTCGCCCATCCGCCGCAAGGACGGCAGCGTCATCTGGATTTCCGAGAACGCGCGGGTGGTCAAGGACGAGGACGGTGTCGTGCGGTACTACGAGGGCACGGTCATGGACATCACCCAGCGACGGGCCATGCAGACGGCATTGGAGCGCCAGAACGCCCTGTTCGGGCAGCTCTTCGAGAACTCGCCCCTGGCCATCGTGCTCGTGGACGTCGAAGGCAACATCGTCGAGGTGAACACGGGCTTCGAGGCCCTTTTCGGCTACACGCGCGAGGAGGTGCTGGGCCGGGACAACAGGATCTTCATCGTGCCCGAGGACCAGCTCTCGGAAGTCAACAACGTCCGCCGGCGCGTGCTGGACGGCGAAATCATCCAGCGCGAGACCGTGCGCCGGACCCGCGGCGGAGACCTCGTGCCCGTCAACATCCTGGGTTCGCCCGTGCGCATCGGCGGCCGCACGACCAACATCTTCTGGGTCTACCAGGACATCTCGGAGCGCAAGGAGTTCGAGCGGCAGATCATCCACCAGGCCTTCCACGATTCCCTGACGGGCCTGCCCAACCGCTCCCTGTTCCGCGAGCGCCTCGGCCGGGCCGTGGAGCGCATAAAGCGGCGCCCGGACTACCATTTCGCGTCAATGCTCATCGACCTCAACAAGTTCAAGTGGGTCAACGACTCCCTCGGCCACCAGGCCGGCGACGCCCTGCTGGTGGAGGTGGGGACGCGCCTGCGAGGGTGCGTGCGCAGCATGGACACCGTGGCCAGGCTCGGCGGGGACGAATTCGCCATCCTCCTGGAGGAGTTCCGCACCAGCAAGGAGGTCGTGGGCGTGGCCAACCGCATTCAGGCCGAAATGCGCCGCCCCTTCCGCTGGAACGGAAAGGAGATCCTGACCGGGGCCAGCGTGGGCATCGTCCTGCAGGGACGGGATTACGCCGGAGCCGAGGACATCCTGCGCGACGCCGACATCGCCATGTACAAGGCCAAGGAGCGCGGACGCGGACATCTCGTCTTCAGCAACCGCATGCGCCAGGAGGTGCTCGAGGTCATCACCATGGAAAACGAGCTCCGGCAGGCCATCGACCGGGAACAGCTGGTCCTGCACTACCAGCCCATCTACACCGTGGCAGGCGGGGAGCTGGAGGGTTTCGAGGCCCTGGTGCGATGGAACCACCCGCAGCAGGGGCTGGTCATGCCCGACAGGTTCATTCCGCTGGCCGAGGAGACGGGGCTGATCGTGCCCCTGGGGCAATGGGTGGTCAGCGCCGCATGCAGGCAGCTCAGCCGCTGGGATGCCGAGGCGGGCGAGGGGGGATGCGGGCTGAGCATGAGCGTCAACCTGTCGTGCAAGCAGTTCGTCCAGCACACCCTGGTCGAGATGATCTCCAGATGCCTGCGCGAGAACGCCCTCGCACCGTCGCGGCTCAAGCTCGAGATCACGGAGAGCGCCATCGTGCACGACCCGGCCACGGCGGCCGACAAGCTGCGCCGCCTCAAGGAGCTCGGCGTGGACCTGGCCGTGGACGACTTCGGGACGGGCTACTCCTCCCTGAGCTACCTCCGGCAGTTCCCGGTGGACATCCTGAAGATCGACCGCTCCTTCATCAGCGGCACGGACACGCCCAAGGAGAACGCCGAAATCGTCAGGTCCCTCATCGACATGGCCCACAGCCTGGGCCTGCGAGTCACGGCCGAGGGCGTGGAAACCCCGGAGCAGCTGGAGCGCCTGCAGGCGGTTCGCTGCGACCGGGCCCAGGGCTACATGTTCGCCCGTCCCCTGCCGCCCGAGGAGGCGAGCGCGATGATCATGCATCGCGGCGGGACTGGGCCGTCCGACACGTTCCCCAAGCAGGCGGGCGCCATCCCGGAACATGGGTCGGACTGATCCGCGGCTCCGGAGGCGCAAATTTTTTCCGCAATCATGGTGCGAGTTCGAGAAAATGCTTGTCGCCGTTTACCTGAGGAGGCATAAGTACGCATCACGACACTGCTCGCATCCGAGGATACCAGATTTCCCATGCAGCCCACACCGCCTCGCCTAGAGCCGAATACCTCGTCAGAAACGACGCCCGCCCAGCCCTCCATCCTGCTCGTCGAGGACAACGTCATCGTCGCCTTCGACATGCAGCAGCGTCTGCAGCAGCTCGGGTATGCGGTCCAGGGCATCGTCGCCTCCGGCGAGGAGGCCGTCGAGACCGTGGCCCGGCAGGAACCGTCCCTCATCCTCATGGACATCTTCCTCGAAGGCCGCATGGACGGCATCGAGGCCGCCCAGAAGATCCTCGAGCGCTCCCAGATCCCCATCATCTTCCTCACGGGCCATGACGACGAGGAGACCCTGGGCCGCGCGAAGATCACCGAGACCTTCGGCTACATCATCAAACCCGCCAAGCCGCGCGACCTGCACGTGGCCATCGAGATCGCCCTCTACAAGCACGCAGCCTCCCAGGCCCTGCAGAAGAGCGAGCAGCAATACCGGCTCCTGTTCAACTCCATGCTCAACGGCTTCGCCCTGCACGAGGTGGTCCTGAACGACGCGGGGCGGCCCATGGACCTCATCCTGCTCGACGTCAACCCGGCCTTCGCCAGCTTCTTCGATCAGCCGGCCGAGAACATCATCGGCCGCAGCCTGCGCGAGCTTTCCGACAGGGTCGAGCCCTTCTGGATTGACGTCCTGGGCAAGACCGCCCTGAACCGCGAATCCATCCGTTTCGACAGTTTCGCCGCCTTCCTGGGCCGGCACTTCTCCATCGTGGCCTTCAGCCCCCAGGAACGTCAGGTGGCGGCCATTTTCGAGGACACCACGGCCCGCAAGGACGCCGAGAAGCGCCTGCAGCACCGCACCTTCCACGACGCCCTGACCAACCTGCCCAACCGCGCCCTGTGCCTGGACCGCATCAAGCAGGCCATGGACCGCGCCAGGGTGCGCGAGGACTACCTCTTCGCCGTCGTGCAGGTGGATGTCGATCGCTTCAAGGACATCAACGACAGCCTCGGGCATTTCGTCGGCGACACGCTCCTGAAGACCATCGGGCGCATCCTGCAGGAGGAGGTTTCGACCATCGACACCGTGGCCCGGCTCGGCGACGACGAATTCGTGGTCCTGTTCGAGGAACTGCCGTCCAAGAAAAGCGGCGTGACCGCCATCAAGAAGATCAAGGCCGCCCTGAACCGCCCCCTGGTCATCGAAGGGCACGCCCTGCACCTGAGCGCCTGCCTGGGGGCCCTTTTCGGCCCGAGCGAATGCGAGACGCCCGAAAGCTATCTGCAGGGCGCCAACATCGCCCTGCGCCATGCCCAGGAGCAGGGGCCGGACCAGCTGCGCTTCTACGCACCGGAGATGCAGGACAAGGCCCTGCGCAAGATGGACACGGAAAGCAGGCTGCGCAACGCCATCCGCGACAACGAACTGCATCTGGCCCTGCAGCCCATCTTCGCCATCGGCGAGGAGCCGGTCCTGACCGGCTTCGAGGCCCTGCTGCGCTGGAAGCCCGCGGACAGGGACTGGGTCTCGCCCGGGGAATTCATCCCCATCGCCGAACAGACCGGACTCATCCTGCCCATCGGCCAGTGGGTCCTGGAACAGTCCTGCAAGGTCCTGTCCTCCTGGGCGACCACGTTCCCGGACAGCGGGCTGAGCATTTCCGTCAACCTTTCGGCCCGCCAGTTCTCGAACCCCGACCTGGTGCAGAACATCTTCGACTGCATCCAGTCGAACGGCATCTCCCCATCGCGCCTGAAGCTCGAAATCACCGAAAGCGACGTCATGACCAACCCCGAGATCACCGTCCAGAAACTCAGGCTCATGAAGGAGCTGGGCGTGGCGATCCTGGTCGATGATTTCGGGACGGGCTACTCGTCCATGAGCTACCTGCAGCGCTTTCCCATCGACACACTGAAGATCGACCGCAGCTTCGTGACCCAGCTGGACCAGCACGCCAACCGCGTCATCGTGCGCACCATCGTCAACCTGGCCCACAGCCTGGGCCTGTCGGTGGTGGCCGAAGGCATCGAGAGCGAGCGTCAGTACCTGATCCTCAGGGAGATGGGATGCGAATTCGCCCAAGGGTTCCACTTTTCGCGACCCATCTTCCTCGACCAGGTCGAGGGTTTCATCGCCGCATATCTCGCGCGCTGAACAGAGTCGCTGCGGACCCCGGACGACCGGAGCGGGCAAAACGGGAGTCTGGAAGGAGGGAAATCAGGGAGTGGACGGCTTCACCGCCCGCACTCGGTGCAGGTCTTGACCTGAAAACGCTTCTGCAGAACCAGGCCCGTGTCGGTGCGGAAGAACAGCTTGCGGCCCGCGTTGCCGCCCACGCTGGAGGCGCTGACGGCCACCCCCTCGCGGGCGAGGGTCTGCATGGCCGCATCCACGTTGCGCCGGCCGGCCGAGGCGTCGCAGTTCTGGTGCAAGGGCGAGGCCCCGCCGAACACCTTGCACTCCAGGGTGTCCGGGTAGATGCCCGCCTTGGCGAACTCCCGCAGCAGCTCCATGATGGACGAGTCCACATAGCGGTAGCGCTCCCCGGGCGCCGAGGTCTTGGAGAAGTCGCCGATGCGCGGCAGCAGGGCGTGAAAAATTCCTCCCCACCGGTACCGGGCGCTGTACATGGTCACGGACACGCACGAGCCGAGCACCGTCTGCACCACAGTCGGAGTCCTGTAGACCCCTCCCTGACCCACGAGGAGGTACTCGTGCGGCATGTCCCGGCAGTCCTCGACGCCCTCCAGATCCTTGGGTGGGAGGGACATCTTTTTTTTCGCGGTCTTGTGCATTGCCGTCACGAAGTCCATGGGTGTAGGTTGGGGAAACACCGCTTCAATATATAAACAATAACTTTTCCCAATGCAGAAGTCATCAGCGGAAAACACCTTCTGCCCGGGCCTGCGCCTGGAGCTTCCCTACTTGGTCGACGCCCTGTCCACGAATCACGGGTTCATGCACGACACCCGCCAGTTCGACCTCCTGGCCGAAATCGTGGCCGACCACCACCGCCACGGTGAACCGCTGGCGTCTTTCCTCGTGGCCGGCTGCGACCGGGGCATCGACGCCTACAGCCTGTGCATCGCCCTGCTGGAGGAAGCGGCCAGGCTGCCGGGCCTTGAGTTCTCCATCCTGGGCACGGACTTCCTGCCCGCCAACCTGGGCCAGGCCGTGCGGGGGGTCTATCCCGCGGCCACGGTCCGCGGCCTGCCCGGAGCGCTGATCAGGCGCTACTTCCTGCGCAGCCGCACCGCCCCCGACGACCTGGTCCGGCTGCGCCCCGGGGTGCGCAACCGCGTCAGCTTCCGCTGCCAGGACATCTTCGAGTCCTTTTCCCTGCGCGAGCCCATGGACGTCATCGTCTGCCGCCAGGTCCTGCACCATTTCCACCCGGCCCTGGCCACCGCGCTGGCGGGGAGGCTGCGGAGCTACCTGTCCCCCGGCGGCATCCTGGTGCTCGGGGCTCGCATGTCCCGCGCGCCGGGGTTCCGGCACCTGGGCCACGCCATGTACCAGGCCGTCTGACCCCCCCGATCGCCCCTTGGCGATTTACTCTCCATGATTCTGGATATATGCTGCGCAAAATCAGGCCATTCCACCCGCTTTCGGAGCGCACGAACATGAGCAAGAAAATCCGCATACTGATCGTCGACGACTCGGCCCTGGTCCGTCAGACCCTGACATCCATATATTCCTCGGACCCCGAGATCGAGGTCATCGGAGCGGCCGGCGACCCCTTCGCCGCCGCCGAAATCATGCGGGATCAGATTCCGGACGTGCTGTCCCTGGATGTGGAGATGCCGCGCATGGACGGCATCACATTCCTGAAGAAGATCATGAGCCAGCACCCCATCCCGACCATCATCTGCTCGACGCTGACGGAACAGAACGCCGAGACGACCATGAAGGCTCTGGAATACGGCGCCGTGTCCGTCATCCAGAAGCCCAAGGTCGGCACCAAGCAGTTCATGGAGGAGTCGCGGATCATGCTGTGCGACGAGGTCAAGGCCGCGTCCAGGGCCAAGGTGCAGAAGTACGTGCCCCGGACATTGAAGGTCAGCCAGAAGCTCACGGCAGACGCCGTGCTGCCCAAACCGGACTCCAAGGCCATGGTCCAGACCACCGAGAAGGTCATCGTCGTCGGGGCCTCCACAGGGGGGACCGAGGCCCTCCTGACCCTGCTGCAGGCCATGCCCGTGGACTGCCCGGGCATCGTCATCGTGCAGCACATGCCCGAGAAGTTCACGGCCGCCTTTGCCCAGCGGCTCAACACCCTGTGCGACATCACGGTCAAGGAGGCCGCGGACAACGATACCGTGCTGCGCGGCCAGGCCCTCATCGCGCCCGGCAACCTGCACATGCTGCTCAAGCGCAGCGGGGCACGGTACTACGTCCAGATCAAGGACGGCCCCCTGGTCTCGCGCCACCGCCCGTCCGTGGATGTGCTCTTCCGCTCGGCCGCCCGCTACGCGGGCAAGAACGCCGTGGGCGTGATCATGACCGGCATGGGCGACGACGGGGCCAAGGCCATGCTCGAAATGCACGAGGCCGGGGCCGTGACCGTGGCCCAGGACGAGGCGTCCTGCGTGGTCTTCGGCATGCCCGGCGAGGCCGTCAAGCTGGGTGGCGTAGACAAGGTCGTGCCCCTGAACCTCATCGCGCCGACGGTGCTCCAGCTCTGCCGGGACTGACGCCCCGGCTCAGATCAGTTCGAGCTTGCGCAGCTCGTCGATGATCTTGCGCCGCTCGATGGGCTTGACCAGATAGGCCGAGGCCCCGCCCTGGAAAAAGGACTGGGTCACGTTCTTCACGTCGTCCAGGGCGCTGGTCATGATCACCTTGACCTCCTTGGACAGAGGCACGCCCCGCTCCTTCTCCTTGCCCCTGATGATGTTCAGGGCCTCGTGCCCGCTCATGTTGGGCATCATGATGTCCAGGAAAAGGACGTCGTAGGGGTTCCCCGACTCCCAGGCCAGGTCGAAGGCCTTGACCGCCTCGGCCCCGTCCACGGCGATGTCGCACTCCCCGTACTCCATGAGCAGTTTGTGCATGATCTTGCGGCCGACGAAATCGTCCTCGACAATCAGAATTCGCATTGCAACCTCTGTATGTTTATGTCCTGCCGACGGAGGCGCGCGCTATCCCGGCGCGTCCCGTTTTTTCCATTTCCAGAAGAACCCGCTCCATCTCCTGCTCGATCTTCCTGATATCGATGGGCTTGCTCAGGTACCCGTCCATCCCGGCGGCCATGAATTTCTCCCTGTCTCCGGCCATGGCATGGGCTGTCAAGGCGATGATGGGCATGTCCGAAATCGCACTGAACTGCTCGGCGCTGCGGATGGCCCTGACGGCCTGAATCCCGTCCAGGACGGGCATCTGGATGTCCATGAGCACCACGTCGAAATCCCGGCGCGTCCGCAGAATCTCAAGAGCCTCCCGGCCGTTGCGGGCCGTGGTCACGGCGTGCCCGGACCTGCTCAGGAGGCGCTGGCCGCACAGAAGGTTGACTTCGTCGTCCTCCACCAGCAGCACCCGCAGCTCACGCCGGCCGGCCCCGGGATCGCGCGCCCCGTCCTCCTCCAGCGGACACGCCGTCGGCAGCGCGAAGGGCAGCGAGACGTGGATGGCCGTCCCCTGGCCGGGCTCTGAATCCACGCACAGGGACCCGCCCATGCGGCCGACCAGCTTGCGCACGATGGACAACCCCAGCCCCACCCCCTGGTGGCGGCGGGTGTACGACCCGTCGCTCTGGGTGAACGGCTCGAAAATGTCCTTGAGCGTCTCCGCCGACATGCCCGGACCCGTGTCCGTGACCGTGAAAAGGAGCCTCACGTTCGCTCCGGCCGTGTGGGGCAGGCACGACACCTCGACCTCCACCCGCCCCTGCTCGGAGAACTTCAGGGAGTTGCCCACCAGGTTGAAGAGCACCTGCAGCAGTCTCGCGTCGTCTCCGAGAAGGGGCCCCGGAACGCCGGGATCGCGGCGGAAGGCGTAGGCCACGCGTTTCTCCCTGATGGTCTGGGAGAACAGGTCGGCCAGGGCCTGCTCGATCTCCCCCGTGTCGAAGCAGCGGTCCCGGAAGACGAGCCTGTCGGCCTCGATCTTGGAGATGTCCAGGATGTCGCTCAGGAGCCGGGTCAGCCGTTCGGAAGACTTCATGGCCGTCTGCAGGCAGTCCTGCTGCTCCGCGTCGAGCCTTGTGGACATGAGCAACTGCAGCATGCCCAGCACCCCGTTCAGGGGGGTGCGGATCTCGTGGCTCATGTTGGCCAGGAACTCGGATTTGAGCTTGTTGGCCGCCTCGGCCTCGTCCTTGGCGCGGCGCAGGGAGTCCTCGACCTTCTTCAGGTGGGTCAGGTCGTTCAGGATGGCGTAGTAGCCCTCCACCTCGCCCTCGCCCGAGTAATCCGGGACGAGATAGGCGTCGATGAACCGCTCGCCGGCGCCGGGGTACGGCAGCATGTACGTGTAATGGACCGTCCTGCCCTGGAAGGCCTGCTCGATGAACCCGCGGGATTTTTCGAAGGCGTCCGGACCGATGACCTCGGGCACGGTCCTGCCGACGACATCGCCCGCCGGGAAGAGTCCGGCGTAGGCCTTGTTGACGAAACGGTAGCGCAGGCCCCTGTCAACGTAGGAGACGAGCTGGGGGAGGATGTCCACGACCCGGTTGAAGTTCACCTCGCGCTTGCGCAGCTCCTCCTCGGCCTGGCGCCGCTTCGTCACGTCCTCCTTGATGGCCACGTAATGGGCGATCTTCCCGTCGGGGTCGAAAATGGGCGCGATGAGGGCCGACTCCCAGTACAGGCTGCCGTCCTTGTGGCGGTTGTGGAACTCCCCGCGCCACTGCCGCCCGGAGGAGATGGTCGCCCAGAGTTCCCGGTACTCCTCGCTGGACTTCCTGCCCGAGCCGAGAATCCGGGGGTTCTGCCCCCTGACCTCGGCGAAGGTGTAGCCGGAGATCTGCGTGAACTTCGGGTTGACGTACTCGATGCGGCCTTCCGGGTCCGTCATGACGATGCAGACAGGGCTCTGCTCGACCATCTGCATGAGGGTGCTGATGCGCGCCTCGGTGCGCATGCGTTCGGAGATGTCGCGCACGATGCCCCAGGCGTACCGGATGTTCCCCTCCTCGTCGAAGACCGCGAAATCCCGCAGCTCCACCGGGAAGATATGACCGTCCTTGTGGATGTACTCCTTGCTGTACACCCCCGTGTCGCCGGTCTTCAGCAGCTTGTCCCAGATCTGGGTCCGCTGCCAGTTCCGCCATTTTTCCGGCGTGATGGCGTAGAAGTCTCCCAGTTGCCGCAACTCGGGCAGGGAATAGCCCGTCATCCGGCAGTAGGCGCTGTTGGCGTCCAGGAAGCGTCCCTGCGGGTCGGCCAGGACATACCCGTCCTGGCTCAGTTCGAAGAGGGCGCGGAAATGCTCCTCGCTCTGCCGGACCTGCCGCTCGGCCTCCTTGCGCTCGGAAATGTCGCGGCAGATCCCGATGACGCAGGCGCTGTCGCCGACCGTCGCCCCGGCCACGCTGACCTCCACGTCGAACACCGAGCCGTCCTTGCGGCGGTGCCGGGTCTCGAAGGTGTTCTCGATGATGGAAAAGTCGCCGAAAATCTCGCGGACCTCCGCTTCCCCGAGAATCGCCTCGTAATCCCAGGTGTAGAGGTCCTTCACCTCGTCCATGGAGTACCCGAGCATCTCGGCGAAGCGCCGGTTGGCCTCGATGACGCGGTGATCCTGGCCGATGATGACGATGCCGTCGCGGCTGCGGTCCATGAGCATGACGCGTACGGCCTCGCGCGCCTCGCGTTCCCTTTTCTCCCGCATCAGCTGCGCCTTGTGGTACGCCTTCTCCGACAGGGAGTTGGCGATGACGAAAAGGGCCTCGGCCACCTGCCTGAAGCGCTCCTCGGTCATGAACGGGACCTCCGCCAGTGCCCGGCGGTACTCGTCCGGGTCGGCGCCGATGACCCTTGCGTAGTCGAGCATGCCGGAGTCGTCCTCGCCCGAGGAGCGGACCTGGCCGATGAGCCAGTTGGCCACGTGCACCCCGTCCACGGTGACGCTCACCCCGGCGTCCCACAGGCCGCTGCTCAGGCAGCGCCGCACGACGGGTCCGCCGGGGTTGTGGACCCCAAGCAGGGCGTCGGAACGCATGCAGTTGGCGCACCCCGGTCCGGTGGCGCGGATGACGTCGCGGCACAGGCGGGTGAAGTTGCTCGGCCGGGTCAGGGGGACCCCGGCGGGCGTGGTCACAAGGGACGCCACACCCGTTGCCGCGGCGAAGCCGTCCTGAATCCGCTGGACCTCGTCCAGGTCGAAAAAGTCCTGAAAGCGGACCTCGCCGATCGCCCCTGCGCTCGTCTGTCTCAACATGGCACGCCCTCATGGCGGATTGTGCATTGTCCGTGCGGCCCGCTCCGGCCTGCCCCGGGCGGGACCGCGCAGGTCAGCGCCCGCACCAGCTCACGGGCGTCTACCGGCTTGGAGATGTATTCGTTCATGCCCGCAGCCAGGCATATGTCGCGGTCGCCGCTCATGGCGTAGGCGGTCATGGCGATGATGGGCACCCTGGCCATGGGCCCAAGGCCCCCGTCGGCCCGTATCTGCCGCGTGGCCTGCAGCCCGTCCATGACCGGCATCTGGACATCCATGAGCACGACGTCGAACTCTCTGCCGCGCAGAACTTCCAGGGCCTGCCGCCCGTTCCCGGCGCAGGCGACGACGTGGCCGAGCCGTTCCAAAAGACGGCGGGCGGCGAATGCGCTGACCTGATCATCCTCGGCCAGCAGGACCCTGAGGGAGCCCGTCTCGGTGAGGGGGGCCTCGTCGTCCGCCGGGACGGTGTCGCCCGCGGCCGCCATGGGCAGGGTGAAGCAGACCGTCGTTCCGTCCGGCGCGTTGTCGATGGCCAGGGTCCCGCCCAGCATGTGCACCAGGCGCTTGACTATGGCCAGGCCGAGCCCGGCGCCCTGGTGCTGGCGGACATATTCCTTCTCGGCCTGGACAAAGGGCTCGAACGCCCTGGACAGGAAAGCGTCCTCCATGCCGGGCCCGCTGTCGCCGACGCTGAACAGGATCCGCTCCCGCCCGGAAGCGTCCTGTCCCAGCGACGCCATGTCCACGCGCACGACCCCTTCCGAGGTGAACTTCACGGCGTTCCCGACCAGGTTGAAGAGAATCTGGCGCAGACGCAGGACATCGCCCGTCAGCCTCCCGGGCAGCCCGTCGGCCGCCGCCACCTCCAGGCGCACGCCCTTCCTGCCGGCCGCCTGGGAGAACAGCTCCTCGATGGAGGCGCAGACCTCCTGCAATTCAAAAGGCCGCTCGCAGACGGCCAGTCGTCCGGATTCGATGCGCGAGAGGTCAAGGATGTCGCTCAACAGCCCTGTCAGCCTCCGGGCGGAGTTCGCCGCCATCTGCACGTACCGCCGCTGCTCGGCGGACTGTTCCAGCCCCTCCAGGAGCTGCAGCATGCCGAGGATGCCGTTCAGTGGCGTACGGATCTCGTGGCTCATGTTGGCCAGGAACTCGCTCTTTGATCTGCTGGCGGCCAAGGCCTGGTCACGTGCGTCGATGATCTCCTGCTCCATGACCTTGCGATCGGTAATGTCCGCGTGGGACCCGGCCATGCGATACGGCAGCCCCTGTGCGTCGCGCAGGCAGGTTCCCCGACCCAGAACCCAGCGGTAGCCCCCGTCTTTGTGCCGCAACCTGTATTCGATGACGAAATGTGTCGCATCGCTGGAAAAAAAGGAATCGTTGGCCGCCAGCACCCGCTCGGCGTCTTCGGGATGGATGCGCGTCCTCCACTCGTCGATGCTGTTGGGCAGTTCGTGGTCGGCGTAGCCGATGATCGCTTTCCAACGCGGCGACAGGTAGACCGAATCCGTGGTGCGGTCCCAGTCCCAGATCCCCTCGTTGCTGCCGGCGATGGCCAATGCTAGCCGCTCCTCGGCCTTGCGCCGCTCCGTTATGTCGACGATCATGCCGATGATGCCGGCTGCCCGGCCGCTTTCGTCGCAGTACAGAGACTTGTGCACGATCACGTCCCGGCTTCCCGTGGCGGTATCCATACGGTGCTCGTAACTCTGGACGCCCAGGGAATCGCTCATCTCCCGATCCTTGGCCGCGTAGACCGCGGCCTGCCCTGGCGGAAACACATCGCCCACAGTCCTTCCTACGATGTCCTGGACTCCCAGTCCGTTCAAATCCGCAAACGCCTGGTTGCACCCCAGATAGCGCCCCGCATCGTCCTTGTAGAAGATGGGGATCGGCATGGAGCGCAGGAGAGTTTTGGTGAAGATCAGCTGCCGCTTGAGGGAGGCTTGGGCCCTGCGGCGCGCCAGGATGTTGAAGGCCAACAGCGCGCAGAGCGAGGACCCGAGAAGGCTCAGCAGGCCGTAGGCCCAGACGAGACTGCGATGCTGCTCGTAAAAGGATGGCACCCGATTGAGTATCTTCGCGCCGTCGGGAAGCGCCTTGGCGGGGATGCCGAAGCGGCCCAGGGCGTTCTGGTCCAGGAGCGCGATGTTGGGGCCGTCGAGGAGCACGGGAATGGAGTCCGCCTTCTCTCCACCAAGAATACGCAGGGCCATGCGCGCCGCGGCTTCGCCCTGGGCTTCGGAAGAGACCGCAACGCCCCCGAGGGGGCCATGTCCGACCCAGAAATCCCAGGCCGCGAAGACCGGTACGGGTGCGGCCCGACTCAAGCGGGCGGCGGCCTCTTTGACGGAGAGCAGCCGATCTCCGTCAAAGGGACGAGACATCGCAAGCACTCCCCATTCAGGAGTAAGACGTGCCAGGCGCTCTTCCAGAACGGTAATGTCAGTCTGCGTTGAGTATTCGAATTCCAGGTCATGCGGCACGCGTTGCAGCTGGCGCTGCAGGGTGGACAAGTTCTGATGTCCCGTGGCCGTGTCCTCGGCGAGGACAAGGATGCGGCTCAGCCCCGGACGCAGGGTTCCGGCCAGCTCCAAGGTCCTGTCGAAGGAAGGCCTTTCGGCCACGCCCGTGACCGCCGGCTGCCCTGCGATCATGTCCGGAGAAAAGTTGTTCACTCCGCAGAAAACCAGCGGCACTCTGGATCCGATGGCATTGCGGTGCCGCAGCACCGCATCAAGCGCGTCGTTGTCCGACACCAGAACCAGCGCATAGGAGTTCCCATGGGGAATGCCGGAAACGTGACGGACAAAACCTGCCACGGCCTCTTCCTTGCCAGAACCCGGGGCCAGGCGAGCCATGTCGAGGTAATGGATGTCCAGGTCGTAATCCCCGCCGGCCATGGAGAATACCCGTTCCATCCCCTGCTGGATCCCGTCGGTCCAGGCCAGGCCCTGATGGTAGGAATGCACGACGAGCACCCTGGCGGCCAGGCCCCATTTCGGACACGCCAGCAACATGGCGAACAGGAGGCACGAAGCGAAAGCGCCCCTCCTGCGCATCCCGATTCCAATCCGGAAAATCATGCTCGCCACGCTACCATGCATCAATGCTCTCCCTACCCACCGCCTTTTACCGTGAACTGCCAACGGCGGTCATGAGCTTTTTCCATATCCACGAGTTTGGCGACGAAGTCGCCCATACACACACCCAGCAATTTCTTCCAGTCGCCCGTCATGGCGTAGAATGTATTCCGGATACCGTCGGTAACCCCCGTCCCGAGAAGGCCTATCCGGCTGCGGGCGGGCGTCGGGGGTCCTCGTGACGATTATGTGGTAGCCACTTTTCCATGGTCAATGTAATTTATCCGCACAAAGACAATTTTTGTCGACTCGTCGATACCCACTTTGTCCCGGGCCGGCTACCACTCCCGGCCCCAGGCCGGCTCCGGCGCCGATAAGGTCGTATGACGAAAATGAAGCCCCAATGACCCAATTTTCCGAAATAATCCCCTCTCCGATTATTTTTTTGCAAACGTGACGTGTCAGACGAAATAATGCTTGCACCGGAAATTATGGCTACCTCATAATAGACACATGAGCTCCCTCGGAAGTTACGTCAAAGAGCGCAGAGAGGCGCTGTCCGCCAAGCACTCGGGCTATTCCATCCGCAGTGTGGCCAAGCGCATCGGCATCCACCACTCCTATCTCAGCAAGCTCGAACGCGGCGAAAACGCCCCCCTGACCGAGGAGCGCATCCACGCCCTGGCCCGTCTGCTGGGCGAAGACCCCGAAGTGCTCATGGCCCTGGCCGGCAAGCTCTCGGAAAGGACCACGGCCATCATACGCTCCGACCCGGCCGCCTTCCAGGAATCCCTGGCCTCCCTCCAGAACAGGATGGCCGGGCAGTCGGGCCTGACCGCCGACTCGCCCACCCAGCGCCTGGCCCAGCGCAAGAACGAACTCGAAGAGCTGACCAGGCTGCTGCGCGACGAGATCCGGCAGCGGCAGGTCCTCGAAGGCCAGCTGCGCGAACAGCAGAAGGTGCAGAGCACCATCCTCCAGAACCTGCGGGACGTGTCCGTGGTCCTTCTCGACACCCAGTTCCGCATCGTCTGGTCCAACACCCCGGTCACGGACAACCCGTCGAGCCTCATGCACCAGCTCGGCGCGGGCAATTGCGGCCAGCTGGGCCCCGACGGTTCCGAGGCCAACCCCTACTGCACGGCCTGGAGGGCGCTGAAGACGCGCACCATCCAGAACGGGACCTACCGCAGCATCGACGGACGGCACTGGCTCCTGCGCAGCGCCCCGGTGCTGGCGGCGGACGGATCCGTCACGCAGATCGTGCACCTCCAGTTCGAAGTCACGGAGCTGCTGCAGGCCAGGCAGGCCCTGGAGGCCAGCGAGGAGCGCTGGAAATTCGCCCTGGAAGGCTCACGGGGCGCGGTCTGGGACTACGACATCCCCACGGGGCGTGTGCAGCATTCGCCCATGTGGATGGCCATGCTCGGGTATGCCGGCCATGAATTCGAGCTGACCATTGACCAGTGGGAGCGAATGCTCCACCCCGACGACCGCGGCCCGGCCATGGACACGCTGGCGGCGCACGTGCGCGGGGAAACCGAATTCTACGATTTCGAGTACCGACTGCTGTGCAAGGACGGATCCTACAAGTGGATCCACTCCCGCGGCAAGCTCATGGAGAAGGGCACGACGGGCGCCGCCACGCGCATCACGGGCACCCACCACGACATGAGCCAGCGCAAGGCCATCGAGGAGCAGATCCTGGCCAACGAGGCCTTCCTCGAAACGCTCCTGGGCAGCATCGAGGAAGGGATCAGCGTCCTCGCCCCGGACATGACGGTGCGCTACGCCAACCCGACCATGGTCCGCTGGTACGCCGATGGCTTCAACCCCGTGGGCAAGAAGTGCCACCAGGCCTTCCATCAGCTCGGCGAGTGCTGCGCGCGCTGCCCTGCGGTCCGGTCACTGCGCACGGGCCGCAACGAGTTCGAGGTGCTTGAGGTCACGTCGTCGACGTCCGTGCGTTCCATCGAATTCAGCGCCTACCCCATCAGGGACATGAACGGCGACGAGGTCACCGGCGTCATCGTCTTCGTACGCGACATCACCGCCAAGCGGCAGTCCCGGATCGCCCCGGACAGCGACGCGCAGCTCCAGGACATGTACGAGTCCGCGCCCATCGGCATGTGCACCGTGGACGCAGCGGGGCGGTTCGTGCGCATGAACGCCCGCTACGCCCGCCTGCACGGCTACGCCTCGGCCAGGCAGATGATGCGCTCCGTGCACTCCGAATCCGAGGCCTTCGCCTCGCCTTCGGACTGGGCGGCCCTGCAGGAACAGATCCTGGTCAGGGAGGAGATCACGGGCTTCGAATGCCGCATCCGCTGCAAGGACGGCACCACCCCCTGGGCCTCGCGCTCCATCAGGGTGACGCGCGGCGACCGCGGCGGCGTGCGGGGATGGGACGTATTTCTGGAGGATATCCAGGCCAGGAAGAGCCGCGAGCTTGCCCCCGGCGGCACGCGATGAGCCCGCGGCACGGGGGCGTCGCGCCCTGCGAGCGCGGACGCGAGAAAGGGTTCCCCCGCGCCCGCACCAGGGCCGGGGGCGACATGTCACCGGCGGGACGAGGAGAGTCTGGGCGGATTTCCGCCGTTTCACTCAAAAGGAGGGACGAATGAAAAACATCAGGTTGGGAATCAAGATCGGCGGAGGCTTCGGAGTTCTGATTCTCATTGCATGCATCCTCGGCGGCATGGCGGTGTTCAACATGAAGGGCGTCGAGGGAGACTCCATCCGCCTGGCCAAGGAGTACGTCCCGGAAGTGGGCATGGCCAACGAGATCGAGCGCTCGTCCCTGCTGGCCATGTACGCCTGGCGCGGGTACGCCTTCACCGAGGAGCAGTCCTTCCTGGACGAGGGGCGCAAGCAGCTCGCGGCCGTCCAGCAGGGCCTCGGCGTGGCCGAAAAGCACGCCCAGACCTACCCGGAACTGGTCAAGCTGAAGGAGCAGGTGGCCACGGCCAAGACCGAAGTGGCCGCCTACAACTCCCTGGCCGATCAGACCGTGGAAATCGTCGAATCGATGCTTGCCGACCGCAAGGCCCTGGACCAGGGCGCGGCATCGTACATGAAGAGCTGCGCCGACTTTCTCAAGTCCCAGAACGAGGCCATGAAACGGGAGATGGCCGAAGGGGCCTCGGCCGAGAAGCTGTCTGAGCGCCTCGACAAGATCACCTGGGTCAACGACATTATCGAACTCGGCAACGACACCCGCATCAAGGTCTGGCGCGCCCAGGCAACGCGCGACCTGAAGCTCATCGTCGCAGCCCTGGACAACTTCCCCAAAATGGAAGCGCTTTTCGACAAGTTGCAGGCCGTGACCAGGCAGGAGGCCAATCTCAAGCAGATCGCGGCCACCCGTACGGCGGCCGCGGAATACAAGTCGGCCATGAACAGCCTGAGCGAACACTGGAAGGAGCTCGATCAGGTCAACGTCAAGCGGGCCAAGACCGGCCAGGACGTCCTCAACGCCGCCCAGCTGACCGCCGTGGCGGGCCTCGAAGGCACGCAGAAGATCGCCGACGAGGCCGTACAGAACCTGTCCACGGCGTCGACCGTCATGATCGGCGGCCTGTCCGTGGGCGTGCTGATCGGCATCTTCACGGCGGTGTTCCTGACCAAGGCCATCACCGGACCCGTGCAGAAAGGCGTGGAGTTCGCGCGCAAGCTGGCCCAGGGCGACCTGACGGCCGAGGTCGACGTCAACCAGCAGGACGAGCTCGGCATCCTGGCCCAGGCCCTGCGCGAGATGGTCGCCAAGCTGCGCGAGGTCGTGAGCGAAGTCCAGTCGGCCTCCGACAACGTCGCCTCGGGCTCCGAGGAGCTGAGCGCCTCGGCCGAGCAGCTCTCCCAGGGCGCCACCGAGCAGGCCGCGTCCGTCGAGGAAGTGTCATCCAGCATGGAGGAGATGAGCTCCAACATCCGCCAGAACGCCGACAACGCCACCCAGACCGAGAAGATCGCCCTCAAGGCCGCACAGGACGCACAGGCCGGCGGACAGGCCGTGGTCCAGGCCGTGGGCGCCATGAAGAACATCGCCGAGAAGATCTCCATCGTCGAGGAGATCGCCCGCCAGACCAACCTCCTGGCCCTCAATGCCGCCATCGAGGCCGCCCGCGCCGGCGAGCACGGCAAGGGCTTCGCCGTGGTCGCGGCCGAGGTCAGGAAGCTGGCCGAGCGCAGCGGCACCGCCGCCGCCGAGATCAGCGAGCTGTCCTCCTCCACCGTCTCCGTGGCCGACCAGGCCGGGCAGATGCTGACCAAGCTCGTCCCGGACATCCAGCGCACGGCCGAGCTCGTGCAGGAGATCTCCGCGGCCAGCAACGAGCAGAACGCGGGCGCCGAGCAGATCAACAAGGCCCTGCAGCAGCTCGACCAGGTCATCCAGCAGAACGCCTCGGCCTCCGAGGAGATGGCCTCCACCTCCGAGGAGCTGTCCAGCCAGGCCGAACAGCTCCAGGCGACCATCTCCTTCTTCCACCTCGGCGCCACGGCCGCCCGCGTCACGCGCCAGGTCGCGCGCCGGGGCAAGCCTCAAGCCCCGCGCAAGCCGGCCAAGGCCCTGCCCCAGAAGGGTGCTGGATCCGGCCTGGCTTTGGACATGGGACGCGACGACGAGGACGACGAATTCGAACGCTTCTAGCACAAGGCCGAGGTAACGCATGACAGACAACACGACGCAGCAATATCTGACCTTCGGCCTGGGCGAGGAGGTCTTCGCCCTGGAGACGGGGTCCGTGCGCGAGGTCATCGAACTCGTGCCCGTGACCCGCATCCCCAAGACGCCACCCTTCATGCGCGGGGTCATCAACCTGCGCGGCCACGCCGTTCCGGTGGTGGACCTGCGCATCAAGTTCGACATGCCCCGGGTCAAGGACACGGTGAACACCTGCATCATCATCGTCGACGTGGAGGTCGAGAACGAGAACTGCCACATGGGCGCCATCGTCGACTCCGTGCGCGAGGTCTTCGAGATGGGCAGCGACCAGATCAACCCGCCGCCGCGCATGGGCACGTCCATCCGCGCCGACTTCATCAAGGGCATGGGCAAGCAGAGCGAGGAGTTCATCATGATCCTCGACATCGGGAAGGTCTTCTCGCCCGAGGAACTCCAGATGATGGCGGAAAACGATATTGATGAAGGCTGAGACACGATGACGGCGCGCGTTCCTTTTCCGGCAGGCCCTTACAGGGGCCGCCGGAAAAGGGCGACACTGGGGGAAAAACGTGCAGACAGGGCTTGTCCGACTTTGTCATACAATCACACGAGGCATTGCATAACCCGGCGCCTTGTGACAAAGGGTACAAGCTCATACACTTCCAACCCCACCGCCCCAGGGAGACGTTCGTGAAAAACATCAAACTCGGTCTCAAGCTCATCGGCGGCTTCAGCATGACCGCCCTCATCGCATTGATCATCGGGCTCGTCTGCATTGCAGGCATGCGCAACCTCTCCGGCAGCATCGACACACTGGGCAACGTGTCCCTGCCCTCCGTCGAACATCTGCTGCGCATCAAGGGAAGCGTCTCCGACCTGTCCACGAACCTGCGCACCCTGCTCAGCGCGGAGCTTTCGGCCCAGGACCGCAGGGACATCCCGGTTCAGATCCAGGGCATCCGCGAGCAGTACAGGAAATCGGCCGACACCTACACGGCCCTGCCGCGCACCGCAGCCGAGGACGCCAAATGGAAGGAGTGCCAGGCGACCCTGGCCGCCCTGGCCGGCGCCAACAACAAGGTGCTCGAACTCAACCAGAATCTGCTGGCCCTGGACATCATGAAACCCGACGACCTCATGGGCAGACTGCAGCAGTATCGCGGCGACCACTACAAGCTCATGACCGAGGTCGGCAAGCTCATGGCCACGGGCCACGCGTTCGAAGGGGGCACGGACCACACCGCGTGCGGCTTCGGCAAGTGGGCTGCCGGCTTCTCCACCTCCAACCCCCACCTCAAGGGCGCCATGGACTCGGTCGCGCCCGTGCACCAGGCGTTCCACCAGACCATCCGCGACATCAAGGAACTGTCCGCCGCCGGCCGTGCCGAGGAAGCACAGGCCAAGTACGCGAACCTGCTGCCCATCGCCGAAAACGTCTTCGTCCAGTTCCGCGCCATGCGCGGCCAGGCCGAGGATGCGCAGAAATCGTTTCAGGAGATGGGGCGCCTGCTCATGGTCGAGTCCAAGGCCTCGCAGGCCAAACTGGACAGCCTCATGCTCGAACTCGTGGACCTCGGCGTCGGCGAAAGCCGGACGGCGGTCCAGGCCGCCCGCCAGGAGGCGAACACGGACACCGCCATGGCCATCGGCGGCATGATCGTCGGCGTGATCATCGCGCTAACCCTCGGCCTCCTCCTGACCAGGTCCATCACCGGCCCCGTGTACAAGGGCGTGGAGTTCGCGCGCAAGCTGGCCCAGGGCGACCTGACGGCCGAGATCGACGTCAACCAGAAGGATGAGCTCGGCATCCTGGCCCAGGCCCTGCGCGAGATGGTCGCCAAGCTGCGCGAGGTCGTAAGCGAAGTCCAGTCGGCCTCCGACAACGTGGCCTCGGGCTCCGAGGAACTGAGCGCATCGGCCGAGCAGCTCTCCCAGGGCGCAACCGAGCAGGCCGCGTCCGTCGAGGAAGTGTCCTCCAGCATGGAGGAGATGGGCTCCAACATCCGCCAGAACGCCGACAACGCCACCCAGACCGAGAAGATCGCCCTCAAGGCCGCACAGGACGCACAGGCCGGCGGACAGGCCGTGGTCCAGGCCGTGGGCGCCATGAAGAACATCGCCGAGAAGATCTCCATCGTCGAGGAGATCGCCCGCCAGACCAACCTCCTGGCCCTCAATGCCGCCATCGAGGCCGCCCGCGCCGGCGAGCACGGCAAGGGCTTCGCCGTGGTCGCGGCCGAGGTCAGGAAGCTGGCCGAGCGCAGCGGCACCGCCGCCGCCGAGATCAGCGAGCTGTCCTCCTCCACCGTCTCCGTGGCCGACCAGGCCGGGCAGATGCTGACCAAGCTCGTCCCGGACATCCAGCGCACGGCCGAGCTCGTGCAGGAGATCTCCGCGGCCAGCAACGAGCAGAACGCGGGCGCCGAGCAGATCAACAAGGCCCTGCAGCAGCTCGACCAGGTCATCCAGCAGAACGCCTCGGCCTCCGAGGAGATGGCCTCCACCTCCGAGGAGCTGTCCAGCCAGGCCGAACAGCTCCAGGCGACCATCTCCTTCTTCCACCTCGGCGCCACGGCCGCCCGCGTCACGCGCCAGGTCGCGCGCCGGGGCAAGCCTCAAGCCCCGCGCAAGCCGGCCAAGGCCCTGCCCCAGAAGGGTGCTGGATCCGGCCTGGCTTTGGACATGGGACGCGACGACGAGGACGACGAATTCGAACGCTTCTAGCACAAGGCCGAGGTAACGCATGACAGACAACACGACGCAGCAATATCTGACCTTCGGCCTGGGCGAGGAGGTCTTCGCCCTGGAGACGGGGTCCGTGCGCGAGGTCATCGAACTCGTGCCCGTGACCCGCATCCCCAAGACGCCGCCCTTCATGCGCGGGGTCATCAACCTCCGCGGCCACGCCGTTCCGGTGGTGGACCTGCGCATCAAGTTCGACATGCCCCGGGTCAAGGACACGGTGAACACCTGCATCATCATCGTCGACGTGGAGGTCGAGGGCGAGAAGAGCCACATGGGCGCCATCGTCGACTCCGTGCGCGAGGTCTTCGAGATGGGCAGCGACCAGATCAACCCGCCGCCGCGCATGGGCACGTCCATCCGCGCCGACTTCATCAAGGGCATGGGCAAGCAGAACGAGGAGTTCATCATGATCCTCGACATCGGAAAGGTCTTCTCGCCCGAGGAACTCCAGATGCTCGAAACCCGGGAGGAGCCGGACAACGCTCCGGACTGAAACACTGCGGGCCGACCCTTGCGGCTCGGCCCGCTTCATGAAAAGGATTGGCCCATGTCGAACGAAACAGCACCCCCGCGCAACGCCCTAGGCCCCGTCCTGGAAGAGTGCGCCCGCAACCTGCCCGCGCTGCTGCCCCGCCTGTCCAGCGTGATCAAGGATCGGGAGGATGATTTTCTTCGGCTGGGAACCACCGTCTTCGGCATCAACTCCCAGGCGAACACCTTCTCCTCGACGGCCACGAAGATGGCCTCGTCCGTGGGCGAGGGCGCCCTCCAGGCGGCCATCGCGGAACTCGAAAAGCACACGGACGAAGCCAGGGCCGTGTTCTCCTCGGTTTCCGCGACGGAGCAGCTGCAGGGCATGACCGAAGTCCTGGGGCTCATCCGCACCCTGGACCAGGCCATGGCCCGCTTCACCCCCCTGGTGCGGACCCTCAAGGTCCTGGAGATCACGACGCGCATCGAAAGCGCCCGCCTCGGCGCCTCGGGCTCGGGCTTCACCACCCTGGCCGACGACGTGAAGGCCCTGGGGAACGTCATCGACGAGCACACGGCCAAGATCGGCGAACACTCGGCCCTGCTCATGAACCAGGTCACCTCGTCCCTGGACCGCAGCAGGAAGCAGATTTCCGCGCAGGAAAAGAGCGTCAGGGACATGTTCGCGCAGCTCTTCTCGGGCATCGCCGAACTGGAGACCATGCGCACGGATTCCGCGGCCCTGGTCGTGGACCTGGCCAAGGGTTCGCGCCAGGTGACCGAAAGCATGGGGCACGTCATCGCCTCGGTGCAGTTCCACGACATCACCCGCCAGCAGGTGGAGCACGTGGAGGAGATTCTGGCCCAGGCCGGGGACGAGATCCGCCGTCTCCCCCCGGACGGGGACATGGCCGGGCTCGGCGCCTGGGTGCGCGACGTCCTGCGGCTGCAGGCCCCGCTGCTGCGCCAGGCCGAGGAGATGTTCCGCCAGGCCGTGGAGGAGTTCATCAGCAACCTGGAGTCCATCGCCGACAACACCCGCGGGCTGGGCGACAGGATCGCGGCCGTGGCCTACTCCGACCAGGGGGGCCCGTCGGTCCTCGACGCCATCCGCAGGCAGATCGCCCAGGTCATGGACGCCATGCGCACCTCGAGCGCCCATGTGGCGGACATGTCCAGGACCATGTCCGGCATGGCCGAAACCATCTCCACGGTCAGCTCCTTCGTGCACGGCATCGAGGACATCGGGGCCGAGATCGAGCTCATCGCCCTCAATGCCCGCGTCAAGGCGGCCCATACCGGCGACCTGGGCCGCACGCTGGGCGTCATCGCCATGGAAATCCAGAACCTCTCGGTGGAGGCGCGAACCCGCACGGGCGAGGTGGCCACGATCCTGAACCGCATTTCCACCCTGGCCGACCGGCTCTCGGAGCTGGCCCGCTCCTCGGACGTGACCGAACTCGTCGGCGCCATCCAGGACCGCTTCGAGTCGGTCCTGGGGCACCTGGCCTCCCTGGACGCGGAGCTCGGCCGCGACATCGGGCACCTCTCCGGCCTTGGCCGGGAGCTTATCGTCCAGATCCGCACCCTGACCTCCTCCATCCATTTCCACGAAGCGGTCTCGAGCCAGTTGAAGGAGCTGGAAAAGGGCGTCGAGGAGCTCGAACGCGGCTTCACCCCCTTCGGCCCGGAACTCGACGCCGCCCGCCAGCCCGAAAAGCTCAAGGAGCAGCTGTCCCGCTACACCATGGACAGCGAGCGTCTCGTGCACCTCGCGGTGCTCGGGCACCACGCTGCGGACGACGACGCGGTGCTCTTCGGCGACGACGGCGTGGAACTCTTCGGCGACGACAACGTCGAACTTTTCGGGGACGACAACGTCGAGCTCTTCGACGCGCCGGAAGCCGAAAAAGCCCCCCGGAAGGCCGAGAAGACCGCCGACCCCGAAGAGGATTTCGGCGACAACGTGGAACTTTTCTAACCCGAAGGAGCCCCCATGTTCGCGAGCACCATCCAAGGCACCCCGGAACATCCGGTCCTCAGGCTCGACGGCAGCCTGACCCTGGAACACGCCGTGCAGATCCATGCGGCGATCATGGCCCGGCTGGCCGCCCCGGAACCCTTCAGCCTGGACCTCCGGGGGGCGGACAGGTTCGACCTGTCCTTCGTCCAGATGCTTCACGCCCTGCTGAAGGACGGCACCCGGAGCATCGGCTTCCTGCCGCTGCCCGACGGACTCGTCGAACTCGCGGCGAGCGTGGGCGCGGACAGCCTGATCAAGGAAATATCGACCCGAATCGAGGAACACGTATGAGCAAGACAATAATGACGGTGGACGACTCGGCCAGCGTCCGACAGATGGTCAGCCTGACCCTCAAGGACGCCGGCTACTCGGTCATCGAGGCCTGCGACGGCAAGGACGCCCTGGCCAAACTGACCGGACCCGTGGACATGATCGTCACGGACCTCAACATGCCCAACATGGACGGCATCGAATTCATCCGCAACGTGCGGGCCAAGGCCCAATACAAGTTCGTGCCCATCGTCATGCTGACCACGGAATCCCAGGCCGACAAGAAGGAGCAGGGCAAGGCCGCCGGCGCCACGGGCTGGATCGTCAAGCCCTTCAAGCCGGACCAGCTCCTGGCCGTGGCCAAGAAACTGCTGCGCTGAAAACCCTGATCCAAGGACCGCCCATGTCCAGAGAAGAACTGAACCGGCAGGCATTCCGGGAAGAGGCCTTCGAGCTGCTCGGAGAACTGGAGTCCTCCCTCCTCGAACTGGAGGAGGACCCGAAAAACTCGGAAGTCGTCAACAGGGTCTTCCGGGCCATGCACACCATCAAGGGTTCGGGTGCCATGTTCGGCTTCGAGGACATCGCCTCCTTCACCCACGAGGTCGAGACGGTCTTCGACATGGCCCGCAACGGACAGATCGCCGTGTCCAAGGAGCTCCTGGACCTGACGCTCCTGGCCAGGGACCACATCCTGGCCATGCTCGAAGGCGAGGACCAGGGCGGCGAGGCCAGGGCCAGGAAAGTGATCGTCGGTCTCAAGGCCCTCTCCCCGGTCACGGAGGAGCCCCCGTCCGTCCCGGAAGCCGAAGTGCCCCCCTGCTGCGACAAGGCCCCGGAGCTGGCCGCCTGGCGCATCCGCTTCGTACCTGCGCGCAACATCTTCCTGACCGGCACCAACCCGGCCGCGCTGCTCGAAGAGCTGTGCGAGATGGGCGAACACCACGTCATCATGCACACCCGCGACATACCGGAGCTCCCCGCCCTGGACCCCGAGCAGTGCATGGTCTTCTGGGACGTCATCCTGACCACGACCCGCAGCGAGGACGAGATCCGCGACGTCTTCATCTTCGTCGAGGACGACTGTGAGCTGACCATCCAGAAGGTCGGCAGCTGCCAGACCATCGACGAGGAGTCCTACCAGCTCATCGGCCAGATCCTGGTCGACAAGAACGACATCACCAAGGACGCCCTCGAACGCATCCTCCTGGAGCGCAAGCCCATCGGCCAGCTCCTGTCCGAGGCGGGCCTGGTCAGCCGCAGCCAGGTCGAGGCGGCCCTGGCCGAACAGCAGGAGGTCAAGCGCCTCAAGCAGACGGCCGCCGGCGCCGAAGCACAGACCTCGAGCATCCGCGTCCCGGCCCAGAAGCTCGACTTCCTGGTGGACTTGGTGGGCGAGCTGGTCACGGCCCAGGCCCGGCTGACCCAGTTCGCCAGCGAGCAGAACGACCCGCGGCTGCAGGCCATCTCCGAGGAGATCGAGCGCCTGTCCGACGAACTGCGCGACAACACCCTGGGCATCCGCATGCTGCCCATCGGCACGACGTTCAGCCGCTTCAAGCGCCTGGTGCGCGACCTGTCCCAGGAACTGGGCAAGCGCATCGCGCTGGAGACCCACGGCGAAGACACGGAGCTCGACAAGACCGTCATCGAGCGTCTGAGCGACCCCCTGGTCCACCTCCTCAGGAACAGCATCGACCACGGCATCGAGAGCCCCGAGACGCGCATCTCGCGCGGCAAGAACCCCGAGGGACGCATCGTGCTCTCGGCCGAACACTCGGGCGGCGAGGTGCTCATCCGCATCATCGACGACGGCGCGGGCATCGACCCCGACCGCGTCCGGGCCAAGGCCGTGGAGAAGGGCCTCATCGCCGCCGACTCCCAGATCTCCGACAAGGACGCCCTCATGCTCATCTTCGCGCCGGGCTTCTCCACGGCCGAGAAGATCACGAGCGTCTCGGGACGGGGCGTGGGCATGGACGTGGTCAAGCGCAACATCGACGCCCTGCGCGGCCGCGTGTCCCTGGACAGCGCGCCGGGCAAGGGCACGACGGTGTCCGTGCGCATCCCCCTGACCCTGGCCATCATCGACGGCCTGCAGGTCCAGGTGGGCGAGAGCTACTTCATCATGCCCCTGGCCGCCGTGGAGGAGTGCGTGGAACTCATCCGCCAGGACGGGGAGCGCGCGACCTTCATCAACCTGCGCGGCCAGATGGTGCCCTGGGTCAGCCTGCGCACGAACTTCGACATCCCCGGCGAGCGGCCACCCATCGAGCAGGTCGTGGTCTGCAACTCCCAGAGCGGCAGGGTCGGCATCGTCGTGGACCGGGTCATCGGCGAGCACCAGACCGTCATCAAGAGCCTGGGCAAGGTCTACCGCGACGTGCGCGGCATCTCCGGAGCCACCATCAAGGGCGACGGGAGCATGGCCCTCATCCTCGACATCGCGGCCCTGAGCATCTGATCCATGCACGACGCAAGCGCCCAGAACGCCCCCCTGATGACGGACCGGGAACTGAAGCAGTTCAGCGAGTTCATCTATTCGGAGCTGGGCATCAAGATCACCCAGGCCAAGAAGACCATGCTCCAGGCCAGGCTGCAGCGGCGCCTGCGCACCCTGAACATGCGCTCCTACGGGCAGTATCTGGAATACCTGCAGTCCCTCAAGGGGCTCGAGGTGGAGCTGCCCCAGATGGTCGACGCCGTGACCACCAACACCACGAGCTTCTTCCGCGAGCCGCGGCACTTCGAATTCCTGGCCCAGACGATCCTGCCCCAGTGGCAGAAAAAGAACGCCGGCCGGGTCTTCACCGTCTGGAACGCCGGCTGCTCGTCGGGCGAGGAACCCTACACCACGGCCATGACCCTCATGGACTATCATGAGCGCGTAAGCCCCCTGCGCTTCTCCATCGTGGCCACGGACATCTCCACCGACATCCTGAACAAGGCCGCCAGGGCAGTCTACGAAGAGGAGAAGATCGCCACCATCCCGGTGGAGTTCCGCCGCAAGTACCTGCTGCGCAGCAAGGACAAGAGCAGGCGGATGGTGCGCATCGTGCCGGAGCTGCGCGAGACGGTCAGCTTCAGGCGCCTGAACTTCATGGACAATTTCCAGTTCCGGGAGAAGATGGACCTCATCTTCTGCCGCAACGTGATGATCTATTTCGACAAGAAGACCCAGAACGAGCTGGTGCAGAAGTTCTGCAACCACCTCGAACCCGGCGGACACCTCTTCATCGGCCACTCGGAAAGCCTGGCCGGGACGGGCCTGCCGCTGCGGCAGCTGGCGCCGGCCACCTACGTCCGCATCTAGGCCGGGCGCCCGAGAACGCGAAAGGCGACGCACCCCGAAGCCCTGAATCCCCCGGAACGCAGCACAACGAGAACCGCACCGCGCATGCTCAACAGACTCTTCGCCCGTACAGCCACGCGAGGCGCCGCCGACGGCTTCGACAACGACGACGTCCTGGCCAACGCCCCCATCGGCGTCTACACGTCGACCCTGGGCGGCCGTTATCTGGCCGTCAACCCGGCCATGGCCGCCATGTTCGGCTACGACTCCCCGGCGGACATGGTCCGGTCCGTCACGGACATCGCCGCGCAGATCTATTTCGCCCCCGAGGACCGGGACGAATTCATCCGCAGGATGGAGGCCGACGGACGGCTCATCAATTACGAATGCCGCTTCAAGCGCCGCGACGGCTCGACCCTCTGGGTTTCGAGCAACGCCAGGGCCATGCGCGACAAGCACGGCCGAGTGAGCCTCTATCAGGGGTTCATGACCGACATCAGCCATCGCAAGGCCATGGAGGAGGCGCTGGTCGAAAGCGAGCAGCGCCACCGGATCATCTTCGAGAATTCGCCGCTGGGCATGATCCTTTTCGACAGCGCAGGCTCCATCATCGACTGCAACGACGTGGTGGTGGAACTCATGGCCTCAAGCCGCGACCGGCTGATCGGCTTCAGCGCCGCCCATCTGGAGTCCCCCATCGCCCGCGCCGGCCTGAAACGGGCCCTGGACGGCAAGTCGGCCTTCCTCGAAGGGGAGTACACATCCGTGACCGGCGGGACGACGCGGGTTCTGCGCGCCAACTTCAAGCCCATCCAGCCCGGACAGTCCCAAACGTGCGTCATCGCGACCCTGGAGGACATCTCCGAACGCTCCCGGATGGAACGGGCCGTGCGCGAGAGCGAAGACCTGCAGCGCGTCCTGCTGGACATCCTGCCCATCGGCGTGGTCATCGTCGATGGAGAGAGCCGGCGCATCGAACGCGCCAACGAACATGTGGCCGCCCTTTTCGGCGCCGAACCCGCGGACCTGATCGGCCGCTGCTGCCACGAACTGCTCTGCCCGACGGCCAGGGGAAAATGCCCCGTCTGCGACCAGGGCATGACGCTGGAGAACTCGGAACGCGAAATGCTGCGGTCCGACGGCAGCCGGCTGGCCATCCTGAAGACCGTCAAGCGCGTCAACATCGAAGGCCGGGAAAAGCTGCTGGAATGCTTTGTCGACGTGTCCGACCGCAAGAAGGCCGAGCAGAGGCTCAACGACTTCGCCCAGCAGATGGAGCTCAAGAACCTGGAGCTCGAAGACGCCCGCCTGCGGGCCGAACAGGCCGCGCGCGACAAGAGCGATTTCCTGTCCCGCATGAGCCACGAGATCCGCACGCCCTTGAACGGCGTCATCGGCATGACGGGGCTGCTCATGGACACGCGGCTGGACGAGACGCAGCGCCGCTACGTACGCACCCTGAAATCCAGCGGGGAATCCCTCCTGGCCGTGGTCAACGACATCCTGGACCTCTCCAGGATCGAATCCGGACGTCTCGAACTGGAAAGCCTCGACTTCGACCTGCGCCCCCTCCTCGACGACGTGACCTCCATGCTGGCCGTGAAGGCGGCGGAAAGCGGCATCGAGTTCATCTGCTCCGCCGACCCCGACGTGCCGGAGCACTTCAGAGGAGAACCCGCCCTGCTGCGCCAGGTCGTCACCAACCTCGCGGGCAACGCGATCAAGTTCACCCCCGAGGGCGAGGTCGAAGTGCGCGTCTCCATGGCCCACGCCGCGGGCCAGCAGGACGCCGCGCCCGCCACCCTGCTCTTCTCCGTCCGCGACACGGGCATCGGCATCCCCGAAGACATGCGGGAGCGCCTGTTCGAGGACTACACCCAGGCGGACGCATCCATCGCCAGACGTTTCGGCGGCACCGGCCTGGGCCTGTCCATCTCGAAGAAACTCGTCGAACTCATGGGCGGCGAGATCGGCGTGCAGAGCGTCCTGGGCAGGGGATCCACCTTCTGGTTCACCATCCGGCTCGAACCCTCCCGGGCCACGGGAGCCAGACCTTTCCATCCTGCCGGGCTCGAAGGACTGCGGGTGCTGGTCGTGGACGACAACGTCACCAACCGCGAAATTCTCATGGCCCGCTTCTCGGCCTGGGGCATGCGCCCCGACGAGGCCGAGGACGGACCGGGCGCCCTGGACAAGCTGGCCCGTGCCGCCACGGCGGGGGACCCCTTCCGCCTGGCCGTGCTCGACCACTGCATGCCGGTCATGGACGGTGAATCCCTGGGGAGGGCCATACACGCCGACGACATGTTCCGGGGCACCCGCACGCTGCTCATGACCTCCCTGGGCCAGCGCGGCGACGCCAGGCGTTTCCGCGGGGCGGGCTTCTCCGGCTATCTGTGCAAGCCCGTGCTGCACGGCGAACTGAAGACCTGCCTGAACATCGTCATGGGCGGGGGCGCGGAGCAGGCCTTCGTCACCCGGCACGTGGCGCGGGAGGTGGCCAGACGGGACATCCCCGACTTTTCGGACCGCAATGTCCGCATCCTCCTGGTGGAGGACAATGTGACCAACCAGCAGGTCGCCCTGGGCATCCTGTCGAACATGGGCCTCAAGGCCGACGCCGCGGAGAACGGTTCCCAGGCCCTTGAGGCTCTCTCACGCACGGCCTACGACCTCGTGCTCATGGACGTGCAGATGCCGGTCATGGACGGTTTCCTGTGCACGCGCCTCATCCGCGACCACGCAGGCCCCGCCCTCGACCATGGCGTGCCGATCATCGCCATGACGGCCCACGCCCAGGCGGGTTTCCGGGAAAAGTGCCTCGAAGCGGGCATGAACGACTACGTGCCCAAACCCATCGCACTCACGGTCCTGGCCGAGGCGCTGCAGGCCTGGCTGCCGGGCGGGGAGCGCCGCAGGCCTGTTTTGCGCGAGGCCCCGGCCACGGACGGCGCGCAGCGGGCCGTCTGGGACAGGCAGGCCTTCATGGGCCGCATCCTGGACGACGAGGACCTGGCCCGGGACATCGTCGGCGGCTTTCGCGCCGATGCAGCGCGGCGCCTGGACATCATGCGCCGGGCCCTGTCGCAGGGGGATTTCGATCTTCTGGCCTCCCAGGCCCACAGCATCAAGGGCGCCTCGGCCAACCTGGGCGCGAACCGGCTGCGCGAAGCGGCCATGACCCTGGAAACCGTCGCGGGCACCGGGCGGGTCGACGCATGCAGGGACGGTCTGGACTCACTGTCTGACGCCCTGGAACGACTTCTGGCTGAGTTCCGACGCACGATACCCGAGGGCGGCCGCCAGGCCGGGGGCGCGTGAACGCAGCCCTTGCCTTGGAGGCCGTCAGGCCGTAGGAACAGGCCGAACCATACAGGAGCAGGCATGAAAGCATCCACACGTTTCGTCCTCCAGACCCTGGTCGCCGTCGGGCTCTCCGTGGGCCTCGGGCTGGCCTTCAACGCCGCCCGGCCCGACAGCCTGCCGCTGGTCGAGGCCAGAAAGGCGCCGGCCCCGGTCACCCCCCAGGCCCCAACAGATCAGAACCAGACGCCGCCGCTCACGGACGCGGTTTCCCCGTCGGAAAACGCATCCACGGACGGGGCTGCGGAGCCGGTGCAGGGAGCGGACAACGCCTCGCAGGAACTCTCTCCCGCCGAGAACGCCACCGTCCCCCCGGCCGAAGACGGCCTGGCGGCCCCGGTCGGCGAGGAAATTTCACTGCAGGACGCCGCCGCGCTCTTCTCCGCCGGACAGGCCGTCTTCGTCGACGCCCGGGACGCCGAAATCTATGCCGAAGGCCATGTCCAGGGTGCCCTTTCCCTGCCTCTCCACTCTTTCGAACAGGATTTCCCCGCAATCAGGGATCTTCTGGCAGGCAAAACGGTCATCACCTACTGCGACGGAGAACGCTGCAGCCTGAGCTCGGACCTGGCCGACGCCCTCAGGGCCCTGGGCATCGAAAACGTCTATGAATTGCGGAACGGCTGGACCCTGTGGCAGGAACAGGGCCTGCCCACGGCCACGGGGCAGAACCCTGAACACGGCGGAGGTCAGTCATGAACACGGCGTCCCTTGCCCGGGCCACGCGCATCGCCCTGGCCCTCCTCTTCCTGGCCGCTGCGCCGCAGAAGATCCTTGCGCCTGCGGATTTCGCCGCAGGCATCAGCTCCTACCTCATCCTGCCCGACGCGCTCATCAATTTCACGGCCCTGACCCTGCCCTGGCTGGAACTGGTCGTGGCCGCCCTGCTCTTGTGCCGGGTCTGGATGAAACCCGCCCTCTTCCTGGCCAACGCCATGCTCGTCGTGTTCCTGGCCGCACTGGTCAGCGCCCGCCTGCGCGGCATCGACCTGTCCTGCGGGTGCTTCACGTCCGGAGGCGTGCCTGCGGGCGACATGACGTGGTACATCGTGCGCGACGGCCTCTTCCTGACCCTGGGCCTGGCCGCGGCCCTGCTACAGCGGGGAGCGCCCGAGGGCGACTAGCCGACTGCTGAAAACTCAAGGAAGCGAAAAAGCCAGGGTGCGCAGTGTATTGCGCATCCTGGCTTTTTTCACTGACGCAGCAGACCGCCGTCTTGGGGCGGCCCGCTAGAATCCGTCCCGCTCGGCGAGGGTAGCCCGGCGCCATCCCCGCACGGAATTGATCAGCCACATCCGCGTGCACCTGGACAGTTCCCGCACGTGCACGGCCCGCTCCCGGATGCGTCCCGCCCGCAGCAACGCGGCCCGCAGGGTGCCCGGCAGCAGGCCGCTCTCGAGGGACGGCGTCAGCAGTTCACCGTCCAGTTCGACCACCAGATTGGCGATGGTCGATTCCGTGACCTCCCCCCGCTCGTTGACGAGCAGCACGTCGTCCACCCCAGGGACCTCCGCACGGGCCCGCTCATAGACATCGCGCCGCGTGGTCTTGTGATAGAGGAACGGGTCGCGCGAATCGACGGGCGTGGGCGCCAGGGCTACACGGCAGGGCCCGGACGCAGGCAGGGGCCGCCGCTCCAGCCCGACCGACCCGCCCTCGTCGACCGTCAGCCGCAGCACGCCGCCCAGGCCGTCCGCCTCCCGGACCGCAGCCTCGATTTCCGCCCGCAGGCCTTCGACATCCAGCCTGAAACCGAGATGCTCCGCACTCTCCGCGACCCGAGACAGATGCTCCTCCAGAAGGAACACCCCGGTTTTCCGGCGCCAGCGCATGGTCTCCAGAAGCGCAAACTCCGGCTTCGAAGCATCCAGCACCCGCGCCTTGAGCAGGGTTTCGCGGTACTCGGCGCGCGGGGCCGAATCCCAGACGATGCCGCCACCCACGCCGTATTCCGCCGTCCCGGCCTTCCGGTCCACGAGGACCGTGCGGATGGCCACGTTGAAACGGGCCCGCCGCCCCGGCAGCATGACGCCGATGGTGCCGGTGTAGATGCGTCGCGGCGAGACTTCGAGCTCGTCGATGAGGTGCATGGTGCTGACCTTGGGCGCGCCGGTGATGGACGCGGCCGGGAACAGGGCGGCCATGACCTCGGCCGTGGACCTGGTTGTCTTTCCTTCGACCAGGGAGGTCAGCTGCCACAGGGTCGGGTAGCGCTCGGCCCGGAACAGCTCGGGCACCCGGACGCTGCCCGGGCGGCAGACCCGGCCGAGGTCGTTGCGCACCATGTCCACGATCATTACGTTCTCGGCCCGCTCCTTTTCCGAACGGACGAGCCCCTCGGCCATGGCCCTGTCCTCCCCGGCCCAGCGGCCGCGGGGCGCGGTGCCCTTCATGGGCCGCGAACGGACCGTCTCGCCCTCCCGTTCGAAGAACATCTCCGGCGAGGCGCAGCACACCGCGAAATCCCCGGTGTCGACATAGGCGCAGTGCGGCGAGGGCTGACGGGCGGCCAGGCGGCAAAAGAGAGCCCACGGGTCCCCGTCGAAGGGTGCGCGCAGGCGGTGCGTGAAGTTGACCTGGTAGGTTTCGCCGCCGGCCAGATGTTCGCGGATGCGGGCCAGCGCCTCGGCGTGGGCGGGTTCGTCCAGTTCGGGCGTCCAGGCCGGGGCGGGAGCGCTCGCGGAGGCGTCGAGGAGAACGGGCCGGGGTGGCTCGTAGAGCCCGAACCAGGCCAGCGGGAAGGGCGCGCAGGCCGCGGCTGGCATGGCCGCATCAAAGGCGCGCCCGGCCTCGTAGGCCAGAAACCCGACCGCGTGCAGGCCCGTCCGCTCCACTTCGTCTTCGAGGTGCGCCAGAATGCCGGGAACCTCGTCATGGCGATGCGCCTCGAATACGGCCGCGGGCCGCTCGTAGCGCACCCAGGACGCAATATCGGGGGAAAAGACGACGGCAGGCATGCCGTGGACTATAACGGGTCGTGCGCGAGCGCAACAGCGCGCAGGCAGGATGATGCGGAAGAACGTCCCGGAGGGAGGAAAAGACGTGACGGAAAACCCCGCGGCCGGAAGGGTGCCAGTTCCTTCCGGCCGCGGATACGCGAGAGGAGGAGGGTTAGACCATCATGAAGGCCACAAGCCGCCCCATGAATCGGACCACCTCGGAAACCTGATTGAGGATATTATCGCTCCAGCCATAAGCAACAAGAGTCGCCATCCCGGCAATCCAGAAAAGGTAACAGATCTGCTTCATGACACGCACCCCCGAAAGTCAGCTGGCAAGCGGCCACATGGCCGCCGCGTTGACGTCCGTTCAGCAAGGGGCGTGCCTGGGCGCAAGGTGTCGGGCAACCGTCCGTTCTCCATGGATATTGATCCGGAGGTGGTGAATGATGATAGTTTTGATCCGAAATACGCGCGCAAAGACCGTACACAATGCGCAAATTTCCTCCCACACAATACGCATCCTCTCCCCTGGCCCCACTCCGCAGGCCCAGGGCCGCGTTGCCACGCGCAGCGGAAAGGCCCGCGCCAAGTCGGTACGACTTCGACACGGGCCTTGATCTGCGCCGTTTCGGAAACAGGAAAAGGTCAGGATTTGCCGGCGGCGTGCATTTCGTCCAACAGCTGGCCGAGACGAGCCAGATGGCTCTTCTCCTCGCCGGCGATCTGCTCCAGGATGGCGCGGTTCTCTTCGTTCGAGACCCATTCTGCCGAACGCATGTAGAGATCCAGGGCCTGGGCCTCTATGGACATGGCCATGGACACGACGTCCACGGGACTGTCCATGTCGGGCTTGAAGCGCTCCAGGTATTCCTGGGTGGTCATGCCCCCCTCCATGAGCGGGGTGACGAAGGAACACTCGAAGGCCCCGCGGTCGTCCTTGCCCGTCAGGCGGGTGTACTCCTCGAACAGCCGGTCCTTGTGCTTGATCTCGATGTCGGCCAGCAGCCTGAAGACGCTCTTGATCTTCTCGTCGTAGGCCCGCTCCAGCATGCGCAGGTAGAAGTCGCGCAGCCCGTCCTCCAGGGAATAGGCCGTGGCCAGGATCTGCTCAGGGCTGTCCAGTTCGGTGAACAGGTCGACGCCCTCCTCCTCGGGACCGAAAGCCCTCTGGCCGGTCCAGGCCTTGAAGCCTCCGGAGAGGTTGATGACCTGGTCAAAGCCCTTGCCGGCCAGGGTCTGGGCGGCGATGCGGCTGCGGCCGCCGATGGCGCAGTAGACGAGCACCGGCTTGGAGCGGTCGATCTCGTGCAGGGAATCCGTCAGCACGGCCATGGGGATGAGCTTGGCGCCGGGGATGTGCCCCTCCTCGTACTCGCCGGCCTGGCGCACGTCGAGAATGGTCACTTCCTGCAGGGTCTTGTCGGACAGATAGGCCCGGGCCTCGTCCGGGTTCATGGACTGAACCGGGGTGAAGAATTGTTTCCAGCGCATGGTGCCTCCTCGAAATTTTGTCTGCACATAATGCCCCCGGATGGGGGAAAATTCAATACGCGGTGAGGGATTGACTCAAAACAAGACTTATCGTATTTTTACGAAATACGATTTACAATTGGAGCCGATCATGAGCCAGGACAGGAACGACGACGCCCTCGCCTCCCTCTGCAAAGCCCTGGGGCACCCCGCCAGGGTGGCCATCCTCAGGCATCTGCTGCAGGTCGACCGCTGCATCTGCGGCGAGATCGTCAGCATCCTGCCCCTGGCCCAGTCCACGGTCAGCCAGCATCTCAAGCAGCTCAAGGAAGCGGGGCTCATCCGCGGGGAGATCGAAGGCCCGCGGATCTGCTACTGTGCGGACACGGAGCGGCTGGCCGAACTCAAGAACCTCGTCACCGCACTCTAGGACACTATGGAACCCTTGCAGCCCTTTCCCATGGCCCCTTCCGGCCCGTGTTCAGGCCCGTGCGCCCCTGACGCGGCTTCTCCCTCCCCGGCATCGGGGGCGTGCTGAGGCCCGCCGCCGGCCCCTGGTGCAGGGGTGGACGACCTTCCGGGATACCGCATCGAACACTACGTCGAAGCCTTCATGCCCGCCGCTGCAGGGCGCATCCCGCGCCTGCGGACCGGCCCCACGGCGCTGGACCGGCTCGGGACCTGCCGCGCCCGGCTGGGCCTTGACCGCAACCACTACACCGTCAACCCCGGCCTCTACGCCGTGGGCGCTCCCGGCCCCGACTCCCCGGTGGTCGTCACGGCCAACTACAAGCTGACCTTCGACACGGTCCGCTTCGCCCTGGCCGGGCGCGACGTCTGGCTGCTGGTGGTCGACACGCGCGGCATCAACGTCTGGTGCGCGGGCGGCAAGGGCACCTTCAGCGCGGCCGGGGTCAGCGAGCAGGTCAAAAAGACCGGGCTTGAGCGCGTCGTGTCCCACCGCCGCCTGATCCTGCCCCAGCTCGGGGCCAACGGGGTGCGGGCCCGCGACCTGCGCAAGGCCTGCGGGTTCGAGGCCGTGTTCGGGCCCGTCCGGGCCGAGGACCTGCCCCGCTACCTCGACCACGGCATCGACGAGGCCATGCGCGAGGTGACCTTCTCCCTCAGAGAACGAGCCGCCGTCATCCCCGTGGAGCTGGTGCTGGGATGGAAGCCCCTCCTGGGCGCCTTCGCCGTGGCGGCGGTCCTGAGCCTCATGGGGCACGGATTCTCTCTCGCCGCCGTCTGGAGCCGCTGGCTGGTGGCGGCGGGAGGCACCCTCCTGGGCCTTTTCTGCGGCTCGGTCCTGTTCCCGCTTCTGCTGCCGAGGCTGCCGCGCGTCTTTTCCCTGGGCGGAGCCGGCCTCGGCCTGGCCGGCGCCCTGACCCTGCCCCTCTTCTTCCCACTCGCCGCCTGGCAGACACTGGCCGGGGCGGGGCTTTGGACCGTCGCCCTGTCGTCCTGGCTGAGCCTCAACTTCACCGGTTCCACGCCCTACACCTCGCCCTCGGGCGTGGAGAAGGAAATGCGCCGGGCCATCCCGGTCCTGGCGGCCTGCACTCTCCTGGCCGCGATCCTGTTCGTGGCCGGCAACTTCAGCGGAGGTTCGGCATGAAACGCTACCGCCATCTCGAAAACGTGGCCACCCTGGCCTATGACCGCGAAAAATGCGTGGGCTGCGGCCTGTGCGCCACGGTCTGCCCGCACCGCATCTTCGCCGTGCGGGACGGCAAGGCCGAGGTCCTGGACCGCGAGGCCTGCATGGAGTGCGGGGCCTGCGCCCTGAATTGCCCCACTTCGGCCATCACGGTCACGCCCGGCGTGGGCTGCGCCCAGTACATCATCCAGACCTGGCTGCCGGGCAAGCGCGGGACTTCGTGCTGCTGAATCCTTGACCGCGGCGCGGAAATGCAGGAATTCTCTGCCTTCCAAACCACGGAGGAATCATGCTCGACCGCACCGAAGCCCTGGCCATGATCAAGGCCAGCGCCCCCGACCACCTCTATGTCCACGCCCTGGAGACCGAAGCCGTCATGCGCGCCCTGGCCTCCCGCCTGGGCCACGACCCCGAAACCTGGGGCCTGGCCGGCCTGCTGCACGACCTCGACTACCCCCAGACCAAGGACACGCCCGAAAAGCACGGCCTGCTGACCGCCGAAACCCTGGCCGGGAAGCTGCCGGACGATGCCGTGCAGGCCATCGCCCGCCACAACGAGATGAACGGCAACCAGCCGCAGACCCCCTTCGACTTCGCCCTGCGCTGCGGCGAGACCGTGACCGGCCTCATCCACACCGCGGCTCTGGTCCGCCCCACCCGCATGCAGGGCATGGAGGCCAAGAGCCTGAAGAAAAAGATGAAGGACAAGGCCTTCGCCGCCTCGGTCTGCCGCGAGACCATCAAGGAATGCGAGAAGATCGGCCTGGAGCTGGGCGACTTCCTGACGCTCTCCATCGCGGCCATCACGGGCATCGAGGGCGAAGTGGGGCTGGCGGCGTCCTGACCCCATGGAAGGCTTCCTGCTGCACGCATCCAACCGCCTGGAAAACCTGGCGGACCTCCTCGCGGAGGTTCTGAAGACAGCGCTTGACCCCATGGAACCGGAAACCATCCTGGTCCAGTCCGGCGGCATGCAGCGCTGGGTTTCCATGCAGCTGGCCCGTCGGCACGGCGTCTGCGCCGGTGCGCGCTTCCCCTTCCCCGTCGCTTTCGCCTACGAGCTCTGCCGTGAGCTGCTGCCCGACCTGCCCCGCGAATACCCATTGAGCCAGGAGCGCATGATTTGGCGCATCGCGCACCTGCTGCGCGGCCTGCCGGACCGGCCGGAATTCGCGCCGCTGGCGCGCTACGTCAGAGAGGATGCGCAGCTCAAATCCGTGCAGCTGTCCGAACGCATCGCCTACCATTTCGACCAGTACCTCATTTTCCGCCCCGAATGGTCGACACGCTGGGAAAGGGGGGAACCCAGCGGGGATTTCCCCCTGCCCGGCCATGCCGCGAACGAAGCCTGGCAGGCGTGGCTGTGGCGCGAGCTGGTCAGGGACACGGACGCTGCTCACCGCGCCGTCCTGCTGCGGCGAGCCATCGCCAGGCTTGACAAGGCGCCGTCCCTGCCCGGACTGCCCGCCCGTGTCTGCGTCTTCGGCATCCCGACCCTGCCGCCGGTCTATCTGGATCTTCTGAAAGCCCTGTCCAGGCACAGCCAGGTGCATGTCTTCCTGCTCAGCCCCTGCCGCCAGTACTGGGGCGATCTCCCGACGCACAGGGAGCAGCGGCGTGCCTACCGGAACCAGTTTCTGTCCGTGGAAGAGCGTCCCGAGGACGCTACGCCACTGGCCGGACTCGGCGCAGTTGGCCGGGCCTTTCTAGAATTGCTACTGGATAGAGACATTCAGGAATCGGAGGAGGACCGCTACGAGGAGCCCGACACAGCCCGGATGCTTGGACAACTCCAGGCCGACCTTCTTGATCTCGAGGTTCGCGATGAAAAGGTGGATTTCTCCGACACCTCCATCCAGATCCACTGCTGCCACAGCCCCCTGCGCGAGATGGAGGTCTTGCAGGACCTGATCCTCGACCTCCTGTCCAGGGATCCGTCCCTCTCCCCCCAGGACATCCTGGTCATGAACCCGGACATCGAGGCCTACGCGCCGGTCATCCAGGCCGTATTCGGGACCGCCGGGGAAGGCCTCCCCTTCTCCATCTCCGACCGCAAGCCGACCCGTGCCGCCGAGACCATCCGTCTCTTCCTCGAACTGCTGGAATTCGGGCAGCACCGCTTCGAGGCCTCGCGCGTCTGCGACCTGCTTGAGGCCCCGCCCGTGCGGCAGCGCCTCGGCCTTTCCGCGTCCGACACGCAGCGCGTGCTGGAGTGGGTGCACGCATCGGGCGTGCGCTGGGGGCTGGACAGGAATTTCCGCAGAGGCCTCGGCGACTGGGCCCAGAACACGTGGGAGAGCGGCCTGTCCCGCCTGTTCCTCGGCTACATGACCGGTACGGCGGACCCGCTGCACGGCATCTCCCCCATGGCCCTGCGCGGCTCGGCGGAGCAGGAGCTTCTGGGCCGCGTGACCGCGTGGATCGACGACCTGGGGACCCTGTGGTCCCGGCTGCGCGACACGCGGGCACCGGCCGACTGGCGGGACTGCCTGCTGTGGATTCTGGACGCCTTCTTCCCCCAGGACCGTGCCCAGGCCGAGCACCTGCTGGCCATCCGCCGGACCGTGACGGACCTGACCGGCGAGATGGACGATTTCGAGGCCGACGCCCGGACCATGCTCCACCTCCTTCGCAAGCGCCTGGACGAAAGCGGCGGCGAGTCGGGCTTCCTGGCCGCGGGCCTGACCTTCTGCGGCCTCAAACCCATGCGTTCCATCCCTTTCAGGGTCATCTGCCTGACGGGCCTGACCAGCACGGCCTTCCCGCGCCAGGACACCCCCCCGGGCTTCGACCTCATGGCCGCCCGCCCACGGCCCGGCGACCGGTCCTTGCGCGAGGACGACCGCTACCTGTTCCTGGAGAGCATCATCTCGGCCCGGGACAGCCTCATCCTGACCTACCCCGGCCTGTCCCAGTCCGACAACGCCGAGGCGCCGCCGTCGGTCCTTGTCTCGGAACTCCTCGACTTTCTGGATCGCAGCTACACGGCGAACGGAGGCACGCCGTCCGAAGAACTGGTCTTCCGCCACAAGCTGCAGGCCTTCCACCCGGATTACTTCACCGCAGGCTCACGCCTCTTCTCCTACTCGGCCCAAAACCGCGATGCGGCACGAGCCCTGTTCGGCCGGCAGGCTCCCGGACCGTTCTTCGCCGAGGAACTGGACCTAACCCCGGCAGAGGACATCGACATCGAGGAGCTGACCCGTTTCCTCGCCCACCCCTGCCGCCACCTGCTGCGCTCCCTGCACATCGACCCCGGCGGCGGCGAGGACGAACTTCCGGATGAGGAGCCCCTGACTTCTCCCACGGGCCTCGACGCCTACGGCCCGCTGCAGGAACTGCTGCGCAGGGCCGTTGACGAACCGGACGCCGACCTCGAAAGTCTGCTTCTGGCCTGGCAGATCCTGCCTCCCGGGCAGGCCGGCACGGACGCCGGGCGCGAACTGTGCGCCAAAGTCCGCTCCCTGGCCGACGTGGCCCGCGCCTTCATCGGCGACGGCGAAACTACTCGGCTCGACCTGCGGCTCGAACTGGCAGGCGGCACCCTGACCGGCCGCCTCGACCTCCACGGCGACCGGGTCGTGACCTGTCGCCCGGCCAAGACCAAGGGACCGGACATGGTGCGCCTGTGGGTCCGGCACCTGGCCGCCACGGCCGCAGGGATCGACGCGCGGTCCATGCACATCGGCGTGGGTGACGGCTTCGAGGCGCCGGGAACCGGGGACGCCCGGACGCGCCTTTCGGACCTCCTGGCCCTCTACGCCAGGGGCATGCGCGCCCCGCTGCCCTTCTTCCCCCGGACCTCCCTGGCCTTCGCCGAAGCCCGCTTCACGGGGCGCAACCCCAAGGATCGCTCCGCGGCCATGACCGCGGCCATGAAGCAGTGGGAAGGCGGATTCAGGATCAACCCCGAAAAGGACGACCCGCATCTGGCCTTCCTCTTCCGCGACGTCGAGCCGGACTGGGAGGAATTCGCGGACGTGGCCGAGCGCGTCTACGGTCCGATCTTCGGAGGCGCGGCATGACCGAACCCATGGACCTCTGCACCACGCCCCTGGACGGCACGACCCTCATCGAGGCCAGCGCGGGCACCGGCAAGACCTACACCCTGACCGGCCTCTTCGTGCGCCTGCTCTTGGAGAAGGGCCTGACCGTGGACCAGATCCTGGTGGTCACCTTCACGGACGCCGCGACCGAGGAACTGCGCGGCCGCATCCGCAAGCGCCTGGCGGACATGGCCGGAGTCCTGGCCGACGAACTCAAGGCCGACGACGATCTCGAACGGGAACTTATGGCCCGCTTTCAAGGGACGGACGCCGCACGCCGCCTGGAACTGGCCCTGCGCAACTTCGACCTGGCCCAGATCTTCACCATCCACGGCTTCTGCCAGCGCATGCTGACCAGGAACGGCTTCGAGTGCCAGGCCCTCTTCGACACGCAGCTCGAACCCGATCTCTCGGAACTGCGCCGACAGGTCTGCCTGGACTTCTGGCGCAGCCGCATCCTCCCCCTGCCTGGCCTGACCGGCACGGAAGTGCGCGCCTGCCTGAACCCGGACCACCTTGCGGAACTGTCGGACCTGCCCTTCCTGGCCCAGGACATCCGCATCGAGCCCGGAGACGTCCCGCCGGACCCCGCCCCCCGGGACCATGCAGTGCAGGACGCCTGCGCACGCATCAAGGCCGCATGGCCCAGCGCCCAACGGGAGGCCCGCGAGCTGCTGCTCGGACGGGCGGGAAACTTCAACGCGCGCATGTTCACCCCGGACAAGCTGCGCCAGCGTCTGGAGGCCGTCCGGACCTTCATCCACACTCCCCGCCTCGACGCCAGGGACCAGCTCAAGGCCATGGCCGAACTCACCCCGGACTATGTGCGCGGCATGACCAAAAAGGCCTTCGAGCCCCCGGAGCACCCGCTGTTTGCGGAAATCGCCGGCCTCCTCGAACTGGTCGAGGCCTTGCGCCGGGCCGTGGCCCCCTTCGTGACCCACCTGCGCCACGCCTTCCTGTCCGGGTTCACGGCGCGTCTGGACGCGCTCAAGCGGGAGCGCAGCGTCATGGGCTTCGACGACCTGCTGCGAGGCATGCACGCCGCCCTGGCCAGCCCCGAACTGGTGGCGGCGGCGCGCAGCCAGTACCGCGCCGCCCTCATCGACGAGTTTCAGGACACCGACAGTCTGCAGTACGACATCTTCCGCACCCTGTTCGCCGCCCCGGAGGCCGAAAACTGCCTGTTCCTCATCGGCGACCCCAAACAGGCCATCTACTCCTTCCGCGGCGCCGACCTGCACACCTATCTGCAGGCGGCCGAGGACTGCGAGCGCAGCCGGACCCTGGGGGTCAACTACCGTTCCACGCCCGAGCTGATCGAGGCCGTGAACCGCGTGTTTTCCCGGCAATCGAACCCCTTCCTGCACCGCAGGATCGCCTTCCAGCCGGTCAGCGCCCCGGATGGCGCTCTGGGCGGCGGCCACGAGCGGTTCACCGAGGACGGGACCGCTCCCGCGCCCCTGGTCCTCTGGCACGCCGTCAGCGAAGAGAAGCCCTTGGCCAAGGGGGCCCTTGCGCCGCGCATCTGCCGCGCCGTGGCCGCGGAGACGAGCCGCCTGCTGAACGGGTCCAGGCAGGGCCGCGTCCGCATCGGCGACAAACCGCTTCTGCCCGGTCACATCGCCGTGCTGGTCGAGACCCACGCCCAGGGCGCCGACATCCACCGGGCCTTGGCGGAACTGGGCATCCCCGGCGTGGTGACGCACACCTCGTCGGTCTTCGCCACGCCCGAGGCCCGGGAGCTCCTGTCGGTGCTCGAAGGCATGGCCGAATGCCGGCGCCCGCAGGCCCTGCGCACGGCCTTGGCCATGCCCCTGACAGGCCTGAGCGCGAAGGTGATCTTCGAACTGGAGGGGGATGGAAAGCTCGATGCAGCGTTCGAACGATTCCTCGGCTACCGCGATCTGTGGGAGCGCCGCGGGGTCATGGCCGCGCTGCAGCGGCTTCTCGCCGATCTGGGCGTGCGGGAGCGCCTCGTGTCCCTGCCGGGAGGCGAACGGCGCATGACCAACGTCCTGCACTGCATGGAACTGCTCCACGCCCGTGAGCGGGAGACGGGCGCGGCCATGCACGCCCTGCTGACCTGGTTCGGCCGCAGGCTCGACGCCGACGCCACCGAGGACACCCAGCTGCGCCTGGACACGGATCGCGACGCGGTCCAGATCGTGACCATCCACAAGAGCAAGGGCCTGCAGTACCCCGTGGTCTTCTGCCCCTTCATCTTTGGTCGGGCCAGGTGCCCCGAGGACCGCGCCCTGGTCCACGATGGAGGGCTGCTCCTGGACCTGGGCTCGCCGGAACTTCCCACGAGGAAGGACACGGCCCTGAAGGAGGCCCAGGCCGAGCGCGTGCGCCTGCTCTACGTGGCCCTGACCCGCGCCGAGTGCCGCTGCTACGCGGTCTGGGGGCGCATCAACGAGGCAGAGACCTCGGGTGCGGCCTGGCTCTTCCACGGACACCGCGCCGCCGAAAGCGGGGCCCTGAGCTGGGACGAAGTCGACGAGGGCATGGTCGCTGCGGACCTGCGCGCGCTGGGCGACGGGACCGTCGAGGTCGCGGAATTGCCCGGCATCGAGCCCGAGGCGGGTCCGCCCCAGTTCACCCACGCCCCGGACCTGCAATGCCGGAACTGGGACCGGATGCTCGGTCCGGGTTACGGCCTGGCCAGCTTCACCGGCCTGACCCGCGGCATGGAGCACGGCAGGCCAGGTCTGGACGAGGACGACGCCGCCGGCCAGGCCGAGGACGACGAATGGTCCATGGCCAGGTTCCCGCGCGGCGCCGCGGCCGGCTCCTGTCTGCACCGCATTTTCGAACGCATAGATTTCACGGACCCCGCCACCGTCCCCGGCGAGGTCACCGACGCGCTGGCCGCCTACGGCTTCGACGCGGCCTGGGAGCGGACCGTCACGGACATGGTCCTGCGCACCCTGCGCACCGACATGGGCGGTTTCAGACTGGAGCAGATCGGGCCGAAGGACCGGCTGACGGAGCTGGAGTTCCTCTTCCCCCTGCGCCCCGTGACCCGCGAGGGGCTGGCCGCCGTGTACCGGGAGGCGGCAGCGCTTCTCCCCGCCACCCTGCCCGAACGCATGGAAAGCCTGCGCTTCGAGCCGCGCCGGGGCTTCATGACCGGCTTCATGGATCTGGTGGTACGGCATGAAAAGAAATTTTACCTGCTCGACTGGAAGTCCAACTGGCTCGGCCCCACGCCCGCCCACTACACGCGCGAGGCCGTGGACGCCGCCATGGCCGGCAGCCACTACTTCCTGCAGTACCACCTCTACTGCCTGGCCCTGAAGCGCCACCTGGCCCTGCGCATGCCGAAATTCGACTGCGCGGAACACTCCGGAGGCGTGCGCTATGTCTTCCTGCGCGGCGTAGACCCGCAGCGACCGGGCCAAGGTGTGCATATAAACTGCCCTGACACGCGCTTCATCGACGCCCTGGACAAGGCTCTCATCGACATGGAGAACCGCTGATGTTCGCCAGCCCCGCCATCCTGCCCCGCCTCGTTGCCAGCGAACTCTTCACCGAGGCCGACCTCTACCAGGCCCGCTTCGCCGCCTCCCTGGCCCGGCCCGGGTACGAAGACCTCGCGGCGGGGATGACCGCCCTGGTCTCCATGGCCGTGCGCGAGGGGCACGTCTGCCTGCACCTCGGCGACGAGGGCGTGCGCGAACGGCTGGCCGCCCTGGGCCTGGACGGATTGGACGGCTGCCTGGACACGGGAGTGATCGGCACGCCCGACTCCGCCCTGCCGCTCGTCCTCGACGGTGAACGTCTTTATTTCTCGCGCTTCTTCCGTGACGAACAGTCCCTGGCTCGCGCCTTCCTGCGCCTGGCCGGGACGCCGCCCCGAAACATCCCGGCGGAACTGCTGCCCGACGTTTTCAGGTCCGGCGGAAGCGAAACCGACTGGCAGGACGTGGCCTGCTTCGCGGCCCTGCGCAGCCGCTTCTGCGTCATCTCGGGCGGCCCCGGCACGGGCAAGACCACGACCGTGGCCCGCATCCTGGCCCTTGCGGCCCGCATGCACGCCGGCACGGATTTCCGCATCCGCCTGGCCGCACCCACGGGCAAGGCCGCCTCGCGCATGGCCGAGGCCCTGGCCAACGCATTCCCGGATGCAAGCATGCCGCCGGAACTGACCGCGAGCCTGACGCAGGGCGCCCAGACCGTGCACCGCCTGCTGGGCTGGGGCGCCGGGGGCTTCCGCCACGGCCGCGGCAACCCCCTGCCCCTGGACATGCTCGTGGTGGACGAGGCGTCCATGCTGGATCTCGAACTGACGGCCCGCCTGCTGGAGGCCCTGCCGGAGCACGCCGGCCTGGTGCTGCTGGGCGACCGCAACCAGCTCGCCTCGGTGGAGGCCGGGGCCGTGCTGGCCAGCCTCTGCCGCGAGGACGTCGTCAACGCCTTCTCGCCTGCCTTCGCGGCCGACGCCGCCAAGGCAGGGGCAAGCCTGCCCGGGGCCTCCCGCGTCTCGGCACTGACGGACCATGTGGTGGAACTGAAGAAAAGCTGGCGTTTCGGCGCGGACAGCGGCATCGCCGCCCTGGCCGCGTGCATCGTGGCCGGCGAGGCCGACAAGGCGGCGGAACTGCTTTCGCAGCCCCATGACGATCTGGAAATGAAGGCGTGTTCCGGGCACGCGGCCCTGACTGCGGAACTCGGCCCGCTCTTGCGGACGTCATTCAAGGGACTGGGCAGAGAAACGGACCCCGTCCGGGCCTTCGAGGCATTCGGCGCCCTGCGCCTGCTGTCGCCGGTCCGCCAGGGCCCCCGCGGCACCGAGGCCCTGAACCGCCTGGCCCGCGAGGCACTTGGCGCGCCGGCAGGGGACGGATGGTACCCGGGCCGCCCCATCATGATTCTCGAAAACGACTACAGCCTGGGCCTGTTCAACGGCGACACAGGCATCGCCCTCCCGGCCGGCGACGCCCTTCGCGTCTACTTCCCGACGGAGAACGGCTTCGCCACCTTCGCCCCGGCCCGCCTGCCCAGACACGAAACCTGCTACGCCATGACCGTGCACAAGAGCCAGGGCTCGGAGTTCAGGCACACTGTGCTGATCCTGCCTGAGGAATCGTGTCCAATTCTGGGACGGGAACTGCTGTACACTGCTCTGACACGAGCTAAAACGCAATTCACCATGGTTGGTTCAATGGGGCAAACGATAAGAGCGATCCAGCATCCTACCTGGAGGGATTCAGGGCTAAACACAAAAATAAACACTTTCACCTAGCAGAATCGCGCACAAATTCCCTGTAAACACGACACAAACGCTCGAAGCACCGCTCTATAGTATAATCTTGAACTATCCTCTCCCCTTCTTCAGAAATTTTTTTATATAATCCAGGATCATCAATTAGCTCTTTGATTTTTAATGCACAATTCTCAGGGGAAAAATCGCATACAAGCGACGCGCTCCTTGCGACCTCCAAAGAAGGGACAACATCAGAAACAACACTGGGGACACCACAATACATTGCCTCAAGATGCACATTCCCAAATCCTTCGAAAAAAGAGGGCATCCCTAAAATATCAGCTCCGCGGAGAAAAGCTCCAACATCCTGCCTGTATCCAGTCATAACAACACGACCATCCAAATTCAAATCCAGAATAAGCGATTCGTATATCTTCCTACTCCCGCCCTCACCGACTAAAACAAGAGAAACATCATATCCAGAATCCAATAGTATTTTAACACCCTTTATTAAGCATTCAAAATTTTTCTGACGGACATATCGCCCTACACCAACTATTATCTTACCTTTCAATGCATACATAGATCGCAGATCATGAGCATCACACTGAAGTCGAGAAACATCGATTCCATTATAAAGAACTATTTTCTTTCTTTTGAATAAATTATGATCGCTATCAACAACAACTTCAACAGCTCTCGATACGGATAAAAAACAATCTGTCCAAAAAGACAATACCTTGTTCGAAATACGCCGAGATATTTTTTTCTCCCTCTTGGTATTATGAACATGCGTCAAGACAGGAACAGAAAGCCCAATAGAGGATATCCTGCCAAAGTAATCACCACTATAGTGCATTGTATGCACTATATCAGGAGAGTATTTTTTTAATTTATTTCTTAGATAAAGCGCAGTATCTAAACGATGACTCGAAGCGGATTTGTTTCCCGTACCAATATTTTCAACACACAATCCAGACTCATAAAATTCCGGAATTTTTAATCCGACACCGGACACATTGAATATCTTACATGTAAATTCGTTTGAATTTTTCATCAATTTGGCGATGTCGAAAAGCCAATTTTCCACTCCACCAAAAGGTAGACCTCCGACAACATAAGCAATTTTTATCATGACTTTTCCTGATACTCACAGATCGTTCACAATGTCGTTGCACTCAGACGCATATCCTCTGTTGCCGTTTGCCCTCGAAATAACTCATTACAGAAGAACTCTGAGTCTTTCGTAAACTGGCTGGCATCCAAACAACAACAAAATCTTCCTGTCGAAGGAATGAAAGCATTTCGTCCCTGTACTTGCCAACCGCTCGCAATAAAAGCTAACCTTAACACGCTCACATACCTTCATCCCGACGCTGGGGGATCGCATGACATCGCTTCGTGAGATATGGAAAAGCTTGAACCGTTGGCAGAAAACAGTCCTTATCCTGGCTACGGCAATCGTCACCTACGCCGCAATCGGCTTTCTTCTCATTCCGCAAATTGTCCGTTACGTCTTGGTCGAAAAAGTTTCCCCAGCCCTGAACCGACAGATCAAGGTTGACGAAATCCGCGTTAACCCCTTCGCGTTGACAGCCGATGTAACGGGTTTCGCGATTGCTGAAAAGGATGGCGATGGCCAGTTCGTGGCCTTCGACGCCCTCCACGCCAACCTCGAACTGAGTTCCCTGCTGCGCCTGGCCATTGTCGTGCGCGACCTTCGCCTCGAAGGGCCACGCGTCAACATCCGCCTCGACCCGGAAGGCCGCACCAACTTCGCGGACCTGACCGGCGGCAAGCAGGAACCCGCAGCCGAAAAGTCCGAGCCGCTCATCGTGCCCCTGATCATCGAGCCGGTTTCCGTCGGCAACGGCACCATAGTCTTCGAGGATCAGGCCCGGGGCGTGACACACGTCATCGATGAAATCAATTTCCTGGTACCCCAATTCTCGTCGCGCAAGAAGGACTGGACGACCTTCATGACCCCGACCCTGTCCTTCCGCGCCAACGGGGCGCCCTTCAACCTCGAAGGCCAGACCATCCCCTTCGACAACTCCCTCAAGACCGAGTTCGCCCTGAACGTCATGGATCTCGGGTTGCCCCAGTACTGGGCGTACGCCCTGGCCAACGACAACCTCCAACTGGCCAAGGGGACGCTCAGCCTCGAAAACAAGCTCGTCTTCGAACGGCACGAGGACAGCCTGCCGACCTTTTCCCTGCAGGGCACGGTCACGGGGCGCGACATCGAACTGACGGACGACGGGGAGCCCGTGCTCTCGGCAGCCGCCGCGGAAATCGTCCTGGACGACATCTCCATCCTGAATCTGCAGCTCGGCCTTCGCTCAGTGAGCCTGGAGAGCCCGTTCATCAAGCTCGTGCGCAAAAAGGACGGCAGCCTGAACTGGATGGGCTACTTCACGCCAGCCCCCACCAACGCGACGGAGACAAAGGAAGGCTCTCCGGCGAAAGCGGAAAACGCCACGGCGGAAAACGCAGCCGTGGCCGTCGACGCGGGTAACGCCACGCAGGCAGCGGCCAACGCGACCTCGCAGGCTGGCAGCGCCCATTCCACCGAAACAGCGCAGCCACCCGCCAGGACTCTGCTCCTGCAGATTCCCGAAGTGCGGCTCACGGACGGCCGCGTCCTGTTCAGGGACGAGACCGTACCCACACCCTTCACCAAGGAGGTGCAGAAGCTCGACGTGACCGTCACCGACCTGAGCACGGCCGCCAACGCGACCACCCAGGCGGTGGTGCGGGCCCTGACGGCCGACGGCGAGGAACTCGGCGTGGAGGGCTCCTTCTCCGTCTCGCCCCTTCAAGCCAAGGCCCGCGTCGAGGCGCGCAATCTCGACATACCCTCCTACTCGCCCTTCTTCCGTGACGCCCTGCCCATGACCTTGGCCGCGGCCAAGGCCGACGCAACCGTGAACCTGACCCTGGACGCCGCCAGCGCCGCCCCGCGCGTGGAAGACTCCAGGGTCGAGGTACGCGGGTTGGCCCTCAAGGCCAAGGGCGACGCGGGCGACGTGCAGCTCGCCAAGGCGGCTTTGGACGGCATCTTCGTCGACTTGGCCGGACGCGAGGTCCGTACGGGCGTCCTCACCCTGGCCGACGCATCCGTAACCACGGGCGTGGACACCGCAGGTCGCGCTACCCTCGTGGCCGCCCTGGCCGCGCCCTCGGCATCGGCCCCGGCCAAACCTGTCGGCAACGCCACGACGGGCGTTGCGCCGGCCTGGAAAATCGCGAGCGGCGGAGCGGCCGTGTCCGATGTCCGCCTGCTTCTGTCCGGAAAGAAGGATGCCCCGATCCTCGTAAGCGCCCTCAAGGTCGGCCCCGTGAACGTGGACACGGCAAAGACGGCCGTGACCGTCGGCCCGGTCGACCTGTCGCTGAACCTCGACGTCGTCCGCGAGAAGGACGGGGCCATCGACCTGGCGAAGCTCTTCGCCCCGCAGGAATCCGCTTCCGGCAAGCCTGCGCCCAAGAGCGCCTCCCCGGCCTGGAGCGTCGTCGTGGAACAGTTCTCCCTGTCCGGGTCCTCCGTGTCCCTCACGGACCAGACCCTCTCCAAGCCCTCGCGTCTGGAGGTAGACCAGATATCCTTCCTGACGAAAAACCTGTCCACGGACCTGGCCAAGGCCATCCCCCTGACCCTGTCCTGCCGCGTGGAGGAAACCGGGACCGTCAAGGCGAGCGGAGACATCGTGCCGTCGACCATGGTCACCAAGGGGACCGTCGATCTCTCCCGCATCCCCCTGTCCGTGGCCTCGGCCTACGTGGCCGACGCCGCCGCCGTGGACATCCCGGCCGGCAGGCTCGGCGGCAAGCTGAGCTGGCGCATGGGCGGCAAGGGCAAGGACCAGCTTACCGGCTCCGTGAGGGTCGATGGCCTCCGTGTCACGGAAGGCCGGTCGAAAGCGGAAATCCTCGGCTTCAAGACCCTGGACGTGTCTCAGCTGGCCCTGCAGCTCTCGCCGCTGGCCCTGAGCATCCGGGAAGTGGAACTCGTGGAGCCGCGCGCCGGCTTCGTCATCGACGCCCAGGGCCGCACCACCCTGGACCGCATCGCGCCGCCGGCGAAGAAGCCCGCCAAGGCGCAACCGAAGAAGGCGGAAAAGTCCGAGGGGCTCACGTCCCTCGACGTCGCGAGCTTCGCCCTCAAACAGGGCCGCTTCACCTTCGCCGACCAGACCCTCTCGCCGCAGTTCGCGTCCGTCGTCTCCCCGGTGGACCTGAACGTGCGCGGCTTCTCCCTCGACCCGACGAAACGGGCCGAGCTCGAACTCTCCGCGGTCGTCGACGGTTCGGCGGCCGTCAACGCCTCCGGATGGATCAGCCCCCTGAAGGACCCGGTGGAAACCAACAGCACCGTGACCCTGCGCAACCTCGACCTGGTCGGCCTCTCGCCATACTCCGCAAAATTCATCGCCTACCCCGTGGCCCAGGGCCAGCTCGACTGGGACATGAACGTCAGCACCGACGGCAGCAACCTGGCCATGCGCAACGCAATCAAGGCCCGCCGGCTCGAACTCGGCGAAAAGGTCGAATCTCCCGACGCGGCCGACGTTCCGGTCAAGCTGGGCCTGGCCCTGCTGCGGGACATGTCCGGAAACATCGCCATCAACCTCCCGGTCAAGGGCGACCTGAACGACCCGCAGTTCAGCATCGGCGGCATCGTCATGCAGGCCTTTCTGGGGCTCATCGTCAAGGCCGTGGCCTCGCCCTTCACCCTGCTGGCCAGCCTCGTGCCCGAGGGCGCGGGAGATGTGAGCAAGCTGGCCTTCCCGGCCGGGCTGGCCACGCCGTCCGAGGAAACCACGAAGGGCATCCAGGCCCTGGCAGACATCCTGAAGCAGCGCCCGGGCCTGAGCATCTCCATCGTCGGGCGCGCCGACCCGGTGGCGGACCGGCAGGCCATGGCCGACAGGCAGTTCCGGCGCAAACTGCAGGTCATCAAGTACGACGACCTGTCGCGCAAGGAGCGTGAACAAACCGTGCTTGAGGAACTGCAGATCACGGACGAGGAGTACGCGGACCTGCTTTGGGAGGCCTACAAGGACGAACCCGTCGAGAAGGAGAAGAACGCCATCGGCATGCACAGGGAGGTTTCGCGCGAGGTGCAGGAAGCCAAGCTGCGCGAGCTCATCAACGTCACCGACGAGGATCTCGTCAGCCTGGCCGCGAGCCGCGCCGAATTCGTCAAGAACCAGCTCGTGCAGGTTCTCGGCGTGGAGGCCGGACGGGTGTTCATGGGCGGGGCCGGACCGCAGGCCCTGTCCGGCGGCTCCGAGGTGACGGTGGAGATCAAAAGCTAGGGCCGAAGCGCTCAGGCTTCGAGGATGACCACGGCCACTGCGTTGTCGCGACCGTGGGAAATGGAGAGGTGGGCCCTTGCGGCCCCCAGTTCGCGGAACCTGGCCTGCGCGGCGTTGTGGAAATGGATGGTCGGCTTGCCGAGTGCGTCGGAGCGCACCTCGATGTCCTGAAAGGTGACGCCCTGGCTGAAGCCCGTGCCCAGGGCCTTGGCCGCGGCCTCTTTGGCCGCGAAGCGAGAGGCCAGGAATGGGACGGCGTTGCCCGGCATGGCCGATAGTTCGGCCGGAGTGAGGATGCGGGAACAGAACTTCACGCCGAAACGCTCATGGGACCGAGCGATCCTGTCCAGCTCCGCGATGTCGATGCCTACGCCGATGATCATGTCTTAAGCCGCCGATGCCTGCCCCGGTCTCCGGGTGCGTTGCCAGGAAAAAAAGCCAGACGGGCCGAACCCGTCTGGCTTTGTCATGTCATGCTTTCAATTTCTCTCTCAGAAGGGAGCGTCGTCCATGCCGCTGGCTTCGGACGGGAAGGCCGGGCCGAGGTCTTCCTCGTAGCCCATGTTGCCGCCCTGGGCCGGGGCCTGGCCGCGCTGCTGATACTGCGGGGCCGGGGCGTAGCCGCCTTCGGACTGGCGGGAGTCGAGACCGAGCACGCGGTCGGCCTTGATCTCGGTCGTGTATTTCTCGGCGCCGTCCTTGTCGGTCCACTTGCGGGTCTCGAGCTTGCCTTCGACGTACACGAGACGGCCCTTGGACAGGTAGTTGCCGCAGAACTCGGCCTGCTTGCCCCAAACCACGATGCGGTGCCACTCGGTCTTCTCGACCTTCTGGCCGTCCTTGCTCGTGTAGGACTCGTCGGTGGCGACGGAGAAGTTGGCCACCGGCTGCCCCGAGGGGGTGTAGCGCATTTCCGGGTCGCGGCCCAGACGGCCGATCAATATCACCTTGTTCAGACTCCCTGCCATGTCGTCTCCTCGTATGTTGTCGGCCGCCTACGGTTTGGCGACCCGCTTTTCCAGTTCGCCGAGGCCTTCCTCGATCCGGTCCGTGGCCTGGTTGGCGGCCTGAGGATCCCAGTCGGCCAGTCGGGCCTGCATGTCCTTGACGTCCTTCACGACCCTGGGCAGCCCCTCTTCCAGGAGGCTGCGGACCGCGTCGGGAACGTCCCCGAACTGATACAGGTCATCGAGGGCCCTGACAAGTTCGAGGACGCCCTTCATCTCGTGCGGGAACCCCGGCGTGTTGTCCTCAAAGGCCAGCTTCCACAGTAAGGGCCAGGCCTTACGGACATCGTCCTCGGCATACGTGTAGGCCAGGACGCGGACCTGCAGCACCCGGCCCATCAGTCCCGTTCCTCCCACTCGCTCTGGATGCGGCTGACGACCTCCTGGATCTGGCCCAGCTGGCTCTCGGGGCAGACGCCGATGAGGGGGGCGTCGCGGTCCACCGAGTCGTTGGTCTCGAAGTAGACCGCGTAGATGATGCCGCCGGGACCCGTGTAGCGCACCGAGGTCTCGCGCTTCATGCGCGAGAGGATGAACAGTTCCATGCCGTCCTCGACATGCACGGTCTGGCTGCCCTTGGTCTTGATCTTGATGTCCACTTCCGGGAAGAAGTAGTACTTGCCCTTCTCCGGCGCCAGGAAGAGGGACAGGGAGCGGCGCAGGATGCGGGCGATGACCTCCTCCTTGGTCAGGAAGTGGCGGATGGTCATGAGCTCCTGGCCGGCCTGCACGAACTGGCCGTTCCGCACGTCGCCCAGGGACATGACCTCACCCTTCTGCGGGGCGTGGATGGGGCGCTTGACCTGCTCGCGTTCGAGCCTGGCCAGAAGCGTGCCCGGCACTTCCTTCCAGGTGCCGCCGGGGCCGACCACGCGCACCCCGGGCTCGCTGGCCACGAACTCCACCTTGCCGCTGTGGGGCGCCCGGATGACGATCTTCTCGTAGGGCTCCTCGCGCAGCTCACGAAGCAATTCTTTGACGTCTATCACGTACGACTCCTATCGGTAGTAAAGGTTGCGGCCGCCCATGGTCTGCAGGGACTGCACGAGGTTCCCGCGGATTTCGCGGCGGTCCCAGATGCCCTGGATATGCCCGCGCGACAGCGCCTGGTAAGCGTTGTGGTAGTTGGGCGGGATGTCCAGGCCCGTGGTCTCCTTGATGACGCCGGGGCCGGCGAAGCCGATGTTGGCCGAGCGCACGGCGAACTGGTACGGCGAGCAGCCCAGGAAGCTGGCCACGGGCCCGGCGTAGGAGTTGGTGTCGTAGAGGACCAGGTACAGGCCGCCGGCCTCGGTGTAGCGGCGCACGGCCAGGGTGCAGCGCGGCATCTGGATGACGCCGTTGACGCCCTCCTGGATGCGGATGCCGGCCGTGCCGTGCACGTAGGACAGGAAGGGCAGCTGCTTCTTGCGCGCCCGCTCCATGGCCCGGATGAACTTCTCTCCCTCGGCCGCGCCGACGCTGCCGCCGCGGAAGGCGCCCATGAACATGGCGACCATGACCGTGGTGCCCTCGATGCGGGCCTCGAAGGTCATGCAGCCGCACTTGTGGCCGGTCTTGCGCTTGGCCTCGTCGAGCTTGAGGTCGAAGCCCTCGAACTTGAGGGGGTTGGTGGACTCGATCTCCGTGAAAAGCTCGTAGATGGAGCCCGGGTCGAAGATGTTGTGCAGGTACCACTGGTATTCCATGGGGAAGTGGTGGCCGCAGAAGCTGCACACGCCGGCCCACTCGCCGAAGAGGTCCGGGGCCCACTGGTCGAGGCAGCCATGCACGGCCGTGTTGGGGCAGGGCACGGCGCGGTCCAGCTTGGCCTGGGGGCTGACGTACTGCCACTTGCCGCTGTTCTGGGCGCCGTCGTCCCAGACCGACAGGGAGGTCAGCCCGGCCTTGTCCACGTCCTTCTTGCCCTTGCCGAAGGACAGCCTGGAGGTGATGGCGTTCCACAGCTTCGTGGAGCGCCCGACCACGACCTGCATCTCGGCGTGCACGTCCTCGGCCAGCTCCGTGACCTTCTTGTGCTGCTTCCCGAAGAGGTCGTAGCGGAAGTAGGAGTAGAGGGAGGAGAAGAGTTCGCTGGTCCACTCGCTGCCGCGGTTGAACCAGTGGCGCTTGTCGAGGTAGGCGTGTTGGGCCATGCGGCGGAACTTCATGTAGCGCGTCCAGAGCAGGCGCTCCTTGGCCCGGGTATTGAGACTCCAGCGCACGTACACGTCGGCGCCCTTGTGGCGCTTCAGGGCGATGGAGCGGAACAGGCGCAGACCGCTGACGTTCAGCACGATCTCGTCCGTGGAGGAGATGACGGATTTGCGCAGCTTGCGGAAGAAGTCATAGTGTTCGGGCCGGGCACCAAGCTCCGGCTCGTTGATCTTCCAGTCGATGTAGCCGTTGGCGCGGTTGTCGTCGGCCGTGATCTTGAGCTGCTTGGCGCAGTGCTCGATGAGCTTCGTATCCGCGCGCTGCCCGCCGCGCAGTCGCCCCTCGATGGCCGCGGCGCCCTCGGGCGAGATGACCGAGTAGTAGCCGTGGGACATCATGATGCGCGTGTCGGCCAGGCCGATGGCCTCGGCGCCGCCGGATCCGCCCTCGGAGATGACGGCCACGATGGGCACCTTGAGTCCGGCCATCTCGTAGAGGTTCTTGGCGATCTGCTGGGCCGCCCCGGGGTAGTCCTCGATGGGGTAGGAGCCCGGTGTGAAGATATAGGTATGGATCGGAATGTTCTCTGTCTCGGCGACCTTCATGTAGTGCAGGGCCTTGGCGTTGCCCCAGGGCTTGACGGAGCCGCCGTTGCGGAACTCCTGGCCGTGGCCCTTCTCCTGGCCGATGACCATGACGGCCTGGTTGTGGACCTTCTTGCCGCGGCGGCGGGTGATGTAGGCGCGGGCGATGAGCATGCTCGGGTCGATGCTGTAGTCGTCCTGCCCCCCGATCTCGGTGTAGTTGTCGTAGACGTTCTCGAGGATGTCCTTGAGGCAGATGCGCTGTGGGTGGCGCACGATGCGCACCTTGTTCATGGGCGTCAGCTCTCGTTCGAGCTTCTTCTCCAGGAACCTGAACAGCTCCTCCAGGGTCTCCAGCTGGCGGATGGCCTCCTGCTTGGGCAGGCCGGGCTCGCGGGCCACGTATTCGCCGAGCTTGGCCTCCAGCATGGCCACGTTGGCGTTTTCGTCGGGTCCGAATATGTCCAGAATGTACTTCAGGCGGTCCCGAAGCTCCTGTATGCGTTTTTCTATATCCATAATGAGTGCGCGAATGCCTCGCAGGCTTGGGTTATGCCGGAATCTCCGGCGTCGCTTGAGCGCTTAATCAGTTTCCGGGACGGTCGAAATCGGGGCGCGATGACGGGCCCTAGAACGCCAGGATGGTCTCGGTCTTGCGCCTCAGGAAGTCGATGTTGGACTTCAGGGCCTCGCCCGAGGCGTTGACCCCTTCGAGCTTCAGGGCGTTCAGGAACTCGACGCCGCGCGCCTTGGCCTCGGCCAAGTCCTTGCCCCAGATGATGGCCAGGGCCAGGTTGGGGTCGAAGTCCGTCGGGATCTCGTACTCGCGGTCAGTGGGCACCTGGCTGTGCAGCTTGAGCCACTCCAGCTCGGGCCAGCCGAAGGAGGTGATGCGGCCCACCCACGGCGCGAACTTGTTGTCCGGGTCCTCGGCGATGATGCGGTATTCGATGCCCACGCCGTCAAGGGCGATGTCCTTCTGGGAGTAGCCCAGGGGCGCGCCCAGGCCAACCCGGATCTGCTCGGCGATGAGGTCCACGTCGCCCTTGCCCTTGATGGTCGCAATGCGGGCGGAAACGCCGTTCTCGACCTGGATGCGCGTGTTGACCTCCATCAGGAACGGCTGGCCCGTGGGGCTGACGATCCATTCCCAGGTGCCGACGTTGTCGTACCCGGCCTCGCGGGCCATGCGCAGGGAGTATTCGGTGATGTCTTCGAGCACCTTGCGGGCGTCGAAGGCGTAGCGCAGGGAGGACGGGTCGAAGCCGGGCGCGACCTCGATGCGCTTCTGGTGGCCCAGGGACTGGACCGAGCAGTTGCGGGTGCCGAAGTGGACCGGGTTCTGGCCGGTGCGGTCGGACACGACCTGCACTTCCAGATGGTTGAAGTCGAAGATGCGCTGCTCGATGAGCACGCCCTCGTCGCGGAACTGGCGCTTGGCGTAGTTCTTGATGCGCCGCAGGGTGCTGCGGAACTTGTCTAGGTCGGCCACCTCCTCGATGCCCATGCCGCCGCCGCCGGCGGAGGCCTTGACCAGGATGACCGGGTTGTTGATCCCCTGCTCCTTCTGGAAGTCGAAGAGGGACTTGGCGATGTGTTCGGCTTCGAGGTCGTCGGTCACGGGCTTGTCGGAACCGGGCACCGTCGGGACGCCGAGCTTGCGAGCCAGGCGCTTGGTGTTGATCTTGTCGCCGAGCTCGCGGATGACCTGCCAGGAGGGTCCGATGAAGATGAGCTTGCGCTCGCGCTGCACCACGCGACGGGCGAAGCGGTAGTCCTCGGCGAAGAAGCCGTAGCCGGGATGGATGGCGGTTGCGCCGGCCTGGTCGGCCACGGCGAAGAGTTCGTTGGCGTCGAGATAGGAGCTGACACGGTACAGGGAGTCCTCGCCGCCGAGCTTGCGGGCCAGGACGCAGTGCTCGCTATGCCTGTCGGGCTCGGTGAACAGCGCCACGAACGCATGGCCCAGCTTGCGGCAGGCCTGCATGATGCGGATGGCGATCTCACCGCGGTTGGCGATGAGAATCTTATGTTGTCTTGGTTCGCTTGAGTTCTTCATGTCTGCAAGAGCCTTTTTCCTCGAATGGTCTGTTGGGCGTTGATTAAAGGGCGGAAATCCGCCACAAGGCCGGACCCGCTTATATGCATAATCGCATCGGAGCAAGCCTTGCGGGCCATGTTTCCCCCGGTGGACGGGCCGCGAGGCGCCGGGCAGGCAGTTTTGACAAGGAGTTGCAAGAGCGCTCCGATATCGTTTATGGTCAAAGCGCCGTTGCCAGACCCTCGTGCGAATGCTCTGACCGGTCTTCCGCTTCTACACCAACGGTCTTTCCGCTGTCCAGATTCATGGGGCGACCGGTTCAACTCATCGCTAACCCTTCTCAAACGCAAAGGATTTCGACCATGCAGCAACGGATGGAAGACGTGAAAAAAGCCGCGGCCAGCATCGCAAAAGCATGTCCCCAGTCGCCGAAGACCGCCCTGGTCCTCGGCAGCGGCCTGGGCGACTGGGTGGAGGAAGGCTCCATCCGCCTGCGCATTCCCTACGCGGACATCCCCGGCTTTCCGGTTTCGACCGTCAAGGGCCACGCCGGCGCCCTGCTCTTGGCCGACGTCCTGGGCACGCCCGTCTTCGTCCTTTCTGGGCGCTTCCATCTCTATGAAGGATACGACGCCGGGACCGTGACCATGCCGGTCCGCGTCCTGGGCCTACTTGGCGTCACGACCCTGATCGCGACCAACGCGGCCGGGGCCCTGAACCCCCTCTTCGCCACGGGCGGGCTCATGGTCCTGACGGACCACATCAACATGACCGGCCACAACCCCCTGACGGGCCCCAACATAGAGGCCTGGGGGCCGCGCTTCCCGGACATGTCGCAGGTCTACTGCCCCGCCCTGCGCGAGAGGGCCATGCAGGCGGCCCTGCGCTGCGGACAGCGCCTGGAGCAGGGCGTCTACGTCGCCGTGGCCGGCCCGAGTCTGGAGACGCCGGCCGAGACGCGCATGCTGCGCATCCTGGGCGCCGACGCCGTGGGCATGTCCACGGTGCCCGAGGCCATCGTCGCCCGCCACATGGGCATAAACGTGCTGGGCATCTCGTGCCTGACCAACAAGAACCTTCCGGACTGCATGGCCGCCACCTCCCACGAGGAGATCCTGGACCAGGCAGGCCGTTCAGCTGCCGCCCTGGGCGCGCTGCTGCGCGCCCTCATCCCCAACCTGGGAGGATGACATGGCCGAACACGCCCATCTTCTGGCCGAAATCAGGGAAAACATCGCCCGCAAGGACCCCATCAAGGCCCGGCTGGTGCTGGCCTACCTCGAAAACGTGGACCGGACCCTGCGGGAGCAGGTACTGGGTACGTTCCGCTCGTCCGATCCGGATTTCGCCGTGCCCATCCTGGCCAGATTCATGTCCGAACACCGCGACATGGTCTCGGAACTGCCCGTGGTCCGGGAAATCCTGGCCATGAAAATCCTGTCCCAGCCGGACCTCGTCTCCCGGGCGATCCGCGATCCGCAGACCCCGTTCCGCAAGACGTACATCGCCATGGCCGCGGAACTGCGGCTGGAATCCGTGGTCGGCGACCTGATCGACGCCTTGCTTGCGGCCTCGGACGTGGAGGAGCTCAACCAGATCATCGAAACCCTGGGAGAAATCGGCGACCCGTCGGCCACCACCCCCTTGAGCGATTTCCTCTACTCCGGGAACCGCACGCTGATCATCTCGGCCACCAAGGCCCTGGGCAAGCTCGGCACGCCCACGGCCATGCTGCGGCTGGCCGAACGCATGGGCACGGACAATCAGCTCGACCTGCTGATCCTCGACATCTTCGCCAAGGTTCAGGACTCCATCTCGCTCGACAAGCTGAACGAGGCCATGCGCTCCCACTACGCCCACCTGCGCAGCTACGCCAAGAAGACCCTGGCGGGCATCGGGCCCAAGGCCGTGCCCCTGCTGACCGAAAACCTGCTCTTCGACGACGCGGACCTGCGCGTGCACACCCTGAACGTCCTGGGCGACATCGGGGACCCGGCCGCCATCGCGCCCATCCGCAAGCTCCTGCACAACCACCCCGAAAACGCCAACGTGCGCTTCGCCGCCTACGAGGCCCTGGGCCTCCTGCCCCTGGACCGGGGGGCCTACGTCCTGACGCAGGGGCTGGGCGACCCCGTCGAGCACGTCTGCATAGCCGCGGCCAAGGCCATCGACCGCAACTTCAACGAGATCATGGCCGCCGGGATCAAGAACCTGGCCGGCGCCCGCGACGAGGACGCTCACCGCATCATCCGCACGGTCATCAGCGCCCAGGCCAGGAGCATCTTCCTGAGCCTCATGACCGAGGAACGCTTCCAGGACATGGCCGTGGCGCAGCTGGCGAAAGCCCACAAGGACATCCGGGACTTCTTCTACGCGGTGCTGAAGGAGCAGGGGTACTCGGAGCTGGCCCTCAAGCTGCTGGCGCCCGAGACGAAGAAGGCCGCCGCCCGCAAGCGCATCTGCGCCGTGGACGACTCGCGCATGATCCTGAACATCTACAAGTCGACCCTGCACGAGCTGGGCTTCGAGCCGGTCCTCTTCGAGTTCCCGGCCGGCGCCCTGGAATGGCTGGAGAAGAACAGGCCGGACATGGTGCTGACGGACCTGAACATGCCCGACATCACCGGCATCGACCTGGCCAGGGCCATCCGCAAGATCTTCCCCAAGGAAGAGCTGCCGGTGGTCATGGTCACCACCCAGAACGAGGTCAACGACAACCGAGCAGCCCTGGAGGCCGGCGTCAACGACATCATCCACAAGCCCTTCACGGCCGAAAGCCTGAAGGCGGTCATCTCGAAATACCTGTAAGTTGTACCAAGGAGTGAAGCGGCAGGCCCGTGGGCCTGCCGTTCATTGCATGCCGGCGACGGAGAAGACCTCAGCCGAGCCCCAGGCGTTTGAGCTTTTCCCGCAGGGTCTTGCGGTCGATGCCCAGGATCTCGGCGGCGCGGGTCTTGTTGTCGCCCGTGCGGGCCAGGACGGAGCGGATGTGGTCCGCCTCGACCTCGGCCAGGGTCTTGTCGCCGTGGCGGGAGCGGGTGATGGTGAAGCGCATGGACTCGGGCAGGTCCGTCACGTCGATGACCGGCCCGTCGCAGACGATGACCAGCCGCTGCAACAGATTCTCCAGCTCCCGCACGTTGCCCGGCCAGGCGTACTGCCGAAGGGCTTCGAGGGCCTCGTCCGTCAGGTGCGGCACGTCGCGGTTCGTGTCCGTGGCGAACTTGTGCAGGTAGTGGCTGGCCAGCATGAGGATGTCGTCGCCGCGCTCGGCCAGCGACGGCAGGCGGATCTCGATGACGTGGATGCGGTAGAAGAGGTCCTCGCGGAACAGGCCCTGGTCGACCAGACGGCGCAGGTTCTTGTGCGAGGCGGCGATGATGCGGGTGTCCACGGTGCGGATGCGCGAGGAGCCGACCATGGAAAACTCCTTGCTCTGCATGACGCGCAGGAGCTTGGCCTGCATGCTGGGGCTCGCGTCCCCGATTTCGTCGAGGAAGATGGTTCCGCCGTTGGCGATCTCGAAGAAGCCCGCCCTGCTCTCCTTGGCTCCGGTGAAGGCGCCCTTGACGTGGCCGAAGAGCTCGCTCTCCAGCAGCGTGTCCGGGATGGCCGAACAGTTGACGGGCACGAAGGCGAAGGCGCGGCGGTCGCTGTTGTAGTGCACGGCCCGGGCCACCAGTTCCTTGCCCGTGCCCGACTCGCCGGAAATGAAGACGTTGGCGCTGGTCTGCGAGGCCTTGCGGATGAGGGCGAACACGGCCTGCATCTCGGCGCAGTTCCCGATGATCCCGAAATTCCCGGCTTCCTGCTTCTCGTCGTGGGCCGCGCGCCTGCGGGCCTGCTTGTCGAGGATGCGCCGCACCGCGGCCAGCAGCTCCTCGCCCGTGAAGGGCTTGGCCAGGTACTCCCCGGCCCCGTCGCGCATGGCCTCCACGGCCCCGCTCACGGACGGGTAGCCGGTGATCATCATGATCTCCGTGTCCCGGAAATTGTCGCGCACGTGCTTGATGAGTTCGAGGCCGTTGGCCCTGGGCATCTTGTAGTCCGTGATGATGAGGTCCACGGGCGTCTCGTCCAGGAAGGCTCCGGCCTCCTCGACGCTGCCGCGGGTGTGGACCTCGTACCCGGCCGCGGCCAGGTTGCGCGAGATGACCTCGAGGGTGGCCGCGCTGTCGTCCACGGCCAGGATGGTCGCGCCCTTGTCCTGCATGTCCTGCCTCCTCATTGCCCGGCTTCCGGCGTGGACGTCTCGCCGCCGACAGCCCCCGCGACGCCCTGTCCGTCAGGGGCCGTCGCGCTGCACGGAAAAGTAATCTCGAAACGCGTTCCCCTGCCCGGCTCGCTCTCCACCTCGATGATCCCGCCGTGAGCGGACACGATGCCGTGCACCACGGCGAGCCCGAGCCCGGTTCCCTGGTCCACGTCCTTGGTCGTGAAGAAGGGGTTGAAAATCTGCCGCCGCACCTCAGGGGTCATGCCCACGCCCGTGTCGGCCACGGAAAGGTAGACGTCATCCTTGAAGGACTGGGTCTGGATGGTCAAGACGCCGCCGGCCGGCATGGCGTGGATGGCGTTGACCACCAGATTGACCATGACCTGCTTGACGTGCTGCGGGTCGGCCAGGATGGACGGCAGACCCTCGGCCAGGTCCGTGCGCACCTCGACCCTGCCGCGCGAGGCGCTCATCTCGATGAAATAGAGGGTGTCGCGGACGACCTGGTTCAGGTCCACCAGGGTCTTCTGCAGGGGCACCTTGCGGCCGAAGATCATGAGCTTCTTGATGACCTCGCGACTGTGCAGCGCGGACTTGACGATGCTGTCCAGGTCCCTGGCTACCTGGGCAGAGAGCCCCGGCGTCTGCGCCGCCAGCTGGGCGAAGCCCAGGATGTTGGCCAGGGGCTCGTTCAGCTCGTGGGCCACGCCGGCCGCGAACTGCCCGATCTTGGCCAGCCTGTCGGCGTGCTGCAGCTGGCGCTCCAGGTTGCGCCTGGTGGACAGGGCCTCGCGCTTGGAAATGATCCAACCCACGTGCTTGGCCAGGGCGCCGAGGAGTTCGGCCTCCGTAGGCAGGAAGGCCTTTCCGTTCTGGCCGCACCCGTCGAGGCTCACGCACAGGCGTCCCCGCTTGACGCGCTGCACGAAAATCTCCTCTTCGAGGCGGCAGGCGGCGTCGGCCAGGAAATTCCCGCTGAGGATGGTTTCGCCGTCGAGCACGAGGCGCACCCCCGTGGACTCGGGGTGCTGGAAAGACGGCGGGATGATGCCCAGAATCTCGCGCAGGATGTCGGGCAGGGGGCTGTCCATGTCCGAGACGATGCGGTTCATGGCGTGCAGGCAGGACAGCTCCTTGTTCAGGGCCACCAGCCGGTCGTGCTCGTGCTGCAGCTGGTGCTGCCGTTCGACGTGGGCCGTGACGTCCTGCCCCACGCACAGCACGCTGACGAGACTGCCACGGGAGTCGAAGAGCGGCTTCATGTTCCAGTCGATGTAGACCTTCCGTCCGTCCCGCGCCCGCAGGGACCCTTTCATGAAGCCCATGTCCCCGGCCCTGACGATGGCCGCGAACAGGACGCGGGCCTGGTCGCGGCGCTTGGCGTCGACACAGGACTCGAACCAGTCCCGTCCGGCCAGTTGGCCGATCTCGAAGCCGGACACGGCCTCGAAGCGCGAATTGCCGTGGATGATCCTCCCCTTCTCGTCCAGGGTGATGACGATGCCGTGGCTGAGTTCCATGACGGTGTTGTAGTACTCGGACAGGTTCATGCTTCCTCCCGGGATTCCGACCCGCCCCACCTACCAGAGGCTGCCCGGCCGGTCCAAACAAAAAACGGCGCGGCCTCCGCAGAGACCGCGCCGACGAATCCGGCTCGTGGCCGACCGGGGCTAGTGCCCGCTGATCTTCAGGCCCCACCCTTCGAAGACGAAGAGGATGCCGAAGCCGTACCACATGGTGTAGATGACGTAGAAGGCCAGGGAGAAGATGACGATCCCGACCTTGTCCTTGATCTGCTCGGGCACGACCTTGTAGTAGTTGTACGCCGTTTCCACGACCTTGGAGTTGATGTTGAAGGCCACCTTGGCCTGGGCGAAGGCTTCCTGCTCCTTGAGTCCCTTGTCGAAGCCCTCGAGGATCAGGTTCCAGTTGTAGAGGGCCTGGCGCTCGTCCTTGCCCGCGAAGACCGGGTACTTGGCCACCAGGGCCGCGCCGTCGTTGTGGTACATCTTGTCGGAGTCGTCCAGGCATGCGTTCAGGATGGCCTGGTAGTCGCCGGAGATCGTCAGTTCCTTGCCCTTGGCCTCGGCCGTGGCGCCGGCGGCGGTGATCAGGGCCACGCTGTCGGCGGCCTGGGACTCGCTCTTCATCTTCACGGTCACGTTGACCTGGTAGCCGGCCACGCTCTTGGCCTCTTCCCTCAGGTTGTCCACGTAGTAGGCGGAACCCTTGGAGATGGAGTTGTAGAGGTTGTCCAGGTAGGCCATGGCGTTGTGCCCGTCGAAGAGGGGCTGGAACATGGCGAACAGGACGATGAAGAAGACCACCAGGAGGGCGATACCTCCGTTGAATTCCTTTTTATTATGAATCATAGGATCAATCCTCGTACTTCAGAGTCTTGATGTTCTTGAAGAAGGCCCCGAATACCCACACGCCGAACAGGGCGATGACGATGAAGAACAGGTACATGCCGACCGTGTCCATGGTCTTGGTGAAACCGGTCATGGATTCGGGCAGGTAGCCCATGGCGACCAGCTTCTTGGGCAGGGCGAAGAACCGGTTCACGAAGCCGGCCATGACCGAGATGGCGAAGAAGCCGCGGATGGTGATGCCGGGTACGACCTTGGTCACCAGGGCGCCGACCTGAATGCCGATCAGGGAGCCCAGCAGCATGCCCATTGCCAGGGTGTAGAAGATGAAGCCGTAGATGGCGTACTGGGTGATGGCGCCGTAACCGGCCGTGAACACGATCTGGAAGATGTCCGTGCCGACGGTGGTCAGGGACGAGACGCCCAGGATGTAGACGAAGATGGGGAAGGTCAGGAAGCCGCCGCCCACGCCCATGATGCCCGCGGCCATGCCGACCAGCGCGCCGGACAGGACCAGGAACAGCCAGGAGATCTTGCGGCCGCCGGGGACGATGCCCTGGTCGAAGGTGACCATGGGCGGCAAGGTCACGGACTGGAGCTTCTGGGCGATGCCCGTCATGCTCGTGCCTTCCTTGGCGTCATGGGCTCCGCCGGTATGGCCGGCCTTCTTGGCGCTGAAGTAGTCGTACATGCCGTAGAAGCCCAGGAAGCCCAGCATGATGGTGTAGACCACGGTGATGAAGGCGTCGCTCAGCACCGGGTTGATGTTGTACAGCGCGCGGTTGATGCCGGCGCCCACGGTCGTGCCGATGATGGCGCCGATCAGGAAGACGAAGGCCAGGGGCACGGACACGTTGCCCATCTTGCGGTGCAGGACGGAGCCCATGATGGCCTTGGCGAAGATGTGGAAGAGGTCCGTGCCGACGGCCAGGATGCCCTTGACGCCGGCGCTCATGAGGGCCGGGGCGATGATGAAGCCGCCGCCGGCTCCGATGCAGCCGGAGATGAGTCCAGCGCCCACGCCGACGAAGATCGACACGCAAAAAATGAACAGGCTGTAATAGGACGGGCTGTAGGCCTCCTTGCCGCCGATGGCGCTCGGCAGGGCCTGGCCGATCTCATCGGCGAAGGCCCACCCGCCGAGGATGCACGGGATGAGCAGCAGCGCGAGCAGCCAGATCCGTCTCTTGTCGCCCAGGATGGTCCTGGCGTTTTCCACTTCCCACCGTGCGAAGGACCGTGAGCCCTCCAGCATGAACGAACCCCAATCTTTGAAGAATCCCATACGTGTTTCCGCCTCCTCTTTATCGCAATTTCCCGAAATGTATACGGATGGTTACTCCATCCCGCTCCCCTCTTCCGCTTTCTTCCTCCGGGCGCAGGCCTCCCGGATTTTTCCGACAAGAACCTCGAGTTCAACCGGCTTCATCAGATAGTCGAAGGCGCCCATGGCCATGCCTGAGATGGCGACCTCCATGTTGCCGTGCCCGGTCAGCATGAGGACCTGCACCTGGGGAAACCGCATCTTGAGCTCCCGCAGGACCTGGATGCCGTCCATGTCCGGCATGCCGACGTCGAGGACCACCGCATCGACAGGCTCCTGATCGAGAAGCTCAAGCCCCGCGGGGCCGCTGTTCGCCTCCAGGACCGAGAAACCCCGCCGACGCAATCTCTTGGCCGTGGCGGCCACGAAGTGCGCCTCGTCGTCGATGAGCAAGATTCTGTCCTCGGCCATGGGTTCCCAACTCCTTCAGCCTCTGCGGCTGGCGATCTCCCGGACCCGCGCGTCGACGATCTTCTCCTCGTGCCGCCGCTTCTTCTCCACCGCTTCCTTGACCTTTTCGACCAGCACCTCGATGCTGCAGGGCTTCATGAGATAGTCCCAGGCCCCGAGTCGAAGGCCGTCGATGGCCGATTCCACGGTGGCGTTCCCGGTCAGCATGATGACCTCGATCAGCGGGTACTGCTGTTTGATGAGCCGCAGAACTTCGATCCCGCTGCATCCGGGCAGCTTCACGTCAAGGATGACAACCTCTATTTCGCCGTGCGACGCAAGCTTCTGCATGGCTTCCTCGCCGCTGCCTGCGTGAAACACCTCCATGCTGCGCATGGTCAGGCGCTTCCTCATGACGTCGACGAACTGCGCGTCGTCATCGACCAGCAAAATGTTGGCGTCCGTCACATACCCCTCCTTGAACGATTTCACTGCCGCACGGGTTCGCGCTTCCCGCGCACCCGTTACCCGAAAAGCAACGTCTGTGCCAGACACGTGAACGCGAGGCCGGACGAGTTGCGTGCACCGCGACCACTCCGATCACGCAACCAGCTGATTTTATGAATCATGAATTTCAGGACTTTTGGCCGCGACGGTGACGGCGGGCCTGGACAGGACGCAGAAGGAGGATAGTGCAAGGGGCAACCGGGGCGTTTCGCCCCACAGGTGCGTTTCGCCCCACAGCGGCACGGGACGACCATAACACACTGAAAGTAATCGCTATTCCCAGAAACGACGGAGCGTGCGGGGAATTCCGCCCCACTGCCGCAAACGCCGCCACCCGGGAAGGCAGCGGAAAAGCGGCCCTACGGAAAAGGACTGCACGAAAAATCCGGATTCCGGGCTATCCCAGGGCCAGGGCCTTCTCGACGGCCTCGGCCACCTCCGCCCCGGTCAGGGGTTCGCCGGTCTCGAACAGGGCGCGGTGCACGTTTATCTCCCGCATGACGCCGATGTGGTCGCGGTCCACGAACCCCTTCCAGACCTCCATGCACTTTTCGAGCTGGTCACGACGGGCATAGGCCAACCCGAGGTAGAGGCAGGCCAGGTACTCGTTGGGGTGCTGCTTGTGGACCATGAGCAGGGTGTCCTTGGCCTGCATGTACTCGCCGAGATGATAGTGGCACAGCCCCTGCCGGATCCGGGCCTCCTTGTGCGCCCGGTTAGCCTTGAGCACCTCCTTGTACAGGTCGCGGGCGGCGGCATATTCCTTGCGCACGTAGGCCGCGTCGGCCTCCCCGATGTCCGTGCCGATGCCGGAGACGGGCTTGTCGCCGTCGGCCTCGCGCAGGCGGCGGACCATGCCGAAGAGAAGGTCGCGTCTGGAGATCATGGATACCTCAATACATATTTAATGGTGTGCGATGGGGGCGAAGTCCGCGACAGGCTGCGATCTCTCCCGGCGTCACGGTCCGGCGCCCCGGAGAACCGCGGCGATCACGCCGTGCTGTTGACATTCCAAGGATTCCTTACCATGAAGAGCCACTTCAATGTGAGAAACCCGGCACAGCCCGAAATTTGTATTCCCGGAGGAGACAATGTTCAAGAGACTTCTCGCCAGCCTCGCCGTCCTGCTTCTGTGCGCCGCCCCGGCCTTGGCCCAGCAGGCCAAGACCTTCGCGGTCCTCCCCTTCGGGGTGCACGGGCCGCAGGAATACCAATACCTGAGCCAGGGCATCCAGAGCATGCTGACCACCCGCCTGACCTGGCCCGACAACTTCACCCCCCTGGATGCCGGTACGGTCAAAAAGAGCGTGGCCACCCCGCCCGCCGACGCGGCCTCTGCGGAGAAGATCCGCCAAGCCCTGGGCGTGGACTACCTCGTGTGGGGCTCCCTGACCGTCATGGGCCAGGAGTGCAGCCTCGACGTCAACACCATCGACCCCGCCGGAGCCAACCAGCCCCGCCCGGTGCAGACGCAGCTGAACCAGGTCATCCCGACGCTGGAAACCGTGGCCGCCGACATCAACGCCCAGGTCTTCATGCGCCCCGAAGCGGCCAAAGCCCAGCCGGTCGTCAAGCCCATGAACGAGTCCCTCATCGTCAACGAAACCCAGACCGGCACGGCCTACGCCAACCCGTCCCTCAAGTACCAGGAGGCCGACACCTCCATGGGCCGCTGGCGCAGCCAGACCCTGCCCTTCTCCTCCCGCGGCATGGTCGTCTGCGACGGCGACGGGGACGGCAAGAACGAAGTCTTCCTCATGACGGACAACTCGCTCGTCGCCTACCGCGTGACCAACGGCGAAATGCGGCAGGTGGCGGAGATGGATCTGCCCAGAAACCGCAACTACGTGCGCCTGAACAGCATCGACATCAACCGCGACGGACGGCACGAGCTGGTCGTGGCCAGCGCCATCGACCAGAAACCCTCGTCCTTGATTGCGGAGTTCAACGGCAAGTTTTCCATAACCGAGGACAACATCCCCTACTTTCTGGGCGTGCTGAACATGCCCCCGGCCTTTACGCCGACACTTGTCGGGCAGGGCGTAGGCAAGACCAAGTACATGCAGAGCAGCATCCACCAGATGGTCAAATCGGGCGGGAAATTCGAACTGGGCCCCGCCATCAGCCTGCCCATGGGCGGCAATGTGTTCAATGTGACGTTTCTGCCCGTCGAGAACGGCCACCAGATTATCATGATTGACGATTATGACCGCATGCGCGTGTTCAGCTCGACCGGTTCGTTGCTGACCGTGACCGAAGAGACCTACGCCGGCTCGAACCTCGGCGTCGAATACCACCCGGCGGCTCTGGGCCTGAAAGCGCCGGACGCCAAACAGTCGCCGCAGTACACGGTTTACATCCCCCTGCGCGCCATTCCGTGCAACCTGGACAAGGACAACCGCTTCGAACTGGTCATCAGCAGGAACATCTCCGTCTCGGCCCAGCTCTTCTCCAACTATCGCGACTACCCGCAGGGCGAGATGCACAGCCTGTACTGGGATGGGGTGGGCATGAGCCTGCAATGGAAGACCGCGCGCATCAAAGGAACCATCACCGACTACGCCCTGGCCGATCTGGACAACGACGGAGCCCTGGACCTGGTGGTCAGCATCAACTCGCATACGGGCATGGCAGGCACGGCCCGGAAAAAGACCACGGTCGTAGCTTACCCTCTGGATCAGTCCCAGTCCGGCGGCGAAATTCAAAAAACTGAACAGTAAAAAAAATTAAACTTTTGGTTGGAAACCGGCCACAAAAGGCTTGCTTTTTGGACCGCAGTTGGCATAGGTACCTATCAGGCGTCAGCTTCTACTGATTTTCCAACGCAAAAGGAGAAAGAACATGAAACGTTTTGCTCTCGTAGCCCTGGTAGCCGCCCTGCTGTTCAGCGTGGTTTCCAGCGCTTCCGCCACCGAACTGAAAGTTCGTGGCCACCTTGACGTGTACGGCATGTGGTCCGCCAATCTGAACGACTTTGATTCCGACAGAGCCGACGGCGACAACTACATGACCACTCAGCGTATGCGTACCTACTTCGACTACGTCGCAAACGAAAACCTGAAGGCCGTCCTGGGCCTGGAAATCGACAACGTTTGGGGCGACAACGACGCCAACGGAAACGTCGGCGGCGATTGGGGTACTGACGGCAAGGGCAACATCGAAGTGAAGCATGCCTACCTGGACTTCACCCTCCCGGACACCACCGTCAACATCCAGGCCGGTCTGCAGTACATCGCGCTGCCCGGCGTCTTCGGCAACCCCATCTTCGACGATGACGCTGCCGGCATCACCGTTTCCGCCCAGATCAACGACATGTTCGGCGTTGCCGTCGGCTACACCCGCGGCGTCGATGAAGACTACAACACCCAGTCTGCTGCCGGCGCTGACAAAGACGATGTCGACATGGCTTTCATCGCCGCGCCTGTCACTCTGGATGGTTTCAGTGTTGCTCCTTACTTTGCGTACTCCTGGCTGGGCCAGAACGCGCTGGGCGGCCTCGCCACCGATGACGCCACTGTGTGGGTCCTGGGTGCCAACGCCGAACTGACCATGTTCGACCCGCTGACCTTCGCCGCCGATCTGATCTACGGTCAGTCCGACTGGGATATCGCTGGTGATGACGTAGATTCCGACGGCTGGTACGCTGCTCTGGCCGCCTCCTACAAGTTCGACATGCTGACCGCCACTCTGTTCAGCACGTACTTCACCGGTATGGACGACGATGACGACGACCTCGGCATGATTCCTCAGCTGGCTGAAGGTTGGGGCCTCACTCCTTACATCGGCGGCGTGCGCGCTTTCGGCACCACCTATGACACCTTCTCCGGCGTCGACAATGCCGTGTGGGCCTCCGGTCTGAAGCTCGCCAAGATCACCTTCATCGACAAGCTGTCCCATGACCTGACCCTCGTTTACGCTCAGGGCACCTCCGACGAAGACGCCGACGTCGCTTTCGACGAAGAAGATTCCGCCTGGGAAGTGTACCTGGTCAACAAGTACATGATCTACGAAAACCTGGCCGCCATCAACGAACTGGGCTTCTTCGCTCCTGACTTCGACGACGACGACCGCGAAGACGACTCTTCCTACTTCGCCACCATCGGTTTCGCCTACAAGTTCTAATTCAGGTTTTCACGCCTGACGCCGAAAAGGCCGGAGTCGCAAGCTCCGGCCTTTTTTTATGCGCAGCGCATTCCCCGACCGCTTTGCCCGGCGATTCTCCACCGCGTCACTCTAAGGCTTACCCTTCCTGGCATCAGTATCAATACCGATTAAGTAATCGACAAAACTCGTAGCGACACGACTATCCGAATTTTGTGTTGGCGCTTTAAGAACAACCTTGGTTTCCATATCGGCGATCAGATGTTCCGACAAAACCAATGCGTAAAAGGAGGAAGTTTGTGAAAACACGTTTTATCATCCAATGCGCCATGGCACTTGCGCTGTGCATGGCCCTGGCAACCGGCGCTTCCGCGACGGAGCTCAAAGTTCGCGGAAACTTGGACATGTACGGCATGTGGTCAGCAAATCTGATGGATCATAATTCCGATGTCCCTGACGGCGACAACTACTTCACGACCCAGCGCATGCGCACCTACTTCGACTATGTCGCCAACGAAAACCTCAAGGCTGTCCTGGGTCTGGAAATCGACAACGTCTGGGGTGACAACACCGACAACATCGGAGGTGACTGGGGCACCGACGGCAAGGGCAACATTGAAGTCAAACACGCCTACCTGAACTTCACCCTCCCGGACACCACCGTCAACGTCCAGGCCGGCCTGCAGTACGTGGCCCTGCCGAGCGTTTTTGGCAATCCGGTCTTCGACGACGACGCCGCCGCCATCACCGTTTCCGCTCAAATCAACGACATGTTTGGTTTGGCCGTTGGCTACACCCGCGGCGTTGACGGGGATTACAACACGGAAGGCAGTCCTGAAGTCGGCGGGAAAGACGACGTCGACATGGCGTTCATCGCCGCCCCCGTGAAGCTTGAGGGACTGGAAGTTACTCCGTACTTCGCCTATGCGTTGCTGGGTCAGAACACACTGCATCTCGACAGCCTCATGGCGACTGATGATGCCAGCGCATGGATCCTCGGCGCCAACGCACAATTGAGCATGTTCAAGCCGTTGACCTTCGCCGCCGATTTCATCTACGGCCAGGCAGACTTTGAATACGAAAACTATGACATCGACTCCAACGGCTGGTACGCTGCCCTGGCAGCATCCTACGAATTCGACGTACTGACTGCCACCCTGTTCAGCACCTACGCCACCGGATTTTCGGATACGTCTGACGACGATCTCGGTGTGTTACCCGTTCTTGCCGAAGGCTGGGGCCTGAGCCCGTACATAGGCGGCGTGCGCGCCTTCAGCACCACCTATGACTCCTTCGCCACGGATGCGCTCGGTGTCGGTTCCGACGGCACAGGTCTTTGGACCGTGGGCTTGGTTCTGGACAACATCTCCTTCGTGGACAAACTGTCTCACAAGCTGGTCCTGGCCTACGCCAAGGGTACGAGCGATGAGGACTCCGTAGCTCTGTTCACCGAGGAGGATTCCGGCTTTGAAGCGTATCTGGTCAACAAGTACATGATTTACGAAAATCTGGCCGCCATCAACGAACTGGGCTACTTTTCAGGGTCCTCCGAAAAATTGGAAGACGCTGATTACGATCTCGACGCTTCCTACTTCGCCACCATCGGCTTCGCCTACAAGTTCTAAGACCGAATTCCACATCTGACGCCGAAAGGGCCGGGGACGCAAACTCCGGCCCTTTTTCATGGGCGGCGATCTTCACTGGTGATGAATGCCGGGCGCTGCTGTTCACGCCAGATGAAGGGTTTGACTTTTCGGGGGTTCGCGGCATAGGAATTTGCGGGTATCCGATACGGCTCCAAGGGAGAAATGATGGATTCCCGCCTTTGCGGGAATGACACGTGGCGGTGCGCCAAGCTTCTGTCATTCCCGTGAATTCGGGAATCAATGCGTTTATTCCCCCTGCGGGCCATGCACTCCGAAACACCTTGCGAGAGCCTTCATGCCTCTGAAATCCATATCCTACTCCACTCCTGCCGACTGGCCGGAGATCTCGACCTGGCTGTCCCGGCGCGACGCGGCTGAAGACAATGTCGAGCCTCTGGTGCGCGACATCCTGGCCCGGGTGAGGGAGACCGGCGACGAAGCCGTGGCCGAATACACCCGGCGCTTCGACTGCCCGACCATGTCCGCAGACGGGCTGCGCGTCCCCCTGTCCGACATTGCCGCCGCTCTCGGGCAGATTCCCGCCTCCGACGCGGACATCATCCGCGAAGCCGCGGGCAACATCCGCGACTTCCATCTGCGTCAGAAGCAGAACTCCTGGATCACCACGCCTGCCCCCGGCACCACCCTGGGCCAGCTCGTTCTGCCCGTGGACCGGGCCGGGCTGTACGTGCCCGGCGGGCAAGGCGGCGAGACGCCTCTCATTTCAAGCCTGCTCATGAACGCCATCCCGGCCCAGGTCGCGGGCGTGCAGACCATCTGCGTGGTCAGCCCGCCGCGCAAGGACGGCAGCCTCAACCCCTACATCCTGGCCACGGCGGCCATTCTCGGCATCGAGCACGTCTTCACCTGCGGATCGGCCTGGGCCATCGCCGCCCTGGCATACGGGACCCGGAGCATCCCGCGCGTGGACGTCATCGCCGGGCCCGGCAACATCTTCGTGACCACGGCCAAGCGACTATTGGTGGGCCAGGTCGGCATCGACATGATCGCGGGTCCCAGCGAAATCGCCATCCTGGCCGATTCCTCGGCCAACCCCGCATGGCTGGCCGCCGACATGCTCTCCCAGGCCGAACACGATCCTCTGGCTTCGAGCCTCCTGGTTTCGCCCGACGCCGGGTTGCTCGCCGCCGTCCGCAAGGAACTTGAAATCCAGCTCCCGGCCCTGCCGAGAAACACCATCGCCGCCAAGTCCCTGTCCGAGTGGAGCGCCCTCATCCATGTCCCGGACCTGCAGATCGGCATGGATTTCATCAACCGCCTGGCGCCCGAGCATTTCGAACTGAGCGTGGCCGACCCGTGGGCCTGGGTCGGCAGCGTACGCAACGCCGGGGCCGTGTTCATGGGCCACAGCACGCCCGAACCCGTGGGCGACTATTTCGCCGGGCCCAACCACGTGCTGCCGACCCTGTCCACGGCGCGCTTCTCCTCGGCCCTATCGGTGGAAACATTCTGCAAGAAGACGAGCCTCATCAGCACTGACCAGGCCTACATCGGCGCCCACGGCGCCAAGGTGGCCCGCCTGGCACGCCTTGAAGGCCTCGAAGCCCACGCCCGCAGCGTGGAACAACGACTGGAGAAACCATGAACATCGTCACCAAGACCAGCATCCGCGAGTACCCGCTCCTTTCGCGCGGCAAAGTCCGCGACATATACGAAATCGACCCGCAGACGCTTTTGATCGTCACCACGGACCGCATGTCCGCCTTCGACGTGATCATGAACGAGCCCATCCCCTACAAGGGCGTGGTCCTCAATCAGATCACCCTGTACTGGATGGACGCCTGCAAGGACCTGGTCCGCAACCACCTCCTGGCCACGGACGTGCGCGACTTCCCCGCCGCCCTGGCCCCCCACGCCGGCGACCTCGAAGGCCGGGCCGTCATCGTGCGCAAGGCCAAGCCCCTGCCCATCGAGTGCATCGTGCGCGGCTACCTGACGGGCTCGGGCTTCAAGGATTACAAGGCCACGGGCTCCGTCTGCGGCTACAAGATCCCGTCCGGGCTGGTCGATTCCGACAAGCTGGAAACGCCCCTCTTCACTCCGTCCACCAAGGCGGACCTCGGCGCCCACGACGAGAACATCACCCTGGCCGACGCCAAGTCCCGCATCGGCGAGGGGCTCCTCAAGAAGATCCAGGAACTGTCCCTGGCCATCTACTCCCGCGGCCGCGACCTGGCCGCGGAGCGCGGCATCATCATCGCCGACACCAAGTTCGAGTTCGGCCTTGACGGCAAGGACATCCTGCTCATCGACGAGGTCATGACGCCGGACTCCTCGCGCTTCTGGCCTGCGGACAAGTACGTACCCGGACAGTCCCAGCCCAGCTTCGACAAGCAGTACCTGCGCGACTGGCTGAGCGGAACCGGCTGGGACAAGACCCCGCCGCCGCCGACGCTGCCCGCCGAGGTCATCGCGGAAACGCAGAAAAAATACCTGGAAGCGTACGAACTGCTCACAGGCACCCCCTTGCAATTGCCGTAAGGCGCAACAAACCGGAGAAGACACATGCTCGTTCAAGGGAAAAAGGCCCTCATTTTCGGCGTGGCCAACGACAAGAGCATCGCCTACGCCATTGCCAAGGAACTCAAGGACAACGGCGCGTCCATCGCCCTCAGCTACGCAGGCGAAGCCCTGAAGAAGCGGGTCGAGCCCATTCATGAGGAACTGGGCAGCGACTTTCTGTTCCAGTGCGACGTGTCCAGCGACGAGGCCATCGCAGAGTCCGCGGACATGGTGAAGGAGAAGTGGGGAAAATTCGACATTCTCGTGCATTCCGTGGCCTTCGCCAACCGCGACGACCTCAAGGGCCGCTACGTGGAAACCTCGCGTGACGGCTTCCACCTGGCCATGGACATCTCGGCCTACTCCCTGGTGGCGCTGTGCAAGGCCTTCGACCCCCTGCTGAACGACAACGGCTCGGTCATGGCCATGACCTACTACGGGGCCGAAAAGGTCATCACCAACTACAACGTCATGGGCGTGGCCAAGGCCGCACTGGAGTGCAGCGTGCGCTACCTGGCCATGGACCTGGGCGAACGCGGCATCCGCGTCAACGCCATCAGCGCCGGCCCCCTCAAGACCCTCGCCTCCTCGGGCATCTCGGGCTTCAAGACCATCCTGGCCACCATCGAGGAACGCGCCCCCCTGCGCCGCAACATCATCCAGGAGGACGTGGGCAAGACCGGCCTCTTCCTGGCCTCGGACCTGTCCCGCGCCATTACGGGCGAGGTCATCTACGTGGACTCGGGCTACAACATCATGGGCATCTGACCCTTTCGGAGCGTCTGCCGACAGCTACCCCTTCTTCGTGAAGGGGTTTTTTTTTGGTGCGTCCTGCCGTGCGCACCAACGGAAGAAGGGCAGGCACGCAGGCCTGCCCCTACGTGCACCGCATGACAATGTGTTGTTCATTGGCCCACGCCGTATGTAGGGGCGGCCCTACGTGGCCGCCCTCTTTATGCGCCACGAAACGCCAGGTGCGGGGGTTGGGCACGGACAGGCACTGCCTGAGGAAGGGCAGGCACGCAGGCCTGCCCCTACGTGCGTCTCGGGGCAACGCGTTGTTCAATGGCACACGTCGTGCCGTGCATTTCCCCCTCCTTTGCCGCGCTCCATCTTGCCGCACGCTCGACGATGCTTATTCCCAATACGTTTCCAACCACGCCGCAAACCGGAGGCCACCCTCATGGAAAAAATACATGCCGTCTGCCCGAACTGCCAGACCGTCAACGCGGTCCTCACCGACCGCATCCGCCAGCACCCCGTCTGCGCCAAGTGCGCGACTCCCCTCCTGCCGGCCAACCCGATCGACCTCACGGACCAGACTTTCGACCGTTTCATTTCCCGCTCTACCCTGCCCGTCCTCGTGGACTTCTGGGCCCCCTGGTGCGGGCCGTGCAAGATGATGGGCCCGGCCTTCGCCCAGGCTGCGGCCGCTCTCCAAGGTCAGGCCGTCCTGGCCAAGATGGACACAGAGGCCCAGCGCGCTGTCCCGTCGCGCTTCGCCATCCAGTCCGTACCAAGCCTCGTCCTCTTCCGGCAGGGGCGGGAAGTTGCGCGCATGTCCGGGGCCATGCCCGCAGGCCAGATCCAGAACTGGGTCAGACAGTATCTCTAGATCCACCTCGCCTGTTCTATGCCCTAAACTCCCTGGACAGGCCGGCAACGGCGATTCGCTAGCCGAACATCGGCAACCCCATGCCGATGCTGGAAAAAAACAGCTGGAGACAATCAAGGGGAAATGCGTTTTCGGATATTTTTTCTCTTGCCAAAGACACAGCTCTGACATAGAGACGTTTTTCCCGAACGCGGAGAGGTGGCCGAGTCTGGCTTAAGGCGCACGCCTGGAAAGTGTGTGTACCTTAACGGGTACCGGAGGTTCAAATCCTCTCCTCTCCGCCATTTTTTGACAATTCAAGCGAAGCCGGGTGGCGGATGCGCTGCCAACCCCGTCAGGTCCGAAAGGAAGCAGCGGTAACAGTTGCTTCCGGGTACCCGGCTTCCCTGGCAGGTGCGAAATTTTTCGCTCCTGCCTTTTTTTTTACCCGCCTGGGCCCGCATGACGGGGCAGGTCTTTTCAATCGCCATTTTGCCATTATATTCCTTGATTGTTCGGATTTGATTTTCCGTTTTCCATCCTTTACCCATATCGGGTACGGAACAAACCTTCTCAAGGAGGAATTGTGACAAAATTCTCAAGCCTGACAGCCGTCATCCTCGGACTGGGTCTAATGCTCCTGACCATGCCCGACCTTGCGGACGCCAAGCGTTTGGGAGGCGGCGGCTCATTCGGCAGCAAGCCGTCCTATTCGAAAAGCTATCAAAAGCCGACCGCACCTTCATCCACGCCGACACAACAGGCGGCTCCCGGGGCCTCCCCCATGGGGGGCAGAGGGATGTTCGGGGGCATGCTCGGCGGCATGCTCATGGGCGGCCTTCTCGGCTCCCTTCTGTTCGGCGGGGGCTTCTCCGGAATTTCCTTCATCGATATCCTCCTCATTGGAGGCGGGCTTTTCCTGCTGTTCAGGTTCCTGCGCAGCCGCCAACCGGCGCCCCAGACAGCCGGCGGACCGGGCCGGGTTCACGACGTGCAGCCCGGAGCCTGGGACAACCTCCGCTCCAGCCAGCACCAGACGTCTTCCGCCGCAGAGATTTATCCCCCCGGCTTCGACGCCAAGGAATTCCTGGACGGCGCCAAGGCGGCATATACGCGCATGCAGGCCTCATGGGACGCGCGCGACCTGAATGACCTGAAACAGTTCACTTCGCCCGAGGTGTTCGCTGAAATCCAGGCACAGGCCGCGGCCGACCCGGGTCCGGGCAAGACCGAGATCCTGCTTCTGGAAGCCCGCCTGCTGGAGGTCAAGACCCTCGGCAACCAGACCGTCGCCACGGTCCTCTTCGACGCCATGCTGCGCGAGGATTCCCCTGCGGCCCCGGCCGAACAGGTTCGCGAGGCGTGGCACTTCAGCCGCTACGAAACCGGGGGCGGCAGCCACTGGGTCGTGGAAGGCATTCAGCAATTGGAGAAATGATGGACGAGGCCTTGGACGACGGCATTCCCTGCCCCCTGTGCGGGAATCCGGCGCGCATCGTGGGCAGGTGAGCCGCGGCGCGCATCTCCTGCAGGTTCTGCGGGAGCGATGTCCTGGCCTCGCGATTCAAGGACGAGATGGAAGCATTCAAACAGGGGCTCTGCTGCGGGGGCGACAAGAACTCCGCGCCGGGAACCTGACAACCGCAAACTTCATACCCTAAGGAACCGAAACATGAAAAAAGTCATCTCTCTGGCGGTGTTGCTGTGCGTCCTTGCCGGCTCTGCCATGGCCGCGGCCCCCGAGGCGGCGCTCAAGGCCCTGAGCCTGGGCAACGAAATGTACACTCTCGAAAAGAACCTCAAGACCAAGCCCCTGGCCATCGTGGTCATGGACGAGAGCATCGCCCAGGAACCCGCAGCGCTGTTCAATCTCGCGGCCGAACAGGTCGGTTCTGTCCGCGCGCCCTTCGGCGCCGACACCGGACTGACTGTCGCGGCCAAGGACATCACCGCGCCGCTGGTGCTCGTCCTGGGCCTTGACGAAGCGTCCGTCTGGGCCGTCTACGCCAACACCCTGGCTGCGTCCCCCGACCTGATTCATGCCGTGCTCAAGGGCCAGGTCACGGTCCAGGGCGCTCTCCTTGACGCCGACACCGGCGCGGTGAAGCTCCTCGGGGCGCACCCGGAGCAGCAGACCATGGTCGGCCGCTACCTGCTCGGCATGGCCGCCGAAGCCCCGGCTGCGGAAAAAGCCCAGGCCGCCGAGGAAACACCGGCCGCTGAAAAGGCAGAGCCGGCCGAGGCCCATGCCGACGTCGCCGCACCGGCCGCAGACCATGCCGAACCCGCAGCGGCCGGACACGAAGCCCCCGCCGCCGAGGCTTCCTCCGAGGGCGGTTCCGGCTTCATGCTCATCATCCTGTTCGTCGTCGCCCTTGTCGGCGCCGTGGTCTTCCTGGACAAGGTCGTCCTCAAGGACTAGTCCTGCAAACCCAAGCAAAGCGGCGCACGGCTTTTGTCGCGCGCCGCTTTTTATTTTCCGGCAATCCGATTATTTCTTTCGGATTTCCGGAATGTTACGCATTTGCCCTCCCTTTTTCCGACAAGAATCCTTGAAATACGCCACGGGCTGGGCTAGGTTTGTGCATATTTTCCCGAGCATTCTCCGGCCACCCGGGGGGCCATGGCCCCCTTGCATACATCCAACATGAAAAACAGGGGTTTGCCATGTTCATCAAGCGTCTTGTCCTGATTCTACTGTTCCTCCTGGCCCCGGTCGCAGCCCTGGCCTCCTCCGACGCCGCCCACCCGGTCAGCCCGGAGCAGGCGCTGCAGATGCTGCGCGAAGGCAACCTGCGCTTCGCCCTGGGCCAATCCGCCCATCCCAACACCAGTTTCTCCCGCCGCCTGCTGACCACCACCGACGGCCAGGCTCCCTTCGCCACGGTCATCGCCTGTTCCGACTCCCGAGTACCCGTTGAAATCCTTTTCGACCAGGGCGTGGGCGATCTCTTCGTCATCAAGGTGGCCGGCAACGTGGCCGACACGGACGAGATCGGGTCCGCCGAATACGGCGTGGACCATCTCGGCACGCCCGTGCTCATGGTCCTCGGGCACACCTACTGCGGAGCGGTCACGGCCGTGACCACCGGCGCCGAGGTCCACGGCAGCATCCCCCTGCTGGTCGACAACATCGTGCCCGCCGTGGAGAAGGCCAAACATGAGCATCCCGGCGCCGAAAAGGCCGAGCTCATCAACGCCGCCATCGAGGCCAACGTCTGGCAGGCCGTGGACGATATCATGACCAAGAGCCACGCCATTGCCGAACGCGCCGCCGCGGGCAAGGTCGTGGTGGTCGGGGCCATTTACGACATCCTGACGGGCAAGGTCAGCATCATCGAACGCGCCGGAGTTGCCCCGGCCGCCGCCCACGCGGCCCCCGAGGCGCACGCGGAAGCGGCCGCGACCGAAAAGGAAACCCCGGCTCATGACGACAAGGTCCCGGCAGAAAAACATGCCGAGCCCGCCAAGGCTGAGAAGAAGGCCGAACCGGCCAAGGCTGAGGAACATGCCGCACCCGCCGCCGCGAAGGACGCAGCCCATGGCGAAAAGACCGCGGCTCAGACCGAGGAAGGATCATCCGGCGGCGGCTTCGGTTTCTTTTCCTTCATCGTCTTTGTCCTGCTGCTCATCGGAGCGGTCTTCATTCTGGACAAGAAGGTGCTGAACCCGGAAGAAAAGTAAGGAAACAACCCGGCCCGGCCGGGTTTTCCTTTTCAGGGCCGCCGCAAAATCACGACATCCACGGACAACGAGCCATGAACGCCTGTGACGAAATCATCCGTCTGACCCAGGACCTGATCCGCATCCCCTCCATGCACTCGCGGCCGGAGGAGATCATGCGCTGCGCGGACTTCGTCGTGGAGTGGTGCGGCCTGCAGGGCTTCACCGCGCGGAAGATCGTGCACGGCGGAACCCCGTCGGTCCTCGTCATGCCCGGCGACCATGCCCGCCTGCTGCTCATGACCCATGTCGACGTGGTGGACGCGCCCGAGGAGCTATTTGCGCCGCGCATCGAGGGTGACAGGCTCCTTGGGCGCGGCGCCATCGACGACAAGTATGCCGTGGCCCTGTCCCTGGTCCTGTTCCGCGACAGGTTGCGGGCCCTGGAACGAAACGGCCGGACCCGGAACGACATGGTCCTGGGCCTGCTCATCACCGGCGACGAGGAGACGGGCGGAGAAAACGGGGCGGCGCGGGCTCTGGAAGGGATCGGTGCGGACTTCGCCATCGCCCTCGACGGCGGCGGGCCGGAACGGATCGTGACCCGCGAGAAGGGCGTCGTCGACATCATGCTGACGGCCACGGGCAAGGCCGCCCACGGCGCCCGGCCGTGGCTCGGCCGCAACGCCATCGACATGCTGCTCGAAGACTATGCGCGCATCCGCGAGCTTTTCGAAGACGGCGACAACGGGGACCACTGGCACCGCACCGCCAACTTCGGAAAAATCCGGGCCGGGGAATCCATCAACCAGGTTCCGCACACGGCCCAGGGCTGGTTCAACATACGGTTCACCGAGGACGACGATCCGCAACGACTGGTCGAAGCCATAGCGGATCGAGTTGACAGCAGGGTCGACGTTCTCTCGGTCATTCCGGTCTTCGCCTCTCCGCCCTCTGCCATGACAGACATCCTTCTGGACATCGCCCCCGGCGCGGTCCTGACCCGCGAGCACGGCGCCAGCGATGCGCGCCACCTCATGGATCACGGAATTCCCGGCGCCATCTGGGGAGCCGAGGGCTTCGGTACCCAGCATGGCCTTGAGGAATGCGTGTCCATCCCCTCCATCGGGAAACTCCACGACCGTCTCTCGCTCCTGTGCGGGCGCCTCGAGTCGGACGGGAGCCGGTAATTACTTTCGACACTTGTCCGCAGGGTCTGCATAGGCTAGATAGGGCATGATCCCAGCCCGAATCCGGAGTCGACCATGAGCCGCCTTGTGCAGATCCTGATCCTCATCCTCCTTTGCCCCGGCATGGCGGCAGCCCGGACGAAAACCCTGGCCATAGGCGTGGCTTCGGGCTTCCCGCCCTACCAGTTCACGGTCCATGGCCGACCTGCGGGCTTCGACGCAGACGTGGCCGGGGCCGTTGCGGCCCGCCTCGGGATGGAGGCGCGCTTTGTCCAAGGGGATTGGGACAGCGTTGTCAGCATGCTGCGCATCGGCCGCATCGACATCATCGCGGGCATGGAGGTCAACGAGTTTCGCCTGGCCTACTTCGATTTCACCAAGCCCTACTCCAGGCGTCACGATGCCGTTTTCGTCACGGCGAACAGCACGGCCTCCGGGGTCGAGGACCTTTTCGGCCGCATCATCACCGGGGACCGGCACTCGTATGTGGAGCTGCTCTGGAGGAAGGAGGGCATCCTCTCGCGCATCCGCGTCACTCAGACCAAGACCAAGGAGGAGGCCATGCGCCTCCTGGCCGCAGGGAAGACCGCGGCAGCCATCATGCCCCTCGAGGTAGGCCGATACCTGGCCCGGGAATCGGGCACGGACGTGAAGGTCCTGACCGTCCCGGACCCGGGCTCCGACGTGGCCATCGCACTGCGCAAGGACCAGTCCCGCCTGCGGGAGGACATGGACGCGGCCCTCGCGGACATGCGGGCAAGCGGGGAACTGGACGCCCTGGCCAGAAAATGGTTCTCGCCGTCCGCTCCCGACGGCCCGGCAGGCCCCTGAGGCCCCGCCCGAAACCGATCAGCTCTCGCGGGCGTTGATGACCGTTATCTGGTCGTTGAGCGTCCAGAAATCGTAGACATACCCGATCAGGAAGAAGCCGCCCGTCAGCATGTACAGGATCCCCGTGATCCACTTGCCCATGTACATGCGATGCACCCCGAAAAGCCCCAGAAAAGTGAGCAGTATCCAGGCCAGGGAGTAGTCGATGCGCCCGGGGCGGAACCGCAGGCTGGCGTTTTTGACCATGGACGGGATGAGGAAGAGGTCCACGATCCAGCCGATGAAGAGAAGGCCCAGGGTAAAAAAATAGACGGTCCCGGAAATGGGCTTGCCGTAGTAGAAGCGGTGCGCTCCGGTGAACCCGAAGATCCAGAGCAGATACCCCATGAAGGTGCTGTGCGTGTCGATCATCGTTCCCTTGGCCATGACTGCCTCCTGTTGGTGTGCGGCCCCGAAGGCCCGTGCGTGTCCGAATATGCGGGCGATACCGGGAAATGTCCCGCTCCCCATGACCTTGTTGACCTTTTTTGAGCAAAAGGCAATGATCCCGGCACTTCCCACTCACGAGGACATAGCGCGACAATGATCAACTCACAGCGACTGACCGACACGTTTCTCGAACTGGTCCGCATCGACAGCCCCTCCCTGCACGAAAAGGCCGTGGCCGACCATCTCTGTGCCCTGCTGGCGGGGCGAGGGTACGACATTCACGTGGACAACGCCGGCGCCGCCATCGGCGGGGACACGGGCAACGTCATCGTCCGCGTGCCGGCCACGGGTCCGGGAGAGGCCATGGCCTTCTCGGCGCACATGGACTGCGTTCCGCCCTGCATCGGCGTGGAGCCGGTGCTGACCGACGGCGTCATCCGCGCGGCCGGCAACACGGTCCTGGGCGGCGACGACAAGGCGGGCATCGCCGCCATCCTGGAGGCCCTGTTCCACCTGGAGGAGGAGAAGATCCCGCACCCCGAGCTGTACCTGCTCTTCACCGTCTGCGAGGAGGCGGGCATGTTCGGGGCCAAGAACCTGGACTTCTCGCGCATCAAGGCCCGCGAGGTCGTGGTCCTGGACGCCGGCGGGGACGTGGGCACCATCATCGTCCGCGCGCCGAGCAAGGCCGGCATCAGCGTGACCTTCCACGGCCGAAGCGCCCATGCGGGCATCGAGCCGGAGAAGGGCATCAGCGCCATCCAGCTGGCCGCCCACGCCGTGAGCCGCATGCGCCTGCTGCGCATCGACGAGGAGACCGTGGCCAACCTGGGGCGCATCGAAGGCGGCGGGCAGACCAACATCGTCCCGGACTGCGTGACCCTCACGGGCGAAGCCAGGTCCCAGACGAACGCCAAGCTCCTGGCCCAGATCGAGCACATGCGCCTGTGCTGCGTCAATGCCGTGGAGGAACTCGGCGGAAGCTTCGACTTCAGCCACGAAATCTCCTACCCGGCCATGGACGTGCCGGCCCACAGCATGCTCCTGCACCGCGCCCTGCACGCCTGCAACGACCAGAACCTTACCTGCGCGGTCAAGGGCACCGGCGGCGGCAGCGACGCCAACGTCTTCGCGGGGCAGGGCCTGTCCTGCATCAACCTCGGCATCGGCATGAGCCGCGTGCACACCACCGACGAGTTCGTCCTCGTCGAGGACATGGTCAAGGCCGCCAAGCTCACGGCGGCCCTGATGCAACGTTAGGCAACGGCTAGGAGTCCATCCCGGGATGCGCAAAAAAAGAACGGGCGGCCAGCAGACCGCCCGTTCTTTTTTTTGAACGATACTTCGTCAGCCTAGCCGATCTTCTTCGCCAGGAGCTGGTTGACCAGGGCCGGGTTGGCCTTGCCCTTTGACTTCTTCATGACTTGGCCGACGAAGAAGCCCGTCAGCTTCCTGTCACCGCCCCGATAGCGCTCCACCTCGGCCGGGTTCTCGGCCAGGACCTCGTCCACCAGGCCCTCGATGGCCGACGTGTCGGAGATCTGCACCAGGCCCTTGGCCTTGACGTGAGCCTCGGGGTCGCCACCCGTCTCGAAGAGTTCCTTGAACACGTTCTTGGCGATGGTGCCGCTGATGACGCCGTCGTCCACCAGCCTGACCAGCCCGGCCAGTTCGGACGGCCGAACCTTGCAGTCCGCCAGGGTCGCGCCGCGGTCGTTCAGTTCGCGCATGACCTCGCCCATGACCCAGTTGGAAATCTTCTTGGGCTCTGAGTACGTCTCCAGGGCGGCCTCGAAATAATCGGCCACCTCCTTTTCGGCGGTCAGGACCAGGGCGTCGTACTCGGGCAGGCCCAGGGTCTCCTGGTAGCGGCGGCAACGGGCCGCGGGCAGCTCGGGCAATTCGGCGCGCCAGGCCTCCATCCGGTCCTCGTCGATGACCAGCGGCAGCAGGTCCGGGTCCGGGAAGTAGCGGTAATCGTGGGCCTCCTCCTTGCCGCGCATGGAGCGGGTCACACCCTTGGCCGCGTCGAAGAGGCGCGTCTCCTGGACGATGGTCTCGCCGTCCTCGACCATGTCGATCTGCCGGCCCACCTCGTATTCGATGGCGCGCTGGATGTTGCGGAAGGAGTTCATGTTCTTGAGCTCCGTGCGCGTCCCGAACTCCACCTGCCCGCGCGGACGGATGGACACGTTGGCGTCGCAGCGGAAGCTCCCCTCCTCCAGGTTGCCGTCGCAGATGCCCAGGTAGACGAGGATGGCGCGCAGGCTCTTCAGGTAGGCCACGGCCTCCTCGGCCGAGCGCATGTCGGGCTCGCTGACGATCTCGATCAACGGCACGCCGGCGCGGTTCAGGTCCACGTAGGAGGCGTTGTCCGCAGGGGAATGGATGTTCTTGCCCGCGTCGTTCTCCATGTGGATGCGCGTGATGCCGATGCGCTTCACGCCGCTGTCCGTGTGGATGTCGACGTGTCCGTGCTCGGCCACGGGCAGCTCGAACTGGGAGATCTGGTAACCCATGGGCAGGTCGGGGTAGAAATAGTTCTTGCGCGCGAACAGCGAACGGCGGTTGACCGCGCAGTCCACGGCCATGGCCATCTTCACGGCGTATTCCACGGCCCGGGCGTTGAGCACCGGCAGCATGCCGGGCATGCCCGTGCACACGGGGCAGGTGTTCTCGTTGGGCCCTGCCCCGAACTGGGTCGAGCAGGAGCAGAATATCTTGCTTTTGGTCTTGAGCTGGGCATGAACCTCCAGGCCGATGACCACTTCGTAGTCGCGCATGGGCACTCCTTCGCTTCAGCCGGCGACGGGCTTGGCGGCGTACAGTTCCGGGTTGAGGGCCGGATCGTTATACATTTTGCACTGGAAATAGACTTTGGGGCTCTTCAGGCCGCCTGCGTACTCGTCCACCAGTTCGAGCACGGAGCGGGACAGGTCGTCGTGCTGGGCGCGAAGCACGCCGAGCTTCTCCCGGCAGCGTTCGAGGTGCGACGGGTCCACGTCGCGCCGCTCGGTCTGCTCGCCCATGTGGAAGATCTTGAGGCTCAGGATGGACAGGCGGTCCAGGGCCGCGCCGAGGGTCTCGGTGTTGTAGCGGCGACGGTCTTCGGGGATGTCCCGCTGGGCCTCGAAGGCGGACGCGGCGCGCACCAGCCAGGCGTCGACCTGCTCCATGAGGTCGTTGCGCTGCTGGTTGAGCCCGTCGATCTCCCGCTTGCAGGCGGTGATGACGCTGTCGTCCACGTCCTTGCGCCGGGCGCGGTCTTCGACGTGCCAGAGCAGAAAGTTCTTGAGGTGCTGGCGCAGAACCAGCTCCACCAGACCGTCGCCGTCCCGCGCCGGGATGTCCGCCGCAGGCTCCTCAAGGTGCCAGAGGGCCACATGGTCGAGCTGCGCCGCGATGGCGGCGCGCAGAATGGCCTTGAGGGCCGTAGGGGTCATGGTCATGGTGCGTCCTGTTTTTTGAGCAGAAGAAACACGCGGCTGCGGGCCTGCAGGTGGCCGGCCAGAAACTCGGCCCTCTCGCCCGCCCCGCAGAAAAGGTCCAGGCGCGATCCCTTGATGGCCCCGCCGCGATCCTGGGCCAGGCCGAGAAAGGCCGTGGGCTCCTCCGTGCCGCCCGGCTGCGGCAACCCGGCCTCCACGGCCAGGATGCTGCCCAGGGGCAGAAAGGCAGAATCTGTAGCCACGCTGACCATCGGCGTCAACGCCCGGCCCATGGCCCCCAGGGGCCCGTCGTCGGCGATGCGGAAAAAGACGTAGCTCGGGTTGGTGTTCAACAGGTCCGTGACCTCATCCGGATGCTCGCGCAGGTACTGCCGGATGCGCTGCATGGACATCTCTTCCTTCGGGACGAGCCCGCGGTCGATCATGACCTTGCCCAGCGAAACATACTCATGCCCGTTCTTCCCGGCGTAGAGGACGTGCCGCACGGAGCCGTCGGGCAACCGCAGCCGCCCGGAACCCTGCACCTGCAGGAAATAGACGTCGACGATGTCGCGGGTCCAGGCCACGGGCGTCTGCGCGCCGGCCAGCGCCCCGCGGGAGTCGATCTCCTCGCGGGTGAAATAGGGCAGGACCCTGCCCCCCTCCACGCGACAGGTCAGGATCTGCCCCTTCCAGCGCGGGTGGAACGTCCCGAGGTCCACGGTCTGCAGATTCGCGGGCAGGCCGTGGATGGGGACCGGGAAGCGCGGGTCGGGCTCCAGGGCGCCTTCGAACTCGGGCTCGTAGTAGCCCGTCATGAGGGGCTCGGGGCTCACCTCGCGCCAGACGAACTCGCGCTCCAGCAGGCCGGGGTCATCCCCCAGGCGCGGGAGCGTCTCCAGCATGTGCTCCAGGGAGGCCGCCAGTTCCGCCCACGTGCATTCGGGACCGCCGGGTCCGAAGGCCTGCGCGCCCCGGGGCTTTGTCCGGACATAGTCCAGGGAGCGCCGCAACGCCTGGGCCATGGGCACGGGGTCGGCTGCGGCGGCATTCGCCACGCGTGCGGCCAGCCCGGAGCCGGGCCGCCCTTCCACCAGGGACGGGGCCTTGCCCGGCGCCGCGCAGGCGCACAGCAGCGTAAGCGCGATGGCGGCCGCCAGAAGCCTCACAGGCCGCGACCCTTGTCCGGGATGCGCGCGTCGAAATACTTGCCCACGCCGTACTCCATGCGCCGGAAGAAACGCTTGGGGTCGGGTCCGATGATCTGCATTTCGGGGTGCTTGCCCTGCATGTCGAGCGCGATGTTCATCTCCTTGGTGCAGCCCGTGGAGAAGGTGGCGTCCTTGCCGTGCCATTCGGCCGGGACCGGCTCGCCCATGAGCTCGAAGCTGTCCTCGATGTCGGCCACGGTCTGGAAGCGCCAGACGTCGATGAAGCCGCTGCGCTGGACGCGCTCCCACATGTACATGAGGTCGTCGCCGTCCATGCCCTCGACGAAGTGTTCGGCCGGGTTGATGATCATCAGGTTGGCGTGCTTGGCCCGCAGGTGGGAGACGAAGGTGTTGACCACGCGCAGGGCGACCTTGGTCTGTCCCGGGATGCTGCCGATGATGGCGCTGTAGAACATGACCTGCTTGCCCATGCCCCGCGCGCTGCGCATGCGCGCGATGATGGCGTCGGCCTGGGCCACGACCTGGGATTCGGTGATCTTGGTCACCCGCGGCGACTTCTCCTTGAACACGACCCGGTCGTGCCCGTCCGCGTCCCGGAACAGGCACAGGACGTCCCGCGTGAAGAGGTGCGAATTCATGATCAGCCGGCGATGGTTTGCGTACCCCTTGGCCACGACGAGATCGGCTTCCTTCCAGGCGCGGGCGAAGGTCACGCTGGTGCGCCACAGGTTGAGGCGCTCGCGGGTGCCGTCGGAAATGACGATGAGGGAGTCCTCGCGCTGGGCCCGCAGGAGGTCGTTCTTGCTCATGCGGCTGTTCTCCACCAGGCGCGCCTCGCCCAGGGCGCGCTCCAGTGCGCCGTCGTGCTCCACGTCCCAGAACACGGGACTGTCGAGGCAGAACCCCTCCTTCAGGGCCAGGATGACCTTGTGGCCGAGGCGCAGCAGGACGCGGATGAAGCGCAGGTCGAAGACGATCTCGCCGCTGCTGCCCGGCAGGAAGAGGATCTTGAGGGGCTTGCGGCCGTCGCCCGGCCCCATGACCCGGGTCATGACCCCGGTGAATTCGGGCCAGGGCGCGCAGATGTCGTCGAAAAAGGTCGGGCTGTCCGTGTGCTCGCCGGAGCCCTCCCAGATCGCCGGACGCAGCGAGAGCTTGCACAGCCGAGCCAGTTCCAGCAGGTCGAGCTCCCAGCGCAGGTTCTGGATGGACGTGCAGCCCAGGGTCGTGTCCGGGCAGGCGTAGAGGCAGCGGTTCATGGTCGGCATGGACATGAACTCCTCGGCGCGCCTGTTGGCCAGGCTCTTCTCCGTGCGTTGCGGATCGTGCACGCCGCTCATGGCCATGAAGATGGTCAGGAGCTGCTTCAGGAACCGCGACGGGATGAGAAACGGCGCGTGCAGCACCTGCCGAACCTTGTTCCGGGACAGGGAGAATATCTTGCGCCGCGTGTAGCGGTCCGTGATGTTGATGCGCACCAGATGGACCAGCAGCCGCCATTTGTCTCGGTACTCCGCCCGCAGCGTGTCCGAGAGGCGCGTGTGCAGCAGGTTCTCGAACATCTCGTCCGAACAGGGCACGAAGACCTGGTCGTCGTCGAGGTCCACCATGAAGCGCAGTTGCTCGGGCTGGGCGTTCTCGGCCGGGTTGACGCTGGGTTCGATGTTGTTCTCGGTCATGAAATGCAGGAGCCACGCGTCGAGATAGGGGTCGCGGCCGTAGCGCAGCTCGCGGACCGAAAAGAAGTCGGGCAGCTTGGACATTTAGCTCTCCCTCACGAATCCTTTGGATTTGAGTTTGTGGGCGTAGTGTGAATGCAGGGGGCGGATCAGGTTGAGGGGCTTCTCGGCCCGGGAGGCGATGACGTTGTCGCCGGGCGCCAGCACCACTCCGGTCTGGCCGTCCTGGGTCAGGTAGACGTCGACGTCGGCGTCGCGGACCAGGACGCGCAGGTCCTTCTCGAAAGGCAGGACCATGGGGCGGAAGGCGTGCAGGAAGGGACAGATGGGCGTCAGGGCGAAGACGTTGAGCTCCGGGTAGATGAGGGGGCCGCCGGCGGATATGGAGTAGCCCGACGAGCCGGTGGGCGTGGACACGATCATGCCGTCGGCCCGAACCGTGCCGAGGTGGTCGTTGCCGTACCACATGTCCAGGCGGATCATGCGCGCCAGGCTCCCGCAGCTGATGACCAGATCGTTGATGGCGTATCCCTTGTAGAACTCCTGGCCCCGACGCAGGACGTGGAAACTTATCACCAGGCGCAGGGACATGTCGTACTCCCCGCGCAGGATGGTCGTCAGGGACTCGCGCCAGTCCGCCGGCGACATCTCCGTCAGGAAGCCGACCTTGCCCAGGTTCAGACCCAGGATGGGGATGCCCAGGTCCTGGACGGCCCGGGCCACAGCCAGAAGCGTGCCGTCGCCGCCCAGTGTCAGGATCATTTCCGCGCCGGCCCAGGTTTCTGCCGGATGCGCCACCTCGCGCGAGGTCTCGACTATGCGGGCCGAGCGCCCCTCGTGGCCGAGCCAGTCCCGGATCTGCCCGGCCATGCTGCGGGCCAATTCGTTTGCGCGGTTGTGGACGATGACGATTTTGGTGATGATTTTGCCCATTTGCGGGACTGTATGCAAAAGGTGACGGGTGTTCAAGGACAGCTTGCCCGAACCGGACGCGTCATTCCACCTGAAAACAAAGAGAAAATTTCGTTCCGGCTTTTCGTGAATTTCCCTAAAGTTCTCGCGGCGGCAACCGATAGAGAGAAGTAAGAGGTATAGCCCGTGACAGTGAATCCCTTCCTCGTCAAAAACGTGGTGCGGACCTACGACCAGCACCAGGACACAGGCCGACGCATCGCCAGGTTCAAGAAGTACATGGACCGCGCCGGACAGGGGGATTCCGTATCCATCTCCAGGGAGGCCAAGCGCCGCCAGCTCGTGGAGAAGGTCGCCCGGGAGATCGTGGACAACCTCATCGGCTCGGACAGCACCAACCCCGTTGTCCGGGACATCAAGCAGCAGCTCATGAGCGAGTTCGGCGGGGATATGGTCTTCAGGTACCCTTCGGACGGGAGCGGGCTGCAGGTTCTGAAGAAGACGGAACAAGGCGTCAGCGAATTGACCAACGGCCAGAAGGATGCTTTCATGCGCCGTCTGTGGGAGATCGCCCTGAGCAGGGTCAACGAGACGATGCTCTGATATTTTTCATGCACGGGCGGGAAACCGCCGATGCGGCCGGCGCTGCCGGCGCAGCCGGGACACCCGGAGGGAGAGGAACATGACCATCAACAACATCACCACCAAGGTCGGCGGGTACGAATCGCACCGTTTGGAGCAGCTGGAGCAGAAGCACCAGGAAGCCCAGAAGGCGGCCGCGGGCCAGGAAGGAGCCAACGACCGCATCTCCATCTCCGAGGAGGGGCGCCTCAAGGCCGCGGCCTTCAAGGCGGCGCAGGAAAGCGACGGGGTGCGCGCAGACAAGGTCGCGGATCTGAAGGCCAGGATCGAGGCCGGCGAGTACAAGCCCGAAGGCAAGGACATCGCGGCCGTCCTCGTACGGCAGGAGCTCGACGTCTGGGGATAGGCCCGCGTCGTCAGAGGTCATGAAAAAGCCCGACCGGTCCGCCGGTCGGGCTTTTCTTATGAGTTGGCCAGTCGCCTGTCCCCTCCTCCCAGATCCCGCAGCAGCACGCGCGAGGGATAGGGAAGGTCCGTCTGCGGGGACTGCAGGCCCAGGCGTTCCTGGACGTTGACGCAGATGGGCCCCGTCAGGTTGAGGGTGCAGCCTTCGGGGTCGCCCTTGGGCACCGTGACGCTGACCAGGATGAACAGGTCGCTCACGCTCCGGATGCGGAGGATGCGCTCCTCCACCGAGGCCAGGCGTATCTCGTAGCCGGGCAGGAAGGAAAAGGGGTCGGCCAGCATCATGCCCATGCCGGGCATTTCCATGCTCTGCAGGAAATGGAACGGCGAGCCGGGCTTGAACTCGACCAGGGCGAACTCCCGCAGGGACTCGAAGCCGATGAGACCCCGCGGAAAACGGATGGTCTTGTCCAGGGAAACCGCGATGGGCCCGATGCGGGTATTTATCGTCTGTCTGTGCTTGTCCATAGTGTTGCCGCCATCATCAGGTCGTGGTTGTCGAGTTCAAGGGCCGATGCGTTCTGATTTTGCACTTTCAGATACAGTTCCTCACGGTACACGGGCATGTGCTCGGGCACGTCGAGGCCGATCTTTATCTGCTGCCCCTTGATGCTCAGGATCGTGATTTTGATGTCGTCGCCCAGATGCACGCTTTCGCCGGGCCGACGCGAGAGTATGAGCATAAACCCTTCCTAGAGGTAGTTGACCAGGCTCATCTTCATGATCATGGACGAGGATTTGAGGACCGTTTCGTAGGACAGCTGCTGGTTGGCCAGCTCCGTCAGGAGCGTGGCCAGGTCGGCGTCCTCGATGTTGCTCATGCGCTCGGTCTCGTTGAGCTTGAGACCCGAGAGCACCGTGTCGGCGACCTCGAGCCTGTTCTCCCGGGCGCCCACGGAAGCCAGCTGGGTGGTGAAATGCTCCTGGGAGGTCTTGAGGCTGTTGAGCGCCTCGGCGCAGCCCTGCTGGTCGTTGTTCTCCAGGGCCGCCACGAGCCGGCCCACGGCCACGAAGATGTTCTTCTCCCCGGCCGAGTCGCCGAATGCGGGCTGGGTGCCGTGCTCGTAGTAGCCGCCGAAGACCTCGGAGCCGATGTTGTTGAGCTGCACATACTGGCCCGCCGAAATCTCGACCTCGTGGGCCGCGGTCTGGGGGTGGATGACGAACTGGGCCCCTGAAGCCAGGGCGGTCGTCCCGCCCCTACCCGAAAGAACGAGCTTGCCTCCCGGCACGAGGAGTTCCGTCTCCCCCACGGCCGGATTGGACGCGGTGTGGCCCCCGGACCAGTTCACACCGCCGTCCGTGCTGTACGAATAGGTGAAGGCTGTCCCGGACCCGATGGTCGCGGCCTCGTCGACGCGGACCATGACGTCGCCGCCGAAAAGCCCCCTCCCCTCGGCGTTGACCGCCGCCCCCATCTGCTGGACGCCGACGGAGCCGGCGCGGACGGTAAAGGTCAGTCCGTCAAGATTCCCCCCAGTGGTCGAGACCTGCACTCCGCCGTACGGGGTAGGAATGACCGGGGTGGAGGTGGAGTTGTCCACCGTGACCGAGGTCCAGTTCGAGCCGTCCAGGGAATACCGCGCCGTGAACGTGGCCGGTGACGTTCCTGGAACCACGCCGGCAGTGGTGACCTCCACCTGCACATCCTGTTCGAAACCTCCCAGCGGGAGCGCCGAAATCGCCGCGCTTCCGCCGGTATACTCCACCGCCGACTGGGACTCGTGATCCCCCTTGTACACGGCCGTGGGCGCGATGGTCAGCCAGGAACCGGTTGACCTGTCGGTGTTGGTCGCGGGCGAAAGGTCGAGGACCCTGTCTCTGGGCAGCGTGAGGCTGACGCCGCCCATGTCCAGGACGCCATCCGTCCCCACCGATCCGGCGGTCCAGGTCTTCCCGCCGTCGCTGGAGTAGCGGCAGTCAATGGCCGCGCCGCCCACCGTGGCCGTGCTCCCCTCGCTGCCGATGAACTGCACGACGATGCTGCGGCTTGCGGCGCCCGTGGCCCGCCCCAGACTCTCGCCGTCCTCGTCGTAGACCATGAGGGCCTCTTCGAAGGCGTTCTGCTCGAATTTCTGGCCACCGAAAATGGACTTCCCCTCGTAGCGGGTGTTTCCCAGGTTGACGAGCTGGCTGAACAGCTGGCGCACTTCGTAGGCCGTGGCTTCGCGGTCCGAGGCGGTCATGGTGCCTGTGGCCCCCTGCTCCGCCAGGCCCTTGAGCTTGGTCAGGATGGCGCTGGTCTGCAGCATGGACTCGTCGGCCAGGTTCAGCCAGCCCTTGGCCGTGTCGACGTTGGCGCGGTACTGGTTGATGGCCGACAGGGAGCTGCGGTAGTCCAGGACCCTGGCCGTGCCCACAGGATCGTCCGAGGGCTTGTTGATGCGCTTCTGGCTGGAGGCCTGCAGGTTCAGATCCATGAGGCGGGACTGGGTGTTCTGCAGGTTGAAGAGAAAACTGCTGTACTGGTTGCGAAGGGATACGCGCATTGCCGGCCTCCTACTGCTTGAGCCCGAGCAGAACCTGCAGCATGGATTCCGCCGTGGTGATCAGCTTCGCGGCCGCCGTGTAGGCGTGCTGGAACTTGATCAGGTTGGTCATTTCCTCGTCCAGGTTCACGCCCGAAACGGCCTCCTGCCGGGACAGCAGATCCGTGGCCAGGGCCTCGTTGTACTCGTAGTTGAATTTGGCGCTCTGGGTGTCGGAGCCGGCCTTGGCCACGATGGTGGAATAATATTCCCCCAGGGTCTGTGTCGTGGGGCCGTCCGACTGGGTACGAGTGGTCACGGAAGTGGACTGCAGGGCGGCGATGGCCTTGGCCGTGGTGTTGTCGCCCTCGTTCATCTCGCCGGCGCCGTTCACGTGACCGGTGTTGATGAAGGAAATGTTGCCTTGGACGGTGGAGTTGATGGCCAGACTGCCCGCGTTTGCACCCTCGAAGAAGGTGTTGATGCCCAAGGCGGCCAAAAGGCCCGTGGAATCGGAGCCAAAGGCGAACTCGTAGCCGCTGTCGGCGGTGATCTGCAGGTGGCCGTCGATGATGGAGGCCGAGATGTGGGTGAAGGTGTCGTCCAGGGCGGCCCTGACGGCTTCGAGCGTGTGCGTTTGGGGATCGAAATTCTGGACGCCCGCGGCTGCGTCAAAATCAAGGGGCTTGGATTCGACCACCGTACCCGTGGTAGCGTCGTAGACGCTGATGACGAGATTCCCGGCCGCGAGCTTGTCGCCGAACACCAGCCCGGCCCCGCTCCCCAGCGCTGTGTTTGTGGTCCCGACACCGAAGCTGCCGATCACGTTCTCGAACCGCTCCATCCCCGTGCCCTGGGAATGAATGCGGTTCACCTCCCAGGACAGGCTTTCGGCGAAGGCGTCGAGCTTTTCCAGATAACCGCCGATGCTCGCGTCGCGGAACTGGAAAAATCCGGCCAGGGTACCCCCTGTGAGCCGGCGTTCGTTGTCCAGGCCGTTGCTCTGGACCTGCGGCGTGATGTTCACCTTGGACGAAGAGGTCTGATACCAGAAAAGCGACTTGTTCGGGAGCACCTGAAACGTGTCGCCAGCCTGGAGGCTTGTCCCCGTGCCGACGTCGAACTTCAGGACACCACGGCCGTCGGGCATGAGAATGCCGTCCTTGCTCGCAGTGAACTGGGAGGCTCCGCTCTCGTCCTTGAGGAGAGTCTTCCCGCCGTCGGCGTAGACCTCGTATGTCACCACTCCTGCAACTTGGGAAACGACCTTCAGCGTGTATTCCGTCGCGCTCTCGCCGGCGTATTCGATCTTGCCGTTGAAGGTCGAATTCGGGCTCAGGTTTTGAAAGACCTGCGGCCCCTTCTCAAAGGCCAGGCGGAAAGCGTTGGGCCCGTCCACCAGGGTATGCCCGGCCGTGGTGGTGATGGTCAGGTTGCCCAGGCCGTTGTCGATGACGTTGATGTCCATCTTCTCGGACAGCTGCCGGATGAGCTGCGTGCGCTCGTCGCGCAGGCCGTTGGCGTTGTTCTTGCCCGTTTCCTCGGTGATGGTGATTTGCTTGTTGAGTTCGGCGATGCCGGACATCAGCTTGTTGATCTCGGCGACTTCGGCCTCGATGACGTCATCGGCCCCGTCCTGCAGGCGCTGCAAGTCGCCCTGCACGGACTGCACGGCGCTGACCAGGTTGGCGGCGTGCCCCAGCAGGGCCGACCTGACGCTCGTGTCCTCGGGATTGGCCGCGAGCGTCTGCCAATCGGCCCAGAACGCCGCCAGGGAAGAATTGACCCCGTCGGTGCTCGACTCGTTCAGGACCATCTCCACCTTCTGCAGGTTCTCGTAAAGGGTCTGCCAGCGCGCTTGGTCCGAACTCTTGTCCAGGTACTGCGCCTCGATGAACTCGTCGAAATAGCGGATGACCTCGACGGCGTTGACGCCCGTGCCGAGCTGGCCCGGGGCGTAGCTGATGTAGTTGCCGTCCTCCAGGCGCACGGCCTGTCGGCTGTAGCCCGGGGTGTTGGCGTTCGAAATGTTGTTGCCGACGACCTCGATGGCCGCCTGGTTGGCGAACAGGGACTTTTTCCCTATTTCGAGCATGGAGCCTATGCCGGGCATCTAGAACCTCCCGCGCACCAGGGTGGCCGTGGCCGTGCGGTCGCGCCAGGTTCCCTTGGCGGTGTAGGTGTTGCGCTCCTTCGGGGCGACCTGGTTCTGGAAATGGCTCAGCAGCGCCCCGCTCTGTTTCCACAGGGCCATGGCCAGATCGGCGTTGACCGTTGCCTGGCGGGCGCTTTCCTGCTCGCCGGCGATGGTCTTGGCGCGCCACGTCTCGAAAACCCGTCGCTCGGCCTCGCCGAGCCCCTCCAGAAAGGGCCCGAGCTTCCCGAAACCCGCCCGCTGCAGGGCATCGGCAAGGGACTCCCGCTCACGGACCAGCTGCCGGATCAGCTCCTGTATGGACATCTCCAGCCCCGCCACCGCGTCGGGTTGCCCCGCGCGCAGGAGCGCATGCTCCTCCCGCAGGAGCTGACAGAGAAGCTCCGTGCCCCTGGCCTGACGAACGAGACTGCCGAGTGTGATCTGTCGCATGGTGTACTTCCTTCGAAAATTCGGACTTTGCTACGGGAAGGGCAGGAAAGACCTGCCCGCCGCAAGGGGCCTCTTCCACGACCGTGCAAATTTCCGACCACTGGGACTTCGCGAGTCGTCAGGGAAGCGTCACAGCCGATTTCCGGCCACGCGGAGCAGCGCTGCGCCGCGTCCTTCCCGGCAAGAATTTCCGGCTTCGTCAGTCTCCGTTCTCCAGGTCCATGCGCACCACGCGCAGGGCTTCCTCGAGGTCCGAGGACGCCTTGGCCACGGGGGGCTCCGCAGGGGCAGGACCGTTCGCCTTCTCGATGCTCCGGGCCAGCTGTTCGGCCTGGCGCTGGGCGGTCATGGCGGCCAGGGTCCCGGCCGGGACCTCCTGCACGCGCGCCTCGGCCTGGAGCTTCGAGACGGCCTTGCGGTCCAGGGGCTTCAAGGGCTTGGCGGAGTCCGTGTCGCGACTGGCGTTGACGAGGCGCTGCGAGAGGTTCTCGTACAGCAGGTCCGAGAGGCCGATGCCGCCGCTGCGGGACATCTTGACCGAGAGTTCCTGGTCGAACATGGACAGGTAGCTCTCCTCCTCCTTGGAATGGAGCATGCCGTCCTTGGGCACCGAGGAGCGCATCTGTTTCCAGATCTGCCCGATGAACACGGCCTCGAAGTCCTGGCAGGCCTTGCGGAGCTTGGCCTCGTCCTGGCCCTTGTCGCCGGGTTCGAGGCGGGAGCGCAGCTCGCGCAGACGGTTCTGCAGGCTCTGGCCGCCTTCCTGGGCAGGCAGGGCCGTGGGTGTGAGGAATTCGCTCATGTCGCCTCCCGGGTTAGAGGACCTCGAGGTCGGCGTGCAACGATCCGGCCGACTTCATGGTTCTCAGGATGGAAATGAGGTCCCGGGGCGTAGCCCCGATGGCGTTGAGGCCGTCGACGAGTTCCTGTATGGACGCCCCGTCCATGAGAACGAGCCGGCGCTGCTCCTCCCGCACCCCGACCTGTGTCGACGGCGTGACCACGGTGCGGCCCTGGGCGAAGGCTCCGGGCTGGGAGACTTCGGGCTGTTCGGACACGATGACGTTCAGGTTGCCGTGGGACACGGCCACCTTCGACAAGGTGACGTTGGCCCCGAGGACCACGGTGCCGGTCTTCTCGTCGACCACGACCTTGGCCCGGTTGTCGGGTCGGACCTCCAGATTTTCCAGGGACGCCATGAGGGCCACGATGTTGCCCTGGTACTTCGGCGGAACCTGCAGGCGGACCGTGGACGCGTCCTGCGCCGCGGCGTACTGTCCGCCCATGGCGCGGTTCAGGGTGTCCGTGACCTGCTTGGCCGTGGAGAAATCCTCCACGCCGAGCTGGATGGCCACCTCGTCCTGCTCGTTGAACGAGAAGGGCACGCTGCGTTCAACCACCGCGCCGCCGGGGATGCGTCCCACGGTGGTGATGTTCTTGGTGGCCGAGGCCGCCTCGCCGCTGGCGGAAAACCCGCCCACGGCCAGAGGGCCCTGGCACAGGGCGTAGACGTTGCCGTCGACGCCCTTGAGGGGGGTCAGCAGGAGCACGCCGCCCAGCAGCGACGCCGCGTCGCCCACGGAGGAAACCGTGGCGTCGAGGCGCGACCCTGGCCGGGACGAGGTCGGCATCTTGACCGTGACCATGACGGCGGCCACGTTCTTGGGCTTGAGGGCCGAGCGGTCGACCTTCACGCCCATGCTCTCCAGCATGTTGGCCATGGACTGCACCGTGAACCGGGACCCGCTCTTGTCGCCGGTGCCGGGCAGGCCGACCACCAGGCCGTAGCCGACCAGATCGTTGGAGCGCACGCCCCCGAAGGTGGCGATGTCCTTGAGGCGGGCGCCGTAGGCGGGGCCGCAGAGGGCCGCCAGCACCGCGACGATGACGAGCCGGATCAGGCCGGCGCGAAGATTAGAAAGGCCACACATTGTCGAGTATCCTCGCGAGCCACCCGGGGCGCTGCTTTTCGGCCAGGATGCCCTCGCCGTAGAGTTCGATGCGGGCTTCGGCCATGCTGGTGGACTTGATGGTGTTGTCTGCGTCGATGTCGCGGTCCCGGACCACGCCCTGGACCACCACGATCTGCGTCTCGCCGTTGACTCTCGTCTCCCGCGCGCCGACGACCTCCATGAGACCGCCGCCCAGCACCCTGGAAACCCGGGCCGCCACGGTGGTGCTGATGGTGCTCTCACGCTTGGTTTCGCCGTCGCCCTCGAATTCGCTGAGGGAGCTCGCATCGACCATGGCTCCCGAACCGACTTCCGCCCCGGGGATGAGGGGCAGCTTGTCCTTGCCCAGGTACGCCGTGGCCCCGAGGGTCATGGTGTTTTCCTTGTCGGCCGTTGTCGAGGCCTTGTTCTTGGCCAACGTCGTCTCCACGACCTTGATGAGCACCACGTCGCCGACCCTGCGGGCGCGGGAGTCGGCGAAAAGCGACGTGGCGCCGTCGGGGTCGTAGAGCGAGCCCGGGTTGGTCGCCGGGTCCGCCCGTTCCTGGGGCGGAGGCGTGACGATGGCCGCAGGCATGGGCGGCCGGCTCGTGGCACGGCATCCGGCCAGGGCCAGAACGGCTATGAAAAGGTATGTCAGTCTGTGCATGTTTCCTCCCGGACTACGGCACCAGGGCCGTTTCCGCGTCGATGATCCGTGCGGCCACCACCCGGCGGCTCTGCATGTTCCGGACCTTTATGGTGCTGCCGATGCCCCCGTCCTCGAGGCTCTCCACCGGCACGGTCAGCTTCAGGGAATCCCCTTCGTAGACCAAGGTCAGGACCTGGCCCTTGGCCACGACCGGGATGGGCTCCACGGCTTCGGCCGAGATGACCTGGCCCTCGCCCACGGCCGCGGTCATGCGCAGGGGCAGCCCGCGCCCGTCCCAGGGCGGCCGGGCCATGTAGGCCAGATTCTTGCGCGCGAAACCGACCAGCCCGGCCTCCAGCACGTCGCCCCGGTTCAGGACCCGGGCCGCGCAGGGGACGGTCTTCCAGACATCGGCGAAGACCGTGCCCGTGAAGCTCTCCACCACGCGCCCGCCCTCGTCCACGGCTTCGAGCCGCAGGCTGATGCGGCCCGGGGCCGGCGTCGCGACGGGCGCGACGCGCATCTGGACGGGCGTCTTGTCCTTGAGGAAGAGGTAGTCGGCGATGCGGTGCTCGCGGATCTCGACCTCCCCTTCGTAGCCGGCCAGGGCCGTCGTCAAAATTTTGTCGATTCCGGAAATGAGGCTCCGGCCGCTGACGACCTGCCCCCCGCGCTGGACCTGCACCTGATCCGGGACCGCGATGGGCGGCAATCCCGGCCCCAGGCGCTGCTCGATGAGCTCGCGCAGCCGGGGCCCGCTCAGGTTGGCCCGCGCGCCGGGAAACCGCGGCGCGGCCAGCAGGGGGGTATCCCCGGCCCCGGCCAGCACGGCCTCGGCCCGCAGGCCCTCGGCCCTGGCCAGGTCGCGCAGGGCGATGGCCTCCCCGTCCACGCACACGGCTTCCGCCACGACCAGCCTGTCCTGCGACGAGGCCAGGCCGGGAATGGACAGAAGCATGAGCAGGATGACGAAAAGACGCATTCCCTACCTCTTCAGCTGATTGGCGATCTGCAGCAGGGAGTCGGCCGTGGAGATGGACTTGGAGTTGGCCTCGTAGGCGCGCTGCCCGACGATCATGTTGACCATCTCCTCGACGATCTCCACGTTGGACATCTCCAGAAAACCCTGGGCCAGGGTGCCGGCGTTGTTCTCGCCGGGCACGCTCTCCACCGCCTCTCCCGACCCGTCCGTCTGTACGTACAGGTTGCGGCCCACGGCCTTGAGGCCCGCGGGGTTGATGAAGGTGTAGACGGGGATGTCCGTGGCCGCGATCTCCGCTCCAGCCTTGTCCACGCAGGTCAGATGGCCGTCCTCGGTGACCACGATGTTCTGGGTCTCGGGCGGAACGACGAACTCGGGCTGCAGGGGATGCCCGTTGTCGGTCACGATGCGGCCGTCGCTGTCGAGCTTGAAGGCCCCGTTTCGGGTGTAGTGCTCTTCGCCGTTGCGGTCGACGCGGAAGAACCCTTCTCCTTCGATGACCAGGTCGAGCTGGTTGCCCGTGTTCTGGAAATCGCCCTGGCTGAAGATCTTGTGCACGGACACGGGGCGCACGCCCATGCCCACCTGCATGCCCACAGGCAGCTGGTTGCCGTCCTGGGTGGTCGCGCCGGCGATCTTCATGTTCTGGTACATGAGATCCTCGAACTCGGCCCTGTTCTTCTTGAAGCCCGTGGTGTTGACGTTGGCCAGGTTGTTGGAGGTGACGTCCAGGTTGAGCTGCTGGGCGATCATGCCCGAAGCGCTGGTCCATAAGGCTCGAATCATGCTCTTCTCCTTGCGGCGCGGTCCGCCGCGGCCCGGTCGTCCGGGTTCGGACGCCGCGGCCTGCATCAATACGATTATCTCGGCGCGCCTACTTCGGCGATGGCCTTCTTATCTTGCTCGAAGGTCCCGCTGATCATCTTTTGATATGCCTCGAAGGCCCGCAGGGCCTCGATCATGTTGACCATCTCCGAGACCACCTCGACGTTGGCCCCTTCCAGGAAGCCCTGCTCCACCGTCGCGTCCTCGGCCGGGACTGGCTGGACGCCCGCATCGGGCCGCACGCGCAGCATGGAGTGCCCGACCTTTTCCAGCGCGCGGGGATCCTCGACCCGGACCAGGGAAATGACGTCCACCGCCTCCCCGTTCACGGACAGCTGCCCGCTCGAATCGATGAGCACCGTGCCGTCCTCGGGGATCTGCAGCGGACCACCCTCTCCCAGGAGCTGATTGCCGTGGCCGTCCACGACGTAGCCCTCGCTGGAGCGGTGGTAGACGCCCTGCCGGGTCAAAAATTCCCCTTCCGGCGTCTGGACCCGGAAAAAGCCGTCCCCGGCGATGGCCAGATCCAGCGGGTTGCCCGTGCTGCGCATGGCGCCCTGGGACAAGTCTATAGCCTGCTCGGCGATCCTGGGCTGCGCCAGGACGTTGCTCTTGGGCCACGGCACCCGCTCGTTCAGACTCGTGTTGGGGTCCAGCAGGTCATGGGCATAGCGGCGGAACGTGTCCCGGAACGAGATTTTGTCCGCCTTGAAGCCCGTGGTGTTCACGTTCGCCAAATTATTGGCGATGGTATCAAGCCTGTGCTGTTGGGTCAGGGCCCCGAACACGGCGCTGTAGCTGCTTTCTTGCATGGGAATCCTCCTCGACACGAGGCGTTATGCACATACCAGGCCAGTGCGCCGAAGCACGGATACCGCGGGGAAACGGCGCGGTAAAAAAACACTTGACGGCCATCCCCCCAGTCATGCAAGGAAAACGGTTGCAGAGCGGGTGTAGCTCAATGGCAGAGTACAAGCTTCCCAAGCTTGGAGTTGCGAGTTCGACCCTCGTCACCCGCTCCACTCCTGTATGTGGTCATACTGATATTCGGTAGCTGATGGGGGTGGGCCTTTTCGTGGTCCACCTTTTTTTTTCCGGCGGGCATAAATGGACAAGAACGAAATTCACGCAAGGCTTCTGGAACTGGTCACGCCCCTTTGTCTGGCGCGGGACCTCGAGATTTGGGGTATCGACCTGCTCTTCGGAGCCGGCGGACGCCACAAGATCGTGCGCGTCTACCTCGATTCCGCCCAGGGCGTGGGTATCGAAGAGTGCGCCGACATCAGCCGCCACCTGAGCCTGGCCCTGGACGTCGAGGACATCATCCCCGGGGCGTACACCCTGGAGGTCTCCTCGCCCGGCCTGGAACGCCCCTTCTTCTCGCTGGAGCAGATGGCCGCCTACATCGGCCAGACGGTGCGCCTCCGCCTGGAAAAGCCCCTCGAGGGCAGAAAAAATTTCAAGGGCAGCCTGCTTGCCATAAGTCCCCCCCTGTTCACCCTGTCCGACGGCGCGAACACCTTCGAACTGAACTGGGAGGACGTGGGCAAGATCAATCTCGTCTACGAACACAACGACCAGGGCAAGCCCGGAAAACGATAATATTTCGGAACGCGGCGGTTATTTCCGCCCTCAGAACGGAGGACGTTCATGAATTTGGAACTCAAGAAAGCCATCGATCAGATCAGCAAGGACAAGGGCATCGACCGGGAGATGCTGATCGACACTCTGGAAGAAGCCATTCGGGCCTCCGTGACCAAGAAATATGGCGACAAGATGGATATCGAGGTCACCTTCAACGAGGAGACCGGCGAGATCGAAGTCTATCAGTTCAAGATCGTGGTCGAAGAGGTCGAGGATCCCGACACCGAGATCATCATGGCCGACGCGATCAGGCACGACCCCAACGTCGAACTCGATGACGCCATCGGCTTCCGCCTGCAGGTCGAGGATCTGGGGCGCATCGCCGCCCAGAGCGCCAAGCAGGTCATCATCCAGCGCATGCGCGACGCCGAGCAGGAAATCATTTACGAGGAATACAAGAACCGCAAGGGCGAGATCGTCAGCGGCATCATCCAGCGCCGCGACCGCTCGGGCTGGATCATCAACCTCGGCCGCACCGAGGCCCTGCTGCCCAAGGACAAGCAGATCCCGCGCGAGCGCTTCCGCCAGGGAGACCGTGTAGAGGGCCTGATCATCGACGTGCGCAAGGAAGGCCGCGGGCCGCAGATCATCATTACCCGCTCCGACCCTGAATACATGGTCGCCCTCTTCCGCCGCGAGGTGCCCGAAGTGGCCGACGGCACGGTCAACATCATGGGCGTGGCCCGCGACCCGGGCCTGCGCGCCAAGGTCACGGTCCTGTCCCAGGACTCCAACGTCGACCCCGTAGGCGCCTGCGTCGGCATCCGCGGCTCCCGCATCCACAACATCGTGCAGGAGCTGCGCGGCGAGCGCATCGACATCGTGCTCTGGAGCCCGGACATCGCCACCTACGCGGCCAACGCCCTGTCTCCGGCGCGCATCTCCAAGATCGCCATCGACGACGAGGAGAAGTCCCTGGAGGTCGTGGTACCCGAGGACCAGCTGACCCCGGCCATCGGCAAGAAGGGCCAGAACGTCAAGCTGGCCGCCAAGCTGCTGGGCTGGAAGATCGACATCTTCACCAACACGCGCTTCAACAAGCTGCACAAGAACCGGCAGCTCCTGGAGCAGCTGGCCAGCGCGGCCCAGGTCTCCGTGGCCGACTTCACCGAGGCGGGCTTCGACTCCCTGGAAGCCATCGCGGCCTGCACCAACGAGCAGCTTTTCGACATCCAGGGCATCGACGAGGAAAACATCGGCAACCTGCGCGCGGCCCTGAACCTCCTCATCAGCCAGAACAAGGAAGAGGAGCCGGAAACGGTCGCGGAAGAGCCGGCCCAAGACGCCGGCGGCGAACAGGCCGAAGCCGGGGACGAGGAATAGGATGGAACCTGCGGACGCGCCGGCCCGAAGCGGCCACCGGCCGATGCGCATGTGCGTCGTCTGCAGACAGCGTTTTTACAAGGACGAACTGCTGAGATTTGTCTGCCCTGTTCACGGAGAGCTCACTCTGACCGCTGACAGCACCGGAAAACTTCCGGGACGGGGTTTTTATCTTTGCCGAGATGCGGCGTGCCGGAACAGATTCGAGCGATTCAAGGGCTGGCAGAAGAAATGCAAGGGGGTTGGGAATGTCCATTAGATTGCGCGTGAGGGATCTGGCCACGGAGCTTGATATCTCCAGCAAGGATTTGATGACGATATTGCGGGAGCTCAGGATTCCGGCCAAGAGCCACATGAGCAGCCTGACCGATGAAGAGGCCGATCAGGTGCGCAGCCACCACCGTAACAGGTCCGCCGAGCCGCAGGTCGTCGAGACGCGCGCCACCTCGGGAGTCATCGTGCGCAAGCGCCACAGGGTCGCGGCTGTCGAAGCCCCCTCCGCGCCCGAAGCATCGGCCGGCGACACGGAAACCGAAGCCGAAAGCGGCGAGGCCGCCGTCGAAGCGGCTCCTGAACCGGAAAAGCCCAGAACGCGCAAGTCCGCCCGCGCCGTGGTCATCACTCCGGCCCGCATCATCGCCCCGGAGCCGGTCACGCCGGAAGCCGCGGAAGAGGCTGCCCCCGAAGCGCCCGAGACCGTAGCGGTCGCCGAGGCACTCGAAACCCCGGCTGAGCCCGTGGCCGCCAAATCCCCTGCGCAGCCCGTCGCCGTCGAAGAGACGGCAACCGAGGAAGACGCCGGGGACGTGGGCGACGAAACGGCCGAAGCCACGGCGGAAACAGCCGCCGAAGGCGATGACGAGGCCAAAAGGGGCCGCAAGAAAGGCAAGAAGCCCAAGCCGGCTCCTCCGACCGTCGCGGTCAAGGTCATTTCCCGCCCGACCATCGTCGAATTTCCCGACACCCGGCCCGAAGGCCAGCCGCCCGTCAGACCCATGGGTCCGGCCGCTCGCCCCATGGGCCCCGCCGCACAGCGCCCCATGGGTCCCGCCGGCCAGCGTCCGGGCGGTCCAGGAC